>Ga0335074_10000119_pt1 | contig 131656 bp, 108 predicted proteins | sample Lox_Sample_23_FD_206715 | JGI IMG/M metagenome (GOLD analysis project Ga0335074, IMG submission 206715) | Soil microbial communities from Loxahatchee National Wildlife Refuge, Florida, United States - Lox_Sample_2.3 | ecosystem: Environmental > Terrestrial > Soil > Wetlands | place: USA...
GCACTCACCCTGCAGCCCGTCTTTAAGTGCTGGACCGGCCGCTGCCAAACCTGCCAGCAACCAGTCAACCTCGACCAGCTCCCCCTACACCTCCACCGACAAGACGAATAAACCTAACAAAGCAGTATTAGGCGCCCCGATCTCGCTTCGCCGATCGCCCAGCGTCGTCGCAACGGGCGCTAGTATGACGCCGGCCGCCAACTGCTCGACAAGCACCTCGAGCTCGCCGAGCTCACCTCATGAGCACCCCATCGCTCGATCTGCCTCCCATCATCGAGCCAGCGCACGCCTTGGATCGACAGCGCCCGCTCGAGCTGGGCGAGCGCGACCGCCTCGTCCGCCGCGCGAAGGCGCTGTCCTGGCTGAGCCTCGCCTACATGAGCGCCGAGGGCGGGGTGGCGATCACCGCGGCGATCCTCTCAAGCTCCGTCGCGCTGCTCGGCTTCGGACTTGACTCCGCGATCGAGGGCCTCGCCTCGATCATCGTCATCTGGCGCTTCACCGGCACCCGCCGGCTCTCCCAGCACGCCGAGCACCGTGCCCAGCGGCTCGTCGCCGTCACCTTCTTCCTGCTCGCCCCCTACATCACCCAAGACGCCACCCGCACGCTCATCAACGGCGAGCACCCGCGCACCAGCTGGCTCGGGATCGGCCTAGCGATCTCGAGCATCGTCGTCATGCCGCTCCTCGGCAGAGCCAAGCAGCTGGTCGGCCAGCGCCTGGGCTCAGGCGCGACCGCCGGCGAGGGCGCCCAGAACATGCTCTGCGCCTACCTCGCAGTGGGTGTTCTCACCGGCCTGGTGCTCAACGCCGCCTTCGGCCTATGGTGGGCCGACCCCGCCGTCGCGCTCGCCATCGGTGTGCTTGCGCTCAACGAGGGCCGCCAAACCTGGCACGGCGAGGGCTGTTGCACCGTCTCGCCGTTGCCCGGCGAGATGCTCGACGCCTGCCATGACGACTGCTGCGCCTGACCGGAAGACGCGATCGGATGCCGTCACCGCACGCCTCATATCTGCGGGATGTAGGTGGTGGCGACCATCGAGAGGATCACAGCGGGGATGAAGATCATGAGGATGTCCCTGATGGCCTTGGCGGTGGGTTCTGGTCGCAGGCGGGCGATGACCCACACGCCGATGAGCGAGAGCGGGACTCCCCACCAGACTGAGAGGCCCGCGAACAGCGGCAGCAGCGGCCACAGACAGCCGACGCAGGAGGCGATGCCCATCGTCGCGAAGCGGTGGACGCGATTGTTGCCGGTCTCCGAGATGTACTCGGCGCCGCTCATGGAGACGGTTTCGCCCACGGTCACGGCGATGCCTCCGGCGATCGCAGCTTCGGCGTGGCCGGAGACGACCAGCGAGAGCACCAGGCCCATCGCGGCGATCATGCCTCCGCTGGAGCCGAACGAGGCTTGCTTCATGCTCTTGTTGATCGGGGATAGAAGGTGGCGGTTGCAGATGCACTGGATGCCTCCGCAGCAGCCGTCGGTGGGGCAGCAGTCACAGCCTCTGGTGCGCCGTGGGCGATTCCTGCGTAGGCGGGACGTCTTGTGAGGCGCTTGCGGGGTTGTGCTCATGCGACTCCGATCCACTAGATAAGAATGGGGCTGGTTATTATATAGGAGGGCTGGGGCCGTGAGCGCTCAGGTGCGGGGACTGGCGGCCAAGCTCGCCATTCCTCAGACGACACGGTGGCGGCACCTCCCGCAAGAGCGAGACAAGAATTGGTCTCAATACTATGTTATGGTTCCGGGCGCTCCCGATCGAGGGGGCCAAGCGAGTGCTGACCACCATCTGATCGAGGTTGCCCATGAAGACCGTCCCGCGAAGCTCTTTGCCCCGTCTGAGCGTTCTCGTCGCGCCCGTCCCGCTGCTGCTGGCTGCGCTCTTGGTCGCGGGATGCGGCGGCAGTTCCTCCTCGTCAGGGTCAAGCGGCTCGGCCTCGGCGTCTTCCTCGAACGCGGTGATCGACGCGGTCGGTGCGGAGAACGAGTACGCGAACGTGATCGAACAGATCGGCGGCAAGTACGTGAAGGTCACGGCGATCGAGAGCAACCCGAACACCGACCCGCACACCTTCGAAGCGAGCCCCAGCGTCGCGCAGACGGTCAGCGCGGCGACTCTGCTGATCGAAAACGGTGTTGGCTACGACACGTGGATGGAAAAGATCGAGTCCGCGTCGCCGAGCTCTTCGCGGAAGGTCATCAACGTCCAGAGGCTGCTCGGTCTCCCGGACTCCACCCCCAACCCGCACCTCTGGTACAAACCGGAGACGATGCCGGCGGTAGCGAAGGCGCTGGTCAGCGACCTGTCGGCGCTGGCGCCCGCGCACGCGGCGTACTTCCAGGAAAACGCGACGAAGTTCGAAGCAGCGTTGAAGCCGTGGTATGCGGCGATCGCGAAGTTCAAGGCCACCTACCCGGGCACGCCGGTCGCGACGACCGAGCCGGTCGGCGACTACATGCTCGAAGCCACCGACACGAAGAACATGACGCCGTTCACGCTGCAGGCGGCGATCATGAACGGGACCGACCCGGCGCCGCAGGACGTGACGCTGCAGAACGGCCTGTTCACCGGGCACAAGGTCAAGGTGTTCGTCTACAACCAGCAGGTCACCGACTCGCTGACCAACTCCTTCAGGGAACTGGCGCTCAAGGAAGGCATCCCGGTGGTCGGCGTGTACGAGACGATGCCGGTCCCCGGCTATGACTACCAGTCGTGGATGCTCGCCGAGGTGAAGGCGCTGGAAAGGGCCGTGAAGGACAAGGTCTCCACGCAGAAGCTCGTGCCATGAACGAGGCGCCGCACAAGGCGCCGCCGGCCACCCCAGGCCAGGAGATCCTCCAGGTCGACGGCGTCTCCGTGCGGCTGTCCGGGCGCACGATCCTCGATCATGTCAGCTTCCACATCGCGCCGGGCCAGTTCACGGGCCTGATCGGGTCGAACGGGGCGGGGAAGACGACGCTGTTCCGGGTGATCCTCGGCCTGCAGGCGGCGAGTGCGGGACGCGTGCTCTTTGGCGGGCCCGCCCACCCCCGCGAGCACGTACGCCGCCACCGCCTGGTCGGGTATGTGCCGCAGAAGTTCCTGTTCGACCCGGATGTCCCGTTGCGTGCGCGCGATCTCGTGGGGCTCGGGATCGATGCGCACCGTCTGGGGGTGCCACGGCCCTCCCGATCCAGGCGGGCGCTCGTCGAGGAGATGCTGCACGCCGTGGACGCCGAGCGCTTTGCTGACACGCGCGTCGGGAAGCTCTCGGGCGGCGAGCAGCAGCGCATCCTGATCGCTCATGCGCTGATCGCGCGGCCGCGGCTGCTGCTGCTCGATGAGCCGCTCGCGAACCTCGATCTGGGCAGCGCCCAGGAAGTCGTGGCGCTGCTCGCGCGCATCACCCGCGAGCAGGAGGTCGCGGTGCTGATCTCCGCGCACGAGATCAACCCGCTGCTGCCGGTGATGGACCGCATCGTCTACCTCGCCGCCGGGCGCGCGGTCAGCGGCAGCACCGAGGAGGTCGTCCGTCCGGACGTCCTCAGCGAGCTCTACGGCCGCCATGTCGATGTCCTGCATGTCCACGGTCGCGTGCTGATCGTGGCCGGCGCCGGCGAGGACGCCGACCTGGCGGGCCACGAGGGTGTATTCCCTGGCGCGGGGGTTCTGTTGTGAGCCACTTCCTGTCCCCGATCTTCGCGTCCGGGTTCTTCGAAAGCGAAGCCGTGCACATCGCCCTCGGAGTCGGGACGCTCGTCGCGGTCGTCACGGGCGTGGTGGGGGTGTTCACGGTCATGCGCGGCCAGTCCTTCGCGGGCGAGGCATTCGGAGACCTCGGGACCACCGGCGGCGCGGGCGCCTATTTCGTCGGCGTCGGGCCGCTGTGGGGGTTCGTGTTGGGCAACGTGATCGCGGCGGGCGCGATGGAGGCGATCGGCGTGCAGCGCGTGCGCGGGAGGGATCTGGCCACCGGGATCGTGCTCGGCGCGGGGCTTGGCCTCGCGGCCCTGTTCCTGCACCTGTACACGACCGGCCACAGCACCACCGGAGCGACCGTCACGATCCTGTTCGGCTCGGTGTTCGCGATCTCCAGCACGACGGTCCCGCTGATCGTGCTCCTGGGCGCGATCGTGCTGGCGATCACGCTCACGATCTACCGTCCGCTGCTGCTCAGCTCCGTGAACGCCGAGATGGCATCGGCCCGCGGAATCCCCGTCCGACTCATCGGCGTGCTCTACCTGCTCGCGCTCGCGCTCGCGGCGGCGCTGGCGGCGATCACGATCGGCACGATCCTCTCGACGGCCCTGATCGTGGGGCCGGCCGCGAGCGCGCTACGGCTCACCAGGCGCCCGCTGACCGCGCTGGTCGTCGCGGCCGGCATCGGGATCGGCGCGATGTGGCTCGGCATCGTGCTCGCCTACGACAGCTACTACTGGCCGCCGCACGGCACGATCTGGCCAGTGAGCTTCTTCGTCGTGACGCTCGTGTTCGTCACCTACCTGCTGTCGGGGCTCCCCGAGGCCAGCCGCCGGCGGGCAGAGCGGACCCCGTCGGAGTCCTCGGCAGCGCGGCCGGCGACAGCGAGCTAGCGGGCGCACGAACGTGTTCTCCGGTTTCATGGTCAACGCCTGGGAGGTCGCGAGCATCGTCGCGGTCGTCGCGGGGATCGTGGGGTTCTTCACGGTCATGCGTGGATCGGCGTTCGCCGCCCACGCGATCCCCAACGGGTCCTTCGCCGGCGCAGCTGGCGCCATCCTGGTCGGCGTGTCCACGCTCTTGGGCCTCGGCGTCTTCTCGCTCGGCGGCGCTGTGACGATCGGCCTGCTCGGCCGCCGGGGACGCCACGACGTCGCGACCGCCCTCACGCTCGTGGCGATGCTTGCGCTCGGCGCGCTGTTCGTGAGCTTGAGCGTCGAGTACGCGCCAGAGGTCTACTCGGTGCTGTTCGGCGAGGTCCTCGGAATCAGCCCCAACGAGATCGCGCCGACCGCGATCCTCGGCGCCCTGTGCATCATCGCGACCGCCGTCCTCTACCGGCCGCTGATGCTCTCCTCCCTGCTTCCCGAGGTGGGAGAGGCGCGCGGCATCAGCAGCTTCCGCATGGAGATGCTGTTCCTCGCCGTGCTCGCCCTCGCGACGACGATGACGGTGCCGGTCGTCGGGACGCTGCTGATCTTCAGCCTCATGATCGGCGCGCCGGCCGCCGCCCGCTCGTTCACCGACCGGCCGCTCGTGGCGATGGGCCTGTCGGTGGCGATCGCGCTGCTGATCGTGTGGATCGCGATCGCGGCCTCCTACGAAACGAACTATCCCGTGGGGTTCTTCGTCGGCGCCGGCAGCGCCATCTCCTACACGATCGGGCGACTCTGCGCCGTATGGCGAAACCGCCGCAAAGGCGCCACAAAACAGGAGCGGATCTCACAATCTCCTGTTTGGGGTGAGAACACGCCCTAGAATCGCCCCATGGCAGAGATCAGTGACGCGCAGCGATGGACAGAGTTGGCGCTGGAGCAGCTGGCGGATGCGGGGTACCGTCGCGGCGGCGCACGGCGGGAGCTTTTGACGTTGATGGGTGAGCAACGCTGCGCATTGACAGCGATCGAGATGGAGCAGGCGCTCGCCGATCGTGGCCGCCGCGTCTCGCGGGCGAGCATCTACCGGATACTCGAGGAGCTCGACGAGATCGGCGTGGTCCAGCGTGTGGAGGTCGGCGGCGGGATGGCGCGCTTCGAGCCCGTCCGGCGCGGTCGCGGACACCATCATCATCTCGTGTGCGACCGCTGTGGCCGGCTTGAGCCGTTCTCCGACGAGGGCCTCGAGCGAGCGATCAAGCGCGTGTCGGAGCGCGTCGCGCTCGATGTCTCAGAGCACGAGGTCGTCCTGCACGGCGCTTGCAACGCCTGCGCCGCCTGACCGGCCCGTGCCCCTTTAGCCGGGCGGGCGGTCAGCGCGCTGCAGGTGGAGATTGCGGCGAGGAATACGGCCGCCAGGATGCCCTGCGCGATCCAGATGATCGTGTTCATTTCTCGACAGCTCCTTGATTCGCGCTCATTCCGCGCGGACGTGGTTGGTGAGTGTGCCCAGGCGGTCGACCTCGACTTCGACCGTGTCGCCGGCGCGTAGGAAGATGCCCTGGGGGCCGCCCACGCCGGCGGGCGTGCCGGTGGCGATGATGTCGCCTGGGAGGAGTGTCATCGTTCTGGAGAGCCAGGCGACGGCGACGGCGACGGAGAAGATGAGGTTGGACGTGTTGCCCTCCTGTACGAGCTTGCCGTTGATCCGTGTGCGCAGGCCGAGGGCGCCGAGCTCGCCGGCCTCGTCGAGCGTGACGAGCGCGGGTCCGCAGGGGGCGAACGTGTCGATCGCCTTGCCGCTTGTCCACAGCGGGTTCTGCAGCTGCAGGTCGCGGGCGCTGACGTCGTTGAACGGCATCGCTCCGGCGAGGTGCGAGAGCGCCTGGTCGGCCTCGACGCGGTGGGTGGGGCGCCCGATCACGACGGCGAGCTCGGCCTCGTAGTCGACATAGTCGGGGTGGGCCGCGGGTAGCAGGATCTCCTCGTCGCTGCCGATCAGGGAGTTGGCGAACTTGGCGAACCACAGCGGCGCCGCCGGTGGCTCCTGCCCGGTCTCGGCTGCGTGGTCGTGGTAGTTCAGGCCGAGGCAGATGATCTTCTCGGGGTCCGGAACGGGCGCCAGCAGGCGCACGCTCTGAAGCGCCAGTCGTTCGTCGCAGGCGGCGGCGCGCTCGCCCAGCGCGACGAGGTCGGCGGCGTCGAGGCGCTCGAGCAGGCCGCGCACCGATCGCGCGGGCGCATCCAGCGCGGAAACCGGGACGAGCTGCTCCTCGACGAGCACGCCGGCCTGCGCGCCAGCGCCGCTGTCGTAGGTGAGCAGGCGCATCGGACTCAGCCCTCGGTGGGGATCTCGACGGGCGGCTGCGCGGGCGCGACCTCGTCGGACATCGCGCGGCGGTGGATCTCGGCGAACGGCTCGCCGGTGGCCGCGGCGGCGGCCACCTGCTCGGCGTCGACGAAGTGCCCGATCGGGTTGGCGTGGAACTCCTCGCTGGTCTGCATCCATTGCTTGGAGGCCGCCCAGTCGCCGAAGTTGTCGCATTGCAGCTCGACGTGGTTGCCGTCGGGGTCCTGGTAGTAGTAGGAGAACGTCATCCCGTGGTCGATGCAGATGGCGGGCGCGATCCCCGCCTCGCGCAGCCGCAGGTAGCTCGCGTTGAGCTCCTCGAAGCTCTCGAACTCGAAGGCGCTGTGGTGCATGCCGGTGCGGGTGTCCTTGTCCGGGTCGTCCGCGAAGCCGGGGAAGGCGAGCAGCGCCACGCGGTGGTTGGCGGCGTCGTTGCTGAGCCAGGCCCCTGTGGCGTCCTGGAAGACGACCTCGGTGCCGACGACCGCGCCGTACCAGTCGATCATCTCCTGCAGGCGGGTGGTCTTCAGGTTGACGTGGTGGAACTTCGGGTGGACCGCGGTGGTTTCGGGCATCGGTGGCTCCTTGTGGTCAGGCGGGGGTCGGGAGGGGCAGCTGCTCGCGCAAATCGTCGACGAGCGCGGGCAGATCGGTGGCGTCTGCGGCGCTGCCGAAGACGTAGAAGTCGGGGCGCACGAGCACCGCGTGCGCCCCGTGCTCGCGCAGCCAGCCGGTGAGGCGCCCGTCGGCGTCGCGCCAGCCGCAGTTGGCGCCGGGGTCGAGCGAGACGACGTGCGTGCCGAGCGCGTCTAGAAGCGCGCGGTCGCGCCCGTCGAGCTCGCCCAGTGGTTCGCCGGCGGCGGCGATGATCAGGGTGAACCCGCCCCCGGTCACGTCGTCGAGCAGCACGTCGCCCGACGGCGTCGCGACGAGACCCTGCACGGACAGGTGGCCGGCCAGCGGCGCGGGCGCGCCGTCGGCGTCGCGGCGCAGCAGCCCGCCGGTGAGCGGCGCGAGCGCGGGCGCGGGTGGAGCTCCCGTGGCGCGTAGCGCAGCGTCGCGCTCGGCGGCGAGACGGGGGTCGAGCTGGCACAGCACGCGCCCGAGCTCGACAGCCAGGGTGATGACCCACTCGTTCTGCGGTTGGCGCTCGGCCTCGACGGTGTCGAGCAGCGCCTCCCCGGCGACGCCGCGCAGCACGAGGTCGAGCTTCCACGCGACGTTGGCGGCGTCGCGCAGCCCCGAGCACAGGCCCTGGCCGAGGAACGGCGGCGTGAGGTGCGCGGCATCGCCCACCAGCAGCGCGCGGCCGTCGCGCATCCGCTCGGCGAGCATCGAGCGGAACTCGTAGACGGCGTGGCGGATCAGCGTCCCGTCGGCGGGCGTGAACCACGGCGCCAGCAGCTCCCAGGCCCGCGCGGCATGCTCGAAGTCGGCGGGGTTCTCGCCGGGGAGCAGCATGAACTCGAAGCGCCGATGGCGGGTGCCGCACTGCATGTGGGTGGTGGGGCGCGTCGGGTCACACCACTGGCACGCAGGGGGGAGGTCGAGCGCGTCGATGTCGTGCGGCTCGAGGTCGACCACCAGCCAGCGCTCCTGGAAGCCGAGGTCGCGGCGGGCGATGCCGCGCTGCTCGCGTACGAAGGAGTTCGCGCCGTCCGCGCCGATCACCCAGCGGGCGCGGATCGACCGGGCCTCGCCAGCCGCGATTCCCTCGGGGCGCTCTCTGCTCGCGCGGCGTACGCGCAGCAGCGCGTGGTCCGGCTCGACGCTCAGCGCCTCGGCGGCCCACCCGCGCTCGACCGTCACAGAGGGCTGTTCGCTGGCGCGGCGCTCGAGCGCCTGCTCGAGCGCCGGCTGGAAGAACATGTAGTCGGGATCCCAGCCCGACGCGGCGGGCACGGGCGCCTGCAGCGTCATCAGCGGCTCCCCGTCGGCGCCGTACCAGTGGTAGTCGCGGACGGGCAGCAGCTCGCCGGCGAGGTCGTCGACCACCTCGAGGCCCTGGAGCAGCCGCATGATCTCGTGGTCGAGGTGCACCGCGCGCGGCAGCCGGTAGATCTCGGCGAACCGCTCGACCGCGAGCACGGAGTGCCCAGCACGGCCGAGCAGCGTCGCGAGCGCCTGCCCGACCGGGCCGAACCCGACGATCGCGACGTCGACATCGATGTCGTGGGAAGAGGGGCGCATGGTCAGGTCAGGCGTGAGCGACTGCGGCGATCGGCGTGGCAAGGATCTGGCCGAGCGCCTGCGCGAGCGCGTCGGCGGGCGCGTCGACGGCGCCCATGCTGCGCCAGGCCACGTAGCGGTCGGGGCGCACGAGGATCGCCCCGTCGGGGCCGATCCCGCGGTGGCGCAGCCAGGTGCAGCGGGGGTCGAACAGGTCGCCGTCGAGGTGGCCGATGCGCAGGTCGTCGAGCGGCAGGCCCGTGGCGGCCGCCAGCTCGCGTGCCGCCTCGCACCAGCCCTCGCCCTGCTCGCCGGCGATCAGCAGGAAGCGCCCGGGACCGACGAGGTCCTTGATTGCTCGTCGCTGTCCGTCCTCGTCGTCGATCCAGGCATGGGGGAGGGGCGAGCCGGGGCGCGTGGACGGTTCGTAGACGCGCACCGGATCGAGCGGATCGGGCGTCTGGCTGCCGTCGTCGATGATCGCCGCGGATTGGTAGCGGTAGCCGAGCTCGACGTTCAGCTCGCTGAACTCCATCGACTGCGCGCGCATGTGGCGCAGCAGCGTCGAGCGGTGCTCGGCGTCCTGCGGCAGGCCACTCCACATCCTGCGCAGCGCGGCGAGGTTCTGCTCCTCCGCCTGCGCGGGAGAGACGCCGCTCGCGGTGGTGATCGCCAGATGGTTGATCGCGTTCTCCAGCGAACGCTGCGCGTTGTGCTCGTCGCAGGAGCGGCGCTCGGGCTCATAGGTGTCGAGCAGCGCCGGCGTCGCGTGTCCCTCGAGCACGGCTGCGAGCTTCCAGCAGAGGTTGTTGACGTCGTGGATCGCGCTTGTCAGCCCGAGGCCCCCGGTCGGCGGGTGCCTGTGGGCTGCGTCGCCGACGAGGTGCACGCGCCCGACGCTGAAGGCCGAAGCCATCACCGCGTCGACCGACCAGCGCGTGACCTTGTGGATCTTCATCGGGTGATCGCCGATCCCCATCGCGCGGCGAACATCGGCCTCGACCTGCTCGTCCGATTGGGCGCGGGGGTCGTCGACGGGGTAGTTGAGGTGAATCACCCACTCCTCCGACTCGGGACCCCAGGGCTCGGGGCCCATCGGCACCATCACCACGCCGACCCCTGCTTGCGGCGAGAGGATCCAGCGGATCAGCACATCGGGGTCGCGCGCCCACCGCGAGAAGTCCGCGCTCACGTGCAGCGTCGCGGCCTGCACCACCACGCCGAGCCCCACGTACTCCACGCCGATCTCCTTCGCGACGAGGCGCCCGCCGTCGGCGCCGATCAGGTATTGGGAGCGGATCTCGTAGTCGCGGCCGGCGTCGTGGTCGCGGACGCGCGCGGTGACGCCCTCGCCGTCCTGTTCGAGTCGCGTGAGCTCGTGGTGGAAGCGGATGCGCCCGGGCGAGAGCGCTTCGGCACGGGCGCGCAGGATCGGCTCGAGCCGGATCTGCGGGAGGTTCTGCTGGAGCCAGGGGCTCGCGGAGCGCCAGTTCTCATCCGTTCCGCCCGCACCCCAGCACTCCAGCCGCGCGAGGCGGCGCCCGTACTCCTCGCTCGGCCCCGCGAAGCCGGCATAGAAGGCGGTCGCCGCCATGTTCTGCGCGGGCGTGCCACGGCGGGCGATCTCCTCGGCCGCGCCCACATCCTCGAGGATCTCCATCGCCCGCTGGTTCAGGACATGCGCCTTCGGCAGATCCGAGGTCTCCGCGCGGGCGTTGACCAGCAGGTGCTCTACGCCCATCCGCGCGAGCAGCATCGACGCGGTGAGCCCCGCGCCCCCGCCGCCGACGACCAGCACCGGCACTTCCTCGCTCAGCTCGTCTGCTCCCCAATGCCCCTCGGTCACCGTGAGCGATGACCGTAGCAGATAATGAATATATATTCAATCATGATGCTATGTTCATGTGGTGCCCGTGTTGGAGAATGCGCGGATGCCCGCGAGCCCGCGCCACGACGCACCTCGTCAACAGACACGGGTGGAGCGCCGCAAGGCGCGCACGCGGGCCGGGCTGCTCGCGGCGGCGCGGCAGCTGTTCGCCGCCCGCGGCTTGGAGCACACGACGATCGCGCAGATCGCCGAGCGCGCGGACATCGCGATCGGGTCCTTCTACAACTACTTCGCCACCAAGGAGGAGCTGCTGGACGCGCTGCTCGAAGAGGAGCTCGCGCAGCAGCTCGCGCTGCTTGAGCTGCGCCAGGCCCACGTGCAGGACCCGGCTGAGAAGATCAGCATCGCCCACCGCCACCTCGTGCGTGCCGCCCAGAGCGACTCGGACTGGGCGTGGCTGCTCGTCCGGCTCGAGGTCCCCTTCCGCGCCGCGTGGCAGGTGCTCGGGCGCTCAGCGCGCAGCGATCTCGATGCCGCGATCGCGGCCGGCCGTTTCCATGTCATCGACCCCGCTCTGGCGCTGAACGCAAGCGGCGGCGCGTTGTTCGCGGTCATCCACGCCCAGCTCGTGGGAGAGCGCGGCGAGCAGGCCGACGTGCTGCACGCCGAGGGCGTGCTGCGCAGCTTTGGCCTCGATCGCAGCGAGGCCGCCGAGATCGCTCGCCGAGCGCTCCCCGAGCCGACCGACCGTGCGCCTGGCCGGCCCACAGGTTGAACGCGTCGGCGTCGCCTCGCCGGCGGGCGGCGGCGCAGCGGGTGGAGGGTCCGCCCGCCATCGGCGCCTGAACGATCGGCACTGACAGCGTGTCAGGGTGGAAGAGGCCGGCCATCTATGCGACGCTCACGCCCTTGAGGTGGGCCGCGGCGTCCTCGAGCCGGTCATCGCCCCAGAACAGCTCGTCGTCGATCGCGATCGTGGGAACGCCGATCACACCGAGCTCGTGGGCCGCGTTGGTGGCGAGCCGCAGCGCCTGTTTGATCTCGGGGTCTCGCGTCGCTGCCTCGAGCTCATCACGGTCGAGCCCGGTCTGACTGCCGGTCTCGAGGATGCGCTCGGGGATGCCCAGCTCCGATCCCATCTGAAATGCGTTGCGAAAGGCCTGCAGGGTGAACTCGCGCCCACGTCCCGCGGTGAACGCGAACGTGGTCGCGAGCATGGCGGTGAGGTAGTTCGTGGGCCAGGGATCCGGCCAGCGCACCGGCGGCAGACCGTAGTCACGGGCACGACGCTCGATCTCGGCCATGCCTGCCTGTCGGCGGCGGTAGTCGCCGAGTGCCCACGAGCTCCTCCCGGTCGCCTTGAACAGGCCTCCCAGCAGGATCGGCTGCCACTCGATCGGCTCGGGCAGCAGCGTGTCCAGCCGCTCGGCGGCCAGGTACGCGTACGGCGAGCCCAGATCGAAGTAAAAGGTCACTCGAGGCATCGTGCTGACCCCATCGCGAGCTTCATGATATCGAAAGATATTGTGTGATATCGTGCGGCGCGTGCCCGAAGACCGCGTCCCCCTCTTCGTCAGGCTGCCGCGCGAGCAGGCGCACGCGCTGGACCGGCTCGTCGATTCCACGGGGCGCCGCAAGCAGCACCTGGTGAGCGATCTGCTCGCCGACCAGCTGGCGGTCGGCCGCATTGAGATTGCCGAGCAGAATGCCAATGATGAGGTCCTCACGCTGGAGGAGGCCGCCGCGCTGCTTCGCCTGCCGCTCGACGTCGTCCGCGAACGGGCGCTCGCCGGCGACCTGCCGGGCCGCGCTTTCGGAGAGGAGTGGCGCTTCTCGCGCAGCTCGCTGCTGACATGGCTTGCAAGCGGCGACGGCACGCAACCGCGCGGAGGCCGCGGGAAAGCCGCCCAACCCAAGAGCGCGTCGCAGTCACGCGATGAGCGCGGCTAGCGTCGAGCGGCGACCGCTGGTGCTCGTCGCCGGAGCGTGCCTCGGCGGCTGGGCGTGGCGCGAGGTGGCGTCGGCGCTGCGCTCGCAAGGGCATGACGTGTACCCGGCGACCCTCACCGGCCTTGGCGAGCGCGTGCACCTCGCGGCCCCCGGCGTGGACCTGGAGACGCACGTCACAGACGTCGTGAACCTGCTCGACTACGAGGCGCTCGCAGACGCGGTGCTGGTCGGTCACAGCTACGCGGGCACGGTGGTCACAGCCGCCGCCGACCGCCGGCCGCAGCGCCTGAACGCGGTCGTCTACCTTGACACCTCCCCGCTCCCCAACGGAACGGCGATCGCCGACGTCCAGTCGCCTGAGCAGCTCGAGCGCCAGCGCCGCGCGGTGCGCGAGCACGGCGAAGGCTGGCGCTGGCCGGTCCCTGACCGCGACACGCTCACGACGGGCGCGTTCGGGAGCACGAGCGGCTTGAGCGACGAGCACCTGCAGCTGATCGCGCAGCGCGCCACCCCGCAGCCGTACGCAACCATGACCTCGCCGGTGCGCCTCGCCCACGACAGGCCCCCCGGCGTGCGGCGCGCGGCGATCTTCTGCACCGCGGGCGGCGTCGATACGACCCGTGTGCGTGAGCTGGCGGCGCGCCACGATCCCCGCGCGGCGATCTTCGCCGACGGCGACTGGGAGCTCCACGACCTGCCGACAGGCCACTGGGCGATGCTGTCGCTGCCCGGCCCGCTCGCCGAGCTGCTGCACAGGATCGTCGAGCGCTGAGCGACAGCGTCGAGCCTATGCTTGGCCCGGTGCCCGACGAAGACCGCACACGCACGCCCGCGAGGCGGCTGCTCGAACCCAGCCGCCTGGGCGGCTCCGCACGGCGGGCGGTTCTGCGCGCGCGCTGGGCGCTGGAAGACCGCCGTCTGACCGCGGAGCAGCGTCGCGAAGAGCTCGGCCCCGCGCACCTGCGCTGGCGCGGCAACTCCTCACGCGAGAACCGACAGCGCTGGGACGGCTGGGACTGGAGCAGCCGCGGCGAGGAGTGGAACGCGTCGCCGGAGTGGAAGCAGGCGCTGATCGACGACGTGCTCGATCGCTGGATGCCGGCGGGCGGCGCGATCCTGGAGATCGGGCCGGGAGGCGGACGCTGGTCTGAGCCGCTGCTGGCGCGCGCGGCGCGCCTCGTCCTCGTGGACGTCAGCGAGCGCCCGCTGGCGCTCTGCAAGGAGCGCTTTGCGGCTGGCGAGAACGTCGAGTTCGTGCTGTCGGGCGGCGCCGACATCCCCGGCGTCGCCTATGCGTCGATCGACGCGGTGTGGTCGTTCGACGTCTTCGTGCATGTCGCGCCCGTCGATCAAGCGGGCTACATGCGGGAGATCGCACGCGTGCTCGTGCCGGGCGGAGTGGCGGTCATCCACCACTCCGACGGGCGCAACCGCGGGCTTGCGCCCTCGCGTCAAGGCTGGCGCTCACCGATGTCACGCGGCCTGTTCGCGTCGCTCGCGCGCGCGAGCGGCCTGCGCGTGGAGCGCCAGCTCGACTCCTGGGGACCGGACGGCCGCTACGACCTGAGCGCATACGCGGACGTGATCAGCGTGTGCCGGGCCGAGCGGCCGAGGGTGGGAGGGACGCAGGCGTCGCTCCCCTGAGCGGAGCTATGCGCCTGTCGGCGCGCCCACCAGCGCCGAACCTCGCCCGGCGGGCGCCTGCGGCGCGGGCGGCGGTGCGAGCACCGTCGCACACGGGGTGCGGCCGGCGAGCTCGACCCGCAACAGCGCCGTGCCCAGCTCAGCGACCATGTCTGTAGCGCGGTAGAGCATCTGCTCCAGCTCCAGGCGGGGCAGCTGGCAGGTCTCCAGGAAGAACCGCGCCTGTCCGCCGTCGAGCGCCCCCGCGTCGACTTCCAGCTCCTCGGTGTGGACGCCCGCGCCGACAAGCGCCACCTCGGACGTGAGGATGCATGCGGCCATGTCGTCAGGGGTGGCCAGCGACGCCGCGCGCACGCGCGCGAGCAGCCTTGCTGCGTTCGGCCGCGAGCCGACCTCGCCAAGCATTTCGCTGAGGCGCTCGCGTCCAAGCGTGTCCTCGTGCACGCGCTCGTCCAACAGCCCGTCGCTGAAGAAGCACACCACCGCACCCGCCGGCAGCGACACGGTGGTCTGACGCAGACCGGTCGGCAAGATCCAGCCGAGCGGCGGGGAGGCGCACACCTTGAGCGGCTCGCGCGTGCGCAGCCCGTGCAGGATCGGCGGCGGGTGCCCCGCGCTCGCGTACGTGAGGCAGCCCTCGCGCGTGTCGTAGATGCCCACGACCACCGTCGCAAGGTGCTCGGCGCTCGGATCGGCCAGCACGCGGCCGGCGAGTGCGAGCGTCGCGCGGGGCTGCATCCCGGTCTGCACGTACGCGCGCAGCGTGTAGCGCGTCAGCGCAGCCTGTTTGAGCGCGGCGTGGCCGTGGCCGACCACGTCGCCGAGGATCACCGCTACCTTGCCGCGCTCGGGGACGAACACGTCGTAGAAGTCGCCGCCCGCGGCGGGACCGTCGGCCGGGCGATAGGCCACGGAGACCGCCAGCCCGCCGACGCGCGCGGGGACCTTCGGGACGAGCGCCGCCTGCATCGCGCCGGCGTCATGCATCAGCGTCGCGTGCTGGCGCTCCAGGCGCCGAGCGCGCCGCGAGTGCATGCGCGAGCGCACCCCGAACCACAGCGCCAGCGCGAGCAGCGCGAGGATGATCGGCTTGCTCCAGTCGGGGACGGGGATCGGCAGCGGGATGTGTTCGCCGATCGCGCCGAGTGGACCGCCGCTTCCGTGCGGGACGCTGCGTGCATCGCGAGCCGGCGCCGGCGGGGCGGACGCGGCAAGCACCGACCGGCCCTTGCCGCGCGCCGCGGCGCTGATGCGGGCGCCGTTTGGCGAACGTTGGCGCGCGGCGTGTGCGACGGGGGTGCGACGCCTGGCGCCCGCGCGGACCTGCTTGACCTGCTGCGCAGGCTGCCCGCCGCCGTGCGTGACCACAGGCGCCTGCGATCCCTCCGCGGCAGCGCTCGTGCCGGCCGCCGGCGCATAGCGGACGGTGACGCCCTTGGTGGCGGCGGAGGCGCCCTGCCCGCTGGTGGCGCCGCCCGTGGCACCGCCGCCTTTGGGAGCGCCGCCGGCACCGGCTTCGCCGCCGGTCGGCGCGCTGCCTGAGGCTGGCGATTCCGACGATCCCGTCCCGGAGGAGCCGCTCGGCGAGGTGCTCACGCTCGGCGTGGTCACGCTGACGCTCGGCGTGCTGACGCTGACGCTCGGCGTGGTCACGCTCACGCCGGGCGCGGACACGCTGACGCTCGGCAGTGTGACGTTGACGCTCGGCAGCGTGACGTTGACGCCCGGCAGCGACGCACCGACTCCGGGCACGGGTAGGTTGACGCTCGGCAGCGCTGGATCGAGGCTGCCCAGCGACACCGAGAGCGCCGGTGCAGCTGGCGCGGGGGCGCTCGGCGATTGGGAGCTCTGTGTCGCCGGTGGCGAGGACAGCGGCAGCGGCAGGCCGATCAGCCCCCCCAGCAGCATGTTGCGCCAGCGCGGACGCGGCAGGCGCCGCACGCCTGCCGGCGGCGCGTCATCGCTGATGCACAAAGGGCTTATCCGCTCCTCCAAGGACCGCCGGCGAGACTCCTGCTAGGTGTTTGCCCGCATTCGCCGCGCGGTAAACGTCTGCGGCGCCGGCGGATCGCCCCTCGGTGTCGTGACAGCTACGCGGCGCGCGAAGCGCTAGTTGTCGTCGGCGCCCTGGAGCTCTCGCCGGCGGGAGCGCCCAGCCGCACGGGCAGCGTCTTCAGCTGGTTGATGAACAGCGATTCGACGTACGTCGGCCTACCGGCGAGCTCGATGTGCGGGTAGCGCGCGAGCGTCTCCTCGATCAGCACCCGCAGCTCCAGCCGCGCGAGCGCGGTGCCCAAGCAGAAGTGGCGCCCGCCGGCGCCGAACGCCTGGTGCTCGGCCTTGCGGCGCAGGTCGAAGTGGTCGGGGTCCTCGTAGCGCGTCTCGTCGCGGTTGGAGGATACGTACCACATGACCACCTTCTCGCCCTCTTTGATCTTCTGGCCGTGCAGCTCGGTGTCGCAGGTGGCCGTGCGGCGGAAGTGGGCGAAGGCGGGGAACATGCGTAGCGACTCCTCGACGGCGTCGGGGACGAGCGAGGGGTCGTCGAGCAGCAGTTGCATCTGCTCGGGGTCTTCCATCAGCGCGCGCATGCCGCTGCAGTAGGTCGCCTTGGTGGAGTCGTTGCCGGCGGCGACAAGCAGGAAGAAGCCCATCACGATCTCGTGTTCCTCGAGCTTCTGCCCTTCCACTTCCGCATGCACGAGCACGCTCGTGAGGTCATCGGTGGGCTGCTCCTGGCGCGCGGCGATCAGCTTGCGGCAGCGCTCGAAGATCTCGGGGAGGTCTTTCTCCAGCGCGCCCTCGAAGCCGTGGGGGTTGATGTCGGGGTCGGCGGCGCCGAGCGTGGAGTTCATCAGCCGCGCCCAGATCGCGTCGTCCTCCTCGGGGATGCCCATGAAGCTGTGGATCACCCGCGAGACCGCCGGCTGGGCGACGTCGATGACGAGGTCGCACTCCTCCCGCCCGTCGAGGCGGTCGAGCACGCGTCTGACGATCGCGCGGATGGCGTCCTCGTGCGCGGCGATCCGCTTGGGGGTGAAGCCGGCCTGGAAGAGGGCCTTCAGACGGTCGTGCTTGGGCGGGTCCATGCCGATGAACATCGCGCGGGCGAGCTCGATCGGAAAGCCGGCCGCAGCGGCGAGCACGCCGCCGCGTTCTGAGGAGTACGTCTGCCAGTCGCGGCTGACGGTGTGGATGTCATCGGCGGTGGTCACCGACCAGAAGCCGGCTTCTTCGGGAAACAACTGGAATTTGTCGGTCCAGTGGATCGGGCACTGGCTGCGCATCTCCTTGAACACCGCATACGGTGGGCCGTCCACCCACAACGCTTCGTCGGTCAGTTCAACAGCCTCTATGTCGCGACCAACAGTCGCCATCTCAAACCTCCACGATCGCCGTCCGCATGCTGGCGCCGATAATACTGGCTGGCTGGCCAGGATCGAGCGATTATCGCCCAAACACGGAGAAGCACCCAGAGAATGCGGTTTTTCCCTGATGCCTGCTGTAGGCCGCTCACGCGAGTCTGTCGACATGCTTTTCCGCGTCCGCTTCAAGCGCAGCTCCTCGGCCCTGTCCGCGGTCGCGCTGCTCGCCGTGCTGGCGCTGGTCGGGTGCGGCAGCAGCGCGCCGACGAAGTCCCAGTACCTCGCCAAAGCGAACGCCATCTGCGCCAGCACGAGCACTCAGACGGCGCCGTTGATCCACCAGGTGACGGCCGCGGCGGCCGGCCTCGCCCCCGGTGCGGGCGCGGCCCGCGAGGTGGCGACGCTTGCCGGCGCGATGCAGCGTTTGCACGCAGTGGCGACGAGCAGCCTGACGAAGCTGCAGAAGCTCGAGCAGCCGAGCGGCGCTCACGCGGCGATCGAGCGCTTCCTGAAGCCGTTCGCCGCGGTGGTGAGCGCCATCGAGCAGGCCGCGGGCGCCCTGCAGAAGGGTCAGCCCCAGCAGGCGTTGGGCATGTTGGAGCAGGTCAGGCCGACGTCCGTGCAGGCGAGCAGCGGCGCGCAGGCGTACGGGTTGACGCAGTGCACGACGGTGCTCGCGGCGCTCGGCTGACACCGGCTGTGGTGCCGGCTGGCGCCACCGTCAGACTTGTGCGTGGGTGACTAGAGCGACGCCGCAGCCGAACGTGCCGGGCAGGGGGATCGTGGCCTCCTACGGGGTGCGCTTCTGGATCCTGGTGGTGGCGATTGGGGTCGGCGCTGGCCTGTGTGGCGCCGGGCTGATCGAGCTGCTGCGGGCGGTGCAGCATCTGGCGTGGTCCTATCACGCGGGCAATTTCCTGACGGGCGTCGAACGCACGTCGTGGACCCGGCGCGTGGTGGTGCTGGCGATCGGCGGCGTGGTGGCCGGGGTCAGCTCGCTCGCGCTGGCGCGCAGAGGGCACGGCGAGGTGTCGGAGTCGATCTGGCTGGGCGGCGCGCGGCTGCCGCTGTTGACGAGCGCGGCGCGGGCGGTGGACTCGATCGTGACGGTCGCGCTGGGCTCGTCGCTGGGACGCGAGGCGGCCCCCCAGCAGGCGGGCGCGGCGCTGGCGAGCACGCTGAGCGGGTGGGCGCGGCTGCCCGACTGGCAGCGGCGCCTGCTGGTGGCGTGCGGCGCGGGGGCGGGGATGGCGGCGGTGTACAACGTGCCACTCGGCGGCGCGCTGTTTGCGCTGGAGGTGCTGCTGGGGACGCTCGCGCTGCCGCTCGTGCTGCCGGCGCTGGCGACTTCGCTGATCGCCACGGCGACCGCGTGGGTCGCGCTGCCGACGGCGCCGACGTACTCGATCGGGGCCTACCACATCCACGCGGCGCAGGTGGTGTGGGCGCTGCTGCTCGGCCCGATCGCCGGACTCGCGGCGCTGGTGTGGAGCCGCATGATCGCGCGCGCGCAGGCGCTGCGCCCGCGGCGCGCACTGGCGCGCGTGGCGGCGCCGGTGGTGGTGTTCACGGCCCTGGGGGCTGTCGCGGTCGCCTACCCGCAGCTGCTGGGCAACGGCAAACCGGTCGTGCAGCTGGCGCTGGTGGGCCGCCTGAGCGTGGTGCTGCTGGCGGTGCTGCTGGTGCTCAAGCCGCTGGCGACCGCCGCGTGCCTGGGCAGCGGCGCCTCCGGGGGGCTGTTCACACCGACGCTCGCTTACGGCGTGCTCCTGGGCGGTCTGTTGGGAGACGCGTGGTCGCAGATCTGGCCGGGGGCGCCCCTGGGCAGCTACGCGATCATCGGCGGCGCGGCGGTGCTGGGCGCGTCGATGCAGGGGCCGCTGGCGGCGATCGTGCTGCTGCTGGAGCTGACCCACCAGGCGGACGCGCTGATGGTGCCGATGCTGCTGGCGGTGGTGGAGGCGACGGTGCTGACGCGCGTGGTGGGGGCGCCGTCGATCTACTCGGCGCGCATCGCTTCACGGGCGGGCGCCGACGATGCGGGGGAGCGGCGCGACTACGCGCGCGAGCTGGCGGAGGACGCGGGCAGGGAGTTTGCAGAGGTGGTCGAGCCGTCGCCGAGGTGGTAAGTAGTAGTCATGCCCCGCGCGATGTGGACCGGCACGATCGGCTTCGGGATGGTGACGGTCCCGGTGAAGCTGTACAGCGCCGTGGACCGCAAGACGGTGCGCTTCCACCAGCTCTCGGGCAAGAGCGGCGTGCGCCTGTCACAGAAGCGCGTGGACCCGTCGACCGGCCAGGAGGTCCCCTACGAGGACGTGGTCAAAGGCTATGAGCTGGCACCGGATCGCTATGTGGTGATCGAGCCGGGCGAGCTGGATGCCCTGGAGCCGAAGAAGACGAAGACAATCGAAATAGAGGAGTTCGTAGATCTTTCACAGATCGATCCTGTGTACTACGACCACCCGTATTACCTCGCGCCCGGCCCCGGCGGCGCGAAGCCCTACCGGCTGTTGCTGGAAGCGATGCGCGAGACGAACAAGGTGGCGATCGCACGCGTGGTGATCCGCTCGAAGGAGCAGTTGGTGGCCGTACGGGCGATGGGTGAGGCACTGGGCATGGCGACGATGCTGTTCGCCGACGAAGTGCTCTCGCCGGAGCGCCTTGACGAGGTGGCGGAGGCGGAGCAGGTGAAGACGACCAAGCGTGAGCTGGACGTGGCCAAGCAGCTGGTGGACTCGCTGGCCGGCGAGTTCGACGCGAGCGAGTTCCGCGACACCTACCGCGAAGAGGTGCTGCAGCTGATCGAACGCAAGGCGCAGGGCAAGGCGATCGCGGTGCAACCGCCACCCGAAGAGGCGGCCACGCCGGCGCCTGATCTGATGAGCGCGCTGAAGGCGAGCCTGGAAGCGGTACGCGCCCGCGAAGGCGCCGGCAAGGGCGCGCCGAAAGCGCGCCAAGCTGCGGCGAAAAAGCCCGCGGCGAAAAAGCCGGCGGCAAAAAAACCGGCGACGAAGAAACCGCCCGCGTCGCGGACCTCCGCTAAGCGCTAGTGGCGGATGGCGAGCGCCTGCGCCGCTACCGCGCCAAACGCGACTTCACGAGCACGCCGGAGCCCGCAGCTGGAGACACCAGCAGGCGCGTGGGCGCCCCGCGCTTTGTGATCCACGAGCACAGCGCGCGTCGCCTGCACTGGGATCTGCGCCTGGAGCACGACGGCGCACTGGCGTCGTGGGCGCTGCCCAAGGGCCTGCCCGAGGAGCCCGGCGAGAACCACTTCGCGGCGGCGACCGAGGAGCACCCGCTGGCGTACCTGGACTTCCAGGGAGAGATTCCCAAGGGCGAGTACGGCGCGGGGACGATGACGGTCTGGGACAGCGGCACATACGAGCCGCTGAAGTGGGAGCCGCGCAAGGTGGAGGTGGCGCTGCACGGCGAGCGCGTGGACGCGCGCTACGCCCTGTTCGCGATCGAGCAGGGCGCGCGGCCGAAGGACTGGATGATCCACCGCATGGACCGGCCGCCGTCCGATCCCGCCCACCCGCGTGAAGCGATGCCCGAGCACGTGGTGCCGATGCTGGCACGCGCGGGTGAGCTGCCGGCGGAGGACGGAGGCTGGGCGTATGAGGTCAAGTGGGACGGCGTGCGCGCGATCGTGTACTCGCGCCCTGGCGAGCTGCGCTTGGAGAGCCGCAACCTGAACGACATCACCGACAGCTATCCCGAGCTCGCGCGCCTGAACCGCGCGCTGAGCTCGCACAGCGCGGTGTTGGACGGCGAGATCGTGGCGTTCGGCGCGGACGCGCGCCCGAGCTTCGAGGCGCTGCAGCGGCGGATGCACGTGGCGAGCAGGGCACAGGCACAGCGCCTGATGAAAGCCACGCCGGTGACGCTGATCGTCTTCGACCTGCTGTGGCTGGACGGTCACTCGCTGATGCAGTTGCACTACAGCGATCGACGCGAGCTGCTGAGCGAGCTGCGTCTGACGGGCGAGCACTGGCAGACGCCCGAGTACGTGCTCGGCGAAGGTCAGGCGTTGCTGCAGGCGAGCTCCGCACAGGGCCTGGAGGGAATCGTGGCCAAGCGCCTGGACTCCACCTACCAGCCGGGCGTGCGCGCGCGCAGCTGGGTGAAGATCAAGCGCGTCGGGCGCCAGGAGTTCGTGATCGGCGGCTGGCTGCCGGGCAAGGGCAAGCGCCGTGGCACGGTCGGCGCGCTGCTGTTGGGCGTGCACCAGCCGGACGGCGCGCTGCGCTACGTGGGCCGCGTGGGCAGCGGCTTCAGCGACGCGGAGCTGTCGCGCATCTCCAGGCTGTTGGCTGCGCGCGAGCGGGCGAGCTCGCCGTTCACCGCCGGCGAGCGCCCGCCGCGCGAGTCGCTCTTCTGCGAGCCCACGCTCGTGGCGGAGGTGAAGTTCGCGCACTGGACCGACGCCGGCAACCTGCGCGCACCGGTGTACCTGGGGCTGCGCGAGGACAAGGGCGCCTCGCAGGTGGTGCGTGAGAACCCGAGCACGGGCTACCCCGCGCACCGTGAGCTGAAGCTGTCGAACCTCGACAAGCTGAAGCTGTCGAACCTCGACAAGGTGCTCTATCCGCGCGCCGGCACGCGCAAGCGGGCGGTGATCGACTACTACACGCGCGTGGCGCCGGCGCTGCTCGGTCATCTGGCTGGGAGACCGCTGACGGTGACGCGCTGGCCGGACGGCGTGGAGGGGAAGTCGTTCTTCCAGAAGCAGGCGCCGGCGCACCGTCCCGCGTGGGTACGCACGGTGACGCTGCCGGCTGGGCGCAAGCCGATCGACTACATCCTCGCCGACGATCTGCCGACGCTCGTGTGGCTGGCGAACCTGGCGGCGATCGAACTGCATGTGCCGCTGTCGCGCGCGCAGGACATGCAGCGCCCGACGTCCGTGGTGTTCGACCTCGACCCCGGCGCGCCGGCGGGGATCGTTGAGTGCTGCCACGTGGCGCTGCTGCTGCGGGGCGTGTTCGAGGGGTTGGGTCTACAGAGCTTCGCCAAGACCTCAGGCTCGAAGGGCGTGCAGGTGTACATACCGCTGAACCGCACGCGCGTCGGCTACGAGCAGACCAAGCCGTTCGCGAAGGCCGTGGCGGAGCTGCTCGAGCAGGCGGAGCCGGAGCTGGTGGTCTCGCGCATGACGCGCGCCACGCGCACGGGCAAGGTGCTGATCGACTGGAGCCAGAACGACGCGAGGAAGACGACCGTGTGCGCGTACTCGCTGCGCGCCAGCGCGCGCCCGATGGTCTCCACACCAGTCAGCTGGGAGGAGGTGCAGGCGACGCGCGACTCCGGCGACGCGCGCAGCCTGGCCTTCGAGGCAGACGCGGTGCTCGCACGGGTTGCGGACAAAGGAGACCTGTTCGCACCTGTCCTGTCGCTGGTGCAGGAGCTGCCCACGTGAATGTCGAACTGAGCCGGCATGCAGAATCGGGCGACACGCTCGCCTGAGCTCAGCCGACCGTCACGGTCCTCGTCGCCGTAGAGCTCGCCCCATGCACCGCCTTGAACGAGACCTCGAGCTTCACGTGTGCCCGGCGGTGGTGTCTGCGCAGCGTAGCCAGCTCAGCGCCGGTGAACACCACACGCAACGTCAGGCGCTCGTCCTTGTCCGCCTGCCTGCGCAGCGACTTCACACCTTTGCCGGCGACCGTCAAGCTGCCGGCGCCGGGCGCTTGCACGAGAAGCGCGATCGCGTCCTTTGCCACTTTGGCGGCGAGGATCTCGACCTTGGCGCCCGCGGCCTTCGCGCCGGCCGGCGCCGGAGGGCTGGTGGGCACGGACAGGTTGGCGAGGACCGTCACCTCGGGGGTCCCCGCGGTCGCGCCACCGCTGCCGCCGTCGCCGCCCGGACCGCCCGCTCCGCTGGAGCCGGTGCCGCTCCCGCCCCCCGCCCCTCCGGAGCCCCCGGAGCCCCCGGAGCCCCCTGAGCCCCCGGCGAGTTCGTGCGTCAGCGTCCCTATGTCGATCCCTTCCACGGCATCGAGGACGCCAAGCGTCTTGCCGTCGCTGAGTGGCGTCGTCAGCGCCATTGCGGTGGCGGGCAGCTGCGAGCTCGTGGCATCGAAGTCGCTGGCCAGTTCTTCGGAGGTGGTGCCCTCCTGGTCGGCCAGTTCCTTCACCGTGCCGACGCTGAACGGCTGCCCGGCCAAAGTCGTGCCAAGCGCTTGTTCGAGCCGTTCTCGCGTGGGAGCGCTCAGCGCTTCTTCGATCAATCGTTCGGGACTCATCGGCGTGCCGGATTCGCTGGCAGCGGCCAGCAGCGCTCCCACGACCTGGCGCGCTTCAAGCGATCCGAGCGCTTCGTCGAGCGCCGTCGGGAGCGTGTGCCCACCCGACAATCCCAGCAGGGATTCGAGTTTGATCCGTTCGAGGAGCGGCAGTTCTCCGAGCTGCTTTTCCAGCTCCGAGGCCAGTTCTGTGGATCCCGCGAGCTGCCCCAGCGTGCCTTCCTGGGCGGCAAGCGCCGCGACGGACTGCTGCAGCGCTTCCTTCAGGCCGGCGGTCGGGGTTGCGCTGAGGCGCTGGGAGAGGACGTCGCCGAGCTGTGTCGCGGAGAGATCCGCGAGTGGGACGCTCGACAGCAGCGCCTGCACTTCCGCGGGCGTCAGCGCGGTTACCGACAGCGGCGACGAGCCTTCGCCGGCTGCGCGCGCGGGCGGCGCGAAGGCAGCGAGCAGCGCGAGCAGCGCGACGAGGAGAGGGAGCGTCACCCTGGCGTGCATCCGTGCCCGGGCGTCGATTGAGAGCGAGGCCAGCGGTCCGAACATTTGTGAATCCTCCTTGAAATCATTTTGCTCTCCGAGAGTCGGCTACGTAGATACCCGAAAATCAAGAGAATCGAACAAGATCAAACAACCGGCTAGTCGGGCGCCTATTTGCAGCGTCCGTTGCAGGCTCGCCCGGCGGAGCGTCACTGGCTACGACGAACGTTTAGCCCCGCCCGAGGCGCTTTGGTTGGCGCAGCTGCGCGCCTATGCTCTGGATCGCAGGATCAATTCCAATAGGCCGAGTGCATCGCAGGTTAGGAATCACTGCGGCCAACATGCTTGGAGGAGCAAATGGGCTTTTTCTACATCATGGACGACATGGAAAACGACGGTCTGGGGTGTGGCGAGGACGTCGCCGTGCTGACCGCCGGCGGCGACATCGACTACGGCGCCACTCCGCAGCTCAGAGAGCGCATCGTCGAGCACATCGCCGCCGGCAAGCGACGGCTGGTGTTGGATCTCACGAAGGTGACGTTCATCGATTCGACCGCCATCGGCGTACTGGTCGGCGCGCTCGTCAGGCTGCAGGGCGTCGGCGGAGGCTCGCTGGTCGTCGTCTGCGTGGAGGACAACGACAAAGTGATGCGGATCTTCGAGATCGCCGGGGTGGACAACGTGATCGCGGTGCACCGCACACGCGAGGAGGCTCTCTCGGCGCTCGCCGTGGCAGGCTGAGATGCGCATCGCCGACACAGGAGCGCGTGCGCGCAACGGGCTGCGCTTGCCGGCGCACGCCTCCCAGCTGGGCGCTGCGCGCGACTATGCATGGCAGACCGCCGCCGCCTTTGGCTTTGACGCCGGCGCGTGCGACGAGCTCGCGTTCGCCGTCAACGAGGCGGTGACGAACGCCATCCGCCACGGCGCCCCCGACGAGCACGGTCAGATCAGCGTGACCGCCACCACGAACGGCGATCGGCTCACGCTGAGCGTCCGCGATCACGGCACCTTTCTCGGGTCTCCCCCAAATCGGAGCTTGCTCGCGGAAAGAGGCAGGGGCTTCACGCTGATGATGCGGCTGACCGACGCCGTGCAACTGTGCATCGGGCTGGGCTCTACCACGGTCCACCTCTCCAAGGCCCGCGCATGAGCTCGCGGTTGGCGTGCGCCGGTGGAGCACTGCTGGCCGGCGTCGCGCTGGCGGGCACACGCGCCGCCGCTGCGCCGGCGCTTGGCGTTTCGCTGACGGGCACGCCATCGCTGACGATCTCCGTGCCGCTGCCACAGCTCCCCCCGGTGCAAGTGCCGCCGGTAGAAGCGTCGCTGCCGAGCACCAGCGTGTCGGCGGCGGCGGGCGTCGAACTCACCACGCCGAGCGTCAGCGTGACCGGGCCGAGCGTGAGCACCTCCAGCGAAGGTGCCAGCGTGACGGCACCCAGCGTCGGCGTCTCCACGCCGGGCACGTCGAGCGGCGGCGGCTCACAGCCACCTGCCGGCGGCGGCGCTCCTCCCGCTGCAGGCGGCGGCGCTCCTCCCCCCGCTGCGGGCGGCGGCGCTGCGCACGTGTCACAGCGCTCCGCGGCAGTGAGCGGGTCCACGAACGCTGCAAGCACTGCCGCCAACGCATCCGTCCCCGCCGCATCCACAACAGCAGCCACAGCGACGCCGCGCGGACGCTCGCGCGCGGTGCTCCCTGCCGCGAGCGCGCGCCACAGCGCCCACCAGCACGCCCCGCGCGCGAGCGTCGCCGGCGCGCGTCGCGGCCGTGACGCTGCACGGGCCGCCGATCCGCAGCGCGCTGCTCCCAAAGTCTCCTCAGCGAAGCACGCGCGCACGTCCGCGCATGCGCCAGGCGGCCTGCTGGACAAGCTCGGCGGGCGAATCCCGCTTCCCATCCCGGTGCCCAACTGGAGCAAGCCGATCATCCTCGCGCTGTTGGCGTTGGCGCTCGCCTTCGGTGTGCGCTCGCATCTGTCGCGACTACGCGTGCGGCGCTTGGAGCGCCAACGGGTGACGATGCAGCGAGACCTCGACGCGATGCAGGCAGCACTCGTGCCGGGCGTGCCCGGCGAGATCGAGGGACTGGCGGTGTCGGTCGCCTACCGTCCCGCCGAAGGGCCGGCGGCGGGCGGGGACTTCTACGACGTGTTCGCCGTCGCCCAGGGCAAGGTCGCGATCATCCTCGGCGACGTCGCCGGACACGGGCACGGGGCTTTGCAGCAGGCGGCGCTCACGCGCTACACCCTGCGCGCCTACCTCCAGGCCGAGCTCGAGCCGCGGGCGGCGCTCGCGCTCGCGGGGCGCGCCCTGGCGCACCCCAGCGGCGAGAACTTCGCCACCGTCGCCGCCGCCCTGTATGACGCCCACGCGGGTCGCCTCACATACGCGTGCGCCGGCCATCCCCCGCCGATCCTCCTGGGCCCGCAGGCACACGAGCCGCTCACGCTCTGCGCCTGCCCACCGGTGGGCTGGAAAGTCCCCACGGGACGCCGGCAGACGGTCGTATCGCTGCCGGCCGGCACGCTCGCCTGCTTCTTCAGCGACGGCCTGGTCGAGGCCCGCTGCGGCAAGGAGCTGTTCGGACGCGAGCGTTTGGCCGCGGCGCTGACGGCGCTCGGGCCGCGAGCAACGGCGCCACAGCTCTTGCGGGAGGTGCAGCGCGCAACGCTTGCGACACCCGACGACATGGCAGCGTGCATCCTGCAGGCGAGCGGCGACGCAGCGTATGCGCGCATCGAGGAGCTGGAGGTGGATGCGCGAGCGCTGGACGCGCCGGCCACGCGACGCTTCCTCGCAGCCTGCGACGCCGCGCCCGGCGAGATCGCGCACGCGCTCGAGCTTGCCCACGAGATGGTCGGCCAGCACGGGAGCGCGCTCTTGCGAGTCGAGCTCGGCGCCATCGGCACGACCATCGAGGTCCTGGCGCCCGGTGCAGGCCACCGCGCCACGGCGTCGTCTGATTCTCCGCCCGCGCTCGCCGTCGCCGTCGGTTAGCCCGCCGGCGAGGACCGCCGACGCGCTACTCGAACTCCGGCGCCCGCCACCCCGGCATGACGTCTGGCAGCCCCTCGCTGACGCGGTCGGGGAAGTTCGCGGGGCGCTTCTCCAAGAACGCCGTGATGCCCTCGACCGCATCCGCGGACTGCCCCCGCGCAACCATCCCGCGCGAGTCGGCGCGGTGCGCCAGCATCGGGTGCTCGGCGCCGAGCATCCGCCACATCAGCTGTCGCGCTAGCGCCACAGAGACCGGCGCGGTGTTCTCGGCGATCTCGCGCGCCAGCGCGCGTGCCGCGTCGAGCAGCTCCGCTTTGGGGTGCAGGCTGCGCACCAGCCCGCCGTCCAGCGCCTCCTGCGCTGAGAACACGCGCCCGGTGGCCACCCATTCCATCGCGCGGCTGATGCCCACGACGCGCGGCAAGAACCAGCTCGAACACGCCTCGGGGATGATGCCGCGCCGGGCGAACACGAAGCCGATGCGCGCGTCGTCGGCGGCCAGGCGCACGTCCATCGGCAGCGTCATCGTCGCGCCCACGCCAACCGCCGGGCCGTTGATCGCGCCGATCACCGGCTTGGTCGATGCAAAGATGCGCAGCGTCAGTTCGCCGCCGTTGTCGCGCCTGGCGCCCGCCACGGCCTCGCGCTTGCGCGCGTCGAACGTGTCGCCGCCGCTCGCCAGGTCGGCGCCCGCGCAGTAGCCGCGTCCGGCGCCCGTGAAGATCACCGCGCGCACCTCGTCGTCCGCGTCCGCGCGGTCGAGCGCCGCACGTATCTCCGTGCCCATCTGCGCCGTCCACGCGTTCAGCCGCTCGGGCCGGTTGAGCGTGATCGTCAGGATCCCGTCGGCAACGTCGGCTGTGATCTGCTCGAAGTCCACGCGGCGCGGGATCATACGCCGCCCGCCCAGCCGCCGCCGGCGCCGGCGCACTGGCGCGTGCGATCGCTCGGCCCGCCTACAGGTCCGCCCAGCTCAGCTGGCGCGCGTAGGGCCCGCGCCCGGTCAGGCACATCGCCCCGCAGCGTGCCCCCAGCGCGAGCGCATCCGCGAGCGCGAGCCCGGCGCCCAGTCCGTAGGTGAGGCCCGCCGCGAACGAGTCGCCGCAGCCGTACGAGTCCACACGCGCGCCTGGGAGCGCCGCCGCCGCCCACCTGCCCGTCTCACCTGAACGCGCACGGTAGCTGCCGCCGCGCGCGCCTTCGGTGAGCACCACCAGCGCGGCTTCCTCCTGTGCGCATGCGAGCTCGCGGCGCTCGATCTCGTCTTCGCCGCTCAGCACCAGCGCATCGAGCGGCACGCCGTGGCCCAGCGCGTCGCGGGCGCGCGGGCTCGCGACCAGCACGCGCGCCGCGTCGCGCGCCGCGCGCAGCGCGGCCTCGTCGCCGGCCGTGAAGTACACCGCGTCGACGCCGTCCAACGCGTCCCACACGACGCCGTGCTCGCCGCCCAGCGGCTCCAGCCGCGGCCCGAACGTCGTGATCGTGCGCTCGCCCGCGTCGTCCACCAACGTGACCGCACTGCGCGTCGCCGACGCGACGAACGTGGCGCGCACATCCACGCCGAGCTCGCTCAGGCGCGCCACCGAGCGCCTGCCGTGCTCGTCTTCGCCGAGCTTCGTCAACAGCGCCGCCGTGCCGGCGAGCCGCGCCAGCTGCACCGCCGCGACGCCGCCCCCGCCGGCGGGCTCCGCGAACGGATCGCGCGCGTGCACCACCTCGCCCGCGCGCGGCACGTGCGCGACGCGCGCGAAGCGCACCCACTCCACGTGGCCCACCACCGCGACCTTCGGCCGGCTCGACAGCACGCGCGCCAGTCTCACACACGACGATCACCACATTGGATGCGCGCAGCGACGAGCGACACGGTGATCCCGCTCGACGGCGGCATCACCGGCTGCGGCTAGGGCGCTTTCGCCAGGTAGCCGTGCCCGGCCTTCACCGTCTTGTGGCGGTGCGTGACGAGGTTCGTGACCGCCACGCTGTCGGTGCTCACGTAGATCAGCGTGCCTTCGCAGCGATCCTCGGTCAGCCAGCGCGTGCCGAGCACCGCGCCGCTCGCGTAGTTGCCCTTGGTCGAGTAGTTGCCGTGGCCTTCAGCCCACAGTTTGCGCACCACGTGCTTGCCCGACGCGTGCGTGGAGCTGGTCAGCGCCGCGATGTGGCTGCGCTCGCGCTTGGTCGGGCAGACCGAGAAGTTGCCGCCGTACAGCGTCGCCACCACCATCCCGCTGCGGCTCTGGGTCAGCTTGAACTCGCCCGCGTAGAACGTCATCGACTGCAGGCGGCCGTCGCGCGCGGTCGTGGTGACGACCACCTTGCCATGAAGCGCGTTCACGATCGTCCCAAACGGCACCTGCGTGATGCCGGTCAGCAGCACGAACTTGTTGGCGCCCGGCAGCTTCACGTACACCTTGCCAGACACCGGCGTCAGGTTGCCGGTGACGCCGAGCTGGGGTGCAGACACCGCCACGTTCGACAGGACGTTCACTTGGGCGTTCGTGCTGACCTGCCCACCGTTGCCGCTCGATGAGCCGGTCGTCGTCGTGGTCGTCGTCGTTGTCGTCGTCGTCGGCGGTGGTTCGACCGTCGGCGGTGGTTCGCCCGTCGTCGTTGTCGTCGGCGGCGGTTCGGGTGCCACGTACGTGTAGGTCGGCCCGCCCGTGGACTTGCCCGCTTCGTCGCTCACCACGACTTCCTGGCCACCGGCTTCGTGCGCGGTGGTGAGCGCCTTCAGTTCCGTTTCCGAGACCACTTCCACCGAGCCCGGCGCACTGATTTCCACCGTTGCGCCGGGGAGAAAGCCGCTGCCGGTGATCGTCACCGGCGTGCCGCCTTCGCTCGGGCCGGAGCTGGGAGTGATGGTGGAGACCGTTGGTGGCGGCGCGGAGCTGTCCACAAACGCCCACGCCGCGCCCGTACGTTGGTTGACGTCGGGCGCGCCGATCAGCGCGAGCGCGCCGCTCGCGGACAGCGCCACGCTCGCACCGAACTGTTCTCTGGGGGGCATCTTCCTGCCCGTGGGCTCTTCGCCCGTGGCCTTTTCGCCCGCCTGCCCCCACGTGGAGCCTGAGTCCGTGAAAACCCATGCGGCGCCCACCCTCTTGTCGTCCTTCGGGGCGCCGACCAGCGCCACCTCGCCGTCCGCAGACAGCGCCACGCTCGCGCCGAACGCGCCTTCGCCGCTCTCTTCGCCTCCGCCTCTCAACGCCGGGCCTTGCTGCGTCCAGGCTTCATCCGCCCGCTTGAACACCCACGCCGCGCCCGCCCGCATGCCCGCTTCGAGTTCGTCGTCGGGCGCGCCGACCAGCGCCGTGTTCCCGAACACCGACAGCGCGACGCTCGCGCCGAAGCGCGCTTCGGCGCTCTCTTCGTCGCCCGTCAGCTTCGGCCCCTGCTGACTCCACGTTTCGTCCGACCGCGTGAACACCCACGCCGCGCCCGCCTGGCTGCCCGGCTCGACTTCGTCGTCGGGCGCGCCAACCAGCGCTGTGTTGCCGTCGCCAGACAGCGCCACGCTACGGCCGAAGTGGCCTTCGCCTTGCTCTTCTTCGCCTACCAGCTTTGGTCCCTGCTGAGTCCACGTTTCGCCCGTGCGGGTGAACACCCACGCGGCGCCCTCGCCCTTGTCGTCGTCGGCGGCGCCGATCAGCGCCGTGTTGCCGTCGCCCGACAGCGCCACGCTGCGGCCGAAGTGGGCGCGGCCGACTTCTTCTTCCCCGCCCACCAGCTTTGGTCCCTGCTGAGCCCACGTCGTTTCCGTGCCCGTGACCGTCCGCGTGAACACCCACACCGCGCCCCGGCCATGATCGTCTTTCGGGCCGCTGACCAGCGCCGTGCTGCCGTTGGCCGACAACGCCACGCTGCGGCCGAGGTCGCATTCGGCAGCTTCTTCGCAGCCTTCGCCTGAGCTCGTGTGTTCTTCTTCGATTGCCAACGGCGAGCCCTGCTCGCTCCACGTTCCACCTGTGTTCGTGAACACCCACACCTCGCCAACGCCCGCGCGCGCGCCGACCAGCGCGGTCGTGCCGTTCGCAGACAGCGCCACGGTGTAACCGGAGCGCGCGTGTTCGCTCGCCGATTCTCCGGGCGGCAGGGTGGCGCCTTCGATCAGTGGGTCGATGCGCACCGGGTAGCGGGCGCCGCGCGTGTTCACCCGCAGCACGAGCGTCCGCCCGTGCAGTTCCAGCCAGCTCGGCAGGCGACGCCCACGCGCGTCGCTCACCACCAGCGAGCCGTAGCGCAGCGCGGCGCCGCCGGCGCCGCGCAGCGTGAGGCTTTGCCGCGTGGGCGCAAGCCAGGGGTGCGCGTTCGTGGCGAGCGCCATCGCCAGGCCGAGCGCACCGCCGCTGGCAGCGGGCAGCGCTCGTGCCAGCGTGAAGCTCTGCTCGACGCCCAGCGGACCGTTTACATACGACTCGGTGAGACCTGCGCGCGCGTACACGGCGCGGTTGGCGCTCGCGCGCGGCGTCGTCTGGGCGAGCGGGCGCAGCGTGCTGCCGTAGCCGCCGGCGCGCACGCTGAGCGTGAGCTGCACGCCGCGCGTGCGCACGCGCGCACCGTCGCGGTCGAAGGCCACATGCAGGTCTTGCGCGGGGTTGTGCCCGTACAGCACGCCCGCCGAGGTCGTGAGGTGGTATGCGCGCTGCGCCTGCCCCAGCGCTGCGGACACCGGCGCGAGGGCGCCGACAGGGAGCAGGCGTTGCTCGTGGGAGAGCCCGCGCGCAGGTGAGCCGGCGACCGGCGAGCTGCCTGGCGCCGACAGGGTCAGTGACACGCCTGCCGCGAGCGGCACGCACAGCAGCAGCGCAGCGACCAGGGGACGCTTGGGCACCGCGGGCCGCGCCTCGTGCGCTGTTGCTCGCAGAGGCAGATGGCAATCCGTTGCCGCTTGCAGCGAATGCCCGAACCTGGACACGTTCCAACCCCCTAGTGTTCATATGGTCTCGCATCTGACATCCGGATGCCCGTCCGAGATGTCGCGAGAATGCTTAGGCGGCGCAAGATAGTGACGTGCGGAGGCCAAGTCAACTATTCGGTACGGCCCTCCGACCACGGCGCGCGCCCCGCCGGGCACACGGCGACCGTTAGCATCAGCACGTGCCGAGCGTGGATCGTGTAACCAACGGGCGCGCATGACGGGGGCTGGCAGGCAGCGCCGCAGGGTGCTTGCGCTGTGCGCGGTGGCGCTGCTCGCCGCCGGCATCGGCGTGCTCGCCTACGCCACGCACCTGCTCAGGCGCAGCGAACTGCAGACGCTCGACGCGCGTTTCTCGCTCCGCGGCTACCCCGGCGCTCCGACGAACATCGTCCTCGTGGCCATCGACCCGGCGACGCTGCAGGACCTGCGGCGGGACTTCCCCTACCCGCGCAGGTGGGACGCGCAGGTGATCGATCGCCTGCGCGAAGCGGGGGCGCGCGCGATCGCCGTGGACCTCGACTTCTCCAAGCCGACGAACGAAACGGAAGACGGCGAACTGTATGAAGCGGTCGCTCGCGCCCGCGGGAAAACGACGCTGGCGGCCACGGAAGTGGAAGCGGACGGGAACACGGAAGTCCTCGGCGGCTCGCAGAACCTGCGCGAAGCGGGTGCGCGCGCGGGCGAGGATCACCTGGTGCTCGACAACGACGGCGCGACGCGCCGCTTCGCGCGCGAATACAACCACCTCGGCAGCTTCGCGGTGGTGGCCGCGGAAGTGATGAGCGGACACCGCATCGCGCGCTCGCTGTTTGAAGGCGGAACGCTGCCGATCGATTTCGACGGGCCGCCGGAAACGTTTCACTCGATCCCGTATGCGAACGTGCTGCGCGGCAGCTTCTCCCAGGCGGCCGTGCGCGGCAAGCTGGTGGTGCTCGGCGCGACGGCGCCGATCCTGCAGGACGTGCACCCGACGGCCACCAGCGGCGGGGACATGCCGGGCGCGGAAATCTGGGCCAACGCGATCTCCACCCTGCTGCGAGGCGTGCCGCTGCGCGGCATACCGGGGCCGATCAACGTCTTCCTGGTCGTGCTGCTCGGCGCCGTCGTGCCGCTCGGCAGCCTGCGCCTGCGCCAGTGGCGGGCGCTCGCCGGCGCGCTGGCGCTGGCGGTCGTGTTCACGATCGCCGTGCAGGTGGCCTTCGAGCGCGGGCTGATCGTGACGCTCGTCTATCCGCTGCTCGCGCTCGCGCTGGGCACGCTGGGGACGCTGGCGGTGCTGTACATGAGCGAGACGCTCGAACGCGCGCGCGTGCACGACCTATTCTCGCGCTTCGTGCCCGCCGACGTGGTCGAGCAGGTCGTCGCGAGCGCCGGCGAGAACCTGCGGCTGGGCGCCGTGGAACGCGACTGCACGGTGCTGTTCTCCGACCTGCGCGGGTTCACCAGCTTCTCCGAGAAGCTGCCCGCCACACACGTGATCGAGGTCGTCAACTGCTACCTCAACGAGATGACCGAAGCGATCCTGGGTGCCGGCGGCACGCTGATCTCCTACATGGGCGACGGCATCATGGCGGTGTTCGGGGCTCCGCTGGAGCAGCCCGACCACGCCGATCGCGCGCTGGCGGCGGCGATCGAGATGATCGGGCCGCGTCTGGACGCCTTCAACGCGTGGATCCTCGAGCAGGGCCACGCGCACAAGTTCGCGATGGGCATCGGGCTGAACAGCGGGCCGGTGATGGCGGGCAACATCGGCTCGGAGCGGCGCGTCGAGTACACGGCGCTCGGCGACACGACGAACACGGCCTCGCGCCTGGAGGGCATGACGAAGGGCAGCGGGCACATGCTGTTCGTCGCGGACTCCACGCGCGAGCACATGAAGCAGCCGCCCGCCGAGCTCACGCTGGTGGGCGAGCTGGAGGTGCGGGGACGCCTGCAGCCGGTCCCCGTGTGGACGATCGCCGACCCCAGCGAGCGCGCGCGCGTCGACGCGGCCGAGCTTACGGCGTGAGCACGATCTTCGCGTGCGAGCCCGCCGCCAGCCGCCGCCACGCCTCCTGCACCTGCTCGAGCGCCAGCGCGTCCACCGGCACGTCGATCCGGCCGGCGGCAGCCGCCTGCGCCAGGCGCGCGTAGGCGTCGCCCTTGACCTGCGGCGGCGCCGCGAAGTTGGTGTGGCCCATCAGCACCAGCATCTTCCCGCGGATCAGCGCCGAGGGGATCGTCGCCTCGGCGGCGGCGCTGGCACCGATCTGCACCACCCGCGCGCCGAAGCTCGCCGCCCCGAGCGCCGCCACCAGCGGCTCGCCCCACAGCGGGTCGAGCACCACGTCGATGCGGCCCGCGGCCGCCTCGCTGAACGCGCCCGCCAGGTCGTCGGACTCACCCAGGCGCACGGTCGCGTCCGCCCCCAGCTCCAGGCAGCGTTCGAGCGCCTGCTGCGAGCGGGCTGCCGCGACCACGCGCGCGGCGCCCAAGAGCTTGGCCGCCTGCACGGCGATCTGGCCGAGCACCCCGCTCGCGCCCAGCACCAGCACGTGCTCGCCCGCCTGTAGCTCGGCACGCCACGTCAGCGCCAGCCACGCCGCGAGGCCTGAGATCCCCAGCGCGACCGCCACGCCGTCGGACACGCCGTCGGGCACCGAGAATGTGGAGGCCGGGTCGATCAGCGCGCGCTCGGCCATCGAGCCGTAGGGCGCGATTGGCGCGTCGAAGTACACGCGCGCGCCATCCAGCACGCCGACGCCCTCGCGCCCGGCGACCGACGGCAGCGGCGGCTTGCCCGCGTAGAAGCGCCCCGCGCTGATCGTCACGTCGACCGGGTTGACCCCCGCCGCCAGCACGTCCACGAGCGCCTGGCCGCGCGCGACGGCGGTCGGCTCCGGGAACTCGTCCGCCTGGGGGACGCCGTACTCGTGCAGGACCGCCGCGCGCATCGTCGGAGCATGGCATACGTGATAATGGCGCGCTCATGCAGGTCCGCTTCTGCGGCGTGCGGGGCTCGACTCCGGCGCCAGGCATTGACTTCGTGCGCTACGGAGGGCACACATCGTGTCTGGCGCTCGCGCACGACGACGCCCCGGCCCCGACGCTCGTGCTCGACGCCGGCATCGGCCTGCGCGCCGTCACGCGCGTGCTGTGCGGCACGCCGTTCGCCGGCACGATCATGCTCTCGCACCTGCACTGGGACCACGTGCTCGAGCTGCCGTTCTTCGCCGCCGGCGACCGCGCCGACTCCCACGTGCAGATGCTGATTCCCGAGCAGGAGTGCGGACGCGACGCCGTCGGCCTGCTCGCCGGCGTGATGTCCCCGCCCTACTTCCCCATCGGGCCGACGATGCTGCGCGGGAGCTGGACGTTCAAGACGATCGGCCCCGGCGAGCTGCAGGTGGAGGGCTTCACGGTGCTCGCGCGCGAGATCCCGCACAAGGGCGGGCGCACGTTCGGCTACCGCATCAGCGACGGGCACTCGACGCTCACGTACATGCCCGACCACTGCCCCACGATGCTCGGCGCCGGCACACACGGCTTCGGCGCGTGCCACCCCGTCGCGCGGGAGCTCGCGCACGAGACCGACCTGCTGGTGCACGACGCGCAACTGTTCCCCGAGGAGCTCGCCGCCGAAGCGGACTTCGGGCACGCGGTCGGCGACTACGCCGTCGAGCTGGCGCGGCGTGCGGGGGCGCGCGCGGTGGCGCTCACCCACCACCGCTTCGACCGCACCGACGACGCGCTCGACGGCCTCGCACGGCGACTGGGCAGCGACGGCGAGGACGGCGGCCCGCGGGTGAGCGTGGCCGCGGAGGGCACGGTGGTACAGCTGCCGGCGCCGGTTGTCGCACACACGCCGGCCGCTCCGTGAAAGTATTTGCCGCCGCCGGCGCACCAGCGACAGCGTCCGGCGCGCCCTGACCGACCATCGCGCACCCAAGGAGCCCAGCCATGCCCGACATCGAGTTCCCCACCAGCGCCGGCAGCGCCCCCGGTTACCTGGCGGTGCCGCCGGGCGAGCACGGCCCAGGCGTGATCGTCCTGCAGGAGTGGTGGGGCGTGGACGACCACATCCGCGCGATCTGCGACCGCTTCGCCGCCGAGGGCTTCTTTGCGCTGGCCCCCGACCTGTATCGCGGCGAGACGACCGATCAGCCGAGCGAGGCGCAGCAGAAGATGATGGCGCTGTCGATGGGGGAGGTCGAGCAGGACATGTGCGGCGCCGCCGACTACCTGGCGTCGCAGCCCGGCTGCGAAGGCCCTGGCGTGGGCGCCGTCGGCTTCTGCCTCGGCGGCGGGCTGGCGGTGTGGGCGGCGGCGACGTGCCCGAACATCGCAGCTGCGGTCAGCTACTACTACGTGATGCCGCACGGCAAGCCCGACTTCAGCGGCATCAAAGGTCCCGTGCTCGGACACTTTGGGACGGCCGACGAATTCGTTCCGGTGGAGGCGGCGAAGGCGCTCGAGGCCGAACTGCAGGACGCCGGCGCGGATGCGCGCTTTGAGTTCTACGAGGGCGCGGGGCACGCGTTCTTCAACGACACGAACCGTCTGGGCACTTACGATCCCGACCTCGCGCAGACCTCGTGGGAGCGCACCGTCGGCTTCCTGCGCCCGGCGCTCGCGTCCTGAGCTGCCGGCACGCCGCCGGTAAGCGGCTGGCACGGGCATGAGCGCGAGGCGGGCGACATTCGCGCTGGCGGTGGCGGGGGCGCTCGCCTGCGTGGCGGTGCTGGCGAGCGCGAAGCCGCGCCACGGGGACGCGCCGGCGGCTGCGGAACTCGCGTCGCTGCAGCAGCCCGCCGGGCTGTGGTCGGCGCCGGCGTCGCTCAGCCGCTGCGCGGCCGAGGGACCGGCGCGCGTGGTCTTCCCGAGCAACAGTCCCGCGCACGCGACGGGCCCCGGCGCGATCGTGTGGGACGGCTCGGCCGGCTGTCCGGGCGGGGCGGGCGCACGCGTGACGACGGTCGGCGCGGGCGAGCAGCCGGGCGCGAGCGTCATCGCGCGCACGCCAGCCGGGAGGGCGCTGACGGCGGGTGGCCCGCTGCAGGCGAGCGGTGCCCCCCACGGCCAGGTCCTGATCGGCGCCCCCTCCGCCCCCGGCGCGGCCGGCGCGGCCGGCGGCGGCGCGCTGCTAATCCAGGGCGCCGCGGGCGGTCCGTTCTCGACGCTCACGCCCGCCGCAGGAGCCGGCGCGCCGCTGGCGCTCGCCACCGCCTACCTGGGCGACGTCGCGCTCGCGGCCCCGCCCGCCGGTCAACTGCGCCACGGCGGGCAGCTGCGCGTGCAGGTGGAGCGCTTCTTCGCCACACACTTCGGCCATAGCGTGGCGATCGACGACGTGCGTGCGGGACCGGTGCAGACGCTGGTGGCGACGCTGGACTACCGCAGCGAAGTGCTGGTGGCGTGGACACAGGGCGGCGCCATCTACGCGTGCCTGGTGCCCGCCGACGGTGCCCCGCGACCCGTCCAGCGTCTGGCGTCCGCGGGCTCGAACACCCACCTCAGCGCCCTGCTCAGCGACGATCGTCGTGGGATGGTCGCCTGGAGTGAGGAACGTGACGGCGCGACAGATATCTATATCGACCGCTCCGCGGTCGGGGTTCGTTTCGGTGAGCCAGAATTGCTCGAACGCTTCAGTGCGCCCGACGGGCTGCCCGCGCCGGCGGCCTCACCCACGCTCGTGCGCCTGAGCTCCGAGAGCGTGATGCTCGCGTGGGCGGGTGCGAGCTCCGGCCACTGGGTCGTGCGCGTCGCGCCGGTGGACTTGAACGGGCTGGGCGAAGTCGGCACGATCGCCGCCGGCGGGGCGGACGCGCTGCTCGCGGACCTCGCCGTCGGGCCGCTGGACGACGCGCTGGTGCTGTGGACAGAGCCCTCGCCGGGCGCCAGCGGCGCTCCGGACATGGCGCGTCAGGCGCTGTACGCCGCACACGGGTTCAACCTCTACCCTCCCGCGCGCGCGGTGTTCGGCGAAGCGGAGCTCGTCGCGCCGCCTGGGGCCGTGAGCAGCCCCACGGTGGCGTTCGACCCCGACACCGACGACGCGCTCGCCGTGTGGCAGGGAGAAGCCGGCGCGATCGAATACTCGATCCGCAAGTAGCAGACGGCGCAAACGCCGGGCTTTAGGGAAGGATGGTCGGATGGACAGGGACTACGAGCGCCAGACGCACGCGGCGGAGGACCGCCACTGGTGGTACCGCGGGCGCCGGACGGTGCTCGAGGGCGTGATCTCGCGCCTCGGCCTGCCGGCCGGCGCGCGCATCCTCGACGCCGGCTGCGGCAGCGGGCGCAACATGCTCGAGCTCGCCCGCCATGGCCCGGTCACGGGCATCGAGCTCTCACACACGAGCGTCGAGCTCGCGCGCGCGCGGGGGGTGGGCGAGGTGCTGGAAGGCTCGCTGCTGGAGCTGCCGTTTGCCGACGACAGCTTCGAGCTGGCGGTCAGCCTCGACGTGATCGAGCACCTGCAGGACGACCTGGCGGCCCTGCGCGAGCTGCGCCGCGTGGTCATCCCAGGCGGCGCGCTGCTGCTCACGGTTCCCGCCTACCAGTGGCTGTGGAGCGGCCACGACGTGATCAACCACCACCATCGCCGCTACACCCGCCGCTCGCTGCGCGCGGTCGCCGAGCGGGCAGGCTGGCGGCAGGTGCGCACGACGTACTTCAACTCGCTGCTGCTGCCGGTGGCGATCATGCTGCGGATCCTCGACCGCATGAACACGAAGACAACCGAGTCGAGCCTCGACCTGTGGGTGCCGCCGCAGCCGTTCAACTGGCTGCTCGAGCGCCCGCTGGCAGCCGAGGCGGCGCTGATCCGCCGCGGCGGCCGCATCCCAGCGGGCCTGTCGCTCCTGGCGGTCTTCCGCTAGGAAGCCGCTGGCCGGGGCGCGTCGGCGGCCACCGCGGGGTGCATGCGGAAGGTCCACGCGCGGTTGACGAAGAAGGTGCTGACGGTGACGACGGCCGTGGCGCACACCTGCGCGATGAGCTTGTCCAGCCGCGCGTCGTGCACGAACACGTACAGCAGGCCCTCGTTGACGCCCAGGCCGCACGTCTGCACGATCCCCCAACGCACGGGCGTGAGCGCGTCGCCAACGTGCTCACGAAACGTCCAGCGGCGGTTGAGCAGGAAGCCGTTGACGGCGCCGACGATGAAGCCGATGGCCGACGCCGCCAGGTACCACACGCCGAGCACCTTCAGCAGCAGCGTGTACACGGCGAGCGTGAGCACCGTGTTGGACACGCCGACGATGCCAAACTTGACGAACTGGACGAGGACGTGCGCCCGCGGGTGTGTGGACAGGCGCGCTACGCTTGTGCGTGGCTTGTGCGGCTCAGTTTGCTCGACCGACATCCGTAGACAGGATGAACGATAAATTGAGCGCCGGCTTAAGGCGCTCGCGCACCATGCATGTCAGCCGATGATCTCGCTAGCGTCGGCTTGAGGCCATAGACCATGTCGGACACATCACTTCGCGCCCCCGCCCTGCTCAGTGTCGTTGCGCCCGTGTACGACGAGCAGGACCTGATCGAGCAGTTCGTCGCGCGCGCGATCGCGGCTGTGGCCGACTACGAGTTCGAGCTGGTGCTCGTCAACGACGGCAGCTCCGACCGCACGCCGGAGCTGCTCGACCGGCTCGCGGCCACCGACCCGCGCGTGCGCGTGGTGCACCTGTCGCGCAACTTCGGCCACCAGGCGGCGCTGACCGCGGGGCTGGAGCACGCGGTGGGCGACGTGGTGGCGATGATCGACGCCGACCTGCAGGACCCGCCGGAGCTGATCCCTGAGATGGTCGCTCAGTGGAGCCAGGGCGCGGACGTGGTGTACGCGGTGCGCAAGCAGCGCGAGGGCGAGACCGCCTTCAAGCTCGCCACGGCGTCGTGGTTCTACAAGCTGTTCGACAAGCTCGCGCAGGTCGACCTCGAGCCGAACTCCGGCGACTTCCGCCTGCTCGACCGCCGCGCGCTGAACGCGCTGCTGGCGATGACCGAGCGCTCGCGCTTCCTGCGCGGCATGACCGTGTGGGTGGGCTTCACGCAGACGGCCGTCTCCTATCAGCGCGACGCCCGCCACGCCGGCGAGACGAAGTACACGCTGCGCAAGATGCTGCGTTTCTCACTCGACGCGATCGCCTCCTTCTCGCACCTGCCGCTGCAGATCGCCACCTACCTCGGCGTGCTGTGCGCCGGCGTGGCGTTCGTCGCCATCCCGGTGGTCATCGGCCTGCGCATCGCCGGCTCCTACCTGCCGGGCTTCGGCTCGCTGACGATCGCGATCCTGTTGCTCGGCGGCATGCAGCTGATCGCCCTGGGCGTGATCGGCGAGTACGTGGGGCGCATCTACGACGAGGTCAAGCACCGCCCGCTGTACATCGTGCGCGAGGAGCGCAACCGTCCGAGCGCCGCCGGGCGCATCATCGCCGTCCCGGCCACCCGTTCGGGGCTGCCCGCGCGCACCCCCGAAGGCGTCGCCCAGTAGCGCCCGCCGACCGCGACACGCCCGCCAACCGCAGCACGCCCGCCAAGCGCAGCACGGCGGCCGCCCGGCGGGTCCGCCTACCCCAGCCGGGCCGCCTACCGCGACGCGGACGCTGGCCGCGTGTTCTTATGCAGCGATGGGCTCTCGACCGCCCCGCGCACGCCCCCGGCGCCCCCGGCGCCTGGCGCTGAGCGCGCTGGCGCTCACGTGCGCCGCAGCGATGGCGCCCGCCGCCGGCGCGGCGGCCGAAGCGTGCCCGGGCGCGGGCACCGGCGCCTGCCCGTACACGTCGGCGCAGCTGATCGGCGAGCGCGCCGAAGGCGTGCTGCGCTTCCCCGAGGCGGTGGCCGTGGACGCGAGCGGCGACGTGTATGTTGCCGACCAGCTCGGCTATGTGGTGCAGAAGTTCTCAGCCGAGGGCCAGTTCGAGCTCGCGTGGGGCTCCTACGGCGGCGGGCCCGGCCAGTTCGGGCCGGTCGGCGGCATCGCGGTGGACGCGGCGGGCGACGTATACGTGGTCGACTCCAGCCACGATCGCATCGAGCGCTTCGGCCCGGACGGCGAATACCTCGGCGCGTGGGGCTCGCGCGGGAGCGCGCTGGGCGAGTTCAACTTCGGCTCCTCGCAGAACCCCGGTCAGCCGCCCGGCGGCGCGATCGCGGTGAGCGGCCAGCACGTGTACGTCGCCGACTCGGGCAACGACCGGATCGAGCGCTTCAACCTCGAAGGCGGCGAAGCGATCGCCTGGGGCTCGCGGGGCGCCGGCCCCGGCCAGTTCTCCTACCCGCGCGGCGTGGCTGCCAATGAAAGCGAGGTGATCGTCTCGGACACGGACAACCATCGCCTCGAGGAGTTCAGCCCGGAAGGCGTCTTCCAAGCGCAGGGCGGCTCGCAGGGCGACGGCCCCGGCCAGTTCGGCTACCCCTATGGCGTGGCGCTGGATGCTCAGGGCGACGTGTATGTGGCCGACGACGCCAACGACCGCGTCGTCAAGCTCACCCCGCAGCTGAGCTTCGCGGGCGCGTGGGGCGGCGCGGGCGCGAAACCCGGCCAGCTGCAGTTCCCGCGCGCGCTCGCCGCCGACGCGGCGGGCGAAACGTATGTGGCTGACACGGCCAACGATCGCATCGAGGTGTTTAGCCCGACCGGCGAATACGAGCGCACGATTGGCACGCCTGCGCTGGGCGCGGGCGAGCTGACGGCGCCGCGCGGCGTGGCGATCGACCCCACGGGGCGCCTGCTCGTGTCCGACACGGCGGTCAACCGGATCGAGGCGTTCGCGCCGGCCGGCGACGCGTTCGCGGAAGAATGGCGCCTCGACGGCGGCGTTCCCTCGAGCGCCGGCTTCACTCCCGCCAGCGGCTTCGCCGCGCCCGCGGGCATCGCGGTCGACCCACACGGGTCGGTGTTCGTGGCCGACGAAGCGCATGAGCGCATCGTGCGCCTGTGGGGCGAAGGCGCCTTCCTCAGCGAACTCGGCGGCCCGAGCGCGGTCGGCGGGGCGACGCTCGCGGACGCGGACGCGCTTGCGGTGGGCGGGGCGTTCGACGAGACGTTCGTGGCGGATGCGGGCCACAATCGCGTGCTGGTGTACAGCGACGAAGGCGCGCTGCTGGCGAAGTGGGGCGCGGGCGAAGCCGACGGCGCTGCCGGCAGCGGCCCTGGCGCGTTCGACCACCCGGAGGGGGTGGCGCTGGCACCATCGGGCGACGTGTACGTGGCGGACACTGGCAACAATCGCGTGGTCGAGCTCTCGCCGGGCGGCGCGTTCATCGCCGCTTGGGGCTCCAGGGGCACCGCCAACGGCCGTTTCAACTCGCCCAGCGCGCTCGCCGTCAGCGAAGCCGGCGACGTGTACGTGCTCGACAGCGAAAACAACCGCGTGCAGGAGTTCAGCGCGAGCGGGCGCTTCCTCGCCAAGTGGGGGCTGCGGGGGACGGGCGCCGGGGAATTCTCTCAGCCCAGGGCGCTGGCCATCGGCTGCGAAGGCGACGTGTACGTGGCCGACACCAACAACAACCGCGTCCAGCGCTTCACCTTGGCGACGCCCGCCACGAGCGGCGTGTGCCTTGCGCCGGGAACGTGGCCGCCGCCGCTGAACATTGCGCCGTCGGTGCACCTCACGCTGCAGCGCAGCCGCGGCGTGCTCGCGCGCCGCGCGCTCGTGCTGGCGGTGAGCTGCGTGCGCAGCTGCAGCGTGCTCGTCGAGGGCACGCTCTCGCTGCGCCACGGGCGCGGCGGCGCCGTCGCGCTGACATCCGCCGCACGCGCGCTGCCCGCCGCCACCAGCGTCCGCTTGCGCCTGCTCGTGGGTGCGCGGGCGCTGCGTCGGCTGCGCCGCGAGCTCGGCCGCCACCGGGGCCTGGAAGCCCGCGTCACGGTCGTGGCCGCCGGCCCCACCAACGTGCGCACGACGGTCATCCAGAGCTTCCTTGTGACCCGCTGAGCGCGCGAGCGTCGATAATGCGCGCATGAGCATCGACGACGCGTTCGGCGAGGGCGAGCAGCCGAGCATCGACCAGCGCACCGAGCGGATCAGAATCGAGACCGAGCGCCACCGCATCGAAGGCGTGCTGACGCTCGCGCGCGACGGCTACCGCAGCCGTGTTTCCGACGTGCTGAACGCCTCTGAGCGCGACTTCATCACGCTCACCGACGTCACCATCGCCCCGCTGGACGGCGGGCCGATCGAACTGCAGCCGTACATCAGCCTCGCCCGCCGGCACATCGTGTTCGCGGTCGCCGCGGAGTAGCCGCGCTACGGCGCGAGCTACGGCGCGAAGCTGCCCGCGCTGGACACCGTGCCCGTGGGAGCGGCGGTGTTGGTGACGGAGATCGCTCCCGTGCCCGCTCCGGCGGGCACGGTCGCCTGGAGCTTCTTGGCAGACACGGACACCACGCGCGCCGGGGTGCCGTCGAAGCTGACGCTCGAGCTGGCGTTGAAGCCCACGCCCTTGATCGTCACGCGTGTGGCCGCACGGCCTTGCGTGGGCGAGAACGACCCCACCGACAGCGTCGCCTTGAACTTGGCCTTGCTCGTCACGCTGGCCGTGGGGGTGCTGAGCGAGATCTTGCCCTTGACATAGCCGTTGGGGACGATCGCTTCGATCTGCGTGAGCGACAGCAGCGTGAAGCGCGCTGCCAGCGCGCCGAACTGCACCGTGTCCACCGCCCCCAGACCCGTGCCTTCGATCGTCACCGCGCTGCCGGTGATCCCCGAGCTGGGCGTCACGCGCGTGACCTTGGGCGCTTCCGGCACCGCGAACGCCCCCAGGCCGAGCGGGCTGCCGAGGCCGGTGGGACCGTCGTAGCCGACGGCCGCCTGACACGACGTCGCGCCGCCGCACGATCCGTTGCTCCCTGAGACCACGTCGTACAGGTCGCTTGCGTCGCCCGCGTGGAAGTACAGCGTGGCTGCAGGATCGCTGACCCCGTGCGCACCGCCCGCGAGCGCGAACTCTGCGGCGATGATCGGGGTGGCCACGGAGTTGCCGCCGAACACCGCCCAACCGGTGGGGGCGCCAGCTTCGGGTGTGCTGTCGTAGACGTCCACGCCGGTCTTCGGGTTGGCGTCGGCGGCGACGTCCGCCACCGAACGAAAGCCGTCACAGCCGGTGGCCGCGAAGTTGGGCACCGCTCTCTGCCACCCCGGCGCGGGGAAGATCTCACTGCAGCCGCTCCCGCCTTCCTCCCAGGCGGTGCTGCTCCAGGCTTCGTGTTCGTCCGTGAGCGTGGTCCCCCCCACGGCGATCACGCCGGGGGAGGAGGCCGGGAACTCGGCGCTGGCCGGCTCGCCGGGACAGGCCTGGTTGAAATAGCCGCAGTCGCCGGCGCTGGCGGTGATGACGACGCCCGCGTGCTCATAGAATTCGCTGCTCAGTTCTTCGAGGAAGCCCTCCAGCGCGACTTCCTCGGGCGCCTGGTAGGAGTTGCTGACCTCGCCCGCCCCGGCCTGCACCGCCGTGTTGACGGCCGCCCCGAGTTCCGGCAGCTGGGCGCCGTCGGCCTCCACCAGCAGGATGTGGCAGTTCTGGCAGATGGCGTGGACCAGCTGCACGTCGAGCGAGATCTCGCCCGCCCATTCGCCCTGCTCTGGCGGCAGCGGGCCCGCCTGGCCTTCCTGGTTGACCTTGCGAAAGCAGCCGTTCGCCGCGGTGCACGCCGGCAGGCCGAACTCCGCGTCGTACACGCCCAGGTCCGCTTCGGCGGTCGGGTCGTCGAAGGCGTCGACGATCGCCACCGTCTGGCCGCCCGAGGAAGTTGTTTCGCTCGGCAACTCGTAGGCGGCGTGCAGCTTCGCTGGCGTGAGAAACCCGCTCGGCGGCGTCGAGTCATCCACCGCGGGGGTCTTGCCGGCCGCCGCTTCAGCCGCTTCCCTGGCGCGCTCCGCATTCAGCGCGGCACCGGTCTGCGCGTCCGGCACGAGTCGCACGGCGGTACACGCGGCCGCCGGCGGCAACTGCGCCGCGCACAGCGCCTTCGCGCTGTATCCGGGCAGGGCCGCCGGAGCGCCGAGCGCGGACGCGCTCGACATCGCCCAGGCGCCAACCAGCAGCACGCCCGCGACCAGCGCGGCGACCACAGGCGCGCGCACCCGCGCCAGCTCCCGTCCCAGCCCCCACTGGACGCCTCCCATGACATAAATGATACAAGCGTCTTCCGGCTAGTCAACCAGCGGCCCATGTCGCCCCTCCGAATGGCTCCTGCGCGACGGCTGGTTACGGGGAGCGAGGGACGAAGATCGAACCCCGACTTTGCGTGGGAGCGCATTAGCGAGTTGCACGCCAGGCGCTTCTACGAAGCCGACTGACCGGACTCTTCAGCCGCAGCTTGTCGCGGCGCTCAGCGCAGCACAGACGGCAGTGATCTTCTCCGGCGAGAGCATCGTGATTCGCTCGATCAGGTGGCCCTTGGCAACCGTGTCGGTGTGATCGGCGTTCAAGACGCACTCGCGGGGCATATCGTCCTCATGCCCCAGCTCCACCTCCGTCGGGATTCCGCGGATGCGCGTGGTGGCGAGCACCACGAAGACCTCGTTGAGGTTGTCGATCGCCTCTTGGCGGGTCATTATCAGGGCGGGCCGGCGCCCCCACTCTGGATGCTCCGCCCACCAGACCTCGCCCCGTCTCACCACGGCTCGTGCCCAGCTGCGCGCTCCTCCTCGGCCAATCTCTTCATTGTCTCTCCAAACGCAACCTCATGGATCTTGGACAGCTCCCCCCACGCGTCGCCGTTGCCGCCAGCATGCTCGCGCCGTACCGCTCGCAGCGCGATCTCCGCATCGTGCTCGCTCCAACCCGGCGCCTCTTGCAGGAGTTGCTCCTTCGCGGTCATGGCGCGTTCGATGATAGTGCCCGGCGGGGTTCGAACAACCGTCACGAACCTGGCGAAAACGGAGAGGGCGGGATTCGAACCCGCGATGGAGTTGTAACCCCATACTCGCTTAGCAGGCGAGTGCCTTCAGCCACTCGGCCACCTCTCCCGGAGGTAGAGGTGCCAGTGTAGAGCTAAAGCGCCACGCCGTTGCCGCTCGCCGACCGGGGATTCCTACGGACGCGCGATGCGGGCGCAGCACCGATGCCCGCTGCCAGTGCGCTGGATACGTTACGAGCGTTGGTAGGCAATCCGGCTTATTGGCGATCGACTGGAGGTGAGCAATGCCTGGAGCGCTAACACGGTGGGAACCGTTCGCTGAGCTTGGAGAGCTGCGCAGTCAGCTGGACCGCATGTTCGGCGAACGCGACGGCGGTTGGGCGCCGGCGATCGACGTCGAGCGCGACAACGGAAACCTGGTGATTCGCGCTGACGTTCCTGGGCTGAAGCCCGAGGAGGTCAAGATCGAGGTGGAGGACGACATCCTCACGGTGTCCGGCGAGCACGAGGACACGAAGGAGAAGAAGGACAAGCACTTCCTGCGACGCGAGCGACGCTACGGCTCGTTCCGTCGTTCGATGGCGCTGCCCGCGGGGGTGGACGCCAAGGCGATCAAGGCCAGCACCCATGACGGCGTCGTCGAGGTGACGATCCCGCTGCCAAAGGCGCCGGAGAAGCAGAAGGTCCAGATCACCCCTTCAGCTTCCTGACGACCCAATGTCGGGGCCGGCGAGCCCGCCGCTTGCCGTGGTGCGTCGGCCCCGTCGTGGCGCTCGGTGCTTCGGCGCTCCGACACGAGCGCAGACAGCCGCGATGGCCTGAGAGCATCGCCACGTACTAGCCTATGTTCGTGCCCGAGCGCTGGCCATCGTGCTCCTATGAAGACTGGGCAGCGACGTGTGACACGCTGCACGCCCACACGCAGGTCCTCGGCAAGTTCGCGGTGGCGCTCGCGCCGCCTGAGCCGCAGCTCCAGCACGCTGCGCTGCGCTTGAGCGCGCGCGGCTGGGAGACGCTGGCGCTGCCCGCACCGGACGGCTCCGGCGCTCTCGTTGTTGGGCTCGACCTGCGCGCGCACTACGCGCTCGTCGAGCACAGCGACGGACGCGCGCGGCGCGTGCCGCTCGGCCCCAACCGCGCTGTCGGCGAGGTGGCGCGCGAGCTGCTCGCCGCAGCGAGCGAGCTCGCCGGCCAGGTGAAGATCGACCCGCGGCCGCAGGAGGTGGGATGGAGCGTGCCGCTCGACGAGGACGACGAGCACGCGAGCTATGACACGGACGCGGTAGGCGCGTACTTCGCCGCCGCCACGCAGGCCGCGCTGGTGCTCGCCGCGTTCCGCGCGCCCTACAGGGGGCGCTCCACGCCCGTGAACGCCTGGTGGGGCTCCTTCGATCTGGCGGTCAGCCTCTTCTCCGGACGCCCCGCGGCCCCGCCGTCGCAGGACTTCATCATGCGCAACGCGATGGACGCGCAGGAGGTCGCTGTCGGCTGGTGGCCCGGCGACTCCCGCTACGGCAGCGCCGCCTTCTACGCCTACTCGCACCCGGCGCCCGCAGGGTTCGACGCGGCCACGCTGTTGCCCGCCGGCGCGCGCTGGGAGGCTCGCCTCGGCGAGCATGTGCTCGACTGGGAGGACGTGCGTCGCGCAGCAGACCCGCATGCGACCGCGCTGGAGTTCGCGCGCTCGGCCTTCCGCTCCGCGTGCACGTCCGGTGGCTGGGACCCCGCGCTGCTCGCCAGCGCCGAAGCCGATCCTCCGCCCGTGCGCTGAACCGCGCCCGTCTTACCGATCGCACGCTTCGGCGGAAGTTCAAATCGGTGACATTTTCATAAAACAGTAATTACTTATTTTCAACCCCTTGTCAGCAGGGAGACAGTGGGTATACACTTGTCGTCGATCGGGCACAGGTGCGCAAAAAGCTGTGCCACACGGAGCGTTACAGGGAGGGAGTTCTGTAGATGTCACGCAAGACCCGGCGCCTCACGGCCCTCGTGGCCGCGCTGGCCGCGATCGGGGCGGCGTCCGTCGCCGCCGCACCGGCGCTGGCGGTAACCGTCAAATTCCCCTTCAAGAACTGGGCGGTCTTCGGATCGCTCACGCCGAAGAAGCTCGGTGAACCGATCGTGCTGCCAAAAGAATCGACCTTCAACGGCGAAGCTGAAATCGAACTCACGGTCGGCTCGACCTCCGGCACCGTCAAAGGAAACATCTTCGTACCACCGTTCAACGCGACGGTGAAGATCCTCGGGCTGCCCACCACCGTAGGCCTCACGTTCACGCAGGTCGGCGAACCCACCGGCAAGATCGTGCCGGCGCCGGAAGCCGACTGCGCAGGCGCCCGCTTCAGCGGCAGCTGCGTGACGCTCAGCGTGGACGCCAAGGCGAACCTCGGCATCACCGTCGTGGGAATCCTCGGGATAGGCGTGCCGACCGCGTGTGAAACAGCCGAACCGGTGGCACTCGACCTCAGCACCACGCTGACCGAGGAACAGCTGGTACACGTGGGGTCGCACTTCACCGGCACAGTCGATCTGCCAAACATCAACTGCGACCTCTTCCAGCTGCTGCTGGCGCCGGTCTTGAGCGGGCTCATGTCGGGGCCGGAAAACCCGTACGACCTGAACATCGGGCCGGCAGAACCCAGCGCACCGACCGTCAGCACCGAAGCGGCGAGCGGCGTCTCACAGGTCTCCGCGCAGCTGCACGCAGCGGTGAACCCAAAGGGCATACCGCTCACAGCCTGCCACTTCGAATACGGCACCACGACGTCCTACGGCAAGAGCGTGCCCTGCGCCCCGCCGCTCGCGGGTTCTGGATTTGCCGAATATGCGCAGTTGACGGGCCTCAGTGAAGCCACGCCCTACCACTACCGGATCGTGGCGAGCAACGAACTCGGCACCAGCGACGGCAGCGATCAGACGTTCACCACGCTGGGAGCCGCCGGCGCACCGGAATACGGGCAGTGCGTTACCGAGAAGCATGGCAACTACAGCGACGGGGGGTGCACGCGCCTCGGTGAAAAGAGGGGGAAACCCACCGAACACGCGGGCAGCTTCGAATTCACGCCCGGTCCGGCCGCGTCGTGCGTGCTGAAGAAGAAGGGTGAATACACCGACTCCAGCTGCACCACCAAAGCAGCGAAAGCAGGCAAGGGCTCGTTCGAAAAGGCAGGCGGCCCTGGGTACACCTCGATGAGCGGCACCGTCAAGCTGGAAATCCCGGGGCTCAGCCGCGAGATAACGTGCACGGCTAGCAGCGCCGCCGGCGAAGTGACCGGAGAGCAGACGGGCATCGACCGGATCGCCTTCACCGGCTGCAGCGCAGCGGGCAAGAAGTGCACGAGCGAAGGCGCCAACAGCACGCCGTCGGCCAGCAGTGGCGTGATCGACAGCAACCGCCTGCACACGCAGCTGCTCGGCCCGATCGCAGGCGGCGAAGTGTGGACGCAGCTGACGAGCTCCGAACACGAACCCTACCTGTGGGAATTCGGCTGCGAAGGGGTGCGCTACAGGAGCAGCGGCTCACTTGCAGGAGCGCAGACAGGGGGCATCAACAACCCCAGCCACACCAGCACGACGACCTTCGCCGTCGCGCTCGGCGAGCAGGGTCTTTCCACGGAAGCCTCCGAAAATGGGGGCAAAAGCTGGAGCAGCCCCGACACGTCGGAGCTGGTGATGAGCGCCAGCAACACAAGCGCCGCGGAAGTCGAGATCAGGGACGAGAGCTAGACCGACGGCGCGTCACGCCAGAGGGCGTGTCCGGAGAGCACCGCCGGCTCCGGGCACGCCCTGCGTGCGCAGCAGTCCCAGCTCGCTCAGCAGCTGCTCGTCTGAGAGGTAACCGTGCGCCTCGATGATCTGCTCCGCGCGCACGACCGTCTCCATCGCCACACGGTCCATAAGGTTGAGTCGATGGGGCGATGACGGACGCCGGCGCGGGTTTGCCGGCGCCTGCGCGAACGTGGGGCCGATCAGCGCTCCGGGCGGCAGTAGCGCTCGAGCCAGCCGATCGCGAGGCGGCTGACGTGCTCGAGCGCGCCCGGCTCCTCGAACAGGTGCGTGGCGCCCGGCACGACCGCGACTTCGCTCGGACAGCGAAGCTGGCGCCACGCGATGTTGTTGAGCTCGAGCACCTCGGTGTCGGCGCCGCCCACGATCAGCAGCGTCGGCGCGCGTACGCCGCCGAGGTTCTCCGCGAGATCGGGGCGCCCGCCGCGCGAGATCACTGCGCACAAGCGAGCGGGTGAGCGCGCCGCCGCGGTGAGGGCGGCGGCGGCGCCCGTGCTGGCGCCGAAGTACGCCAGCGGCAGGCTCGCGCACTCGCCGCGCGCATCGAGCCACGTGCTCGCGGCGAGCAGCCGTGCGCCGAGCAGGGGGATGTCGAACACGTTCGCGCGGTCGCGCTCCTCCCGCGCGGTGAGCAGGTCGAACAGCAACGTCGCGTAGCCGGCCGCGTTCAACGCCGTCGCCACCTGGCGGTTGCGCGGGCTCAGCCGGCTGGAGCCACTGCCGTGGGCGAAGACGACGATGCCCTTCGCACCTTGGGGGAGGCTGAGCTCGCCGCCCAGGCGCGCGCCGCCGGCGATGTCGATCTCGACCTCGCGCGAGCACGGGGGGTCGGATGCGGCCTCGGGCTGCGCCGCATCGCGTGCATGGGCTTCGGCGAGCAGCGCTGCGACCTGCTCGTCGGTGGTCGGCTGGAAGTCCTCGTACCAGACTCCCACCGCCCACAGGTCTTCGGGCAGCTCCACGCACACGATCTCGTCGGCCTCGTCCTGCAGCGCGTGCACCGACTCCGGTGCGGCGACCGGGACGGCAAGGATCACGCGCGCGGCGCCGCGTTTGCGCAGGGAGCGCAGGGCCGCGCGCGCCGAGCGTCCAGTGGCGAGACCGTCATCAACGAGGATCGCCGTGCGTCCGCTCAGCGCGACGGGCTCGCGCGCGCCGCGGTAGCGGGCGGTCTGCTCCGCCAGCTCTGTCTCGGCGTCCGCGATCAGCACGCGCACGTCTGTGTCGGACAGGCCGAGCGCACGCGCCGTCAGGCTGTCGACGAAGTGCACGCCGCCCTCGGCCACCGCGCCGATCGCGAACTCGCGGTTGCGCGGAGCGCCGACCTTGCGCACCAGCACGACGTCGAGCGGCGCCCGCAGCACCCGCGCCACCTCCGCGGCCACCGGCACGCCGCCTCGCGGCATGCCCAAGACGACAGGCCGCTGATCGCGAAAGCGCTCGACCAGCGGGGCCAGCTTGCGGCCTGCGTCGCGGCGGTCCCTGAACATCTCCGCCGGGGGCGCAGGCGCCGGCGGATCGTCCGGCGAGGTGACGGCTCCCCAGGGGTGGGATGTCATCGGCGCGAGCGCTCGGCTGCAATCGGTGGGGGACTCATCGTGAGAGTCATTCTGCGGCCCACAACGGGCGCTCGTCAGCGTGGTAAGTACGTATTGCCGATGGGGAGCGGCCCCGATGCCAGTGCCCGCCGGCGGCGGATAGCGTCGCTGCTCGAACGCGAGCGCAGTGGGAGAATGCCCGTGCGAAGCGGAGAGGAGACGACGATGGCCCACACGCAAGAGATCCACAGGACGAAGCTCACGAGCGAGTCGCTGCGACGTCTGCTCGCGACCGAGACGAACGGGCAACTGGCATTGAGCCTGTACCTGAGCTTCGCGCCCTCACAGCTGCCGAACCTGCGCGAGCGCCACATGCAGGCGAGCTCGCTGCTCGCGGAAGCCGAGCACCGCCACGAGCAGGACACGAGCGCTTCGCACGAGCAGCGGATGGCGCTGCGCGAGGACATCGAGCGCGTCCGCCGGTTCGTCGCCGACGAGCACGAGCTGGCGCCCGCGTCCGCGCGGGGCCTGGCGATCTTCTCCTGCGCCGCCGCGGGCATCTTCGAGCTCGTCAGCCTCCCCGACCCCGTCGAGCCGCAGGTGTCGATCGACACGCAACTGCACATCGAGCCGCTGTTGGAGCAGTCGCCCGCGACCCGCTGGTGCGTGCTCCTGCTCAGCCACCGCGCGAGCCGCGTGTTCGTCGGCGACCGTGACGGGCTTTTGGAAACGACCAGCGTGCTCGACGACGTCCACGGGCGCCACGCCCAGGGCGGCTGGTCGCAGTCGCGCTACCAGCGGGGGATCGAGCAGGAAGTCGACGAGCACATTCGCAAGACGTGCGCGCTGCTGTTCGAGCGCCTGCAGCGCAGGCCGTTTGGGCGGCTGCTGATCGGCGGCCCCGAGGAGCTGCACCACCAGGTCGAGGGCGAGCTGCACCCGGACGTGCGCAAGCGGCTGGCCGGCTTCTTCGAGATCGACGTCGAGCGGGCGAGTCCCGACGAGGTGCACCGCAGGGCGGCGCCGCTGATCGAGGCGGACGAGCGCGCCCACGAGCTGCAGGCGCTCGAGCGCCTGCAGGAGGGCCTGGCGCCCGGCGGCCACGCTGCGGTGGGGCTCGAGGAGGTGCTCGAGCTGTTGAACGAGCGGCGCGTGGAGGCGCTGCTGATGCCGCACGGCTTCACCGCCGCCGGCTTCGTGTGCCCGAGCTGCGGGCGTTTGAGCGCCACCGACGAGCCCTGTCCGCTCGACCGCGCAACGCCCGAGCCCAAGCAGGACATCGTCGAGAGCGCGATCACGCTCGCCTACCACCAAGACGCCGAAGTCCTGGTGGTGCGCTACGAGCGCGACCAGCTCGCAGGACTCGCCGCGCTCCTGCGCTTCTGAGCTGCCGGCTCCTGCGTTGGTGAGCGCCCGCCCGATCGCCGCTACAGCGAGCTCGCGCCTCGCCAGCGAGCTGCGCGCCGCTACAGCGAGCTCGGGTAGGTCTCCGGTGGCTCGCCGAGCTCCCACAGCCCCGTGCGCTCCAGGGGCTCGACGGCGCGCGTGTGGTCGATGTGCACGAGCGCGTCGTACTGGTGGGCGGCGCTCCCAGCGAACCAGTGGCTCTGGCGTTCGGTCTGCGGCCGGTAGATGACGCCGATCGCGCGCTGCAGGCAGGGATCGCGCAGCGCCCGCCCCGCCTCGCCGGAGTCGAGCGGGCACAACAGCAGCGCCGGCATGTGCGTGGCGTGCAGCAGCGCCTCGCAACTGTCGGCAAGCGCCGGGCGCACGCGCTTGCGCTCCGCCGGCGCGCCCCAGTGGGAGGCGGCGGTGACGGTCCCCGCGTAGGTGCTGAAGCCAACGCTGATGACATCGCGGCCGTGGCGTTCGCGCAGCAGCTGGCCGAGGTTCAGCTCGCCGCGTTGGGAGAGCTCGCTCGCGCGCGCATCGCCGACGTGCGAGTTGTGCGCCCACACCACCACCCGCGCGTTGCCGCCGTGACGGTCGAGGTGTGCGAGCAGGTGATCGAGCGTGTCGGCCATGTGCCGGTCGCGCTGGTTCCACGAGCCGGCGCGCTCGCAGAACATCGTGCGGTAGTACTCCTCCGCGTCGGCGACGATCGCGGCGTTCTGCTCGGCGAAGAACTGCTCGTCCTCGGCCACGAGCCCGTCACGGGACAGGTACTCGCCGGCACGGCGGCGCAGTTCTACGAGCTGCTCGATCACGCGCCGCCGGCACGGCTCGCCGACGCCGAGCAACATCGCCTGGCCATAGTTCGCGCTGTCCTGCGCGTAGGGCTGCAGGCACGCGTAGCGCTCGCGCGCACGGCCGGCGGCCGGCGGGTCCTGCTCGTCCAGGTAGGCGATCACCGCATCCATCGAGGCGCCCATGCTGTACAGGTCGAGGCCGTAGAAGCCAACCTTGCGCGCCGTGTGATGGCGGCCCGCGTTGTAGGCGCGCAGCCAGCCGACGAAGTCGAGCACGTCGGCGTTGCGCCACATCCAGGTCGGGAAGCGCGCGAAGCCGCGCAGCGCCTCCTCGGCGTCGACGTCGTCGCTCGCGCCGCGGACGTAGCGGTTGACGCGGTAGGCATCAGGCCAGTCGCCCTCGATCGCCACGGCAGTGAAGCCGAGCTCGCCGATCAGCCGCTTGGTGATGCGGGCGCGCTCGCGGTAGAACTCGTGCGTGCCGTGGCTGGCCTCGCCCAGCAGCACGATGCGCGCATCCGCGACGAGCTCCAACAGCGCGTCGTAGTCGCGGTGATCGCCGGGCAGCTCATGCGCCTGCGCGCGCAACGCAGCGAGCACCGCGCGCTCGCGTGACGGAACGGTCGGAGCGCCAACGGCCATCACACCCCTCCTCGATATGCCATGACGATCACGTTACGGCCATCGCCGCCGCCGGTCATTGGGGGAAACCCGCGATCTGCGCGAGGCTCTCCCGCACCGCACGGCTCAGCGTGCGCCGCCGGCCGCGCGCCAGGCGGCCACCGCCTCCAGCTCCCGCGTGGGGCGCTCCTCGATCACCGCCGGCGCGCCGGAGAAGATCAGCCCGGACTCGGCGTCGAGGCAGATCACGTCTCCCTCGGAGAGCAGCCGGCCGCCGATGCGCGCGGTGCGCGCACTGAGATCGAGCTCGAGCTCGCCGCAGCCGACCAGGCACGGCTTGTCCAGCTCGCGTGCGACGACCGCCGCGTGCGAGGTCCGCGAGCCGGCCGCCGTCAGCACTCCGGCCGCCACCGTGAGCCCGGCCAGGTCCTCGGTCAGGGCGTCGGGGCGCACCAGCACCGGCGGCGTGCCCGTGCGCGCGATCCGCTCTGCCGCGTCGCGGTCCAGCGCCAGCGGGCCGCTCGCCACGCCCATGCTCGCCGGGGTCGCGTGCGAGAGCGCCTCCCCGCCCTGCGACGCGTCCACGTGCACGCGCTTGAGCGTCGCGAGGTCGAGGCCGCGCAGGCGTGCCAGCGCCGTCTCCCGCGAGACCAGACCCTCGTCGACCTGATCGGTGGCGATCCGCAGCGCCGCCCACGGCGTGCGCTTGGCGGTGCGCGTCTGCAGCAGGAAGAGCTCGCCCTCCTGCACCGTCAGCTCGAACTCCTGGGCGTCGCCGAACTCCCCCTCCAGGCGCGGACAGACGCGCTCGATCTCGCCGAGCACCTCGGGAGCGACCACCGCGAGCGAACTCGATCCCTCCACGCTCTGCCGTCCACCGACGACGTCCTCGCCCTGGGCGTCGAGCAGGAAGTCCATGTACAGGCCGCGCTCGCCGAGCGCGGGGTCGCGCGTGAAGCCGACCCCCGCACCGGAGACGCCGCCGGCGTTGCCGAACACCATCCGCTGCAAGATCACCGCCGTGCCGAGATCCTCAGGAATCTCGTGCATGCGCCGGTACTCGCGCGCCCTTGGCGCCTGCCAGGAGGCGAGCACCGCACGAACGGCCGCCGTGAGCTGGTCCATCGGGTCCTGTGGCAACTGCGCGCCGGTCATGTGCGCGAAGCGCTCCAGGTGCGCGCGCGTGAGCTCTTCAAGCGCGCGGGCGCTGAGCTCGCGCGGGCTCTGCGCGCCCGCCTCGCGCAGCAGCGCGCGCAGCGCCTGCTCGAAGGGCTCGCGCGGGCAGGCGTGCACGACGGTGGCGTACGACTCGACGAAGCGCCTGTAGGAGTCCCACGCCAAGCGCGGGTTTCCGCTCAGCGCGATCAACCCCCGCACCGACGCGTCGCACATGCCGACGTCGAGCACCGTCTCGAGCATTCCCGGCATCGACACCGGCGCACCGGAGCGCACCGACAGCAGCAACGGCGTGCGCGAGCTGCCGAGACGCAGGCCCGTGCGCGCCTCGAGCGCGGACACGGCGCCGACCAGGACCTCGCGCAGCCCCCGCTCGTCGAGCGTGCCCGCGAGCTGCGCGCGGGCGAGGCTGGTCTTCAGCACCGCGGCCTCCGGCACACGCAGGCCGGCGCGCGCGATCCGCGCGAGCCCGTGAGCCTTCGCGCCGATCACGCTCGCGGCGGGCAGCGAGGCCGACGCGTCACCCAGCACGTGCACGTGCTCGCCGGGGTGCGGCGGCGCGCCCTGCGGCGCGCTCGCCTGCGCGGGCTGCAGCGCACGGGCGCGCACGGACTCCGAGCCGACCACCTGCGCAAGCGCGTGCTTGCGCAGCAGGTGCGCGCTGTGCATCAGCGCGTCGGCCGCCTCCTCGAAGGAGCGCGTGAGCTCGACGACCACGAACAGGGCGGCGCCCGTCTCCTCGCCGTCCGCCGCGAGCGCCTTGTGCACCGCGCGCTGCGCGTCGTCGGTGTCGTGCTCGAGCGCGATCGCCTTGTGGGCCGCCTCCAGGAAGGCGTCTATCTCCGCGCGCGGACCACCCCGCCTGAGCTCGGAGCTCAGCTCGACCGCGCGCAGGTACTCGCGCGACGCCGCCAGCACCAGCGCGGCGATGCGGCGCACCTGCTCGCGCACCGCCCCCGTGGGGTGCCCGGCCGGCAGCAGCGTCGCGTAGAAGGCGGCCTCCTCGGCGCAGTCGGCGATGTCATCGGCGGCCTCCAGCAGGTCCAGGTAGGGCTGCAGGTCGGGTGAGCGCGCCGCCGCGGCGCGTGCCTCGCCGAGCACCGCGTCGGCTTCGTGCTCGCCGCCGCGCGCCCGCGCGGCCGTGGCGTGACGGCGCTCGTCGGCCGCCAGGATCGCCTGCTCGACGCCGTCGCGCGCGCCCTCGGCGATCTCCACGCTGAGCTCGGCGTGGCGCAGCGCGAGCGCCAGGATCTCCTGCCTGGCCGAGCGCAGATAGCCGGTGAGCTCAGCGCGCACCTCGTCCTGGACGAGCGAGATCCCCTCACCCGCCTGCAGCCCCTCCGAGCAGATCCGCAAGACCGCCCGCATGTACGACAGCGCCGCCTGCGCGCCGAGCACGTCCTGCAGCGACTCGCCGGCGCGGGCCAGGCGCCCACCGGCGAACTGCAGCGCGTCGTAGACGAGGCCGTCGCCGCCGGCGCGCAGGAACGCGATGTGCCCGTACTCCTGCTCGGCGGCGAAGCGCAGCAGCTCGATCGCCGCCTTGCGCCCGACCAGCCGGCGCAGGCGCTTGCGCGCCCGGTTCCAGTCGATGATGAACACCAGCCGCGAGCCGAGGTGCTCGAGGAAGCGTTCGAGCTCACCCTCCTCGCGGGCCTGGAAACGACCGCTCGCCAGGTGGTAGAGGCCTCCTTCGATGCCCTTCTGCGAGCGGGAGCGCGTGTCCTCCCAGCTCATGCGCCACGGCGCGAGCAGCTCCTGGAAGAACAGCAGCCGCTGCAGGTGGACGTCGGTGTAGGTGATCGTGAGCACGCGGTCGATGATCCTGATCACCACCACATGCGCGTCTGTCTCCCCCAGGTCGTTCTGGATCAGCAGTGCCTGGCCGGCGTGCGTGGCGACGGTGCCCAGCCCTGGGTGATCGAAGCGCAGCCGCTCGGTGCGATGCAGACCGCGCATGAACGCCCGCACGAGCTCGCGATCGCCGGCGGCGAGATCGTGCGCGTGTGCGCCGTCGATCGACTCCGTGGCAATGCGTTCCTGCAGGGCGTTCAGCTCGCGGTGGGCGTCCATGACCACCAGGTGCAGGCTGTCGCCGCGGCGCTCGCGCGGAGCGGTGAGTCGCTCGATGTCCTCACCGCGCAGCAGATCCCCGTCCACAGCCAGCGCCGAGGCGATCGCCGCGGCGCGCTCGCGCAGCGCACCCACCGCGCCGGCGGCCGCGACCTCCAGCGGCGCGAGCATCCGCTGGACCTCCTCGAGCGCCTGTCGCACGAGCCTGTCCGCGCCGGGGATGCGGTAACGGCCGTCGGGCTCCACGGCGCTCTCGCCGACGACGCGATCGAGCGCGGTGCCCTCCACGCCGCTCGCCAGCCGCTCCTCGCGCAGGTTGCCCAAGCCAACGGCGCCGTCCGCGGAGCTGCGCGCGGCCTGCAGCAGCGTCAGCACGTACTTGACGCGGTCGTTGGCCGCGAGCGCGTCGGCCACCAGCGCGGGCAGCAACAGCTGGCGCTCGCCCAGCACGTCGATCATCGCGTTCTTCGCCATCACGCGCCAACCCGCGCTCACGGCGAGGTCCACACGCGCATGCCGACGCGCCCGAAGTCCCACACCGTGGTGGCTTCCACTTCCGGCACGCGCACGCAGCCGTGCGAGGCGGGGTAGGAGGGCACTTCGGGGAACTCGTGGATCGCGTAGCCGGGGTAGAAGTACTGCGCGAGCGGCATCCACACTTCGAACGGCGCCGACCAGCTGCGCGTGTCGCGTTCGATCACCTGGAAGTGCCCGACGGGGGTGGGCCAGCCCGGCCTGCCGGTGGAGACGTGGATCGCGCGCTGCACGCGCCCGCCGCGCACGAGCAGCAGCACCTGCTGGGGGATGTGCACCTCCATCCCTTCCGCCGTCGACCACGGCACCGGGCGCTGGGCGTGCGCGAGCGCCGCGCGCGTGTGGGGCCCGACGACGCCGTCGCGTTCGATCCCACTCCAGCCCTGGAACGCCACGACCGCATGCCAGGTCCGTTCACCGAACACGCCGTCGACGCTGCCCGCCGGCAGATAGCTCAGGCGTTCCAGCTCGGCCTGCAGTGCTCGCACCGCCGCCCCGCGCGAGCCCAGCCGCAGCGTCGCTGCCGCGCGTGCGCCGGTCGGGGCCGTCCGCGAGGCGAGTGCCGCCGCCGGTGCGAACGCCGCCGCCGCGCACACGAGCATCGCCACGACCGCCGGCAGCACGCGCAGCACGCGCATGGCGCGCAGCTGGGGGATGGGCGTCCGACGGTGACGGTTGACAGCGACGGCAACACTCTGAGCACGCATGTCTGGCAGCGTATGAGCGGCCGTGGCACCGTCGCATCGGCGCGCCTCCCCATACGCCGTCCGTGGAAATCACCGATGTGTGACGCGCTGCACCCAGGCGCTCAGCTCCACCGGGCCCCACGGGCCGGTGAAGCGCACGCGTGCGGCGAGCGTCATGTGCCGTTGCGGCCTGGTGGCGTCGGTGAGCAGCAGGCGCCATTGCACCGGCCGGTCGTAGAGCTCGTAGTAGGAGCCCAGACGCGGGAACGAGCCTTCGGCCATCGGGCGGTCGCGATGACGGACCAGCAGGAAGCGGATCGCCGGCTCCATCGGCTGGGTGGTGAGATCGAGCGGCCCGAGGCCGTAGTCGATGTTGACGCCCGGCGGGATCACGCGCTCGATGCCGGCGGCGATCTCGTGGATCGGCCGGTAGTCGTAGGCGTGGGAGTCGGGCTTGGCGGTGGCGGCCACCGCGTCTCCCAGCGCCGCCACGACCACGATGCTTGCCAGCGAGGCGATTGCCACCGCCGCGCGGCGCACATGCGCCAGCTGCACGCTTGCGAGCCACGCGCGCGGGCTGGCTGCCGCCAGGCGTCCGAGAGCACGCGCCACCAGCTGGCGTAGCGGGCGCGCCACCAGCTGCACGAGCGCCGCGACGGTGAGCCACAGCGCCCAGGCCAGCACCAGCCACACCCATAGGCCGAGCTCCGATCCCCACCACATCGTGTAGCCGAGCGTTTCCGCGAGCAGCTGCGCCGACGGGTTGGACGCCGCCTCCAGGCCGATCGCGGCGCACAGGCCGAGGCCGATCAGCGCTGCCGTCGCCGCGTCCCAACGCCGCAGGCAGGCGCCGAGGAGCACCACCAGCAGCAGTGCCGCCAGGATCGCACGCGTCGAGCTCACGGCGGCGGCGCTCGGCTTCGCCAGCACGTCGTGCTTGCGTTCCCACTCCGACGCGGGCACGTACAGCCACCACGGGTGCTCCCCGATCGAGCGCACGACCGCATGCCAGCCCACGCTCGCGCCGAGCGTCGGGCCGCGGTGCTCGGCGGTGCGCACGATCATCGTCAGGTTGCCCGGACTGTTCTCGCTCTGGTCGATCGCCGGCAGCGTCCAGCAGGCGACGACGACGGCGAGCGCGGCGAGCGCCCACGGCCACACGCGCGGCGGGCGCGGTCCGCAGGGCTCGCGGGCGACGCTTGGCGCGCGGGGCAGTCGGCTGCGCCGCCCCCACCGGGGCAAGCGCGGACGCTTCCAGCGCGCCAGGCGGCGACGTGCGTGCCGACCCACCAGCGCGCGGACGAGCAGGGCGCCCAACCCCACGATGAGCACCACTGCGGTCGGCGCCGCGTACATGAGATGCGTCTGCGTGACGTAGCTGGCGTCGAGCGCCGTCAGCGGCAGCAGCCGGTGATCCCCGCACGCCAGCGACCAGCCGAGGAAGATGAGCAGCAGGAACGGGAACAGGCCGGCCGCGGGGTTCCAGATGTCGTGCATCGCCTCGGTCGGCAGCGACTGGCACATCACCGCGATCCCGGCGCCCGTGGCGAACATCAGCACGAGGCCGCCGCGGCGGCGCGCGAGCATCACGCAGCCGACGATCGCCAGCGTGTTCACCGCTCCCATCGTCGCCGCGAGGCTGGTGACGCTGCCGAAGCGCGCGGGCAGCGCGAGCAGCCAGTAGAGCATCGGGCCGGGGCTGTGCATGACCTGGCCTTTGATCACCAGCCCCGCCTCCGAGTACTGGCCTACGAGCGGCGTGTGCGAGGTGAGCACATCCCACCCGCGCGTGGCGATGATCCCGTCGTCGCCCGCCGGCACCCAGCCCGCGCGCACCGCTTTGACGGTCGAGTTGATCACGGGGATCGCAGCGCCGAGCCCGGTGGCGACGCATGGGATGCCCCACCAAACCGCGGCGGCGAGCCGCTTGGCGAGCCGCCACGCGAGCGCTCGCACGCGCGCCGCCAACGGGCGGGCGCGCAGGCTGATGCGCGGGCGCACGCGCCGGCGGACCGTCGCTTGCGGTAGAGACTCGGGTGCGTCGGGCGCCGAGGTCGCGTCCGGCGCGACGATCGTGCGACGCGCGCGCATCTGGCGTTATGACACCTCAGCGCACAGCGTACGCCAGCTGCAGGAGGTAGATGCTCAGCACGGGTTGGCCACCGCATCCCAGTTCGTTGACGTCGCCGGCGCGCGCCGCCCGTGCGCTGGCGCGCGCCGCCCCATGCGCTAGCGGTGCACCACGATCGGCCAGTCGCGCGTCACCGTGCCGAGGCTCACGTGAATCACCGTCTGGACGTCGAGCGGGTAGCCGACGGCCGCAGCGGGGAACTCGATCGTGTCGCGGTAGACGCCGTCGGTGAACCTCACGTTCGTCGGCTTCTCCGTGCCGACGACCACGCCGTTGAAGGTGTACTGCGTTGTCTCTGTGCCGCTCAGCTTGCTCCCCTGGGCGTCGGTCACGGTGACGTAGTAGGTCCACGGCTTGCCGACCGTCGGCGCGTGGTTCTCGCCGACGAGCGTGGCGTCGATCGGGTGCGGGGGGGCGCTCGCGGGGGGCTTGGGCGCGGTCGCCGGACGGGTGGTCTTGGTCGGATGGCTGCCCGTGCCGCAGCCGGCGAGCGCAAGCAGGCTGCCGAGCACTGGTGCCAAGGTGATTGCAGCTCGTCTGGACATGTAGGTCGCTATGCGTAGCCGCGATGCCCCCGTAGGCGCCCGGCCTCCACGACGCGTTCGATCCCAAGCTCGTACGCCGCGACACGCATCGAGACCCGGCTCGCGCGGGCGCGCTCGGCCACCTGGGCGTAGGCGTGGCGCATCCGCGCGGCCAGGCGCTCGTTGACCTCGTGCTCATCCCAGCTGAAGCGCTGCAGGTTCTGCGCCCACTCGAAGTAGGAGACGATCACGCCGCCGGCGTTGGCGAGCACGTCCGGGACGACCAGCACGCCGGCGTCGGCGAGGATCTCGTCGGCGTCCGGCGTCGTCGGGCCGTTCGCGCCCTCGACCACCATGCGTGCGTGGATGCGCGCGGCATTGCCCGCATCTATCGCGCCGCCGAGCGCAGCCGGGATCAAGACCTCGCAGTCGAGCGCGAGCAGCTCCTCCGGTGTGATCCGCTGCGCGCCGTGCGCAGCGGCGGCCTGCGGGTACTCCACCAGCCTGCCGCCGTCGGCAAGGTGGCGCAGCAGCGCGTCGGGGTCGATCCCGGCCTCGCAGTGGATCGCGCCGCTCGTGTTGGCGACGCCGATCAGCGTGCACCCCAGCTGCGTGATGATGCGGGCGGTCCACGAGCCGACGTTGCCGAAGCCCTGCACGACCACGCGCGTGGCGTCGAGGGCGAGGCCCAGCTCGCGCGCGGCCTCGACGAAGGCGTGCACGACGCCGCGACCGGTCGCGGCGTCGCGTCCGAGCGAGCCGCCGAGGGAGACGGGCTTGCCGGTGACCACCGCCGGGGTGTCGCCGTGCAGCTTGCCGTACTCATCCATGATCCAAGCCATCACGCGAGCGTTGGTGTTCACGTCCGGGGCGGGAATGTCGCGATTGGGTCCGAGCACGTCGCCGATCCTGTCCACGAACGCGCGTGTGAGCAGCTCCAGCTCGAGCTCGTCGAGCGCCTGCGCGGGGCACTCGATGCCGCCCTTGGCACCTCCAAACGGGACGTTGACGATCGCCGTCTTCCAGGTCATCAGGGCTGCGAGCGCACGCACGTCGTCGACGCTCACGTCACGGTGGTAGCGGATGCCGCCCTTGTACGGGCCGCGCGCGGAGTTGTGCTGCACGCGGTAGCCGGAGAACACGTGGACCTGCTCGTCGCGCAGCTTGATCGGGATCTGCACGCGGACCTCGCGCTCGGGCATCCGCACCACGGTGCGCAGCCCATCGGCGATGCCCAGCCGATCGGCGGCAACGTCGAAGTAGCGCGTCACCGCCTCGAAGCTCGACCCCTCCCGCGCGCCGGCGCGCGGCGCCGCGTGACCATCCGCCTCGTCTTGGGTGGCGCTCCCGGCGCTCGCGGTGGTCTCGGCCATGCCCGTTAGCATCGCCCGCCCACCGGACAGGCGCCTGGCGCCGCGGCGGAGCCCGCTCGTTCGATGATCGAGCCGGGCGGCAGCGGCGCGGCGACGCCCTCCCCATTGCACTCTTTCGCGCACGGCACGTACACGGTGTGGAATCCGAGCAGCTGCGGCACCGTCTCGAAACGGTAGCCGCGTCGCTCGAGCGCGCGGATGATGTACGGGTAGGCGGCGAGCGTCTCCCCGCGTGGGCCGCCGCCATCGTGGGAGAGGATGATCGAGCCGGGCTGAACCTGTTCGAGCACACGCTGCTCGATCACGCTCGTGCCCGGCAGGGTGTAGTCGCTGGGGTCGACGTCCCACAGGATCGTCGCGAGCCCCAGCGAGGAGGCGGCGTCGATGATCGCCTGGTCATAGTCACCGTAGGGCGGACGAAATACGCACGGCGTGTAGCCGGTCAGGCCGCGGATCGCTTCGATCGTGCGCTGCAGCTGGTTGTGCACTTCGCCGCCGCTCAGCAGCTCGAGGTCGGGGTGCGTGTAGGTGTGATCACCGAGTGCGTCCCCAGCGCGCAGCTCGTGGCGCAGCGTGGAGCGGTAGCCGGCGCTCACCTGATCGCCGATCATGAAGAACGTCGCCGGCACGCGCTGGGCTTCGAGCATGGCCACGAACGCCCGCGTGATCGGCGCCGGGCCGTCGTCGAAGCTGAGCGCCACCACCTTGTGGCGCGGGCCATTGGAGTACGCCACCGCCGCTCCGCGGCGGACACAGCGGACCGGGCGATAGAGGACGCCACTGGGGCTCGAGGCTGCCGGAGTGCCAAGCGCGGAACCGGTCGCGGCGCCGGCAAGCACCGTCACCACGAGGGCAGCAACAAGCCGGCCCACGCGAACGCGGCGGCCGGGCGTCCGCGTCACGCGGGCTCGGCCGCCGGCTCGAATTGCGCCGGCTCGGCAGCCGGCTCGCGTTGCTCCGGCTCGGCCGCGGGCTCGCGTTGCTCCGGCTCGGCCGCGACTCGGACGATCACCTCGTGTCGCTCGACTGTGCCTGAATGCCAGCCGTAGATCGCCTCGCGGACTTCGCTCTCGACATCCTCGCGCGGCGGCTCCTGGTGGGGGTGGGCTCGCCGGGGACGGTGGTGATGCGTGTTCCCGTTCGACTCGAAGGCACGGCTGGCGGGACGACCGCACTCCGGGCAGCTGTGCACGTTGCTGTGAAATCCGATGCCGCAGGCATCGCAGTAGATGTATGCCATCGTCGCACCTCTCCTCTCGCCTCGAGCGGCTGTCGGCTCGAGCTCATCGATGCTCACACTGATGGTGAGTAGCGGCAGCGTACGGCTGTGTGGAACCGCTCGCATCCGTGTGGGCCGCTAAATAGCTAGGGGAAACTACGTACTAGCTCGAGGAGGCCTGTTCGGGCTGCGCGGTGAGCGTGAGTGTGAACGTGAGGCGTTTGGCGTCGCGCATGACCACGATGGTCGCCTTGGCGCCGACATGGGCTGCGGCGAGCGCGTCGATCAGATCGTTGCTGTTGGCGATGGTGGCGCCATCGAAGGCGACGATCACGTCGCCCTTGTGCAGGCCCGCGTTGGCGGCGGGCGTGCCGGACTTCACTTCCTGAATTTGCGCTCCCGGTTCGCTCGTTTCGCTCGTGGCGGTGGCTACGCCGAGGTAGGCGTGCTTGACGTGTTCGCCGCGCTCGAGCTTGGTCAGCTCGGCGGTGGCGAGGTCGATCGGCACAGCGAAGCCGACGCCGGTGCTCGTCACCGTGTTGGAGCGTCCGAACTCGTCGGTGCCGGTCGCGATCTGGTCGGAGATCCCGATCACTTCTCCGTGGGTGTTCAGTACCGGCCCGCCGGAGTTGCCGGGGTTGAGCGCAGCGTCAGTCTGGATGGCGTGCGCGATCGTGAACCCGTCGGGAGCTTCGATCGTGCGTTCGAGCGCCGAGACCACGCCGGTGCTGAGGCTGCGGTCGAACCCCAGCGGGTCGCCGATCACGCCAACCGGATCGCCGACCGCCAGCGAGCGGTCGCTGCCCAGCGTGACGGGGTGCAGGTCCAGCCCCGCCGGGCTGACGCGCAGCACGGCGACGTCGGATGAGTCATCGGCGCCGAGCACCTTGGCGCCACGACTGACGCCGTTCGCGAACGCGACCGAGATCGAACTGGCGCCGGCGACGACGTGCGCGGCGGTGAGGATGTCGCCGCGCCCATCCACCACCATGCCCGAGCCCAGGTCCGTCTCGTGCTCTTCCTCGGCGCCGAAGGGGGTGTCCACGGTGGTGCTCGCCTGCACGGTGATGTCCACCAGGCCGGGGTCGGTGCGCGCGTAGATCGGCGCCCAGCCTTCGCTGGCCGCGGCGGAGGTCTTGATCGGCTGCGTCTCGTACTGGGTCACCGTCGTGCTCCTGGCGGTCGTGGCGCCGGTGTGCAGCGCCCCGGTGGCGAGCGCGAGCGCGAGCGCGATGGCTGCGCCGATGAGAGCGAGCGCCAGCGCTGTGAACGCCACGGCCGGTGTGACGGTCACGGGCGCCGCCGCACGATCGAGCTGCGGCGGAGGGTCGAGCCGCGGCGGAGGGTCGAGCGTGGGCGAGGACATGGGCAGACCGTAGGCCCTCTGCGCCGCCCGCTTCATCGGGGTCGCGCCGTGACTGGCTGCGGAGGACTACTGATACACCGCAGGGATCGCTCCCAAGTGGGCTCGCCGCGCGATTTATGTTCGCCCTACCTCGCGTTGAGCGTGCGCCAACGCCGGTGTGTCAAGTTCTTCTCATGAGCTCCAACGGCAGATCACGGCACACCCTCATTCGCCTCGCCCTCGGTGCGGCGCTCGCAGCGCTCGCAGGCGTCCTCGTCGGGCATTTCGTGTGGAGCGCCGCGACGACCGTCCGGCTGAATCCGGCGTCCAACCGACTGTCCGGGCCGTTCAGGTCCTACCGGCAGGGTGGCGCGCTCGGCTCCGAAAGCACAGGTGAATCCGGCGAACGCTACGGCCGGCCTGGCGGCCTCTTCGGCCCTGGCGGCACAGCTGAAAATGGTGGGGGCTCGAGCGAAGCCGGCGGCTCCTCGGGTGAAACCGGCGGCAGCTCGTCCGGCTCCACCGGCGGCGTCGCCAACGCGATCACCTCCAAGGTCGACCCCGCGCTCGTGGACATCGACACCGACCTTGGCCTCGAGGGCGGCGAGGCGGCCGGCACCGGCATGGTCGTCACCTCCACGGGCGAGGTGTTCACCAACAACCACGTGATCACCGGCGCGACCAAGATCACGGCGACGGACCTCGGCAACGGCACCACCTACAAGGCGCGCGTGGTCGGCTACGACCACGGCCACGACATCGCGGTGCTGCAGCTGGAAGGCGCCTCCGGTCTGAAGACGGTCAGCTTCGGCAACTCGAGCTCGGTGACGGTCGGACAGGACATCGCCACGATCGGCAACGCCGGCGGAGCCGGCGGGACACCGAGCGCGGCCAGCGGACAGGTGAGCGCGCTCGACCAGTCGATCACCGCAGGTGAGGAGATCGACGGCAGCGAGGAGCATCTCAGCGGCCTGATCCAGATCGACGGCGATCTGCAGCCGGGCGACTCCGGCGGCCCGCTCGTCAACAGCTCCGGCGAGGTGATCGGCATGGACACCGCGGCGTCGTCGACCTTCCAGTTCGAGTCCTCCGCCGACGAGGGCTTCGCGATCCCGATCGAACAGGTGCAGACGATCGCCAAGGAGATCCGCGAGGGCCAGAGCTCGAGCACGATCCACATCGGCGCCACCGGGCTGCTGGGAGTGTTCGTGCAGGGCCAGGGCGGCGAAGGCGAAGGCGCGCTCGTCGAGAACGTGATCTCCGGCACACCGGCGGCCAGCAGCGGCCTCGGCGCCGGCGACGTCATCACCGCGCTCGACGGCAGCGGCGTCAGCTCGCCGACGGCGCTCACCGAACTGATCCTGAAGGAGCACCCCGGCGACAGCGTCCGCGTCACGTGGCGGACGCCCTCGGGCGTTCAGCAGACCGCGACGGTCACGCTCGCCGAAGGCCCGCCGGAGTAGGCGAGCCCGTCATTCGGTGCGGGCGAGCCCGTCACTCGGTGCGTGAGAACCCGCGGATGGCCAGCGCGATGAAGAGCGTGGCGAACACCGCCACGATCATCAGCTCGGTCGCGAGCGACAGCGTGTGCCCGAACAGCTCGACGGTCGAGGGGAAGCGCTTGCGTGCCTCGGGCGTCATGTGCTGTGCGGCGAACACGACCTGGCGCAGCGGCGCGACGGCGTAGGTGAGCGGGTTGATGTGCACCAGCACGCCCAGCCAGCCGGGCAGTTTGTTGAGCGGGAACAGTGCACCCGAGAGGAAGATCATCGGGAAGAGCAGCATCTGCATCACGACCTGGAAGCCTTCCATGCGTTCGATGTGGGTGGCGACGAACACGCCGAAGGCGGTGAGCGCGATCGCCATCAACAGCTCCAGGCCGATGATCTCGAGCACCAGCACGGCGGTCAGGTGCACGCCGATCAGCGGCGCGAGCAGGAGCATGATCGAGCCCTGGACCGCCGCCACCGTCGCGCCGCCCGCCGTCTTGCCGAGCGCCAGCGAAGCGCGGCTGGTGGGTGCCACGAGCATCTCGCGCAGGAAGCCGAATTCGCGGTCCCACACGATCGACATGCCGGAGAAGATCGCGGTCGTGACGACGCTCATCGCCATGATCCCCGGGAACATGAACTTCTTGAAGTCGAAGCCGCCCACGCTGCCGACCAGCCCGGCCATGCCGTAGCCCAGCACGATCAGGAACAGGATCGGCTGGATCAGCCCGCTGAGGATGCGCGTGCGCGTGCGCTCGAAGCGGATCAGCTCGCGCAGCCACACCATCGCGGTCGTGCGCGCCTCGTCGCGCAGCGCCGTTTCGCGGCCCTCGGCGAGGCTCGGCTGCAGGGGAACGCTGCTCACCGGCCCCTCCTCGAGAAACGCGCTCGCACGCGCGCGGGCATCGCCACCGCGTGGGACTGCCGGATCTCGCGGCCGGTGTAGCGCAGGAACACGTCGTCGAGCGTCGGCTGATGCACGTGCACGTTGCGCACGGGCACGCCCGCCGCCTCGATCAGCGCGGGAACCGCGTTCTCGCCGTTCTCGACGAACACCCGCGTTCCGCCCGCGACCGCCTCGACCCGGTAGCCGGCGCGTTCGAGCGCCGCGAGCGCCACGGTGTCATCGGCGGTGCCGAGATCGACCGTGTCGGCGCCGATCGTGGCCTTCAGCGTCTGCGGCGTGTCCAGCGCGATGATCTTTCCGTGGTCGATGATCGCGATGCGGTCGGCGTACTCGGCCTCGTCCATGTAGTGCGTGGTCAGGAAGACCGTCACGTTGGCCTCCTCGCGCAGGCGCAGCACGTCCTGCCAGATCAGCGCGCGCGTCTGCGGGTCGAGTCCGATCGTCGGCTCATCCAGGAACAGCACGCGCGGGACGTGCATCAGCGCCCGCGCGATTTCCAGGCGCCGCGCCATGCCGCCGGAGAACTCCGAGACGAGGTCGTAGCGACGGTCGCTCAGGTCCACGAGCTCGAGCACGCGCGCGATGCGCGCGTCGACTTCCGCAGGAGGCACGCGATAGAGCACGGCGTGGAAACGGAGGTTCTCCTGCGCCGTCAGCCTGTCGTCGAGCGTCTGGTCCTGGAAGACGAGGCCGATGTGGCGACGTACGAGCTTCGGGTGACGCGCGACATCGACGCCGGCGACGCTGATCTGCCCCGCGGTCGGATGGGCGAGCGTGCAGAGCATGCTGATCGTCGTCGACTTGCCGGCGCCGTTGGGTCCGAGGAACGCGAACACCTCGCCCCGAAACACGTCGAAGCTGATGCCGTCCACCGCCGTGAAATCGCCGAACCGCCGGACCAGGTCGCGCACCGCCACCACCGGCTCGCCGCGCGCGTCGAGGGGCTGGGGGGTGCTCTGCCGTACGGCGATCGCGGACATGAGGCCAGTCTCGGCGCTCGTACGCACACGTCCATCCGCGCGTGCAACGGTGACGAGCGCGGCAGACTACGTGCGCGCGCGACCGTACCCCACCGATCCCTGAGCGTCCGCGCGGCAATAGCGTCCCGGCGCATGCCCGCTCCAAACGACACACGCGCCGACGCCGCTGCCGGGTCGTCCACAGCCGCTCCGGGAGACGGCTACAAGTGGGTGGCGCTGTCGAACACGACGCTGGGGGTGCTGCTGGCGACGATCGACGCGTCGATCACGTTGATCGCGATGCCCGACATCTTCCGCGGCATCCACCTCGAACCGCTCGCGCCGGGCAACAGCTTCTACCTGCTGTGGATGATCCTTGGCTTCCTGGTGGTCACGAGCGTGCTGGTCGTGAGCCTGGGGCGCCTCGGCGACATGTTTGGGCGCGTGCGCATGTACAACCTCGGCTTCGCGATCTACACGATCGGCTCGCTGTGGTTGACGGTGGACTGGCTGACGGGCCGCGCGGGCGCCACCTACCTGATCGCGTTCCGCGTGGTGCAGGGGATCGGCGCGGCGTTCCTGCTCGCCAACTCGGCGGCGATCCTCACCGACGCGTTCCCCTCCGATCAGCGCGGCCTGGCGCTGGGCATCAACAACATCGCCGGCATCTCCGGGCAGTTCATCGGCCTGCTGCTCGGCGGCCTGCTCGGCCCGATCGACTGGCGGCTGGTGTTCCTCGTGTCGGTGCCCGTGGGAGCGTTCGGGACGATCTGGGCGCACCTGAAGCTGCGTGAGCTGAGCAGGCCACGGCGCGTGCCGATCGACTGGCGCGGCAACGCCACGTTCGCGCTCGGCCTGATCCTGGTGATGATCGGGATCACCTACGGCATCCAGCCATACGGCGGCCACGTGCTGGGATGGACGAGCCCGAAAGTGCTCGCCGAGCTCGGCGGCGGGGTCGCGCTGCTCGTGACCTTCGTGCACCTGCAGCGCCACACGCGCAACCCGATGTTCCGCCTGGAGCTGTTTCGCATCCGCGCCTTCACCTTCGGCACGCTCTCCAGCTTCCTCTCGGCGGTCGCGCGCGGCGGGCTGATGTTCATGCTGATCATCTGGTTGCAGGGCATCTGGCTGCCCGCCCACGGCTACAGCTTCGCCAGGACGCCTTTGTGGGCAGGCATCTACATGCTGCCGCTGACGCTCGGGTTCCTGCTCGCGGGACCCGCCTCCGGCTACCTGTCAGACCGCTACGGCGCGCGGCCGTTCGCCACCGGCGGGATGCTCGTCGCCGCGCTGTCGTTCGTCCTGCTGGAGCAGCTGCCGATCCAGTTCTCCTACGCAGCGTTCGCGCCGATCCTGCTGCTCAACGGCCTGGCGATGGGCTCGTTCGCCTCCCCCAACCGTGCGGGCGTGATGAACAGCCTGCCGCCGGAGGACCGCGGGGCGGGCGGGGGCATGAACCAGACCTTCCAGAACTCCGCGCAGGTGCTCTCGATCGGGATCTTCTTCACGCTGATGATCGTCGGGCTGGCAGCCACCCTGCCGACGAGCCTGCTCGGCGGGCTCACCGCCCACGGCGTCTCCAGCTCACTCGCCCACCGGATCAGCCACGAGCCGCCTGTTTCGGTCCTGTTCGCCGCCTTCCTCGGCTACAACCCGATCCAGACGCTGCTCGGCAAGCACGCGCTTGCACATCTCAGCGCCGCCAACCTCACCACGTTGACCGGCCGCGCGTTCTTCCCGCATCTCATCTCCGGCCCCTTCCACGCGGGCCTGCACGCCGCGTTCGACTTCGCGATCGCCGCCTGCCTGCTGGCCGCCGTCGCCTCGTGGTCGCGCGGGCGCCGCTACATTGCCGGCGAGGTGCCCGCCGAGCTACACGCCGAACACGCCCGCGCACATGCGCCTGGGGCGATGCCGTGAGCGACACGCACCCGGTGTTCGCGCGCGTGTGGGCGTGCATGTCCGGCAGGGTGGGCTCCGCGCGAGCGCGCGGCGAGCTGCTGGCGGGCCTCAGCGGACGGGTGCTGGAGGTGGGGGCAGGCGACGGGCGCAACTTCGCGCACTACCCGGCGGAGGTCGACGCGGTGCTCGCTGTCGAGCCCGAGCCGCACCTGCGCCGCCTCGCCGAGCGCGCGGCGCGTAGGGCGCGCGCGCCCGTCACGGTGCTCCACGGCACGGCCGAGGCGCTCGCCCACGAGGACGCCAGCTTCGACGGCGTGATCAGCTCGTTGGTGCTGTGCTCGGTCAGCGACCAACGGCTCGCGCTGGCCGAGCTTCACCGCGTGCTGGCGCCCGGCGGAGAGCTGCGCTTCTTCGAGCACGTGATCGCCCGCCGGCCGCTGGGCAGGGCCGTGCAGACGGCGCTCGACGGCTCCGGCGTGTGGCCCTGCCTGGGCGGCGGCTGCCACCTGACGCGCGACACCGTCGGCGCGATCGCGGCCGCCGGCTTCACGATCGAGCGGCTGCGGCGCTTCAGCTCGGGCCCCGGCCGGCTCGGCCTGCCGTTCGTGCTCGGCAGCGCCCGGCGCAGCTCGCGCGAGCCTACGTGAGCTCGCCCCCACCTTCTGCGGTTGCCATGTCTAGAACTTGTCGGGATGGTCGGCCAGACCTCGGGGTTCCTCGTTCTGGACAGTAGTGGGCTTGATGTCGAGCACCGTGCCATCCGAGGTGCGTCCGTAGCTTTCCGAGCCCAGGGGTGCGCAAGTACCGATGACGGCGTGGCGCTCGCGCGAAAGGCTGGCGGCATGGCACACGCTCGCAGTCGAGGCGGATCGGGGGCCGAGGCCGCGCCGATCGCGCTGGCGCACACGGGGCACGCCCGCCTCGGCATGTCCGGGTCGTCGCGGCGCTGGTGGGTGCTCGGGGTGCTGTGCCTGCCGCTGCTGATCGTCTCGCTGGACAACACCGTCCTGAACGTGGTGCTGCCGACGCTCGTGCGCAAGCTGCACGCCACGACCAGCGAGCTGCAGTGGATCGTCGACGCCTACGTGCTCGTATTCGGCGGGCTGCTGCTGGTGGCGGGCAGCCTCGCCGATCGGATCGGGCGCAAGCGCACGTTTGTGGTGGGTCTGGTCGTGTTCGCCGCCGGCTCCAGCTGGGCGGCGTTCTCGGGCTCGGTCGGCCTGTTGATCGCCGCGCGGGCAAGCATGGGCATCGGCGCGGCGCTGATCATGCCCTCGACGCTGTCGATCATCACTGCCGTGTTCACCGGGGAGGGCGAGCGCCAGCGCGCGTTCGGCTTCTGGTCGGCGACCAGCGGCGCCGGCGTCGCGCTCGGCCCGATCATCGGCGGCCTGCTGCTCGCGCACTTCTGGTGGGGCTCTGTGTTCCTGATCAACGTGCCGGTGGCCGTGCTCGCCGTGCTGTGCGCCCTCCCGCTGGTGCCCGACTCGCGCGACCCGCATGCCAGCGCCCCGGACCCCGGCGGCTCGCTGCTGTCGATCGCCGGCCTGGGCCTGCTCTTGTGGGGGATCATCGAAGCGCCCGTGCATGGTTGGTCATCGACGATCGTGCTCGGCTGCGCAGCCGCGGGGATCGCGACGCTCGTGGGCTTCGTCGCGTGGGAGCGCTCCAGCTCGCACCCGATGCTCAACCTGCACTACTTCGGGGCCCCGCGCTTCGCGGCTGCGGTCGTCTGCAACGGCCTGCTCATGTTCGGGCTCTACGGCGCGCTGTTCGTGCTCACCCAGCTGCTGCAGTTCCAGCTCGGCTACTCGCCGCTGCAGGCGGGTGTGCGCGTGCTGCCGGCTGCCGGCGCGATCGCTGTGGTGGCGCCGCTGTCGACCGTGCTGGTGCGCAAGCTCGGCAGCAAGCTGACGGTGCTCGCGGGACTGCTGATCGTGGCTGGCGGCCTGTGGCAGATCTCCGGCGCGAGCGTCAGCACCTCCTATGGCGGCGTGGTCATCGGCATGGTCATGCTCGGCTGCGGCGCTGGCCTGGTGATCCCCGCTTCGACCGGCGCGGTGATGGGCTCGGTGCCGTCTGCCCACACGGGCGTCGGGTCCGCCACGAACGGCTCGTTCATGCAGGTCGGCGGAGCGATGGGCGTCGGGATCATCGGCAGCCTGCTTTCAACCCGCTACCAGCACCGCCTGACCCCGACGCTCGCGCCCTACCACCTCCCACACGCCGTCCAGCAGACGATCCTCGGCTCGCTCGGCGGCGCGCTCACGGTGGCCGGGCAGCTTGGCGGCATGACGGGCCGGCTGCTCGCCGCGTTCGCGCGCGCCGCGTTCGTCAGCGGCATGGACCTCGGGCTGCTGGTGGGCGCGTGCATCGCCCTCGCGGGCGCGCTGGTCGCCGCGCTCGCGCTCCCCGCGCGGGCCGACGCGGACGATGCACGCCGGTGATACGGTCGGCGGGTGCTGGGGCTGCCTGATGGGGTACGCGGGTGTCTGTTCGACCTGGATGGCGTGCTGACGCAGACCGCGAAGGTGCACGCGGCCGCGTGGAAGCGCATGTTCGACGAGTTCCTGCGCGAGCGAGCTTCAGCACGCGGTGAAGACTTCGTCCCCTTCGATGAAGTCAAGGATTACGAGGACTACGTGGACGGCAAGCCGCGCTACGACGGCGTCGCCTCGTTCCTGGCCTCGCGCGGCATACAGCTCGAGCAGGGCTCGCCACACGACCCGCCGGACGCTCAGACGATCCACGGGCTGGGCGAGCGCAAGAACGCGCTCGTGCTGCAGATGATCAAAGACGACGGCGTCGAGCCGTACGCAGGTTCGGTCGAATACGTCCACGCGGTGCGCGCCGCCAAGCTGCGGACGGCGGTCGTCTCCTCCAGCAGCAACGCCCACGCGGTGCTGCGCGCCGCGGGCATCGAGGACCTGTTCGAAGCGGTGATCGACGGGGTGCTCGCCGAGCAGCGGCACCTGCACGGCAAGCCCGCCCCCGACAGCTACCTCGCGGGAGCTGAGGCCCTCGGCGTGGCGCCGAGCGAGGCGGCGGTGTTCGAGGACGCCCTCGCCGGCGTGCAGGCCGGCCACGCGGGGCACTTCGGGCTGGTGGTCGGGGTGGATCGGCTCGGCCAGGCCGACGCGCTGCGCGCCCACGGCGCCGACGTGGTGGTGGAGGATCTCAGCGAGCTCCTGCACGCGCCGTGATCCGCGATCCGACTTTCGCCGTCGAACCGTGGGCCTTGCGCGAGACCTCGCTCGTGCTCGACCATCTCGCCCAGACGGAGTCGGTGTTCGCGCTCGCCAACGGCCACCTCGGCATGCGTGGCAACCTCGACGAGGGCGAGCCGGCTGGGATTCCGGGGACCTACCTGGCCGGTTTCTACGAGGAGCAGCCGCTGCCCTACGCGGAGGCCGGCTACGGCTACCCGGAGGCGGGCGAGGCGATGATCAACGTCACCAACGGCAAGCTGCTGCGCCTGCTGGTCGAGGACGAGCCGTTCGACGTTCGCTACGGGAAGCTGACCGCCCACGAGCGGGTGCTCGACCTGCGCGCCGGCGTGCTGCGCAGGGCCGTCGAGTGGACCTCGCCGACCGGGCGCCGCGTGCGCGTGAGCTCGACGCGCGTCGTCTGCTTCACGCGACGCGAGATCGCCGCGATCCGCTACGAAGTGGAACCGCTAGACGACAAGGTGCCCGTGGTGATCCACTCGGGGCTGGTCGCCGACGAATCGTTGCCGAGCGAGCCGAACGACCCGCGCGCCCCGTGGATGCCGCCCTCCTCGCTGCGCTCCAAGAGCTCGCGCGCGCGGGGCACGCACGCGGTGCTCGTGCATGCGACACAAGCCAGCGGGCTGCGGGTGGGCGCGGCGATGGATCACACGATCGTGGGGCCGAAGCGTGCACATGCGACGGCGGACAACCAAGAGGACGAAGCGCGCGTGCTGGTGACAGCCGACGCCGCTCCCGGCTCACCCCTGTGCCTGGTGAAGTTCCTCGCGTACGGCTGGTCGAGCGAGCGCTCGGTGCCCGCGCTTCGCGACCAGGTCGAGGCAGCGCTGGCGAGCGCGAAACGGTGTGGCTGGGACGGGCTGCTGGCCGAGCAGCGCAGCTATCTCGACGACTTCTGGGAGCGCGCAGACGTACAGATCGACGGCGACGAGGAACTCCAACAGGCCGCGCGCTTCGCCCTCTTTCACATCCTGCAGGCCGGCGCCCGCGGCGAGCGGCGGCCGATCGCGGCCAAGGGGTTGACGGGACCCGGATATGACGGCCACACCTTCTGGGACACCGAGACCTTCGTGCTGCCGGTCCTCACCTACACCGCGCCGCAGGCTGCCCGCGACGCGCTCAGCTGGCGCCACAGCACCCTGCAGGCAGCACGCGAGCGCGCGAGCACGCTGGGCCTGCACGGCGCGAGCTTTCCCTGGCGCACGATCGCCGGCGCGGAGTGCTCGAGCTACTGGCCGGCTGGCACCGCCGCTTTTCACATCAACGCCGACATCGCGGACGCCGTCCTGCGCTACCTGGCGGCGACCGGAGATGAGGACTTTGCGCATGAAGCCGGCGGCGAGCTGCTGGTGGAAACCGCGCGGCTGTGGCGCTCGCTCGGGCACATCGACGCGGCGGGGATGTTTCGCATCGACGGCGTCACCGGGCCGGACGAGTACAGCGCGGTCGCCGACAACAACATCTACACGAACCTGATGGCCCAGCGCAACCTGCGGGCGGCCGCGCTCGCCGCCGAGCGCAACCCGCGCCAGGCCAAGCAGCTCGGCGTGGACATGCAGGAGCTCGGCATCTGGCGACGGCTGGCGGATGCGGTGCACATCCCCTACGACGAACGGCTGCGCGTCCACCAGCAGTCCGAGGGCTTCACCGAACACCAGGTGTGGGACTTCGAGCACACCCGGCCCGAGCAGTACCCGCTGCTGTTGCACTTCCCCTACTTCGACCTGTACCGCAAGCAGGTCGTCAAGCAGGCCGACCTGGTGCTGGCGATGTACCTGTGTGGCGACGCCTTCACCGACGAGCAGAAGCTGCGCAACTTCGCCTACTACGACGCGCTCACCGTCCGCGACTCCTCTCTGTCGGCGTGCACGCAGGCGGTGCTCGCCTGCGAGCTCGGCCACCTCGAGCTCGCTTACGAATACCTGCGCGAGGCCGCGCTGCTCGACCTCGAGGATCTCGAGCACAACACGCGCGACGGACTGCACATCGCCTCGCTCGCCGGCACGTGGCTCGGTGCGGTTGCCGGCATCGGCGGCATGCGCGAGCACGACGGCCAGCCGACGTTCGCGCCACGGCTGACGCCGCCGCTGACGCGCATCGCCTTCGGCCTGCTGTTCCGCGGGCGCAAGCTGCGGGTGGAGGTGACAGAGGCGCAGGCCACCTACACCCTGCTCGCGGGCGACGCGCTCGAGCTGAGCCACCACGGCGAGAGCAGCACGATCAACGCCGACGCACCGCTCGTACGCCCGATCCCGCCGGCTCCGCAGCGCGAGCGCCCGACGCAGCCGGCCGGCCGCGAGCCGCGCGCGGTGGCACGCAAGCGGTGAGCGCCGCCATCCGCTCAGGACTCGGGCGGCGCGAACGTGCGAAACACCGAGTAGGCCCCAAGGTGGGGGTGGGCGATGCCCCCCAGGCTTCGCACCCTCGCCTGCACCTCGCTGTCGAGCACCGCCGCGTCGCGCTCGCGCTCCGAGCGCATCCTGGCGAACGTGAGAACTCGCGTTCGATCGACCCCTTTGAAGATGGCTCCTTCCAAAAAGCCATCGAGCTCGCGCACGCGGTCGAACAGCCCCACCAGCGCATCGAGGAACTCCTGCTGGCCGCCATCCTCGACGGTCCAAGCGTCCACGATGATCGAGTTCTCCCCGATGTCTGGCATCTCAAGCTCGCAGGGTAGGGCACGACGGCCGCCCGTGCGCCGCGACCGGCCGAGCAGCGGAGATGCGTCGACAGCCAGCACGGCTTATGCTCGCAGCATGAACATCTCCCGTGAGCCAACGGGATGGGAGGGGTTGTTCTGGCTGGTCTTCGAACGGACGACCCACCCGATCGTGCTGCTCGACGACGAGCGGCGCATCGTGGACGCCAACGACGCTGCGACCACGCTGTGGGGCGGCAGCCGCGAGACGCTGATCGGCCGCTCGATCCTCGACAGCATCGTTCCCGAGGAGCGGCCGCAGTCCGCCCGCGAGTGGCAGGCGTTCATGGACTCGGGCGAATACGCGGGCGACCGCGAGCTGATTCGCGCCGACGGGAAGCAGGTGCACGTCAGCTTCGCGGCACGCCACGCGGTGATCGGCGGACGCCGGCTAGCCGTATACGTGGCGACGGGGCAGGGCGAACGGGGAGCCGCGGTCAAGCCCGAGCGGGTGGCGCTCCCGCTCACCGAGCGCGAGCGGGAAGTGATCACGCTGATCGCGCTCGGGCATGAGACCGACAGGATCGCCGCCGAGCTGCACATCTCCCCCGAGACCGTCCGCAGCCACGTACGCAACGCCATGTCGAGACTCAACGTCCACACACGCGCGCAGCTGGTCGCGGTGACGCTGTGCGCCGAACGGATGTTGCATCCCGGCTGCCTCGAGCAGCGCTGAAATCCTCCGCGTGAGGCGACGCTAGAGCGCTTCGTCTGCGTGTTCGCGCAGGCTCTCGCGCAAGCCTTTGCGCGAGCTGATCCGGAGCTTCGCGAACACCTTGCGCAGGTGCCACTCGACCGTGCGCGGGCTGATGAACAGGCGGGCGCCGATCTCGGGGTTGGTCAGTCCGTCGCGCGCCAGGCGCGCGATCTGCTCCTCTTGGGGCGTCAGATCGTCGCGTGTGTCGTCCCCGCGCCTGCGCACCTTCTCGCCGGTGGCCAGCAGCTCGCGGCGCGCGCGCCCAGCAAACCCGGCCATGCCCATCGAGGTGAACGCTCGATGTGCGCGGCGCAGCTGCTCGCGCGCGTCAGCGCGCCGGCCCTCACGACGCAGCCACTCCCCAAAGCTCAGCCGCGCTCGCGCGAGATGCGCCGCCATCCGACACTGACTGAGCTGCCTGATCGCCTCGTCGTAGAGATCCTCAGCCGCCTGCCCGTCCGCCAGCAGCGCCCGTGAACGCGCCTCCATGCCCCGCGCCCAACGCGTGTTGCTGGCGCTGGTTCGCTCCGTCAGCCGCTCCAGGGCGCACGCCGCGGCCGGCTCGCGACCGCTTCGCGCGGCCGCCTCGACCAGCTCGTACAGCGCCCACGAGGAGGTGCCGACGTCGTCCACGGCGGCGGCCTCGTGCGCGGCGTCCGCCGCGAGCTCGTATTCGGCCAGTCCGTTGTGCAGCACCGCCGTGGCGTACTCGGTCACGGTGATCGCACAACCCTCGCCGCGCGCGACGGCGCCACGGGTCATCACCTCGACGAAGCCCTTGGCGGCACGCGCGTCGCCCCGCCAAGCCGCGAGCAGCAGCGGGATGTACGGCAGCGTCTGCTCCCTGAGCCCCGTATCCACGCTTTCGGCCTCCGCCACCAACCCGCCGGCCACGGCCAGCGCCCCCGCTTGGATGTGATGGCCGGCGAGGTAGTCGAGCGCGAACGGGAGCAAGCTCAGGGTTCCGGTCTCGCGCGCGAGCTGTGCCTGGCGGGAGGCGAGCTCGAACCACGCCTCGTCGTCCCACAGGTCCATCGCGGCGATGTTGTAGGACAGGCACGACCAGTCCAGTGGCCGGGCCTGCTGGCGATATGCGTGCAGGGCGTGCTCGAGTGTCGGCACGGCGGCTGCGTATCCGTCGGTGAAGCGCCGCGCCAGGCCGGCCAGCAGCAGCTGGTCGGCGGGCGGCGGGTCGGCGGGCGGCGGGTCGGCGGCGGGTGGCGCACGACGAGCCGCACGCGCAACGTCGAGCGCGTCGGCGCCGCGCGCGAGGCGGGACGCGTAGATCGCGGCCACCAACGCTTCCAGGTAGGTCTCGCAAGCGAGCTCGGCGTCGAGCGTCTCGAGCCGCTGCGCGGCGCTGAGCAACAGCGGTGGGGCGTCGCTGCCGCGCCGCAGCTCGAACGCCATCTGGGCACGCAGGCGCTGCACCTTGGCCTGCGCGAGCTCGTCGAGATCACCATCTTCGGCCATCCGCAGCAGCGCCTGCGCAGCGCCCAGATCGGCCGCCGCGAGCTTCGCCTGCGCAGCGGACAGCGCCCGCGAGGCCCGCGCCGCGGGGTCGGAGGTGAGCGCTGCGGCGCGCTCGAGAAACGCCGCCGCGGCTGCGACGCCGCCGCGGCGCTGTGCGTCGCTCGCCGCGCGCTCCAGCTCCTCAGCCACCTCGGCATCCGGCGCGCTCGTCGCGTGCGCCCGGTGCCACGCTCGCCGGTCGGCGTCCAGCACGGGATCGGTCGCGGCGGCGAGCGCCGCGTGAACCGCTCGGCGCTCCGCTGCGCTGGACGCGCGATACACCGCGGATCTCACGAGTGGATGGCGAAACCGCACCATCGAGCCGACCTCCAGCAACTGCTCGCCATCCACGGGCGCGAACGGATCGAGCTCGATCCCGAGTGTGCGTGCCGCACGCCACAGCAAGGTCGCGTCGCCCAGCGGGTCGGCCGCCGCCAGCAGCATCAGCCGCTGCGCGGGCTCCGGCAGCCGGCGCACGCGCTGCAGGTAGTGGCGCTCGATCCGACCCGGCAGGCCGACGGCGTCGGGAAGCGCGAACCCGCCGGCGAGCTCGGCCGCCGTCAAGCCGCGCGGCAGCTCCAACAGCGCGAGCGGATTGCCGCGCGTTTCCGCCACGATCCGGTCGCGCACGCCCTCGTCGAGTCGCCCTGGGATCACCGTCGCCAGCAGCTCGCGCGCCGCGCCCTGCCCCAGCCCCCGCACCGTCATCTCTGGCAGGCCGCTCAACTCGCGCTCGTCGCCCAGCTCGCGAACGGCGAACACGAGCGCGACGGACTCGGCCAGCAGCCGCCGCGCGACGAACCCCAACACCTGGGCAGAGACGCGGTCGAGCCACTGCGCGTCGTCTACGACGCACAGCAAGCGGCGCTCCTCGGCGACCTCGCACAGCAGGCTGAGCACGGCCAGAGCGACCAGAAAGCGGTCGGGAGCGTCGCCGGTGGACAGGCCAAACGCGACACTCAAGGCGCGCCGCTGAGGCTCGGGCAGCGCGTCGAGCTGGGAGAGCATCGGCGCGCACAGCTGGTGCAGCCCCGCAAACGGCAGCTCCATCTCGGATTCGATCCCCACTCCCTGGGCCACCCGAAAGCCGGCGGCTTGCTCGACGCAGTGGCGCAGCAGCGCCGTCTTGCCCACGCCCGCCTCACCGCGGATCACGAGCACCGCGCTGCGCCCGGCCCGCACGCTCTCCAACAGCCGGTCCAGGGCTCTACGCTCGCTGGCCCGACCCCGGAGGTCCGGCGAACGGTTGGCGACCATTTGCCATGCGAAGCCTACAGCGTTAGCGGACCGTTGGAAGGTGCACGCCACGCGCCTGGCACTGCACTCGCCAGGGCATCGACCAGGGCATTCCACAGGCGCGATCAGCGGCCAGAAGCGCGAGCGTGCCAGCGGACACCGAGCCCGGAGGTCGAGATGCACAGCACCGGCGAAAGCAACGACTACGACGTCATCGTCCTCGGTGGCGGCTCGCCAGGAGAGCACTGTGCCGCCGCGCTGGCCGGCGGGGGCCTGCGCGTCGCCGTGGTCGAGCGCGAGCTGGTCGGGGGTGAGTGCTCCTACTGGGCGTGCATGCCCTCCAAGGCGCTGCTGCGCCCCGGCGAAGCCGTGCAGGGCGCGCGCGAGATTGGGGCCAGCGCACAGATCGACGTCCAGGCGGCGCTCGCCTGGCGTGACTTCATCGTCTCAGACCACACCGACGATGGGCAGGAGCGCTGGCTGGCCGACAGAGGCATCGACGTGCTGCGCGGCAGCGGTCGCCTCGCCGGCCCCGGCGTCGTCGAGGTCGCGGGCGCGCGCTACGCCGCCGAGCACGTCGTGCTCGCGAACGGGGCCGAACACGCAGTTCCGCCCGTCCCTGGCCTGCGCGCGCTGGAGGGCGTGTGGGGCACGCGCGAGGCGACCAGCATGGAGGCGATCCCGCGCAAGCTCGTGATCCTGGGCGGCGGACCGGCCGGCGTGGAGATGGCGCAAGCCGTGCGCCGCCTGGGTGGCGAGGTGACGCTGTTGGAGGGCGCCGCGCGCGTGCTCCCGCACGAGCACGCGACGCTGGGGGAGGCGCTTGGCGATGTGCTGCGCCGCGAAGGCATCGAGCTCGTCCTGGGCGTGAACGCCGCCGCCGCGCGGCGCGCAGGCGAGGACTATGTCCTGGAGCTCGAGGATGGCGGCGAGCTGCGCGGCGAGCGCTTGCTCGTGGCCACCGGTCGCCGGCCGCGCGTCGAGGGAATCGGCCTGGAGACCGCCGGCGCCAAGGTCGGCGAGCGCGGGGTGCAGGTCGACGAGCACCTGCGCGCCGGCGAGCGCCTGTGGGCGATCGGCGACGTCACCGGCGTGTGGATGTTGACCCACGTCGGCAAGTACCAGGGCGAAGTCGTCGCCGCGAACATCCTCGGCGAACCGCGCACGGCCAACTACGACGCGGTGCCGCGCGTCGTGTACACGGACCCCCAGGCCGCGGCGGTCGGCGCTGCGCAGGCGCGCTTCAGCGCGAGCGCACCAGTCGGCGAGCTGGCGAAGACCGCCACCTACACGCACGACTACGCCCAGTCCAACGGGTTCCTGACGTTGCTCAGCGACGGCGAGGTGCTGACCGGCGCCTACGCGCTCGGCCCCGAGGCCGGCGAGTGGCTGCAGCAGGCCACGCTCGCGACCCGCGCGCGCGTCCCGATCGAGGTGCTGCGCGACACCATCCAGCCGTTCCCCACCTTCTCGGAGATCTACGTCGCCGCACTGCAGGCGCTCCGCGCCGAGATCGCGGCGGCGCGCGAACCGCTGAGCGCGCCGGCGTCAGCGGCCGTCGGGCCACCGGCGTGATCTGCGACACCCACCTCGGCCGATGAACGGGTCCGACCAGCGGGTTGCGATCGTAACCGGCGCCTCGCACGGCATCGGCGCCGGGCTCACGAGCGCCTACCGCGAGCAGGGGTTCGCGGTGATCGCGAATTCGCTGTCGATCGAGCCGTCCACGGACCCCGGCATCGTGACGGTGCAAGGCGACATCGCCGAGCCCGACACCGCGGAACGCATCGTGGACACGGCGATCGAGCGCTTCGGCCGCATCGACACCCTGATCAACAACGCCGGCGTCTACATCGGCAAGCCCTTCACGGAGTACACGCTGAAGGACTTCAACGCGATCATCGCCGTCAACCTCGCGGGCTTCTTTCACATCACGACGCGCACCGTCGCGCACATGCTCGAGCTGGGCCACGGGCACGTGGTGAACGTCTCCACGACGCTCGCCGAGCAGGCCAACGCGCAGGTGCCGGCTGCCCTGGCCAGCCTCACCAAGGGCGGCCTCACTGCGGTCACGCGGTCGCTCGCGATCGAGTACGCCGCACGCGGGCTGCGCGCGAACGCGGTCTCCCTGGGCGTCATCAAAACGTCGATGAACGATCCGGGCTCCTACGCGGCAGACGACGCGCTGCACCCAATCGGACACACGGGCGACGTCGAGGACGTGGTCGGCGGGATCCTCTACCTCGAGTCGGCGCCGTTCGTCACGGGCGAGATCCTGCACATCGACGGCGGGCAGAGCGCCGGGCACTGAGGAGTCTCTGCTGTACTGGACGCCCGAAGCACGACCGTACGACGAGGGCAAACCGAACCAAGGGAGGTGCACATGAACCAGTCGATCGATGAGCTCGGGCTTGGCCGCGGCGCGATGGCGCGCGATGAAGCGCACGCCGTGTTTGGCCAGGTGATGGGGCTGGTCGCGCTCACGGTCGGGTGCGCCGCGCTCGGCGCATATGCCGGGCGTGACCTGAGCGGTGGCGTGGGCATCGCGTGCTTCATCGCCGCGTTCGCGTGCATCTTCGGCCTGAACATCGCCAGCTCGCGCGGGCACGAGCAGCTCGCGATGGGGTTCCTGTTCGGCCTCGGGGTGCTGCTCGGCTTGGCGGTCGCGCCGGTGCTCGCGTACTACGCGAACACGCAGCCGGCCGTGCTGTGGCAGGCGGCTGGGGTGACGGCGGCGTTCGTCGCAGGGCTCGGCGCATTCGGCTACGCCACCCGACGCGACCTCTCGTCGTGGGGGCGGACGCTGTTCTTCGCGCTGCTCGCCCTGATCGTGTTCGGCATCGTCGCGATCCTCGTCTCGATCCCGGGCGCCAACATCATCTACTGCGTGCTCGGGATCGTGATCTTCGGCGGCTTCACGATCTTCGACTTCAACCGCCTGCGCGCCGCGGACCGTGCGGGAGAATTGTCGAGTGCCGTGCCGATCGCCGCCGGCATCTTCCTCGACATCTTCAACATCTTCCTGCTGCTGCTGGACCTGTTCGGCGGCGGGCGCGAGTGACGCCGGTCGGCTGCCGCTCACTCGGCTGTTTGACGAGCACTCGTGCTGTAGGCGTCTGTGATCAGGCGCGCGCTGCGACCGTGCGTGATGAAGCTGAACGACCAGCGGGTGAAGACGACGACGCGGTTTTGGAATCCCTCGAGATACCAGAGATGGACGAGCAGCCACGTGAGCCACGCGAGCAGGCCGCTCAGTCGCAGGCCTTTGATGTCCGCGACGGCGGCCGCGCGGCCGATGGTGGCGAGGTTGCCCTTGTCGCGATAGCGAAACGGCGGCGGGGTCCTGCCGCGTACGCGCTCGCGCACGGCCCTGGCGGCGAAGCGGCCCTCCTGCATCGCCGCCGGCGCGACCCCCGGCAAGACGCTGGCCACGCCATCCTCGCCGCGTACGCGGACCATGTCGCCGAGCGCGAGGACCTCCGGATGACCCGGAAGCGTCAGGTCCGCCTCGACGGTCACGCGCCCGGCGCGGTCGAGCTCCGCGCCGCTGCGCTCGGCGAGCTTGGCGGCGAGCGGCGAGGCCGTGACACCGGCGGCCCAGATGACCGTGCGCGTGGCGATCCGTTCGCTCTGACGACTGGCGTCCTGCACCGTGACGCCTTCGGCATCGACGTCGACCACGGTCCGGCCCAGCAGCGGGGTGACGCCGAGCCGCGCGAGCGATCGCGCGGCCTTCGCCGAAAGCGACGGCGGGAAGCTCGTGAGCACCCGATCGGCCGCCTCGATCAGCAGGATGCGCCCGCTGCGAGGGTCCACGGATCTGAAGTCGCCGCTGAGCGTGTCGCGCGCGAGCTCGGCGATCTGGCCGGCCATCTCAACTCCGGTCGGGCCGCCGCCGACCACCGTGAACGTGAGCCAGCCCGCGCGTCGCTGCGGGTCCGGCTCCATCTCCGCCGCCTCGAAGGCAGCGAGGATGCGGGCGCGCGCGAGCAGCGCGCTCTCGAGCGACTTGACCTCCTCGGCGAACGCGGCCCACTCGTCGTGGCCGAAGAACGAGTAGCGCGAGCCGCCGGCAACGATCAGCGTGTCGTACGGCAGTGAGGGCGGCGCGGGCACACCGTCGTCGGCCGGGCTGAGGCGTAGTTCGCGAGCCTCGAGATCAACGTCGGTGACCTCGGCCATCACGACGCGGATGTTGCGATCGCGTTTGAAGATCGCGCGCAGCGGATAAGCGATCTCGCCCGGCGATAGCGCGCCGGTGGCCACCTGGTAGGTGAGCGGCTGAAACAAATGGAAGTTGCGCCTGTCCACGAGGGTCACCTCCACGGGCGCGCGGCGTAGCTTCATGGCGGCCTGCAGGCCGCCAAAGCCACCTCCGACGATCACGACGCGGTGCTTGCTCGTCTCACCCATAGTGGCCCTTCCGAGAAAATATCTCCGCTGCGACGGCAACGAACATAACACGGCCGCTCAGCGCGCCGGCGGTCTAGGATCAGCGGCGTGGGTGCTGCGGAGAGCATCGAGGTGGCGGATGCGCCCGCGCGGGAGCGCTACGAGATCTCCGCCGACGGCGCGGTTGTCGGCTTCACCACCTACAAGCTGATTCCCGGCCTGATCGCCTTCGTGCACACGCAGATCGAGGAGGCCTTTCAGGAGCACGGGCTGGCCGACCGTCTGATCGCCTACGCGCTGGACGACGCGCGCCGGCGGGAGCTCCAGGTGCTGCCGTTCTGCCCGTTCGTGAAAGCGTTCGTCGAGCGCCATCGCGAGTACGCGGCGCTCGTTCCCGAGGACTTCGTGCAGAGGTTTGGGCTATGAAACGCTGCGCCGGCAGCCAGCCGGGTTAGCGTCGGCTCTGCACGCGGTCGAACGCAGGTTCCGGGCGCTCAGCCGACCTGCAGCGTTGCGAGTCGATACATGTCCGGGATTGTGCGCGCGTTGGGAACGCCAAGTCGGCTCGCCGCGTCCGTGGTCGACTCGTCGCACCGCAGGGTGAGGCCGCGCGCCGCGAAGAACGCCGCTGCCTGACTGGGATGAAGCCCGGTCTGGAACGGCTCGCCCGCGTCGCTGACTGCCGCCGACCAGGCTTCGGCGCGGTCGTCCGCCGGGTCGAGCGAGCGCTGGTCGACGTAGGTGAGCAGGAGCTGGCTTCCCGGCGGGCAGAGGTCGACGAGCGCCTTCAAGGTCACGTCGATCGCTGCGGGCGTGAGGTAGCTGAAGACGCCCTCCCAGAGAACGCACGTTCGCTGGCTGCGGTCGAACCCCGCGCCGATCAGCGCGGACGGGAGGGCGTCGCGCTCGAAGTCGAGCGGCACGTAGCGCACGTGCCCGCAGGCACGGCGGAGGGCAGCACGCTTGCGTGCCTGCGTGTCGGGGTGGTCGACCTCGAAGACGACGCTCGATCGCCCAGCAGGGAGCCTGCTGGCGCGCGTGTCATAGCCGGCGCCCAGCAGCACGAGCTGGCCACAGCCACCGTCGATGGCGTCCGTCACGAAGTCATCGATGACGCGCGTTCGCACGACGCCCGACAGGCGCGGGCCGGGCCAGCGACGGTCGATGAACGCGACGAGGAGCGAGTTCACCGGCGGGAGCCTCGCGGCAAACGCGACCGCACGCAGCCTCGAGCGCAGGAACGACGCCGCTGCCCGGTCGTAGAACAGGCGCTCGTCCGCGGGACGCGCAGACTCGAGTGCGCGAAAGAGCGCCATGTATTCGGCCGTGCGCGAGGGCGCGCCGGTCTTCATCGCGCAGCCACCAGACGCGCGAGCAGCGCCAGCGCGTCGTCGAACTCCACATCCCCGTCATCCATCTGCGGCCTTCCGTGTGGGGGGCGGCTGAGCCCACGCGAGCAGGACAAGGAGCCGGCCCGCCCTACCCGAACAGTCCGGGGTCGGGCGGATTGGGATCGAGTGCGTGGACGGTGTTGCTGACGTGATAGACGACGACGTCGCTCGGACGTGCGAGCAAGGGCTCGACCTGGTCGCGATAGTAGCGGTAGTGGGCGGTGTCGTAGTGCGCACGCATGGCCGGCTCGCTGCTCCAAGCGCCGAGCAGCACGAACTCACCGGGTTCCTCGGCGGCAAGCACGCGGAAGTCGGTGCATTGAGGCTCGGTGCGGCTTGCGTCAGCCAGCTCGCGTAGCAGCGGACGCAGCTCGGGCTCGACGAGCGCAGTCCGACCGTGTATCTCAGCCACGAGCAGGACGCTCACGCCGTGAATGTTACGGCTGCGTCGGTTGCAGAAGAAGAGACCAGGGTGCCGACCAGTGCGCCCCACGGGTGCGATGGGCGGCGGTGGGCAGCTACCGTTGCCATGAGCTCCGGCGACCCGGCCAGCGATGGATGCACGAGCGAATGGAGGTTGAGATGAGCAGCACCGCGGTAACTGATCGGGCAGTAGGCGCATGACTGGTGGGACTGGCATGCCCCCTACCTCGATGCCCGCGAGCATGGAGACGACGCCGAGACGGCCGCCCGTGCCGCGAATCGCCACGTGGACGAGGTGCGACACGTCCGGCCGCTGTGAGCGCTGCTGGAGTAGCCGGCGCTGAAGGAGGAGCCATGAAGATCACCGGGACTACCTGAACTTCCCCGCAGCGTGACTCACCCAAAACCCTCCGTGCACACGATCCGTTAGGAAAAAAGATGGCAATCAACGCGACATGGGAACCTCACGAGAAGCACGGTCGCCTGACGGAGCAGAGCGACCTCCCGGACACCGTCTTCGCCTTTCCGAAGGAGCGCAAGGAGCCGTTGACCGACGCCGAGCACGTGCGCAACGCTGTCGCTCGCTTCGACCAGGTGATCGACGTGTCCGACGCCGATCGCGCCCTCGCGTTCGCAAATATCCAGAAGGCCGCCGACTACTACGGTGTGCACCTCTCCGAGACCGACTGGCATCAGCTCGGCATTCACCCACAGCAGAACTGAAGACCGGCCCGCGGCACCGTGTCGACGCTTGACGATTCTCAGGCAATCCGGGCTTTCGAGTCCGCGCCGGTGGGCCTACCCGCCGGCTTGGAGGTCAGATGGCTGGGCGTTTCGGGCTACTGCCTCACCTACGAGGGCACATCCCTGTATATCGACCCGTACGTGTCGAGGGTCCCGCTGCGCTCGCTGCTGCTGCGCCGCAAAGCGCTCCCAGACCCCGCGATGCTCGACGCCTACGCGCAGGCGCCGGGGAGCGTCGTCGGGGTGCTCGTCGGGCACACACATTTCGACCACGCCGTAGACGCTCCCGCGATCGCCGCGCGACACCGCGTTCCTGCCTACGGGTCGAGCTCGCTGGCGCACCTGATGGCATTGCACGGCCTCGGCGAGCTCGCGATCGAGATCGAGCCACACAAGCCCTATGAGCTCGGGCCGTTCCTGGTGACGTTCGTCCCCAGCCGGCACTCCAAGCTGCTGCTTGGACGCAAGGTGCCGATGGACGGGCCGCTGACCTGCGAGGCGCTCGAGGGCCTCGTGCCGAGCGCCTACCGCTGCGGACCCGTCTACGGCATCCGCCTGGAGGTCGCGGGGATCTCGCTCTACCACCAGGGAAGCGCTGACCTCGACGACAAGGAGCTGCGACACGACCCTGTGGACGTGTTCCTCGCCGGCGTCGCAGGCCGCGAGGTGACGCCACGCTACTGGGAGCGCGTGCTGCCACGGCTGGACCCGCGCGTGATCGTCCCGACCCACTACGACGATTTCTTCGCCCCGCTCGGCGGCCCGCAGCGATTCGTGCGCAAGGTGAACCTCGCCGGGCTCCATGATGAGATCGCCGCGGCCTCAAGCGACGCGACGATCGCCGCGCTGAAGCGCATCGATATGACGTGAGCGCAGATATCGCGCCTGACGCGCTCGCGAGCGCCCAGTTCCTGACGGACCGATGGGGCTAGGCTTCAGCGGTCGTGTCGCTGACCGCCCTGACGTCCGCGGAGATCTCGCTGCCGGCCGAGGCTGATGGTGCGCGCGTCAGCGACCGGATCGCTGTTCTGGCCGACACCGTCGACGTCGTCGGGTTGACCGACAATCACGCCGGCCAGCCGCGGATGTCGCCGCTGGCCGCGGTGGCGCTCGCGCGCGAGCAGGGCGTGGGGACGATCGTCCACGTTTCCTGCCGCGATCGCAACCGGCTTGCCCTGCAGTCCCAGGTCGTGGGCGCGGCGGCGCTCGGCGCTGAGGCTGTCCTCTGCATGCAGGGCGATCCGGTGCCCGGCGTCGAACATGTGGCCGACATGACCGCCACGCAGCTGATTGCGAGCGCGTCGCCATGGAGCGCCCCGCACCCGCTGGCGGTCGGGGCGGTCGTCAATCCCTTCGCCGAGGACGCCGACCGGGAGTTGCGGCTGCTGCGGCGCAAGATCGCCGCGGGAGCAACGTTCGTGCAGTCGCAGATGACCTTCGACCTCGGGCGCCTCGAAGCGTTCCTCTCGGCCGCCGAGGACACCCTCGCGGACGTGCGGTTCTACGCGAGCGTCGCGCTGCTCCGCAGCGCGCGCATGGCAGAGCGCGCCTGCGCGCTGCCGGGGGTCGCGATTCCTCAGCGAGCCGTGGCGCAGATCACTCGCGGCGGCGGCATCGACCTGGCGCGCGAACTGGCGGCCGGCGTTGCCGGCATCTCGCGCGTAGATGCGCTTCACGTATTTCCGCTCGGAGCCGAGGCGGCGACCCGCGAGGTCGCCGCGGAGTTTCGCGTCGCGCGGGGCGTGAGCGCCCAGCGCCTGGCGGGGACCGGTCCGTAACCGGAACGTCTCCTTGCAACGCCCCCACAGTTCGGACGCCGACGGCTTCATCCTGACGGGGAGCGACGCTGGCGCCGAGGGCCTGCTCGAGACAAGCGTGCCGGGCGTCTTCGCGGCAGTTCGCCCACGAGCGCACGCACCGACTGGCGGATTCGCCGGGCTTGGTTTCCTGACGCCCATCCCCCGGCGGAGCATGACTTGCCTGAAGCTCATGTCTGAAAAAGCTCGGTGCTCGCCGCGGTGATGCCCGTTCTGGTCACCAGCGCGGGCGCTGCCAACGGCGGGGGCTACGGCGCGATTCTCAGCTTCGACGGTAAAGGCAAACTGATCGGGCCGTTCAGCAGCGACCTACGGATCATCGATCCGCGCGGCCTCGCCGTCGACCCGTCGGGCGCACTCGTCTACCTCAACAGCGGCGACGATCGCGTGTTGGCGCTCGATCACCGCGGAGAGGTCGTGCACGACTCCGGCCGGATACCCGGACTGGACCCCGGCGGCGGCACCTTCGGGCACGATGGCCGCTACTACCTCGGCACGCGCCGGCGGCGCACGATACTGGCCATGCCTGCTGCTCTCGATGGGGATGCAGAACCTGTCCTGCCGGATGGCGTCGTCCCGTTCCCGCGCGGGTTTGGCTTTGCGCACGACGGCCGGCTGTATCTCGCGTCAGGCGTCGGTCCCTCCGGAGAAGGCGATAACACGATCGTCGTGTTCGACCATGACCGCGCACTGCGCCCGCGCCGCCTGGTCACCGACCCCGAGCTGAGTCCGCTGGACCTGACGGTCGCTCCGAACGGACGCATCGTGGTCGCCAGTGAGCACCCCTTCGGCGCCCCAGACGCCCTCGCCAGCGTCCGCGAATACGACCCAGCCACCGGAGCGCTCCTGCGCGTCTTCATTCCGGACCGCTCACTGAAGTTCCGTAGGCCGCGGGGATTGAGGTTCGGACCGGGCGGTCGCTTGTACTGCGTCGGCGAGGATCACGTCGTCGCCTTCGACTTCGCGACGGGTGGCTTTCTCGGGCCCGTGGTGCAGCTGCCCCGGCTCAACGGGCAGGCGGTCGTGCTGCTCGGCCGGGTGGATGCTGCGTGAGCCGATCCTGCTGCGGCGAATGTGAGCGTCTGTCTCCTAGCGGCCCGGACGGTCGTGGCGGACGACTCGGTGTAGCCTGACGCGATCCGTGACTAGAACGCTGAGGATTGTTGGGCTGGGCGGCTCGCTGGCGAGGGTGTCGAGGAGCCGCGCCGCGTTGCAGTTGGCGCTCGAAGGGGCCGCGAGCGCGGGCGCCGAGACGACGCTGCTCGATCTGCGCGAGCTCGACCTGCCGATGTACGACCCCGACGATGACGAGCCGGCCGCCTCGGCTGCACGGCTGATCGAGGCGTGCTACTCGGCCGATGGGATGCTCTGGAGCAGCCCGATGTATCAAGGGACGATCTCCGGCGCGTTCAAGAACGCGCTCGACTGGCTGCACGTGCTCGGTGCCCGCGAGCCGCCGTTCCTGCATGACAAGGTGATCGGGTTGATCAGCGCTGCAGGTGGAACCCAGGGCCTGCAAGCGATCAACACGATGGAGTTCGCCACCCGCGCGCTGCGCGCGTGGGATGTCCCATACGTCGTCCCCGTGGCGGCTGCGGCGCGGGTGTTCGGCCAGGACGGGCAGGTTCAGGACGCGGCCGTTGAGGCGCAGCTCAGGACACTCGGCGGCGAAGTCGTGCGCGTCGCCAGGCGGTTCGCTGCGGAGAGTCCTGTGCATCGGGGGAGCGAGTGCGACGAGGCGGCCGAACGCGTCGCTGTGGCCGCGTAGGCACGGAGAGCATCTATGACGCCGGGCTCCGCGGCGAATCGCCAAGCCGGCTCGTCACCGTGGGCGCCCTTTCGCTCCCGCGATTTCGCGCGGATGGCCTCGGCGCAGTTCGTGAGCAACGTCGGCAGCTGGATGCAGACGGTCGGCGCTCAGGAGCTGATGCTGTCGCTGACGACCTCGACGACGCTGGTGGCGCTGATCCAGACGGCGGCGGGCCTTCCGGTCGTGCTGCTCGCCGTGCCCGCGGGCGCGATCGGCGATCTCGTCGATCGTCGCCGGCTGCTCGTGGCGTCGCAGTCGTTCATGCTGGTCGCGGCCCTCGCGCTGGCCGTTCTGGCGCTTGCCGGGCTCCTCACGCCGTGGGTGCTGCTCGCGCTGATCTTCGCGGTCGGCGTCGGACAGACGCTCACCTCGCCCACGTGGCAGACGCTGCAGCCGGAACTCGTCGCGCCGGAGGACCGCACACAGGCGATCGCGTTGGGGTCGGTCAACCAGAACCTCAGCCGAGCGGTAGGACCGGCCCTCGGTGGCGCGCTTTACTCGGCCACCAGCGCCGCGGCGCTGTTCTTCGTGAACGCGGCGAGCTTCGTGCCGGTCATTGGCGCGGTCGCCCGCTGGCGCGGCGGCGCACGCGCGGCGAGCGCCACCGCGCCCGAGCACGTCAGCGAGGCGATACGCGCCGGGGCACGCTATGTCGCGGGGAGCCCCGCGCTGCGCGTGATCCTGCTGCGCGCCGGGATGTTCATGTTGTTCGCGAGCTCGATCTGGGCGCTGCTGCCCGTGGTGGCGCACACGCGGCTGCACCTCGGCTCGGGCGGTTACGGGGTGCTGCTCGGCGGGGTAGGCATCGGAGCGGTCGCCGGCGCCGCGCTGCTGCCGCGCCTGCGCGCGCGCATGACGCCAGGCGCGCTGATGACCGCCGGCACGCTCGTGTTCGCCGCTGTCACGCTGGCGCTCGCGTACGTGCGCGTCAGCGCGCTCGCCGCTTTGGCGCTCGTGATCGGCGGCGTCGCGTGGATCCTCGTGCTCTCGACGCTGAACTCGATGTATCAGACGACGCTGCCCGGCTGGGCGAAGGCGCGCGGCATGTCCTACTACCTGGTGATCTTCCAGGGCGGCGGCGCGCTCGGCAGCGCCGCGTTCGGCCTCATCGCACAGGACGCGGGGCTGCACACGGCGCTGCTCGTCGCCGCCGTCGGGCTGGTGCTCGTCGCGCTGGCCGGCTTGCTGCTCCCGTTCAAGTCGATCTCGCCTGGCGACCTGTTGCCCGCGGGCGACTGGCCCGACCCGCACCTCGTCGCCGCGAGCGAGACGGACGGGCCGGTACAGGTGACGATCGAGTACCGGCCGACGCCAGGACGCGAGCAAGAGCTCATCGAGGCGCTCCACGACGGCCGGCACGCGCGGCGGCGCACAGGCGCGATCAGCTGGCGCGTGTGGCGCGACGCCAGCGACCCAGGGCGCGTGCTCGAGCAGTTCGTAGTCGGCTCCTGGGAGGAACACCTCCGCCAGCACGAACGCGTCAGCGTCCGCGACGAGCAGCGCCTCCAGGACGTCACCGCGATGACCGACCCCAACCACCCCCCTACCGTCACCCACTGGCTGGCACCTTAAGCTGAGCCGCGCCCGCGTGCTCGGCCGCTGGATGACCGCCTGAGCCACGCGGCGGCGATGGTTGCGGGTTGCGGGATCGACTAGCCTTTTCTCAGTCGCGCCGGGAAGGGTGGCAGAGCGCTCCCAGCGCTCCCCTGGAATCAGATCGCCGTGACGAGGTCTTCGATGTCCGCCGGGTCGCCGGACGCCTCGATTTCGGCCAGCGTACGGTCACGCGCTTTTGCGATTCGCTCGTAGCGCTTGCGGAATTGGGTCGCCGCGAACTCGCTGAACTCGTCGACGCGCAGGCCAAACGGGTTCACCCCTTGGGGGTAGTCTTCGTAGCCAGCGAGGATGATTGCCTCCATGATCGGTTGCAGCTCCGCCATCCGCTGCTCGATCGCATCCCACGCGGAATCGTCTTCGGCGACGAGGCGGCTCAGCAGGTAGACGCCGTAGGCGATGTGCCGAGACTCGTCGCGCTTGATGTTCACGAGACCCGCACAGAGACCCGGCATGAGATCGTTGACCGCCAGCGACCGGTGGTAGCTGGCGTAGCCGGTCTCGGCAAGCACGCCCTCGATGATCATGTTGTACGTCACAGACGCACGCGCCATCGCCGCCGGAGACTGGTCCTCGAGCAGCACGTTCATCGCGGTCGGGAGCTCGACGTCGAACAGCTGTACCGAGGCGTCGCTGGCCGGCGGCAGCTTCGCCGAGCCGGTCACCTCACGCAGCCAGCGGCTGAAGAAGTCCATGTGCTTGGCCTCCTCAAAGAGGAACGTCGTGAGGAACATCTCCTCCTCAAGGCGCCCCTGGCGCGCGACGGCAAGCACCAGCGGGAGCAGGTCGAGCGTGACGGCTTCCTCGCCGCCGAGGAAAGCGCCCGTCAGCGACAAGAGCGCATCGCGCCGCTCCTCGCTCATCGCCCGCCAATCCTCCCGGTCCCTTGAGAAGTCGAAGTCCGAGGGGTTCCAGACACCGAGCCGCTTGGCCTTCTCGAAGAGACGCATCGGAAAGGAATCGACCCGAAGAACGGTCGGCTCTGAGTAGTTGTGTGCCACAGGTGTGCTCATTACGGCCTCCTCCTCCTCAACTATCGGTTGCTGCCGGTGTCCCGGACGACTTGCGGACCAGATTCGCGGACGGCCGACTTTGCCGGCCGATGTAAGCCGACGCTGCGGGAATCGTCGCAGGGTACTGGCGAATACCATACCAGTAAGTCGTGCGTCGGAGCCGACGATCGCACTTGTGTACGCGACTACGCGACGGCTGTCTTGACCGCGGTCGCCTTGGGCGCTCGCGCAGAACCCGCCCGATCACGCAATCACTCTCTGAGGCGCGCGCGTGAAGACGTGCCAGGGCGGAACACGCGAGCGGTCCGCGCGGTGCACAGTCGTCGGCAGGCGATACCGTCAGCGTTGTATGGCGACCAATCTCGACAGCCCCCGTGAGGAGCAGCGCGCCCGACTTCTCGACGGGCTCGCCGCGGCGATCCGCGAGAAGGGCTTGGCCGGGGCGCAGCTCGGTGACATCGCCCGTCACGCGAGGACATCTCGGCGAACGTTTTACAAGCACTTCCCCGACAAGGAGTCTGCGTTTATCGAGCTCGCCCACGTCCTGGGGGAAGGCGTCCAGGCACAGGTCGAAGAGGTGCTCGACCCAGACCTGCCCTTGGGCGAGCAGATGGATCGAGCGGTCGCGAAGTACGTGGAGGTCGTGACAGCCGACCCGGCGGTGACGATCACCTTCGTCAACCCGCTGCTCACCGAGCGCGTGATGCAGGCCCAGCGAGAAAGTGCGGAGCGCTACGCGCGTTTGATCATGCGGGTCGTCCAGGCAGCCACCGGCGATGATCCTCGGATCGTCCCGATCTCTTTCGCGAGCGCTTACATGGCGACGCGCGGTATCCACGAGGCGATGGTGCGCGCGATCTCAGGCGGCGAGGATGTGACGCAGCTGGTGCCGGAGCTTCAGGTGTTCCTGCGCAACGTGACTCGCGCCGAGAGCACACCACGATTTGGCTCGTGATCGGAGTCGTGTCCATGGACTAGCCTTCATGGATCGTGGAAGGGTGGCAGAGCGGTTGAATGCACCGGTCTTGAAAACCGGCAGGCGGGCAACCCCCGCCTCGGGAGTTCGAATCTCCCCCCTTCCGTTTCGATTGTCGACGGCTCCGACCTGCTGAACGCTAGAGGTCCTCAGGGCGTCAGCCGAAGCGAGGAGGTCAGAGGTGGCGCTCGTACACGTGCATGAACGGCCCGCCGGGGCCACCGGTGCGGTTCGTGAAGCCCATGCTCTCGTGGAGCCGACGTGCAGCCAGGTCCGGCTCGTCGACCCCGATGTCCATCGTCTCAGCGCCGCGCTCCAGCGGTGAGCCCATGCCCGCCAGCGCGCCGCTGTAGCATCCAGCGATGGCCCGAGCTGAGCTGATCGACGAGATCGCCAACGAGCTGGACACGTGGCCCGGTGTGCACATCGAGCGCCGCTCGCCCGATGTGGCGGTCGCGCGCTACGAGCGGCTGGAGCTGGGGGTGCTCGATCGCGAGCGCGGGGTGGTGCAGCTGCGCTTCTCGCCCGCCGAGGAGGAACAGCTGGTCGAACACGGCGACGCCGAGCCGGCGCCGGCGCCGCTGGAGAACGAGGCGGTCAGCCACGAGGTCGACGGGCCATCCGACGTGACCGCTGCGCTGGAGCTCTTCGACCGCCGCTACCGCGACCTGCGCGGCGAAGACGACCCGTACTCCTCGCAGGACCCAGCCTGAAACGCCGTCCAGCCTGAACGCGGCGGCGCGCTACTGCCAGTAGTGCTCGACCGTCTCCGCGTCGCGTGCGGTGGCGTCGTCGGGGTTCCGCCCCGCGCCGCGCAGCGCCCGGCGCTGGCGCAGCAGGTCCCAGCAGCGATCGAGCTGGACGGACACCTCTTGCAGGCGCTCACGGTCGTGCTCGAGCGCCCCCTCGCGCGACGCGTCGCCGCCCTCACGGCCGATCAGCGTGTGCTCCTCCTGCACCAGCGACTCGATGCGGCTGAGGATCGACTGATCGTCCATCACCGCAGCGTAGCGCCACAGCGCACGCGACGCGCGCTGCCAGCGAGCTCTGCGCGTGCGCGCCGCGCGTCCGTTCACCGCCCTCAGCCCGCCGTGGCCAGCGCCGGCTCGGAGACGGCCGCGGAAGTGCCCAGCACCTGCCCGCCCGAGCCGAGCGCCTGCACCTGCAGGTAGGGCCCGGCCACCCCGGCTGGCAGCGCGATGGCGGTCTCGAAGCCGCTGCGCGGCACCTGCGCGACCACCGCGAGGCTGCTGGCGCTGGCGCCTGCCAGCAGGCTCCAGGAGGCCACGCCGGTGGCGCCGTTCCAGCTCGCGTACGCCTCGCTCGCCGCGCCCGCCGCGCCGGGGGCGAACGCGAACGCCGGCGCGTGCGCGGGCGTGCCCGTCCAGGGGAAGCGAAACGCGCGGTAGGACTCGTCGTGCGCCGGAAGGTGCGCGTCGAACAGCATCGTGCCTTCGGCGTTGAACTCCGAGAAGTACGGTTCCTGACCCCAGCCCACGAACCAGTCGCCATTGGCCAGCGCCTGCACGTCGCCCTGGCTTTCGGCCACCAGCGCCGGGGTGTGCGTGAGGCGCGTCAGGAGCGTCGCGGTGCCCGGCGGATCTTCCAGGCTGATGACGATGCCGCGCGACTGGCTGTGCTCCTTGGGCGAGGCGCCGTTGTCGAAGATGCTGATCGCGCCGTCGGGCAGTTCGCGCGGGTCGTGCTGCCAAGCGGTGCCCGTCCCGGCCCCCCCCTTGAAGCTCGAGTGCTTGCCGCCCAGCCGCCACACGATCTGGCCGCTTGCGGGGTTGAGCTCGTACACGGTCCACGTGTTGCGGCTGGAGATCAGCAGGCTGCCTCCCCGCTGCACGTCGATCGAGTTGAGATGGAAGAAGTCAAACGGGGAGGCGGTGGTGGTAGTGCTTGCGTGTTCGTAGGATTCAGCCAACGCAACGTGATCGACGCTCGTCCATTCGAACATCACCAGGCCCGTCTTCACATCGATCTCCTGGAAGACGCTGTCCGTGACTGCGCCTTCCGCGGGACCGTCGACGGCGGCCAGGTCGCAGTAGATCGGCTCATACGCGGTGATCAGCGCGGTTCCCCGCGGCGTGAGCAGGAATTCGTGCAGGTCCGCCTGCAGGCCGTTGCCCGCGTGCACGTGCGCGATGTCCGTGTAGGCGCTGTCGGCGATCACGTCTTCCCCCAGGCCGAAGCCGTGCATGGTGATGTTGCCCTGCCACCACGTCAGCACCGGTTTGCCTTCGTATTCCTGCACCTGCAGGTTCGTCGCCTCGGTGTGCGTGGGCAGCCCCTTGAACCACACGAGCGTGCCGTCCGCTTCGAGGATCATCGGCCCGGCCTGCCCTGGCCCGGCGTAGGGCGTCAAGAACAGCTCGCCCGGCGCGACCGCCGGGGAGTTGGCGGTGACGCTCACCACCGGCGGCTGCAGTTCCGGGCGCGAGTGAAAGCTCTGGACTTCCGCCGGGCTGCCCGCCACGACCGGGCGCGGGGTGGTCGTGATGCGGTCCTCGTGCGCGATCGCAAACGCGTCGAGCAGCGGGCGCTCGTGCCCGTCGATCAGCGCCTGCGCGCGCACCGTCACGCGCTCGCCTTCGGCGAAGGCCCGCGTGGGCAGGAAGCTCGCCCCGTCGCCCTGCGAGTATGCGGCCAGGTGGCCGCTGTGGGGGCCGGTGGCCGAGCCGACGACGCTCACGCGGCTGATGTCGCTCGCGGGCACGCCCAGGAAGCTGATCTGCGTCTGCGGCGAGGCGTCGCGGCTGCCCGCCAGCGGCGAGACCGTGACGGCGCCGTCTTGCAGCGCCGAGTTGTCGAGCGTCGCCGGCGGGCACATCGGCCCGTCCTGCGCCGACGCGTCCGCTCCCCCAACGAGCATCAGCCCCAGGGTTGCGCTCACCCCTAGGATGACGGCGCGCATGGAGAACATCGACCCCGATCAGCATAAGAGACTGGACCGGCGCACCGTGCTCAAGCGCGGGCTGATCGCCGGCGGGCTGCTCACGGGCACCGGCGCTGCGATCGCCGCCGCCGCCGAGGGCACCGGCAGCCCCGCGAGCACTGCGCCCTCCGCCCCCGCGCCGGCGCCCTCGCGCGTGCAGGGCGCGCCCACGAGCCACAAGCGTCCGAACGTCCTCGTGATCGTCGTCGATCAGCTGCGCTTCCCGCAATGGTTCTCGCCCGACCCGAGCGGCCTGAGCCTGCCGCCGAACCTGCGGCGCCTGCGCCGCGGGGCGGTGTCGTTCGCCAGGCACTACACCGCCTCCAACGATTGCAGCCCTGCGCGCTCCACGCTGCTGACCGGCCTGTACACCCACCAGACCGGCTGCATGATCACCGGCGGCAGCACGCTCGACCCCGGCTTTCCCACCTGGGGGCGGATGCTGCGCGACCACGGCTACCACACGCGCTGGCTGGGCAAGTGGCATTTGACGCACGGCGACAACCACTGGACGGCGATCAGCGGCGAAGCGGGCCTGGAGCGCTACGGCTTCGCCGGCGGCGTCTACCCATCCCCCGACGGAGCCCCCGGTCAGGGATGGCGCGTGGACCCGACGATCGCCGCGGCCTTCAGCGAATGGTTCGCCGAAGAAGGCGGCGCCGAGCCGTGGTGCACGGCCGTCTCGTTCGTGAACCCGCACGACATCGCCTGGTGGTACAAGTGGAGCGATCGCGTTCCGGCGGAGGCCAGCGCCCCGCCGACGATCGCGCGGCTGCCACCCAACTTCGAGACGCCCGAACTGCTGCACGAGCGCCACAAGCCGCGCCTGCAGCTCTCCTTCCAGGAAACGGAGGCGGCCTCCTTCGGCCCGGTGCCCTTCACCGGCCCGGAAGTAAGCGAAAAATGGCTCCCGTTCCTCGACCTGTACATGAAGCTGCAGCTCGAGGTCGATCGCCACGTGGGCGCGGTCCTGCGCACGCTGGCGAGCCGCCCGGAGGTGGCCGCCAACACCGTGATCTTGTTCACCTCCGACCACGGCGAGTACGGCGCCTCGCACGGCATGCGCGGCAAGGGCGCGAGCGGCTACGAGGAGGGCATCCGCGTGCCGCTGCTCGTCAAGGACCCGCGCGGCGTGCTCACCAGCGAAACCGAAGTGGAGCGCACGCAGCTGACCTCCAGCGTGGACGTCGCGCCGCTGCTGCTGACGATCGCCACCGGCTCAGACGACTGGCGGCGCGACCCCCACTACTCGCACCTCGCCGGCCGCCTCGACTTGGCGAGCATCCTCGCCGATCCCGGCGCGCCGGGACGCCCGTTCGTCCTGCATGCCACCGACGAGACGGTCACCGAGTACGCGATCGAACCGTACGCCGCCGACGCGCCGCTGCACGTCGTCGCCATGCGCACCCCGCAGGCCAAGTTCGTGACCTACACCGACTGGCCCGAAGATCGCATCACGCCGCTCTCACGCGGCGAGGAAGTGGAGCTCTACGACTACAGCACGCAGAGTGGGCGCATGGAGCTGCACAACAGCGCCGGGCACAGCCGGCTGGAGGCGGGCCTGCGCGCGGAATACAAGCACGCCTTCTACGACGAGCTGCGCCAGCCGCTGCCCACGCGTCTGCTCGCCGCGCACGCACGCGGCTTCGCCGACTACTTCAACACCGCCCGGCACGCCGCCGTCGCGGCCGCGACGCGCCGCAAACGCGACGCCGAACGCGAACAGAGCGGCGAAGCGCTCCCGCCCAACTCTCCGCTGAGGCCGCCGCTGCGCCGCCAGCTGCCGTTCCGCCTGCGCCGCACGCCGCCGTTCAAGCGCCCGCTTTGACCGCGACGGTGCGCGAGGTGCCGATCACCGCGCCGGAGGCGCCCCGCGCCTGCACCGCCACGTAGCTTCCGAGCGCGGCGCCGGGCAGCGCGATCGCCGTCTCGAACCCCCGCTTGGCCGCGCTCACGGCGGGCTTCAGCGATCCGGGCGTGGCGCCCGCGAGCACCTGCCAGGAGGCGACGTCGGTGGCCCCGTTCCAGCTCGCGTACACCGTCGCGCCCCGCCCGGAGCCGGGCTTGGTTTCGGCCGCGAGCGCCGGCGGCTGCGTCGGGTGCCCGCTCCACGGCGCGACGAACGCCCTGTAGGACTCCCAGTTGGGCGGCAGATGCGCGTCGAACAGCAGCCGGCCGGCGGCGTCGATCTCGGAGAAGTATTCCGCCTGCCCCCAGCCCACCATCCAGTCGCCGGCGCTGGTCACCTGCACGTTGCCCTGGCTGTCGGCCACCAGCGGCTTGCGGTGCGCGTAGCTGCGCACCAGCGTGGCGGTCATGGCGCGCGTGTCGAGCGCGATCTCGATCGCGCGCGACTGCGGCTGCACCTGCGGCGAGGCGCCGTTGTCGAAGAACGTGATCTGTCCGCCCGGCAGCTGGACGGCATCGTGCTGCCAGGCGGTGTCCGTGCCGGGACCCAGCTTGAAGCTCGAGCGCTTGCCGCCGAGCTCCCAGCGAACCTGCCCTGTCTTCGGATCTACGTCGTAGGCCGCCCACGTGTTGCGCGAGCCCACCAGCAGGTCGCCGTCGCGCTCGACGTCGATCGAGTTGATGTGGAAGTAGTCGAACGGTTCGTGTTTGCTCGTGGTGCGCGGCGAGGAGTAGGAGTTGCTCAGCGGCACGTGGTCGAGGCTGTGCCACTCGTACATCACCAGGCCGGTCTTCAGGTCGATCTCCTGCAGCAGCGTGTCCGCGACCGCGCCGTCCGCCGGCCCGCCGACCGCCTTGAGGTTGCAGTCGATCGCGTCGTAGACCGTGATCAACGCGGTGCCCTGCGGCGTGATCTGGAATTCGTGCAGGTCCGGCTGGTAGCCGTTGCCCGCGCGCACGACCTTGATCGTCTGGTAGGCGCTGTTGGCGATCACGTCGCCGGAGGTGCGGCTGCCGTCCGCGATCAGTGGGTCCTGCCACCAGGTGAGCACAGGCTGGCCTTCGTACTCCTGCACGCGCAGGTTGCCCGCGCGCGTCCCCAGCGGCGCGAGCGCCTTGAACCAGATCAGTTCGCCGTGCTCGTTCAGCACCATCGGCCCGTACTGGCCGACGCCGGCGTACGGGGCGATGAGCACCTCGCCGGTGGCGGTGCGCGCCGTGGGGGAGACGGTCACGTCCGGCGGGCGCAGTTCCGGGCGCGAGTGAAAGCTCTGGTAGTCGGTCGGCGCGGCGGTCGGGGTCGCGTGCGGGTTTTTGGCGACGCCCACGACCGCGGCGCTGGAGGAGCCGGGCGTGTCGCGCACCGCCACGGTGAAGCGCCACGCGAAGGGAATCGTGCGCGTGCCTTCGCGCAGCTCCGCGTGCACGCTCACGCGCTCGCCGTAGCGGAACGGACGGCTCGGCAGGAAGCTCGCGCCATCGCCCTGCGAGTACGCCAGCAGCCGCCCCGCATGCCGCCCGGAGCGCGACCCCGTGACGGTCACGTCGCTCAGCTCGCGCGCCGGCACCCCGAGCATGCTGATCTGCGTCTGGGCGGACGCGTCCATCGTTTCGGGCCCCGGCGAGACGGTCACGCGTTCGCCGGCGAGCGCGGCGGACACGTTCAGGTGCGGGGGCACGCAGTTCGGCGCTCGCGCGGGCGGGGCGCCAGCCGAATGCGCCGAGGACAGCGCCACCACGCCGCCGGCGACACCCGCGAGCGCCACCAGCGCAGTCAACCCCGCGCGCAGCGCGCGGGGGGCGGACGGGCGCTGCACTAGTCTTCGACCGTCGCCGAGGTGCCGATCACCTGGCCGGCCGCGTTCAGCGCCTGTACCGCCACGTACGGGCGGGGGCCGGGCACGGCGATCGTCGTCTGGAAACCCGCCTTCGCGGCGCTGCCCGCCGGTGCGAGCGAGCCCGGCGAGGCACCGGCGAGCACCTCCCAGAAGGCGACTTCCGTGGCCCCGTTCCAGCTCACCGACACCGCGATCGTGCCGCCGGCGCCCGGCGCGGCGAGGACCGCGGGCGGGCTCGTCGGGTGCCCGCTCCACGCCGACAGGTAGGTGCGAAAGTCCTGCACGCTCTTGCCGAGCGTGCCGTCGAGCAGCACCTGGCCGGAGGCGTTGTACTCGGTGAAGTTCGGCAGCCCGCCGTAGCCCATCAGCCAGTTGCCGTCTTTGAGGTTCAGCACGTTGCCCTGGCTGGTGGCGAGCAGCGTTTTCGTGGGGTTGGTGAACTGCTTGACGAGCGTCACCGTGTGGTTGGACACGTCGGGGTCGAGCAGCAACCCGCGCGACTGCTTCTCCATCGGCGGGTCAGAGCCGTTGTCGAACACCGAGATCAGCCCGCCGGGCTGCCATTCGGCGTCGTGCTGCCAGTAGGTGTGCGTGCCGGGACCGAGCTTGAAGCTCGAGTGCTCGCCACCGAGGCGCCACAGCACCGCGCCGCTGTGCAGATCCACGTCGTACAGCGTCCACGTGCTGCGCGAGGACAGCAGCAGGTTGTCTTCGCTGCCGGGATCGGCGGAGTTGATGTGCACGTAGTCCCATGGCGATGAGCTCGAAGTGGAGACCGGTTTGTGCGATTCGCTCGGCGGGATGTGCCCCAGCGCGTGCCATTCCCACATCACCAGGCCCGTCTTGATGTCGATCTCCTGGATCACCGAGTCGCTGATGATCCCGTTCGCGGGCCCGCCGTAGGGGGACAGGTTCATGTAGATGGGGTCGAACATGTCGATCCACGCGGTGCCTTCGGGGGTCAGGCGGATTTCGTGCAGGTCGGCGTGGTAGCCGTTGCCGGCGTGGATCGTGGCCACGTGCTGGTAGGAGGTGTTGTAGATCTCGTCTTCGCCCTGGCCAAAGCCCACTTCCAGGATGCGCCCCTGCCACCACGTGAGCACGGGCTTGCCTTCGTATTCCTGCACGTGGAAGTTGGTCGACTCGACGCCCGCCGGCAGCGGGTGAAACCACACGAGGTGGCCGTTCTGTTCGGCGATCATCGGCCCGTCGGCGCCCACGCCCTGGTAGGGCGCCATGAACAGGTAGCCGGCGGCTGCCCCCGGCTTGGCGGGCGTGGTGATCGTGACCGTCGAGGGCGTCAGCGACGGTGCGGTCGAGTAGTGCTGCACCGCGTGCGGGTCGCCGGGGTTGATCGGGAACTCTTTCTCGCTGACCGGCGCCTGGTGGGCGATCGTGAAGGACGTGCTCGCAGGATGGGCGGCGCCCGCCGTTTCCACGCTCGCGCTCACGCTCACGCGCTCGCCGGGCACGAACGGGTGCGCGGGCAGGAAGCTCTCGCCGGTGCCGGTGGAGTACGCGCGCAGGACACCCGCGTGCACGCCGCTGCGCGAGCCGACCACGCGCACGCTGAGCACACGGGCATGGGTGTCCCCGCCCACCCCGAGGAAGCTGATCTGCGTGCTGGGCGAGGCGTCCGGCGTGCCCGGCTCGGGTGAGACCGCCACCGGGTTGCTGGCGGCGGCGCTCGCCGCGGTGTCTTCCAGCACCGCGGGCGGGGCGCTCGAGCCGCACGCGCACAGACCGACGCACAGCGCCAGCGCGGCGAGGGCGATGCTCGCGCGGGCGATCATCGCGTGGTTGACCCCGTGGTCGTGGAGAACGGCTTTGAGGTCGCGATCACGCGGCCGGCGGCGTCGAGCGCCTGGACCTCGAACGTGCCGTAGCTGCGCCCCAGCGCGATCGCCGTCTCGAAGCCCGACCTGGCGGCGCGCGCCACGGCGCTCAGCCGGGCCGTGCCCGTGCCCGCCAAGACCCGCCAGGAGACGACCTGGGTGGCGCCGTTCCAGCTCGCGTACACGGTCGTCTTGCCCGCGCCGCCGCTGCGCGCCGCGCCCGCGGGCACGGTCTGCGGCAGGCCCACCCACTGCGCGAGCGTCGAGCGGTAGCTGAGGTCGGGTCGCGGGAATTCGCCTTCGAACAGCAGCTTGCCCGCGCTGGTGTACTCCGACAGGTACGGTTCTGAGCCCCAGCCGACGAACACGTTGCCGTTGGCCAGCGGCTCCAGGTCGCCCATGTAGTCGGAGGAGATGCCTTCGTGCTCGCCGTACTGGGCGACCATGGTCGCGGTGTGCGTCTGCTGGTCGAGCCGCAGCACGAGCGCACGCGAGGACGCCGTCGGTTCGACGTAGGTGCCGCCGCCGGTGAGCTGGCAGCAGTGATCGTCGAACATGGTGATCGTAAGGCCGTCATGCCCACCCGCCCCGAGCTTGACGTCGTGCTGCCACTGGAAGGCGGCGCCGGGACCGAACTTGAAGCTCGAGTGCCGGCCGCCGAGCGTCCACTCGATCTTGCCGGTTTCGATGTCGATCAGGTAGGCGGCCCACGTGTTGCGCATCGAGACCAGCAGGCTGTGGCTGCCGACCAGCGCGATCGAGTTGACGTGGTAGGCGTCCCACGGAAAGCCGTTGGTCGGCAGCGTCGCCTGCGAGTCGCTGAGCGGGATGTGTGCGAGCGCGTCCCAGCTGCGCAGCAGCTTGCCGGTCTTCAGGTCGTACTCCTGCACGGCGGAGTCGATCAGCGCGCCGTTGTAGGCGCCGCCGTACTTTGACAAGTTCTTGGGGAGGTTCCTGTTGGCGGTCACCCACGCGTCTTGCCCATCGATCAACAGCTCGTGCAGGGTGATCACCCAGCCGCCGGTCGCCTTCAGCGTGGCCACGCGCTGATAGTGCTGGTTGACGATCACGTCTTCGCCGGTTTCGGTGGCGCCGGTGTTGGTGATCCGTCCCTGCCACCAGGCGAGCGCGGGCTTGCCTTCGTAGCTCTGCAGGCTGAGATTGGCCGCCACCACCTTTTCCGGCACGGGCTGGAACCACACCGGCTGCAGGTTGCCGTCGAGGATCAGCGGTCCGCTCTGGCCGACCATCGGCGGTTCGTTGACGTCGAAGAAGCTCGTGGTGAGGATGTAGCCGCCGGCCAGCTCGCCGGCGGGCGCGCGCTTGGTCACGCGGAGCTTGGGCGGGCGCAGCGACGGCGCGGTGACGAAGCTGTAGGTGTCGCGCGTGACGTACGCGCCGAGCGGGGCGCCGTGGGAGCCGGCGAAGGCGACGCTGAGGGCGATGAAGAAGGCGAGCACGCCGCCGATCACCGCCGCGAAGGCGCGCGCCGGGGGCGCGGGCTCGCCGGCGGGCCGGCGCAGGGCGGTGAACGTGACGAGCGCGGCGGCCACCACCAGGCCTGCGCAGATCAGGTAGGCGAGGCGGAAGCCCGAGGTGAGCGCCTGCGGGACCTGGTGCCCGGCGCCGATCAGATCGCTGCTGCGCTGCGTGGCGAGCGTGATCAGCACCGCGAGCCCGAGGCCGCCGCCGACCTGGCGCGAGGTGTTGACGAGGCCCGAGGCGAGCCCCGCCTGCCCCTCCTTGGCGCTCTGGGTGGCGGCGATCGTGGAGGGCACGATCGACATCGCGATCCCCGCCGCCGCGAGGATGCCGGGGATCATCACGTACACGATGCCGCTGCCGCTGGAGTTGATTTTCGCGAGCAGCAGCATCCCCGCGGCCAGCATCACCAGTCCACCGCCGAGCACCGGACGCACGCCGAAGTGGCTGACGAGCCTGCCGGCGCGCGAGGCGACGAGCATGATCGTGAGCGTCATCGGCAGGAAGATCAGGCCGGTGTCCAGCGGCGAGAGGCCCAGCACCTGCTGCAGGTACAGCGAGCTGACGAACCACATGGGGAACAGCGAGGCGCTGAACAGCAGCACGATGTTGTTGGCGATCCGCAGCGGCTTGGTGAGCTCCCGGAAGGGAATCAACGGCGCGGAGGCCAGGCGCGTCTCGATCGCGCCGAAGGCGGCGAGCAGCGCCACGCCGCCGATGATCGGCCCGAGCGCCGCGAGCGAGCCCCAGCCGGCGAGGCCGCCTTCCACGACCCCGTACACGAGCACCATCTGGCCGACCGTGAGCGTCAGCGCGCCGGCCAGGTCGAAGGACTCGCCAGCCTTGGCCTTGCGGCGCTCGGCGACGACCGCGTAGGCGACGAGCGCGGTCGCGAGGCCGATCGGCGGGTTGATCAGCAGCACCCACCGCCAGCTCAGCGCTTCGGTGAGGACCCCGCCGAGCAGCACGCCGGCGGCGCCGCCGAGGCCGTTCATCGCCGCCCACGCGCTGATCGCGCGGTGCAGCTGCGGGCCGGGCGGGAACGACGCGGTGATGATCGCCAGCGAGCTCGCCGCCATGAACGCCCCGGCGAGGCCCTGCGCGGCGCGCGCGCCGATCAGGATGTTCCGGTCGGGCGCGAGGCCGCCGGCGAGCGAGGCGAGCGCGAACAGCGCGAGCGTCACCACGAACACGCGCCGCTGGCCGAAGTGGTCGGCGACGCGTCCGCCGAGCATCAGAAAGCCCGCGAACGTGATCGCGTACGCGTCGACGATCCACTGCAGTTCGGGCGAGGAGAAGCCGAGCGCCGACTGGATGTGCGGCAGCGCGACGTTGACGATGCTCAGGTCGAGGATGACCATGAACTGCGCCACGCAGCAGACCGCGAGCAGCCATCCGGGATGCGCGCGCAGACGCCGGCCCGGCGGCGGGGCGGTGATCGCCTCGGGACTGGCTGGCGCCTCGACGCTCACGGACGTCCCGCCTGCTCGTGCGTTTGCATCGACCGTTGGCTCATTGCAGCTGTGTTGCGCTCGTGCAAGTGCGATTGGCGCCTGTAAACGCCTGGTAGGGTGCTGGACCGAAGTCTGCGAGCGACCACAGGAGCCCAGCCGATGAGGAGACGTACGCTACCGACCGCCATCCTAACGCTGGTTGCAGCCGTGGCCGCCACCGTGGTGATGGCCGGCTGCGGCGGCAAAAGCAGCCCCTCGGGCACGAGCTCCAAAAGCCCCACGCCGACGACCACGACGACGCACAAGCGACCCGCCAAAGCGCCGGCGTACTGAGCCGGGCGGTCAGGCGAGCTACCCGGCATCTTCCTGGCCCTGGCCGAGCGAGGCGGTGTAGGCGCGCACGGCGGTGGCCGGCGCGCTGGCGAGCACCTCGCCGGCCGAGCCCAGCGCCTGCACGCTGACGTACGCGTACTTCTTCGGCAGGATCGTCGAGGTTTCGAAGCCGTTCACGCCGATCACCGCCTGTGGGCGCAGCGCCGTGGCGTGGGCGCCCGCGAGCACGCGCCAGGCGGCGACTTCCGTGGCGCCGTTCCAGCTCATGTGCACGATCGTCTCTTCGTCGGTGTTGTTCAAGCTCGCGAGCAGCGCCGGGGGGCTGGCCGGGCGCGCGCTCCAGGGGAAGCGAAAGCCCCGGTAGGAGGCCATGGCGTACGGTAGGTCGGCGTCGAACAGCAGCGCCCCGTCGCGCGCGTACTCGCTGATCTCGGGCACGCCGCCGTAGTCCACCACGGTGTTGCCGTCCGGCAGCGTCTGCACGTTGCCCTGGCTGTCGGCGAGCAGCGGCGGGTTGGCGTGCGTGTAGGCGGCGCTCAGGCGCGCGGTGTGGGTCGCGAAGTCGAGCGCGATGCGCACGGCGCGCGACTGCTCGTGCACCGGCGGGTTGGCGCCGTCGTCGAACAGCGTGATTTCGCCGTCGGCGAGCATGCGCCCGTCGTGCTGCCACGCGGTCTTCGTCCCCGGGCCCATGTGGAAGGAGCTCTTCAGGCCGCCCAGGCGCCAGAGGATCCTGCCGGTGCCGCCCTGCAGCTGGTAGGCGGCCCACGTGCTGCGCGCGGAGATCAGGATGTTGCCGTCGGGCTCGGGGTCGATCGAGTTGAGATGAAACCAGTCCCACGGGGTGCCCGCCGGCGGCGAGGTCTCGGACTCGCTGACGCCGACGTGGTCGAGGCTGTGCCATTCCCAGCGCACGAGGCCGGTCTTGATGTCGATCTCCTGGATCGCCGTGTCGGTGATCGCCCCGTTGCGTTCCCCGCCGGCCGACGAGAGGTTGCAGCGGATGGGGTTGAAGGCGGTGATGAAGGCGATGTCGTGGGGCACGAGCTGGAAGTCGTGCAGGTCCGCGTACAGCCCGTTGCCGGCGCGCACGCGCACGAGCGTCCGGTAGCCGGAGCTCAGCACGAGGTCTTCGCCCTGCCCGAAGCCCAGCGACAGCACCCGGCCCTGCCAGAAGGTCAGATCCCGCTGGCCTTCGTAGCTCTGCACGTTGAGGTCCTCGGCGGTGAGCCCGCGCGGCAGGTGGTGAAACCACACGAGCCTGCCCTGCGGGGTGTAGATCAGCGGCCCGTACTGGCCGGGGCCGGGGCCGTTGGTGGTGAAGATGTCGCCCGCGCCGGGATCGCGGTCGGGCACGATCACGCGCAGCACCGGCGCGCGCACGCCGGGCAGCGTGTCGAAGGTCTGGTAGTCGGCGGGGGACGCCGCCGGGTTGGGGAACTCGCCGACGTCGGCGGTGGGATAGGGCGTGTCCACACGAAAGCCAAAGGCGACCCGCCTGGCGGCCGAGCCGGTGCCGATCAGCGCCTGCACGCTCACGCGCTCACCGGGGTCGAACGGCCGCGCGGGGACGAAGCTCCCGCCGTCGCCCTGCGAGTACGCCTGCACGCTCCCCCGATGGGGACCGGATTTGGAGCCGGTGACGGAGACGTCGCGGATGCTGGACGCGCTGGCGCCCAGGAAGCTGATCTGCGCGTGCGGGTTGGCGGTGACGGTTTCCGGCGCGGGCGAGACGTCCACGTCGGTGCCCGGCAGCTTGGCGTCGTGTTCGAGCGTCGCCGGCAGGCACGCAGGCGCGCGCGCAGCGCTGCGCGTGGTCGCGTGGCCAGCGGAGAAGGCGCCGCTCGCAAGGGCGATCACGACGGCGATGCACGCGGCGGCGGCGACGGCCGCCAGCGCGATGTATCCGTTGCGTCTCATGCGTGCATCGAAGGCCCGACAATATCCTGGGGAACACGCGCGTGAGCGCCGAGGCTGTGCGTCGGCGGGCGATCCTTACCAACTTCTTCGCGGATTTCGCCCGGCGCCTCGCGCACGCAGATCGCGTACGCTGTTCGCGAGATGAGGGTGCGTATGCTGTTTGCGCTGCTAGGGGCGGCGAGCTGCCTTGCCGCGAATGCGATGCCGGCGTCGGCTGCTTCGAACAGCGCGAGCACGTTGGCTTACGTGCAGGCGAACTACGCGCTGGTGAGCGTGGCACGCGCGCATTTGACGGCCTCTGAAAACGGGCCGCTGGAAGTGCTCGCCCAGGTCAAGGGCGAATGCCCTGCGGCAGGCGCGGGCTCGCCGCAGGATCCCGAATCGACGGAAATGAGCGACGAGGTGATCGGCACGATCGTGCTCGCGGCGGCCAAACCCGATCGCCAGGCGATCAGCGCGTTCATCCGCAGCGCGTCCGCGCTCAGCTGGAGCAACGGCACGTTGACGAAGGCGGTGCGCGAATACGCGGGCAAGCTGAAGGCCATGCTCGGCCTGCCCGCCCCCAGCCTGTGCAGCGAAGTGAAAGCGTGGGCGGCAAACGGCTACCACGCGCTGCCCGCCAGCACGGTGGCGTTCGTCGCCAAGTTCATGCCCGCGTGGGTCGCGCTCGGCTACCTGCCGGCGCAGCTCGCGCGCTATGAGAGCGGCGCGGCACGCGCGCTCGCCGGGCGTGCCGGCCCCCTGGAAACGGCGCTCACCGAAGGCGAAGCGCGCGCGGTGGAACACTGGGGCGAGATCATGGACACGCTGAACCTGTGGCCGTGACGAGCGCTCGCGCCGGTGGCGCGCGCTCAGGCGACGGCGCGCAGGTGACGGTAGGGAGCGCCGCGCAGCTCGCGCACGAGCGCGTCGAGCACACCCTGCTCGTCGTCCTCGCGCCCGTCGGTGACGGCGCCGATCAGCGCGCGCTTGCGCTCCAGTAGCGTGGAGATCGTCTCGTCGATCGTGTCCGCCGCCAGCAGGTAGTAGGCGTTGACCGCGTCCTGCTGGCCGATGCGGTGGCAGCGGTCCTCGGCCTGGTCGTGCTTGGCGGGCGTCCAGTCGAGCTCCATGAAGGCGACGTTCGAGGAGCGCGTGAGCGTGAGCCCGTGCCCGGCGACGTCGAGCGAGCACACGATCAGCGGGCTCGAGCCGCCGGGCGCGTCGGGGTGCTGGAAGGCGCGCAGCGCGCCGTCTCGGGCGGCGGGGCTGTCCTCGCCGAGGATGTGCAGGGCGCTGGGAAAGCGGGCGAGCACCGCGCGCTGGATCTCACGGTGCTTGGCGAACACCACGAGCGGCTCGCCGGCGCTGCAGAAGTCGTGGATCCATGCGAGCGCCGCGTGCAGCTTGCCGCGCGCGGCGAGCAGCTTCAGCGCGTTGCAGCGCACCAGGCGCTCGGCGCGCAGGGCGGCGGCGACCTTCGCGTCGAGCTCGCGCAGGTCGAGCGGCTGGCTGCGCAGCCACGCCACGAGGTCGCGCTCGGCGAGCCGGTACTCGCCCTCGTTGTCGAGCTCCACGGGCACCACGGCGCGCGTCTTGGCGGGCAGCTGGGTGAGCACGTCGGCCTTCAGGCGGCGCACGAAGCAGCGCGCGCGCAGATGCCAGTGCAGGCGCAGGTGCGCGTCGGGGCCGCGAAAGCGCTGGCCGAAGCGCGCCCCCGAGCCGAAGTCCTCGAGGCGCCCGAGGATGCGCAGCTGGGAGATCAGCTCGGCCGGCCGGTTGGTCACGGGCGTGCCGCTCAGCGCGAGCACGAGCCCGTCACGCGGGATCGCCGCGGACAGCTTCTGCACCGCCTGCGTGCGCTTGGCGGCCGCGTTCTTGCAGTAGTGCGACTCGTCGAGCACGAGCGCGCGCGGCGCCAGCTTGCACAGCTGCGCGAGGCGCGCGGAGACGATCTCGTAGTTCAGCAACGTGATGTCCGCGGCGGGCGCGTCGGGGGCGCTGCGGGTGCCCGACAGCGCGCTCACGCTGCGCGCGGGCAGCCAGCGTTCGAGCTCGCGCAGCCAGTTGAGCTTGAGGCTCGCGGGGCACACGACGACGGCCGGATACGCGCCCGCCGCCTGCACGGTGGCGAGCGCCTCGATCGTCTTGCCGAGACCCTGCTCGTCGGCGAGGAACGCGCGTTTGCGCGCGAGCAGGTAGCTGACCCCCGCGCGCTGGAACGGCTTCAGCTCGCCGCCCAGCCCCACGACGCGCAGCGGCGCGTCCTCGGCGGCGGACAGCGCCACGAGCCCGGCGCCCTGCGCGTGCTGCTCGCGGATCTCCTGCAGCAGCGTGAGCGCCGGCGGCGCGACCCACACTTCGCCGTCGGCGAGGAACGCGTCGAGCTCGGGGACGCAGAACGGGTCGGCGCGGATGGCGGCGAGCCGCGCGTGCTCGTGCGCGCCGGCGCCCGCACGGGGCGCGCTCGCGCCGCGCAGCGCGGCGAACTCGCCCTCCTTGCCCGGATCGTGGCCGGCGGCGAGCACGAACGTCGGCTCGTCGTGCACCTCGGAGAGCTCGAGCACCGCGGGCGGCGCGGGGCGCCCCTGCTCGAGCGCAGCCACGCAGCGCCTGGCCGCGGGGCTGATCCACGCGTCGAGCCCCCGTATCAGCCGCCAGGCGTCGAGCGTCAGCGCGACGCTCGCGCCGCCGGGGACGCTCGTCGCGCGTTCGCGCAGCGCCCGTGGCAGGCGCCGCTCCTCGCCGAGCAGCACGAACACGGGTGCCGCGCGCGGACCGCGCACCTCGACGTTGCCGCGCCAGCGGCGCGCGCGCGCCGTCCACGCGCGCACGCGGGGGTCGACGCTCACGTCCTCGATGTGATCGAGCACACCCGCGAGCTCCTCCGCCGCGCTCTCCTGCGCTGCCAGGCCGAGCGTCCCGGCTGGGCCCTCGAGCGCGCGCAGGCCGGCACGGGCAGCCAGCACGCGGGCGAGGCCCGCGCGCTCGGCGCAGATCAGGATCCAGTGCCCGCCGCGACGGTCGCGGCGAAACTCGACGTCGTAGCCGGCCGGCGGCTGATGCTCCTCGGCACGCTCACCCAGCCCCCCGGCCCGGCCGTCGCGCCCACGAGCGCCCGTCGTCGGCGGGCGCTCGGCGAGCTCCTCCAGCGCGCGGCGCGCGGCGTGGCTGAGACGCACGCTCGCCGGCCCCAGCGCGTCCACCAGCTCCGCGGCGCGCGCGTCCAGTGGCAGCAGCGCGCGGGCGATCGCCGGCAGCGTGTAGGCGTCAGGGTGCTCGAGCAGCCTCGCCACCGCATGGGGGGCGGCGTCGGTGGCGAAGCTCAGCCACCAGCTCTCGTCCGGGCGAGCGAGCTCCAGCAGGCACGCGTGCGCCGTGCGCTTCGCCCGCTGCCGGGCGATCGCGCGCGCCAGCTCCTCGCTCACCTGCGGGCGCTGCGCCAGGCCGGCGAGCAGCAGCGCGAGCGCCTCCGCCTGCTCGGGGCCGAGCGGAATGCACCACGCCCGCGTGGGCGGATCCCAGCGGCGCCCTGGGATCGCGCGCAGGAGCTGGCGCAGACGCTCGTCGTAGGGGAAGCGCAGGACGGCCTCTTCGCGCTGAAGCGTCGCTGAGAAGCTGCTGTCGGACACGGGCACTGCACGATAGGCGCCCGCGGGGATGTCTTACGTGTACGTGTAGCGGTCCGCTGGGCTGAGGCGCGAGTGCACGCCGTTGACGAGGGCGCGCACCGCCACGCCGCCGGCCGCGTGCGCTGGAGCCAGCGCGGTGCACACCGTCGTGGAGCTGCATTCGACGCTCGTTGCGGGCGCTTCCCCGAAGAAGAAGCCAGTGGCGCTCGTGCCGGTGGCAAAGCCGCTGCCCGTGATCGTCACCTTCTTGCCGCCGGCCACGAGGCCGCTGTCGGCCTGGAGCTTGGCGATCGTGGGGACGTAGGTGAACACGTCCAGCTGCGAGAGCGTCGTGGTGGCGACCGTGGTGGTCACGCTCACAGTCGTGCGCCCCGTTTCGCCGGGCGGCGAGACCGCGGTGATGGAGGTGGGTGAGTTGACGTGGAAGCTCGCGCGTGCTGAGCCGAATTCGACGGCCGTGACTTCGTTGAAGTTGGTGCCGGTGATGCTCACGCTCGTCCCACCCGCTGTCGGGCCGTAGCCGTGGGCGTCGCTGATGGTCGGCCCGGCGAGCGTCGGCCCGTCGGGGCCGTAGGCCACGCTGAAGCCGCTGCCGGTGGCGATCCCCGCGACTTCGCTGATCCCCAGCACGGGCGCCGGCAGGTCGGTGTTGTGAATGTTGCCGTTGCCGAGCTCGCCGTATTCGTTGTGCCCCCAAGTCATCACCGCGCCGTCACTGAGCAGCGCCATGCCGTATTCGCCTCCCGCCGAGATCTCGGTCACGTCGCTGAGGCCCTTGACGGCCACAGGCACGTCGCTGGGGTTCGTCGTGCCGTTGCCGAGCTGGCCGCACTTGTTGTAGCCCCACGCCATCACCGTGCCGTTCTTCAGCAGCGCCAGCGCGCCGTTGCCGCCGGCGGAGATCGCGGTGACTTCGCGCAGGCCGCTGACGGGCACCGGCGTGAGGCTCTGGGCGGTGCTGCCGTCGCCGAGCTCGCCGTGCTTGTTGTAGCCCCACGCCATGACGGTGCCGTTCTTCAGCAGCGCCAGCGCGAACTTGGAGCCCGCGGAGATCGCGCTCACGGCGCTCAGGTCGCTGACGGGGACCGGCACGTCGCTGCTGGTGGTGGTGCCGTCGCCGAACTGCCCGCCGCCGTTGTCGCCCCAGGCCATCACGGTGCCGTCTTCGAGCAGGGCGTAGCTCGAGTCGCCGCGGGCCGCGACCGCGGTGACGCCGCTCAGGCCGCTCACGGGGCGCGGCGCGGGGCCACCGTGTCCGATGGTGCCGTTCCCCAATTGTCCGAGGTTGTTTTCACCGCAGGCGAGCACCGTGCCGTCCTTCACCAGCACCAGCGTGTCCGAGGAGCCGGCTGCGAGTTCGCTCGGTTCGCTCAGACCGCTCGCCGGCACGGGCGTGTCGCCGCCTTCAGCGGTGGTGCACAGCTGGCCGAAGAGGTTGGCGCCCCAGCCCATCACGGTGCCGTTGCTCAGCAGCGCAAGCGCGTGCTTGCCGCCAGCCGCCACCGACACGACGTCGCTGAGACCATCTGTGGCGGTTGGCAGATCGGTGGTCGTGCGGTTGCCGTCGCCCAACTCGCCGAAGTGGTTTTCCCCCCACGCGCTGACGCTGAATGAGGCGGCTGACGCCGGCGTCCCGGTCGTCATCGCAAGCGTTGCGCCCAGCGCTGCCAGCAATCCAAGCGGAGTTGCCCTCACCATTCCTCCTTCACACCCACAGTCGTCGCGTACGCGCCGTGGATCGACGCGCGCGCGAGCGAGCGTGAGACGCTGCGCTGTCAACTAAGCGGTTGTCCAGAGTCAAGACCCGGCCGGAGCGCGCGCCGCGCGGCAAGCGTGAGCGCGCGCCCGTCAGCGCCGGCGGGCGGGCGGCGCCGTCAGCGCCGGCGGGCGGGTGCCGCCAGCACCTGCTCGAGCCGTTCGAGCGCCGTGGGGGTGCCCATCGCGACGATCACATCGCCGGACAGCAGCGCCGTCTCGGCAGGCGGCTGGGGCTGGAAGCCGGGGCCGCGACGCAGCCCGACGATCATCGAGCCGCCGCGGATGTCGCCGACCGTCTTGCCGACCCCTTCGCAGCCCGCGTCCACGGCGATCTCCTCCATGCGGTATTCGATGTCCACGTCGACCACGCCGCTCAGCTGCGGGTGCAGCGCGAGCCTCGCCATTTCCGTGCCGCTGGCCTTGTAGGGAGAGATCACGCGGTCGGCGCCCGCTCGTTTGAGCTTCTTCTCGGTGTCCTCGATCGCCGCCCGCGCGACGATCGAGATGTCCGCGCGCAGCTCGCGCGCGGTCAAGGTGATGAACACGTTGTCGGCGTCGGAGTCGGCGCACGCGATGATCGAGCGGGCGCGTTCGATCCCGGCCTGGACGAGCACCGAGTCCTCGGTGGCGTCGCCTTCGACGAAGCACAAGCCCAGCGTCTCGGCGTGCTGGCGGCCGTCGGCGCTCGCGTCGACGACCACGCACTGCGCGCGCGCGGCGCGCAGGTCGCGCGCGACCTGTCGTCCGACGCGGCCGAAGCCGCAGATGATGTGGTGGTTGGTGAGCGAATCGATCATCTTCTGCGAGCGCCGTGTGGCCAGCAGGTCGCCGAGATGGCCAGCCACGAAGAACTCGGCGATCGTGGCCAGCGCGTAGAAGAGCGTACCGACGCCCACGAGCACGAGACAGACGTTGATGATCTGCCCGGCGAGCGTGCGTGGCTGGGGGAAGTCGCCCACGGTGGAGGCGGTGTCGAGCGCCCAGCGAAATGCGTACCAGAAGCCGACGTGCTCGCTGAGCGACAGGCCGAGCGCGCCGGCGAGCAGCAGGCTGAGCACGATCGCGGCGAGCAGCGCGATGCGGCGCGCGAAGACCGTCAACTGGTGGGCGCGCGCGGCCTCGGGGTGCTCGCCCGCGTGCTTGGACAGCCGATCGAGAGCCGACACGCTCCCGCAAGACTATTCGTAAGTGAACTGGTCGCCGGGCGGGTTGGCGGGGCTCTTGAGCTTGCCGACCTCCGCGATGACTGCGAGCGTCCCGGCGGCGTTGGCGGGCGCCGTGGCGGTGCAGGTGCTCGCAGAGATGCATTCGACGCCGCCGGCGGAGGCCGATCCAAACTTGAACTTGGTCGTGCCCGCGCCGACAGCGAAGCCGGCGCCGGTGATCGTGACGTGCGTGCCGCCGGCGGGTGAACCGCTGTCGGGGGCGATGCTGTCGACCGCCGGCGTGTACTCGAAGCGAGTGTGCTTGGAGGTCGCGCTGGTGCCACCGGGGGTCGTGATCGTCACGTTCACGCTCCCCGCTCCCGGTGGGGAGACCGCGGTGATGGACGTCGGGGACTGCACGACGAAGCTGGCGGCGTTGCCTTCGCCGAAGCGCACAGCGCTCACATCCTTGAAGCCCGAGCCGGTGATCGTCAGCGGCGTTTCGCCGGCGCCCGGCCCCTCCTTGCTCGAGAGCTTGCTGACGGTCGGCGCCGCCAGGTAGCTGAAGCGGTCGTCCACGTTCGGCGGGCTTGTGCCGACGGGGGTGCTGACCGTCACGTCCACTGTCCCCGCCGAGCCGGGCGGGGAGACGGCTGTGATCGAGCTGCGGGAGTGGACGGCGAAGCTGAGGGCGCTGCTCGTGCCGAAGTGCACGGATGTGGCGCCTTCGAGGTTGGAGCCGGTGATCGTCACTTCGGTGTCGCCGCCGGTTGGGCCGCCTGCGGGGGCGACGCTGGTGACCGCCGGCAGCGGTTCGCCGTACGCGAGGTCGTGCCAGCCACCGGCTGCGATGCCCTGCACCTCCGTCAGCCCGCTGACCGCCACGGGGACGTCGCTGGGTTCGCCGGCGCTTCCGTCGCCGAGCTCGCCGTACTTGCCTTCGCCCCAGGTCATCACCGTGCCGTTGCCGAGCAGCGCCATGCTGTGCTGGCCGCCGGCGGAGATCGCGGCGACGTCGGCGATGCCGTCCACGGCGACGGGCGCTTCCTGGCTGCGGGCGATGCTCGCGTCGCCCAGCTGCCCGGACGCGTCTTCGCCCCAGGCCATGACCGTGCCGTTGCCGAGCCGCGCGAGGCTGTGGCGCGCGCCGGCTGCGATCGCCGTGGCGCCGCTCACGCCTTCCACCGCCACCGGCGCTTCGCTGCCGTGTTCTTCCTGTCCGTCTTCGCCGACGCTGCCGTTGCCGAGCTGCCCGAACTCGTCGCTGCCCCAGGCCACGACAGTGCCGTTGCCGAGCAGGGCCAGGCTGTGCTCTTCGCCCGCCGCCACCGCGGTGACGTTCGTGAGATCCCGCACGGCCACCGGGGTGTCGCTGTCTTTGGCTTTGCCGTTGCCGAGCTGTCCGTATTCGCCTTCGCCCCACGCCACGACCGTGCCGTTGCTCAGCAGGGCGAGGCTGTGTTCGCCGCCGGCCGCGATCGCGCTGACCCCTGTCAGGCCCTTGACCTGCACGGGCACTTCGCTTTCTTCTGTGCTGTTGTCACCGAGCTGCCCGGATTCGTTGGCGCCCCACGCCATCACCGTGCCGTTGTTGAGCAGGGCGAGACTGAAGTTCTCGCCGGCCGCGATGGCCTTGACGCCGGTGAGTCCTTCCACCGGCAGCGGCACGTCGGTCGTCCCCAGCTCGCCGTCGTCGAGCTGCCCGAACGTGTCTTCGCCCCAGGCCATCACCGTGCCGTCGCTCAACAGCGCCAGGCTGAAGGCCTTGTCGGCGGCGATCGCGGTGACGAAGTCCACGCCGCTGGCCTGCACCGGCACGTCGCTCTGGGTGAAGCTGTCATTGCCCAGCTGCCCGAAGGAGTTCTGACCCCACCCGAGGACGTGGAAATGGGTGGTTGAGACGGTCAGCGTCGCCGCCTCGGTGGTGGCTTTGCCGGCGACGTTGGTGAACACGGCGCGATACTCATCGCCGTCTTCGGCGGCCTTCGCTTCGGCGATCGTCAGCTGGTCGGTGGTGGCGCCGGCGACCGGCGTGAACGTGGCGCCGCCGTTGGTGGAGAGTTCCCACTGCACGCTCGGTGCCGGGAACCCGGAGGCAGCCGCTTCGAAGCTCGCGCGCTGGCCGACTTCGACGGTGGTGCTTTCCGGCTCGCTGGTGATCACGACCGGGTTGTGCACGGACAGGGTCGCCACCGCGGTGGTGGCCACGCCCGCGACGTTGGTGAACACGGCGCGGTACTCGTCGCCGTTTTCGCTGGTCGTGGCACTGGCGATCGCGATCGCATCTGCGGTGGCGCCTTCGACCGGGCTGAACGTGGCGCCGCCGTTGGTGGAGAGTTCCCACTGCACGCTCGGCGCCGGGAACCCGGAGGCAGCCGCTTCGAAGTGGGCGCTCTGGCCTTCTTCTACGGTCACGCTGAGTGGCTGTTTGGTGACGAGCGGGCGGTTTTGCACGGTCAGCGTGGCCGGTTCGCTGGTGGCGCTCCCCGCTGCGTTCGTGAGCACGGCGCGGTACTCGTCACCGCCTTCTGAGGTCTTGACGCCGGTGAGCGTGAGCTCGTCGGAAGTGGCGTGCTTGACGGGGCTGAAGGTGTCGCCGCCGTTGGTCGACAGTTCCCACTGCACGCTCGGCGCGGGGAACCCGGAGGCCGCAACTTCGAAGCTCGCGCTCTGGCCTTCTTCGACGGTCACGGCGGCCGGCTGCTTGCTGACCCCCGGGCGCAGCCGCACGGTCAGCGTGGCGGTCTTGCTGGTCGCTGAGCCCGCGACGTTGGTGAACACGGCACGGTACTCGTCGCCGCTTTCCGCGGTCTTGGCGCTGGCGATCGTCAGCTTGTCGGCGGTGGCGCCTTCGACCGGGCTGAATTTGCTGCCGGCGTCGGTCGAGACTTCCCACTGCACGCTCGGCGCCGGCGTGCCCGAGGCGGTGGCTTCGAAGCTCGCGCCCTGGCCTTCTTCGACGGTCACGCTGGCCGGCTGCTGCGTCACCTTGGGCGCCTTCGTTTCGCTGGCCGCCCAGGCTGCGCTGCTGGCCGACAGGCTCGTGAGCAGCGCGACGCCAAGCGCCGGCAGCAGTGCCCGCATGGTCCTCCGTGCCATCGCTTTCCCTCCCCGTCACCTGAGAACGTGCAGGTGAAGACTACCAGGGGCTGGTCACTTGATTGTGAAGTCAGCTTGCGCTGACGGCTGGTGACGGCGCTGAGCGCCTACCGCCTGCGCGCGGCGGCGGCGGGCGCGGCGCGCAGCGCCTCGGTGGGGTGTGCCAGGCGCGCGAGCAGCGGGCGCAGGGGCCTTGGCGCCCACCAGTTGGCGCGTCCGAGCAGCGCCATCAGCGCCGGGACGAGCAGGGCGCGCACGACGGTGGCGTCGATGATCACCGCGAGCGCGGCGCCGATGCCGAACTCCTTGAGCGAGACGACGCTGGAGGCGGCGAGCGATCCGACGGCGGCGCAGAACAGCAGCGCGGCGGCGCTGACCACGCGCCCGCTGCGCTCCAGGCCGGTGGCGACGGCCACCTCGTCGTCCGCGCCGGCGTCGTGCGCCTCCTTGATGCGGGCGAGCAGGAACACGCCGTAGTCGGTGGACAGGCCGAAGGCGATGATGGCGAGGATGATCATGTTGGTCTGCTCGATCGTGCCGGTGGCGGTGTAGCCGAGCAGCCCCTGCAGGCGCCCGTCCTGGAAGACGAGCACGAGGATGCCGAAGGCGGCGCTGAGCGTGAGCAGGTTCATGAGCAGCGACTTGACGGCGAGCGCGACCGAGCCGGTCATGGCGAACAGCACGAGCAGCGTGGTGGCGGCGAGGATGACGAGCGCGAGCGGGATGTGCGAGCTGAGGCTCGCGTGCTCGTCGAACTGGCCGGCGGCGACGCCGGTGAGCGCGACGGCGTACGGCGCGCGCAGCGCGTAGATGCGGCCGATCAGCTCCTGCGAGGTGGCGCTCAGCGGCCGCTGGGCGGCGAGCGCTTCGATCTGCCACAGCCCCGGCGCGAGCCGGCTGGGCGCCTGCACGGAGGCGACGCCGGGGAGTCGCGCGAGCTGCGAGCGATAGCGGGCGAGCGCCGGGCCGGCTTGCTCGGGGGCGTGGGCGAGGACGAGCACGGGGTCTGCGGCGTCGGCGGAGAACTCGGCGCTGAGCGCCGCTTCGACGGTGCGCGCGCTGGAGCCGGCTGGCAGCACGCGCGCGTCGGTGGCCCCCAGGCGCAGATGCAGCGCGGGTAGGCCGACACACAGCAGGACCACGGCACACGCCGCCGCCACCAGCGCCGGCCGGCGCGTGACCCAGCTGGCCAGGCGATACCAGTGCCCGCCCTCGACGGGTCCCTCGGCGCGCCGGCGGGTGCGCGCGAGCCAGGCGGGCGAGAGGGCGTTGACGCGCGGACCGAGCAGCGTGAGCGCCGCGCCGAGCGGCACGAGCGCGGCGGTGGCGGCGAACACGGTGACGAGCGCGGCGGCGATCCCCATGGAGGAGAGGAACTGCTGCGGGAAGACGAGCAGCGAGAGCAGCGCGACGGAGACGGTGAGCGCGGAGAACATGACGGTGCGACCGGCGCTGCTGACGGTGCGTGCGAGCGCAGTCGCGCAATGCCCGCTGCAGGCGAGCTCCTCGCGGTAGCGGTAGACGATGAACAGCGAGTAGTCGATGGCGAGGCCGAGACCGAGGCCGGTGACGAGGTTGAGCGAGTAGATCGACAGCAGCGTGACCTGCGCGAGCGCGCGCATGATCAGCAGGCTGCCGGCGACGGCGATGGCGCCGACCATCAGCGGCAGCAGCGCGGCGACGAGGCCGCGGAAGGCGAGCAGCGAGAGCACGAGCAGGATGGAGAACGCGAACAGCTCGACCCGCGGCAGCTGGGAGGAGATCGTGCCTTCCAGCTGGCTGAACGTCAGCTCGTCGCCGCCGACGGTCACGCCGGGGAGGTCGCGCAGGTCCTGCTGCATGCGCTGCGCGGCGGCGGTGTCGGCGTGTGCGGAGGCGTGCGCGTGGAAGTAGCCCAGCACGATCGTGGCGCGACCGCTGCGCGACGTCAACGTCGCCGGCTGAGCCACGTTGAGGATGCTGCGCACGCGCGCGACGGCGGGCTGGGAGCTGACGGCGCGCACCACGCGCGCCACGCGCGCGCGCCCGGCGGGGCTGGCGATGGCGCTGGGGGCGCGCACGAGCACGACGACTTCGGGCTGCGGCGCGACGCCGCTGGCGGCTGCGATCTGCTGGGCGGCGAGCACGCTCGGCGCGTGCGGGTCGGAGGTGCCGCCGCTGCTCAGCGAGCCGACCACACCGGCGCCGAGGGCACCGGCGACGACGGTGAGCACGGCGGTGCACGCGAGCACGAGCCGGGCGCGTCGATGTATCTTCTCAGCGAGTTGGTGCACGTCTGCGGTTGCTGCATGCGACCGGTGCGCCCCCAGGTCTGGGGCGAGGCCGTCATCGCCACCACGACGCGCACGCCCTCGGCTTCCCCGCGCGCGCACCCGCCAGGGTAGCGCCTGCAGGCGCACGCGCGGGCGCTACGGCGCGCACTTGCGCAGAACTACGGACGCGTTCGCAGATGCGGGGAAATCCGCAAGCAACCTCGGTAGCCCGCCGTTGCTCCCTTGGGGAGACCAGCGGATGCGCTCGCTCTCAGCGAAGAGCAGACTGGCGCTGTCGCTGAAGGACAAATACCAATACCAGTAAGGGGTTATCATGCGCTCGTTTTTGAACAAAATCACAAGCCTGACGCCGATCGCGGCGGGCGCTGCGGCGGCGATGGTCGCACTGGGGATCGTCGCGATCGTCGGCGGCAGCTACGACCACAACGTCGTGCGTGAACAGCTGGCGCCGCAGAAGATCTACTTCCCCAAGCCGGCCGAGTGGCCCGCGCTGAAGGGTGAAGCCGGCAAGCAGGTGCTCACCGGCGAACAGGCTCACAAATTCGCCGTCGACCAGCTCCAGCCCGACATGAACAAGGTCGCGGGCGGGCTTACCTACTCGCAGGTGAGCGAAAAGTGGATCGCGGGCGGCATGAAGAGCGAAAAGCTCGCGGGCGAGCGCACGACGCTGTTCGAGGGCACGACGCTCAAGGGCCTGCTGCTGAACGCGTGGGGCTGGGCGCAGATCGGCAGCATCGCGATCCTCGCGGGAATCCTGCTGATCGTGCTCGGCGCGATCCTGTTCCTGTTGCCCGTGTCGAACTGGTGGCTGAACCTGAGGCGCGAGCCGCGCCCGGTGGTGTCGCGGCCGGTCAGCCCCCAGTCACCGGCGTCGGCATAACAGTGGGCAGACGCGGCTGGAAGGTGTCGAGCGCGCGCCTGAACAGCTGACGAACGCTCGATTGAGGCTCCGGTGCGCGAGCAGCGCACCGGAGCCTTGGTACGTGCGGAGAGGCCGTGCGGAGAGGCCGTGCGGAGAGGCCGCGCAGCGGCTGCGGAGAGGCCGTGCGGAGAGGCCGCGCAGCGGCTGCGGAGAGGCCGTGTGGAGAGGCCGCGCAGCGGCTGCGCCGCCGGTGCGCGGCGGCGGGCGGGCGCGTGAGATGATCGCGCGATGCGCTCGCCGCTTTCGTGGTTTCGCGCGCTTCCGCTGCGCACCCGCTGGCTGCTGACGATCGTCGTTTACGCGGCGGTGATCGCGGCGATCGTGATCGTCGTGCGCGACGACGGCGGCGGGAGCGAAGGCTCCGGCGGCTCGGCCCACGCGGAAGCGGCGGCGAACGCGCAGGCAAACCGCGTGGGCCGGGTGGCGATCGCCCAGGACGAGGCGCCGCACAGCGCCAGGCTGGCGCCCGGCGTGCCGCTGCGCGTTGCGCTCGAGCGAGCGATCAGCGCGGACGTGCGCCGGCGGGTCGTGCACGGAGAACTCACGGGTCCGCTGCAGGGTGTGAGCTGTGGCGCCCCCGCACCGGCTGTGGCGGGCCGCCGGCAGCTGAGCTGCACGGCGCGCAGCGCCGGCCTGAACTACCCGTTCGTGGGCGTGGCCGACGAACGCACGGAGGAGCTGACGTGGTGCAAGATAGATCCTCCGGCGCAACCGGGGGCACCGCTGGAAGTCCCGGTGAGCCCGCGCTGCCGCGCGTGAGCCGGCGGGCGCTCGCCCACGCGAGCGTCGGCGACTAAGCTCGATCTTCGCGCTGGGACCTGGCCGGGTTGGCGCCAAGCGGGCCTTCAGCCCCACGGAGTGGGTTCGACTCCCACCAGGTCCGCTAGCGCGAGGCGATCACGCGACCGCGGCCGTCCCGGGCGACGTAGGTGATGGCGCGCTTGGCGGCGGCCTCCCGGCGCTCGCGCTCGAGCTTCCCGCGCTTCCAGCTTCTGAGCTTTCCCACCAATCTCGACATAGTTCAGAGATCGGGTCTGCGCGGAGCGCGTGCGAGCGCTCAAAGCCACACGGCTGCGTAGTCAAAGCCACGGGCGCGGACGGGGAACTACGCGCGTGACGTGCACGATCGCCGCCAGTCGCTCCCGGCCTGGCTGTGCGTCCTCACACTCTCCCGGTTGAACCCGTGGGCAAGCGCGCGCGACCCAGCGCCGTCTCGACCGTCTGCTGGAAGGCCGCGGCGATCGCCGCCGGCCGGTAGCGCCAGCCGATCTCTTGCGCGCGCTTGGCGGCCAGCGCGCGTGCGCGCGCGGGCTCCTTCGCGACCGCTCTCAGCAGCTCCGCGGCGTGCTCGACGTCGGGCTCCGCCCAGCGCTGGTCGGGCGTGTAGGTGCCCGATCTGGTTCCATCGCGCACCGCTACGAGCTCATAGTCGACCAGCAACGGCGAGCCGTGAAGGTAGTCGAGCTGGCCACCGAAGCCGGTCGTCACGACGGGTTTGCCGTGGGCCGCGGCGTCGAAGCTGCCCAGCCCCCATCCCTCGCTGTGGCACAGCGACACGAAGCAGTCGCCGCGTAGGTGCAGCCCGCCGAGCTCGGCCTCGGTCAGCTCCTGCGTGACGAGGCGCACCGCGGGGGGATCGCGGTGCTCCGCGAGCAGGCGTGCGAGCGTCCAGGCGGTCGTCCCGCGGCGCGCGACGCCTCCAAGCCCGCTCATTCCGCGCGTGTAGTCGCGCTGCGAGGTCTTGACGATCAGCATTACGCGGTCGCGCGCGGTGAATGCGCGCAGGAACGCTGCGACCGTTTTGGCGACTCCCTTGCGCGGCATCCCATTGCGATCGTGTAGAAGACCAGCGTGTCCTCGGGGATCGACTCCCACAGCGCTCCAGGGCGCGCCGGCAGCGGCGGCGGGGCGGCGTAGGGAACGACCGCCACCGGCGTGCGTACGGGGGAGCCCTCGATCACATCGGCGTTGAAACGGCAGGGGACGACGAGCAGGTCGGCCGCGTCCATGCACGCGATCCAGTGGCTGGGCAGCCGGTCGGTCTCCCACACGGTGTGCCCCACCAGAAAGGCCTCGGGGCGCTCGTGGCGGACGTAGGAGAAGTACTCGGGCACCATGTGCACGACCGCGACCGGCGGATGCTCGCGCGAGCCGCCGGCGGGCGGCGGCGCCGCCGCCGCGCTCAGCCCCGGCGCGTAGAACGTGCTCGCGCGTGAGCCGGGGATGTACGGCAGCCAGTCCAGCACGACGCCGGCGTCCTGGAGCGCGCCGATGCAGCGGTCGGCGGCGACACCGTAGCCCGAGGAGTCGTCGGTCGAGATGTAGCTCCACGGCGATCCGGCCGCAGGGGGACACTCGCACAGGTAGGGGCGCAGCAGCCGGGCGAGCGTCGTGCGCGCCGAGCGCGCGAACGACGGCGTCGCCCAGCCGGCGTGCGCGTGGGTGAAGTCTCGCCGGCGGCGTTCCCACCACAGATGCGCCCACAGGTGCACGCTGAGGGCCTCCTGGGGGATCTCCTGCCGCTCGCACAGCAACTGCTGGACGCCGCGGGGGCTCGCGGGGAACGCGAAAAAGCGCTCCTGCGGCTCGACGCGCACGTGATCGGGCAGCTGCTCGCTCAGCTCCTGCGAGAGAAAGCCGCTGTGGCGATCACGTCCATACCAAACGACACGATGGCCGGCGCGATCAGCACTGCGCCTCCCGCCTTCTTTAGAAACGCGCGACGCGGAAGCCCGAGCTCCTCAAAAACGATCCGTGCTCATCTCCTGCTCCTCCTAACCGCAACGCCATGATCATCCACAACAGCGCGCGTCACGCCGCGCGCTGGGGAGGCTATCCGAAGACTTCGCGCCTGAGAGCGCTGTGTCAGCAATGCTAGCGCCTGATCAGCCGCGTGGATCCGCGGGTTGCCGGGCGATCAAGCGCCAATCAGACGGTCGGCGGCGAGACGCTTGGTGCGGGTCTGCACCAACTGGAGGAGCTCGTCGGGAACGTCGGCGGTTTCATCTGCGGCACTTGCGGCGGCCTCGGGGATTTGAGCAAGAACGCTGCCTACGACGTCCGCGGCGAGCTGGCGTCGCAGTCCCCATGCAGCTGCCTCGTTGACAATTCGCTCCGCGGTCACTCGGTCGGCCTTCTGCACCGTGTCGACGTACATCGCGAGCTTGTCGTCAACGGGATAGAGCCGCGTCGACATCAAGTCGTACAGAGGTGCGAGACGCAGCGCCCCGGGGTCCGTGTGCAGAAGCGAGAAGTTCTTTGCGTGCGCATCGCAATTGCCAATGGCGATGTTGAGGGTCAGCGCGCGCAGGAAGCTCTGGGTGTCCTCGTTGCGCGCTACGTCCTGAAGGACTCGCGCAATCGCGGCAAGGCTCGGGCCGGCGTCCTCCTGGTACTTGCGGTCGGGATCGACTCCAAGCGCTTGGCAGAAGTCCTCTTGATGGACGCGGCTGACCGATCCGTCGCTGGCAACACCGCGGTCGTATCGCTGGACGACGAGCACCGGGCGCTCGTCGATGGTGGTCGTCTCCACGTGAGCAACGTCGAGGCCGAGGTGGTGGGCAATGCGCATGCAGAATGCCTCGTTCTGGACGGTGTTCACAAAGCGCTCGATCTCCGGCTTGAGGATGTGCGTCGATGGAGTGCCGTCGATGGGTCGACCCCAGCGCCCATCGGGCATGCGCGTCAAAAGCAGCTTCTCCTGGACCCCCGCGAGCGACAGGCGCACTTTGCGTCCGACGCCGAGCGGCGCGCTGCGCAGATTGGCGACGAGCTCGGCGAGCTCGTCGTCGCCGAGCGGCTCCGCGGCAGTCGTGGACGGCATGCTGGGGGGCGGATCGCCCGCGGGCTGGATCACAAGCGCCCCGGCGCAGTCGCGGCCAAGCTCGGCGAGCAAGCCGAACACGTCGCTGGCTGGCACGTCGAGGTCCTCCGCGATCGCGCGGCGTGGCTCGCCCTCCGGCAGGAGCCCGTCGAGAAAGGCCCGCGTGCGCGCATTGGGATGGCGCTCGTTGGTCAGTGGCAGGTTGAGGGAGAGCACGGGCGTGCCGCCTTCGAATGTCTCATGCGCGGAGTCGGTGTAGTAGAGGCGCAGTCGGCCTTTGCGGTCGCGCTCGACCGTTGCGACGTGCAACTGGTTGAGCCAGATGGCCAGCGCTTCTGCCATCACCAATCGGCCTTCTGCAGCGTGGCACGAACGCCGAGGAGCTTGAGTAGGCGCAGGATGCGTCGTAGCTGCTCGGTCCCTTTGCCCTGCTCGAGGTCGGAGAGGTAGCTGCGATGCAGGCCCGCCATGTCCGCGAGCTCCTGCTGGGTCAGCCCAGCTTCTTCGCGGTAGGCGCGGATGGCCTGCCCGACCGACGCCGCCGTATAGAGTCGGAAGGGCTTGCCAGAAGACGGAGTCTTGGGGCGAGGTTCGCGGCTGGGAGGTGTCGGCATATCTCGACATTACCATGAGATGCCCACGTTGTCGGCTTTTCCGGACATCATGCTTGTCACTACTAGATGTCGGGCTTTCCCGACATCGCAGCAGCCGAGGTCTGGCTCAGGTTCTTGCGAGCGTCGACGCTGTCAATCGCCGGGGCGCCCGCCAGGTCGGCAAGAGCATGCTCTGCGAGTCGATCGTCGCCGGCCAGCAAGACCCGGTGAACGCTTCGTGAAGTAGCCCGCCGGTGGCCACCGCCGCTCAGACCAAGCCGGGCCGAGCTTGCGCTGCAGCTGGCGCCCGTCGGGCAGCCGGTACTTCGCGTACCACACCGGCCTACGCTTGCGATCGGCGCGGAAGACGTGGCCGCAAAGCGAAACCGCGCATTTGAAGGGCCTTTGCAGACAGAGCCGACGCGGGGACTCGAACCCCGGACCCCTTCATTTACGAGGATCTTGGCCCCCCAGGGCCATTTTCCCTGTAAATCGGGCAGGTTGAAGGGGCTGGGCGTCGATTTGTGGGGTGCCGTTTCCGCGGCATTACCGCACTTTCGGCGATGTCGACTGCGGGTTAGGGCGATCGACATCGACCCGAAAGGAAAGGCATGTCCGCAGCCCAGTGGCCTGCGGCCGGACGCTCGTGGTGCTCGCGTGGCTAGGCCGTGGCGCAAGAAATGGCCGTACGTCGGCAAGAAGGGCCGGCGCTCCTATGTGGTCGGCTTCTACGACCACGACCGGCGCGAGCGCTGCCGCTCGTTTCCCTCCGTGCGCCATGCCCGCGCGTGGATGGACGCCTACGTCACAGCCGAGCGCCGCGGGCGCGAGACCCTGCGCCGCTTCCTGTTGGACCTCGACGCGAAGGAGGCAAACGAACTGGAGGCCCGCACGATCGGGGAGGTGCTCGAGCTCTATCTGCAGGTCAACGCGCACCCCAGCAACCCCGGCGGCCTTGCGCCCTCGACCTACGAGCGCTACGAGTCCACGGTGGGGCTGCACATGCTCGACAAACCACGCGCTCGCGGCGTGGGGCGCCTCGCACCGCCGCGGCCCTACGCGGTCGCGCTCTGCGCGGTCTCGGCGGTGCGTTTCAACCAGCCGCAGGCGCCGGGCGCCTGGCGTGAGCAGATGCTGCGCGAAGGCGTCCCCAAGGCATCGCGCCAGAAAGCCTGGCGGGTGCTCTCGGCTGCGCTCAGCTGGGCTGCCTCCTCGAACCTCGTGGGTGAGATCCACACCAACGGGTGTAGCTTCGCGCCCGAGCCGCGCGGCAACATCCGCCGGTCGCTTCGCTCCGGCGGCACCGGCTATGAGCCCGGCCCCCGCCGCCACGGTCCGCTGGTGCCGGCCTGGGCGCTCTCACCCCAGGCGGTCGAGGCGATCCGCGTGCAGATGCTCGCCCGCGAGCAGGGACGCGAGCCGATCCTCGCGCAGCGCGACGCGATGGTCGTGTGCCTCCAATACGGGCTGTGCACCCGAAACCAGGAGGTCTGGGGGATGCGCTGGTCCTCGCTGAAAGACGGGTTCGCATGGGTGCTCGAGGTTCTCTCAAACGGGCGCCTTGACGAATGGGGCAAGACCGAGCACTCAACCCAGCGGCGCACCGTCATCCCGTCGCTGCTCGACGAAGACCTCGCCGCGTGGCGAAAGACGCTCGAGGGTTCAGGGCACCCGGTCGGCGCCCTGGACTTCATCATTCCCGGCGATCTCGCAGGCCCCGAGCACGGCGCCCGGGACCAGCGCACAGGCGCCTGTCACTTCAGCGAAAACCAGGCCCGCGCCTGGGGCGAGCGCTTCTTCACCCCCGCCGTCGAGAAAGCGGCCGAGCAGCCCGAGCTCTTCGCGATCCTCGGCGCCACCCCCTACTCGCTGCGCCGAGGAGGCATCTCCCTGCGCCTGCGCGCCGAGGACCCCCAAACCGTCGCCAGCGAGTGCGGCACCAGCCTACGCACACTCAGCACCCACTACGCCTACGCGATCGACGACCTCCGCCGCAACGGACCACGCCCCGCCGACACCGAGTGGCGCGCCGCCCGCACAGAGCAAGCCGACCGCCAAGCGCTAAGAAGCCCGCCCAGTGCGCTCGTCCTCAGCAACCGGGCGCACCCTCGCGGCAAGATCCGCAACTGGCTCGACACCCACAGACGACGGACGCGGGGGGTGTAGCCGCTCCTCAACATGAAGCACTGGCGAACGGTCAACGTTGGTGCGGTCTCGAGGCCTCGCGCTCGCGCCACGAGTGGAACTGCGATCACAACGGTGCCGCCCCGCACATGTTCGCTTACACCGGACCAAGCCGGCGTGATCGCGTCGTCGGCCTCGGCACCTCCCTCTCGTCCGAGGCGCAAGCCGCGATCCAGACGGGTCGTGCGCCTGCTCGCATGGCGAAGCCCAAGCAGCTCAACATCGGCGGAGGGATGATCGCCGCCACCGCTACTGACCAAACAGCTTCAGCAGCGCTACGACCGCGAGGTAGGCGAAGGACAGCAGCATTGGGGCGAGCTTGCCAGCCGCCAAGCGCCCGTCAAAGCGCGGCATCGGGTTATGACGCTCTTCACGCCTGCGCGAACAGGTCCAGCAGTGCGCAACCAGACGGCGCTACTCGTTGCAGCGGTTCTTGTAGCTTGAGGTCCTCGTGTTGCGTCACGGGCGTGCGCTGCTTCGCCGCTAGGTCAGGCGCCCAGCTTCGGCTATACCCCCCGCGGGCCTATGAGCGAATCGTCAGCTGTTGCCGACGGCGCTGGCGCACAGCGCACTTTTTGTATCCATCGGAGGCGATGGCGGCGCGAATTCAGGAACTTTCAGCCCACTGGCACTCATGTGGTCGAATCCTGCGAACAGGTTCAGGACTCCGTCTATGCCCAAAACGGCTGATGCATTCAAGCACGAAGCGTCGTTGACCGTGTCAATGACTTCGCTCCCTCCAAGCCCTGGTCCGCCGTTCTCTGCCACGCTGATCCCGATGCTTGGGAACTGACTAAAAGATGACGCGGTCAGCGTCAGAGTCCCATTGGACGCCACCGAGCCAGATAGGGCGATCCTGGGTCCCAGTTTCTGGAAGGTTTCAAACGATATTTTCGTGCCGGGGATCGTCATCTTCGCGAGCGGCGCTACCACCGACAGGAATCCGTTCTCGGAACCGTAGGTCAGTGAGAACGTCGTCGGGGTGGACGAGAACGTTTCTTCTTCGACGGCGCCCTTTTCTTCAATGCAGTCCAAGGCCGAACGGAAGAGTCGCTGCACTTCGATCGCAAGGTGGGATGTCGTGTGAGGCTTCATGACGTCTGGACTGATGATTTCGGTGCCGTTCCACCCGAAAATAATCGTCCGCAATCCACGGTACGTGGACCCACCCGTGAATGGAGCGTAGTTGTCGCCACGGAACTTGGTATTTACGGCAGCGAGCAACGAAGAGAGGCCGCCCCCTGGATTGCATTCAGCGGGTGGCATAAATGCCTCCGCAGGCGCAATCAGGTTGGCCCACAGTAGGTATGGAGTCAAGCCGCACGATGGAACATGAGTAACGACGGTGCTAAAGAAGCAGCTCCCGGGGTCCACGACGTATTCCTGCGGAATCCACATCTTGACGGTGACTTCAAAGAGCGTCACATACGTGAACTTGTCCGTTTCGACGGCGGTCGGGTTCGACGAGACCCCGTCCACCGTGGCCATGACGCGCACCGTGCCTGCCGCATGCTGGGGGTCCGTAACGGTACAGCTGGTCGTCGAGGAGCACGACACTTTGGTCGCGGTAGAGCCACCGAACGAGAATGAGGTGGTACCCGGTTCCGTGGCAAAGCCGGACCCTTTAACCGTGATCGTTTCACCACCGCGTGCACTGCCTTCTGCCGGCGACATGCCGTTCACGACAGGAGCCGCAGGCGCCGTTGGTGCCAGCACGTATGCCACGGCACCGAGGCTGGTACCCGAGTTGGTTGCATAGGTAGTTGAGTCCCAACGGGCCGTATAGCTGCCGCCCGAGAGTTCGGCCGTGTAAATGGCGGCTGACGCGATCACGTCGGAGCCCGCCTCGCTGTATGTTTCGTTCTGTAGGGTATTCGCTGCGATGCCGCTGAGCTGCAGGCTGCCCGTGCCCTCGCCGCCGACGAGGATCAGCACGAGGTCCCCAGACTGCGTCTTGAAGGGAAGTTCGAGCTGCGTGCCTCCGGCAGCGCCGGCTCCTGTCGCGCTGACGTCGTTCGAGAACACTTCAGCCACCGAGTAGCCGCTGATGCCTGCCCCTGCGATCGCATGGTTGCCTGCACCGGAGCTGTATGACCCGGTGTTCGAGGCTGACCGTCCAATCGAGATCGCCTCGTTGCCCGAGTAGCTCGCGATCACAGAGAGATCCTGGCTCCAGCTGATCGATCCCATGGGCTGACCTCCGGCCGTGCTGCCCACATAGAAGTATTCCGAGTTGGCGGACGGAATCGTGATCGACTCCGCTGGCGCGATGCCGGATTCCACTGTTGCGGCGTAGGCCGACGTTGTCTCAAGGCCAGCAGGCAAGGTCGCCATTGCCAGCAGCCCCCCAGCGATCACTGTCAAGAACAGCTTGGCCCCTGACCAGCGGCGCTGGTGACCGCCCCCCGCCACATCGTTCCGATCCCTGATCCGTCCTCTTGGCCTGGCTGGCATCGCGCGCCCCTTTTGCTCAACGACGGCGGCCTACTGCGCACATGCCCCTCCATCGGCAACAGGACACCGACCTTTCCCCGCCTAACCTACTCAGACGTTATGACTGTGTCAATAGCTACGAGGAGTCCTTCTAGCTTGCGCCTGCCTGGCGAGCGGTGCGAGCACGAACCAACCAACGGTGCGAAGCTTACGGAAGGGACGAATCTCGATAACGCGGGCGGAGGCTCGGCAGACGCCTCCTCCGCCAAGGCGAAGCGGCAGTCTGACGCGCCGCCACTCGACCGAGTGCCACTCGTCCAAGGCGGGTACCAGATCAGCCGTCCGGCTGGCCGCCGCTCGCCGAGTCAAGCACGCGCCGCGGTCGTGCTTCTGGCGATTTGCGGGACTCGCGGTGGGCGGGGGTGCGGACCTGCTTTCAGCTGCCCGCGGTGCTCACGACGCCGGCGACCCCCTGCCTTCGCCCGGCAAGGGTATTGGTGGCGAACCCGCCCGGAGACCCGGAGACCCGGAGACCGCGGAAGCCAGAGCCATCGCCCGCCGCGTGGCAGCGGTCGCGAGAGACCGCAGCGGAGTCGGCGCGCCCGGCCCTGCGCGCTACCACCGACCGCTTCGAACATGCCGTCGGAGGCGACGCTCAAGCTGCGCCTCGTTCGAGCGCGACCACCAACGTGCGCACCGGCCCCCTGCGGGGCTGCGAGGGGCCCCGCAGCTCTCGGCTCGACGCACCGCACCTGCGCACGAACGCCAAGAGTCGAACGGTCGCTTGGCAGCAGAGCATCGACTCGCCAGGAAGAGTATGGTGGCGTCGTGCGCTCACAATGGGGGGCAACAGGTCGCATGTGAAGCATGCCGCGCGTCTCGGCCTTGAAAGATTTGCAGGCGACCCGCACTTGCGTCGGTTGCGTATTGGCGCGTTGGGAGGGCGATCCGATCTATGACCGTATGGATCCCGCCAACCGCGAAATATGCGCGATTGAAGAATGCGACCCTCGCTCGCGAGAAACGTGAATATGTCCAGTCAGCCACCGGCTAAGAACATGCGCGAAGAGTTCGAGAGCAAACTCATTGACCTTCACGCCACGCTTATTCCCTACGCAGCGGTTCTGGGTGCTGGCGCAGGGGTCTGGGCAGCGCTACGACACAGGCTTCTCGCTGACGAGAGGACGGTTCTGCTCTCAATGGTCGGAGTTGACGCTGTCTTGTTGGCCATCATTGTCACCGCCGTCGCACTGCTGGTTGGATTGCTAGAGGGCCTCTTTGGCCAGATGATCGCAAGCGGACTAGGCGGAGTCCGAGGCTTCTTTTTCCCGTTTAAGGTGATCGCGTGGGTTGGTGCTCTCGCGATCATTGTTGGCCTTGTTGCTGCGATCGAGGTCGACATCAGTGGCGAGCGCACGCGAGCCGCACTGTTTGGGCTGTCCTTCGGACTCACAGTTGCGACTGTCCTAGGGTCGCTCGCGCTGATCTATCAGATCGTCACGTATTCCGAAGAAAAACGGAAACATGACACTGCGAAAGAACGCGCTGAGGCCCAAAAAGAACGGAAGGACCGCGAACGTAAGCAAACGACATCGGAAGAAATTGCAGAGAAGAAACGAGAGCTAGATGGCTGATTCCGAATTCACGGCTTCAGTGGTCGTAGTGGGTGAAGTGGCGGCCGGGATCCTCGATTTGGCCGGCTTCCCAGAGCAGCCAGTTGTGCCAGACGCCGGCGGCGAGGGCGAGTA
>Ga0335074_10000121_pt1 | contig 130290 bp, 116 predicted proteins | sample Lox_Sample_23_FD_206715 | JGI IMG/M metagenome (GOLD analysis project Ga0335074, IMG submission 206715) | Soil microbial communities from Loxahatchee National Wildlife Refuge, Florida, United States - Lox_Sample_2.3 | ecosystem: Environmental > Terrestrial > Soil > Wetlands | place: USA...
TGTAGTTCCAGGCCAGCTTGGTCCCGGCCGGGATGCCCGCGCCGCAGTTGCTCGGCCCGGTGCCCGCGCTCGAGCACACGTCCGTGCCGCCCGGGTTGACCGTCCAGCCGTGCGACTTCAGCAGGCTGACGGCGTCCGAGACGCTGAACGGGTACGGGTCGGTCGCCGCGTCCCCCGGCAGGTACGGGCTCTGCGGGTAGGCCGGGATCGGCCCGTACGCAGGCGCGCCCGCGCCGTGCATGAACGCGGTGATCCAGCCCTGCTGGTCGACCAGGTGCGCGAGCGCCTGGCGGATGTACAGCTGGTTGATGATGTTGTCGAAGTCGCCGGTGGTGTCCTTGAAGTTGTAGTTCGCGAAGTTCATGCCGAAGTCCGGCTCGCCGAAGTAGCTGTAGCCGAGCCGCAGGACCTCCGGCAGCTGCGGGACGTCGTTGTAGTCCACGTAGGCCACGTCGATCGCGCCGGCCCGGATCGCGTTGAACTCAGCGGTGTTGGAGGTGAACGGGACCCCCTGGAAGTTCGACTGCGGGGTCACGTGCGGGCCGCCGTAGGTGGTGTTCGGCACCATGGTGAACCCGCCGGTCGTGGCGTTGTAAGCGGACAGCTTGTACGGGCCGTCGACGACCTGCCACAGCGGGTTGGTCGCGTAGGTGCTCAGCGACTTGGCCTGGGTGATCAGGTAGTTGTAGATCTTGGTCATCGCGGCCGGGGTCCAGCCGGACGCCGGGATGACCGCGCCGCTGGCCGATTCCTTGGCCCACACCGTGCTGGGCAGCGGGATGATCGGGCCCTGGCCCAGCAGGTCGTCGGTGAACCAGGTCGGGTTGACCGCGGAGCTGAGGTTCATCACCAGCGTCGTGGAGTTCGGCTCCGAGGTGCTCACCAGGTTGTCCGGGAAGTGGCCGGGCACGTAGCCCTCCCAGTCCGCCGGGGACTCCTTGATCGCCGCCTTGACCAGGTCGATGAAGAACAAGACGTCGTTCGCGGTGATCGGCTGGCCGTTGGACCACTTGTAGCTGCTCTTCAGCGAGAACGTGACCGTCTTGTCGCCGTTGGAGTACGTCGCCGGGTTGGCGATGCTCATCGGCGGGTACAGCTCTGGGTCGGTCCCGTAGACCGTCCAGTACAGCGGCCGCCACAGCTCCCAGATGAACGTGAAGTTGTTGAAGACCGAGTTGTCCGCGCCGGCCACGACCGGGAAGATCCAGTTCGGCGTGGCGCCGGGCTGCATCGCCCAGGTGATCGTGCCGGCCTTCTTCGGCCCGCTGGCCGACGCGACCGGCACCGAGCCGATCCCGCCCGGCACCGTGACGCTCCCGGGGGTGGTGGTGGTCGTGCTGCTGCTGCTGCTACTGCTGCTGCTGCTGCAAGCGGCAAGCGCGGTGATGGTGGCCACCCCTACCAGTAGCCCGCCGGCGGTCCTGCTCCGAAGTTTCATCATCGGCCCTCCCTCCTCGCGCTGTTGGCGCCTGTGGTCCGTCCTGGGGTCATGAGCTTGTCGCCCTTCTCTCTCTCTCGAAGTTCGCCGGTGATCCGCTCCGACACCGTCGCGGGGCGTCTGGGTCGCAGTCCCCTAACCGGTTACGGCCCGTATCCCCCGGCACGCCTGTGTCGGCCCACGGCGGGCCGACCGGTCAGCTACCGGTGTTATGAGTTAGCGGAAGCGTAAGTTCCATATTGCATCGATCTCTCGGCAATAAAGTCACAACTTGCCATCAATCCCCTGGCGGGGGTATCCCCGCTAGGCTAACGACACCATCCGGATTTTCCCGGATCTATGCGATTTTGTAATCTACGTACCATCAGTCGCGCTGGTCTCAGCGGCCTGAAGGATTGCCGCGCAGGCGGCGTGTCGCCGCAGAATCTCCGTCCACGCCCGCCGCCATCGCCAAGATCGTCAGTGAATCCGGCGTGCGCGCTACTCCCCGTAACGGGAACGATATACCCCGCAACCGTGATTACTAAGCGTGACATAGGTCGGTGCGCAGGAATGGCCGGGACGCGCCTACCTGAAGATGACGGTGCGGCGGCCGTGGAGCAGGACACGGTGCTCGGCGTGCCAGCGCACGGCCCGGGCGAGCGCGACCCGTTCCGCGTCACGGCCGATGGCCGCGAGGTCCTCGGGGCTGGAAGTGTGATCGACCCGGGCGACTTCCTGCTCGATGATGGGGCCCTCGTCGAGGTCGGCGGTCACGTAGTGCGCGGTCGCGCCGATCAGCTTCACGCCGTGCGCGTGTGCCTGGTGATAAGGACGTGCTCCTCTGAAACTAGGCAGGAAGGAGTGGTGAATGTTAATGATGCGGCCGGGCATCTTGGCGCAGAGCTCAGGCGACAGGATCCGCATGTAGCGGGCCAGCACCACGAAGTCGATGTTCAGCTCGCCGACCAGGTCAAGCAGGCGGCTCTCGGCCCGCTGCGCGGCCAGCGGATCGTCCCGGCCCGAGCCGGCCGGCACATGCTCGAACCTGACCCCGTGCGCCGCGGCGAGCGGAGCCAGGTCGGGATGATTGCCGACCACGAGCGGGATATCGATCCGCAGCGACTCGGCGGCTCGCCGGTACAGCAGGTCGTTCAGGCAGTGACCAGCCTTCGACACCATGATCAGCGCCCGCGGGTGGACCGCGGTGTCGTGCAGCTCCCACTCCATGGCGAACTCGGCCGCCACCGGGAGGAAGCCCGCGTACAGGTCCTGGCGGGTCTTGGGCGCGGGCGGCAGGGCCTCCACGTGGACCCGCATGAAGAACCGGCCAGGACCGCTGGCCGTCCGGTCGCCGAACTGCTGGCTGTCGAGCACGTTGCAGCCCGCCTGGTGCAGGTACGCCGCCACCGCGTGCACGATCCCGACCCGGTCCGGGCAGGACAGCGTGAGGACGAACTCGCCCATCACGCGCCCACCGCATGGACGCCGCCGTCCACGTGCACGATCTCTCCCGTGGTGGCCGGAAACCAGTCGGAAAGCAGGGCGACGCACGCTCGCGCGGTCGGCTCCGGGTCGGTGATGTCCCAGCCGAGCGGGGCCCGCTCGCCCCACACCCCCTCAAACCTCTCGAAGCCCGGTATGGACTTGGCCGCCATGGTGCGCAGCGGCCCCGCCGCCACCAGGTTGACCCGGACGCCCTGCGCGCCGAGGTCGCGGGCCAGGTACCGCGCGCACGACTCCAGGCCGGCCTTGGCCACTCCCATCCAGTCATAGCCAGGCCAGGCCACGCTCGCGTCGAAGTCGAGGCCGACCACCGACCCGCCGCCGCCCATCAGCGGCAGCGCGGCCATCGTGATCGCCTTCAGCGAGTACACCGACACCTGCACGGCGGTCGCGACGTCAGGCCACTTGGTGTGCAGGAAGTTCCCGCCGAGCGCCTCGGCGGGGTTGGCGTACGCGATCGCGTGCAGGACGCCGTCGAGGCCATCCACGTGCGCGGATACCCGTCCGGCCAGCGAGGAAAGGTGGTCATCGTCGGTCACGTCGAGCTCAAGGACCGGCGGTGGCGAGGGAAGCCGCTTCGCGATCCGCTCGACCAGGCTCAGCCGGCCGAACCCGGTGAGCACCACGGTCGCGCCCTCCTGCTGCGCCACCCGCGCCACGTGGAACGCGATCGAGGCGTCGGTGATGACCCCCGTGACCAGGATCCGCTTGCCAGCCAGGATTCCCATGACACCCTCACTCCCCTGCCAGATCGGCGCCCACCTCAACAGCCTGCCAAGCCAGGACCGGAGTACTAAATGGCCTGCGTCACGAAGCTACCGCGCAGCCGGTTGTTGGTTTGCGACAACCAGCCTCAGTGCCCCATGCCCAGCCCGCCGTCGACCGGGATGACCGCGCCGGTGATGTAGGCCGCGTCCTCACCGGCCAGGAACGCCACGGCCGCAGCCACCTCGTCCGCCGACGCGTACCTGCCGAGCGGGACCGCGGCCAGGATGGCGGCCTTCCTGTCCTCCGGCAGGCCTGCCGTCATGTCGCTGTCCACGAAACCCGGCGTGACCACGTTCGACGTGATGCCGCGAGAGCCGAGCTCGCGGGCCAGGGACCGGGCCAGGCCGACAAGCCCGGCCTTTGACGCAGCGTAATTGGCCTGCCCGGCCGAGCCGTAAAGACCGACGACGGACGAGATGAAGATCAGCCGGCCGCGGCGCATCCGCATCATGCCGCGCACCGCCCGCTTGGCCACCCGGTACGCGCCGGCCAGATTCGTGTCGAGCACCTCGGCGAAGGCGTCCTCGCTCATCAGCGCGAGCAGCTGGTCGCGGGTCACGCCCGCGTTAGCCACCAGCACCTCCACCGGACCCTGGTCCGCCTCCACCGCCCCGAATGCCGCGTCGACCGACGCCGCATCCCTGACGTCGCAGCGGACCACCGCCAGCCCTTCCACCGGGTCCCCAGAGCGGGAGGTCACGGTGACGCTGTCGCCGCCCGCCGCCAGCCGCCTGGCGATGGCCAGCCCGATCCCCCGGTTTCCCCCCGTCACCAGCACCGAATGTCCCACCCGCACCTCTCCTTCCGCGCTCGGTTGCCAGGAGATGACCGCTCAGTGTACGGCGGGCTGAGGTTTCTGGAGGTAAAAGGATGCCGCGGTCCTGAGGTGCCGGGTGCGGGACAGCTCCCCCGGGGCCAGCACTCCCCGCGGCGGCTAGCATCTGGTGCCGTGGATGATGACCAGGGGCGGATCGATCCCCAGTTCACCGCGCTCCCGCTGCGGGATCTCGCGGATGCGGCGCTCGCGCAGGCCAGGGCGCTAGGCGCCCAGCACGCTGACTTCCGCGCCGAGCGCATCAGGGGGCAGTACATCGCCATGTCCGACGGGAACCTGCAAGGGTCGGCGGATGCCGACGACGCCGGCCTGGCCGTCCGCGTCGTCGTCGACGGCACCTGGGGCTTCGCCTCGGCCGTGGACCTGGACCCGGATTCGGCGGCCCAGGCGGCGCGGCAGGCCGTCGAGGTCGCCAAGGTCGCCGCCGCGATGAACACCGAGCCCATCGAGCTCGCCCCCGAGCCCGCCCACGGCGAGGTGACCTGGGTATCGGCCTACGAGATCGACCCGTTCACGGTCGCCATCGCCGACAAGGTCGCGCTGCTCGCCGACTGGAGCAACGCTTTGCTCGCCCACGCCGCAGTCAGCCACGCGGACGCGGCCCTCCAGCAGGTCATGGAGTGCAAGTTCTACACCGACGGCGCGACCACGGCCACCCAGCAGCGGGTCCGCCTGTACCCGGCGCTCACCGCCATCGCGGTCACCGACGACGGCAGGTTCGACAGCATGCGGACGCTGGCGCCGCCCGCCGGGCGCGGTTATGAGTACCTGATCCCGGGTACGTCAGGCGCCGGCTGGGACTTCGCCGCCGAGCTGGCCGAGCTTCCTGAGCTGCTCGCGGCCAAGCTCCGCGCCCCTTCGGTCGAGCCCGGCCACTACGACCTGGTGGTCGACCCGTCCAACCTCTGGCTCACCATCCACGAGTCGATCGGCCACGCCACCGAACTGGACCGGGCGCTCGGCTACGAGGCCGCCTACGCCGGGACCTCCTTCGCCACCCCGGACAAGCTCGGCAACCTCCGGTACGGGTCGGAGGTCATGCACGTCACCGGCGACCGCACCGTCGAGCATGGCCTGTCCACCGTCGGCTACGACGACGAGGGGGTGGCCAGCCAGTCCTGGGACCTGATCAGCGACGGCATCCTGGTCGGCTATCAGCTTGACCGGCGGATGGCACAGCGGTGCGGGTTCGGCCGTTCCAACGGGTGCGCGTTCTCCGACGGCCCCGGCCACGTGCCGCTCCAGCGCATGGCGAACGTGTCGCTGCGGCCGGGTCCGCCCGGCGCCCCGTCCACCGAGGACCTCATCGCCGGGGTGACGGACGGGATCTACGTGATCGGCGACAAGAGCTGGTCCATCGACATGCAGCGGTACAACTTCCAGTTCACCGGCCAGCGGTTCTTCAAGATCAAGAACGGCAGGCTGGCCGGGCAGCTGCGCGACGTCGCCTACCAGGCCACCACCACCGACTTCTGGGGGGCCATGGAGGCGGTCGGAGGTCCGCAGACCTACGTGCTCGGCGGCGCCTTCAACTGCGGCAAGGGCCAGCCCGGCCAGATCGCCCCGGTCAGCCACGGCTGCCCGGCCGCGCTAATGCGGGGCGTGCGGATACTCAACACGGCGGAGGAGGGAGCGGTATGACCACCGGGCTGCCTCCGCAGGAGGCCGTGGAGCGCGCGCTGGCCGCGGCCCGTGGCCACGACTGCGTGGTGATCGCCGAGGAGACCTCCGAGGCTAACCTCCGCTGGGCGGCTAACACCCTGACCACCAACGGCGTGTCCCGCTCCCGGCAGCTCACCGTCATCGCCATCGACCGCGGCGCCGGCGGCGCGAAGGTCGGCGTGGTCTCCCGGGCCGGGGTCCGTCCTGATCAGGTCGAGGACGTGGTCCGTGAGGCAGAGCACGCGGCCGCCGAGGGAACGCCCGCCGAGGACGAGGCGCAGCTGCCCGGACCGGGGAACAACGAGTCGTTCGGCGTAAATAGCACGGAACCCGCCTGGGACGACACGCCTGGGCGGACGGATATAGGCGTGCTGCGCGACTTCGCGGCCGCGCTCGGCCAGACCCTGCGCGAGGCCGAGGCGGCGGGCCGCAAGCTGTACGGGTTCGCCGAACACGGACTGGTCAGCACGTTCCTCGGTACCTCGGCCGGGCCGCGGCTGCGGTACGACCAGCCTGCCGGGCGGATCGAGCTGAACGCGAAATCGGCCGACATGGTGCGTTCGGCCTGGACCGGGACGGCGACGCGCGACTTCACCGACGTGAACATCGCCGGCCTTGACGCCGGGCTCGCCGAGCGCCTCGGGTGGGCCGAGCGCTCGGTGCCGCTGCCGCCGGGCCGGTACGAGACGCTGCTGCCGCCCACCGCCGTATCCGACCTGCTCGTCTACCTGTACTGGCAGGCGGGCGCGAAGGATGCCGTCGACGGGCGGACGGTGTTCAGCAAGCCGGGCGGTGGCACGCGGGTCGGCGAACGGCTGTCCACGCTGCCGGTCACGCTGTCCAGCGACCCGCGGGCGGCCGGGCTCGGCTGCGCGCCGTTCGTGATCGCGCACACGTCGGGTGCGAACGACTCGGTGTTCGACAACGGGCTGCCGCTGCGCCACACCTCGTGGATCAAGGACGGCTCGCTGGCGGCCCTGCACTCCTCGCGGCACTCGGCCGCGCTGGCCGGGCTGCCGGTCACGCCGTCCATCGACAACCTGACCTTCGCCGCCGCGCCCGCCGGGGACGCCCCGCTGCCCTCGATGCAGTCGATGATCGCCTCGACTGGACGCGCGCTCCTGCTGACGTGCCTCTGGTACATCCGCGAGGTGGACGCGCAGACCCTGCTCCTCACCGGCCTCACCAGGGACGGCGTCTACCTGGTCGAGAACGGCGAGGTGGTCGGCGCGGTGAACAACTTCAGGTTCAACGAGTCCCCGGTCGCGATGCTGGGACGCCTGCTGGAGGTCGGTGCCACCGTGCCGACGCTGCCGCGCGAATGGGGCGACTGGTTCAATCGCGCCGCGATGCCCCCGGTACGGGTCGAGGGCTTCAACATGTCGTCGGTGAGCCAGGCCAGCTGATCCCGGCCGACCGCGTATCGCCTGGGCTTGCTTATAGGCATACGGTGGAGGGATGAGGGTAGGGCACGCCAGCCGCGCGCGGGAATCGGTGCACCTGGTGACCCAGGCGCAGCGCTCCCTGTCCGACGACATCGCCTACCGGCAGCGCAGGTACCTGCTCATGATGGGCATCCGCGCGGGCTGCTTCGTGGTCGCCGTCGTCATGTTCATCAATCATCTCGGCTGGCTGACCGCCATCCCCGCAGTGGGCGCTATCGTCATTCCGTATTTCGCAGTTGTGTTCGCAAACGGCGGCCGCGAGCCTAGCAACACGCGCGGCTTCATGGAGTACCGGCCAAACCTGCCGACTACCCGACAGCGGCCGGGGCCGCCGCCCGATGGAAACAGCGGCGTAAACAACGGGCACGCCGAGTGGCCGCGCCCGAGCGACAACTGATTCGGCCTGCTCAGCCCTGTCCCGAGATCTGGTTGTAATTGGGTCTTGACACACAGGGGGGAGTTTCCGTGTAGCATTCATATCGGTGCTCTGGTCCCCCGTCGGGGCACCGCTGCCGGCGTTCCGGGCCCCCGTCGGAACGCCGATGATCGCGACGCCGGGTGGTTTGCCCCCGTAGCCACCCGGCGTCGCCCTATACTCGCCGCCTTTGGGCGGCTTCGCATTGGCTCGCAATGCTTGTCCGGGGGGACGACCCCCCGTACCCCCCGCGTGGCTCCCTCGCCGTGGGGGTGCTGTTCGTTGGCCGGCTTCCCTCGCCGTGGGGTGCTGTTCGTTGGCCGGCTTCCCTCGCCGTGGGGTGCTGTCCGTTGGGCGGCTTCCCTCGCCGTGGGGTGCTGTTCGTTGGGCGGCTTCCCTCGCTGTTCGGGGTGGACGTGGGCTGTTTGTCCGCTCAGGGGGGGCTGGGCTTGGGCTGGCTGCCGGCTCGGAGGGGGCTGGGGCACCCCACGAGTAGTCGGCCCGGACAAGCCAGACAGATGGTCACCAACCGGCGGTGCGGCACCCCTTGGAGGCGGGCCGCAGGAACCCGGCGCGGGTAACCGCTCACGCGGTGGCGACCCCATGGAGGGTGGACCCGGACAGCGCTGCGCGGAGTGGAAGGAGTGGCGGTCGTGCGCCGTCCTCCCGGGACGGCGGGTGCCGTCGGGCCGTCTCCTGGCCGGATGCGCCGCTTGCCTGCATCTGGGGACTATTTCCATGGTTGATCAGGGTCTTGTGGTTGATTGGGGGTACAGGAATGCGCGGGATCAACCGCTAAGCCCGGATCCACCACAATGGCCGGACCTCGGTAGAGCAACCCCTGCCGAACGGCACTGGCGGGCGTGCCGTCGACGCCGACGGTTCTGGCGAACGCCGCGGCTGCGGCTTGGCGGGACGGCTCGGTGGCGGGCGGGGTTTACTGGTGGTGCGGGTGGTGCTTTGGGGGTGGGTGGTGAGGGTGGGGAGTCGGGTGGGGGCGTGGCTATCGGCGTGGTGGGCGGGATCATGGGAGGGACGGGGTTTGCATTTTGTATTCCGTCCCGGGTGAAGTGTTCGGAGGTTCCTAACTGGGGGCGCTGATCGCGCGGAGAGGGCGCAGGAAGGTCTCGGGTGTTTTCGTTAGGGGCGCGGGCAAAAGACCCGGGGAATGAGCAGGGGGTACTTGCTATTGGACCGGTTAATGCCACATCGTGGGAAAGGATGGGGGTTATTCGGTCTTGCGGAACTCGGCTATGGCTATGGCCAGCATCGTCACGCCCATAACGGCCACCATGGCGATAGATAGTCCCACTGGGACAAGCCAGCCGTCCCAGGTAATGCCAGGGCTCAGCGCGGCAGCCGCGGCCGGACTGACCGACAGGTGTTCGAATACCGCGTGGCGCATCGGGGCGACGACGTAGGTCAGCGGGTCGATGCGGGTCAGCACGGTCAGCCAGGCAGGAAGCCCGTTCAGCGGGTAAAGGGCGCCGGACAGGAAGAACAGCGGCAGGACGACCATCTGGGTGAGCGCCATGAAGGCCTGGATCTTCTTGATCCGAGCCGCCATCATCACCCCGAACGCGGTCAGCGTGAACGAGAGCAGCAAGAGCTCACCGACCAGGGTCAGCAGCAGCGTGGGCGAGTAGGGCACGTGAGCCACGCCGGCGAGGATCAGGAAGATGATCCCCTGGAAGGTGGCTACCGTGGCGCCCCCCAGGCACTTGCCGACCACGATCGACCACCGGCGCACGGGCGCCACCATCATCTCGGCCAGGAAGCCGAACTCCCGGTCCCAAACGATCGACGAGGCCGAGAAGATCGCGGTGAACAGCACCGACATCGCGAGCACGCCCGGGTAGATGAACGTCCTGAAGTCCACCCCGGCCGGCAGGCCGGCGGAGGCGAGCCTGGACAGGCCGGTGCCGAGCACGAACAGGAACAGGACGGGCTGCACCAGGGCCGTGATCGCCCGCAGCCGGTCGCTGCGGAACCTGATCAGTTCGCGGCGCCAGACGATGCTGGCAGCGCGCATGTCGTGGCGCAGGCTGCGCTCGGGAACCGCGACCCGGATCGCTTGGGTGAGGGCTCGTTCCTCGTCCTCGAACGTGTCCTGCGGTGCGGTTTCTTGAGCTGTCATCGTGCGCTACCTCCTGCCGAACCGCGTCGCGATCATGCGGTTGCGGTCCGCGACCGATGCCTCGGCATCACGGATCGTCTTACCCGTGTACGACATGAACACGTCGTCCAGGGAGGGCCGGGATACGCTTACCGACCGGATCGTTACGGGCAGGGTCGCGAACAGCCGGGGCACGAAGTGCTCGCCCGCCTCCACGGAGAACGTCACCAGTCCCTCGTGCATCTCCGCCTCGATGCCGAACTCATCGGCCAGCGCGCGGATGGCCGCCGCGTCGTCGGCCGTGCTGATCTGCACCCGGTCCTTGCCGACGGAGGCCTTCAGCGCCTCAGGGGTGTCGATGGCGACGATCTTGCCGTGGTCGATGATGGCGATCCGGTCGCAGTTCTCCGCCTCGTCCATGTAGTGGGTAGTGAGGAAGATCGTGATGTCCTCGCGCTTCTTCAGGCCGTTGATGTACTCCCAGATCGATACCCGCGTCTGCGGGTCCAGACCCACCGTCGGCTCGTCGAGGAACAGCACCCGCGGCGCGTGCAGCAGGCCGCGGGCGATTTCCAGCCGACGCTGCATGCCGCCGGAGTAGGTGGCCACCACGCCGTCCCGCCGCTCCCACAGCCCGACCATCTCGAGCACCTGGCGCAGCCGCGGCCCGAACGCCACCTTCGGCACCCCGTACAGTTCGGCGTGGAACCGCAGGTTCTGCTCTCCGGTCAGGTACCCGTCCAGCGTGCTGTCCTGGAACACCAGGCCGATATTTCGGCGCACGGTGTCCCGTTCCTTGACCACGTCGTGCCCTGCCACCCTGGCGATACCCGAGGTCGGGTCCGCCAGGGTGCACAGGATCTTGATCGTGGTGGACTTGCCGGCGCCGTTCGGCCCCAGGAAGCCGAACGTCTCGCCGGTCTCCACCTCGAAATCGATGCCGCGGACGGCTTCGATCTCGCCGTACTTCTTGGTCAGCTTGCTGACCGAGACCGCTGGGGTCACTCGTGGGTGTCCTCTTCCGCTTCCTCGTCGTCTGCCGCGAGGATACGGTACAGGGCCTTGCGCGTGTCGGCCAGGATCTTACTGGCCTGCTTGACCTGGGCCGGCGTGCCGGCCTGCGCCACCTGCATGGTGGCCATCGTGACCTGCCTGGTCAGGGCGTGCAGCTGGAACATGGCGTCGTCGACGCTGCCCGTCACGGCGTCCCAGGATGCCCTGAGCTCGTCGGCGTGAGCCGTGACGTACTCCCGGCCCTCGTCGGTCAGCGTGTAATTGCGGCGCCGGTCCTCGCCGGCCTCGGCGCTGATCAGGCCCTCGTCCTCCAGTTGCTGGAGCGCCGGGTAAACCGACCCCGCACTCGGCCGCCACACGCCCTGCGTGCGCGTGCCGATCTCCTGGATGAGCTGGTACCCGTTCCACGCCTGGCCCTCGGCCAGCAGGTCGAGGATCGCCGCGCGGACGTCACCGCGCCGGACGCGCCGGCCGCGGACCGCGAACCCGCGGCCCATCTCCGGCGGCCCGAACGGCCCGCCGCGCATCTTGAACTGAACCGGACCGCCGGGCATCCAGGGCCGGGGGCCAGCCCAGGGTCCGGGACCCGGACCGGGGCCGCCGCGCATCCGGGCGCGCCCCCGCAGATGCTCCCGGTGGTGATGACCTTCCCGGGGATCGTCCCAATCTTCGTCGTGCATTGCTTGACTCCTTCAAGTATGTCTAGATCGCTTCTCGATCTCTGTCGTTAGGTCAACGATATATCGATATCGATCACATGGCAAGTCCGAGTTCACGATCTTTTTCTGCCGAACGAGCGGTGGTGACTCCCCCGGGCCAGCCAGGGCGGCAGGGTGTCAAGCGTTCGTTTCTTAGTCGGCGACGATCGAGTAGGCGACCACGCCCCGGCGCATAGCGTCGATGGCAGCGCGAGCGGTCGCGGACAGTGCTGGCCCCCGGGGGGACGACCCCTCCGGGGGGACGACTGGCGCGCGTTCGGAAGGCTCGGGGGCGGCGGCTATCTGGTCTAGGAGGTCGATGAGCTGCTTGACGGAGCGGACGAAATCTCCCGGGGTCAGGTCGGGGGCGCCGTCGAGGACGCTCTCCAGGCTGTCGCCTCGCGCCCAGCGGTAGGCGGCCCAGGCGAAGCCCAGGTCGGGCTCGCGCAGGAACGACAGCTCGTTATCCTTCTCGAGCTGATCCAGCTCGCCCCAGATCCTGACCATCGCGGCCAGCGCTTCGGGCACGCGGCCCTTCGGCAGCCTGGGCGGGTGGGGGTCATCGGGCTGGCGTGACTCGAACGACAGGGCGGATACGCACGCGGCCAGCTCGGCCGGGTTCAGGCCGTCCCACAGGCGCAGGCGCATGCACTCGGCCGCCAGCAGGTCACGCTCGTTGTACAGGCTGGCGAGGCGGTGGCCTTCGGCGGTGACCGTGTCCCCGGCCAGGTAGCCGAGCCGTTCGAGGACGGCGCACACCCGGTCGAACGTGCGGGCGATCACGTGCGAGCGCCCGGCCATCCTGCGCTCCAGGTCATCGGTCTCGCGCTTGAGCCGCCGGTACCGTCCGGCGTACCTGGCGTGGTCCTCGCGGTCCGGGCAGTCGTGGCACGGATGCCGCCGCATCCGCCGCCGCAACTCCGCTACCTCGTCACCAGGATCGCTGGCGGCCCCGCCACGGGCCCGGTCCCCGCGGCGGGTACGGGAGTCGCCGTCGCGGGCGTGGGAGGCCAGGTCCTCCCCAGGGGGGCTATCGGGGGAAGGTTCCCCCGATGATCGGGGGGTTCCGGGGGGTCGCTCCCCAGGGCTGGCACGGCCAACCCTGTTCCGCAGGGTGGCTATCAGGTCCCGGCGGTGCTGCGGTGAGCGGGGGCTGAACGAACCTGGGATCCGGATCTTGTCGATGACCTCGGCTGGCACCGGGAAATCGGCCAGGCTGAGCCGCTTCACCTGGCGGCCCTCGGTCAGGACCAGGGGGCCAGGCCCTCCGGCCGCGGCCGGGTCGGGGCGGGGGGCCGGGTGCAGGCCGCGCTGGAGGACGACCGCCAGGCCGGCGCGCCGGCCGCCCGGCACGCGGATGATGTCACCCGGGCGCAAGAGCGACAGGGACCTGGCGGCTTCAGCCCGGCGTGAGGTAGCACGGGCGCGAGAGAGATCGCCCTCTCGTTCGGACAAATGGGAGCGGATCTCCGCGTATTCGGCGAAATTGCCTTTCTCGCAGGTCATGGCGGCGGCGAGTTCGGCCATGGCCTGGTGGTTCTTCCGGATCTGCCGGGCCAGGCCGGTGACGCCCCGGTCGGCCTGGAACTGCGCGAACGAGGACTCGAGCAGGCGCGACGCCCTTTCCCGCCCGGCCCAGCCGGTCAGGTTGACGGCCATGTTGTAGGAGGGCCGGAAGCTGGAGTTCAGCGGGTAGGTCCGGGTGCTGGCCAGGCCGGCCACGGCCGAGGGGTCCATCCCCGGCTGCCACAGCACCACCGCGTGGCCCTCCACGTCGATGCCGCGCCGGCCGGCGCGTCCGGTGAGCTGGGTGTACTCGCCCGCGGTGAGGTTCGCGTGCGTCTCGCCGTTCCACTTGTCGAGCTTCTCGATGACCACCGTCCTGGCGGGCATGTTGATGCCGAGCGCGAGCGTCTCGGTCGCGAACACCGCTTGGACCAGCCCCGCGGCGAACAGTTCCTCGACGACCTCCTTGAAGGCGGGCAGCATCCCGGCGTGGTGCGCCGCGATCCCGCGCCGCAGGCCCTCCAGCCATTCGCCGTAGCCGAGGACGTCCAGATCTTCCTTCGGGATGTCGGCGGTACGCCGCTCCGCCGTCTGCTGGATGGCCTGGGCCTCCTCCGGCGTGGTCAGCCGCAGTCCGGCGTTCAGGCACTGCTGCACCGCCGCGTCGCAGCCCGCCCGGCTGAAGATGAAGGTGATCGCGGGCAGCAGCCCGGCGTTGTCCAGCCGCGAGACGACGTCGGGCCGGTACGGCAGCGGGACGCGGCGCGGGCGCCGGCCGCCCCGGCCCGGCCGAACCGGGGCCTTGCGCTCGATCCAGGTGTCCCGCTGGGCCACCCGGAGCAGTTCGGGGTTGACCCGGGCGTGCTCGTCGTCGATGAACAGGTCGTACAACCGGTGCCCGACGAGCACGTGCTGCCACAGCGGCACCGGCCGGCGCTCGTCCACGATGACCGTCGTGCCGCCGCGCACCCCGTCCAGCCAGTCGCCGAACTCCTCGGCGTTGCTCACCGTCGCGGACAGCGCGGCCACCAGGACGGACTCGGGCAGGTGGATGATCACTTCCTCCCAGACCGCGCCGCGGGACCTGTCCGCCAGGTAGTGCACCTCGTCCAGGACGACGTAGCCGAGGCCGGCCAGGGCGGCCGATCCCGTGTACAGCATGTTGCGCAGCACCTCGGTGGTCATCACCACTACGGGCGCGTCGCCGTTGATGCTGTTGTCCCCGGTGAGCAGCCCCACGGTCGCGGCGTCGTACCGGCGGACCAGGTCGGCGTACTTCTGGTTGGACAGCGCCTTGATCGGCGTGGTGTAGAAGCACTTGCGCCCCTGGGCGAGCGCCAGGTGCACGGCGTACTCGCCGACCACCGTCTTGCCCGAACCGGTGGGCGCGGCCACGAGCACGCCGCGCCCCTCGCCGAGCGCGCGGCAGGCCTCCAGCTGGAAATCGTCGAAGCCGAAGCCGTAAAGCCCGCGGAAGGAGGCAAGCTCGGGGTCCTTGGGTTCAGACTGCCGTTCGCGGGACGCGGCGTGCCGTTCCGCCGGAGTAGCCATGTGTTCCAGACTAGGGCCGCGGCGCAGCCGGGCCGTCAGTTAGGCCGTCAGTTGAGGCTGTCGTGTGCCTGCGTCTCGTCGGCTTCGATCGGGGACAGCTCGTAGTCGGACAGATTCGCGTACGGGTCCGGGTGCCGCCTGGCGCGGCGCCGGTCGTTCTGCCACACGATGAACTCGGCCACCTCGACCAGCGCCACGCAGCACCCGCCGAGGATCAGCATGGTGGACGGGTCCGGGCTCGGGTTGGCGATCCCGGCGATCAGGAAGACGCAGAAGATCATCACCCGGCGCCACTTCCTGAAGCGCTGGTGGGTCAGGATGCCGGCCAGGTTCAGCATGACGATGAGCAGCGGGACCTCGAACGCGATCCCGAAGGCGATCATCATCGTCGCGACGAAGCTCATGTACTGGTCGACCTCGACGATGTTCGCCACCCCGGTGGGGGCCAGGTCGAGCAGGTAGTGCATCGACCGGCCCAGCGACCAGTAGGCCAGCAGGTTACCGGCCAGGAACAGCGGAACGGCCGTGCCGATGAACAGGTAGCCCCACCGCTTCTCCCTGGCGTACAGGCCGGGCGCGATGAACGCCCAGATCTGGTAGAGCCAGACCGGCGAGGACACGATCACCGCGACGATCAGGGCGACCTTCACGTGCAGGTAGAAGGGGTCGATCGGCCCGTCGAGGGCGAGTTCGTTGACGCCGAGGGTGTGGCAGCCGCTGTAGCCGCGGACCGTCGCGGAGCACAGCGGCCGCTCGATGATGCGCCAGACCGGGCTGAAGAAGATGAACCCGACGATCATGCCCGCGCCCAGGGCCAGCACAATCTTGACGACCCGGTTCCGCAGCTCGCGGATGTGATCCATGAGCGGCATGCGGCCCTCGGGGTTCTGCTGGCGCTGCTGGCGCACGAAACGCTCGCCGACAATGCGGGCACCCGCGATGGCGCTGGGGAGTTTGGCCATGACCGCTTCCGGCAGTAGGGCTGACGGGCAGGCGGCCTAGCCGGGCTGCTGCGTCCGGCCGGGCTCTGACACCGCCCCGGCCTGCACGGCCGAGGAGGAGGCCTCCATGGTCGCCGAGCGCTGCAGATCACGGATCTGCTGCTGCAGCGCGTCGATCTGGGACTGCTGGTCGGGCTGGGCAGACGCCGCGGCCAGCTGCACCTGCGGGAAGGCCTGCGCCGGGTCCGGCTGGCCCTGGAACGGGCTGCCGACGGGAGGCTCATCGCCGTGCAGGCTGCCGACCTCGGTCTTCAGGATGCGCATCGACTTGCCGAGGGAACGAGCCGCATCCGGCAGCTTCTTGGACCCGAACAACACAATCAGTACAACGGCGACGATCAGCACCTTCCAGGGGCTGTCGAAAAGGTCACCAATCATGTCCGCCCTCTTCAGCAGGAGACGTCTTGCAGCCGAGTCTACACGCCGCCCTTGGGGGATACCTTTGGTGCAAGCGGACGGCGTGCAGCTGCTCGTAATTCGGCGCCGTCCGCCAGGCGGACGGGTTAACCGGCCGGTAATTTGGCGTAGTTCGCCAGGGCCGCGGTGGCCGCGTCGCGGATCTCGGCCGCCAGGGAAGGCGGCGAGATGACCCGGCCGTCCTCGCCGAGGCGCAGCGCCAGCCGCCGCACCCAGCCGGTATCGGGGGTGCGCAGCACCGCGCGCAGCCTTCCGTCCTCCAGGTCGGTCACCGACTCGCACGGGTAGTACTCCGCCACCCAGCGCCCGTGAGCGGACAACTCGAGTTCCACGCGCACGTCGTCGTCCGACGGACGGAACAGGCCCTGGTCGACGTCCCGGTGCTCGGCCTCGGCCGGCGCCGACGCAGGAACGTCGAGCACCTCGAGCGCGAGCACCCGGTCCAGCCGGAACAGCCGCACCCCCTCGGCGCGCAGGCACCAGCCCTCGAGGTACGGCCGCCCCTCCACGACCAGTATGCGCATCGGGTCCACGTCGCGTTCGGTCGCCTCGTCCTGGCCCCGGCCGCAGTACCGCAGGTGCACCCGCCGCCCCGCGGCCAGCGCGGCGCCGATCTGGGCGGCCACTCCTTCCGCCCCGCCGCCGTCCGGCATGTCGACCTGCACGGCGACCTGGGCGCTGACCGCGGCGGCCTCCCCGGCGGCCGCCTCGAGCTTGGCGATCAGCCTGGACGTGGCCGACCGGTCCTCGAGCCCCGGGACCTCGGTCAGCATCCGGAGCGCGACGAGCAGCGCGCTCGCCTCGTCGACGGCCAGCCGGAGCGGGCGGCCGATGGATTCGGCCTGGCTCACGACGATCTCGCCGCCCTCGTAGGACAGGTCGATCGGGCAGTAGGGATCGGGGGCGCGCAGTTCGACGCACCACAGCAGGTTCAGGTCGTCGACTAGCTCGCGCTCGCTGACCCCGAACGCCGCCGCGGTCTCGGCGAGCCCGACCACCTTCCTGCTCACCACGTACGGGACCAGGGCGAGCAGCCGCTGGAGCCGTTCCGTCGAGGTGACCGACGTGCTCATGCCAGTACCCCCTTGAACTTGGCGATCACGGCCTCGCGCAGGTCGGGAGGGTCGAGCACGACCACGTCCGGCCCGAAGGTGGCGGCGTAGTCGGCGAACGCCCCCACGTCGGCGAAGCGCGTCGTCACCAGATCCCAGCCCGGCCCTGCCTCGCTGCCCGGCCTGTCGTCGGCCTGCACCGAGAGCGCGTGCCTGCGCACGCCGAAGCCGGTGCCCGACCGGACCCGCAGCACGGCGGTGCGGTCGGCCGCGGGCGCGGAGTCCCAGTCGCGGACCAGCTCACGGACGTCCGTCTTGTCCGGCACGATCACGCTGCCCGGCGGGCCGCAGAACTTGACCGGCCCGGAGATCCGGCCCAGCCGGAACACCCGGGTCGCCTCCCGCATGCGGTCCCAGCCCGCCACGTACCAGCGCCCGTGCCAGTTAACCACGCCCCACGGCTCAAGCTCGCGCCGCTGCGGTTCGCTCCGGCCCGCGGCGCGATGACTGAACGTCACGGGCCTGCGGTCCCTGACCGCCTCCCACAGGGGGGCGAACGCCGGCTCGGGAGTGCCCAGCCTGGGCTCGATGTCGCTGCGGGCCTCCCCCGCGTCGGTGCTGGCCTGCGACGCGCGGAGCTTCAGCACCGCCCCCGCGGCCGCGCCTTCGAGCTGGGCCCTGCTCCAGACCCGCGCGGCCAGGCCGAGCACGGCCGCCTCGTCCGCCTCGAGGCGCAGCTCGGGCAGCTCGTACGCCTGACGCCTGATCCGGTAGCCCGGATCGTCGTCGAACGGGTGGTTGTAGCCGGTCTCCAGCGGCACGCCGAGCTCGCGGAGATCCTCCTTGTCCCGCTCGAACATCCGCTTGAACAGGTCATCTGGTTCCGGGTAGCCCGGCACCGCCGTCCGGATCTGTTCCGCGGTGAGATAGCGCCTAGTGGACAAGAGGCAGACGACAAGGCCGAGCAGGCGCTCGGTCTTGCGTTTCGACATGGCCCCTCCAAACCTCCAAGGCCCTCCCCCGTGGCACCATGCTAGTCCGGGGGGACGACCCCCCTGGACCCCCGGTCTTGGGGGACTGCCCGTCCCCCAAACCCCCTGGCCCCCTGGCCCTGGCGGCTAGGCTCCGGTGAGTGATCACATGGCGGAACGGCGTGGTCAGCGGGACGCGGCGCGAGTGGCCTGGCGCGGTCGAGCTTGACGTGTCAGTGAACGGGGCTCCGGTCCTGGCCCTGGCCTACCCGGCGCTCACCGGCTGCCCCCGGCCCGGCGACCGGGTGCTGCTCAACACCACCGCGCTCGACCTGGGCCTCGGCACTGGCGGTTACGCGCTGGTCGTGGCGGTTCCCGACCGCCTGCCGCCCGACCCCGCGCCCGCGGGCCACCTGGTCAAGGGCCGGTATACGCCGCTGCAGGCGACGGTGCCCGGCGCGGATGAGCAGGGATCGCCATACCACGACGTGCTTCGCGACGCCGACGACCTCGGCGGGATGCCCGTGGTCGTGGCCGACCTGCACTCCGCTCTCCCGGCCGTGCTGGCTGGCCTATTCGCGGAGACCGAACGAGCGGCTGTTCCCGGACCGGGCTCTCCTGGCACCCCTCGCGTGGCCTACGTGATGCAGGATGGCGGGGCGCTGCCCGCCTGGTTCTCCCGCACCTGCGCGGAGCTTCGGGACGCGGGATGGCTGGCGGCGGTGATCACGACCGGGCAGGCGTTCGGCGGCGACCTCGAGACGGTCACCGTGCATACCGGGCTGCTCGCCGCCCGGCACGCACTCGGCGCCGACGTCGCGATCGTCACGCAGGGCCCCGGCAACCTCGGGACGGGAACCCGCTGGGGCTTCTCCGGGGTGGCGGCGGGCGAGGCGGTCAACGCCGCGGCGGCGCTCGGCGGGCACCCGGTGGCCTGCCTGCGGGTCAGCGACGCGGACCCGCGTGAGCGGCACCGCGGGATCTCGCACCACAGCCTGACCGCGTACGGACGGGTCGCGCTGGCCCGCGCCGACGTCGTCGTCCCGGACCTGCCTGGTGAGTTCGGCCGGACGGTCGCCGCCGAGGCGGCCCCGCTGGGCGGGCGTCACGCCCTCGTCACCGTCCCGGTCGACGGCCTGGAGGCGGCGCTGCGGTCGTGTCCGGCCCGGCTGTCCACGATGGGCCGCGGGCTGGACCAGGACCTCGCGTACTTCCTGGCCGCCGCGGCAGCCGGCCGCCAAGCCGGCCGGCTGCTCACCCGGCAATAGCGTCAGCTGGCGGAGTGCGCGAACGCGTCGAGGATGTCGACCACGTACACCAGCGTGTCGGTGCCCTTGATGCCCGCCTGGGACGCTCCGCCGCTGCCGTAGCCGTCCTTCGGCGGGATGACGAGGAGTACGCGGCTACCCACCGGCTCGCCGGCCAGGCCGGTGTCCCAGCCGGAGATCACCTGCGCGGGCGAATCCTGGAAGATGAAGCCGAACGGGGTGTCACTCGACCAGGAGGAGCCGAACACCTTCTTCGTCCGCCAGATGTAACCGACGTACTGGGCGATGACGTACTCCCCCTTGGTGATGGCCGGGCCCGTGCCCTTGATCAGCGTCTTCACCTGAAGGGTGGTCGGCGGAGCGGACGACGGGATGGTGACAACCGGAGCGTGGCCCGGCGTGGCGCTGACGGTCGGGAGGCCGTGCCCTCCGTTGGACTCCTGGGTGCCTGACGCGGACGCGGTGGCCGTGTACTCCTTGATCAGGTCGATGACGAACACGAGCGTGGTGTTACCGCCCACGCCGAGCTCGGCGTCACCCGAGGTGCCGTAGCCCTCCGCGGGCGGGATCACCGCGAGGACGCGGCTCCCGACCTTCTGGCCGGTCAGGGCGCTTTGCAGGCCGGGGATCATGCTGCCGCTGATGATCGCCGGGGTGCTGGTGTAGGTGCTCGCCTTCAGCGAGGCGCTCTTCCCCGTCCAGAAGTACAAGACAAAGTTCACGACCAGGGAATCCGACTTGACCCAGGTCGGGCCGGTGCCCTGGATGAGCGTCCTGACGTTGAGGGTGTTGCTCGCGTCGACCTTCGGGATGTTCACCGTAGGCGGTACGCCGAACTGTCCGGAGGCCGTGACCTTCGCGTTCGTGTTTACGCTCGCGCCCGCGGTCGAAGTCGGCACCGCGTTGGGCGACCCGCTGCAGCCGGCGAGGACCACGCAGGCAAGAACGGGAATGACGATAAGGCCTATCAAGCGTCGCATGAGAACCCTCGTATGTAATGGACGTCGGCGCAGACAGCCTACTGGCTGTTTCGGCCGCCGGCTCACATACCCGCGATGAGCTTTTCGACCCTCTCGTCCACTGAACGGAAGGGGTCCTTGCACAGGACGGTCCGCTGTGCCTGGTCATTCAGCTTGAGGTGCACCCAGTCGACGGTGAAGTCGCGCCGCTTCTCCTGGGCCCGGCGGATGAACTCACCGCGCAGCCTGGCCCGCGTGGTCTGCGGCGGGACCGACTTGGCCTCGAAGATGTCGATGTCGCGCGCCGCCCGCTCCACGAACCCCGCCCGCTGCAGCAGGTAGTACAGGCCGCGGCCGCGGTGCACGTCGTGGTAGGCCAGGTCGAGCTGGGCGACCCGCGGCGACGACAGCGGGAGGTCGTGCTTGGCCCGGTACCGCTCGATCAGCTGGTACTTGGTCACCCAGTCGATCTCGCGCGCGATTGCGTCGAGGTTGCCGGTCTCGACCGCGCCGAGCGCGCGCTCCCACATGTCAAGCACCCGTTTGCTGACCGGGTCGGCGCCGTTCTTGTCGGTGAAATCCTTCGCCCGGTTCAGGTACTCGTACTGGATATCGAGCGCACCGAGTTCGCGCCCGTTCGCGAGCCGGACCCGGCTGCGGCCGGTCATGTCGTGGCTGACCTCGCGGATGGCCCGGATCGCGTTGTCGAGGGTCAGGTCCCGCATGATCGCCCCGGCCTCGATCATCCTCAGCACCAGGTCGGTCGACCCCACCTTGAGCATGGTGGTGGTCTCGCTCATGTTCGAGTCGCCGACGATCACGTGCAGCCGCCGGAACCGCTCGGCGTCCGCGTGCGGCTCGTCTCTGGTGTTGATGATCGGCCGCGACCGCGTCGTCGCGGACGAGACGCTCTCCCAGATGTGCTCGGCGCGCTGGCTGACGCAGTAGACGGCGCCCCTGGGCGTCTGCAGGACCTTGCCCGCCCCGCATATGACCTGACGGGTGACCAGGAACGGGATGAGGATGTCGGCCAGCCTGCCGAACTCGCCGTGCCTGCCGACCAGGTAATTCTCGTGGCAGCCGTAGGAGTTGCCCGCCGAGTCGGTGTTGTTCTTGAACAGGTAGATGTCCCCGGCGATGCCCTCTTCGCGGAGCCTGCGGTCGGCGTCGACCAGCAAGCCCTCCAGGATCCGCTCGCCCGCCTTGTCGTGCGCGACCAGGTCCAGGACGTTGTCGCATTCGGGTGTCGCGTACTCCGGGTGACTGCCGACGTCGAGGTAGAGCCGCGCCCCGTTCCTGAGGAACACGTTGCTGCTCCGGCCCCAGGACACCACGCGCCGGAACAGGTAGCGCGCCACCTCGTCGGGCGACAGCCGCCGCTGCCCGCGGAAGGTGCAGGTAACGCCGTACTCGTTCTCGAGCCCGAAGATTCGCCGATCCACACGCCAAGGCTACGTCGCGCCGTCGCCTGTTAACAGCACCGGCCGGGGTGGCCGGCCTAGCTCCCGTGTCCGGCCAGCAGGTTCTTGTCCCACACGAACACCGTGTACGGGCCGGCACGGTAGGTGCGCGCGGGCCGGCCGTAGGCCGCCAGCGCCGCGGGGTTCGGCTCCCAGTGGTTGAAGAAGCCGGACTGGCTGTCGGTGACCAGGAACGTCGGGTGGTACGAGGCCGGGTCGTACCACGATGGCTTCGACTCCCACAGGTCCGGCTGGAGGCCCCCGGGCAGCAGCGCCCTGACCGTGACCGCGCCGTCGCTGTCGACCGTCACGATGCTCGACAGCCAGTACCCGCCCACTCCCTCGGTCAGGTGGTGCTCGGCCAGGAACGAGGCAAGCTGCGCGTTGGCCGGCGGGGCGGACGGCTGGGCCGCGGCGTACCCCAGGCTGGCGGCGTAGCCGGCCAGCAGCGCTGACGCCACCCCGATGCGCCAGGTGGCACCGCGGACCCAGGCCGGGCGGCCGACCTCGCCGCCGAGCAGGCGGGCCGCCAGCGTCCGGCCGGCCAGGACCGCGCCGAACGGCAGCACGACCGCGAACTCCCGCGCGTTCAGGTCGGTCGCGTCGGCCAGCGTGCTCGGGATGTAGACGAGCACGTTGACGACCATCGCGACGAGCAGGACCTGGCTGACCAGGTCGGGCCAGCTGAAGAAGTGCCTCGCCACCCGGCAGATCGCCCAGGCGACAAGGGCCACCCCGGCCAGGTGGACGATGGCGAAGGTCATCTCCACGGCCGGCCCCTGGGGCCTGGCGCCGAACAGGGCGAGCAGCCCCTGGCCGGTGACCCGCGCGTGGCCGAGCCAGGTGTGCAGCGGGGCCAGCGTGTACCCGACCGGATGCAGGATGAACCCGCCACTGGCCCGGAGCAGCCGGTTAACCAGCGAGGCCGCGCCGTAGGCCAGGATCGCCGCAGCGGCCAGGTATACCTCGTACCGGCGCGCCCGCAGGATCGCTCCGAGCCATCCGGGTGAACCGCGGTCATGACGGCGAGCGGCGATCACGGCCCCGATGACGCGGATGGCGCACACCCCCACCAGGGGCACGATCCCGATCACGAGCACCAGCGGGTCAGCGACCAGCACCCACGCCAGGAGCACACCCACCAGGACAGGGACCCACCAGCGCAGCCTGGCGGCTTCGTCCCTGGCGCCGAAGTCGATGACCAGCCAGATGAGCATGAGCGGGACGGCGGTGCCGATGTGGCCGACGGACAGCAGCAGGACGAAGACCGCGACGCCGAGTTGGGGGGCGAACATGATCGCCGTGGTCAGGAGCACCCGCGGCCAGGCACCCGGCTGGGCGGTCGCGCCCCTGGCCAGCAAGGCGGCGACGAGGACGACGAGCGTGTAGGTCATCGCCGCGGCGACGTGGGCGGTGCCGGCGTGCAGGCCGATCAGGCGTTCCAGCATCGCGTACTGCGGCAGCTCGGTCGTGTAGAACGAGACGTCCGACAGGTACCAGCCGTGCAGGAGCACGTTGCCGTGCAGCATGTCCGAGGCCATCAGCAGGATGTTCGCCTCGTCGGAATTCTCCGGGTAGGTGCGCGACACCATGAGGTAGGCGACGAAGAGCAGGACCGCGGTCAGCGTCATGGCCGCCGGGACCAGCAGGCGGCGGGCAATGGCGTGTTCGCGGCTCGGTGCCCCGGTCGGCCGTGCGTGGCGGGCGGCGACCCTCGCGGTGCCGGGCGTGCCCCCGGGCGGCGCGGCGGACGTCTCCGGCGTCCCGCTTCTCGCCACGTCAGCCACCCTGTCTTGCCGGATGGTCGGGGCCCCGGCAGGCCTCGTATTCGCAAGTCACCTTCACGATGACCCTCACAGGGTAGTCTGGCATCGCCCTGGTAGGCCGCGCGCCTGGTCCAGGATTGCCGTTCCCGCCAGACAGCCACGGTGGAGGCACGCGGTTGCAGGTCACTCCGACGTCGGAAGAGGACGAATCCCTCCGCCAGCCCGAGGTATCGCCCTGGTCAAGATTGGACCGGCCGATCGTTCCCGGCGTGATTGCCTTCGTCGCCTGGCTCGGTTTCGCCCTAGCCCGCTTGCAGATCTGGGCCAACGGGAACCTGGGCAAGTTCATGCTGCTTGGTTCGGGGCGTACCGGGTTCACGAACCAGGCGCAGCTACCGTCGGGCGCGGTCATCTCCGACCCGAATGCCGCCGGGTATGACGGGCAGTTTTACTACCGGCTCGCGCTTGACCCGTTCAACTGGGCCAGGACCGCGTACGGCATCACGATGGACCAGTCCTACCGGTACACGCGCATCGGCTACCCGATCCTCGCCTGGCTGGTCTCGTTCGGCCAGCATCAGCTGGTCCCCTACGTCCTGGTCCTGATCAACCTGGCCGGCGTGGCGGCCATGGCCGTCCTGGGCGGCATGTTCGCGCGTGAGTCCGGCCGCCACGCCCTGTGGGGGCTGGCCTTCGCCGCGTACTTCGGCCTGGTCATCAGCGTGGGCCGGGACACCGCCGAGCCGGTCGCCGAGGCCTGCATGCTGGGCGGCCTGCTCGCCTACCGGCGGAACAGGTACCTGCTGGCCGCCGGGCTTTTCGCGTTCGGCGCCATCACCAGGGAGACCATCTTGTTCGCCCCGGCGGGGATCGCCGTGGTCCGGCTGGTCGAGATGGCCCGCCGGCGCGCCCGGCCCGGCCTGGCCGACGTAGCCTGGTTCGCTCCCGCCGTCGCCTACGGCGTGCTGGAGGTCGCCGTCCACTTCGTGGTCAAGGGGAAGTTCCCGCTCCTGGCGAGCACCAGCCGCAACCTGACGGAGCCGGGCAAAGCGCTGTACGACGCGCTCAGGTACGCCGTCGCCCACATCAGCACGCAGCACCTGAGCCCGATCGACATCGACCTGCTTGAATGGGCCACGCTGGCGGTCTTCATCGTGGCGGGGCTGGCCGTCATCGTGGTGACCACGGCCCCGGTGCACGAACGGCTGGCCTTCGTCTTCTTCGTTCTTGAGTTGCCCCTGCTGTCCAGCCAGATCTGGACCAGCACCTTCGGTGACGGGCGCTCGCTTATCGAGCCCTACCTCATGGCGCTGATCCTGCTGCTCGCGACGCCGCGGCGGTACCTCTCCTCGACCTACCTGGCCTGGATCGCCGCCTGCATCCTGCCCGCGCTGCTGGTGGTGGCCAGGCGCCGCATCCTGTACATGTGAGAGGTCAGGGGAGCTTCTTGAGCAGGTTGGTGTCCCAGACCATGACGGTATAGCCGTCGAAGCGATAGACCCGCTGCGGCGGGCCGAAGGTCAGGATCGCGGAGGCCTTGGCCTCGTGGAGCGGATCCGGCCCCCCCGCCACCACGAAGTTGGCGTAGTGCAGTGACGGGTCGTAGTTCAGGTCGTTGGTCTCCCACTGGTACGGAACCAGGGCGCCGTCCCGGGCCCGCGTCACGCCCGCGACCAGGACCCGGCCGCCGCTGGACACCGTGGTGCTATTGGCCTCCCAGTACCCGGCCAGCCCCGCGCGGAATCCGTGCCCGACCAGCCAGGCCACCAGCGGCTGGTTCACCGGCGGAGCCGGGGGCTGCGCTGCGCCGTACCCGAGCGCGGCGAGGTATCCGGCCACCACCACCGCGAGCGCGGGCCTGAGCGCTCGCGGGCCCGCCCGGAGCGCCGCCAGGGCCCGCCCGCCGAGCATCCGCGCGGCCAGCGCCGCACCGAACGGCAGCACCTCGGCCATCTCGCGCGCGCCCAGGACGTTATGGGTGTGCGTGCTGATCGCGTATGTGCCCAGGTTGATCACGATGGCCCCCGCGAGCAGAGCCACGGTGAGCTCGCCCGGGCGGAAGAAGCGCGCGACGGCGAGGCCCAGGCCCCAGAGCACCAGGACCGCTCCGGCCAGGTGGAATATCGCGAAGACCAGCGCAAGCCCCGAATGGGCGTCGAACACGTTCGCGCCGAAAAGCTCGAGGAACCCCTTGGCCATGACCACTGCTCCGTGCGGCCAGTTGCTGGCGGGCGCGGACCTGGTCCCGATGCGCCAGTCATGGAACCCACCGAGGGCCCGGATGACGTGGGGAGCCAGGGTGGCGAGCCCGGCCGCGATGACGGCCGCCCCGGCCAGGGATAGCTCGTACCAGCCCGAAGTCCGCTGGTCCCAGCCGCGGATCAGGTCCGCGAACGCTCGCAGGGCGCAGACCGCCACCAGCGGCGCGATAGCCGTGATGAGGACGATCGAGTCGGCCACCATCGTCCAGGCCAGGATGGCGCAGACGCCCGCCGGTACCAGCCAGGGCGGCCGCGCCTGCGGATAACGGTCGATCAGCAGCCAGGCCACCAGCACGGGCACCGCGGTACCCGTATGGTCCGGTGACAGCAGCACGACCGAGGTCGCGCTGAGCTGGGGGGCCATCATGATGCCCGCGGCGAGCAGCGCGCGGGTCATCCCCTCCCCGCCCTGGGCCCGGCCCTTGGCGAGCAGCGCGGCGAGCAGCACCAGCAGCGTATAGGTCATGGCCGCGCCCACGTGGACGACCCAGGCGCCAAGCCCCAGCCAGTGCGAGAGGAGGGCCTCGATCAGCGCGTACTGCGGGAGTTCGGTGGTGTAGAAGGACACGTCGGAGGTGTACCAGTGGCGCAGCAGCACGTTCCCGTGCAGCATGTCCCAGGCCTGCAGGATGTTCCCTGAACCGTCGGAGGACACCGGGACCGACTGGGACTGCCGCAGGTAGCAGAAGAACAGGACGGCGAGCGCCAGCACGGCCAGCCCGGCGTATTCCGCCCGCCGCCTCGCCGGCGTGGTGGCTGGCTCGGCGGTCCCGGCGGGGGCCTGTCTTTCGCGTCCGCTGACGCTCATCGGCGGCTCACGAGGCCTCGGTCACCGCGACGCCCTTAAAGCGCAGGATGACCGCGCTGGCAGGGGGCACGGCCGGCGGATAGAACGCGTATCCGGCGCCGGTGGCGAGCTCCTGCGGGGTGCAGATGAACTGCTTGGTCACGATGAAGGTGTACCACGGATCGTCCAGGCAGGCGTGCACTCCCGTGCGCTCGGCCTGGAGGAGGAAGCCGATGGCCTGGGGCCACACGACGTGGTCGAGCTCCAGGGTGATGGTGCGGCCGTGAGCCCGCGCGGCCAGGCTTGCTACCGCGCCGGGCAGCGACTCGTTGATGTCGCTGGTGCTCGTCCGCGTCCCCGGTATCACCGCCAGGGCGATCAGGACGGCCGCCGCGGCCAGCGCGGCCACCGCCGTGCCGAGCGCGTCGGACCGCCGGCGCAGCGCCTCCACCGTGCCCACGACGATGATCAGCACCATGATCAGCGGCGCCGACCAGTAGAAGTAGCCGATGTAGTGGGAGAAAAGATCGTCGATGCCGACCGCCGCGTACAGCACGAAGGCCAGCGTCGAGACCACGTTGATGGCGACCAGCACGGCCAGGAACCGGCGCAGCGGACCAGGGGTGAACCTGGTGACGACGACAAGCGCGATGACCAGGAGGAGCGCCGGGGCCACCCACGCGTTCGCGTGCGGCCACCAGAACCACAGCGCGTAGTCCGCCACCTGCGCGGCAGTGTAGTGGCCGGCCAGCCCGGAGTTGCCGTAGGAGATGTACTTGCCGAAGTCTCCCGGCCAGTGCAGGGCCAGGTTGAGCACGATCGGGAAGGCGAAGACGGCGCTGATGACGGCGGCCGGGACCCACGCCTTGCGTTGCCTGGCGAAGAACGACCGAAGGGAGCCGCGGATGGCCCGCCGGTGCCCGGCCGCCGTGACGAGCAGCACGGTCAGGGTGATCACGGGTACGAACAGCAGGAAGCACGCGTGCCCGTGAATGAGGAACCAGCCGGACAGCGCCATGATCCACAGATCCGGTACCCGCCCCGCCGTCACCGATCCGGCCGCGAGCAGGAAGACCACGTACGTCGGAACGTACACGTACGGCATCCAGTCGGAGTTGACGATCGGCGGGTAGGCGACCGCGAAACCGACGAACACGGCAAAGCAGGCGGCGGCCCCCGCCAGCGACCGCGTCCATCCGTAGACGATGCCGACGGCTAGCGCGAGGAACGCGCTGTCGAGCGCGAAAACCGACAGCACGTGCGCGTTCCACGCGGTCGGCACCACGTGCAACGCGTTCAGGAACAGGTACTCACCCAGCGCCTGCACGTACAGATACGCGGGCCCGGGATGGTTGAACCCCTCGCGCGAGTAGCTGCCGATGAGCAGCGTGAAGTGCTTGGCCTGCTCGATCAGGATCGAGTCGGCGCCCGAGTCACCCTGCTCGTACAGGCGGGTGGTGAACAGGAACCAGTTGCGCGCGCAAAGCAGGACGAACAGCAGCACGAACGGGATCGCCCAGATCCACCAGGGCCGTCGGCCGCCATGGGCCTGGCCGGCCGCTGCCGTATCGGCGGCTCCGGTTTGCTGGTCGGCGGGCCTGCTGCGAACCGACTCAGACCCTGTGGCCACTGCTACCCGCCTGCCGTCCGTACCGTGCTCTAGATGGTTCCAGCCTTGATGGCCGCGTCGATCCAGGGGATGACCTCGTCGAGCATTTCGCTCAGCGTCGTGGTCGCCTCGAACCCGAGGACCCGCTTGGCCTTCTCGGTGTCGGGTACCCGCCGCTGGACGTCATATTCGAACGGGTCGTCGTGGACCAGCGTCAGCGGGACGTCATCGCCCTTGACCTTGCGCCAGATGAGCTCGGCCAACTGCCGCACGGTCGTGCTCTCCGCCGTGGACAGGTTGAAGTCCTCGTTCAGCGCATCGGGGTGCTCCATCGCGGTGACCACGCCGCTGGCCAGGTCACCGCCGTAGGTGTAGTGCCTCACCTGGTCGCCCGAGCCGAGGATGTGCAGCGGGTCCTGGCCCTTAAGTACCTTCTGCACCAGGTCGGGCACCACGTGGCTCATCGCGAGCTGGACATTGCCTGACAGGATCTCCGTATCGCCGAGGGCCCGGCTCTCGCCGATGCCCACGCAGTTGAACGGACGGACCAGGGTGTAGGGCAGGCTGTACTGGTCCCACGCGGCCTTGGCGAAGTACTCCACCGCCAGCTTCTGGAACCCGTAGGACGAGAGCGGCGGCGGTATCCGCCGCTCCTGCCCCTCGTAGGAGGGCCATTCGTCGGCATTCTCGAAGACCATCGAGGAGGACAGGTAGGTGACCTTGCGCAGCCGGCCTTCCTTGTGTGAGGCGATCGCCGCGTCGCACGACGCCGCGATAATCCGCTCGTTGGTCGCCAGCAGGTCATAGGCGTAGGTGTGGAAGTAGGAGATCCCGCCGATCATGGCCGCGCCCGCGATGAAGTGGTCACAGTCGGCCAGAAGCTCGGTCAGCAGCGCGGCATCCCTGGCGTCGCCCTCGATGAGCCGGTAGTGCGGGTGGGCGTCGTAGGACTTCCTGACCTTTCCGTACTTGGAGAAGTTATCCAGGCCGACGACCGCGTAGCCGCGCTTGAGCAGTTCCTCTACGACATAGCCGCCGATAAAGCCCGCCGATCCGCTGACCAGAACCTGCTCCATCAACTCTCCTGCTGAGTTTCCTGCTTGGGTTGACGGCCCGCGCTGCGGGCCCGGACCTGCTCGGCGGTGAGCCGCGGTCCGAAGGCGAAACGATACCAGCGCAGGTAGCTGGGCACCCACTTGGCGACCTTGAAGTTGGATACCCCGGCCTGCCGGTCCAGCCAGATGGTCGGGATCTCCGCTACCGGCCTGCGCATCCGCTTGGCCTTGGCGGTCAGCTCGATGCCGATCTCGAAGCCGTCCCGCGAGTCGATGCCGACCTCCCGGACGAAGTCGGTCGAGTAGGCCTTGAACGAGTTCGTCGCGTCCCTGGTGCCGACGTGGGCGAACGTGCGAAGCGACCGCCCGGCCAGGCGGGACATGGTGCCCTTCAGCACGGGGCCGCCGACCTGCTGGCCGCCCGGCGCGTACCGGGACGCGGCCGCGACGGCCACCCCCCGCTCGACCAGCCGGACGAGCTCGTCGATCTGCCGGGCGTCGTCACACCCGTCCGCCATGGTGACCACGACCACCGGGGCGCTCGCGGCGTCGATGCCGTACCTGATCGCGTTGGCGGGACCCCGGCCGTAGGTGTTGATCAGGCACCTCAGCCGCGGCTCCTTCCGCGCGTATTCCTCGGCCACGGGGACCGTGGGGTCTTCGGCGAAGTCCACCACGAGCAGCACCTCGCACGGCAGCCGCACCGACTCGAACAGCCGGTCCAGCACGCTCACCACCTGGTCGCCCTCGTTGTACGCGGGCACCACGACGGAGACTCGCGGCGCCTCGGTCATATCTGCACGCCGTGCCCGAGGATGTCCCAGATGTCGGCCACCGGCTTGTCGGTCGCGAGCCCGCGGTAATCAGGATGCGGCGCCGCGATGACCAGGAGGTCGGACCTGGCCAGGACCTCGTCGAGCGGCAGCAGGGCCGGGTCGGTGGTCACGTACGGGTCGGTGCACAAGACGGCGTCGGCCTTGAACGCCAGGATCCGCTTGAGCTTGTACGAAAGGCTGGACCTGGTGTCGTCCGATCCGGCCTTGAACGCCATCCCCAGGACCCCGACGGTCATCGACCCGAGGTCGAACCGCTGCTCCAGCCGGTGCACCACGTACAGCGGCAGGCCCTCGTTGACCGCCATCGCGGCGTGCCCGAGCGGGAAGTTGTTGTGGTTGAAGGCCGCGAGCTGCATCGTGTCCTTGAACAGGCACGGGCCGGCCGCGAAGCCGGCGGCCGGCATGTCCGCGGCCCGCGGGTAGTCCTCGGCCAGGCCCTGCCGGATCCGCTCGAAGTCCAGGCCCCGCTCGTTCGCCATCATGTAGAGCTGGTTGGCGGTGGCGAACTTGATGTAGCGCCAGACGTTGGTGAACAGCTTGGCCAGTTCCGCCTCCTCCGGCGACATGACCACCAGCTTGCTCGTCAGCCTGCCGAACAGGCGGGAGGCCCGGTCGGTCCCCGTCGGCGTGCGGGAGGAGATGACCTGCGGCAGCTCGAACAGCTCGGTCATCGCCTTGCCCTCGGCGATCCGCTCCGGGCAGAAGGCGACCTCGATCTGCAGCCCCAGTCCGGCGATCATCTTCTCCACCAGCGCCGTCACCCCGGGGAACACCGTGCTGCGCAAGATGAGGAGCTGACCGTCGCGCAGGTATCCCGCGCACCCGCCCAGCGCCTTCGGTATCGCGCTCTGGTCGGGATTCAGGTGCTCATCGACCGGGGTGCCGATGACTACCACCACGTATTCCGCCGAGCCCACGATCGCCGGATCGACCGACGCCTCGAGGCGGCCGGCGGCGAGCACCCGGTGCAGCACCTCGTCCGCGCCAGCCTCGGCGAATGGCATGCGGCCGCCGTTCACCATGGCGACCGAGGTCTCGCTCACGTCATAGATGCCGACCCTCGCGCCGCGGTCGGCAAACGCCAGCGCGAGCGGCAACCCCACATGCCCGCAGCCGCCGATAACCACCACGTCTCGCTCGAGCGCATCCGGCACCTTCGTCACCCCTCCGGCTGAACATGGCAGGCCCACGGAGCAGCCGGAGCCAAGCATCGCCTCCGGCGCCGCCGTCACATATCTGGCGCTCCACCTTACCGCCAGGTTCGTCCCGCCCACCGGGCTTGCGGTCTCTGGTCGGTAACGCAGGCGGCCGACCTTCACCCTCCGCACGGCGCTTCCCCTGGAAACCTCGTATCTGCTGCGGTAGGCTCGCGCCGCTATCATCGCGTGGCGGCGTAACCGGCCTGGCTTTCGACCCCGCCGTGAGCAAGGAATGGACGATGCCTGGTCAGCAGCATCCGCTGCCCCGTACCCTGGTCGCGGATTCGGTCATGCCCGAGGGTCCGAACCTGGCGACGCCGACGGGCGTCACGAGCGGCACGCCGGGCGGCCCGGACCCCCAGCGATCCCGGGTGCTGCCGTGGGCGGACCGGCCGATCGCGCCGGGCCTGATCGCCCTGCTCGCCGCGGTGGCCTTCGTGCTGGCCCGGTGGCAAACCTGGGCGCGGGGCAGCATCGGCCGGTTCATCCTGGTCGGACGTCATTTCGCTACCCCGAGCCAACTGCCGCACGGCATACCCGTGGCGCCGACCTACGGCTATGACGGCCAGTTCTACTACCGGCTGGCCCTGGACCCGCTGAATCTCCGGACGACCGCCTACGGCATCAGAATGGACCAACCGTACCGGTTCATGCGGATCGGCTATCCCGCGCTGACCTGGCTGCTAAGCCTGGGCCAGCACCTGGCCGTCCCCATCATGCTTGTCGCGGTCAACGTCGTCGCCATCGGCGCCATGGGCTGGCTCGGCGGCATCTTCGCCCGGCAGGCGGGGAGGCACGCGCTCGTCGGGCTGCTGATGCCGGGATATTTTGGCCTTATTACCAGCCTATCCCGTGACACCGCTGAGCCGCTCGCCGCGGCCTGCCTGCTCGGCGGGCTGCTCGCGATCCGTGCCCGCCGCCCCGTGCTGGCCGCTCTGCTGCTGGCCTACGGTGCGCTGACGAGGGAAACCGTGATGGTCGCCGTAGCCGCCATCGCCATCGTCCGCGTCAGCGGGGTCATCCGCGGGCAGCAGCCGGTCAGGCCCAGCCGTGATGACCTCCCGTGGCTGGTGCCGACCGTCGTCTTCGTGGTCTGGCAGGCGGTGCTGAAGGCCGCCACGGGAAGTTTCACGCTGTTCGCGGACAGCGGCCGCAATGCGGGTACGCCCTTCGTCGCCCCGCTCAGGGCGCTGGAGTCCAACCTCGCCCGTATCAACCTGCACCATTTCGGTCAGATCGACCTGTGGCTCCTGGAGCTAGCCATCCTCATTGCGTTCGCGGCGGCGGCACTAGCCTGCTTGCGGTCCACCAACGCGCCGGCGCACGAGCGGTTGGCCTTCGTCCTGTTCCTGATCGAGATCTGCGTCGTCACGCCGAGCACCTGGAACAGCCTCGACGCCGATATGCGGTCCTTCATCGAGGTGTACCTGCTGGCCGTGATCATCGTGCTAGGCACGGGACGGCGCACTCCCGTGGCCCGGCTGCTGCCGTACCTTGCTGCGTTCACGGTTCCGGCTCTCGTCCTGGTCACCGAACGCAGGCTGGTCGGGTCGTGACCTCGCGTGAGCGCTGTCCGGTTCTCGGCATTCTCACAAGCTGCGTTAAGCCAGTTCAAGGCAGTCAAGCAGTTGAATCCTGTACGATTCTGCCCCAGCAAGCTGCAAAGTGTGGCGGTACGTCCGGGTCCGGCCCGCCCTTGGAGAAGGACGGACCATGACCATCCGGGAGCGCGGAACTGCCGCTGGCCCCGATGCGGCCGCGGGAGACCGCCTGACCCCCGAGGGCGCGGTCGGCCTCGACCTGCCCGACTCGCCTGATCTGGGACGGCCGGAGGCTCCCGGCCCTGACGTGCCGCAAGAGACTGAGCTGGGCGTGCCCGGCGCCGCAGAACTCGGCCAACCGGGCGAAGCGACCTGGCGGACCGCGCTTGTAAGCTGGCGCCGGCTGGCCCGGTCGGTCGTCGTCTGGACGGACCGGCCGATCGTGACCGGGCTGATCGTGCTGCTGGGCGCAACCGGATTCGTGGTCGCCCGCTGGGATATGTGGTCCAGGCGGACCATCAGCAGGTTCATCCTGATCGGGCAGGACTTCGCGCACCCGGCCCAGTTGCCGGCCGGCATGCCGCTGCGGGCGGCGACCGGCTACGACGGCCAGTTCTACTACCGGCTGGCGATCAACCCGCTCAACTTCCACCCGACGGCCTACGGGGTCACCATCGACTCGCCTTACCGGTTCATGCGGATCGGCTATCCGGTCCTGACCTGGCTCATCTCGTTCGGGCAGACCTCGCTCGTGCCCCTCATGCTCGTCGTGGTCAACGCCGCGGCCATCGGTGCGATCGGGTACGTCGGCGGGCGATTCGCCGTCCAGGGCGGCCGGCACGCCGCGTGGGGCCTGCTGCTGCCGGGGTACTTCGGCCTGGTTACCAGCCTGTGCCGGGATACGGCCGAGCCGGTGGCCGCCGCCTGCATGGTGGCCGGACTGCTCGCCATCCGGCTCCGGCAGCGGAGGCTGGCAGCCCTGCTCCTCGCCTTCGGCGTATTGACTAGGGAAACCGTGATGGTCCTGGTCGCGGCGATCGCCATCGTCCGGATCGTCGGCTTCCTGCGCCGGCGCTACCGGCCCGGGCGGGACGACATCGTGTGGGCCCTGCCCGCCGCCGCTTTCGTCGCCTGGGAGTTGCTGGTCTTCTTGTTCGCCGGCACCCTGCCGATGCTCTCCGATGGCGGCCGTAACGCCGGGATGCCCTTTGTCGCCCCGTTCGAGGCGCTGAAGTCCAACCTGACCCACATCGACTGGCACAGCTACAACGCGATTGACGTATGGCTCGCGGAAGTGGCCGTCCTGCTGGTCTTCGCGGTCGCGGCGTTGTGGTCGATGCGGACCTCGCGCGCGCTGGCCCACGAGAAGCTCGCCCTGGTCCTGTTCCTGATCGAGATCTGCGTCGTCACCCCGACTACCTGGAACAGCGTCACCGCCGACCTGCGGTCCTTCGTCGAGGTCTACCTGATGGCGGTGGTCGTCCTGCTCGGGCGTCCGCGCCTGCCGATACGACACTGGGGAGCATGGCTGCTGCCCGCGCTCACGCTCGGCCTGCTGCCGGTGCTCGACGGCGTGATAAGGCTCAGGTTGCACTGGGCCTGACGGGGTTCCGCGGGTTCAGCCCTGGGTGGTCGGGTTGCCCGGGATGCTCGCCAGCAGGTTCTTGTTCCAGACCATGACGGTGTACGGCGGGGCGTGGTAGATCCGGGCCGGAGTGCCGAAATACTTCTTGATGAGCGCGTACGGCTCCCAGTGCGAGAAGTAGCCGGGCATGCTGTCAACGACAACGAAGTTGGCGTAGTGCGTCTGCGGGTCGTACCACGACTCCTTGGCCATCCACAGGTCCCGCTGCAAGGTTTTCAGCGTGAGCGCCCTCACCTGGACCTTGTTGCCACTGTCCAGGGTGACGACGCTGCTTGTCCAGTAGCCGCTCAGCCCGTAGGTCAGGTGGTGGTCGACCAGCAGCGTCGCCAGTGACGTGTTGGCCGCCGGGACGGCAGGCTGGGTGACCTCGTACCCGAGCCCTACGGCGTAGCCGGCCAGCACCAGCATCCCGGCGGCCAGGCCGGCCACCCGGACCCGGCGGGACCGGCGGACCCGGCGGGTCAGGCGTACCCAGCGGGGCCACCGGATCCAGCGGGCCAGCCGGACCCAGACGGCTGCCGTGACCCGGCGGGCCAGCCGTACCCAGCGCGCCAGCCGGACCCAGACGGCCGCCACGACCCGGCGGCCCAGCCGTACCCAGCGGGCCTTCCAGAACCAGCGCACTAGCCGAACCAAGCCGGTGACCAGGGCCCGGCCCGGCAACCGGACCCAGCCGACCAGCCGGAACCAGCCGACCACCAGGGCCTGGCCGATCATCTGAGCCCTGAGGGCCAGCCGGATCCGGCGGACCGACGGGACCCGGTGAGCTCCCCGGCCGGCCGGGCCCCGGTGGCGTGCCGGTGCCCTGTCCCCCGCTTGGGCCGTGTCCCGCGCACGGACCAGCACCCGGGCGGCGAGCGCCGCGCCGAAGGGGACGATGATGGCGACCTCGTGCGCCGCCTCGTCCGAGGCGTTGGTGAGCAGGTACAGCACCACGTTGAGCACGATCGCGACCGCGAGGATCTCGTCCACCAGGCTCGCGCCGAAGAACCGCCACGCCGTCCGCGCCAGCGCCAGCGTGACCAGGGCCACGCTCACCAGGTGCAGGACCGCCAGGACGAGCGGGATACCGCTCAGCCCGGTGTAGTTGGCCCCGAAGACCTCGAGAATCTTCCACCCGGCCGGCCAGTTATAGCGCAGGTCGGACCAGGGCGTCAGGTGGAACGGCAGCCTGTTAACGGTATAGCCGCCCAGAGCGGACAGGATGTTGTTGGTGATCCAGGCCAGGCTCGACGCGGCAACGGCGGCGACGCCCAGCGACAGGTCGTACCGCTGGGCGGTGATCCGCCGCCACCAGCTTCCGCTGGCCTTGAACCAGCCCCGGATGACCCGCGCCGCGCAGGCAATGCCCAGCGGTCCTATCCCGACGACGTACACGATAGGGTCGGCCACCTGGACCCAGGCGAGCAGGACCGCGACCAGCACGGGTACGTACCAGCGCGGGCCGGACCGGCCGGCCCGGTCGAGGAGCAGCCAGATAAGCAGCAGCGGGACCGCGGTACCGATGTGGCCGACCGACAGGTCCATGGCGAAGACGCCGAGCCCGAGCTGCGGGGCCAGCATGATGCCCGCCGCAATCAGCGTCCTGGTCACGCTCTGTCGTCCAGACGACCCCGACCTGGCCAGCATCACCGCGAACAGCAACGCGAGGGTGTAGGTCATCCCGGCGGCGATGTGCGCGGTCTCGGCGCGCAGCCCGAGGAAGCTCTCAAGCAGGGCGTACTGCGGCAGTTCGGTCGGGTAGAACGAGACATCGGACATGTACCAGCTGTGCAGCAGCAGGTTGCCGTGCAGCAGGTCCGACCCCATCAGCAGGATGTTGGCACTGTCGGAGTTGAGTGTGTACGTCTGCGACAGACGCGCGTACACCAAGAACAGCACCGCGCCCGACAGCAGGTACGCCGTGACCACGGCCCAGCGTGTTCGCCGGTTAGGCCTATCGTCACCCTGCGGCTCGGCCGGAGCCGGGCCGATTAGTGACTGGGGCTGCTCGCCGGTGCGCAGTCCGCCCATGAAAATCGAAGCTTAGCCGCTCCAGGTTGTGATGGGCGTTACCAATTGGTTGCGATGTACTTAGTTTCGGTGAATTCGAGCAGTCCCTCGTGGGCGCCCTCGCGGCCGATGCCCGACTGCTTCACGCCGCCGAACGGGGCCGCGGGGTCGGAGACCAGGCCGCGGTTGAGGCCGACCATCCCGGCCTCGAGCGCCTCGCAAACCCGCAGGCCGCGGGACAGGTCGCGGGTGTAGACGTAGGACACAAGCCCGAATTCGGTGTCGTTGGCCCAGCTGATGGCGTCGGCCTCGGCGGTGAACCTGACGACCGGCGCCACCGGCCCGAAGATCTCCGTGCCGAGGATGCCGGCTCCGGCCGGGACCTGGTCGATCACGGTCGGCTGGTAGTAGTACCCGCGCCGGTCGGGCGCGTGTCCCCCGGTGACCACCTTGCCGCCGTCCGCCGCCGCCGACTCGACGAGCTCGGCCACCTTGGTCCGGGTCGGCTCGTTGACCAGCGGGCCGACGTCGGTGGCCTCGTCCAGGCCCGGCCCCACCACCATGCGCTCGAGCCGGGCCGCGAACGCCCGGCTGAACTCGTCGGCGACCGCCTCGTGCACGTAGAAGCGGTTGGCGGCGGTGCACGCCTCGCCGCCGTTGCGCATCTTGGCGATGAGCGCCCCCTCGACGGCGGCGTCGACGTCCGCGTCCTCGAAGATGATGAAGGGCGCGTTGCCGCCGAGTTCCATCGAGCAGTTCACTACGGTGTCGGCGGCCTCGCGAAGCAGGATCCGGCCGACTTCGGTCGACCCGGTGAAGGACAGCTTGCGGACCCGCGGATCGTTCAGCATCGCCGACACCACCGCGCCGGACTTCCGGGAGGTCAGGACGTTCACCACGCCGTCGGGTACGCCCGCCTGGCCCAGCAGCTCGGCGATGTACAGCGCGGTCAGCGGGGTCTCCGAGGCCGGCTTGAGCACCACGGTGCAGCCGGCCGCCAGCGCCGGGCCGATCTTGCGGGTGGCCATCGCGGCCGGGAAGTTCCAGGGGGTGACGAGCACGGACACGCCGACTGGCTGGCGCATCACCAGGATCTTGTTGGCCCCGGACGGGGCCTGCATCAGCACGCCCTCCATCCGGACCGCCTCTTCGGCGTACCAGCGGAAGAACTCGGCCGAATAAGCCGCCTCGGCCTTGGCATCGCGCAGGGCCTTGCCGTTCTCGGTCGACATGAGCCTGGCCAGCGCGTCCGCGTTCTTGGTCATCAGCTCGAAGGCCCGGCGCAGGCACTCGGCGCGCTGTCGCGGCGGCGTCGCGGCCCAGCCGGGCAGGGCGTCCTGCGCCGCGCTGACCGCATCCAGCGCATCCTCCACCGTTCCGTCGGCCACCTCGGCCACCGCGTCCTCGGTGGACGGATCGATCACCGGCAGCGTGGCGCCGCCCCGCCCGCCGGTCCACTGCCCGCCGATCAGCAGGCCCGTGGGTACCTCGATGCCCACCAGTCCGGCCACGTTGCCGCTCACCATTCCTCCAGACTCTTCTGCACCGTCCCGGTGATCCTGTCCACCGAGGGCAGCACGTAATCTTCGAGCTTATCCGCGGCGGGCAGCGGGATATGAGGGGTGGTGATGCGGATCGGCGGGCCGGTCAGCGCGCCGTACGCCTCCTCGGCCACGATCGAGACGATCTCCGCGCCCCAGCCGCACAGCCGGGGGTTCTCCTCGACGGTGAACATCCGGCCGGTATTGCTCACCTCGGCCAGGATCGTCCGCGTGTCCAGCGGGACCAGCGACCGGACGTCGACCACCGTCGCTTCGATGCCGTGCTCGGCGGATAGCCGCTCGGCCGCGGCCAGCGACCGGGGCACCATGGCGGCCAGCGCGAGGATGGTCGCGTCCCGGCCCTGCCGCAGCACCTTAGCCTGGCCTAGCTCGTCGACCACCTCGCCGTCGGGCACCTCGCCCTTGCTCGCCATCAGGCCCTTGTGCTCGAAGAACACGACGGGATCGGGGTCGCGGACGGCCGCGGCCATGAGCCCCACCACGTCGCGCGGGCTGGACGGGGCGACAACCTTGAGGCCGGGCACGGCCATGGCCCAGTTCTCCACCGACTGCGAGTGCTGGGCCCCGAACCGGACCCCGGCTCCGTTAGCGGTGCGGACCACCAGCGGCAGGGTCAGCTGGCCATCGGACATGTACCTGATCTTGGCCATCTCGTTAGCGATCAGGTCCCAGCAGACCGCGAAGAAGTCGCTGAACATGATCTCCGCGATCGGCCGCAGGCCGGTCATCGCGGCGCCCACCGCGGCGCCGAGGATGGCCTGCTCGCTGATCGGGGTGTCACGGACGCGCGCCGGGCCGAACTCCTCGAGCAATCCGACCGTGGTCTTGAACACCCCGCCGGCCGCCGCAACGTCCTCGCCGAGGAACACGACGTTGGGGTCGCGCCGCATCTCCTGCGCGATACCCCAGGCCACCGCCTCGCGGTAAGTGATTACTGCCACCACGGCTCCGTTCGGTAAAAATCTCAGGTAATTACGGCGATGACCGTTGCGACCGGGACCGTCTGGCCTTCGACGACGCGGATCTCGCTCAGCACGCCGGTGACGGGGGCAGGGATCTCGGTGTCCACCTTGTCGGTGCCGATCTCAAGCAGCGGTTCGCCCTCGGTGACCTGGTCGCCGACCTGCTTGAACCACTCATTGACGGTGCCCTCGTCGACCGTCTCGCCCATCCGGGGCATGACCACCTCGGTCATCAGTTCCTCCAGGCGTGGCCGCCGTCGGCCCACACGTTGGTCGCGGCCAGTTCCTCGCTGGGCTCGGGCCCGGCCTTGGCCTCCTCGGTGGCGCGGTCCACCGCTTCCTTGGCGTTCTTGTCGATCTCGTCCAGGACCGCCTCGTCGACGCCGCGGCCGATGAGCACCTGGCGGTAGGCAGGCAGCGGATCCCTGGCCAGCCACGCCTTGACCTCCTCGTCGGGGCGGTACTTGCCGGGGTCAGCACGGGAGTGACCGCCGTGCCGGTAGGTGAGCGCCTCGATCAGGGACGGGCCGCTGCCTTCCCTGGCCCGCGTGATCGCGGCGAGCGCCGTGTGGTACACCGCTTCCACGTCGTTGCCGTCCACCACCACCGGGTCGAGCCCGTAGGAGGCGGCGCGGTCGGCGGCGGGCCTGGGCACCGCGGTCACGGAGCCGATCGGCGTGTACTCCATGTACAGATTGTTCTCGCAGATGAAGACCACCGGCAGGTGCCAGACCACGGCCATGTTGAGCGCCTCGTGGAAGGCACCGATGTTGGTCGCCCCGTCGCCCATGAAGCAGACCGTGACCTGCTTGGTGCCCCGGTACAGGGCCGACCAGGCCGAGCCGTTGGCGATGACCAGCTGGGCGCCGATGATCGCGTAGGCGCCGAGGATGCCGTGGGAGACGTCGAGCAGGTGCATCGAGCCGCCCTTGCCGTGCATGAGGCCGTTCTCGCGGCCGAGCAGTTCGGCCATCACCGGGGTCATCGGGGCGCCGCGGGCCAGCACGTGGTTGTGGCCGCGGTAGGTGGTGAACGTGTAGTCGTCGGCGTTCATCGCCTGCGACACGCCAGCCGCGACCGCCTCCTGGCCGGTGCCGAGGTGCGTCGTCCCCTTGACCAGGTTCTGCAGGAACAGGTCGTGCGCGCGCTTCTCGAACAGCCGGCATTCGATCATCTTCCGGTACATCTCGAGCGCGGTGCTCGTTTCCGGGGCCTCGGGTGCATCTGACACGTGCATCGCCTCGTCAGTAGGGGTTAGTGACGTACAGGTCCTGGGCCGGGAACTTGGTCAGGATGTCGACCCCGTTCGGCCCCACCACCACCTCTTCCTCGATCCGGGCCGCCGAGTGCCCGTCGGTCGCCGGGCAGTAGGTCTCCAGCGCGAAGACCATGCCTTCCTTGATCTCAAGGGGCGCGTCCAGCGAGGTGAGGCGGGAGATGATGGGGCGTTCGTGCAGCGCCAGCCCGAGCCCGTGCCCGAACTCCAGGCCGAAGGCGGTCTTCTCGTCGGCCAGCCCGATCTCCTGCGCCTCCGGCCACAGCCGGGCCACCTGGTCGGTGGACACGCCCGGCTTGATCATGTCGATGGCGACGTCGATCCACTCGCGGGCCCGCTTATAGGCGTCCTTTTGCGACTCGGTGGCCCAGCCGACCGCGAAGCAGCGGTAGTAGCAGGTCCGGTAGCCGTTGTAGGAGTGCATGATGTCGAAGAAGGCCTGCTCGCCGGGCCGGATCATGCGGTCGGAGAAGTTGTGCGGGTGCGGGTTGCACCGCTCGCCGGATACCGCGTTGATCGACTCCACGTCGTCCGAGCCCATCTCGTACAGCCGCTTGCTGGCCAGCGCGACGATCTCGTTTTCCCTGATCCCGGGGCGCAGGGCGGCGGCGATGTCCTGGTAGGTGCCGTCAACCATGCTCGCCGCGGTGGCCAGCAGCGTGATCTCGTCCCTGGACTTGAGCTCCCTGGCGTCCAGCATGACCTGCTGGCCGTCCCTGACGTCGATGTGCTGCCGTTGCAGCTCGAAGAACGTGGGGACCTCGGCCCAGTCCACGCCGACCGGCTCGTCCGCCACGCCGGCGTCGCGCAGGCGATCGGAGATCTCGGCCACCTGCTTCGCGGTAAGGCCGGAGGCGGGCGGGGCGGCCCCGCGCATGGTGGTATAGGAGGCGATGCAGTTCTCCGGCTTCAGCCAGGGGCAGTACATGCGGTGGTGCACCGCGGCCGAGCCGAAGTCCCACAGCACCAGCTCGCCCGTGCGGGTGTACAGCGCGTAACGGCACAGCTTGTCCCTGGTCCACTCGCCGATCGCGACGCCGGTCAGGTACCTGATGTTGTTGTTGTCGAAGACCAGCAGCGCGCCGAGCCCGGCCGCCTCCATAGCGGCCATGGCGCGATCGAGGCGGTACTGGCGGAGCCGGGCGAAATCCAGCCTCTCCTCGAAGTCGACGTTCATCCGGCCTGGCGCGGGGGCGATGGGAAGCGGGGGTACGGCCATGGGGAGCTCCTCTGCTCGTGCACCCACAATCCAATGCCGCGTGCAGTGAGACTGTCAAGATTGGCCCGGAGAACGTGCAGTGTACATTGACATCATGGTGGGACGGCATGCCCAGTGACTTCGATCCCGGCACCGGGCTCGGCCCCCGGCTGCGCCTGGCCCGCGAGGAACGACAGCTGTCCGTGCGTGAGCTGGCGCGCAGGATCGGGTGTTCGGCCAGCCTCATCTCGCAGATAGAGCGGGGAGTCTCGGTTCCTTCCGTCGGCGTCCTGTACTGCATGGCGACGGAGCTAGGCAGCTCGCTCGACTACCTGCTGTTCGGCGCGGACCAGGCGCAGCGCGCGGACCAGCAGCCGGCGGCGGCCATCCCCGGTGAGGCTGCACCGGAGGGCGGGCCGACCGTGGCCCGGGACGGCCCGCGCGCTCCGGTCCCGCACCCGCCCGGCATCGTGCAGCGCGGCGACGGCAGGAAGATCATCGACCTGGCCAGCGGGGTCCGCTGGGAGCGGCTCACCCCCGGTACCGAGGTCATGACCGACTTCCTCGAGGTGGTCTACTCCCCCGGCGGCCACTCGACCGACGAGCGCCGCCCGCTCCGCCACGACGGGCGCGAGTACGGCCTGATCATCAGCGGCACGCTCCAGGCCAACGTCGGATTCGAGAGTTACGAACTCGGCCCGGGCGACTCGATCGCCTTCGATTCGTCGACCCCCCACGAGTACCTGAACAAGACGGGCGAGCCCGTGCGCGCTATCTGGGTCGTCGTCCACACCGAGCCAGGCCGCGCCTGAATCACCGGGTACGGGAACAGCGCACCGCAGCCCGGCCCGCTGCCGGAGCACTGGCGGGAGCCGTGTCATCCACGAGACTCACGCTACGCCTGGACCATTCCGGCAACGTTACGGCTCAGCACGCCACTCGGCGAGTCGGCCGCAACAGGCCGCGTGCCGCCAGCAGGCCAGAACTTCCGCCGCTGACCGCCGCACAGGTCCGCTTGGGACCGTCGCAGGTCCGCCTGGGACCCGCGACGCGCGCCCCGGGCCGCGGCTGGTGCGGTAGTGGCAGGTGAGGTGAGCGGGCCGGGATCCGGGCCATATCGCCCAGAAGATCTTGGAAGATCGGTGCCTGCCGGAAATTAAGGCGCCGGATATGGCGCCTTTTCTTCCGTCTGGCACCGATCTTCCGCGGTATCCCCCGGCTGGCGACCCATAAGGGGCACCGGAACACACCGTGCCCGTAAGCACCGGCAGGGTGCCATCATTCTCACTGACTGGCGGTCAGTCTCGCGGCCGGGCTGCCGGGACACGGGATGACGCGGATGGGGGGAGGGGACGCTGGACGGTCCGCGGCTAGGCGGCGCTGGGATTGGAGTCCGCGGGATCTGATTCCCCCGAGGCGGGGTCGGTGATCTCGCCGGCGCAGGCGGCGAGGGTTACGGGCTGCGCCGTGGCCTGGCCGACCCAACCGGCGATGCGGTCGACGAGGTCGTCGCTGGATCCTGACTCGGCGTGGCCCATGTCGGGCAGGAGCCACAGTTCCTTGGGCTCCCGCGCCGCCAGGTACAGCTGGCGGGCGTGCTCGGGCGGGAAGTACTGGTCTTGCTCGCCGTGCACGATCAGCAGCGGGACCGGCGAGATCTGCGCCGCCGCCTCGGCCGGCGGGACGGGAACGAGCTTCCAGCCTTCGGGGCTGATCCGCGTGTTCAGCCACCGCCTGGTGACAAACCGGCCCAGCCGGTGCTCGATCGCCCGGTGCACCTGACGCATCCGCCTGGTGCCCCGGTAGTACCAGCGGCCGGGACCGCTGACCGATACCGCCGCGTCGAGCCCGCCGATCAGGCCCGCGTGCCGCACGACGATGGACGCGCCCATCGAGAAGCCGACCGCGCCGACCCTGGCGTAGCCGAGCTCGCGCGCGTAGGCGAGCACCACGTCCAGGTCCTTGATCTCGAGGTCGCCGAGCGTGGACAGCCCGCCGGAGCGGCCGTGACCGCGGAAGTCGAACGTGATTACGCCCGCCGCCCGGTTGAACCGGTTGGCGACGCGCCAGACATGCGGGTGCTGCCATGACTGCGTGAACCCGTGCGCGACGATGATCGCCAGGTCCTGCTGGCCGGGCAGATGGACGGCATCGATCGGCACGCCATCGTCCGTGACCAGCGTCGTTGCCGTGACAACCGCCTTAGGCATGCCTCACCTCGACCGCCAGATTACAGGACTAGCGAATGAGGCCACTGATGCGAAAAGCTACCGGTAGCCGCCGAACGAAGGAGCATCATGTCCGTGCTGACCGCCCTGACCGACGCGATCCGTGACGGCTCGGTGGAGGTGATCGACCTCACCGCCCCGCTGTCGGCCAGCACGCCGATCATCCAGCTGCCTCCCCCGTTCGGCAACACGGTCAACTTCGGGCTGACCGAGATCAGCCACTACGACGACCGCGGACCCGCATGGTACTGGAACGACATCACGACCGGTGAGCACACCGGCACCCACTTCGACGCCCCGGTGCACTGGGTCACCGGAAAAGACGGCGAGAACGTGGCGCAGGTCCCCGTGCCGCGGCTGATCGCTCCTGCCGTGGTACTGGACTTCAGCGCGGAGGCGGCCGCCGACCCGGACTTCCTGCTCCAGATCGACCACGTCAAGGGCTGGGAGGCGGTCCACGGGCCGCTGCCCGAGGGCGGCTGGCTGCTGTACCGCACCGGATGGGACGTCTACTCCAACGATCAGGCCGACTTCCTCAACGTGAACGAGACCGGGCCGCACACCCCCGGGATCAGCGTGTCCTGCGCGACCTGGCTGGCCGAGGAGGCCCCGATCATCGGGCTCGGAACCGAGACCGTCGGCACCGACGCCGGGGGCGCGTACGCCTTCGATCCGCCGTTCCCTTGTCATTCGATGCTGCTCGGGGCGGGCAAGTACGGCCTGACCCAGCTGCAGAACCTGTCCCGGCTGCCCACCAGGGGCGCGGTCGTCATCGCCGGCCCGCTGCCCATCGTCGGCGGGTCCGGCTCGCCGTGCCGCGCGCTGGCCCTGGTCGAGCGCGCCCGGTCCTAGGACGCTGAGCATGCGGGTCGCCGACGCCGTCGGGCGGGAGCTGGCCAGACTCGGCGCCGAGGCGGTGTTCGGCGTGGTCGGCAGCGGCAACTTCCACGTCACCAACGCGCTGATCGCCGGCGGGGCGCGGTTTATCGCGGCCCGGAACGAGGCCGGCGCCGCCGTCATGGCCGACGCCTGGGCCAGGACCGCGGGCCGGCCGGGCGTGGCGTCGGTACACCAGGGGCCGGGGCTGACCAACGCCATGACCGGCATCGCGGAGGCGGCCAAGAGCCGCACGCCCCTGCTCGTGCTCGCGGCGGAGGCTCCCGAGGTCAGGTCCAACTTCCACGTCGACGTGGCGGGGCTCGCCGCCGCCGTCGGAGCGGTCCCCGAGCGGATCTACTCCCCCGCTTCGGCGCTGGCCGACGCGCACCGGGCGTGGCAGACCGCGCTCGGCCGGCGGACCGTGGTCCTGGCCCTGCCGCTCAACCTCCAGGCCGCGGCCTGCGAGCCTGCCGCGGCGCCCGCCACGGTGCCTGCCACGGTGCCTGCCGCGGTGCCGGCCGCCCCGCGGACCTACCCGCCCGCGCCGTCGCCCGAGGCGGTGACGGCGATCGCGGCCGTGCTGCGCGGCGCTGACCGGCCCGTGTTCATCGCGGGGCGCGGCGCGCGGGGGCGAGCAGGCCGGGCTTGCGCGCGGGCGGAGCTGGAACGGCTCGCGGACGCGTGCGGGGCGTTGCTGGCCACCTCCGCCGTCGCGAAGGGGATGTTCCTGGGCAGCCCCTGGAACCTGGACGTGAGCGGGGGGTTCGCGTCGCCGCTCGCGGCCGAGCTGATCACCGGCGCCGACGTTATCGTCGGCTGGGGCTGCTCGCTGAACATGTGGACGATGCGGCACGGCAGGCTGATCGGGACCGGGGCGACGCTCATCCAGGTCGACGACGACCCCGGCGCGCTCGGCGCGCACCGCCCGGTGCACCTCGGCGTGGTCGGTGACGTCGCCGAGACCGCGCGGGCCGTCGCGGATGCGCTCTGCCCCGAAGACGCGGGGGATGACGCGAGGGGGGAACCAGGAATCGTTCGGGAGATAGATGACGGCGGGTCACCTGGTGCGGTGGGTACGTCCGGTGCGGCGGGGTACCGGTCGGCGGCGCTGCGCGAGCGGATCGCGCGCGAGGTGCGGTGGCGGGACGTGCCGTTCGCCGACGAGAGCGACGGGCAGCGGATCGATCCGCGTACGCTGTCGATCGCGCTTGATGACCTGCTGCCTGCCGAGCGGACCGTGGCGGTGGACTCCGGGAACTTCATGGGGTACCCGAGCATGTACCTGTCGGTCCCCGATGAGGCGGGGTTCTGCTTCACCCAGGCGTTCCAGTCGGTCGGGCTCGGCCTGGCCACGGCGATCGGGGCCGCGGTCGCGCGGCCGGACCGGCTGACGGTGGCCGCGCTGGGCGACGGGGGCGCGCTGATGGGGGCCAGCGAGCTTGAGACCGTCGTGCGGCTGGGGATCGGAATGGTCGTGGTGGTGTACGACGACGAGGCGTACGGCGCGGAGGTGCACCACTTCGGCCCGGACGGAGATCCGCTGGAGACCGTCCGGTTCCCGCCGGCCGACATCGCCGCGATCGGCCGGGGGTTCGGCTTCGACGGCGTCACCGTGCGGACGGCCGGGGACCTCGCTGCGGTCCGCGACTGGGTGGACGGGCCGCGGGAGCGCCCGCTGATCATCGACGCCAAGGTCACGTCCGCGCACGGCTCCTGGTGGCTGGAGGAGGCCTTCCGCGGCCACTGACGGCGGCGGGCGCGAACCGCGGCCCCGGCCGGGCCGTTTCCTGTGTGAAGGCAGTCGGCGGGCCCGGCGGGGCCGGGGAAAGAGGCAGCATCATGGTGCGGGTTCTGCTCGTCGGCGTGGGGCTGCTCGTGGCGGTGGCCGGCGTCATCTTCACGCTGCAGGGCGTCGGCGTCATCGGCGGGAGCTTCATGTCCGGCGCCACGTCCTGGGCGGTGGCCGGGCCGGTGATCGCTCTCGCGGGCCTGGCCCTGGCCACCGCCGCGCTGCGGCGCAGGAGGGCCCGCTAGGCGTCGTCCTGCACGGCCGCCTTTTCCGGCACCTTCGCGGGCCGTGGCGGCGCCTCGTCGGCGACCGAGGTAGCGCTCACGCTGACCAGCTCGTCCGACGGGTACGCTTCCTCGCCGTGCACCGCCACGTCGCCGATCTCCAGGACGGCATCGGGCAGGCGCAGCTTCATCCTGAACACGTACTTGATGACCATGAGGATGAGCCACGTGACCACCGCGTCCCAGATGATGATGGTGAGCGCGGCGCCCGCCTGGATGGCCAGCTGCTTCGGGTGCCCGTAGAACAGCCCGGCCCCCGAAACCGAGGGGTTCTTGCCCAGGCCGATGTACTCGATCATCTTCGGGTCGGCGAACAGGCCGACCATCAGGCCGCCGAAAAGCCCGGCGATGCCGTGGGTGTACACCACCCCGAGCGCGTCGTCGACCTTGTTGAACGGCCACACGTACTTGGGCAGGTAGGTCCAGGCGACCCAGACGATCGCGGAGGCGAAGAGCCCGATCAGGATCGCGCCGAGCCCGTTCACGTAGCCGGCCGCCGGGGTGATGCCGACCAGGCCGCAGATCATGCCGTTGACGCCGCCGAGGAACGTCGGCTTCTTCTCGCTGCTGAACGCCATGTCCATGAAGATCCAGGTCATCATGGCCACCGCGGTCGCCAGGTTGGTGTTGAGGACGGCCGCGCCCGCGTCCGCGCCCGCGAAGTACGGGTCACCGCCGTTGAACCCGTTCCAGCCGAGCCACAAGATGCCGGCGCCGACGGCGACGAACAGCAGGTTGTTCGGTATCGCGCGGTCACGGTCGCGCTTGAGCCTGGGCCCGACCACGGCCGCGGCCACGAAGCCGGACACCCCGGCCGCCAGGTGGATGACGTAGCCGCCGGAGAAGTCCAGGGCCCCCTTGCCCGCCCAGTAGCCGCCGCCCCACAGCAGGAACGCGTTTACCGCGTAGGCGAAGGTGATCCACAGCGGCACGAAGATCAGCCAGACCTTGAAGCTGATCCGGCCGATCACGCTGCCGATGAACAGGATCGGGGTGATCGCCGCGAACACGAACTGGAAGTAGGCCAGCGACGATTGCGGGAACCTGAAGTTGGGCATCAGCCCGTCCAGCAGCGGGATATTCCCCTGGCCCTCCTCGCCGGCATGCCCGAGTATGGACCGGGGATCGCCGAGGAAGGTGTGCACCAGGGGTGTGCCGAAGCCCATCTTGAAGGCCCAGAGAACCCACACGATGAGGGTGAGGCAGAACGTGCAGAACACCATCATCATGGTGTTTATCGCCCACTTCTTCTGCACCAGGCCGCCGTACAGCACGGCTATGGCCGGGATGGACATCAGTCCGACCAGCGTGCCGGCGGTCAGCTGCCAGGCGTTATCCCCGGCGTTGAGCCAGCTTGGATAGGGAACCACTATGCCTCCAGGGGGCTACCGGGCCTTCTGGGGGCCAACATCAGTGGTGGCTCTACCCTGGCCGTTCCGTATTCCTGCAAGGCATGTGTCCCACGGCCGCGTTTCGACCGCATTTCTCGATTGTTACGCGGCCGGTAACGACGGCGGCCGACGTTACTGAAAGATGTCGCGGCCGCGGCTGCCGCTGGTCTCGAACTACCTGTCAGAACAACTCGAAGCGGTCAGCGTCCCCAGCGTCCCTTAGCCGGTCAGCGGGCCAGCACTATGCTTACGACCGTTCGCGGCACAAGCCCGGCCCGAGCCTGGCCGAAGCCCGGCCCACGTCCGGCCGAAGCCCGGCCCACGTCCGGCGCACGTCCGGCTCAAGGAGGATTGATCTGATGGCCCCGCGCCCGCCGCTGCCGCCGTTCACCGAGGAGACCGCCAGGCAGAAGGTTCAGGCGGCCGAGGATGCCTGGAACACGCGCGACCCGGAGCGGGTCGCCGGTGCGTACAGCGAGGATTCCGTCTGGCGCAACCGGGACGAGTTCATCAGCGGCCGGGCCGAGATCGTCGAGTTCCTGCGCCGGAAGTGGGCGCGCGAACTCGACTACTCCCTCCGCAAGGACCTGTGGTCGTTCGAAGGCAACCGGATCGCCGTCCGGTTCCAGTACGAATCCCGCGACGCCGCCGGCCAGTGGTTCCGCAGCTACGGCAACGAGTTGTGGGAGTTCGACGAGGACGGGTACATGAGGCGGCGGGAAGCCAGCATCAACGACGTCCCCATCGCCGAAGACGACCGGCGCATCTTCGGCCCGCGGGTCGAAGCCGATCGCGGGCAATCCTTCCCGGTCCGCTGACTTGGGCGCCGAACCCGACGCCGCCGTCCCGGGCCCGCACCGCGACGGCGCGATGCGCGTCCTGGTCACCGGGGATCGCGGCAAGGTCGGCGTCCCGGTAGCGGGCTACCTGCGGCGCCGCGGGTACGAGGTGACCGGCTTCGACCGGGTGGACGGGCCGGACGTGCTGGACCTGGCCGCGGTCACGAGCGCGGCCCGGGGCCACGCGGCGATCGTGCACCTGGCGGCGCTGCCCCACGACAGCGCGGGCCCCCCCGAGCAGATCATGGCGGTGAACGTCCTGGGCACCTGGCATGTGCTGCTCGCGGCCGAGGCGGCCGGCGTGACCAGGGTGATCTGCGCTTCAAGCGCGCAGGCGCTCGGGATCGCGGAGGGGGAACGGCCGCCCGACTACTTCCCCGTCGACGACGGCCATCCCCGCCGGGCGATGCGCCCGTACGGCCTGTCCAAGGTCCTGGCCGAGGACCTGTGCCAGGGCTTCACCGCGCGGACCGGGATCGCCACGATCTGCCTGCGGCCGGTGGCGGTCTGGGATGAGGGCCAGTACGCCATGGTCGAGGAGCGGTGGCGCGCGCAGCCGCGCTCGGAGTGGGATCCGTTCTGGGAGTTCGGCGCGTTCGTCGACGTCCGCGACGTCGCCGCGGCCGTGGACCTGGCGCTGACGGTACCGCTGGCCGGGCACCACCGGACGCTGCTGTGCGCCGCCGATATCGCCGCGACCGGGCCCAGTCTCGAACTCGCCGCCCGGCTCACCCCGCAGGTACCGGTCACCGACCCGGGTCGCTACCGTGCCGATCCCCAGGCCGCCCTCCTCGACTGCTCGGCCGCGGCCGCCGTCCTGGGCTGGCAGGCCGCCTACCGGTGGTCGCGCCGGGGCCGTCCGCCGGAGTCCTGATCCGTCGCGAGCCTTGCCTTTACGCTTGTTTACGCGCGCTCGATCCCGGCGGTCAGCGGGAGGGCCGCGGACGACGGGCCCGCGGCAAGCGTGAACGTGCCGGGCTCGGTGGCCCAGGCCCGGCCGCTCCAGTGCTGGAAGGCGCGCTCCGGGATCAGGATCCCGACCGTGACGCTCTCGCCGGGGTCCGCGTCGACGGCGGCGAACCCGGCCAGCCACTTGGCCGGGCGCTCGACCGCCGAGCCTGGCCTCGAGGCGTAGACCTGGACGACTTCCCGGCCGCGGCGCGCGCCGGTGTTCCGCACCGCGACGCTGACCGACACGCCGCCAGGCCCGCCAGCCCCAGGAACGTCACGATCCACCGTGATCGACTCGTACGACCAGGTCGTGTAGCCGGTGCCGTGTCCGAAGGCGAATCTCGGCTCGCGCCCGTCACGGTCGCAGCCGCGGTAGCCGATGAACAGGCCCTCGGTGTAGGCCAGCGCGCCATCGTCCGGCTGGACGCGCGGCAGGCCTTCCTCGGTCGCGGGCCACGTCACGGGCAGCCGCCCGCCCGGCTCGGCCTCGCCGAGCAGCACGTCGGCGAGCGCGTTACCGAGTTCCTGGCCGCCGAACCAGGACAGCAGCACCGCCGCCGCGTCCTCGGCCCAGGGCAGCAGGACGGGGGCCCCGGAGTTGACCACCACCACGGTCCGCGGGTTGGCGGCCGCGACCCGGCGGACGAGCTCGTCCTGCCGGCCGGGCAGCGAGAGCGACGCCCGGTCGAAGCCCTCGCTCTCGACCTCGGCGGTGGTCCCGACCACGACCACCGCCACGTCGCTCGAGGCCGCCAGGGTGGCGGCCGCCGCGATCTCCACGTCGTCGGTGCTGTGCGGCGGCTCTAGGTTGACCTGAAGGAACGTGGCGAAGCTCAGGCCAGAAGGCACATCGTGCTCGATCACGACGGTGACCGACTGGCCCTGCGCCAGCGGGACCGGGGCCAGCGCCTGCGGCGGAGTCGTCAGCGACTGGGCGGCGTCTGCCCCCTCCTCCGCCGCCAGGGTCGCGTCCAAGAGCTTCACGCCGTCCGCCAGCAGGCGGGAGCGGCCGAGCCCGGAGACGCCGAGCCGGTAGGTGCCGGCCTCGGTGGCGCGGATCACGCAGTGGATCTCCAGCCGGGCCACCGGCTCCGCGCCGGACGCCGGGCCGAACCCGCCCAGCCACAGGAACGTCGCGCCATCGCGCAGTTCAGAGCCGATCAGCTCGCCGGATTCGCCGAAGAACCGGACCTCGGCGCCGGCGCCGGAGCGGTCCGGCCGCAGCAGCCACGGAGCGCGGGCGGCGGGGACCCGGGTGTACGAGTACACGCCCGCGGCGTGGGTTACGTGCAGCCCGGCCGCTCGCAGGCCTTCGAGCGGCGAGACGGTGTACGGCGGGTGGACGGTGGCGCTGCCGCCGCCCATGGTGGTGGCAACCTCGGCGTTCGGCCCGATGAGGGCGATGCGCACGGGCCTGGACAGGCCGGTGCCCGCGGAGCGCACGGAGCGTGCCAGCGGGAGGATGCCGTCGTTGCGGGCGAGCACGAATCCGGCCGCCGCGGCGGTCCGCAGTTCCTGCGCGACGGCCAGCGAGTCCGGAGCATCGTGGCCGGCGGGACCGGCGGGCGCGGGCGCCGGCCGGCCCGGCGGGTCCTGGGTCTCGGCGAGGGCACCGACGCGGGCGGCCAGCCGCAGGATCCGCAGCACCTTGTCGTCGATGAGCGCCTCGTCGACCTTGCCGTCCCTGACCGCCCCGGCCAGGGCATCGCCCCACGGACCGAACCGGTCCGCCGGCCCGGGCATGACCAGGTCGAGCGCGGTCTGTCCGGTGGCCTCGGTGGAGCGGGCGGCGGTCCAGTCCGACACCACCAGGCCGTCCCACCCCCACTCGCCGTGCAGGATGTCGCGCAGCAGCGGGCTCTCGGTCATGGTGGACCCGTTGACCCCGTTGTAGGCGGCCATCACCGACCAGGCACCCGCCTCGCGGCAGATTGCCTCGAACGGCGCCAGGTACAGCTCCCGCAGCGGCCGCTCGTCGATGCGGACGTCGACCGTCATCCGCTGCGTCTCGGAGTCGTTGCCGACGAAGTGCTTGACGCACGCGCCGACCCCGCTGCGCTGGAGCCCCCGCACGTACGCGGCGCCGATCCGCGCGGTCAGCAGCGGATCCTCGGAGAAGCACTCGAAACTGCGGCCGGCGTAGGGCGTCCTGTGCAGGTTGACGGTGGGCGCGAGCAGGACGTCGACGCCCTTGCGGCGCGCCTCGCGCGCGAGCAGGGCGCCGATCGCCTCGATCCGCCCGGGGTCCCAGGTGGCGGCGAGCGCCGTCGCCGACGGCACGTTCGCCGAGCTGTCCCGCTCGTCCCAGGACTGGCCGCGGACCCCGGCCGGGCCGTCGGAGACCACCATCGCGCGCAGCCCGGCGTCCGGCTCGTCGTACAGCGCCCAGAACCCCGCTCCCGTGAGCAACCGGACCTTCTGCTCAACCGAAAGGCGGGCGACCCGGCGCCTGAGTTCCTCTTCGCCGATCACGGTGGCCACCGGTCAGGGGGCGGGCAGGTTCACCAGCGACGCCAGCGCCGCGCGGTGCGCGTCTGCGGTCCCGAAGCCGAGCGAATCCGCCTTGGCGCGCTTCAGGTACAGGTGCGCCGGGTGCTCCCAGGTGAACCCGATGCCGCCGTGCATCTGCACGCATTCCTGCGCGGCGTGCACGGCCACGTCCGAGCAGTACGCCTTGGCCAGCGCGACCGCGACCTCGGCGTCCGGGTGGCCTGCGGCGAGGCAAGCCGCCGCGTACCTGGACGCCGCCCGGCCCTGGCTGACCCCGACCCACACGTCCGCCAGCCGGTGCTTGAGCGCCTGGAAAGACCCGACCGGCCGGGCGAACTGGTGACGCTGCTTGACGTAGGCGACTGTCATGTCCAGGCAGCGCTGCGCGAGCCCGACCTGCTCGGCGGCGAGGATCGCCGCGCCCGCGGTCAGCGCCGCGCGGACCGCCCGCTCCGCCGCCGCGCCGGACGCGATCAGCGTCCCCGGGGCGTCGCCGAACGACACGTCGCACACCTGCCTGGTCATGTCCAGCGACACGGCCGGCGCCTTGGCCACCCCGCCGGCCGACACGTCGACCAGGTAGAGGGCCCTCGGCACGCCGTCGGCCGGCACCAGCAGCACCTGGGCAGGCAGCACGTCGGCGGCGCCGCTGACCTTCCCGCGCAGCCGCGCGGCCCCGGCCTGGCCGTCGCCAGAACGGGAGCCTGCCACGCGGACCGCGTCCGGGAAGGCGCGCCGCGGCGCAGTCGGGAACCCCACCGCCAGCGCTGCGGTCACGCTGCCGGCCGCCATCCGGCGGAGCAGGTCGGTCACGGCCGGGGAGGGCTCGACGCTCAGCAGGGCGGCGGTGGCGACGACGGCGCTGCCGAGGAAGGGAACCGGGGCGACAGCCGCGCCCAGCGCCTCGGCGGCCGAGGCCGCCTCGCGGTAGGAGGCGCCGGCCCCGCCGTCGCGTTCGGGGATGAGCAGGCCTGCGCAGCCCAGTTCGACCGCGACCGCCTGCCACAGGCCGTCGTCGTACGTCTCGATGGACTCGGTCCTGGCCAGCGTCTTGTCGAGGTTGAAACGGTCGGCGAGCAGCGAGGTCAGGCTGTCGGTCAGTGCTCGTTCCGTCTCCGAGTACGTCAGATCCGGTAGATCCTCTTCGCCGCTGCTCACCGGGGCAGGTCCTTCCATGGCCGGTCCTTGTCGAAGCGGGGCTCCGGCGGCAGGCCGAGCACGCGTTCGGCGATGATGTTCCGCAGGATCTCCGAGGTGCCGCCCTCGATGGAGTTCCCCTTGGCGCGCAGGTAACGGTAACCCGGGCCGCGGCCGAAGAAGGTCGCGTGCTCAGGCCGGCGCATGGTCCAGTCGTCGTAGCGCAGGCCCGCGGCCCCGTTGAGCTCGACGTCGAACCCGGAGATGTCCTGGTTCAGGCGGGCGTAGACCAGCTTGGCGGCCGAACCCTCTGGCCCTGGCTGCCCCGCGGCGAGCTGCTGGCGCATCCGCTCGGCCGCGAGCCTGGCCACCTCGGCTTCGGTCCACAGCCGCAGCAGCCGGTCGTGCAGGCCCGGCGTGCGCAGCTCGCGGTGCGCGCGCCAGGTGGCGACGACCGGGCCGATCATCCCGCCCTCCCTGGGGGCCGCGCGGGCGGCGCCGATGCTGACCCGCTCGCTCATCAGCGTCGCGGTGGCCACCTTCCAGCCCCCGCCGACCGGGCCGATCCTGTCCTCGTCGGGGATCCGCACGTCGGTCAGGAACACCTCGTTGAACTCGGCCTCGCCGGTCATCTGCCGCAGCGGCCGGACCTCGACACCGGGCGCCGTCATGTCGACGGAGAAGTAGGTGAGACCTGCGTGCTTTTCCACGTCGGGATCGGTCCGCGTGACCAGCAGCGCGCGCCGGGCCACGTGCGCCTGGGAGGTCCACACCTTCTGCCCGGTGACCAGCCAGCCCCCGTCGTCCCGGATCGCCCGGGTCGCCAGCGCGGCCAGGTCGCTGCCCGCGCCAGGCTCGCTGAACAGCTGGCACCAGACCTCGCGGCCCGTCCACAGCTCACGCAGCCAGCGCTGCTGCTGCTCGTCCGTGCCGTAGGCGAGGATCGTCGGCGCGGCCATGCCCAGGCCGATCGCGTTGCGCCCGGAGTTGTTGTCCGGTGAGCCCGCCGCGGCGAACTCGGCGTCGACGATGTGCTGCAGCGACCGGGACAGGCCGAGCCCGCCGAGCCCCTCGGGATAGTGGACCCAGGCTAGGCCGGCGTCAAACCGCGCGTTCAGGAAATCTTCCTCGGGCATCTGCCGCGGGTCGTGCTCGGCCAGGAACGCGCGGACCCGCTCGCGGAGTTCTTCGGGTGTCAGCACGGTGCCGTCCTTAGTCGAGCGGGCCGCCGGCCACGTAGATGACCTGGCCGGAGACGAAGCCCGCGCCCTCGCTGACCAGGAAGGCGATGACGTTGGCCACGTCCGCCGGCTGCCCCACGCGGCCCACGGGGATGCGCGAGAGCGCGAACTTCTGGAAATCCTCGAACGGGATCCCGAGGCGCGCGGCCGTGGACGCGGTCATGTCGGTGGCGATGAACCCCGGCGCGACGGCGTTCGCGGTGACCCCGAACGGCCCGAGCTCGATGGCCAGCGTCTTGGTGAAACCCTGCATGCCGGCCTTGGCCGCGGAGTAGTTGACCTGCCCGCGGTTGCCCTGCGCCGACGAGGAGGACAGGTTGACGATCCGGCCGTACCGCTGCTCGACCATGTACTTCTGCACCGCCCGGGTCATCAGGAACGCGCCGCGCAGGTGCACCGCGAGCACCGTGTCCCAGTCGTCGTCGGTCATCTTGAACAGCAGGTTGTCGCGGATCACGCCCGCATTGTTGACCAGCACCGTCGGCTCGCCGAGTTCGGTGGCGACCCGCTCGACCGCGGCGTTGACCTGGTCGGTGTTGCTCACGTCCGCGCCCACCGCGAGCGCGAGCCCGCCCGCGTCCGCGATCTCCTTCACCGTCCCGGCGCACGCGGCCTCGTCCAGGTCGAGGACGGCCACGGCCATCCCGTCCGCGGCCAGCTTGCGTGCCGTCGCGGCGCCGATGCCGCGGGCCGAGCCGGTCACGATCGCGACTCTGTCTGTCACTAGGGTTTCTCCTCTTCCTTTTTTCTTATGCCGAACGGGCGGTGGTGCTCGGCCGGGGACTGCTTCCTCAGCTCGCGGTGTACTTCCTCAGCTCGCGCCGGGCCATGGACCTCTTGTGCACCTCGTCGGGGCCGTCGGCGAACCTGAGCGAGCGGGTGCTCGCCCACATCTGGGCGAGCGGGAAGTCCTGGCTGACCCCGCCGCCGCCGTGCACCTGGATCGCCTTGTCTATCACCCACTCGGCCATCGCCGGGGTCACGATCTTGATCGCCTGGATCTCGGAGTGCGCGCCCTTGTTGCCCGCCGTGTCCATCAGCCAGGCGGTCTTGAGCACCAGGAGCCTGGCCTGCTCGATCCGGACCCTGGACTCGGCGATCCAGTCCTGGACGACCCCCTGCTCGGCCAGGGTCTTGCCCCAGGCCGTGCGGCTGGCGGCCCGGGCGCACATCAGCTCGAGGGCGCGCTCGGCGGCGCCGATCAGCCGCATGCAATGGTGGATGCGGCCGGGGCCGAGCCGGGCCTGCGCGATCGCGAACCCGTCGCCCTCGCCCGCGACCAGGTTCTCCTTGGGGACGCTGACCTGGTCGAACTCGATCTCGGCGTGCCCGCCGTGCGTTCCGTCGGTGTAGCCGAAGACCGTCATCCCGCGCTTGACCGTGATCCCGGGCGTGTCGGGCGGCACCAGGATCATGGAGTGGCGGCCGTGCCCGCCGGGGGCCTCGCCGGTCACGCCCATCACGATGAAGATCTTGCAGTCCGAGCTCATCGCGCCCGACGACCACCACTTGCGCCCGTTGATCACGTACTCGCCGCCGTCCCGCGTGATCGTGGTCGCGATGTTGGACGCGTCGCTCGAGGCGACGGCCGGCTCGGTCATGCAGAACGCCGACCTGATCGCCCCGTCGAGCAGCGGGGCGAGCCAGCGTTCCTGCTGTTCGGGCGAGCCGAACTCGGCCAGCACCTCCATGTTGCCCGTGTCGGGCGCCGCGCAGTTCAGCGCCTCGGGCGCCAGCGCGGGACTCCACCCGGTGATCTCGGCCAGGGGCGCGTACTGGAGGTTCGTCAGCGGCGGGTCGGGCAGGCGGGACTGGGTCGCCCCGGTGGCCGCTTCCCACTTGCGGACGGCTTCGGCCGACTTGCCGGTCAGGAACAGGTTCCACAGGCCGCGGCGGCGCGCCTGCGCCTTGAGCTCGGCGGTGACCGATACCCGCTCCCACCCGCGGCCGGCCGCCTCGGCGGCCGCGGCCTGCTCCTTGTAGGTCGCCTCGGCCGGGTAGACGTGCTCGTTCATGAACGCCAGCACCCGCTCGCGGAGCTCACGCGTCCTGCCGTCGTAGCCGAAGTCCATGGCGCACAACCTCCCGTGAGTCGCGCACCAGCCTATCTACTCGCCAGTACGCCTACCACTAGGGCCCTGTCGAGAGCACGGACGTGCGGCGGAAGACGTAGACGTTGCCCGAATGGAAGATCACGGTGTAGGTGTGCGGCGGGTAGAAGCCGTCGACGAAGGCGGGGACGTTGCTGATCGCCGGGATGTAGTCGCTGTCGTCGCCGTCGAACACGATGTACTCGGTCTGCGGGTTGCCGGCGTTGCCGATCCAGTACGTGTCGCAGCGCGCCGCGAGCGGGGCCAGCAGGTCCAGCGTGGTCAGCACCGTGGCGCCGTCGGGCACCTTGGCCATGGCCGCGTTGGCCGACGCGACGATCGGGCTGATCCGGTAGGTCCCGGCGTTCCAGAGGTTGCTGAGCGGGAACTGGAAGGCGAGCGGGACCGTGATCGCGAGCATCATGGCGGCGCCGTAGCGCCGGGCCCCGGCCAGGACTGCGCGCCACGGGCCGTCCCGCCCGCTCGCCCACTCCGCGAGGCCGTCAGCGCCGTCCGAGCCGTCCCGGGCGTGCGCCGCGGCCTGGATCCTGGCCAGCGCGTCGATGGCCGCGATGAACAGGATCGGCATCAGGGTCGCGTTGTAGTGCCAGTACGTGCCCCAGAAGGCACTGTTGGTGGACTCGAAGCGCAGCAGCAGGCTCGGCACGGCGATCAGGGCGATCGGCGAGCCGACGGCGATGAACGCGGTCGGCAGGAGCAGCATGACGACGGTATCCAGCTTGTTCGGCCAGGCGTGGAAGAACTGGTCCAGCGCGCCGGTGACGGACAGGTGCCCGCCGGGGGCCAGGACCCCCCCGTCGCTCCAGTACTGGTAGTGATGGGCCGGGTTGAAGTGCGGGATGATCACCCCGATGGCCAGGTACACCCAGACAAAGCCCCAGACCAGGAGGAATTGCCCGGCGGCGCTCCTGCGTCCCCCGTCGGCGTCACGGAGCACGCCGGAGGAGGCCCAGCGGCCCGCGAGACCCTTCGAGCCGCCGGAGACGCCCGAGACGCCGCGGACGCCGGGGCCGGCGGCCGGCGCCGGGCCCTTGGCGCGCAGGCCGCAGTAGATCAGGTAGGCGCCGATGGCGGCCACGGTGAAGCCCTGGTCTTCCTTGACGAAGACCAGGGGAAGGGCCCACCAGACCGCCGCCTTGATCCGCCCGCGGACCAGCGCGGACAGCGAGAAGGCCAGCAGCGGGACGGCGAGCGCTAGCTCGTGGAAGTCGAACTCGATCAGCTGCTGCAGGCCCCACGAGAAGCCGTAGGCCACCGCGATCACCCGGCTGGGGCCGACGCCCAGCTTCTCGCGAGCGGCCCGGCTGACCGCGAATACCGACGCCGCGGCCATCAGGGCCTGCGCCACAAGCAGCGTCGCGGGAGAGGGGAAGACGCGGAAGAAGGGGGCCAGGACCGCGACCGCCGGCGAGAAGTGGTCGCCGAGCAGGTTGAACCCGGTCCCCCTGATGTTCACGATGGGCGCGCGCAGGTTGGCGTACTGCTTCACGACCTCGGTGAAGATGCCCAGGTCCCACGACGTCGGGTGGAGCTGCAGCAGGCGGAACAGCGAGATGGCCGCGTAGGCGCAGAACACGACGGCGACGGTCGCCCAGACGAACGGGTCGCGGTACACGCCGGGCAGAGTCCGCGCCTTCCGGAGCGCGGCAGGCGGCACCAGCGCCAGCCGGGCCAGCGCCGCCGACTGCGGCGTCGCACCCTGCGGTGTCGCGGATAGCGGCGCCTCAACGTGGCCCGCCTCATCGCCAGACGGTGCCCGGTGCTCCTCCAGCATCGCGCGCAGCCTACCGCTTACGGCAAGGCGAGGGGAAATGGGTGACGAACGGGCGTTTCGCGCGGCCCGCGGGTGGTCAGACGAGGAGCAGTTTGCCGATCCGGCGGCCCGCCGCGTACAGGCCGACCAGCCCGAGAACGGCCAGGTAGGCGGCCCGCCACAGCAGGCTGGGGCCGACCACCCCCACGGTGAGGTCGCGCAGCAGGACGACGCCCTGGTAGAGCGGCGTCCACTCGATCAGCACCTGGACCGCGCGGGGGTAGATGCTGATCGGGTAGAACGTCGCCGAGAACAGGAAGATCGGCACGCTGATCAGCAGGACGTAGTCGAAGTCCTGCCAGCTCTTCATGTACGTGGTCCCGGTCATGCCGATCGCGGCGAAGGCGAAGCCGATCAGCACCGCCACCGGCACCGCCAGCACGGCCCACGGGGAGTGCACCAGCCCAAGCACCAGCATGACGAGGGTGAACGCGATGGCGTAGATGGTGCCGCGCAGCAGGGCCCAGCCGATCTCGCCCAGCGCCACCTGGGCCGGCCGCATCGGGGTGGAAAGGACGGCGTCGTACAGCTTGGCGTACTTCAGCCGGAAGAAGATGTTGAACGTCGAGTCGAACATCGCGCCGTTCATCGAGGACACCGCCAGCAGGCCAGGCGCGACAAAGTCCCGGTACGGGATGAGGTGCCCGCCGGGACCTGGCACCTTCCCGATCAGCGTGCCGAGCCCGAGACCCACCGACAGCAGGTAGAACAGCGGCTCGAAGACGCCGGACGCGAACACCAGCCAGGCGTGCCCGTAGGCGCGCGCATGACGCTCGATCAGGTGCAGGCTGCCGTGGTCGCCGGCCGAAGGACCGGACCGCCGCAGCCGGGCCAGCCGCCCGGCGGGCGGGAGCATCCGGAGCGGCACGCTAGCCACGCTGTCTCTCCCTAGACATATAGGCGCCGACGGTAGGCGCGCCCGCCGGCCCAGATCCCGATCGAGGCGAGCACGGCCAGGTAGGCGACATGACCCAGCGTCCCGAACAGGCCGAGGCTTTCACCCAGGCTCAGCGCGCGGCAGAGCACGACGCCGTGCCACAGGGGCGTGGCGTAGGCCACCGGGCGCAGCCAGCCCGGCAGCTGGGACAGCGGGAAGAACGTGCCGGAGAAGAGCATCAGCGGCATGAGGCCGAACCTGAAGATGTAGACGAACGACATCTCGTTCCTCATCAGCACCGCGTAGGCCGCGATCGGGGCGGCGAACGCGAGCCCGGTCAGCACCGCGACCGGCCAGGCCAGGACCACCCAGGCGGACCTCACCGCGCCGAACGCCCACATGAACGCGATGGTGACCGCGGCGTTCATCGCGAGCCGCATGGCCATGAACATCAGGTGCCCGCGGAAGATGTCCTCGGGGCGCAGCGGCGAGGCCTGCGCGCCGATATAGATCTTGTTCCACTTCAGCGAGCCGAATACCGGCCAGCTCGCCTCGCTCATCCCGGTGTTCATGGCACCGGAGGCCAGGATGGCCGGGGCCACGAACGCGAGGTAGCTGACGCCGCCAAGGCTCGCCGTGCCGTGCTTGTCGACCAGCGAGCCGAGCCCGAGGCCCATCGCGCCCAGGTAGAACACCGGCCCTAGCACGCTGGACCAGACGCTGGAGCGCCAGATCCGCCGGTACACCGTCAGCCAGCACCGGAACGCAGCCCACGTCAATCCTCCAGCCTCCGCCCGGTCAGGCGCAGGAAGACGTCCTCCAGCGTGCCGCGGCGGACCAGCGAGGTGAGCGGGTCGAGCCCGATGGCGCGGACCAAGGCCAGGGCCTCGTCGCCGTCGGTGACGTAGAGCAGTATCCGGTCAGCAAGCACTTCCATTCGTTCGGCGGGAAAGTCCTCGAGCTTGTCTGCGGCCGTGTCATGCAGCTCAGGGTCGAAGCGCAGCTCGAGGACTTCCGGCGAGCAGTACTCCCTGATGAGCTCCCGGGGCGAGCCCGCGGCGGCGAACGTGCCGTGGTCCATCACCGCCAGCCGGTCGCAGAGCTGCTCGGCCTCGTCCATGTAATGCGTGGTCAGGATCAGCGTGACGCCGCGCTGCTTGAGCCGGAACAGCCGGTCCCAGACCACGTGCCTGGCCTGCGGATCCAGGCCGGTGGTGGGCTCGTCGAGGAGCAGGATCTCCGGCTCGTTGATCAGCGAGCGGGCGATCGTCAGGCGGCGCTTCAGGCCGCCGGACAGCGGGTCCACCTTGTCCTTCGCCCGGTCCGTGAGCTGCACGAAATCCAGCAGCGCCTCGGTTCTCTCCCGGATGACGCGCCGCGACAGCCCGAAGTACCTGCCGTAGACGAGCAGGTTCTCCCGCACGGTCAGCTCGACGTCGAGGGTGTCCTCCTGCGGCACGACGCCGAGCCGGGCCCTGATCGCGGACCCGTCCCGGACCGGGTCGAGGCCCAGGATGGTGAGTTCTCCGCTGGTCGGCGGCGAGACACAGCCGATCATCCGCATCGTGGAGGACTTGCCCGCGCCGTTCGGCCCGAGGAAGCCGAACGCCTCTCCCCGGTACAGGTCGAAGTCGATCCCGTCCACCGCCGTGAAGTTCCCGAACCGCTTGGTCAGGCCGTGGGCGCGGACGAGCACTTCGCTTGCGGAACTTCCAGGCACCTGATGCAGGCTACCCGGAGGGTGTGACATTCTCCGAACGGATTTCCCGGCCACCGGATACCGCTCCCAGAGCGCACGGTAATGTCGGGGTATCCGCAATCGACCGAGGCAGGACGAGGCGAGGATGGGTCTCCTCCGCGACCTTTACACCCGGTTCAGGGTGTTGATACACGAGACCGCCAAGTTCGGCGTCGTGGGTGGCCTCGCGTTCGTGCTCACCGTCATCCTGGTCAACGCGTTCCACTCCGGTGCGGGCCTGGGCGAGATCACCTCCGCGACGATCGCCAACGCCCTGGCCACGGTGTTCGCCTTCGTGGGCAACAAGTTCTGGGCGTTCCGGCACCGCAAGGGCAGCCACTGGGGCCGCGAGACCGTGCTGTTCTTCTTCTTCAACGGCGTCGGGATCGGGATCACCGACGGGGTCATCGCCGCGGCGCACAACGGACTCGGGCTCACCGGCAACGTGTCCTACAACGTGGCCAACGTCGTCGGCATCGGCCTGGCCACGCTGTTCCGGCTGTACTGCTACCGGCGCTGGGTCTTCCTGTACGCCGACGGGGATGCGCCCGCCGCAGAACAACTCGAGCCGGAGACCTCAGGCACCTGAGGCGGGCCGCCGGCGGCCGTGGAGGTTAGGGGTTACGGGCAGCCGCGGACGACATGGCAGTTCAGGGGTTGCAGGTCGTCATCGTTTAAAAACGTTACGTGTCGGTAACACCATTTCAGCCGCCCGATCGCGCCCGTTGTCCTACGGTGCCGAGTAACGAGGAGTCAGGCGGGTGCGTCATCGTCACACCTGCCCCAGACCGCGGTGGCAGTGGCATCTCCGGTTACCCTACATCGGGGCCGCCACGTGCCTCGGTCAACGATCTGAGGAGGCGGCGTTGCAGCATCGAACCCGTCGGTATCTGCGCACGGCCGGGGCGCTGATGCTGGTCAGCGGATTGCTATGCGCCGGTGGCGCACCCGTGGCGGCAGCGGCCAACATCGCCATCGGACCGATGTTGATCACTAAGTTCGTCTCGGCCACCCAGCCTCCCACCCAGGCCGAGTGCGTGGCGATGTTCACCGAGCCCTGCTACCAGCCGGCGCAGCTGCAGACCGCGTACGACGAGCAGCCCCTGTTCCACAGAGGGATCACCGGCGCGGGCCAGACCATCGTGCTCGTCGACTCGTTCGGGTCCCCGACGATCAAGTCGGACCTGGCCACCTTCGACGCCGCGTTCGGCCTTCCGGCCCCGCCGTCCTTCCGGATCATCTCACCGGCCGGACGGATTCCCGCCTATGACGCGACTGACGCCAACGGCGACGTCGGCTGGGCCGGGGAAGCCACCCTCGACGTGGAGTGGGCGCACACCATGGCTCCCGGCGCCAATATCCTGCTGGTCGAGACCCCGGTGAACGAGACGGAGGGAACGGCCGGCTTCCCGCAGATCGTCAGGGCCGAGAACTACGTCATCAACCATCACCTCGGCCAGGTGATCAGCCAGAGCTTCGGCGCGACCGAGCCTACGTTCCCGAACGCCGCATCGATCTACGCCCTGCGCAGCGCCTACCTCAACGCCCACAAGCACGGCGTGACGGTCCTGGCCGCGACCGGGGACGACGGGGCAACCGACTACTCCAACGTCGCGGGGACGCTGCTGTACACGCACCGGGCGGTCGACTGGCCCGCCAGCGATCCGCTGGTCACCGCGGTGGGGGGCACGCAGCTGGCGCTCGATGCCAATGGCCAGCGGACCCAGGCGGACGTGGTGTGGAACGACACCGACAACTACGCCCTGAACAATGCCTACTTCGGCACCGGCGAACCCGTGGCCGACGCCGGCAACGGCGGCAAGTCGACGGTCTTCGCCCGGCCGTGGTACCAGAACGGCGTGGCCAACGTAACCGGCGATCACCGGGGCGTGCCGGACATCTCCATGAGCGCCGCCTGCTCCGGGCTGGTCCTTACCTACGACAGCTTCGCCGGCGAGCCGGCCGGCTGGTACGAGAACTGCGGCACCAGCGAGGCGACCCCCTTGTTCGCCGGGATCGTGGCGCTGGCCGACCAGGCGGCCGGGCATTCCCTCGGCCTGATCAACCCGGCGCTGTACGCCCTGTCCGCCGAGCACGCGCCGGGCATTGTCGACATCACCCAGGGGAACAACACGGTGACGTTCATCCAGAACAACATCTCGTATACGGTGCAGGGCTACAGTGCGCGCCCCGGCTACGACCTGGCCTCCGGGGTCGGTACCGTCAACGCCGCCCTGTTCGTCCCCGAGCTGGCCCGGGCCGCTGGAGGCTGACACCTGGCCGCGGCGGGCGATTACGGGCAGCCGCGGGCGGCGGACAGGTCAAGGGGGGCCTTGAGCGCGGCGGCCTCCTGCGCCCTGGTCAGGTACCCCACGTCGGCCATCCGCCCGATGACGTGCACCAGTCGCGCCCTGGCCTGCGCCGGGTAGACCAGCGGGTCGTCGTAGGTCGGCGCGTTCACGATGCCGGCCAGCATGGCCGCCTGCACCAGCGTCAGCTGGGCCGGAGGCCGCCCGAAGTAGCCGCAGCTGGCGGCGTCCAGTCCGTAGTACCCGTGACCGTAGTACGCGATCTCCGCGTACAGGCGCAGTATCTCCCCCCGGCTGTAGGCGTGGTTGAGCTTGACCGCCAGCACCACCTGCTCCAGGATCTGCGCCCAGCTGCTGTTCCCCCCGGTGTACAGGTTCTTCGCGAGCTGCTGGTCGATCGTGCTGCCGCCCCCGTCGGTATGCCCGGTGAGCCACGACGCCGCCACCCGGACCAGCGCGAGCGGATCCACCCCCGGGTCGCTGTAGAACCGGTGGTCTTCGGTCGCCACCAGGGCCTGCGCGAAGTACCGCGGCACCGGCGGCCCGGGGTAGGCGACGTGGTGCTCCTTCGCCTGGGCCCGGGCCAGGGCCGTGGCCCGGCCCGCCGGCGGAGTCAGCAGGTACAGCAGGCCGAACCCCACCACGAGGACGACCACCACGACGAAGACCACCTTGATGGTCCAGAAGGCCAGCCTGACCCGCCTGCTCGGCTGCCGCCGCCCGTCCCCGCCGCTGCCCTGGTCACCGGAAGCTGAGCGGCGAGCGCGAAGTGCTCTCAACGGCCCGGCCCCTCCGTATCCGACATGCGGTTCTGCAAGCTACAACGAGCGCGGTATCCGCGCGATGCCCGGCCTATCGATTGGTCGCATCATTTATTTGCCGGAATGGCGCTTCGGCCGCCTGATCGCGCCCGTTATCCTACGGTGCTGCCCAGGCACGCATCGGCATTTCACGTGTCCGCGCGCCGCGGCGATGACATGGGCCGATACTCTTGCCGGGGGGCCGCTGGGTGCCTCACCGACGATCTGAGGAGACCGCGTTGCTACATCGAGCCTCTCGGTATCTGCGCGCCGCCGGGGCGCTGGCGCTGGTCAGCGGGTCCCTGTACGCGGTCGGCGCGCCCGTCGTGGCGGCGGCCAGCATCACGCTCAGGCCGATGCTGATCACCAGGTTCGTGTCGGCCGCCCAGGCGCCGAGCAACCAGGATTGCGTGCTGCAGTTCACCGAGCCCTGCTACCAGCCGGCCCAGCTCCAGACCGCCTACGACGAGCAGCCCCTGTTCAACCGCGGGATTAACGGCAAGGGCCAGACCATCGTCATCGTCGACTCATTCGGGTCCCCGACGATCCGTTCGGACCTGCGGACGTTCGACAGCGCGTTCGGCCTGCCGGCCCCGCCGTCCTTCAAGATCATCCAGCCGGCCGGGCGGGTGCCCTCCTACAACGGGAACAACAGCACCGAACTCGGCTGGGCCGGGGAGGCCACCCTCGACGTGGACTGGGCGCACACCGTGGCCCCCCGCGCGAACATCCTGCTGGTCGAGACGCCGGTCCCGGAGACCACCGGGCTTGACGGCATCCCGCAGATCGTCGAGGCCGAGAACTACGTCATCGACCACCACCTCGGCCAGGTGATCAGCCAGAGCTTCGGCGCGGCCGAGGCCACGTTCCCGAGCGCCTCGTCCCTGCAGAACCAGCGCAGCGCGTACATCAACGCCGAGCAGGAAGGCGTGACCGTCCTGGCCGCGGCCGGCGACGACGGGGCGACCGACCAGTCCAATAGCGCGGGGACGCTGTTCTACACCCACAAGGCCGTCCTGTGGCCGGCCACCGATCCGCTGGTCACGGCGGTCGGGGGCACGCAGCTGGCGCTCGACACCAACGGCGACCGGACCACGGCGGACGTGGCGTGGAACGACGGGAACAACTACGGCCTGCTCAATGCCCTCACGGGCAGCCCCGACCCGACCGGCATCGCCACCGGCGGCGGCAAGTCGTCGGTCTTCGGCCGGCCGTCGTACCAGGACGGCGTGTCCCGCGTCGTCGGCGACCACCGGGGTATCCCGGACATCTCGATGAGCGCCGCCTGCTCCGGGCTGGTCCTTACGTACAACAGCTTCGCCGGCGAGCAAGCCGGCTGGTACGCCGCCTGCGGCACCAGCGAGGCGACTCCGCTGTTCGCCGGGATCGTGGCGCTGGCCGACCAGGCGGCCGGGCATTCCCTCGGCCTGATCAACCCGGCGCTGTACGCCCTGTCCGCCGAGCACGCGCCGGGCATTGTCGACATCACCCAGGGGAACAACACGGTGTCGTTCACCCAGAACAACACCATGTACACCGTGAAGGGCTACTACGCAGGCCCCGGCTACGACCTGGTCTCGGGGGTCGGTACCGTAAACGCCGACCTGTTCGTCCCCGAGCTGGCCCGGGCGGCCGGGTGATGACCCGCGGCCGGGGCGGCGCTTCGTTCCTGGCCGCGCCGAGGTTGCGCTAAGCTAGCGGAGCTTGCCGAACCTGGCAGGCGTGCGCCGACGGAAGCGACGCCGCGGCGCGACGGGACGTGGCGCAGTTTGGTTAGCGTGTCGGTCTGGGGGACCGAAGGCCCCGGGTTCAAATCCCGGCGTCCCGACCAATGCAACGTTTTGGCCCCTGAGCGCGCCGGCGGCGGCGCCTGGTGTTGACTAGGGCTATGCCTGTTGAAGGAGAGTACGAGCCGAGCCCGGCGGGCTGGGTGCGCGACCAGGTGGAACTGTACGAGGGGTCGGGCGGGACGCAGGGCACGACGCTGCGCGAGACCGGCCTGCCGGTGGTGATCGTCACCAACCGCGGCGCCAGGAGCGGCAAGGTCCACAAGACGCCGGTGATGCGGGTGGAGCACGACGGCCGGTACGCCATGGTGGCGTCGAAGGGCGGCGCCCCGGAGAACCCGCTGTGGTACTACAACGTCCGCGAGAACCCGCTGGTGGAGCTCCAGGACGGCCCGCGCAAGCAGGACATGGTCGCGCGGGAGCTCAGCGGCGCCGAACGCGCGCAATGGTGGCAGCGGGCGGTCGCCGCGTACCCGCCGTACGCGGAGTACCAGCAGAAGACCGCGCGCGAGATACCGGTGTTCGTGCTGGAGCCGGCCGCCGGCGGGTGACGCGCCGCCGCGACCCGGATCGCTACCCGTTGATCGTGCCCACGCCGGGGACGATGGGCCCGGAGATGCTCAGGTAGACCGGCCCGGTGTGCGAGCACGACTGGAAATCGTAGGCGGCGTCCGTCGCGCTGTGCCGGCCCGGCGGGTACACGCGCAGCAGCACGGCGGTGTTCACGGGGTCGCAGCCCGGTTCCGTGGTCACGGCCGCGTCGTGGTACGCCAGGATCGTGTGCGCGGTCGCGCCGGGCTTGAGGATCACGGTGTGCGGGGTCGTCGTGCGGTCCCAGCCCGCGGGACTGCCGAGCTGCCGGCCCTGGGCGTTGAGCGCGGAGACGCCGGGGAAGCCGAACAGGGAGCAGGTATGCCCGCTCAGGTTGGTGAACTCCAGCGGGTAATAGATGGTCCCGGCCGCCCCGTTGCCCTGGTTGATCGCCACCCAGACGCCCAGGCCGAACGCGGTGCATCCGGGAACGGAGGCTCCCGCGTCGCCCGTGGTTCCCGGGAAGGTCGTCGCGAAGGCGGCGGTGGCCGCGATGAGCCCGGCGGCGGCGACGGCGGCGGCTACCGCGGCCAGCCTGCGGGCGGTGGTGGAGAGGTAATTCATGTCCGTTGTCCTATGAGTGCGCAGACCCGCTGCTTGCAGAGTCTTTTCGTGGTTAAGACGGAGTTCACCCGCGGCCGGTTAAAGATCTCATTTATACCGAACGGGCGGTGGTGGAAGCTATGCGCCACGCGATCCGCAACGGGGGGATGCCCTACGGCCCGGCCGGGCCGTTCGGGGACACTGGTGCGGTGACAGGGCGGGCGGAACTCGTGCGCAGGGCGCACGCACATGGCGTAGCGGTCTCGTACCACGACTGGCTAGGCCGTCCGGTAGAGGTGGCGTCCGAGACGCTGGCCGCAGTTCTTGAGGTGTTGCTTGCCCCCGGGGGGATGAGCCCCCCGGGAACCCCTCCGTACCCCCCCGCCCCCGGGGCCGACCAAGCTGTCGCGCCATACCCCGCCGGCCGGTCGTGGGGATTCGCCGTGCAGTTGTACTCGCTGCGCTCGCGCGCCTCGTGGGGTCACGGTGACCTGCGCGACCTCGCTGATCTGGCCGCCTGGAGCGGCCGCGAGCTCGGCGCCGACTTCGTGCTCGTCAACCCGCTGCACGCGGCCGAACCGCTGCCGCCGGTCAGCCCCTCCCCCTACCTGCCAATGACCAGGCGTCACATCAGCCCCCTGTACCTGCGCATCGAGGACATCCCCGAATACGCCGGGCTCGGTGCGGCCGACCGCGCCAGGATCGACGCTCTCGCCGCGCCGCTGCGCGCCGCGAGCACGACGGCGGCGCTGATCGACAGGGACGCGGTGTGGACCGCCAAGCACGCGGCGCTCGAGATCATCCGGGCGGCCCCGCTCAGCCCGTCCCGCCGCGCGGACTTCGACGCGTTCTGCGCGCGGGACCGCGACGCGGTCGATGACTGGGCCGCCTGGTGCGCGATTGCCGAGGTGCGCGGCGCGGACTGGCGGTCATGGCCGGCGGCGCTCGCCGATCCCCGCTCCGCGGCGGTGGCGGCGCTGCGCCGGACGCTTGCGGACCGGGTCGAGTTCCACGCCTGGCTCCAGTGGCTCGCGGCGGAACAGGCCGCGGGCGCGCAGGCCGCGGCCCGGCGGGCCGGGATGAGCATCGGCGTCATCGCCGACCTCGCCGTGGGCAGCCATCCCGGCGGAGCCGACGCCTGGGCCAGGCAGGACGTGATCGTACCGGGGGTCAGCGTGGGCGCGCCGCCGGACGAGTTCAACCAGCGCGGTCAGGACTGGACGCTGCCACCGTGGCATCCCGGGTGGCTCGCCGCCCAGGAAGGCCGGCCGCTGGGCGACCTGGTCGCCGCGGTAACCCGCCACTGCGGCGGCCTGCGCATCGACCACGTCATGGGGTTGTCCCGGCTGTGGTGGATCCCCGCGGGGATGACGCCGGGCATGGGCACGTACGTGCGGTACGACCATGAGCTGGTCGGCGGCGTGCTGGCCGCCGAGGCGTCCCGCGCGGGCGCGGTGGCCATCGGCGAGGACCTCGGCACGGTGGAGCCCTGGCTGCGCGAGTTCCTGGCCGCGCGCCGGGTGCTCGGCACGTCCATGCTGTGGTTCGAGCGCCGGGCGGACGGCACTCCGCGCCGTCCCGGCGGGTGGCGCCGCGGCTGCCTGGCCACCGTGGGCACGCACGACATGCCGCCGGCCGCCGCGTTCCTCACCGGCGAGCAGGTCACCATCAGGGCCGAGCTGGGCCTGCTCACCCGGCCTGAGGCGGAAGAGCGGGCCGCGGCCCGTACTGACGCGGCCCGGTGGCTCAGGACGCTGGCCCGTGAGGGGCTGCTGGCCGGGCCCGCGCCCACCGGCGAGGCGTTCACCGCCGCGCTGTACGCCTACCTGACCAGGACCCCGGCGGTGCTGATCGGCGTCTCGCTGGCCGACGCCGCAGGCGAACGCCGCCCGCAGAACATGCCGGGCACGGTCGATGAGTACCCCAACTGGCGGATCCCGCTCACCGGCCAGGACGGCGAGCCCGTCCTCCTGGAGGACCTCCCGGGGCACCAGGGCCTCCGTGCGGTCGCGCGGGCCGTGTCGGGCGGCCTGTCCAGCGCGGCCCGGGAACCCTAAGGTCCGCTAGGCGTACGACGCCCCGGTACACGCGCCGCTGAACTGAGGGTTAGCCTGCACCTTGCTGACGTTGGTGCCGTAGTACCAGCTCAGGTCGGGGTTGCCGTACTCCTTGTCACCGCCGAAGTTCTCGGTCGTGGTCGGCAGGTTGTTACCGAAGTTCCACACGCACGAGGTCTGCTTCGACCCGAGCGCAGAGGACTGCGGGCTCAGCGACCAGAACGGGTAGAACTTCGCGCCGACCGGCGGGACCGTGCAGCCCTGGCCGTTGGCGGCACACAGGTTCGCCGACCCGCTGATGTCGGTCTCGAACTGGATCTGCGGGTACGACTGCCCGTTCGTGAACGGGCCGACGTACTCGAACGGTGTCGGATGGTCCGGGCCGCCGTTCGGCCACGTATCGGGCTGGTAGTCCACGCCGTCGAAGTCCAGGTCACCGTTCTGGTACCGGTTGGCGAAGCACTCGTTGGCGTCCGACCACCCCGTTTCCGGGTTTCCGTTGACGAAGTAGGTCCTGGATCCCTGCGGGAAGCAGTAGCCATCGGCGAACTCGCAGTGCAACCCCGTGTCCGCGTATTCGGACTGGCAGCCGACGGGGGTGCCGTACGGGCCCTGGGTCAGCGCGTTCTGGCAGGCGATCTGCCCGGAGGCGGTGAAGGCACACGGGCCCTCACCCACCTGGTCGCCTTCTTCCCCGCCCATGCAGGTGTCGTAGCTGTCCGAGTCGATGAAGGAAGAGCCGTCCGGGTAACCGATGGCGACCGGGTCCTGGTTGGTGAGCGAGCCGCAGACCTCGGAGTGACCGATTTCCTGCTCCATCAGCACGCCGCCTTCGAGCGCGGCCCAGGGGACGCGATTGTTGATCGACGCGGTGCTGTACTCCGCGTGGAAGGTATGCGGAGTGCCGTTGCAGGTGCTGAAGTTGGTGTCCATGAACCCGTTATTGGCACTGGCCGTCATCCACCCGGTCTGACCTGTTGTCAGGTCGTGGATGGTGGTCGTGAACCCCTTGCTCGGGTCGGTGATCGAGATCTGGAGCACGTCACCCTGGTTGAACAGCAGGGTGTGGGAGTTCGGCAGGAACGTCTCCACGTTCGCCAGCTGCGGGCCCGGCGGCCCGGTGGGCACGCCATTGGTCTGCAGGAATGCGAAGTTGGTCGGCTCCTCGCAGTCGGGGTTGCAGTAGAAGAAGTTGAAGTTGCACTCCGCGCTGTCGATGGTCAGCGCCGCGCACCACTTGGCGATGCTGCAGCTCGGGGCGTCGGGGAACGGGGTGTAGCCCGGCGGGTACAGCTGCAGTTCCATGAACGCGGAGCCCGCGGCGTTCGGCACGTTCATGCCGACGTTGCTGTCGCTGTCCGGGGTGCACGGGTTCTGCGGGTAAGAGTCCGGGTCGCACATCGGCAGCCCGAACCAGGGCGCGACCGATAGCTCGCCGTAGTCGGTGACGCTGCCGCTCGCGGTCGGGGCCGTCTTCGGGTCCACCGGCAGCTTCGCGTAGTACGTCATCGTGTTGCCGGAACCCGGCTTGCTGGAGATGAACTTGACGCTCGGCTCGTCGTGGCCCACGTACCAGCCGTTGTCGACGAAGGGCCGGGCCTTGCCGTCCACGATCTTGACCGGGTCCACGCAGTCCATGCCGGCCAGGGGCCGGACCGAGCGGTACTTCGCGCTCCAGCCGTTGCAGTCGAGCTCGTTGGTCGGATTCGGCGCGATGCCCGCGTGGGCAGCCTCATAGGCGCCGATGGCCGCGTCGGTGGACGCCCCGGCCGATCCCGTCAGGCTGAGCTGGCAGACGAAGGCGATCCCTATCGCGGGGACCAGAAGCAGCCGCCACCGTCGCGAGCTGGTCCGCGATCTCCGGCGCCCGAACGTGGCCGTGCTCCCCCGTGCAGGCCAGGGAATGCGCATGTCCAATCCTTATCGCTCGCGCGTGCCCCCTGGTCCCGGAAGCGGGCCGGGGCCAGCGGTCACGCAACTGTTAGCGTCCCGGGTTACGAGACGCCTTCCGACGGAATCTAACCTCGCACAAACGCCCAGCTACCAGCCTCAGGACACGGTCCGGCGCTTGAATTGTTATTAATGCTTCCTGGAGTTTGACCGGTGAGATTCCGCTCCATAAACGCCCATAAGTTCCGGCCGGAAATCTCACCCGTGAGCGCCCGGCGCCTAAACCGCGACGGCAGCCTAACAGCGGCAGCGGGACCCGTGTGAGATACCGAACGTGACACGCCGCCGTGAACCGGACGCGGCGTCCGGGAACCGCCGGCCCAGGCGGTAGAGTCCAACCCGTGACCACCCGCGACGAACTGGACAAGCTCTCCTCGCGTGAACTGCACGACCTGGCCGTGCGGCGCGCGGTGCACCACGGTGATGTGGAGTTTCTCTGGGAGGTGCTGCGCGCCCTGCCCGCGGCCGAGGCCGTCGAGGGACACGCCGCGCACGCCGGGTACGACATCTCCAAGGTTTCCTCGCTGATCTCGGACGCGGTCGACTCAGGGAAGGGCGACCTCGCCGATGCCCTCCGGCCCCTCTACCTCGACTATCTGGTCAAGCACAACGTCGCCCCTGAGCGGCGGTGACGACGGCCCGCGGCGGCTGGGAGACCTGGAGCTGGGACGAGTCTCTTTTCGCCGGAGCGGCCGGATACTACGCGCAAGGCCGGCTGCCCTACGCTCCCGACCTGGCCGGCGTCTTCGCCCGCAGCCTCGCCCTTGACGGGCAGGGAAGGCTGCTCGATGTCGGCTGCGGGCCGGGGACGGTCACCTTGCGGCTGGCGCCCCTGTTCGATGCGGCCGTCGGTCTCGATCCTGATCCGGAGATGCTGGCCTGTGCGTCCCGGGCGGCGGCCGACCTGGGCATCGGCACCGTCACGTGGGTACGCCAGCGGGCTGAGGCCCTGCCCGCCGGGCTCGGCAGCTTCCGGGCCGTGACCTTCGCCGCCTCGTTTCACTGGATGGACCGCCCCCGGGTGGCGTCGGCGGTCGCGACGATGCTCGACCCGGGCGGAGCGGTAGTCCAGGTAGACGCACCCGGCTACCGCCTCGACGAACTGGGCGCGGCCGCCAGCCAGGGCCTGCTTCCGTTCCCGCCTCCGCCGGACGACGCCCTCGACCGGCTCCGGTGCCGGTACCTGGGCCGCGATAAGCGAGCCGGGCAGGGCATTCGCAACACCTCCCCAGGCGGCGAGGACCAGGTGTTCCGGGCGGCCGGCTTCCTGCCTGCGCAGACGGTGACCGTGCCCGACCAGCGAACCATCGAGAGAACCAGCGATGACGTCGTGGCCCGGGTGTTCTCATCCTCTTCCACCGCGCCGCACCTATTCGGCGACCGCCGCGAGGACTTCGAGAACGACATGCGGGAGATCCTGGCGCAGGCCTCTGCTTCTGGGCGGTTCTCGGTCCGCCTGCCCGACAACATCCTGCGCATCTGGCGGCTCAGGCTGTGACGCGGCCGAGGCGCACCCAGGTGGAGTCCATCAAGAGAGCCGAGGCGACGCAGCCGTCGGCGAAACGCTGGCCCTCTGGCGGGACACGCTAGGATCGCGGCCATGTCGCGTCTTGCGCTGAAGGACGAGTTGCTTGACGCGCAGACGCTGCGCGCCGTCGGGGTGGCGCCCTATGGCGGAGCGGATATCCGCGAGTGCCTGGTGACGGCGGCCGCGGTGCGCGGGAGCGATCTGACGAGCTGGCATTCGGCCTGGACATCGACGGCAGCTCGAGTGCTGGCGCTCGCCGAGAGCGAGCAGACGGCGGGGCGGCTGGAAAGCGCCCGGCTGGCCTTCTTCCGTGCGTCGAGTTACTTCCGGACGGCGGGAGTCATGCTGCTGGGAGCGCCGCCTGACGCGCGCCTGGTCGAGAGTTACGCGAGGCAGGCTAGCGCGTTCCGGTCCGGCGCGGCGCTGCTCGCTGGGCCGCCGGAGATCGTGGAGATCCCGTACGAGCGCACCACGCTGCCTGGCTACTTCTTCCGGGCTGGCCCGGACGAGGCACCGCGGGCCACGGTGATCCTGACCGGTGGCTATGACGGCACGGCCGAGGAGCTTTACTTCCTTAACGGAGCCGCTGCACTGGCCCGCGGTTACCACGTGCTGGCCTTTGACGGGCCGGGACAGGGAGCAGCGCTGCTTCGGCAGGGCCTGGTGATGCGCCCGGACTGGGAGGCGGTGATCACGCCCGTCGTGGACTACGTGCTGGCGCGGCCGGACGTGGACCCGGCGAGGATTGCCTTGATCGGCCTGAGCCTGGGTGGCTATCTCGCTCCCCGCGCGGCCAGCGCGGAACATCGGCTGGCCGCGTGCATCGCGGACGGCGGCTCTTATGACCTTTTCGCCGACGCGCTGCGGCGGATCCCCGGTCCCTTGATCAAAGGTATTTCCGATGGTCAGCCGCTCGCAGCCGCGGTGCTGCGCCGGGTTCTGCGGGCGCTGGCCAGCAAACCGACGGCTGGATGGGCGCTGCGGCGGGGGCAGCTCGTGCACGGGGTCGCCAGCCCGATCGACTACCTGCTTGCCCTGCGCGAGTACTCGCTGAAAGATCATGCCGCCAAGATCACCTGTCCGGTCCTGGTCTGTGACGCCGAGGGAGACGACATCAGCGCGTCCGCCCCGCAGCTGGTCGAGGCGCTGACGTGCGAGAAGCACCACATCCAGTTCACTGCGGCAGAAGGCGCGGGCGATCACTGCGAAGCGGGAGCCAGAACCCTCTACCACGCACGATCATTCGGATGGCTTGACAGTCAGCTGCGGCCGGGGCTCCCGTCACAGCCTCAGCGGCCCGCTTCGCCGCCTGCTCCGCGGGCACAGTAGCGTCAGCGCCGCCAGTGTCCGGGTACGCCAGCGACAGGAGGATCCCCGGTGCCGTATGACCCTGCGCGGTGGCACGACTTCGCCGCTACGTTCGCTGGCGCCGCGGGCGCCCTGCTGGGCCTCGCGTTCGTCGCGATCTCCCTCAACCTCGACGCGATCCTCCGGTTCAAGACGCTGCCCGGCCGGGCCGTCGAGACCCTGGCGCTCTTCGCCTATCCGCTGGCGGGAGGTCTGCTCATCCAGGTTCCCGGCCTATCGGATACGGCCCTCGGCGTCGGTCAGGCCGTCCTGGCCGCAGGCCTAGCCGGGCTCGTCGCCCTCGGCGTACGGCGCTGGAGGCAGCAGCGGACGGATCCGCTCAGCTGGCGCCTCAGCCACATCCTGCCACCCGTCGTGACCACGGTCCTCGCCATCGTGGGCGCCGTGGTCACGATCTCCGCCAGCTTGGGCGGCCTGTACTGGCTGGCCGGCGCGATGGCCGTCGCCGCCGCGTCAGGGATCGTCAACAGCTGGGTCCTGCTGGTCGAGATCAAGCGCTGACGGTCAGGCCGTCGTCGCGACGTTGATGACGTAGACGGCTGCCGCACCCCCACCCACCCCGTAGCGGATCCGGCTGCCGGGCTGGTGCAGGCGATAGATCCCGCTGCCTCCTCCCCACGGCACCGCCTGGTCGGGATGCGGCTGATCGGCCCGCGCCGCCAGCGCCTGCCTGATCGCGGCGAAAGCCTGCCGGCACCTGGCAGCGCCTGCTCCTGACCGGGGAGCAGGAGCAGGCGCGCTGGGTGCATGGGTTACTTCTGGCTGGCGAGAACGGCCTCGATCTCCAGGTTGAGCGTGACCTTGTCGCTGAGGATCATGCCGGAGCTGGCGCCCGGGATCGCGCCGTTGTAGCTGACGTTCCAGTCGGTCCTGTCGATCTCGGCGGTGGCGGAGAAGCCGGCTCGCGTGCCGCCGTAAGGGTCGGGGCTGAAGCCGTTCACCTCGAGTGAGAACGTGACCGGCCGGGTGACGCCGTGCAGGCTCAGCTCGCCGTCGAGCAGGTAGCGGCCGTCGCCGTGTTCCCGGACGCCGGTGGAGCGGAACGTCATCTCCGGGTGCTTCTCCACGTGGAAGAAGTCTTCGCTGCGGATATGGTTGTCCCGGGTCTCGTTGTTGGTGTTCACCGAACTGAGGTCGACGGTGGCGGTGACGCTGGAGGCCAGCGGGTCCGGAGCGGTGGTGATGCTCCCCTCGAACTTGTCGAAACGGCCGCGCACCTTGCTTACCATCATGTGCCGGACGGTGAACGACACTTCCGAATGCACCGGGTCTATGGTCCAGGTCCCCGCGACGTAGCCAGGAATCTCCACGGCGGTCTCGGTCATCATTCCTCCAGGTTGACGATTCTCACTCGTACGCAACTTCGCTTGCGTATCTAACTTCTTAATAGTAACCATAGAATGGTTGAAGCGTCAAGCAGTACGCGACACCGGGGCGCTGGCGAAGTAGCCTGGTGGAGGAACCGAGGAGGCTATCGTGGTGGATTCCGGGCAAGTCGGCTCGGTTCCGTGGCCGACAGGGGTGGCGGGCGGGCCCATGAGGTCCGCGGGCGAGCCGCGGCCGGACAGGGTACCGTCGAGCCTGGCGGAGCTCCCTGAGCTGGCCGACGAGGCCTGCCTGGCCGAAGATGCCTGCCTGGCCGAAGAGGCAGCGGACGCGGCGGATGGGGCTTGCCCGGCGGAACTCTCCGAGCTTGCCGTCGAGCCCTGCCTGACCGCCGGGACGGGCGAGCCTTCGGCCTGCCGGGCGCGGGGGATTCTCCAGCGCGTCGGCGACAAGTGGTCGGCGTACGTAATCGACCTTCTCGGCCAGGACACCAAGCGGTTCACCGAGCTGCACCGCTCGATCGACGGCATCACCGCGAGGATGCTCACGGTGACGTTGCGCGGGCTCGAACGCGACGGCATCGTCACCCGGACCATCCATCCGGTCATCCCGCCCCGCGTCGACTACGCGCTGACTCCCCTGGGCCGGACCCTGCTCGACACCATCGGTCAGCTCGTCTCCTGGGCGGACAGTCACGTGACCGAGATCGAGGCCGCCAGGGCCGCCTACGACGCGAAACACGCGCCCCAGTAGGCTGGTCGGGTGGGGGATCCGAACGAGGCGGACGACAGGCTGCTGCGCGGTTCGTCGTTCGGCGCCGCCGCGAGCGCCTACGCGGAGCACCGTCCCGCCTATGCCGAGGCCGCCGTCCGCTGGGCCCTGGAGCCGGTCTGGGCGCGCCGGCCACTCCGGGTGATTGACCTGGGCGCGGGAACCGGCAAGCTGACCGCCACCCTGGTCCGGATCGGCGCCGACGTCACCGCCGTGGAGCCCGACCCGAAAATGCTCGCCGAGCTGCGCCGCGACCTGCCAGCGGCGCGGTCGCTGCCGGGCAGCGCGGAGGACATCCCGCTGCCTGACGGCAGCGCCGACGCCGTCCTGGCCGGGCAGGCCATGCACTGGTTCGACCTGGACCGCGCGCTGCCTGAGATCGCCCGGGTGCTCTGCCCCGGCGGAGTCATGGCCGGGCTGTGGAACGTCGACGACGACCGGGCGGGCTGGGTCGCGGATCTGGCGCAGCTCAGCAAGCGCGCCTCAAGCGTCACGCTGCTGCGGTGGCGGGAAGGCAGCCCGGATTCCCGGCGGGAGCGCCTGCTCACGGACGGCTCGGAGTCTTTCGGTCCGGGCCAGATCGGCGAGTTCGAGCACGGCCACCTGCGGACCGCCGACTCGCTCGTGGCCATGATCGCGACTCACTCCAACTTCCTCGTGATGGACGAGGCCGAGCGAACTCGGCAGCTCGCCCAGGTCCGGGATTTCCTCCATAACCGGCCCGAGACGTCCGCGGGCGAGTTCGTCATGCCGATGGTCACGGTCGGCGTGCGAGCCGTGCGCAGGTAATGACGCGCGCGGAACGGATCAGGCTCGCCTTCCTCACCTCGACGCACACGGTCGACGACCTGTACCAGGGCGCTGTCCCCGCGCTGCTGCCCTTCCTGGCCATCGAGCGGCACTACAGCTACACCGGGCTGACCGGTATCACGCTGGCGGCGACGTTCCTGGCCAGCGTGGTGCAGCCCGGGTTCGGCGCGCTGGCCGACAGGTACCGGCACCTCGGCTGGCTGGTCGCGGCCGGCCTGCTCGTGGCCGGGCTCGGCATTGGCCTCTCCGGGCTGGGCGACAACTACCTCATCACCTGCTGCGCCGTCGCCGCCTCCGGTGTCGGGGTGGCCGCGTATCACCCTGAGGCGACCAGGACCGCGCGCGGCCTGGCCGGCGATTCCACCCAGGCCATGAGCTGGTTCTCGGTCGGCGGCAACGCCGGGATCGCCCTCGGCCCGGTCATCGTCACGCCGGTCCTGCTGGCCACCAGGCTGGACGGGACGCCGCTGCTGGCGCTGCCCGCCGTGGCGATGGCCGGAGTGCTCGCCGTCCGGCGCCCGTGGCGGCGGGCGCAGGCCTCCGGGCAGGAGCCCCGGCACCGCCAGCCGGGCGCGGACCGGGCCGATGACTGGCGCGGTTTCGCCAGGCTCACCGTGGTCGTGGTGCTCAGGTCGATCGCCTACTTCGGCGTCGCGTCGCTCCTCGCGCTGTTCGCGATCCGCCACTTCCACGCCAGCGCCGCGGTCGGCTCGGCGGTGCTGACGGTGTTCATCGGGTCAGGCGTGATCGGCACGCTCGGCGGCGGCTGGCTGGCGGACCACTGGCAGCGCATCGGCACGCTGCGGCTCGGTTACGGCTTGACCGCGGTCGCGGTGCTGCTGGTGACCGCCGCACCGGGCCTGGCGGTCCTCTTCGCCGCGGCGTTCTTCCTCGGCATCGTCCTGTTCGCCCCGTTCGCCGTCCAGGTGACGCTGGGCCAGGACTTCCTCCCGAACAGGATCGGCACCGCCAGCGGCGTCACCCTGGGCCTCGCGGTCTCGGCGGGCGGGCTGGCCGCCCCGCTGTTCGGGCTGCTGGCCGACTCCTACGGGCTGGTCACGGCGCTCGGCGCGATCGCCGCCTTCCCCGCGCTCGCCTGCGGCCTGACCTTCATGCTCAAAGACCCGCGGCCGCGCTCAGCCGGGGACGAGATCCCTGGACGGACCGGGTGAGGCCGCAGCGTCCTGGACCGGGCCGGAAACATCCTGAGCCCGGTCCGGGCAAGGGCCGCTGCTAGCCCGCACGACAAGCTCCGGCGTGAAGACCGAGCGGCGATGCTCATGATCGGCCGGCCGGTCGGCCTCGTCGAGCAGGAGTTCGGCCGCCGCGCGCCCGAGCTGGTACTTGGGCTGGCGCACCGAGGTGAGCGGCACCGCGGCGTCGGCGGCGAACTCGATATCGTCATAGCCCACCACCGCCAGATCGCCGGGAACCATCACCCCAGCCTGGCCCAGCCGGCGCAGCAGGCCGAGGGCGAGCATGTCGTTGGCGCAGAACACGGCGGTGGTCGCCGGTTGGTGACCGATCAGTTCGTCGGCCGCGGCGGCCCCGGCCCGCGCGTTCATCGCCGGGACGATCACCTCGCCGATGACCTCGGCCGGGTCCAGCCCGGCCCGCTCCACCGCGCGGAAGGCGCCACGTCGGCGGTCCGCGCATTGCCGGATCGTGCCCGGGCCGTTGACCAGGGTGATGCGCCGGTGCCCGAGACTCAGCAGGTGCGTGACCGCGATCTCGCCGCCCAGCCGGTCGTCGACGGCCACCGAGCACTGCCCGGCCGAACCCGGCCGGTCGAGCAGGACCACCGGCGTACCGCGGTCGCGGATCCGCCGCAGTTCGGGCGCCCGGCCGTGCACGGGGGTAATCAGGATGCCGCGGACCCGCTGCTCCTCGAGGACTCGCAGGTACCTGCGTTCTTTGTCGCCCGCCTCGTCGGAGTTGCACAAGATCACGGCGTAGCCCGCGGCCTGCGCGTAGTCCTCCACGCCGCGCGCCACCTCGGTGAAGAACGGGTTGGTCACGTCGAGGACGACCAGCCCCAGGCAGCGGCTCCGGCCTGCCCGGAGCTGGCGCGCTGAGCCGTTCGGGATGAACCCGAGTTCCTCCATGGCGGCCTCGACGCGGGCGCGGGTCAGCGGGCGCACCAGGTCGGGATGATTCAGCACGTTGGAAACCGTGCCGACCGCCACCCCGGCCAGGCTCGCCACGTCTTTCATGCCCGAAGCCATCAGCCGTTCGGCCCCTCAGCCATCGCGTCCCGCCGCAAGACGCCCCGGCGTTCCATCGTAGACGCCGATAACGATTCGGCGGCGAGCGGCGGCGGGGTCATTGACAGGTGTGCCGACCGCGATCAGACTACAACCCAATTGAAACGTTCCATTCACTGAGATCGGGCGGTCCCTGGACAGCCCGGCAAAAGAGGATTCGGAGCGAAGCGTGGAAAAGGCATCCCCGGGAGTCGGTGGCCGCCGGTCCGGCGAGAATGCCGACCCCGCCGCCTGGTCCCCGGAGCCGGCCTCCCCCGCGAGCTCGGCAGCGTCTCCAGGTCCTGCCGGTCCCCCGGGCTTCGCTGGGCCTCCAGGCGTCGCTGGGCCTCCAGGCGTCGCCGGGCCTCCAGGCGTCGCCGGGCCTCCAGGCGTCGCCGGGCCTCCAGGCGTCGCCGGGCCTCCAGGCGTCGCCGGGCCCTCAGGCCGTACCGGGCCCTCAGGCGCCAGCGGATTCCCGGACAGTACCGGGGCTCAGGGGTCCAGCGGGTCCCTGGGTAGTGCCGGGGCGTCGGGGTCTGGTGGGCCTGGGCCGGTCCTGGTGCTGCGCCATGCCGCTAAGGCGTTCGGCGCCGTGCAGGCGCTGGTGGACGGGTCAATCGAGCTTTATCCCGGAGAGGCGCACGCGCTCGTCGGGGAGAACGGCGCGGGCAAGTCGACGCTGGTGAAGATCCTGGCGGGTGTGTACCAGCCGGACGCAGGCAACTTGGAGGTGGATGGCCAGGAGGTCACGCTGCACGGCCCGGCCGCAGCGCGCGCGGCCGGGCTCGCGGTCATCTACCAGGAGCCGGCGCTGTTCCCTGACCTCAGCGTCGCGGAGAACATGTTCATCGGGCGCCAGCCGCTGGCCAGCGGCCGGCGCATCGACCGGCGGGCGATGCGGGCGGAGGCGGCGGCGATATTCGGCCGGCTCGGGGTCCAGCTAGATCCGGCGCGGATCGCGCGCGGGCTGTCCATCGCGGACCAGCAGGTCGTCGAGATCGGCAAGGCGATCTCGCTTGAGGCGCGGGTCATCGTGATGGACGAGCCGACGGCCGCGCTTTCGGCGGCCGAGGTGGACCGGCTGTTCGACGTGGTGCGGACGCTGCGCACGGCGGGCGCCGCGGTGCTGTTCATCTCGCACCGGCTCGAGGAGATCTTCGCGATCTGCCAGCGGGTCACGGTGATGCGAGACGGCCGGCAGGTGCTCACCCAGCCGCTGGACGGGCTCACCGCGGGCGACCTGGTCCGCGCCATGGTCGGCCGGGACCTCGCCGAACGGCCCGCAGGCGCACCCGGCGCAGCCGGGGAAACGCTGCTGAACGTCGAGCGGCTGACCCGCGAGGGCGTGTTCACCGACATCTCCTTTACCGTCCGCGCCGGCGAGATCGTGACCCTGGCCGGGCTGGTCGGATCCGGGCGCAGTGAGGTGGCGCGGGCCGTCTTCGGCATCGACCGCTACGACGCCGGCTCGGTGACCCTGCGGGGAAATGCGCTGCGCCGGGGGTCGCCGACCGAGGCGATGGCGGCGGGAGTGGGCTTCGTCCCCGAGGACCGCCGCCAGCAGGGCCTGGTCATGGACATGTCGGTACAGCAGAACGTGGCGCTGGCCTCGATGCACCGGCTGAGCCACGCCGGCCTGATCCGGGCCGCCGCCGAGCGTACGCTCGCGGCCGACTGGGCGATCCGGCTGAAAATCAAGTACGGACGGCTCACCGACCCGGTCTCGATGCTGTCCGGCGGCAATCAGCAGAAGGTCGTCCTGGCGAAATGGCTGGCCCGCAAGCCCACGCTGCTGATCGTGGACGAGCCCACCCGCGGCATCGACATCGCCACCAAGGCCGAAGTCCACCACCTGCTCGCCCAGCTCGCGCGCGACGGGGTGGGCATCCTGATGATCTCCTCGGAACTCCCGGAGGTGCTGCGGGTCAGCGACCGGATCCTGGTCATGCGGGAGGGGCGGCTGGCGGCCGAATACTCCCGGGCGGACGCTTCGGAGGAGGACATCATGTCGGCGGCCACCGGGCAGCTGGGTGGGTAGGCGGATGACGCCCACGCTGCTGCGGCGCGAACCGCCCGAGACGCCCGCCGAGGCCAGCTCGCGCAGGCTCACCGAGCGCGTGTTCCGCATCAGGGAAACCGGCATCGTGGTGGTGCTCGCACTGTTCGTCGCCGTCACGGCGGGCGTCCAGCACCGGTTCCTCAGCGATTCGAACATCCAGTTCGTGCTGGTCAACACCACCATCTACGCCCTGCTCGCCCTCGGCGAGACGATGGTGGTCATCAGCAGGAACGTCGACCTATCCGTCGGGTCGGTGCTGGGCATGTCGGCCTACCTGTCGGCCAACCTGTTCGGCGAGCACCCCGGCATCCCCATTCCCCTGGTCTTCCTGGTCGGCCTCGGCATCGGGGCGGGCTGGGGGATCGTGAACGGCCTGGTGGTGGCGGGCGGACGGGTGCCGAGCCTCGTCGTGACCCTGGCCAGCCTGTACATCATCCGCGGGGTCGACATCCTGATCGTGGGCGGCGGGATGGTCACCGCCAACACGCTGCCGGGCGGCTTCACCGGCATACCGAAGGCGACCGTGGCCGGAATCCCCGATCTGGCCATCGCGGTCGCGGTCGTGATCGCGGCGGGGGCGTACTACCTGCGCTCGTACCGGTCCGGCCGGGAGCTCTACGCGATCGGGTCGAACCCGGAGGCGGCTCGCCTGGCCGGAATCCCCATCGGCAAGCGCGTCCTGTTCGCGTTCGCGGTCAGCGGGGCGATCGCCGGCGTCGCCGGCGTGCTGTGGGCCGCGCAGTACGGCACGGTCGACTCCACGGCCGGTACGAGCTACGAGCTGACGGTGATCACCGCAGTCGTCGTCGGCGGTGTGGCGATCTTCGGCGGGAGCGGCAGCGTAGTGGGGGCCGCGCTTGGCGCGCTGCTGCTGTCCACCATCAACTCCGCCCTGTACGTGCTCGGCATCTCCGATTTCTGGATTCAGGCGATCTTCGGGTTCATGCTGCTGCTCGCCATCACCATCGACCGGATCATCTCGGTCAAGCTCACCGAGGCCCTGCGGCTAAGGAGTAACCACGGTGGCACCTGACGTCGACCTTGCCGCGGTGCCACCCGGTCCGGGACCGTCCGGCCTGGAGGCGCTGCGCGCGCGGGCGCCGTGGGCCTTCCGCTGGGAGGCGGGCCTCGCGCTGATCGTCGTGATCATCGGAATCATCGGCACGGCCGCCTCGCCAGAGTTCCTGACCAGCAATAACCTGTTCAACCTCGGTCTTTCCAACGGCGAGATCGCGATCATGGCGCTGCCCATGACGCTGATCATCATCAGCGGGGAGATCGATCTGTCCGTCTCCTCGACCCTCGGCATGGCGAGCTGCCTGCTCGGCTTCCTGTGGGCCAGGGGATGGCCGATGATCGCCATCTTCGTCGTCATCGCGCTGGTCGGCCTCGCCGCCGGGGCCCTCAACGGCCTGCTCGTCACCCGGGTCGGGCTGCCGTCGCTCGCGGTCACCATCGGCACGCTCACCCTGTACGCGGGCGTCGCAGAGATCCTCCTCGGCCCGAACACCGTGTCGAACTTCCCGGCCGCCTACACGAACCTCGGCGTCAACGCGGTCCCGGGCACCGGCGGCGCCATAACGTACTCCACGCTCATCTTCGCGGTGCTGGCGGTGATCTTCGGGGTGGTCCTGCACGCCACCCCGGTCGGCCGGTCGATCTTCGCCATGGGCGCCAGCCCCGAGGCCGCCTTGTACGCCGGCATCCGGGTCAAGCGGATCAAGACCCTCCTGTTCATGGTGTCCGGCCTGGTCTGCTCGTTCGCAGGCGTCCTGTACACCTTCAGGCTGTCCACCGCCGTGGCGAACAACGGGGTGGGGCTGGAACTGGACGTCGTGGCGATCGTGCTGGTCGGCGGGATCTCCATCTTCGGCGGCCAGGGGTCCATCCCCGGCGTGGTGCTCGGCGTCCTGGCGTTCGCCGGGATCCAGAATGCGCTGCTGCTCACCAACTTCAACCAGGAAGCGTCCGGCGTCGTAGCGGGCGGGCTGCTGCTGCTGTCCGTCTTCGGCCGGAACGCGGCGTCCTACGCCAGCCGGCTGCGGGCCCGGGTGCCCGCGCTCCGCCGGCGAACAGAAGGCCCGGCTGCAGGCCAGGCCGCAGCAGGGAGCCAGCCATGACGCCTCCGCGCGTCGCGGCGGAACCCACCTGTTTTCTTTACACCCGATATTGAAAGGATTCAGGACATGAAACTGAGACAGAGGGCGTGGCTAGCCCTGCCGGTCGTGGCATCGGTCCTGCTCGCCGCCGCCTGCTCGTCTTCATCCTCGAGCTCGTCAAGCTCGGCTCCCCCGGCGTCGTCGGCGTCGGCCTCCTCGTCAGGCGGCCTGAAGACGGGCCTCAAGATCTTCGTCATCCCGAAGAACCTCGGGAACTCGTACTTCACCACCGCGGACAGCGTGAAATCCGGCGGCGCGCTCGCCGCGCTCCAGGCGCTCGGCGAGATCGGGGCGGAGACCAGCGGGACGACGGATACCCCATCGTCCCAGCTCCCCGTCATCCAGGCGGACATCAGCAAGGGCGCGAAGGCGCTCATCATCTCGGCAACCGACCCGACGGCGCTCTGCCCGACGCTCGAGGCGGCGATGAAGAAGGGGATCGTGGTCGTCACCTACGACTCGGACGCGCCGACCTGCCGGAGCCTGTTCATCAACCAGGCGTCGTCGCAGGCGATCGGGGACATCGAGGTGGACCTGCTCGCCAAGCAGCTCCACGACACCGGGGAGATCGCGATCGTCTCGGCCTCCGCGGACGACACGAACCAGAACGCATGGATCGGGTACATGAAGCAGGAGCTGACGAAGTACCCGAACATGAAGCTGGTCTCCACCGTCTACGGCAACGACGACACGGCGACGTCCACCCAGGTCACCCAGGGCCTGCTTGAGCAGTACCCGAACCTGAAGGGCATCATCTCCCCCACGACCGTGGGGATCGCGGCTGCGGCGGCGGTGCTCGACACGCCCAAGTACCGCGGCAAGGTCGCGCTCACCGGGCTGGCCACGCCCGATGAGATGAAGAAGTACGTCGCCGACGGCACTGTCGTCTCCTTCGCGCTGTGGGACCCGGCGAACCTGGGCTACCTCGCGGCGTACGCGGCGGTCGAGCTGGCGTCCGGGAAGATCACCGGAGCCGCCGGGCAGACCTTCACCGCCGGCAAGCTCGGCTCGTTCACGGTCGGCCCGGACAACACGGTCCTGCTCGGCCCGCCCTACGTCTTCAACTCCTCCAACATCAACAACTTCAACTTCTGACACACGCGCCCGGGTCATCGTGGATCCCTTACCCCTCGCTACCGGGTGTTGGGTGCCCCTGCGCCCGCCTATCGGGCCTTGTGGGCCACAAGCCCCATCTATCGGGGCCTGTGAGCCACAAGCCTCATATAACGGGCGTCGGGGGCACCGGCACCCGGCTAGCGAGGGGTAGGGTCCACGGTCCCGGCTTCGGGGAGAGGGGAGGGGAGGGGTAAATGGAACGCGTTTGTTTCCTCGGCCGGATCCGGCCGGAACGGCTGGATGAATACCGCGAGAGGCATAAGGACGTATGGCCCGACCTGCTGGCCGAGCTGCGCCGGGCCGGCTGGGGAAACTACAGCCTCTTCCTCGCCGACGACGGGCTCCTGGTGGGCTACCTGGAAACGGACGACTACCAGGCGGCGCTCGCCGGCATGGCCGGAACCGATGTCAACCAGCGGTGGCAGGCGGATATGGCCCCCTACTTCGCCGAGCTGAACGGCGGTCGGCCCGATGAGGGATTCCGGCGGATCGCCGAGATTTTCCACCTGGACTGACTGGCTCTAACGGCCCAGGCATCAACTACGAGGGTGCGGAAGTAACGAGAAGTGGAGATGAATCCGGAAATGCGCGACCTGACCGCCGTCAAGGCGGCGCTCGCAGAGCAGGAAATCGAGCTGCCCTCCTGGGCGTTCGGGAATACCGGAACGCGGTTCAAGGTATTCAGCCAGCCCGGTGTGCCCCGTACCCCGTGGGAAAAGGCGGAGGACGCCGCGCAGGTCCACCGGTTCACCGGCGTTGCCCCCAGCATGGCGGTGCATATCCCCTGGGACAAGGTGGACGACTACCAGGAGCTAGCCGCTTCCGCCGCCGGCCTCGGGATCAGGATCGGCACCGTCAACGCCAACGTCTTCCAGGACGACGACTACAAGCTGGGCAGCGTCTGCCACCCCGACCCGAGGATCCGCGCCAAGGCCGTGGCCCACCTGCTTGAGTGCGTCGACGTCATGGACGCCACCGGCTCGCGCGACCTCAAGCTCTGGTTCGCCGACGGCACCAACTACCCGGGCCAGGACGACATCCGGGCGCGGCAGGACCGCCTGGCCGAGGCGCTGGCCGCCGTCTACGCCAGGCTGGGCCCGCACCAGCGGATGCTGCTCGAATACAAGCTGTTCGAGCCGTCCTTCTACACCACCGACGTCCCCGACTGGGGGACCAGCCTGCTGCACTGCCAGGCGCTCGGCCCGCAGGCCCAGGTGGTCGTGGACACCGGCCACCACGCCCCCGGCACGAACATCGAGTTCATCGTGGCCATGCTGCTGCGCGCCGGCCGCCTGGGCGGCTTCGACTTCAACAGCCGGTTCTACGCCGACGACGACCTGATGGTCGGCGCCGCCGACCCGTTCCAGCTCTTCCGCATCCTGCACGAGGTCGTCAAGGCCGACGCGCTGCGGCCGGCCGGGGGGGTCGCGTTCATGCTCGATCAGTGCCACAACATCGAGCCGAAGATCCCCGCCCAGATCCGCTCGGTGATGAACGTCCAGGAGGCTACGGCCAAGGCCCTGCTGATCGACGCGGAGGCGCTCGCCGCCGCCCAGCAGGCCGGCGACGTGCTGGGCGCGAACGCCGCGATGATGGACGCGTACAACACCGACGTGCGGCCGCTGCTGGCCGGGATGCGCGAGCAGGCCGGCCTGGACCCCGACCCGGTCGCCGCCTACCACCGGTCCGGCTACCAGGACAAGATCGTGGCCGACCGCGTGGGCGGGACCCCCGCGAGCTGGGGATCCTGAGGCCATGACCGCGACAGAAGTCGACGCGCTGATCGCGCGGAGCAACCGGCTCGGGTCCGACCCGCGCAACACCAACTACGCGGGCGGCAACGCGTCGGCCAAGGGCTACGCCACCGACCCGGTGACCGGGGACCAGGCCGAACTGCTGTGGGTCAAGGGCTCAGGCGGCGATCTCGGCACGCTGACCGCCGCGGGCCTGGCCGTGCTCCGGCTGGACCGGCTCCGCGCCCTGGCCGGTGTCTACCCGGGTCCGGAACGCGAAGACGAGATGGCGGCCGCATTCGACTACTGCCTGTGGGGCAAGGGCGGCGCGGCACCGTCGATCGACACGGCCATGCACGGCCTGGTCGACGCCGCGCACGTCGACCACCTGCACCCCGACGCCGGCATCGCCCTGGCCGCGGCCGCCGGCGGCGAGGCGCTGACCAAAGCCTGCTTCGGCGACCGGGTGGCCTGGGTGCCGTGGCGGCGCCCCGGTTTCCAGCTCGGGCTGGACATCGCCCGGGTCAGGCGCGAGCGCCCGGGCGCGATCGGGGTCATCCTCGGCGGGCACGGCATCACCGCCTGGGGCGACACCAGCGACGAGTGCGAAGCGCGCTCGCTGGAGATGATCGCCACCGCACAGAGATACCTGGACGAGCACGGGCACACCGAACCGTTCGGGCCAAAGGTTACGGAGCCGCTGCCTGAGCGCCTGCGGCGGACCCGGGCGGCGGAGCTGGCCCCGCTGATCAGGGGGCTCGCCTCGACCGACCGCAGGCAGATCGGGCACTTCAGCGACTCCCCCGCCGTGCTGGACTTCCTGGCCCGCGCCAAGCACCCGGCCCTGGCCGCGCTCGGCACCTCCTGCCCCGACCACTTCCTGCGCACCAAGGTGCGGCCGCTGCTGCTCGACCTGGCGCCCGACGCGCCGTACGAGGCGGCCGCGGACCGGCTGCGCGAGCTGCACGCGGCGTACCGGGAGGATTACCGCGCCTACTACGAGCGGTACGCGGACGCGTCGTCGCCGCCCATGCGGGGCGCGGACCCGGCGATCGTGCTGGTGCCAGGCGTCGGCATGTTCAGCTTCGGCACGGACGCGCAGACCGCGCGGGTCGCGGGCGAGTTCTACCTCAACGCGATCAACGTGATGCGCGGGGCCGAGGCGGTGTCGGTCTACGAGCCGATACCTGAGAGCGAGAAGTTCCGCATCGAGTACTGGGCGCTGGAGGAGGCCAAGCTGCGCCGGCGTCCCGCGCCCAAGCCGCTGGCCGGCCGGGTCGCCCTGGTCACCGGGGGCGGGTCAGGCATCGGCCGTGCCACCGCCCGGCGCCTGGCCGCGGAGGGCGCCTGCGTGGTCGTGGCGGACCGCGACGGCCAGGCGGCGCACGAGGTCGCGGCCGGGCTCGGCTCCCGCGACGTCGCGGTGGACGTGACCTCGGACGTGACGGACGAGGCAGGAGTGGCGGATGCGTTCACGGCGGCGGCACTAGCGTTCGGCGGGGCGGACCTCGTGGTCAACAACGCGGGCCTGTCGATCTCCAAGCCGCTGCTCGAGACCACCGTCGAAGACTGGGATATCCAGCATGACGTCATGGCCCGCGGCTCGTTCCTGGTGTCCAGGCAGGCCGCGGCGGTCATGACCGCCCAGCACCTGGGCGGCGACATCATCTACATCTGCAGCAAGAACGCGGTGGTGGCCGGCCCGTCCAACGTGGCCTACGGCGCCGCCAAGGCGGACCAGGCCCACCAGGTCCGGCTGCTGGCCGCCGAGCTTGGCGGCATCGGCGTCCGGGTGAACGGGATCAACCCGGACGGGGTGGTGCGCGGCTCGGGGATCTTCGCCTCCGGCTGGGGCGCGGAGCGCGCCGCCGTCTACGGTGTGCCCGAGGAAGAACTCGGCGCGTTCTACGCGCAGCGGACGCTGCTCAAGCGCGAGGTCCTGCCCGAGCACGTGGCGGCCGCGGTGGTCGCGCTGTGCGCCGGCGACCTGGCGCTGACCACCGGCCTGCTCGTCCCGGTCGACGCGGGGGTCCCGGCCGCGTTCCTGCGGTGACCACTGCCCCGAGGGCTGGCCACCCGGGCCCGGTGGCGGTCGCGGCCGTCGACCTGGGCGCGTCGGGCGGGCGGGTGATCGCCGGGCGGGTCAGCGACTCGGGGATCTCGCTGCACGAGGCCCACCGGTTCCCGAACGTGCCGGTGACCGCGGGCGGCACGCTGTACTGGGACATCCTGCGGCTCTACGCCGACGTCCAGCACGGCCTGCGGACGGCGGCGCAGGAGTTCCCGCTGGTCAGCGCCGGGATTGACTCCTGGGGCGTGGACTACGGCCTGATCGACCCGGCCGGGGCGCTGCTCGGCAACCCGGTGCACTACCGCGACGCGCGCACCGACGGGGTCCCGGACCGCCTCCAGGCCGCGCTCCCCGCGGACGAGCTTTACGCGGTCACCGGGATCGCCCAGCTGCCGTTCAACACGATCTACCAGCTCGCCGCCACGCCGGTGCCCCGGCACGCCTCGCTGATGCTGCTCATCCCGGACCTGCTCGCGTACTGGCTGACCGGCGCCGCCGGCGCCGAGGTCACCAACGCGTCCACCACGTCGCTGCTCGATATCAAGTCCCGGACCTGGGCGGACGAGGTGATAGCGCGGGCCGGCCTGCCGCCGCGCATCTTCCCGCCGCTGCGCCGGCCCGGCGACGTCATCGGCTCTTTTGATATCCCGAACGGACAGTGGTCATCCCTTCCCCTCATCGCCGTCGGCTCGCACGACACCGCATCGGCGGTCGTGGCCGTGCCCGCGGCCGGGACGGACTTCGCGTACATCTCCTCGGGCACCTGGTCCCTGGTCGGGATGGAGCTGACCGCGCCGGTGCTGACCGAGGCGAGCCGCGCCGCGCGGTTCACCAACGAGACCGGGGTCGACGGCACGATCCGGTACCTGCAGAACGTGATGGGGCTCTGGCTGCTCCAGGAGAGCCTGCGCCGCTGGCCGCAACCCTCGCTGAGCGCGCTGCTCGCCGCGGCGGCGCGGCTGCCGGCGCTGAGGTTCGTGATCGACCCGGACGACCGGGCGTTCCTCCCGCCGGGCGACATGCCGGCCCGGATCTCGTCCTGGCTGACCGACCGCGGCGAGCTCGCGCCGGACGAGCCAGAACAGACGGTGCGGTGCATCCTGGACAGCCTCGCGCTGGCCTACCGGCGCGCGATCATGTCCGCGCAGTCGCTGTCCGGGCGGCACGCGGACGTGGTGCACATCGTCGGCGGCGGGTCCCGCAACTCGCTGCTCTGCCAGCTGACCGCGGACGCGACGGGCCTGCCCGTGCTCGCCGGGCCCGCCGAAGCGACCGCCCTGGGCAACGTGCTCGTGCAGGCGCGCACGCTGGGCGCGGCGCCCGCCGACCTGGCCGGGATGCGGGCGCTGCTGAGGTCCACCCAGCCGCTGCGGCCGTATTCGCCGACGGGCAGCACCGCGGCCTGGGCGGCGGCCGCGGACCGGATCACGGGCTGACGGGCTCGCCGGCCAGCCAGGCCGCGCCGCGCCGGTACAGCCGCTCCACCTCGGCGCCGCGCAGGCCCGGCATGTCGGGCTTGACCGGGTAACCGGCCCGGACCTGCAGGTACGCCAGGTACCTGTACCCGTCGGGGAACCGCTCGAGGAGTTCGGGATCCAGGGCGAGCGAGGCGGCCGGGTCGACGGGATCCAGCCGGTCCTTCTCGTAGATGGGCTGGCGCAGCACGATCCCCCATTGGCCCTCGCGCTGCTCTGCTGGCCCGGGGGGATGACCCCCCTGGACCCCCCGCTTTTCGAAGAAGTCGTAGAAGCGGCCGGTGCACGCCACGTCGCACAGCACGCCGTCGACGTCGCCGCGCTGCATGATCGTCATCCTGGTCTGCGCGATGGCCCGCGTCCCGGCCAGGGTGATCCGGCAGCCGCCGGTGAAGTGCAGGATGTTGACCCCCCGGGCCTGGCCTTCCTGGCTGACCCTGATGAAGTCCTCCTTCGGGCCCTGGAACCAGGTCGCCATCATGTAGCCGTCCTCGTGCCAGCAGGCACGGAAGGCTTCCCAGTCCCCGGAGTCCCTGGCGTTGGCCCAGGTCTCGACGACATCCCTGATGGCCAGGCGGTCGGCAAGCGAAGCGTCCACCTGGGCACCGTAGTGCATGGCCCAGGGCGGGCACCACCGGTCGTTCGGCCAAATTGACCTGCTGGCGGAGCGCGCCGGGAAGCGGGGCTGCGGCGCACGGCCGGCGCGGCCCGTCCTGACGGTGCGGGGACGTAGAATCGCCGCGTGAGCGAGCCCGGCGACGGAACTGCCGACGTGAGCGGGGCGGCGTTCGAGGTCCTGCGCCGGGTGTTCGGCTATGACTCGTTCCGCGGGCAGCAGCAGGAGATCATCGAGCACGTCTGCGCCGGCGGGGACGCCGTCGCGCTGATGCCCACCGGCAGCGGCAAGTCGCTGTGCTACCAGATCCCCGCGCTGGTGCGGGAGGGCGCCGGGGTGGTCATCTCCCCGCTGATCGCGCTCATGCAGGACCAGGTCGACGCGCTGCGGCTGCTCGGCGTGCGGGCCGGGTTCCTGAACTCGACCCAGGATCCCGACGAGCGCCGCGGCGTCGAGTACGCCTTCATGGACGGCAAGCTCGACCTGCTCTACCTGGCTCCGGAACGGCTGCGGACCGAGGGCGCGCTGCGGCTGCTCGACCGGGGCACCGTGGGCCTGTTCGCGATCGACGAGGCGCACTGCGTCGCCCAGTGGGGGCACGACTTCCGGCCCGACTACCTGGGCCTGTCCGTGCTGCACGAGCGCTGGCCCGCGGTGCCCCGGATCGCGCTGACCGCCACCGCGACCAGGCAGACGCTCGCGGAGATCGTGGCGCGGCTGGGGCTCGGGCGAGCCAGGCACTTCGTGGCGAGCTTCGACCGGCCCAACATCAGCTACCGCATCGAGCCGAAGAACGAGCCGCGCCGGCAGCTGGTACGGCTGCTCCGGAACGAACACCCGGGCGAAGCGGGCATCGTGTACTGCCTGTCCCGGGCTTCGGTGGAGAAGACCGCCGAGTTCCTGTGCTCGGAGGGGTTTGTCGCGCTGCCGTACCACGCCGGGCTGGACGCGCGGACCCGGAGCGGGAACCAGTCGCGGTTCCTGCGCGAGGACGGGCTGATCATGGTGGCCACGATCGCGTTCGGGATGGGCATCGACAAGCCGGACGTGCGGTTTGTCGCACACCTCGACCTGCCGCGCTCGGTCGAGGGGTACTACCAGGAGACCGGGCGGGCCGGGAGGGACGGCGCGCCGGCCACCGCGTGGCTCGCGTACGGGCTCACCGACGTGGTGCAGCAGCGGCGGATGATCGACGAATCGGAAGGCGACTTCGCGCACCGCCGGCGGCTGGTCGCGCACCTGGACGCGATGCTCGCGCTGTGCGAGACGGCCGGCTGCCGGCGGGCGCAGATGCTGTCGTACTTCGGCGAGACCGGTACCGCCGCGTGCGGGAACTGCGACACGTGCCTGTCGCCGCCTTCGGTCTGGGACGGGACGGTGGCGGCACAGAAGCTGCTCTCGACCGTGGTGCGGCTGGGGCGGCTGGGCGGACCATCGTTCGGCGCCGGGCAGCCGATCGACATCCTGATCGGGAAGAAGACGCCGAAGGTGCTGTCCTACGGGCACGACCAGCTGCCGGTGTTCGGCGTCGGCGGCGAGCTGAGCGAGGGTGAATGGCGGGCCGTGGTCCGGCAGCTGCTGGCGGCCGGGCTGCTCGCGGTCAAGGGCGACCACGGGACGCTGGCGCTGACCGACGAGAGCGCGGAGGTCCTGCGCGGCGACCGGCAGGTCATGTTCCGGCGCGAGGCGCCGGGGCCGGTGGCTTCTTCGGGGTCTTCGGGGTCTTCGGGTCGGGGCGGCCGCGCGGCTCGGGCGGGCGGCGCCGCGGGCCGGGCCGAGTCCGGCGAGGGGACGCGCGGGAAGACGCGGTCGGCGGGCCGGATGACGCGCGAGGATCTGCCCGCGGAGGCCGAGCCCCTGTTCGAGCGGCTGCGCGCGTGGCGGACGGGCGCCGCGAAGGAACAGGGCGTGCCTCCTTACGTGGTCTTCCACGACGCGACGCTGGCGGCGATCGCGGCAGCGCCGCCCGCGACCCTGGCCGGATTGGCCCGGGTGAACGGCGTCGGCGAGACCAAGCTGGCCAGGTACGGCGAGCAGATCATGTCGGTCCTCGCCGAGGCGACCTAGGCCGCGGCGTTCGGGCGGGGATATTGCCTCCCCCGGGACCGGCTGTAACGCGGCCTGCTGGGCGAACTGTGTCCGGTACAGCCCCGTGTAGACCCCGCCCGCGGCGAGCAGGTCGTCATGGGTGCCGCGTTCGACGATCTGCCCGCCGTCGACGACCAGGATCTGGTCCGCCGCCCGGACGGTGGACAGCCGGTGGGCGATGACCAGCGACGTCCGCCCGGCCAGCGCGGTCGCCAGTGCCCGCTGGATCGCCGCTTCTGATTCGGAGTCCAGGTGCGCGGTCGCCTCGTCGAGCACGACCACCGACGGGGCTTTGAGCAGCAGCCGGGCCAGGGCGAGACGCTGTTTCTCCCCGCCGGAGAACCGGTGCCCGCGGTCCCCCGCGATCGTGTCGAACCCGTCCGGCAGCGACGAGATCAGCTCCCAGATCCGCGCCGCCTGGCAGGCCTCGATCAGCTCCTTTTCTGTCGCCGACGGCCGCGCGTACGCGAGGTTGGCCCGGATCGTGTCGTGGAACAGATACGGGTCCTGCGGCACGACACCAACCAGCGAACGCAGCGACTCCAGCGTCAGGTCGCGGACGTCGTGCCCGCCGATCCGCACCGCACCGCGCGCCGGGTCGTACAGCCGGGGCACGAGGTGCGTGATCGTCGTCTTCCCCGCCCCCGACGGCCCGACCAGCGCGGTCAGCTTCCCGGCCGGTGCCTGGAAGGTCACGTCCCGCAGCACCCACGCATCATTGGGACGTTCCGGCACCGGCAGCGCGACCGGCTCCAGCGAAGGCAGCGACACCTGGCCCGCCTCCGGGTACCTGAACCACACTCCCGCCACCTCCACTCCCGGCGCTTCCCGCCTCGCGGTCAGCGGATGCGCGGCGGGCCGTTCGGTGATCAGCGGCTCCAGGTCGAGGATCTCGAAGACGCGGTCAAAGCCGACCAGTGCGGTGAGGATGTCAAGCGGCATGCGAGACACCTCGTCCAGCGGTCCGTACAGCTGCGACACCAGCGCGATGAAAGCCACCAGCGTGCCGACCTGGAACACGCCGTGAATGACCAGCGTCCCGCCCAGCCCGTACACCAGCGCCGTGACCAGGGCCGCGAGCAGCGCGACGAATGTGAAGAGCAGCTCCATACCGGCCAGGTTGGCGACGGCCAGCTCACGGACCCGGCTGGCCTTGCGGGTGAACAGCCCGGCTTCCTCCTCCGGCCGCCCGTACAGCATGGCCAGCAGCGCCCCGGACACATCCGACCGCTCGGCCATCATCGCGGCCAGCTCACCGTGCAGCTGCATCTCCTGCCTGAGCAGCCGTTGCGACCGCTTCCCTGCCACCTTGCCGGGCAGCACGAACAGCGGGATCACCGCCAGCGCGACGAGGCTGAGCTGCCACGACAGCCAGAACATGGCCGCCAGCGCCAGGACCAGGTTCAGCAGCACCGACAGCGCCTCGGACATCAGCACCCCGACCGCCTGCTGCGTCTCGCTGATGTCGTCCATACGGGACGCCAGCAACCCGGTCTGGGCCCGGGTGAAGAACGCCATCGGCTGCCGCAGGACATGCCGGAACACGCTCGCCCGCAGCTCCAGCACCAGGCTCTCGCCGATCCACCCCGAATACCAGGACTTCACGTAGGTCGCGCCCGCGTCCACCACCGCCAGACCCGCGACGGTCAGCGCCAGCGCGACGACCACGCTCTCCCGGTGCCGCAGGATGCCGTCGTCAATGATCAGCCGCAAGATCAGCGGGCTCACCACCACGATGGCCGAATCCACCGCGGTGATGACCACCAGCAGCGCCATCGCCCCGCGATACCGCCGCAGATACGGCCAGACCCGCCGTGCCGTCCCCGGCCGCACCTGCTGCTGGCTCACCTCATCGTCGAAGAACCGGAACCGGAACCCGGGGCTGGAGATCATGGGGCCCACTATCCCCCGCACCCCACGTCAGGCGGCAAACCATTTTCCTGCTGCGGAATCTGAGGCGATCGTAAATCCCGGGCTGATTCCCGGCTTGGCACAGGTGCCCGGATTCGCGCGACGGCTTCAGGTCATGGCGGAGTCGCGGAGCACCCGGCGCAGGATCTTGCCTGCCGCCGACTTGGGGATCGCGTCGATCACCTCGAGCCGTCGGATCTGCTTGTAGTGCGCCACCTCGCCCGCGACGAACCGCATGATCTCTGCCGGGGAGGCGGCGGCGCCGGGCCGCAGGACGACGTACCCGGCCGGGATCTCGCCGGCCTCGTCATCCGGCAGGCCGATCACCGCGGCGTCGGCCACGTCGGGGTGGCGGAGCAGGACTGCCTCCAGCTCGGCCGGGGGCACCTGGAACCCCTTGTACTTGATGAGCTCCTTCAGCCGGTCCACCACGTACAGGTGTCCGTCCGCGTCCATGTAGCCGAGGTCGCCGGTGTGCAGCCACCCGTCCGCGTCGACCGTGGCCGCCGTGGCCTGGGGATTGTTCAGGTAGCCCTTCATCACCTGCGGCCCGCGTACCCAGATCTCCCCTTCCGCGCCGATCCCGAGGTCCGCCTGCGTTACCGGGTCGACGATCCGGGTCTGCGTGGCCGGCGCGGTGACCCCCACCGATCCGGGCTTGAACCAGCCGGGCGGAGTCAGGTGCGACACCGGTGACAACTCGGTCATCCCGTAACCTTGAACCACCTCGCAGCCCAGCCGCTTGCTGGCTTCGGCGGCCAGCTCCGCCTTCAGCGGGGCAGCGCCGGAGCTCACCAGCCGCAGCTGGCTGAGGTCGAAGGAATCCACCAGCGGGTGCCTGGCCAGCGCCAGCACAATGGGCGGCGCCACGAAGGACCGGGTAATCCGGTAGTCCTGGTGGGCCCGCACGAACTGCTCCAGGTCGAACCGCGGCAGCGTGACCACCGTCGCGCCGGCCCGCAGCCCGCAGTTCATCATGCACTGCATCCCGTAGATGTGGAAGAACGGCAGGACGGCCATGAGCCGCTCGTCGGACGCCGACGGGACCGACGCCAGCGTCTGGGCCACGTTGGCCACCAGGTTCTTGTGGGTGAGCATGACGCCCTTGGACAGCCCGGTGGTCCCTGAGGAGTACGGCAGGGCCACCACGTCGTCGGGGGCGACCGGCACGTGTGCGGCCAGCGGCTCCCCCGCCAGCGCGCTCAGCGGCCTGACCGGCATGGCCCCGTCAGCCTCGCCGGCCGCGTCGGCCTCGCCGGCCGCGCCGAGCAGGTAAATGCCGGTGACCGCTGTCCCCTCGCAGGCCCGGGCGGCCACGCCGACTAGCGGCGCGATCGTCACCAGGATCCGGGCGCCGGAGTCGGCGAGCTGGTGATGCATCTCGGCCTGGGTGTAGGCCGGGTTGATCGTCGTGACGGTCCCGCCGGCCATCGCGGCCCCGTGGAACACCACGGCGTACTCCGGGGCGTTCGGAGCCATGAGGGCGAGCACGTCCCCCCGGCCGAAACCGCCCGCCGCCAGCCCGCCGGCCAGCGACCGGATCGCGTGCTCCAGCTCGCCGTAGGTCATCACCCGCCCGGAGGCCCCGTCGATCAGCGCGGGCTTGCCCGGCTGGCCCGCGCTGCCCGCCAGGACGTACTCGGTCAGCGGGAGATCCGGGATCTCCACGTCGGGCAGCGGGCTGTCATAGATCACGGGCCCTCCTTACCGGTGACCCATGAGAATCCCCCCACGGGTGCCCCTTATTGTCGGGCCGCCACCGACCCCCCGCAAGAGCCGCCGCTTCCGCCCGGCCGGCTCCGGCGCCTCGGGCCTGCAGGGGTCGGCAGCCGATCTCCCCCGTGCTTCAGTCGAAGCTGTGGCCAGGGTCCCCCGTCCGGCCCGGGCCGGGCTCTCATCCAGCCCGGCCCGGTTTGCGCTGGCCCGCATCCCGTTTCCAACCCATGGTTGTGACATCCATTTGGTTCTTCTGGTTGAGAGTGACAACCATCGGTTCGGCGCTGTGGCGGATGAGGAGGCTGGTGCTGGTGGTGAGCAAGCGCCTCCCGGCCGGCGTACCGGTCCGCGCGTGACCCCTAGTGGAGGGCCTCGATGGTGCCGGCCGCGCCGACGGCGTAGCAGTCATAGGTGGTGACGCAGGTGATGCCGTTCAGGCTCTCACGGGAGGGGGTCTTGACCGGCGTGAACCTGGTGCCGTTCGTGGTGAGGAGGATGACGCCGCCGGCGCCCGCGGTGTAGCAGGTGCGTGCGGCCGGGCAGGTGATGTCGTCGATGACCAGGCCGTTCGGTACCGTGACGCCGGGGCCGTTCTGCCCGGTGACGGCGTACCTGCTCACGCTGCTGCCGTCGCCGAAGGGGCTGGAATTGTTGACCGCGTAGCAGCCGGTGCTGGTGGGGCAGGCGCCCACGTCGGTGACCGGCTCGGAGCAGGTGCCGGGGGCACAGTCCGGCTCCAGCCGCCAGGGCCGCCGGGGGCGGACGCCACCAGCCAGGCGGCGGCGAACCCCTCGTGGCTGCCGATGAGCTGGTTGCCGCCGGCCCAGCACGGCCCGGATGGAGCGCAGGAGACCCATTCCAGGGGGTAGCCGTACGGTGTGCTGCTGCAGTCTCCGTTGCAGGCCACGCCGCGTGGGATCGGCTGGCTGGTCCAGGTGGCCCCGCCGTCCCGGGTAAGCCACAGGGAACTGGCGGGCCCGGCGCCGCGGGACATGGGGTCAGTGTCCCATCCGCCGGGTGCGGTGGCGACCGCGTAACAGGTCAGGGCGCTGGGGCAGGAGATGTCCAGCAGCCCGAGGCGGCACGGCACCTCCCCCTGCGGGTTCGAGGCGTCGCCGACCACGCATCCCGGCAGCACGAGCCCGGGCACGTCAACGGGGAGCGCGCGGGCGGCCCAGTGCGCCCCGGCGTCGTGCGTTACCACGATGGTGCCCGGCTGGGCGATCACGTAGCAGGAGGACGGGGGTGCGCAGGCGATCCGGTACAGCGGCGCCGCCCCGGCCGGGCTGGCCTCGCGGGACCAGGTGCCGCCGCCGTCGGTGGTGGCCAGCAGGGCTCCGGCGGCGCCGACCGCGAAGCAGCGTGACGCGCTCAGGCACCCGACGTCGTACAGGGTGCTGGTGGTGCCGCTGCCCTCCGCATGCCAGCGGGCGGGGGCCGGGGCGGCGGGGGCCGAGGTCGCGCAGCCCGCTACCGCGGCCAGGGCCGCCAGCACCACCAGCGTCATCCTCATGGACTATGTGGTATCACGCCCGGCCAGCCAGGGGACTTCGATGCCCTCACCCAGCCTCGGCCGGGGCTGCCTAACCTGAGACACGGGTCTCGTACCAGTAGCCGCCGTTGAGGTCGAGCTTGTTGCCGGTCGCCTGTCCGGGACCGCCGTCGCCGATGTAGGTGTACAGGGGGTGGCCCTCGTAGGTCGCCTGCCGGGAGCCGTCAGGCCGCCTGATGGTGCCGAGTCTGCCCGTCACGCCTGGCCCCGCTTCCGGGGTGCCGTAGACCGGCGGCCAGTAATCGGCGCAGGACCCCGTGCACCTGGAGGTCGTCGGGGTGTCAGGTGCGAACCAGTACAGCGTCAGTCCCTGGGCGTTGGTGAGCACGGTGACCCCGCCGACGTCCGCGGTTCTCAGGGTGACCTTGCCCGTGTTGCCGACGGCGGCCACGGCGGGCCCGCCCGCGTTGGCCAGCCCGATGCCGAGAAACGCCAGGGCGAGCACTGAGACAACGCCGACCCCGCCGATCACCATTGACACGGCGGCCTGCACCCGCGCCAGCATGCGGGCTGTCCCGCTGACCGACCCGTCGGCCTCCGGCGCCGGATCGGCGGCGATCGCGGCCATAATCAGGACTCCGAAGGCGGCGACCTCGATCAGCCCGGCGGCGATCCCCGCCCTGGTGCGGATTTCCCTGAACCCGAACAGCCCGCCCCAGACCGCCAGCAGGTAGGCGCTGATCGTGGACAGCGCGAACAGCGCGCTGGCGGCCGCGGCGATCCTGCTGTGGGTCACCAGGACGGCGGCCGTGAGGGTGTACCCCACGATGAACTGCATGAGGAACAGCCAGCCGATGGTGGGGATCGACCGGTAGCCGGTCAGGTACAGGTACAGGTGGATGCTCGCGGAGGCGGCGAGAAGCGCCGCTCCAGCGACCCGCAGCCGCAGTTCTTGCCAGCTGACTGGCCTGCGCCGGCGATGTCTTCCCGCCGCCCTCGGCCTCGTGTGCCCCACCGCCTTTGCCTACTGCCCCATACCAGTAGACGTCGCCCGCCGCGATCGGGTTCATCCCGCTTGCGCAATTGCGTACCGGGCATAAAGGCTATTCGGTCAGCTGCCGTCGGGGTAGCCGCCGCGGTGCAGAACCATCGGGTAATAGGGCAGGACGGCCGGCGGCCGGACCCGGGCCCGCCACCCGTCGGGGTAGGGCTCGAGCGCCGCGAACAGCGGCGGCGGGTGGCCCTGCGAGCCGGTGGCCAGTGTTTCCAGGGGCGGCCTGAGAGCCCCGATTGACTCCGCGCCGAAGTGCTCCCGCCAGCGTTCCTCGATCGTGCCGAGCCGGTCCTGGCAGGCGCGCTGCGCGTCGGTCCCCCTGGGGGTCAGGCGCGCGGCCTTTCCGCGGTTCGCGGCCGGGTCGGGCTCCTCTGCCGCCAGGCGCGCCCTGACCAGGATGCCCATCGCCCAGCTCACGGCCTCCTTCGAGATACCGGTCAGGGCGGGCAGGTCGCGGAGCCGCGTGCCTTCGGGAGCCAGGACGCGCAGCAGGTTCGTGCCGACCGCCAGCGAGAGCGCCGATTCGCGCTCGTAGTCAAGGGCGAACGACAGCAGCACCCGGGCGAGCAGGGCCGACAGCGGCAGCCCTGCCAGGTCGACGGGCCCTGGCCTCGGCGGGAGCGCCGGGTCCGGACCGCGGCTGGCCAGGTTCTGGCCGAGGATGGGGAGGCAGTCGGGCAGACCCGGGTCGAGCCGGCCGACCACCGCGAGGAGCGCGTCTCGCAGGCGGTCCAGCTGGCTGCTGCCGTAACGCTCCCGCCATCGCTGCTCTGTCAGCCCCGGTATCGGCGCCCATACCTGCCCGGCCAGCAGGCCCCAGGGCGTGGCGCGCAGGACGGCGCCCGCGCCAGGTCGCGTCTTGTGGATCCTCCTGGCCGTGCCGTCGATGGTGATGTAGCCCCAGCGGCGCATGCCGTCCAGGTTGGTTCCGGTGCGGGCGTGGCGTTCGAGTTCACCGACGGTGATCGGCTCCTCGCCGACGAACCGCAGGCAGTTCTCCCACATGGCCATCGACACCAGCCACGCGCCGTCGCCATGGCCGGACGCCCCGAAGGCGGTCGTGCGGTTGGGCATCTGGTGTTCGGCTTCGTTGTCGCATTCGATCGTGAACGCGACGAGGGCCTGCGACAGCAGGGCCGACAGCGGGAGGGCGCTGGCCGGAGCGGCGGAGTCGGGCTCGGGAGCTCGCCGGGGCCGGTGAGGCTGGCGAGGTTGATGAGGTGATTGGGGCGGTGATTGGGGCGGTGATTGGGGCAATTGGGGCGATTGGGGTTTGCGGGACTTGCGGGGTTCTGCCAGCGCCGCGGGCGCTGGCGTTCTCGGACCGGCGTTGGCCGCGAGCAGGCCGGCTGGGCGCAGCCGTTCGTGCCTGCCGGTCGTCCGCGGGCCGTCGGGGCCGCCAGCACCGTCGGGGCCAGCAGCGCCGTCGGGGCCAGCGGGGCCGGCCGAGCTGTCGGGGCCGCTGGGGCCGGCCATGACGTGCCAGCCCGCGCGGGCGAGCAGGATCTCGGCCTCATCGGCTGCGAACGCGGACCTGACCGGCTCCCCCATGGCCGCGACGGTGGCCTGGAAGCGGGCCTGGCTGTCCCGGTCATACGCACCTGACAGGGACGTGCTGATCGCCAGGACGCTGCCCGCGCCTGCCACCTGGCGGAACTGGTCAAGAACCTGCTCCACGACCGCTGGCTCCAGGTAGACAGCGACGCCCTCGAGCAGGAACAGAGCGGGCGCGTCCGCGTCGAGACCCGCCTTGAGCAGCAGGTCTGCCACCGGGTCGCGGGCGAAGTCGGCCGGCACGAATCGTACGTGAGCAGCCGCGAGGCCCAGCCGGTCCAGCCGTTCCCGCTTATCGGCCTGGGTCGCGGGATGATCCACCTCGAACCAGCTGACGCCCGGCTTGGCGTACCGCAGGGCCCGGCCGTCGTACCCGGCGCCGCCGACGATGACCTGCCGTACGCCCCGGTCGAGAGAGCCGACCACGATCCGGTCGAAGAACGCCGTGCGCGCGCCCAGGTACCGGTGCATGCGGCCCTGCGTTACCTCGAGTTCGCCTGCCACGTCACGGGCCAGCGCCTCGTCGCCTCCGGCGTCACCGTACGGGGCCGGGATCCTGGTGAAGTCGAGCCGGTGCGCCGCCACCCGGCGGGCCGTCCACGACGGGCCGCTCTCGTCCACGTCAGCTCATATCCATACTGGCTCAGCCCCCGCCGATTCCCTCCGTCACCGGGCCATTCTGCCATGCGGCGGCCCGCGGCTCCGGTGGCGGAGTATGGCAGTGTGGGCCGCATGACGACTGATACCGCGCATCGCAGCGTGCGGCTAGAACGCATCCAGAACGGCCGGTACACGGCGATCAACACCCGGGGCGGTCGGATCAGCATGGGTACCGGGGACGGGACCGATTTCACGCCGGTCGAGTTGCTGCTCGCCGCGATCGGCGGCTGCACAGGGGCGGACGTGGACGCCCTGACGTCACGCCGGGCCGAGCCCCAAGCGTTCGAGGTCCTCGTAGACGCGGAGAAGGTCCGCGACGAGCGCGGCAATCACCTCACCGGCCTGCTGGTGAGCTTCCGGATCTCGTTCCCCGCTGGCGAAGCGGGCGACCGGGCCAGGGCCCTGCTGCCGGACGCGGTGCAGAAGTCCCACGACCGCCTGTGCACCGTAAGCCGGACCGTCGAACTCGGCACCCCGGTGGCGCACCGGATCGAGTGAGGCGCACGGCGGGCTAGGTGTGCCAGCGGAAGCGCCAGGCGGTGAAGGCGGCCCCGGCGGCGGTCCACAGGGCGAGGTTCGCCAGGTCCCACGCCGGGAAGGGGCGCACCGCATAGGCGTTTTGTAGCACCTGGGCCAGCGCCTTGACCGGGAACGCCGCCACCGCGTGCGAGAGCCAGGCGGGCAGTCCGCTGAACGTGGGGTCGAACACGCCCGAGATGATCGCGATCGGCAGGAAGGTGGCGTACGCGACCGGCCCGGCGGATTCCGCGCTGGTGATCACCGAGCTGATGGCCAGGCCGAGGACGGCGAAGCACACGATCCCCAGGGCCAGCCCGCCGGCCAGGGTCGGCAGCCCGGCCAGGCGCGGTCCGGCGCGGAAGGCAAGCCACCCGATCACCCCGGTGCACGCGGTAATGAGGAGCGCGGTCGCGACGGTGCTGGCCAGCAGGCCGCCGAGGTACGCCGCGGACGGCAGCGGCGTCGTCCTGATCCGCTTCAGCACGCCGTCGTGGCGCAGCACCGCGACCTTGGACCCGAGGTTCACGTAGGCGGCGACGATCACCCCGAAGGCCAGGATGCCCGGCACGAAGACCGTGGTGTTCTTGATGTCCGTGCCCGGCAGGTGCGAGCCCACGTTGGCGGCCCCGATCAGCAGCAGGATCATCAGCGGGAAGACGAAGGTGAACAGCGCGTACTCCGCGCTGCGCCAGAAGCTGCGCTGCTCGAGCAGCGCCTGCCGGGCCGCCAGGCGAACCGATCTGGTCAACTGGGATCTCCGTCGGCGCTCGTCGCAGCCGGTGCGTCCCCGGTGAGCTGCAGGTAGGTGTCTTCGAGGCTGGGTGCAGTCACCGTGAGGCCGTCCAGGTCGCCGAGGCGGTTCTCCAGCGCCCAGCCGAGCAGTTCGCGCAGTGTCACTGCCGCGTTGCCTGTGTGGCACACCGACCGGGGCCCGTGTACCGCCATCTCGATCCCGTCCGGCGTGGCAACCTGCCCGCCGCGGACGGCAGCCGGCGTGATGAAGGAGATCCTGGTGGCCAGGCCGGCCTGGGCGGCCACCTCGCGCGTCGTCCCGCACAGTTCGATCCGGCCTGCCCGCAGGATGGCGATCCGGTCCGCCAGCCGCTCCGCCTCATCCAGGTAGTGGGTGGTGAGCAAGATCGTCTTGCCCAGACCGCGGAGGTTCTCGATCGCCGCCCAGCAGCGCAGGCGGGCCTCGGGATCGAAGCCGGTGGTCGGCTCGTCGAGGAAGACAATGTCGGGATCCCCGGCCAGCGCGAGCGCGAAATCGAGCCGGCGTCGCTGCCCCCCGGACAGCCGGCGGATCTGGGTGTTCCGTACTGTGGTGAGTTCCACGACTTCGAGCAGGTCGGCGAGCGGGCGGGGGTTCGGGTAGTACGTGCGCCAGATCTCGATGAGCTCCCCCACGCGTGCCTGCCTGGGGAAGCCGCATTCCTGCAGGACCATCCCGGCGCGCTCGCGGAGCCTGGCCGACTGCGCCGCCGGGTCGAGCCCGAGGACCCTGACTGTGCCTGCGGTCGGCGGCCGGAAGCCCTCGAGGATCTCCAGGGTGGTGGTCTTGCCCGCCCCGTTCGGGCCGAGCAGGCAGAAGACCTCGCCGTACCGGACGTCGAAGTCGACGCCCCGCAGCACCCGGACGGCGCCGTAGCTCATCTGCAGGCCGCGAACCTGTACCGCGGGGCTCTCGGTCACCGCAGGCGGCCGCTCATATGTGACACATGTGTCAGTCATCACCAGGATTATATGAAGCGGGCAGCGTTTCACTAAGGCCACGATCCAGATCAGCCAGAGGTTCCCATCAGGCGGGACGAGAGACGATGAAGCAAGCCGACGTGACCTCGCTGCGGATGTTGCGCCGCGCCAGGGACCGGATCGACCGTGACTACGCCGAGCAGATCGGCATACCGGCGCTGGCCGCCGGGGCGGGTTTCTCGCGCGAGCACTTCATCCGCGCCTTCCGGGCCTCGTACGGCGAAACGCCGGGAAGGTACCGGACCAGACGGCGCGTGGAGCGCGCCTGCGAGCTGCTCCGCTCGGCCAACCTGACCGTGACCGAGATCTGCTACCTGGTCGGCTTCAGCAGCCTGGGCACGTTCAGCGCCCGCTTCACCGAACTGGTCGGCACATCCCCCACCGGGTACCGGCGCGAGGCGGCCAGGCGCGGCGGCCCCGCGCCCATCCCCGGCTGCTTCGTGCTCATGTGGCGCACCGGCCTTCCGGCTGCCGCCGGACGCGAGGCCGGCGAACGCGTCACTTCCGGAGAAGCACCCGCGCCGCGCCCGCCCGTACAGTCACCGCATGGCACATTTCCACTGGCGACGAGCCCAAGCAGGTGAGGCGGCGTGATCACAGGAATCAACATCGTGTCGGTGTGGGTCCTCGACCAGGACTCGGCCAAGGAGTTCTACGAGAGCAAGCTGGGCTTTACCGTCACCAACGACCTGACCATGGAGGGCGGCATGCGCTGGCTGACCGTGCGGCCGCCCGGCAGCCAAGGCCAGGAGCTCCTGCTGATGGACCCGCTGAATTCCATGCTCGACGAGGAATCCGCGCAGCAGGTCCGCGCCCTGGTCGCCAAGGGCGCGCTATCGCCCGGGGTGATGGGGACCTCCGACTGCAAGGGCGACCACGCGGTTCTCGCCGAGCGCGGCGTCGAGTTCACCCAGGACCCCGCGGAGCGCCCCTACGGCGTCGAGGCGATCATGCGCGATGACTCGGGCAACTGGTACAGCTTCACGCAGGCGTATCACTTCACCCAGCCCGCCGGCTAGGGCGCCGGCCGGCTCAGCCCGTAGACGCGCCGCCAGTTCAGCACTGCGGCGGGCAAAGGCCGCCCCAGACGGGAGCCAGGGGCCCTGGCCCCGGCGAACCGGTCCGCGGCACAGCCGAACGGAAGCATGCGGCGCCCTCCGACACGGCATCCGCGGTCCGCGCCCACGGCGGTCCGTCATCGGCGTCAAGGCTGACACGCTGGTGTGGGGGTGGCACCACGGCCGTTCGGGATGAATGTCCGCGCGAGCCAGCTACGGCGGCGCGCGTGGTGCAGGACGGGGCGCGGGCTTTAGAGTTCCTCTATGGCGGATCCGGAACCCGGCGGCGAGGTAGCCCGGAGCGAATTGCGCGCCTCGCACGACGACCGGGACCGGGTGGTCGAGCTGCTGCGGGTGTCCGCGGGAGACGGGCGGCTGACCGCAGAGGAACTGGACCAGCGGCTGGAGCTGGCCATGACGGCGCGGACCTACGGCGAGCTGGCGAGGCTGGTCGCCGACCTGCCGGCCGCCGGGCCGGTGGCCGCCGCGCCGGCGGCACGGGCCAAGGACCTCGTGCGCATCGACTGCCGCAGCGGCCATGCGAAGCGGGAGGGCCGCTGGGTGGTACCGCAGCGGATCGAGGTGAAGGTGACCAGCGGCCACGTGGTCCTGGACTTCAGGGATGCGGTCATCACGCACCCCACGCTGAAGATCGACGCGGAGGTGCAGAGCGGGCACCTCACCCTGGTGACCAGGCCGGGCATCGCGGTGGACACCGACGAGGTGGCGGTCCGCAACGGCCACGTCAAGGTACGCGCCCCGTGGGGTTCGGACGTGCCCGAACGGCTGCGGATCGACGTGGCGGGCCGGGTGGGCAGCGGGCATCTCATGGCGCGCCCGCCGCACCGGACGTTCTGGCAGTGGCTGACCAGGCAGCCCCGGCCGTACGAGATCGCGGCGCCCTGAGGCGGACCATCTGACGATGACGCCCGCCGAGTCCCGGCACCTGGCCGAGATCAGGGCCGAGCTGAACCGGCTCGTCCGCTACGATGACGAGTCGATCGTGCACGACCAGTGGATCAGGCAGCGGTACGACCTCGGCGCGGCGCCGAGCTTCGCGCCCGCGAGGACGGCGGCGGTGCGGACGGCCTGGCACGAAGCCGGGCACGTCGTCGGCGCGCTGGCGGTCGGGGCGCGGTTCAGCTCCGCGAGCATCCGCCACGGGAGCGCCAGCCAGGGCCGGGTCCACGCGATCCAGGGCGGCGGCGACCGGGCGTTCGTCATCGACGCGGCGGGCCAGATCGCCGAGCGCCTGCGCGACTGGTCCATGCTGACCGACGACGGTGCGCTGCGCGCGTGGCTGCCGACTTGGCGCGGCGACGGCGGGGACGCGCTGCGGTTCCGGCGTGACATGCGCATGCGGTTCGGCGACGACGAACTCGCGGCCTGGCGTTACTGCGAGCAGGTGCTGATCCCGTTGCGGCTGCCCATCCGCGACGTGGCGCGGGCCCTGCTCGTCTACCCGCAGCACCTGCCCTACCGGGTGGCGGCGGCGATCGCCGACGGCGCCGGTTAAGCGTCCTGGTACCAAGCGGGGAATTCCGCCAGCGAGTCGAGCACCACGTCGGCCCCGGCTCCGGTCAGCTCATGGCGGGAGAACGAGCCGGTCGTCACGCCGACGGCCCGCGTCCCGGCCTGCGCGGCGGCGGCCATGTCCGGCGGGCTGTCGCCAACGTAGGCGGCGGCGTCCAGGTTCCGCAGCACGGCCGCCTTCTCCGGCCCGTGCACGTGCGTGAACAACTCGTCGGCCGCCAGCCCGACGGCGCGCAGGCTCGGCTCCACCGAAACGGGATGCTTGGCCGTGATGATCACCACGCGCTCCCCGGCCGCCCGGACGGCTTCCACCGCCTCGCGCGCGCCGGGCAGGATGGTCGTCAGCCGCGGTGCCAGCCGTACGTAGTGCCGCCGGTAGCACGCGACGGCCGCAGCCTGCTGCTCGGCCGGGAACCAGAACACCACCTCGTCTTCGAGCTTGATGCCCAGCCGGCTGTCCACCGCGGCCAGGTCGATGGCGGTGGCGGTTTCCCTCGCGAGTTCGGCAAACGAGGCCATGATCGCCGGCCGGGAGTCGATCAGCGTCATGTCCAGGTCGAAGCCGACCGGGCCGCTCAGGCCCATCCCGCCCCCGTTACGCCTCGCGCGGTGCCCGGACTGCAGGTCCGGGCCGGTCACTTCAGCATTCTGCCAGCCGCGGCTCGAACCGGGTCCTCGTACCGGGTGGGCATCAGGGTTTGAGCAGGGAGCCGGTGCGGCTGATACCAATGGGGCATGGCTGCGAGGTTGCTGTTCGTCCACAGCCCGCTGGTCGGATCCGGGACATGGGATCAGGTCGCGGCTGACTTTGGCGAGCGCGGTTACGAGGTGGGCGCGGTCGACCTCACCGGCACGATCGGGGCGGGACCGCCGTACTGCGTGCGGCAGGCCGAGGTGATCGCCCGCAGCGCAGCCGGGCCGCCCGTGATCCTGATCGGGCACAGCGGTGCGGGGACGCTGCTGGCCGCGGCGGGCGCCATCGCCGGCCAGGTCCTCGGTTACGTCTTCGTCGACGCCCTGCTTCCGATACCCGGGCAGAGCTGGATGGAGACTGCGCCGGACGATCTGGCCGTCCAGGTGCGGGAGATGGCCGACGCCGAGGGCTGGCTGCCGCCCTGGCCTCAATGGTGGGGCGATGAGGTGATGGCCGGGCTCCTCCCGGATCCGGAGATGCGGCGGCGCTTCACCGAGGGGTGCCCGCGGCTGCCGCTGGCCATGTTCGAGGAAGTCCACCCGCCGATGCCGCAGTGGCCTCACGCCGCCGCCGCCTACCTGCAGCTCAGCGAGGCGTACGAAGACCAGGCGATTACAGCGCGAGGGCTGGGCTGGCCCGTGGCCGAGCTGGGGAGCCACCACCTCGGGCTGATGACAGAGCCGGCATTGGTCGCCGGTTCGGTGCATGACCTGCTCGGCCAGCTTGGCGGATAGCAGGCGTACCCGGACAGGCTCCTCCGCCTGGTCGAGTAACCAGCGCCGTGGCGGAATTGGATTCGCCCCAGTCGAACCCCGGTTACCTCGGGCGGCGGTAGGCCCGGCTGGCTCGCGGCCCGCGGCACTCCCCGGCCGCATGGCCACCAGTGCCGGCAGGCCAGGCCTGGGCCGGAAGCTGAGCAGCGCGGGCTTTGCCATGATATAGCATTTCATCGCTCTAGTATGGGATTATTCCTGGCTGTAGATTTATTTATTTAGCGAGATGTAGATTAATCGATTAGCCGGGATACTCGACTTTCGCAGTTTTGCGGTTGGCGGGACGGCGTGATTACTTCCCGGTCGGCGGCCCTGCGTAGAGAGCGAGGGTCTGGTCGATTCCCTGCTCGGGCGTGCCGGTGACCGGCCCGTAGGACCAGGGGAACTCGTTTTCGCTGTACTGCTCGGTGGTGGCTTTATAGATGCCGATGGCCCATTCGTCCGGGGAGCCCTGCCAGCGCAGGCGCAGGAAGGGCGTGGGCTGGCGGTGTCCGGGGAGGGCGACGGCGACGTAGCAGTACCGGCCGCGGAAGCGGACTTCCGGCGGGCCGAGGCGGGGCCATCCGCCGGCGATATGAGCGGTGATGCGGGCGGTGACGGCATTCCGGGCCTGCTCGCCGGGCGTCTGCGGCATGCTTTCCATGATGGCCGGCGGTGGCCGGCCGTGCTGTGTGCCATTCCCCTTGAGGAAACGGGCTTCCCGCCGATGCTCCCGGATGCCACGGCGCCGGCGTCGATGATGACGCTGCTGGCCGTTTTCGCGCCGCTGTTCACCGCCCCGTCGTTCCGCACGTTCACCGGCCTGGCCTGCGGGTTCCTCGCCCAGGGCGGGAAGCGGACGGTCTGCGGGATGCTCTGCGGCGCCGGCCTGGCGCGCCTGTGGCCGCACGACCGGGCGCACTCGTTCTTCTCCCGCGCCCGGTGGAACGCCGGCGACCTGGGCCTGGCCGCGGCCCTGCTGGTGGTATCGCTGCTGGTCCCGGCGGAGGCGCCGGTCGACGTGGCCGTCGATGACACCCTGTTCAAAAGGCGGGGGAAGAAGGTCTGGGCGGCGTCGTGGTTCCACGACGGCTCGGCCCCCGGGCCGGCGAAGACGGGATACGGGAACAACTGGGTCGTGCTGGGAATCGTCGTGCGGCTCCCGTTCACGTCCCGCCCGGTCGCGGTGCCCGTGATGGCGAAGCTGGTGATCAAGGGCTCGAACTCGAAATCCCGGCTGTGGCTGGCCCGCAGGATGGCCGGAAGGCTGGCCGCCGCCCTGCCCGGACGGGAGGTCCGCGTCACCGCGGACTCCGCCTACGCCGGCGGCGAGCTGAAGCACCTGCCCGCCGGGATCTCCTGGACCACCCGGCTGCGGAAGGACGCCGCCCTGCACGGCCTCCCGCCCGCCCGGACCGGCAGGCCCGGCCGGCCCAGGGTAAAGGGAGACCGCCTCCCGTCCCTGGCGAAGCTAGCCGCGGCGGCGGAGTTCTCCCCGGTCACCGTCACCCGCTACGGCAGGACCGAGACCGTTGCCGCCGCCGTGGTCACCTGCCTGTGGTACTCCGTGTTCGGCTCCCGCCCGGTCACCGTCGTCATCGTCCGCGACAAGCCCGGTGCCGCCTTCGGCATCGCCCTCGTCACCACCGACCGGGCGGCCACCGCGGAGCAGGTGATCGAAAGATACGCTGCCAGGTGGTCCATCGAAATCGGCCACCGCTGCTGCCCGTCAAGGTGGATTGGGTTTTCACGGCTGTCCTCTTTGTTCTTCTTCTTGCGGTTTTCCGGTTTCGGTCTGGGGCGGTGCCCAGCGGGCGCGGGCGTAGTAGCCGGGCGGGCGGTCCCGGCGCTCGCGGAGCTCGGCTAGCTGCTGCTGGTCGGCGAGGATGATCCAGTTCCGCCCGCCGGGGGCGCGGCGGGCGGTGATCCAGCCGCGGTAGATCCAGTTGTAGATGCTGGCCGTGGGCATAGCGAGCTCGGCGGACAGTCCCGGGACGGACCACTCGCCCGGGTTCAGGTCCGTCAGCACGGCGGGGCGGCCCTTGGCGTTCTCGCGGATGCCGTGCTTGTCGATGATGTTGCGGACCGCCTGGTCGGTGAACAGCGTGGTGCGCTTGGGCGGCCGGTAGCCCTCGGCGTTCAGCGTCCCGGCGATCTGCCTGCTGGTGCGTCCCTGCCCGGCGAGCGCGGCGACGCGGGCGCGGAGGGCGGGGTAGTACGACAGCTGATCCAGCCGGCCGACAGGGCGTACTGCTTTCCCGCTGGTCTGGTGCCCGCCAGCCCAGGTGATGTCCACGTTGACGATCTCGCTGTCGCCCTCGACGGCCACGGTCACGTCGTCGATGAGGATGCGGAGCAGCTCCTTGCGGTCGGCGCGGGTGGTCGTCGGCGCGGACCACACCGCCGGCAGGTCGGCGGCCAGGGCCCGGATCGCGTCCCGCTCGGCCGTGGTCAGGGCGGCGGGGGTCTGCTCGGTGAACCGCTGGTACTCGGCCTCCAGCCGGCCGGCCTCGGCGAGGGCGGCCTCCCAGCCGGCCTCCAGCTGCCGGGTGACGAGCCGGTTCTCCGGGTCGGCGAGCTGGTACTGGCGGCGGGCCCGGTCCGCGGCGTAGCGGGCGCGCTCGACGCGCTGCCGCCACAGCTTGTCCAGGGCGGACCGCTCGTCCTCGGCCTGCGCGGCGGCGGCCATCGAGACCTCCAGCGCCGCCGGGGCGACGGCGTCCAGGACCCGGGCGGCAACGTAAGCGTCGAGGGCCGGGCCGGCGATGTGCTGGCAGGGGTCGCCGGTCCCGTAGTTCACCGGGTAGAACGCGCACGCGTACCCGTGGGCGGCGCGGCCGTCGGCCCGGCGGCGGGTATGGTACCGGACGGACATGCGGTGCCCGCCGCACAAGCCGCAGCGCAGCAGCCCCGACAGCAGCGCCTCCCCGTCCCGCGGCGCGCCCGGCGACTCCGCCGTCTGCCGGTTGGCGGACAGCCGCGCGAGGTTCGCCCGGTACTCCTCCTCGGTGATGTAGGCCGGCAGGCGGCTCGGCAGCAGCACCAGCCACTCGTCCTCGGCCCGCACCACCCGCCCGGTGTCCGGGCGGCCGGGAAGCTTCCGGCGCGGGTCGGTCTGCCGCCGCCCGTAGGCGTAGTAGCCGGCGTAGGCGGGGTTGCGCAGCATGTTCTGCAGCGTCTCCCGGGTCGGGCGCCGCCATTCCAGGTCCCCTTTCGCCGGCCCCGAGCGCACCCGGGCCGGCAGCTGGATCTCGTGCTGCACCAGGTAGCGCAGCACCGCGTTGAGCGTCCCCAGGCGCCGGAAGGTCCCGAAGATGAGCCGGACGACATGCTGCGCCTGCTCGTCGGGGTCGAAGGCGGGCTCCCCCGACGGGCGGCGCACGTAGCCGATGGGGAGCTGCACGATCAGCTCGCCGCGCCCGGCCTTGGCCCGCTTCGCCGACAGCATCCGCTGCCGGATCAGGAAAATTTCTGCCTCGGACACGGTCCCTTTCAGCCCCAGTTATCTGACCCTGGCCAGCTTCTGACGTGTGAATGGCCAGGTCACATCGTTGATGACGCGTCTTTAACGTGGCGTCGTCGAGGACGGCGGGCGGCTGGGTCCGTCGCCGGGAGCGGCGCTCCCGGGGTGCCTGCGCAGCGTGAGCAGCTCGCCGTGAGCGGCCGCAAGCTGGGCCTTGGTCTCTGCGAGCTCGCGGCGCAGCTCGGTCAGCCTGGCCGTCAGGGTGGCGACGACGTTGGGTGCGCCCGGGTGGCCGGATTCGCCGGGTGGCGTGCTGTCGGCGGGTGCGGGCTGGTGGCCGCGGAGCCGTTCGATGCGGGCCCGCAGTCCGGGGTGCCGGTAGAGGAAGTCCACCGACACGCCGCCGGCCGCGGCGACCGCGCGGAAGGTGACGGGCTGGCCAGTTTTGGCGAGCTTGCGTATCCCGGCCTCGGCACGGGCGGCAGCGGCCTCGCGTTTGGCTGCCGCGGCCTGGCGCAGCGTGGCGATCTTGTCCTGCTCAGTCGGCATTGCCGTGGCCTCCTGGCTTGCGGCTGATCGTGACGGGCACCGGCTGGCCCGGCCGGGCCAGTACTCCCGCGCCGCGGACCGCGCCGCCGCATGGCCCGGTTCCAAGCGCGGCGATGATCGCCCGCAGCGAGGCCAGTTCCCTGTTCCGTTCGGTGAGCCAGATGTGATCGGGTCCCATCTCGGTTCCGGTGCGCTGGCGGTGCTGGGCCTGACGAGCCCGGATGAGTTCCTCGGTGGCAGCGAGCTGAGCGCGCAACTCGTCGCGGTGGCGGGCGTCGGTCGCGAAATGATCGCAGGTCAGGCAGGCGTTCCCGCGGTCACAGCGCTTGGGTGGCGGCAGCAGGCAGACCCCGTTGGGCAGGATCCGGTCGGTGTGGCGGTCCAGCTGCACTAGCTCGTAGACATCGGCGGGATCCATCTCCAGCGGCCGGGCGTCGCGGCCGAGCTTGGCGAACCGCAGGAACTCGGCCTCGTGGGTCTCGGCCAGGGTCTTGGCATAATGCATGGTCATCGCCGGTGAGACATGGCCCATATAGCGCTGCACGACGTGTATCGGCACGCCCGCGTTCAGCAGGTTGGTGGCCTTGGTATGCCGCATCCGGTGGGTGCGCTGGAAGTCCACCAGCGCCCCGGTGGCGTCGGTGACCTGCAGCGCGGCGGCAAGCTGGGTGAGCAGCCCGTTCAGGGTGTTCGCGCGGTAGTGGCGGGCGCCGGCGGTGTTGGCCTGCCAGGCCAGGAACAGATACGGCGGGTCAGCCGCGCCGGGATCACCGGCCCGCACCAGCGCGCGGGCGAAGTTCTGCTGCTCGGCCACGATGGCCACCACGTCGGCGCCGACCAGGATGGCCTGCGGCGCGCCGGCGATCTTGGTCTGCTGGTAGCGCAGCCGCGCGGCCGGGCCGCCGTCTTGCCCGGCCTGGCTGGTGTCCAGGCCGGGGACCGGTGACAGGGGCGCGAAGTCCATCATCAGGATCTCGTTGATCCGCCGCCCGGTCGCGATGGCGAGCAGGAACGCCCGCATCGCCTGCTCATCGCCCAGCCCGCGGATCTGGCGCGGGGTCCCGGTCACCATGACGGTCCTGGCCTGGTCGCGGGGCAGCCCGAGGATCTCGACGTGCCCGGCGATGCGGGACAGGGCCGCCGCGTCGATGTAGTTGCCCTCAGCCGGGCCGCGGTAACGGCCAGAACCGGCGATCTCGCCGGGCCGCCACCAGCGGGCGTGGGCGTCGGTCAGCCCGGCCCATCGCGGTTCGGCCAGTTCCCGGGCGGCGTCGGCGCGCCGGTCGGCCATGAACGCGTAAAACCCGGACACCGTGGTCTGGATCAGTCCGATGGTGGGCGGGGCGAGCGGGCGGCCGGAGCGGGTGCGCTGCTGGCGCAGCCAGGCTGCCAGCCGCAGCGCCACCGGGCGGATCCCGGCCTCGGGATCGGCGCCGAGGTCCGGGGTGCCGATGCCCTCGGCGGCTAGGAAGGCGGCGAAGTGGCGGCCGAGGTAGCTCAGGAAGCCCGGCAGCGAGGACCAGGACAGCAGCCCGGTGCTCAGCCCGGCCGCGAAGTACCACTGGATCGCCTCGCGCAGCCAGGCCGGGCTGACCCGGGCGAAGTTGAGCCGCTGTCCTTCCAGCGGCTCGTGCTCGCGGACCGGGATCCGCCGGTCGTGCCGCGGGTCCCACACCGGGCAGCGCCACCACGACTGGCCTGCCTGGTAGGCCAGGGTCAGCGCCGCGTGCAACCGGGCGATGGTGGCCCGGTGATTATGCAGGTAGCTGGGCGGCGGCAGCCGGTGGTGCCGGTCATGGTAGCGGCGTCGGGCCGCCGCTACCCACTCCTCCACGCTCAGGCCGGTGAACGAGCACAGATCCTGCCCGGCCGCCACGGCCACGGCGACGTGCACCCACTCGGCCAGCGCCCAGGAGTTCACCCGCTCCCCGGCCACCGCCAGCGTATGCAGCCAGTACCCGACCTCTTGATGCATCGGCTCGGGCAGCGCTGCCAGGTCCAGCCGGGCAGGCGGCCGGGCCGGGTAGGCGTAGGTGAGCCGGGCGAACGGCCCGGCGGTGAAATCGACTATCGCTGTCTGGAAGCTGCCCGGCACGGCGGCGAACAGCGCCGCCGGGCCCGCCGCCTGCGGCGGCCCGGATGCCGACGGCCGCCGGCTAGGCACCGGTCACCCGCCAGCCCTCGGCGAAGGACCGCCATCCGGCGACCGCCCGCAGCTCGGCGTCCTCGGTGACCCAGCCATACAGGTCCATCGTGGTCTGCACGTCGGCGTGCCCGAGCCGCCGGGACACCACATGCAACGGCACCCCGGCCAGCAGCAAGGCCGAGGCATGCGTGTGGCGCAGCCAGTGCGGCGACCAGCCCTGCGGCAGGCCGGGCAGCCGCTGACGCAGCCGGCCGGTGATCCGGTAGACGCGCTCGGGCCGCATCGGGGCGAACCGCGGCTCCCCGTCGAGGTTAACGAAGCAGAACCACTCATCGCTCACCTCGAACCCGGCCCGCCCGGCCCGCTCAGCCAGATCCCACAGGTAGTCCCCGTAAAGGCGCTCGAGCTCATCGGAAACGTAGATGCGCCGCCCGCGCCCGCCCTTGACCCGAGCCCCGTGCGGATGGCTCCGGGGAACGACCTGGATGAACGGCGTCCCTCCCGAACCCGGGTGCCAGTCGGCGTGGGTCAGGCACAACACCTCACCCAGGCGCATCCCGGTCTCTGCCAGCGTGGCGAACAGCAGGCGGTCCCGCAGCGACCCCGACCATTCGCCGCTGGCCGCATCCCGCGCCGCGCACGCTTGCAAGATCGCCGCGACCTGCGCCGGGGTCAGCAGCGGGCAGGCCTCCCGCCGCCTGCGGCGCAGCGGCATCGGGCTGCGCCGGCTCGACCTGGACCGCCCGTCCAGGTGGGCCAGGAACGCCCGGTAGCGGCTGCGCCGCGGCGGCCCGGACCACGCCCGGGCCAGCGCCGGGGCTATCCCGTGCGCGTCATGGTGGTAGCGGTAGAAGCTGACCACTGCGGCCAGCCGGGTGGCCAGCGTCGATTCCGCCAGCCGGGGCGGCGCGGCAGCCGCCGGATCCAGCAGCACCACGCCCGGCGGGGTGCCCTCCCGCAGCCAGGTGACGAACCCGGCCAGCGCGGGCACGTCCGCCTCGGCCCAGTCGCGGCCGTCCAGCTCCAGGTACCGCCACCACAATTGCAGCGCCTTGGCGTAAGCGCGGACCGTGTGCGGCGACGAGCCGGTGACCCGGTGATGCTCGAGGAACTCTTCCACCGGGCCCGCCGGCCGGTGGTCGTTCCCCAGCACGGTCCAGGTCCTGTCCCCATCCGGCAGCTCGACCGGCTGCACGCAGATGCTCATCCCGCCCCCGTTGCATTCGCTGTCTGCGATGGGAAGATAACCCATCGTCAACGACGGTTGGGCGAGGCGCGCCGGGTCGTTGCGCGACGTTAAAGACGCCGGTCAGGCGGGGGCGGATAACCCCAGCAGCAGGCGGTCGTTGTAATACCCCGGATCGTAGACCGCGTCCGGGTCGGCGAGAAGGGTCCCCGACAGCGAGCACAGCTCCAGCAGGTGGTGCCAGTCCTTCCCGGTCCGCGCCAGCCGCGACATCTCCGTCCCCAGGACGATCCCCGCCCTTCCCATGGTGACCTCGGTGACCAGCCGGGCAAAACCCTCCCGCGAATCCGGGGCCGCCGCCGACACGCCCAGGTCGTCATCGATCACGATGACCTGGGACCGCGCCCAGCCCAGCGCGACCGCCCGCTCGGCCAGCGCATACTGCAGCCGCGTCGACTCGGTGTGCTCAAGCACCTGGCCCCGGGTCGACTGCCGCACGTACACGATCGCCGCCAGCGCCAGGTGCCCAGGCCGGATCTTCAGCTGCGGCAGCCCCTCCGGGCGCACGACCGCGTTCACCGTGACCGCCTCCCGTCACGGCCGCGGCCGCCCGCACCGCGAGCACCGCCAGCAGCGCCACCGCCGCCGCCCGCCGACCCGGCGGCACCGCCGCCCAGATCCGCTCGCCGGGAACCACTGTCGTTCCGGCGCTCGGCCGCATCACGATCACCTGCCGCAGCCAGCAGACGGCGAACCGTCGCTGCCGTCTGCAACAGTGCTCCCGCGGTCAGTATGGCTCCGGATGTGCCCGGAGCGCTAGAGACCATTTCTTCTTTACGGGTATCAGCAGTGGCTGACTGAAATCGCGATAGAAGACGCCAAGCAGGTCTTCGGCACCGGGCAGGCCCGCAACCGCACCGCCGCAGCCGTCCAGCGCACCGTCCCCTTCGAGATCGCCTGCCAGGCTGTCGCCGTCACCTGGTACGCCACCGCCGGGCATGACCCCGCCGACGTGCGCGAACGCCGCTCGCTCTCCCCGTGGTACACCAGCAAGGCCGAGCCCGCCACCGCCGACATGGCCGCCAAGCTCCGCCGCGTCATCATCGCCGCCAGATTTAAGGCATCTCGCCCCCACCAGCCAACACCCCAGGAAATCAGCATCCTCCGGCTGGCCTGGGAAGACGCCGCGCCCCTCGCCGCTTAAATCCGCGAAAGTCGAGGGGATATCGACTTGTCAATTAATCGGGATGCCGATATCGGCGGTCCGGCTTTTTCCTAACATTCATTATTTATCGCGGCGCGGTTTGCGGACTCGGCTAGCCTCCTCGCGACCGGCCAAGTCTCCGGGCATCTGCCCTGCGTACGGCTGGCCGTCAGGGCCGATGGTTATGACCGTCGGGGAGGCGCTCGACGCAGGGGCCGTGCGGGGACGGCGGCAAGCTTGCCGCGGTCCCGACCTCCTCCCACAGGATGACGAGCCTGGACGGATCGGCGCGGTCGATGACGACGGGCAGCTCCTAGCCGATGGCCACGCGGCCGCGCTCGTTCGTCTCGTGCTCAACCTGTCTGGGCGAGATACCGCGCACCGTGATGACGCCGGTGATTTTTTGATGGGAGAGCCCGTCGTGGACTCCGGTGACGCGCAGGATCCCGCGCGCGGGAAGCCCGATGTGTCGCATGGCCCGCCGGTCACTGTCCATGAAGCATCACCCTGCCCACTCGGGGGAACGGCATCTGCCGTGAGCGTAGGGCACGAATGCCCCGCTACCTGACCACTAGGCAGAACGGATGCCCGGCTGGATCGCGATAGACCCGCCACGGGATCGGCTCGCCGGCCGGACCCGGGCGGGGCGAGACGTGCTCGCCGATCAGCACGGCGCCGGCGGAGGTGGCCCGGTCGTGCGCCGCGGCCAGGTCGTCGACGAGGACGTCGAAGTGAACGCGCGATACGTCGTCTGCCAGCGGCGTGGCGGTGCCCTGGAAGGAGAGACGCTGGCCGTGCGGCGGCGGTTCCAGTGTGACCCATCCCGGATACCACTCCACCGGCGTGCCGCCTAGCAGGCCGGCCCAGAAGCGCGCGAGCATCCACGGGTCGGCGCAGTCCAGCACGACTTCCCTGATCCAGCCGATGGCATCGCTCATCCGATCATCATGACCGAACGGCTCCTAGCCGCGAACCGCAACGAAGATCATCTCGGGAGTTCCCGGGCCGGGCGGGCGCCGGTCCCAGTCGCCGAACACGCGCTCCACCGTGTACCCGGCGCGGTCCAGCGCCTGCGTCAGCTCGGCCCGGGTGCGGAACCTCAGCTCGTTTTCCGACACCAGTTCCTCGCCGGTGGCCGGGAAACGGTAGTGCACCTCCGAGCGCACGCGCGCGCCCTCGCCGAGCACCTCGGTGACCTCGTACCACCACTCGAACGTCCGGCCCGCGCCGTCCTCAGCGATCCTGAGCGAGTCGCGCCGCGTCCAGGCCTCCCAGCGCCGCGCGCCGGGATCGCGGGACTCGAACGCCACCCGGCCTCCCGGGCGGAGCGCCTCGCGGGTGGCGTCCAGCGTCGCCTGCCATTGGTGGTCATCGGCAATCACCTGGGCCACGTGCCCGGACATCACGGCCAGGTCGGCCAGCCCGCTGCCCAGGGCGGCCGCCTCGCCTTCGATCCAGCGCACGAGGTCGGCGCCGGGGCGACCCCTGGCCACGTCCAGCATCGCGGCCGAGGGGTCCACGCCGGTCACCGCGTGACCGCGCCGGGCGAGCTGGCAGGCCAGCAGCCCGGTGCCGCACCCGATGTCGACGACCGAGGACGCGCCGAGCTCAGCGGCCAGGCCGGCGTAGAAGCCCGTGTCGGCCCGGTCGGGGCCGAGCGCGTCGTAGACGGCGGCCATCCGCGGATCGGTGAACTCGCTGAACAGGGTCACGGCGGCTACGGTAAGAGGGACAGGGCTTGAGTGTCACGTCAATTTCGGCTTGGTCAGGCCGACGGCACGTAGGTGAGGTGGAGGACACCGGTCCCGAACGCCTCGGAGCCGGCCAGCCGGAGGGGGATCTCGCCGTCGGGCTCGCTGAACAGCCGCTTGCCTGCGCCTAGCACGACCGGGAAGACGAGCAAGTCGAGCTGGTCGAGCAGTCCTTGACGCATCAGCCAGCTGACCAGGGTGGAGCTGCCGCTCATCCCGATGGTCTTCCCCGGCCCCTGCTTCAGCCTGCTGATCTGGCCGGCGACGTCGACCCGCTGACCGCTGATCAGCGTCGAGTTCTGCCAGTCGGCCGAGGCCAGGGTGTCTGACACGACGTACTTCGGGGTGTTGTTCATCCGGTCGGCCATTCCGCCGGACTGGCCGCCGAAGGCGGATGCGAACCCCTCATAGGTCACCCGGCCGAGCAGCATGGCGTCGCTGGGTGCCATCAGAGCATCGATGGCCTGCCCGACCTCGTCGTTGAAATACGGCCCCGTCCACTTCTCTGGTGCCTCCACCACGCCATCGAGCGAGATGAACAAGCCTGCGGAGATCTTTCGCACGTCGGGATTCCCTTCTAGTCGCGGGTGTTGAAGAAACTAGTCAGCGCGGGGGCGATGGCCTGGGCCCTGACCATGTGGTTCTGGCCCGCCAGCGTCCGGTACGTCGCGTCCGGCAACGCGGCCGCTAGGGCGCGCGTCCCGCTGGTCATCCAGGCCGGGCTCTTGCCCCCGGCCGCGACCAGGGTCGGCACCTTGACCCCGGCCCACTCCGCCGTGGTGAGCGGCGCTCCGCGCTCGTGGTCCTGCACGATCGTGATGTCGTAGACCAGGGTGGGCGCCACCGCCTTGAGCTTGGACCAGGCGGGGGTGAGCGGCATCACGGCGGTGAAGATGGCCGGGGTGCCCACGAAGCTCATGAACATCTTGACCGCGTCGCCCCTGCGCCCCTCGGACACCAGGCGGGTCAGCCGGGCCGGGTAGTCGCCGGGCATGGGCGGGCGGGTGTCATCGACGATGAACGGCGGTTCGTACACCGCCAGCATCGCGATCGCCGTGATGCGCTTCGCCGCCTCGAGGGCCAGGGCGGCGCCGGACGACGTGCCGTGCACGTACACGGTGTCACCTGCGAGCGCCACCAGCGCCCCGAGGTCGTCGACCTCGCGGTCCGGTGAGTAGGGGGCGGTGTCGCCGCTCTCGCCGCGGCCGCGGCGGTCGTAGGTGTACACGGTAAAGCTCGGCGCCAGCTGCTCGGCCAGCTTGGGCATCGGCCCGAACCCCCTGCTGCACAGGGCGCCGTCCACGAGGATCAGCGGCGGCCCCTGGCCGACCCTGGTGAAGGCGATGGTCGTCCCGTCGGCTGAGCGAACGGTATTCATGGGTCCTCCCCGTCGTTGCGGGCGCGGTCCGTACGCTCAGGCGAGCGTGCGCGCCAGCCAGGCTGCCCAGGCACGCTGGGCTTGCTCGGGTTCGGCGTCGGCGCCGAACAGGTGGTGGGCCGCCATGACCGGCCTGGCGAACCCGCGCATGACCCGGTAGAGCGCATCCGGGGTGCGCACCCCGATCGCGTGGGCGTTGGCAAAGTAGACGCGGCCGTCCGCGGGCCCCACCTCTCCGGCCAGCCGTACCGGGTCGCCGGGGGCGGGCGACTCGGTCAGCCCCAGCTCGCGACAGAGCGCGGCCCGGTCCCTGGGCCAGCTCGTGCCGGGCGGGCCGAACGCGGTGACGGGTGTCCCGAACCGGCCGGCGAAGTGCGTGAGGTACGCGGCCAGGGTGGCGAAGTGCAGCTCGACGCCCAGCATCATCGCCTCGAATTCCTCCGCCCAGTCTTCGCCGGGCAGGAAGCCGCTCGTCACGGTGCGCAGCACGGTGCTGCCGCCCGCCCGGCCCTCGATCAGGAACTCGTACGCGATGAACCGCCCGTCCGGAGCCTCGCCGCTGCGGTAGGCGAACCGGCGATCAGGATCCCAGCAGGTGATCTCCAGGTCGGCGAACACGGTGCGGACGGTTCCGCCGAGGCCGGCCTTGACGTCGTTGCGGCCCATGAACCAGGAGTCGATGCCGGGTCCGGTGGCGATCGCGGCCCAGACCTCGTCCGGGGTCGCGGGAACCTCTGCCTCGTGGTGATGCGTGAACTGACGGCCCATCAGGCTTCCGCCTCCTCGTCCTCGGCGCCCGGCCGGGCCGTGACGCTCGGGTGGATGGCGACGACCAGGTGGTGGTCACGCCCGCCCTCGGCCCTCTCGTCGTGGTACTTCGCCACCAGCGAGGTCACGGCCTGCACGAGCTCGGTGGCGAACGCGGCCCGGTCGGCGGCCGAGGCGAACCGTACCGTGCCGTCCATCGCGAACGTCGCGAGCTTCTTCTGGACCCGGGCGGCCCCGGTGATCAGGTCACCGACGTCGCGGACGAGCTGCGCGGCCAGGGCCAGGAGCCAGCGGGCGGACAGGCGGTCCGGGGCCCGCGCCGGGTCGGGTGCGACGGCCGCCAGGACGGACGGCGAGATCACGTACGACGCCGCGGCAGCCTGCAGCAAACGCTCGGTCACGTTGCCCTTGCGGCGCTCTTCCACCAGCTCCACCAGACCATGGCGTTCCAGGGTCCGCAGGTGGTAGTTGACTTTCTGCCGCGGAAGGCCGATCGAGGCGGCGAGCATGGCCGCCGACCTCGGCTCGGTCAGCTGGGCGAGCAGCCGGGCCCGCGCCGGTTCCAGGACGGCTTCTGCCGCCGCCGGATCATCGATTACCGCCACATCGATCATGAGCCAAGTTTGCTACCCGACGACTTTTCTTGTCAAGAAAATTAAATCTGTCGGATGGAGATCGCTGGTAGGTGGGCATGCTGTCCAGACGGCGGCCGTAAGCGAGGGAACGCGGGACAGGATGCGCGCCCAGTTCCGGCCCCCGGTCGTTTGCCCACGCCATCCACAGCCATAGGGCGATCACGACCGGGCCGGAGATTATCGCGAGCGTGATGAGCGTGTTCAGGTCGCGGGCAACGGACGTGTGGCGGGCTAGCGGGGGGCCGCGGCTACGGAGGTGCGGCGGGATAGTTCGGCGCCGCCGGCGGTGCGCATCGCTTGCAGGGGGGCGGGCTCGATGCCGGTCATCAGCTCGAACTGGCGGGCGGCCTGGTGGAGGAGGAGGTCGAAGCCGCCGGCCACCACCGCGCCCGTTTCCGCCGCCGCCTGCGCCAGGGGGGTCGGCCAGGGGCTGTACACCACGTCAAGCACGGCGGCGGGGCTTGGGCCGGGAACCAGCAATCGTTCGGCATAAGAATCAGCGGCGCCGGCCGGGACGGTGGAGATCAGGAGCTCGCCGTCGCGGACCTGCGAGCCGAACGGCCGCAGTTCCACCTCCATGCCCAGCCGGCTCGCGGCAGCCAGCAGGTCACCGGCCCGGGCCTGATCGCGGACGTGCACGACCGCCGCCGCGAGGCCGGTCGCGCGGAGGGCGGCCAGGGCGGCGCAGGCCGTCGCGCCGGCGCCGATGATCGAGGCGGCATGCGGGGCGGTCACCCCGGCCTCGGCCAGGGCCGCCGCCATGCCGGGGACGTCAGTGTTGTATCCGTGCCGCTCGCCGCCGGCGAAGACGACCGTGTTCGCGCCGCCGACCTCGGCGGCCAGCGGCTCGGTGCGGTCGAGCAGCGGCAGCACCGCGCGCTTCAGCGGCATGGTCAGCGAGAGCCCCGCCCACGTTTGGTCGCACGAGGCGATCAGCCCGGCGAGCCCGGCCTCATCGCACTCGATCGCCGTATAGGTCCAGCCGTCCAGGCCAGCCACGGCGTAGGCGGCCGTGTGCAGCACCGGCGACAGCGAGTGGGCGATCGGCGAACCGAGGACCGCCGCTCGCACGGTCAGCCTTGGCCCAGGTTGTGCTCGAGCTCGGCCCGGTACTGCTCGAACTGCGCCTGGCTCGAGGTGAACAGGGTCAGGCCGGTCTTCGGGTTCACGGTCACGAAGTACAGCCAGTTTCCTGAGGCCGGGTGCAGGACGGCCTGGATCGCCGCGTTCCCCGGGTTGTCGATCGGGCCGGGCGTCAGTCCCTTGTGCCGGTAGGTGTTGTACGGCGAGGTGCTGTTGAGCTGTGAGTCGCTGGCGATGATCCCGTAGGCGTTCAGGCCGTAGAGAACCGTGCTGTCCAGCTGGAGCGGGATGTTCTGGGCCAGCCGGTTGTAGATTACCTCGGCGATCTTCGGGTAGTCGCTGAGCCTGCCGCCCTCGGCCTGCACCAGGCTGGCCATGGTGATGACCTGCGCCGGCGTCAGGTGCACCTGCCTGGCCGCGGCCGCCAGGTTGATCGACGCCGCCTCCTGGTCGAAGCGCTGCACCATGGCGGTCAGCACGCCGAGCGCCGTTTCGTGCGGCAGCACCTCATACGTCGCCGGGAACAGGTAGCCCTCTGGATTGCCCTTGGCGTAAGCAGGCAGGTTCAGCTGCGCGGGGTCCTTGAGCACTCGCTCGTACGCGCTGGCCGGGAGGCCGGACTTGGCGCCGAGCCACCCCACGATCTGGCTCAGCCGCCAGCCTTCCGGGATGGTGACCGTGGTCTGCACCAGGTTCTTCGGGTCGAGCAGCAGCGCGTAGGCGAGCGAGGCCTGCATGTGCTCGTGCATCCGGTAGAAGCCGGGCTTGAGGCCGGCGGGTGTCGTGCTGTGTTCGGCGGCCAGGACCAGCGAGCGGGCGCTCGCGATCACGCCGAGGCTGACCAGCTTCGGGCCGAGGCTGGTCGGTGTGTCTCCCGACGTGACCTGGACGACGACGGAACCGTAGCCCGCGCCCGAGTAGTCGGCCGGGTGATACCGGTTCTGGTACAGGTGGTAGCCGTAGGCACCCGCGATCCCCACCGGGATGAGGATGACCAGCAGGGCGATCAGGGGCGCGAGCCAGCGGAACCTGCGGCGCCGCCGTGACGCTGGCCTGCGGCCCGTCGGGCCGCGCCCGCGGGGGCCGCCCCGGTCCCTCCGGCCGCGCGGCTCGTCAGCGTCCTGGAAGTCGTCGCGGTCGTCGCGGTCGTCGCGGCCGCCGAAGCCCGGGACGAACCGGTGCCCGCTGTCGTAGTCGTCTTCGTCCTGGTACTGGTCGTAGCCGTCCGCGGCGTCGTACTGGCCTTGCGGATGGCCGGGAGCCGAGGGATTCGGTTGGTAACTACCGCCTGCGGGCCTCGCGCCCTGCCACCCGGTGGCCTCCGGGCGGGAGCGCCGCTGGGTCCTGCTCCACGGCGAGTCCTGGACCTGGCGCCGATCCTGACGGTGCGGATCCTGACGGTGCGGATCGGCGTCCTCGGGATCGTGGCGCATCTGCTCGTACCCCGGCGGCACCGGCGGTCTGGGCCTTGGGTACGTGTAGCTCCGCGGGTCCGCCGATCCCCGCGGGGACTGGTATCCCCTCGGGTCCCGGAATTCCCGCGGGTCCTGGGATTCCCGCGGATCCCGGGGCCCGTGCGAGCCTGGAAGCCAGGTGCCGCCGTTCTCGCTCACCTGTCGGCCTCCCCTTTCGTGGTGACGGGCTGGCCGGGGGGCTGCCCGGTGGCTCGCTCGGCGTCCAGGGCGGACTGTAGCAGCAGGGCGGCCGCCGCGGCGTCGACTACCCGACGGCGCGCGCGGGAATCCCGCCCGCCGCGGCGCAGCGCCTGATGGGCTTCGGTGGTGGTGAACCGCTCGTCGACCAGCCGAACGGGGATGGGAGCGACCCGGCCGGCCAGGTCGGCGGCGAAGCTCCGCGCACCCCCCGCGGCCAGGCCTTCCCGGCCTGACAGCGACGTGGGCAGGCCGACGATGACCTCGACGGCCTCTGCGCTGACGGCCAGCTTGGCCAGTTCGTCCAGGTCGCCGGGGCCGGCGGCCAGGACGGTCAGCGGGCTGGCGAGGATGCCGCCGGGATCGCTGCGGGCGACGCCGATGCGGACCGAGCCCACGTCCACCGCGAGCCGCACGCCCTGTCTCACCGGCACGGCCCCGGCCGGGCTCGCCAGGCGCTGCAGCATGGCAATACGTTACCTACCGGATCCGCGGGATGTCCCGCAAGGCGCCTCGAACAGCCTCAAATGCATCATGGATCACATCAGCACGGCGATCCTGGGTTACCTCGGCCCCGCCGCCCTGCGCGACGTCCGGTTTCCCGCCGCCGCCGCCGCCGAGCGCCCGCGCGGCGATCCCCACTAGGACCCCGGCGGACAGGCCCGCTTCCTGGCCTTCGTCGTTGACGGCGATGACCACGACCGGCCGGTCCTTCGGCACGCCGATGACCATCACCGCCGCGGGGCGGCCGCGGGGCATCCGCCCGCGCACGTCGAGCGCCAGCGTGCGGAGGTCGTCGGGTTCGGTGCCGTCCGCGACGCGGTGCGTGACCAGCGCCGTCCCGTTGACGTCCGCCGCCCCGTCGGCGATGTCCCTGGCCGACTCGAGCAGCCTGGCTGCCCGTAGCCGCTGTAGTTCGCGTTCGGCATCCCTGAGCCGGGTCACCACCGAGTTGATCCGCTCAGGCAGCTGTTCGCGGGGCGCCTTGAACTGCTCGCTCAGCTGGCTGACCAGCGCGGATTCCCTGGCCAGGAAGCGGAACGCGTCCAGGCCCACGAGCGCTTCGATCCTGCGCACGCTGGAGCCGATCGACGCCTCGGACAGCACCTTGACCAGGCCGAGCTGGCCGGACCTGGCGACGTGGGTGCCGCCGCACAGCTCCCGCGAGTAGTCACCGACCTCGACGATCCGGACCACGTCGCCGTACTTCTCCCCGAACAGGGCCAGCGCGCCCAGCTCACGCGCCTCCTGCTGCGAGGTGTAGAAGGCCCGCACGTCCAGGTCGTTGACCAGGACCTCGTTGACCTCGTCCTCGGTGTCCCGCAGCACCGACGCCGGAACCGCGCCGGAGGCGGTGAAGTCGAACCTGAGCCGGCCGGGCGAGTTCTCCGAGCCCGCCTGCGCGGCCGACTCCCCGAGCGCACCGCGCAGCGCCCGGTGCACCAGGTGGGTCGCGGTGTGCGACCGGGAAAGCGCCCGGCGGCGCTCGATGTCGATCTCGGCGAACGCGGGCGCGCCGGCCATGACCTCGCCGGCCTTGACCCGGCCGCGGTGCACGATGAGGCCGGGCATCGGCGTCTGCACGTCGAAGACCTCGATCTCGCCCCCGGTCATGATGATGCGCCCGGCGTCGGCTAGCTGGCCGCCGCCCTCGGCGTAGAACGGGGTGCGGTCCAGGACCACGTCCACGTCGGCGCCCTGGCCCGCGGACGGCACCGGCGCGCCGTTGACCAGCAGGCCGAGGATCGTCGCCTCGCCCGACACCTCGTCGTAGCCGGTGAAGGTGACGGCGCCGGATCGCTCGAGCAGGTCGGCCAGGACCGAGACGTCCGCGTTTCCGGTCTTCTTCTCGGCCGCGTCCTTCTTCGCGCGCTCCCGCTGCTCGCCCATCAGGCGGCGGAAGCCCTCCTCGTCGACGGACAGGCCCTGTTCGGCCGCCATCTCCAGGGTCAGGTCGATCGGGAACCCGTAGGTGTCGTGCAGCTGGAAGGCCTGGGCGCCGGACAGCGTGCGCAGGTTCTTGCGCTTGTTCTCCTCGACCGCTGCCTCGAAGATGGCCGTCCCGGTGCGCAGCGTGCTGCTGAACGCCGCCTCCTCACCGTCGATGACGGTGTGGATGTTCGCCGCGTCGCGGCGCAGCTCCGGGTACAGCCCCGCCATCGCGTCGATCGCCACGGTGGTCAGCTCGTGCATGTAGCGCTCGCCGGACGGCCCGCCGCCGCGCTGCCCCCCGGCCAGCAGGCGCAGGTTCCTGATGCTGCGCCTTACGATGCGCCGCAGCACGTAGCCGCGGCCCTCGTTGCCCGGCAGCACGCCGTCCTCGATCAGCATCACGGCGCTTCGCACGTGGTCGGCGATGACCCGCAAGCCCACGTCAGCGCGCTGGTCACGGCCGTAGGTCTGCTCGGTAAGCTCCGCCGCCCGGTCCAGGATCTTCCACGTCGTGTCGATCTCGTACAGGTTGTCGACCCCCTGCAGGATCGACGCCATCCGCTCCAGGCCCATCCCGGTGTCGACATTCCGCGCGGGCAGCGGGCCCTCGATGTCGAAGTCGTCCTTGGCCCGGAACTTGCTCAGCTGATCCTGCATGAAGACCAGGTTCCAGACCTCGAGGAACCGGTCCTCGTCGGCTTCGGGGCCGCCGTCACGGCCGTATTCGGGGCCGCGGTCGTAGTAGATCTCCGAGCACGGGCCGCCGGGGCCCGGCACGCCCATGCTCCAGTAGTTGTCCGCCAGCCCCCTGTGCTGGATCCGGCTCTCCGGCAGGCCGATCTCGTCCCGCCAGATCGCGAACGCCTCGTCGTCGCCGTGCAGCACCGTCGCCCAGAGCTTGCTCTCGGGGAACCCGAAGCCGCCGTCGGCCTCTGACCGGGTCAGCAGCTCCCAGGCGTAGTGGATCGCGCCCTGCTTGAAATAATCACCGAACGACCAGTTGCCCAGCATCTGGAAGAACGTCGCGTGCCTGGTGGTCTTGCCCACTTCCTCGATGTCCAGTGTCCGGACGCACTTCTGCACGTCCGCCACCCGCCGGTGGGGCGGGGTCCGCTGGCCGAGGAGGTAGGGCTTGAACGGCTGCATGCCCGCGATGACGAACAGGACCGTCGGATCGTCGGCGACCAGGGAGGCCGAGGGCACGATGACGTGCCCTTGCTGCTTGAAGTACGCAAGGAAGCGGCGGGCGATCTCTGCCGACTCCATTAGTAGCCATCCTTGGGTCGAGGGTCGTGGTGAGTAAAGGCGCTCCGGCCCCGGACGGACGGGAGGTCTCGTGCTCCGAGGGTAGGGCCTTCGGGCGGGGAATGCCGAGCCATATACAGGTCCATGCCTTCCCTGACGTCGCGCGCGAACCGGATGGCCTGCACGGCCAGGCCCGGTCCGGCCAGGCGGTGGCGGTCGAGGCTGGGCCCGTCCAGCCGGGGCGCTCCCCCGCGGGTAAGCCTGCCCGACACGCGCCGCCGCACGGCGGAGACACGCCGGTAACCGGCGATCCCGGTCACCGCCCCGACCGTCAGCCAGAACCCCCGGCGGATCACCGCGCGGCCTTCCCGCCGCGGGCCAGCTCGCCGCGTTCCACTCCCCTGCGTTCCACTCCCCTGCGTTCGACTCCCCTGCGTTCCACTCCCCTGCGTTCCACGACCCGGCCCGGCAATGTGCGCCGGGCGGCCCGGCGCAGGCCGACGGCGTGGCGCACCCCGTAGGCCAGGGCGGCGGTGCGGCCCACGGGACCCGCGGCGATCGTGCGGCCGAGCCCGGCCAGGGCGGTGACCTGCCCGGCTAGCTCGGTCATCCCGGCGCCGAGTTCGTCCATGCTGGCCGTGACGGATTCGGTCTGGTCGAGCTGCTTTCCGGCGCGGTCGACGGCAGCCTGCGCCCCGTCGACCGCGGTCTGCGCCCGATGCAGGAGCACGTCACCGCGCTCGCGCAGGTCGGCCACCAGTCGGGTGGACTCGGACAGGAGCCGGCCCAGCCGGAAGAGCACGACCACCCCGACGCAGACTAGCAGGGCCCAGAAGACGGCCGCGATCAGCGCGGCCAGGTCCGCCGCGTTCATGACCGGCTCGTCCGCCTCATGGCTGCTCCTTTGCCGTTTGCGCGAGGATGGCCCGGATCCGCCTGGCGCGTTCCGCCACGCGGGCCTCCAGGCCGTGCTCGGACGGCTCGTAGTAGGTGCGGTCCGCTACCGGATCCGGCGCGTACCGCTGGGCGACGATGCCGTCGTCGAAGTCGTGCGGGTACTGGTAGCCCTCACCGTGCCCGACCTTGCCCGCCCCAGGATAGTGCGCGTCGCGCAGGTGCGCGGGCACAGCGCCAAGCAAGCCGGCCCGAACGTCGGCGTCGGCCGCGCCGATCGCCTTGATGACCGCGTTGGACTTGGGCGCCATGCAGATGTGGATCACGGCCTGGGCCAGGTTGATCCTCGCCTCCGGCAGCCCGACGAACTCCACCGCCTGCGCGGCGGCGACGGCGGTCTGGAGCGCGGTCGGATCGGCCATCCCCACGTCCTCGCTGGCGTGCACGATGAGCCGCCTGGCGATGAACCGCGGGTCCTCCCCCGCCGCGATCATCCTGGCCAGGTAGTGCAGCGCCGCGTCCACGTCGCTGCCCCGCATGGACTTGATGAACGCGCTGATCACGTCGTAGTGCTGGTCGCCGTCGCGGTCGTAGCGGACGGCGGCGCGGTCTACCGCGCGCTCGAGTGTCGCGACGTCGATGACGCCGCCTTCGGGCTGGCCGAGCGCGGCGGCCTCCAGGTAGGTCAGGGCCCGCCGCGCGTCGCCGCCCGCCAGCCGCACCAGGTGGTCCGTGGCCGCGGCGTCCAGCGTGACGGCGCCGCCCAGCCCGCGCGGGTCGGCCAGCGCGCGCCCGATGACCTCGCGCACATCGTCATCGGACAGCGGCTGGAGGGTCAGCAGCAGCGAACGGGACAGCAGCGGTGACACGACGGAGAAGAACGGGTTCTCCGTGGTGGCGCCGATGAACGACACCCACCGGTTCTCCACCGCGGGCAGCAGCGCGTCCTGCTGGGTCTTGGAGAACCTGTGCACCTCGTCGATGAACAGCACGGTCTGCTTACCGCTCATCCCGAGGGTCCGGCGGGCCGCGTCCACCGCCGCCCGCACGTCCTTGACCCCGGCGCTGACCGCCGACAGCTCCACGAACCGTCGCCTGGTCACCTGGCTGACCACGTAGGCCAGGGTCGTCTTGCCGGTGCCGGCCGGCCCCCACAGCAGCAGGGACATCGGCGCGTCGTTGTCGATCAGCTTACGGAACGGCGTCCCCTCACCAGTCAGGTGCCGCTGCCCGATCACCTCGTCCAGGCGCCGCGGCCGCATCCGCACGGCTAGCGGCGCGGCCGCCTGAGCAGCCGCGTCCTCCGCCTCGTCGAACAGGCTCGCGGCGTCTCCATCAATACTGCCCACGTTCCCGACCATACTCCCGGCTACCGGCAGCAACGTCCGTCAGCGCCCGCGGCGGTCGGCCTACTGACCGGCGTGGAGGTCGGCGCTGAGGGTGCCCCAGGTGCCCGGCCGGACTAGGGCCTCCACGGTCCCGGTGACGCTGTTGCGGCGGAACAGCAGGCCTGCCCGTCCGCTCAGGTCCCGCGCCTTGGCTTGCTGGCCGCCGGGAAGCGCGACGATGGTCCCTGCGGTCAGGTACAGCCCGGCCTCCACGACGCAATCATCGCCGAGGGAGATGCCGAGCCCGGAGTTCGCGCCGAGCAGGCAGCGCTGGCCGACCGAGATGACCTGGGTGCCGCCGCCGGACAAGGTACCCATGATCGATGCTCCGCCGCCGACGTCGGTGTCGGCGCCGACGACCACGCCCTGGCTGATGCGGCCCTCGACCATCGCGGGTCCGAGGGTGCCGGCGTTGAAGTTGACGAAGCCCTCGTGCATGACGGTGGTGCCTTCCGCCAGGTAAGCGCCCAGCCGGACCCGGGCCGCGTCCGCTACCCGGACGCCGGCGGGCACCACGTAGTCGAGCATCGGCGGGAACTTATCGACCGAGCGGACCTCGAGGTAGACCCCGCGGGACAGCGCCCGCTGCCGGGCAGCGCCGATCTCGCCGACCGCGACCGGTCCGAGCGAGGTCCAGCAGACGTTCGGCAGGACCTTGAAGATCCCGTCCAGGTTCATCGAGTTGGGGCGCATGAGGCGGTGCGAGAGCAGGTGCAGGCGCAGGTAGGCGTCCGCGCTGTCGGCCGGCGGTGCGTCCAGGTCAGCGGTCACGCACACCTGATGGCGGATCCGCACCGCCCGGACCGGATCGTCCTGCTCGTCAAGGGCGGCCAGACCGGCCGGCTCGCCCTCATCGGGGCGCCCCAGCTGGGGAGCGGGGAACCAGAAGCTGAGCGGGATTCCCTCCTGGGTGACCGTCGCGACCGCGTTTCCCCATGCCGACTCACCCATCCTGCGACGTTACCGCGCGGCGTGCTGCTCGGCCATCCAGTCGAACGGGTTTACGCCCCAAGGCGACGGTTGGAACGGCTCGGGCCGGTCTTGCGGGTCCGGGCGTTGCTGGTCTGCGGGTTGCTGGTCGGCGGGTTGCTGGTCTGCGGGTTGCTGGTCGGCGGGTTGCTGGTCGGCGGGTTGCTGGTCGGCGGGTTGCTGGTCGGTTGATTCTGGCCGCTGGGCCTGGTCGCGCTGGCGGGCCCGGAGTCCTGCGTTGGCTAGGCAGACGTAGATGGCGTGGTCCAGGTCGAGCCGCTCGCCGTACCAGGACGGGATGATCGTGTCCGGGGTGATGCCGGCGTCGTGGCAGCCTTCGATGGTCCCGCCGGCCAGGGGCAGCGCCGGGCTGGACGGGACGGGCATGCCGTCCCGGCGGTAGAAGGCGAACGCGCCGCCCGGTCCGGGCTGGA
>Ga0335074_10000122_pt1 | contig 129261 bp, 99 predicted proteins | sample Lox_Sample_23_FD_206715 | JGI IMG/M metagenome (GOLD analysis project Ga0335074, IMG submission 206715) | Soil microbial communities from Loxahatchee National Wildlife Refuge, Florida, United States - Lox_Sample_2.3 | ecosystem: Environmental > Terrestrial > Soil > Wetlands | place: USA...
TTAAATGGCCGCGCAACTGGCCCAGCTTGAGCGCCAGCAGGAAAAGCGCGGTGAGCTGCGCCGTAAAAGCCTTCGTTGAGGCAACGCCGATCTCGGGGCCGGCGTGGGTGTAGATGGCTCCGTACGCTTCTCGCGCCACCATTGCGCCCACAACGTTGCAGATGGCAACGGTCCTTGATCCAAGCTCCTTCATCTCGCGCTGGGCGGCCAGCGTGTCGGCGGTTTCGCCGGATTGAGTAATCAGCAGACCCAGCGCGTTGGGGTCGGCGATCGGACCGCGGTAGCGGTACTCGCTCGCGTAATCCACATCCACCGGCAAACGCGCCAGCCGCTCGATCATGTATTTGCCGGTAAGAGCAGCGTGCCAGCTCGTGCCACAGGCGGCGATACTAATGCTCGATGCGCGCGCCAGTTCTTCGTCGCCAATCTCCATCTCCCCCAGGAAGACTTTGCCTGAGTCCAGCGAAACGCGGCCCAGCGTGGTATCGGTGATGGCCCGCGGCTGCTCCCAGATTTCCTTGAGCATGAAGTGCTTGTATCCGCCCTTTTCCGCCTGGATCGGGTCCCACTGGATGCGCGTCAGCTCACGCTTGATGGGGTGTCCGTCGAAATCGGTCAGCTCCACACCATCGCGCGTGATGATGGCCATATCGCCGTCGGCAAGAAAGTAGATATTGCGGGTGTGGTGCAGAATTCCGGGCACGTCGGAGGCGACAAAATATTCTCCATCACCCACGCCCACGATCACCGGAGGCCCCAGCCGCGCGGTCACAATCTTGTCGGGCTCCGCGGCAGAAAGCACTCCCAGAGCAAATGCACCCGTCAGCCGCCGCACCGCCCGCCGTAATGCTTCTTCGAGAAGAATCGGCCTGCCTTCAGATTTCGCCTGGCGCTGGATCTGCTCAATGAGATGGGCAATGATCTCGGTGTCGGTCTCGGTGACAAAGTTGTGCCCCAATGCCTTCAGCTCCGATTTGAGCTCAAGGTAGTTCTCCACAATGCCGTTATGAACCACCACGATGCGGCCCGTGCAGTCGCGGTGTGGGTGAGCATTTTCTTCGGTCGGACGGCCATGCGTAGCCCAGCGCGTGTGCCCGATACCGAAGGTCCCATCGAGCGGATGGTCGCGCAAGAGTTCCTCAAGATTGGCCAGCTTGCCGGGCGCTCTCCACACTTCCAACTTCTCGCTCGCGGGCGAACCCACGGCAATTCCCGCCGAATCGTAGCCGCGGTATTCCAGACGCTTCAGCCCCTCAAGAATGACGGGCACAACCTTCTTTGACCCAACGTACCCGACTATGCCGCACATGGCTTCATTCTATGCGACAAACCGGTTTGCACAGGGTAACCTCGAAACTATTGAGTAACCAGCAGTTACTTTCTCGCGCGGCGGGTAATCACCCCCAGGCTAAAGGGTTGCAAACTTCGACACTGCCCTTTTTGCTGAACTTTGGCTAGAATTGCAGCAACTCCGGGGTGAGACTTCTGAATCTGATGCGGAAAGCTTCTCAACAATGTTTGACGATCTGAAGCGCAAACTTCAAAGGCTCGGGCACCCTGAACAACAGCGCGCCGAGCGGCTCCCCGCCGCCAACCTCACAGCCCATTGCGATTCCGAGCTCAATCACCTTGATGCCGGAGTCAAGGACATCAGTTCGACCGGGCTGTATCTCGTCACCGAAAAGCGCTTCGCCTCGGGCGAAGTCGTACATCTCAGTCTTCACGCTCAGGGCTCGGAAACTGAACAGTCGGAACTGGAGATCAGGGTGGAAGCACGTGTAGTCCGTCAGGGGCAGGACGGAGTCGGACTCACCTTCGTTTTGCCGGCTGGGCTCGACACCAATCTCTGGAGCGTACTGGTCAGGAACACCGTAATTCTGACCAAGGCGAGCGAGATCGCCCACATGTTCCGGACCCTCAGCACCATCCTCTTCCTGTGCCGCCTGTGCGGGTCGGGAGCCGAGGAAGCAATTCTGTTGCTCGGCGGACAACTCGATACCACCCGGACGGAATGCGTCTTTGAGATTGCTCACAGCGCTGATAAGCTGCTCGACGCCGACCCCAACGCCGGCAACCTGCGTGCTCATCCCAAACTGATCGCACATCTTTTGCGTGAAGGCTCCTGGTCCAATTCCGTTCAGCAGAAGCAGCTTTGGGTCGGGCTTCTCGTCAATTCATGCGTGCCGCAAGGTGCGGACGACGCGAATATGATCTTTGCCGACATGCTCGTCAACATCACTCCCGTGCAGGCGGTCATCTTCATCGAAGGCTGCAACCGGGCGCTTTCAGCCATGCAGGAGACAGACGCGGCGCCCCGCGAACGCATCGTGCTGTCGCCTCACGACTTGTCAGAGGTGACACACATGTACGACGTGGCACGCCTGGCCACTGACGTCGCCTATCTTTACAACCTCGGCCTGATCGACCGGCTGTTTGACTTTACATCGTATGTGGAGACCGAGAACTTCGACATCACGCCCAGCAGCGTGGGCATCGATCTCTTCCGGCGCTGCCGCCCCGGGCTGTCCTGCGAAATCGTGAGTCACCAACCAACCGGAATTCCCGCATTAGGGGCCTAGCGAATATCTGAATAAGTCGATGTTTTGAAAGGGCACGGCGGGGAACCCTCTGGGTCCCGTGCCGCAAATGTCAAGTCGATGTTTTGAAAGGGCACGGCTTCAGCCGTGCCGTAAATGGCGCAAATACACCGCGGCCTTTAGGCCCTGAGGGATGGGTTATACGAATCTTGCCATTTGATCAGAGCTTCCCTGGGGCCTGCTCACTCCTCTATTTCATAGCTGAATTCTTCAATCACCGGGTTGGTGAGCACGTCGCGCGCGATCTTTTCTACCTGCGTCCTGGCTGCCTCTGAGGTCAAATCCCCGGCCAGAGAAAGCTGAAAATATTTGCCCTGCCGCACCGCCGTTACTCCGGCAAAGCCGATCTTGCGCAAGGCGTTCTGGATGGTCTGGCCCTGCGGGTCAAGGACCGATGTCTTCAGCGTGACATAGACATGCGCCTTCATCATCCGTGATTATATAGTTCCGGGCATCTTCCTGATGGCTCGCCCGGACCGTGCTCCGCCCTTTTAACAAATTTGCTTCGTCTCCATCGGAATCCGCTCCCCTTACCGAAGAAAGAGGAAATATGGTCAACTACCTTGAACTGCCCGTCGGCGATCGCTGCCCCGAAATCTTCCGCTGTGTCGTCGAGATTCCCAAGGAGGGCGTGCAGAAGTTCGAATACGACAAGCAACTTCACGTCTTCAAGCTCGACCGCAACCTGCACTCGCCGGTCCACTACCCCGGCGACTACGGCTTCATCCCCTCCAGCCTGAGCGACGACGGCGACCCGCTCGACGTGCTCGTGCTCGTGCCCAGTCCCAGCTTTCCCGGCTGCGTGCAGGAGGTGCGTCCCATCGGCCTGCTTGAGATGCTCGACCAGGGCATCCTCGACGAAAAGGTGCTGGCCGTCGGCAAAAACAATCCTCGCTACTCCAATGTCTGGAATTACACCGATATCTATCCCCACCTGCTCAAAGAAATCACCCACTTCTTTTCCATCTATAAAGACCTTGAAGGCAAGCGCGTTGAGGTGAAAGGCTGGCACGACGCCGCCTACGCCCGCGATCGCGTGGCCCGCGCCGTTAAGCTTTATGTCGAAAACAAGACCAAACACTCTGAGCCGGCAAAAAAGCCGAAAGGGTGAACTAGACGCGCCTGGTATGCACGAAGCTGCGGAAAGACGGCTGCTGCGGAAAAGTTCGCACCGCGTCACTTCGCCATCTGCGTTTCCGGCGAGCGCATTTGCTTCATGAGCGCCTGGAAATCGGGCCGGTCGCGCAAAGGAGCAAGATCGGCGCTGGTTTTGAGCGTCTCCGGCCTCACGAATCCGGCTGCCGCCATCTGCTTCAGTCGCTCTATCACGCGGTCCGGCTCGGCCTTCGCTTCGGGCAGCGTGGGCACCGGGCCCGGCTTGCCCAGCGCTTCGGCAGCCTCGCCCCACAGCATTCTCAGCTCGGTACTGTCCGCGGCCGTCTTGCTTGCGAGCTCAGCTCCGCGCTCGAAGTTTCGCTCCGCATCGGCCTTGTCTCCGCGCCCCTGGTAAGCCATGGCCAGAAACAGAAAGTCAGTGGGCTCCGCTCCCTTGTGCCCGTCGACGCATTAGTTCATCGTGGCGATGGCCTCATCCCACAGTCCGTTCCGTACCTCGATCAGCCCAACAGTATTCAAAACATCTGAGTTGTCAGGCGCAAGTTTAGCAATCCGGCGAGCGAGTTCCAGCGCCTCGTCGGCCCGGCGCAGGCGATGGTCCGGGGCCGTTACCAGCGACCATGCGAGGAGGTTGAGGATGACAGGATTATCCGGGCTGGCTTTGACTGCCCTGCGATAAACCTCCTCAGCCTGCGCGTATTTGCCTTCCCGCCCGTAAACTTCGGCCAGGTTCGACATCGTCAGCAAGGTGCTGGGATGTGTCGGCCCGAGCGCCTTCTGTTGTGTCGCAAGGGTCTGGGTATATAGCACCTCGGCGTCCGCAAACCGTCCCTCCCTCTCGTAAACCACGGCCAGATTGTTCATCGACTGCAACGTTTGGGGATGATCGGCACCCAGAACTCTCCGCTCAACCTGAAGCGCCTGGCCGAGCAACGCCTCCGCCTGCCCAAGCTTCTCTTCGTGCTGGTAAATAACAGCCAGATTGTTCATGTTTGTGAGCGTCCGGGCATTCTCAGGACCTTGGACGCGCAGCCTTTGCTCGAGCGTCTGTTTGAATATCGTCTCGGCCTGTTCGAACTTTCTCTCACGCCAGTAAAGGACTCCCAGGTTTTCAATCGCGTCGATCGTATCGGGATGGTCGTTTCCCAGTACGCGGCGGTCGACCTCCAGGACCTTGCTACCCAACTCCTCGGCCTGCTGGTATTTCCCCTCTGCCTGATAAGTGAGGGCCAGATTGTTCATGCTAACCAGGGTTTCAGGATTCTCCGGCCCGAGCACACGTTTCCTGCTTTCTACCACTTTCTTCTGCAAGTCTTCGGCCTGGGTATACTTGCCTTCATCCAAGTAGTCGGTCGCCAGGTTTTGCATCGCGTTCAGCGTACTCGGGTGCTCGGGCCCCAGCACACGGCGATATACCTCGATGGCCTGATTGTTCAGCGCCTCGGAATCAGCGTACTTGCCCTCCCGGTAATATAGCCATGCCAGGCTAACCAACTCTTCTGTCTCATCCAGGCTTCCAGCGCCATGCAGCCTGCGGGCAATATCGATAAGCTGTTTGTCGAGGGCCTCGGCCTGCGGATACTTGGATTCATCGAGATAGACCTCGGCCAGATTTCCCATCGTCAGTGTGGTGAACTCGTTTTCCGGACCAGGCACCTGCCGATCGAGTGCGAGAGCCTCCACCAGCAAAGGCTCAGCCTTCGCGTACTTGCCCTCGTCGTCGTAAATGCCGCCCAGGTCGGCCATCACGCGCAACGTTTGCTCATTGCGCACACCGAGCACCTTGCGATCCTTTTCGAGCGTCGACGCATACAGCGACTCAGCCTCGGGCAGCTTGCCCTGTTCCTCATCTACGGCAGCGAGGTCGGCCATGAGCTGCAGCGTCTTCGGGTTGTCGTCGCCCAGCGCGCGCCGGCTCAGCGCTAAGGCGGGCTCAAGTTGCTTGCGCGTCTCCGGGTAAAGGCCAAGACCCTCGTAGGTCTCGCCGATGGTGTCGCGAATGGCCGCCTCGACCTCCGGCTGCTTGTCGAACTTGCCCTGAATCTTCGCGGCGGCGCGATCGAGCGCGGTTCTGACCTTCAGGTCAGGGTCCGGCTTGGCGCCCATGCTCGACTGGTTAAAAGCGCTGGCCTGTCCGAGCAGGTCTTTCTGTAAGAAATTGTTGACTGCCGTTGCCGACGCAGTCTCTGTATCGGCGCGGCGCTTCTCTTCGAGCGCTTTATTGCGTTGCTGTTGCGCCTGGGCTTCAGCGGCCACGGCGCGGTCCCGCTCCTGACGGGTCGTCTTCTCCGCGTCCAGGGCCCGATCCCGCTGCGCCGTTGCCTGCCGTTCGGCTGCCGCTGCCGCTCGCTCCGCGCGCCTCGCCTGCACCGCTTCCCAGGTGCTGGCCACAACCCCCAGAACCAGCACCGCGAACACTGCCGCAACGCCCGCCACCAGCGCCTTGTGCCGCCGCGCGAACTTCTGCAATTGATAGCTGGCGCTGGCCGGCTTGGCCGTGATCGGCTGGTCGTCGAGATAGCGGCGAATATCTCCCGCCAGCGCCGCCGCCGAACCATAGCGCCGGTTCTTGTCCTTTTCGAGAGCCTTGGCGACGATGATCTCAATGTCGCCGCGGTAGATCCGATTGATCGTGCTCAGCGGCGCCGCATCGGTCTCCTGAATGGTTCGCACCGCCTCGTGCAGTTGCCGCGAGAGCGTGTAGGGCAATTTGCCGGCGAGCAGCTCATAGAGAATCACGCCCAGCGCGTACACATCGCTGCGCGTGTCGAGCGCCAGCGGGTCTGCCAGCACCTGCTCCGGGCTCATGTAAGCCAGCGTGCCCAGCAACTGGCCGATGTCGGTCTGGCGCGTGGCCTGGGCATCGGAGTCGGTGGCCCGCGCCAGGCCGAAGTCGAGAATCTTGGGCTGGCCAGCCTCGTCCACCAGAATGTTGCACGGTTTCAGATCGCGATGAATAATCCCCCGCTGGTGCGCGTGCTGCACCGCGTCGCAAACCTGGATCATCAGTTCCAGCCGCTGGCGCGTGTTCAGCTTGTGTTGGTTGGCGTACTCCGCCAGAGGCTCGCCATGGATCAGTTCCATGGCAAAAAACGGCTGCACGCCGAAGCCTGCGTCGGCACTGCCCGCCTCATAAATCTGCGCGATGCCGGGATGGTGCAGCCGGCCCAGCGCCTGCGCCTCCTGCTCAAAGCGGCGCAGCAATTCGGGGCTGGCCCAGGCAGCCTTGATCACTTTCAGAGCCACGCTGCGCCGCGGCTGGTCCTGCTCTGCCTCGTAGACCGCGCCCATCCCGCCCTCGCCCAGCAAGCGAATGATGCGGTAACGTCCGATAGTGGATGGAAGCGGCGGCTTGTCCCCAGATGCTGCTTGCGCCGCGGCTGCAACATTGGCTGCGCCCGCGGATCGGGTGACAGCGCCGCCGTGCGGCGCCAGGGGTGCCTGCAATGTTGTGAGATCGTCGGGCAGCGGATTGAACCTCCGCGGGGAACCAACTGCGGCCTAGTATGACGAACCGCTCGGCCTCTCCACAATCGAAAACTTTCGTTGCAATGTCGTGCCGCTTCGGAGTTCTTCGCGCAACGAGAATGTGCCCTTTCCGGTTTAGTATCCAAATCCCCCGGCAAGGCACTGAACCATGGCGAGCGATCAGGAACGAAAGTCAGCCAAAGTCCATGAACCCGCCAACCCGCCCCTCAGTCCCAAGTCCCTAAGTCCCCTGGCCCCTCAACCCGTTAATTCTTTCGTCCCTTTTGCAGGTAATTACGGCCTTCGCGCGCACACTGGAATCAGGAGTAATTCCAAATGTCCAATTCAGCATCAACTGCCGCTGCCATCGCTCGCTGCCGCGAAGCGTTTCTCAAAGCCCAGGCCCGTTACATCGAGCTCAATGGCGGTCCGCAAAAAGCCAATGAATATCCCAGCCGGCAGAAAGGGAAAGAGGCCTTTCGCAACGCCCTGCCTCAACTTTCTACCCGCCAGAACATTCTCGACTTCATCGCCTGCGTCTCCGTCGGCGTCGTCCTCGAGGTCATTCGAGAGAACACCAGCAGCAAGCTCATCTACGCGGCCCACGCCGCCCTCCGTGCCCTTCCCAAGGACCCGAGACCGCGAAAATCCCAAAAACTGCACCCCCCAGGTGCTCAGAAAGTAAATAGGGTCGATTCGGCATTAAATGACGGCAAACAAAGCGAGTTAGCTCAATAAATGTAACAAAAAATCTGTTACATTCGTGTCGGGCAGATTCGCGATTTAAAGGACTTAGAGCGCAAATCTGGCCCGATTAGCCGCATTTGCACGTTTTTCGCTGGCCCCGGTGTCGGCGCCTCAAACCTATGAACCAGTGAGGTTTATACCGGATTCTGAGCGCCGCCCGACTTTCTCAAATCCGCGCCGGAATGCATCGAAAAGTCACCGGCGCCTCAAGCTCAGGAGTTGCCTTAGCCCTCAGCCTCGGGCGCCGTCCGTGGCGGGCGAACCGGTTCTCGCGCCGCGCGCCAGCCTCCGGTTGTGACCCAGTAAAACACCGGGCCGAGCAGCCCGATGACCGTGGCGAACACCAGCGCCGAAAAATTGCCGAACAAGGTATTCGGGTCGCCAAGCTTTTCACTCCGCGACGCCCACAGAGCATAGCCGATGAGCGAAGCCGGACCTATGCCCAGCATGCACGCCGAAACGAAGTTGCCGGCGCTGAACGGCCGCGTGAGTCCGGGCTCGCGAACGCGCAGTACCACCAGCGCCACAAACTCGAGCAGCAGGCTCGACCCGTACAGAATCAGGTCGATCGAGATGAGCCGCTCAAACGGCAGCTTGAGCGCCAGCGCCCACGCCACGCCGCAGGCCAGCACGCTCACCCAGGGCACGCCGCGCCTGTTGCGCTTGGCCAGTACGCGTGGCAACATGCCGTCTTCAGCCATGGCAATCGGCAGACGCGTGTAGCTCATCATCAGCGCGTTGAACATGCCTACTCCGCAAATAATGCCGCCGGCCACGATCGCCAGCACCAGCATCTGGCCGCCCAGCGAACGCGCTGCGTCGGCCCACGAGCCCGTGGTGAACCCGTTGGGCGACAGTCCGCCAAAAGCCATCGCGGCAAGCGGAATCACGTAAGTGAATGCCGTGAGGATTGCCGCAGCGATCATCGCGCGCGGATAGTTGCGCTGCGGATTTTCAACTTCCCGCGCCACCGTCGAAGCGTTATCCCAGCCCATATAGTTCCACATGGCCACCAGCAGCGCCGTCGAGATGCCCGCACCCGCTGCCGGCCTTCCCCAACTTATGGTGGGATGCGCTGCGAATCCGTGCCAGAGGCCGAGAATGACGAATGCGGCGAATGGAGCCAGCAGCAGCGCGCCCAGCTTGACTGAGTCCTCGCCTACCTCTGGTGCGCCACGCAGATTCCACGCGCAGCACACCGCAACCACCGCAAGCTTCCAGGCGTAAGAGCGCCAGTCCGCGGTAAGCGATGGTGCCAGCGCGCCCAGGTAGAGCGCGAAGATCGAAGGGTAGAGCGCCATGTCGAAGATGCTGGCCGTGAGCGAAAGCCAGCTCTCCTGGTAGCCCCAGAAGGGACCCATGGCGCGGCGCACCCATACGTAGAATCCGCCTTCGGCGGGGATGGCCGCGGCGAGTTCGCCGATCATCAGCGCAGTAGGCAGGCTCCAGACCAGCGGCAGCAGCAAAAGGATCAGGATGGCTCTGCCGAATCCTGCGCCGCCAAGAATATCTTCGATGCCGTAGGGCCCGCCCGACACCATGAAATAGGTGGCTGCGATGAGCGGCAGCATCCTGATGGCGCGCCGGTGCGACTTGGGGCGAAGTTGCATTGAGGGAGAGTTTATCGCGTTACGACCTTGAGCGGTAGAGGTTGCTCGCAAAAGAAATTGGCCGGTCCTCTTGAGTGCTATCGACGGCAAAAATCCGGTAGCGTGAGCCGCCCGGTTCAACGCGCACAACCGCCTGCCCCTGGGTGGTCTGGATGAACGTGCGAAACGATGAGATAGTCGAGCGAGTCGCGTCCGGCGGCTTTTGCGTGACGGAGCGCGCAGCGCGCAACTCATTCGCCGGAGCGTTTGGAATCGTTTGGGCGACAGGGCGCGGACTCATCGAGGCTGTCATTCGTGGCTCCGCAATCGATCAGAATCGTGATTCCGTCGGGAGCAACAATGAACGCGGAGTTTCCCCGGCCAGTATCAATATGGTGGATGTCGAGAGTGCCTGGCGACCAGGGCGACAGCGGACCGCCAACTGATTCGGCGCCGGAATCCCTTTGGCGGCGCACGGCCCGTGCCAGCACAAGGAGTCCAAAGGCAAACTCACGCCTGGTGATCATCGTCGCGCGCCAGCGTTCGGAATTGAAACACACGATCCAGCAGCGAACCGTCGGCCGGGGCGGACTACGGCAGCGGGGTGCCGCCATCATAAAGCAGTAGAGCGAGTTCTCTTGAGGATCCGCCAGTGTGAGTAAGCGTCTCAGCGCGCATTCCGGTATAATCGCTCTCAAAGAGCCGGAGAGATGGCCGAGAGGCTGAAGGCGGCGGTTTGCTAAACCGTTGTACGGTCAAAAGCTGTACCGGGGGTTCGAATCCCCCTCTCTCCGCCAGATCCCCTCCATAGCAGTCCAAATGCCTCCATCCTTTCCCGCCGCCAATCGCTAAATCATTGAAAATATTGGATGGCCTGTCCGCCGTCATCCAAGCCTCTCCACGTGTGTCCGATTTGACGGGGGGTATAGGCGGGGGTATTCTCAAATGTGCCGGCAAGGAGAGCGGGGGTATCGCCCCGTTCGGCGGTAAATGGAGACCCTTTACAAGCTAAACGACCGCGTTATCAAAAACGCCAAGCCAAAAGAGAAAGACTACCGGTTGAGCGATGGGGGCGGCCTCTACCTTGTTGTTAAGGCCAGCGGGGGGAAACTGTGGCGGTGGTCCTACGAATTCAATGGCAAAGAAAAGCTTCTTTCCTATGGACCGTACCCGTTCGTTACTCTCGCGAACGCCCGAGACTTGCACGCGGCAGCTCGAGCGCTCAAGAGCAACGGGACTGATCCGGCTGCTGAGAAACAGGCGAGAAAGCATGCAGAAGAAGAACGCGAGAAGGCTTCTTCGATGCCAACCTTCGCAGAACTTACCAAGGAATGGCTGGATACCTGGAGCGCGAAAAAGAGTAAGCGGTACGTCCTCACCGTAAAGAACCGCCTGGATCGCGATATTCTGCCGGCGATCGGTTCGACCAGGATCGACCAGTTGAAGCCACCCGAGATGGCGAAAATTGCCACTGGCATTCAGGACGATCGTGAGGCGGCGGAGCTGGCGCGCCGGGCATTAGAAAAGATGAAACAGATCTTGCGATTCGCGGTCGCAAAAGGCTACATCGAGAGGAGCCCGATCGCCGACATTCAGCCAGGCGACCTTTTGAAATCCCACACTGTCGAAAACTTCGCCCGCATCGAGTCCCACAACCTCCCTGAACTGCTTCAGAAAATTGAGTTGTATCACGGCAATCCCCTTACCCGGCTTGCCATGAAATTGATGGCTCTGACCTTTGTCAGAACTGAGTCGCTCATCTTGGCGGAGTGGCGGGAGTTCGATTTCAAGGCAGAGCGGTGGAACATTCCCAAAGAACACATGAAAGGAAAGCAGTTCCCGCACATTGTTCCATTGGCGCGGCAGACGATCGAGGTTTTGCAATTGTTGCGGACGCTTACTGGACAGAGCAAGTACCTGTTTCCCGGTCAGGGCCCCAAGAATCCAACCATGAGCAATGGGACGATATGTAATGCACTTCAGGGAATGGGTTACAAGGGAGAAATGACCGGACATGGATTCAGAGGCGTTGCTTCCACAATTCTGCACGAGTGCAGTCACAAGGACGAATACATCGATGCACAGCTGGCGCACAAGAAAAAGAACAAAGTCAGCGGCGCATACGATCACGCAAAGTATCTTGTTCCGCGTACGTACATGATGCAAGACTGGGCGGACTTTCTTGAAGAAACGCTGCGTAGCGGCGAATACAAATTGATCCCTCCCTCGTACAGGATCGAAATCGAAGATGCTCCAAGGGATGATCGGCAATCCAAGAAGCGTCGAAAATAAGCCGCTGTCAGCCGATAGGCTGGATTAACTTGGAGGGCCCGGCTGAATACGCTCGGCTCCATGTCATTCAGTTTCGTCCGGCTACAAACCTCGGCTCTGCGCCCCACGCGTGGCGAGTCTAGTTGGCCTTGAGAATCCCAAGATACGCGAAGAAGGAACTACAGTATTTTGGTCACTGATCATCTCTGTGTCCGTGACGATATATGTCTATGGGTGCCCGGCCCCTTTAAAGCCGAGACAACGGGACGGTCAATTCCATCCCACCGAAGCGGCCCAAGGATGATCTCCCTGGGCCGCTTCGGTGCACGCCGGCTTTCGCAGGAGCCAAGCCAGTCGGCGAAGTCGGCTCATCGCTGGTGGTGAGCTGTCCCGCAATATCAGCTTTCGCAAGATGCCGTTATACGATGCGGATTTCAGTAGAAATCGTCGCGGGAATTACTTCGCCAGATTGAGCAGCCGGGCTTGTATTACGGAGTCGTGAGCGAACGAGGGGGACATGGGGCTCAGAAAGACTCATCGCGCAGGTAAATGATACTTTCCGTCACGAGGCTACGACCGGAACCAAACTGAGCATGCCGGGCATTCAGGCGCTCGATATAACGCCGAACGGCAGCCGATAGGTTTCCATCAAGTACGTTTCCGTGACACTGAGAAGCCCCAGTTGCTCCGCGCTGGCCTGTGCCTTTGATAGGCCGGGCTGGACGATATAGATCTTCAATGTCACGGGACAAAGGCGGCTCATTTCTCGGATCGTGAGTAGCAGTTCGCTGTCGCCTCTTTCATATCGGCTGCCGCCTTCGGTTTCCTGACGGCGCGCCTCACGGCGTAGAAGATGGGTGAACAGGTCGGTTCGTTTCTCATGAGAAGACATCCAGGCGATGCTTTTCTGCGCTTGTCCGCATACCTCGTATAAATCGGCTACGCGGTGTCCGGCAACGTGATGATTCTGCGTCTTTCTCCCGATGGAGTGTGTTGGCAATCATTATCTGAGTGACTCGCAATGGATCAACTTTAAGAGTGCGCACCAGCGATGACTGGCAACCTACGTCATAGCAGATGCTGATCCGCTGGCTCTGTGGCTCTCCAAAAAGGAGCCGACGCTGGCCACAGCAGCCAGACGCTTGATGACAGAATGATGGATGGTTTCCCTATGGTGCGGAACTTCCAGATCCGTCCAGGGTGTCAACTAGAGTTGTATTCGCGGCAATACCGGCGTAGGAAACTACTTCAGGATCTCCTGGCGATGTGTCAAGCGCAGTCTTGAGGTAGACCTTGTGCGCCTGCAGCAATTCTCTCTTAATGTTAGAATCCTTGGCGAGAAGAGCTCTTCGGTGAAAGTAGCGAGCAAGCGTGTCATCAAATCGGTACTGCCATACACTTGAGTCGTTCCGCCAAGGAAGCAGTTCGTTTGCAAGTTTGATCGCTGTTTGAAACTGCTGGTCCGTGCCCGCCTCCGTCAAATAATATAGAAAGATATTCACTACATATGCGTAATCGGCGGCGTCATCTGAATCAGTTTTGTAGGCTATTTCTGCATATCTCAATGAATCGTCCACAAGCTGCTGGAGCTCAGAGTCCGTTCTCAGGGTTTTAACCTTACGATCGGGTCGCCACGAGCAGCGTCCCCCCTCTAAACGCCATAAGTGGAAATACAAGTATGCCAAGCTCCTAGCAATTGCAGATCTAACGGTTGACGAGTTTGTGGTGACGACCCTATTCTCTAAGTTTCGAATCCACCACCGCGCATCAATGACCCTTCCGGTCTTCAAGGAGGCGGCCGCAAATATAGCTACTAGCCAGAAGTGCTCCTGCGTGTCCACGCTGCAATCGAAAATTGCGGTGTAGTATTCAAGAGCCCATAACATCGCAATTGCGATTGTGCGCGAATCTGGATCAGATTTGGCGCCGATACAGAGCTTCGCTAGGTTGGAGGATGTGCGCCGAGTCTCATCATCATCTCCTAATAGCAGACCCTGAAGCAACTCATGAATATCAGGAACATACTTCTCAGGGATGCCGAATCGTCCGATGGCCGAGATTTGATATAGTCGTCCTGATTCTGGATGAACCAAATCGTATCTCTTGCGCAAATTGGTGCAGTGCTCTTCGATACCCCGATAAAATCTGTTGAACATGTTGTATTGATTGGCATTTGCGTCGAGTATCCGAGTGACATCCTCGATAGCCTTGTCGACCATCTCACCTAAAGAAGGCTCGGGCTTAAAGCCCTCTATACGGCGCCTTTCGTCCTCATCGAGTGACTTCAACTCGTCGAAGGCAATGAAAGGCAGCCAGATTCTTTCCAAGATCCACATGTGCTTGAGGTCATCGATCACCTCAATAATGTTGTGGTTGTTTACCGTGATGTCAACCAACTCTTCAGCTTTAAGAGGTTTAGCAGCTTTTAGAATCAAATCGATTTGTGCGCGGATTTGTCTGAGACTCTCGAGTGAGACGTCAGCAAATGGAGAGTTGACGCGCTCATCACGAACGTTAAAGGCCGCCCGAAAAAGAAAATAGTCGCTACTGCGCAGAATTGTCTTTGGATTTCCGTTGTGATCGAGATAGCTAATCGTTGCGATAAGGCCTGCTTGCTCCAATGCATTACGAAAAGTGCTCGTAGTTTCGAAGAAACGTGGCAACTGCTTAGAAGTTCCATCTCGAAAGCTTGCCACCTGCTGTTGGAGTAAACAAAGACATACGGCATCAGCAATATTGTTGTCAGGCGTCGCTTCTCTGCGCTCGTTTAACGCGGAGCGCAAGGCCTGGAAATGTTGGCTTCCAAAGATGGCGGCATAATCAATGAACGACGAAGAATCGAAACGTAATATTTCACCGCGAAACATCGTCTGCAGGCGATTCCTCCACGCTCCTTTCATGCATTGCACCGCCTTAAAGAGGCGAGACGCCTCCCCTGCATACCTAGAGATGATAGCTGCGCGCTGCTTATCATCCCGAAATCCGAGATTCGACAAAGAAAGATCTTTGCTGTCCGGGAGGGCAACCTGCCTGAAAAAGGATCGTACCTGTTCATTGGTTAGCCAAGGCGTGGACTTGTAGAAATTCTCTCGAAGCGCCTTTGCAAACTCGGCTTGATGTGGTTCGAGCATCTTAATGCTGCCCAACCACTTTTGCGCGGCGAGACAGGTCACCATCGTTCGCGGGTTATCAAATTTCGACCTGTCAAACTCGATCGGATCAAAAAAATCGAATGCCCCCAAGACTGCTTGCCGAACTTCCGAAGCATCCCAGTAGAGCGTTATAGTCACGCCGCGCGCCTCAAGCTCAAGATCGTCAAGTTGATCGTCCAAGTTGGTCAGAAACCAAGACAGATCCTCGCGGACGTTTCTTGGACGTGAATCGGGGATATTTGCATTCATGTCGTCTCCTCCCAGGTAATCTCATTTAGGAGGATGTAGCCGCGCTCGGACAAGTCTTGCCACTCCTTGCTTTTCGTCAATTCATAAGAAAGTTCCCCAGCGAAAGGAACCGTAATCGATGTGCCATCACCAATGGTGATCTGAGCACGATAGTCTGTGAGTTCAATGGTTCCCCCATCTTTTTCGAGAGCCTCCTGAAATGCGATGCGAGCGGACTTGGAAGTTTGGCATTGCAAGTAAAGGCTTGCAAGCAACGAATCGCGATCCCGGCGTTCATTTCCCAGCAGCCAGTCAAGCAACGCAGGAACGACCTGCTCAGCGTGCTCCGAGATTACCTCACCGAGGTTAGCGCCATCGGGCTTAAAGTGACCGAGTTCTAGTAAGCGAACACAGGCGTATGCTCTTCCTTTGTGAGTTTGCAATTCATTAACTAGCAAACGTGTATAGCCGTCAAAAGCAGGGAATTTGTCTGGTGCTTCTGGTGCTGTGGGAAAGTAAGCTCTCAATGCGTTCCATGCAAACTCTTCAAGGACGGTCTCCTCGGACCCACTCGTCTCGGAATCGTTCGATGGGAAGATTCCTCCATTCGCAACAAATCCAAACAACTTTAGGAAGCCTGAAGGAGGGGTAAATGCTGTAATCAGCCTCAGCATGAATTCCACGGATTTAACATTGTTGACTGCTGCCGGATCCCAAGTTGCAACAACTCGCTCAAGCCCAATATCGAACGTCGTTTCTGAAAGAACTCTGTGTAAGGAGTTGGCCCGAATCGTGTGCATCAGATCTTCAACTGATCCGTAGTAGCGGTCGATCGTATCGTCAAGGTCGCCCCCAATCGCTGATCGGATCAGGAATACCCAAGCTTCGACACTGGGCGAGGTGCGGAGGGTCTCGAAGATGTTTTCGATAGGTTCGTCTAGCATTGGTCCCTCATAGCCGCTGATAGTAGCTCAGCAAGGCCGGAAGAATCGGCATAATCTCGATCGGGAATCGATCTCGTTCGTCGGGGTTGATAGGCACTGGCAAGGTCTCGATTAGCTCCACCGGGATATCTCTGGCAACCGTCTCCGGAAATCCGGGACGAATATCTGTGGGATCGCTGAGATCGATTGCAATACCATAACGTGCTCCCGGTACTGTAGCTGCGAGGAAAACGGAAGATTCAAAAGCATCAATTGGTGTTGGAACTCTGGCAAGAAACTTTGCAAACGTGTCGTCACGCTTGATCCTCAAAAGTAGTGATGTAGGGATAACCCAGCTGTTGGGCATCCCGATTTTGTGTGCACTCGGAAGAGTGGGATTCCACTTCAGCTCACCTGGCGTCCACCAAGTGCAATCACGACGTCCAGGCAAAACACCGATGACATAATCCGAAAGTGGAAGCCATAGCCGGTTACTCTTCCTCTGCGCTGCTTGAAGACGTTGGAAATTTGCCGAACTAATAGCGGCGCGATAGCGCGGTTTCGCGTTTGTTGTGCGTATTACTGAACTTACATTTGTGAGGCGGTAAACGTACTCAGAGGGGGGGAGCGTAGCGGGCGGCCCTGCGCATGTGCGCTGATAAGAAGGGATGGGGCACGGTGGATAAGAGCCTGGGCCGTATGGGTGAGCGATCGGGGTGGCGCGAAACCAGTTTGCCAACTCTGCCACATCGCTCGCTATAAACGGCTGCTCACGCAGGTCGAGGCGAATACGTTCGCGGAAAATGTCTGCGTAAATCGTCAAAGGAGACCTCGAGGTGTCGACGTGGCACTTACGTTAACGGGAAGCCGACACGTTTGAATCCTTCGTCTGATTGAGGGGAGTTGGATATCCGGCTTTGGCAGACAGCTTACCACGCAGCCTCTATTTAGATCAATGAATTTGAACACGCCCGGCGCGATTTCGGAGTCACCCGCTGATGAACCACACAAGTTCGCAATTCTCTGTAGTGGGATAGTTTTGTCGAGCAGGACACGGAGACCAATTAGAGCATCGCCGCCAACTTGAACGCCTCGAACTTGTGTCGCAAATCATCCAGCCGTAGCGCCTTCAGGTACTTTTCCGTAGTCGCGATGTTCTTGTGCCCAAGAAGCGTCTGCAGCGTTTAGATGTCGACTCCGGACTGGAGCATCTGGGGGGCAAGAGTGTGCCGCCACTTGTGCAAGTAGAACCTCTCGCAGTAAGGGCCATCGTCACAATTGCCCTTTGGCGTTCGGCACCGCCCGCACTTCAGTTTGGCACGGCGTGCGATCGCTTTACACGTTTCTAGAAAGTGCGCATCCGGCTTCTCGCTGCCGTAGTTCTTGCGTTTTGGATGCTGAGGGGTGGGGAAGACTGGCATGGATTCCTGGCGGCGCTTGAAGCGCGTCCGCAAAGCCTGCAGTAGCGCCGAAGAAATCGGCACGGCGCGTTCTTCATGGCTCTTCGGCGTGAAGCCGGATTCCGGTTTTGGGTCGGACGCCAAGGGCGCCCGCCTCCCAGTTGATGTCCTCCCACGTCAGGCCCGCCAGCTGGCGAGAGCGGAAGCCAGAGCACAGGAACGTCTGGAAGACGAGCTCTATCAGGATTGTCTGGGTTTTGAGAGGGGTAATGTTGCCCTAAGAGTTTTAGTGGCCGGGGCGTCAGGGCGCTACGATATCGGGAACGGTATGCTGATTTCTTGATACTTTGTGGCCGGCAAAAACTGTGTCGAAGCAGCGGCGTCTGGAGCAGGCGTTAATAGCCTTTTGCCGCAATACCGGCGTTTTGGATACAGCAGCCAGGAAGGGGCCGTACGGCCTTCCTGTAACCCTCAAGAGGCAATTCGGGTGCTTCCAAATGGGAAAATTCCTTGAGCAGCGCCAGAGTTCTCGGCCTAATATGGTTGGATACGGGAAATCAAACAATGTTGGGCCTTCTGATTGCTGCCCTGGTGGCGGCAGTAGGGATCTCTCTCTTCTATCGGTTGTCACCGGCTGCGAAGTTAAGAACGCGGCTACGGGCAGCTTTGTCGCCTTTTGAAGACGTGGAATCCGAGGTTCGTCGCCTACGTCAAAGTCTGAAGCAGGAAATCGAATCGCTAACTGCTTCATACATTCAGGCAATTTACGCTGGGCGCATTAAGTCGATTCCTCTCGATGAGTTGAAGAAGTACGCGACCGGAATGCGGCTCCAGGCGCTCAAGGACATTGGAATCGGCACCGTCGCCGACCTAGAGGGCTGGAGCGAATTCAAAGTTTCGCAGGTTCGAGGGGTAGGGCCTAAGTCGGCGTACGCTATTGTTCACTCCGTCGCGGCGGTAATTGCCGCAGCGAAAGCGGTTCCTATTCCGCCTCCCTTAGCGCCTTTCTCGACGGAGCCCGAGCGTCAATTGATGCAGGCGCTCTATCGCGAGCGATGGTTTGAGACGCATGTTTCCGATCAAGCTAGCACATTCGCAACAACCGTCGCCTCAAATCAATCTACGCGCGACGCCATTCTCGCGAAGACAACATTCAGCAGCTGGCTTTGGAAGTTCGGCTCGAACGACACCATTCGCCGGTGTATCGAAGAGGGGGAGACTTTGATCGGAGCTCTGGCGGACCCGGCGGCGGAAGAAAGGAAGGAGGGGCTCTCGCAATTGGTCGCAGAATGCAGAACCCTATGTGCCAACCGCGTTCCAATCGAGTCGATCATTCAGGATTGCAACCAACAACCCGCCTTTTACGATGCCTATCTGAGCAAGAAATTCACGACGCTAAATGGAGCAATTCCTCGGAAACCCGTGTTGAAATCCGAGAGTATTCCGAATACGCCGTCCGGCGCGGTTCATGTGGAGTTTGGCCGCGTGCTTCCCGGGCCTCCATCACCGCCCTCCGGAACGAGTTCAATCAGTCTTGGCGGTGCCCCCAGATCAACGCCACAGGAAAGATTGTTCTCCGTTTCCGTGGGTTCGACTGTGGGCCGTGCCGCTACTGAGTTCACGTTGCCGGCCCGTCCTCCCACTGTTGAAGCATCGGACCTGAAGTGGCTCAAAAAGGGGGAGGCCGTTGATATTCAGGGACATCACCTCTCTCACGGATTCATTTACATTGGCAAGGGCACAAACGACGAACAACATTACGCGATTAATCCGCGCCTTTCGGCGAAATTGGGCGATCTGACAACTTCAGACGCAAGCGGCTATTACTCCAGTTATTCCTTGTTCAGCCCGGAGAAGCGTTCTCTGTACCTGAAGTGGCTGGAGGAAGGGGCATCGGCAGCGGCGGATTCCAGCTTCGGGATGCTGTATTTCTATGGAATCGAGCGCCGGCTTCTCGATCTTCTACAAAAGCGAGTTTCGGATTCGGCTGGCGATGAACGTGATCTGCTTCTTCAGGAAGTTCGCAGGCTTGCGAATCTCTTTAAGAACACTGCGGGAAGTGTCACCCAGTGCTGCTTGCGTCTTTCCGACTTTGCAAGCGCTTGCGCTCTGGACGAGAATCCCATTCCACAATTGCCGACCGAATGGATCAAAACCTGGGAACTTCCGTTCATCATTCGATACGGCATTGGCTGGTTTATGAATGAACATCAGCCCATTCCGATGGAGTGGGCTTTGCGCTGGATATACGTTGAACCCAATATTTATCTTCGAACGCCAGCGACCCGATGCCGTGAGGAATTCGAAAAAGCATTTGCGGTTTTGTATGGGAAGAAGTTTGGCGCTGGAATGGTCATTCCCCCAAACAAGACAAAGCTGAAGTTAACGTATCAACCAGGCTGGCCAATGCAGTTTGGGCGGGAAATTCGGCATGAGTTCCCAGGGATTCCCGATATCGCCGCCGTCAGCACTCCGCAGCAGTCACTTAAGATTCTGGCCGAAGAGGCGACTACAGAAATCGATGGCTACAGCCGTTATCTGGGGAGGAATCCTACCAAATCTGGCACTTTCGAAGCGTATTTGAATCTGCCTTTCCGCTTTTGGTCCTCCGCGGCGATGGAGCGGTGGTGGAAATTTCTCGATTCAATTGTCGAGCCCATCAAACCGATAACTCTTGAGTGCCTGTTGCGTGAGCTCGATCCTTCTGCGGACCCGAGCGCAGCTAGACTGCCAGAGATCGCAGGCCACCTAAGTGACGCCTTGGTTGGCTTCGAGCCAGACATACTCTCGGGCGCGCGTCGCCCCAAATCGTCGGATTTGATCGTTCTCTTTCCGCTCACCTCAGAGAACGCAGTGGAGCGAGCAAACCCTGAATACGCGAGAGCCTCATTGCTAGTCTCATTGTCGGCGTGTGTTGCTCTTGCCGACGGATATGCGAGTGAGGATGAGGCCCTAGCGGTGGAAAGGATGATCGCGACATGGGAACACCTTCACATTGATCTCCGTACTCGATTGCGGGCGCAATACCGGCTCCAAGTGCGGAATGGAATCTCGCTGGCAAACCTGAAGTCCCGTCTGGCCAATCTCCCAGCAGATGGACGACTGCAAATGGCTCTGTCCCTATGCTCGTTAGCGGCCTCGGATGGCAATATCGCAGCGGCCGAAGTGAAGCTACTGGAACAGATTTATCGCATTCTGGACCTAGAACCGCAACTGCTTTACTCGCATCTGCATATTGGCCAGCAATTGGATCACAACGCGGATGCGCGCGTTGACATTGGGCGCGACGGCGAGTCCGGATACACGGTGGATAGCGCTCGGTTAGAAGCTCTGCGCCGGGAAACAGACCAGGTAAGTGCGCTCCTGGCCGGAGTCTTTACAGAAGAGGAGTCGCCGAATCCGCTACAACCAGAAGCCCTAAACCATGACTTGGAGACGGGAGAGTCCGCTCAGAATGGGCTTTTGCCGGGTCTCGATCCCAAACATCAGCAATTCCTGGCAGAAATCCTGCATCAAGCCTCCTGGACGAGGGAAGAATTGCAGGTCATGGCAGGACGCTTACAGATTATGCTGGATGGAGCCATAGAACGTATAAACGATGCTGCTTTCGACTTACTCGGTGAGCCAATCACTGAGGGCGACGATCCCATTTACGTGCAACAGCACATCCTGGAGGCTGCAGAATAATGGCCCTGATCCGACCTCGCGAACGCGATGCCGTTTTGCAATCTCTTCGAGCGGGCGTGGTTCCGCGCATAGGACAGCACCTTATTCAAGTTGGCCGTGTCCATGAACTCCGCGCTCTTATTGAAGACATTGAGCGTATTGCTGATCGTGGGTCCACATTTCGCCTGGTCATAGGCGAGTATGGCGCCGGGAAGACATTCTTCCTCAATTTGGTCCGTTCCATCGCGCTGGAAAAGAAGCTGGTCACAATGAATGCGGACCTCAATCCTGACCGTAGGCTCCATGCGAGTGGAGGACAAGCTCGCTCTCTCTATGCGGAGCTGACCAGGAACATGGCGACGCGCACCAAACCGGAAGGTGGCGCGCTGTCAGGCATTCTCGAAAAATTCATCGCCCAGGCAAAATCTGAAAGCGAGCAAACGGGAGTTCCAACAGACCAGATTATTCGCCAGAATACTCAGCAACTGGCCGAGATGGTCAACGGATACGACTTCGCCGACGTGGTATTGGCATATTGGCGAGGTTTCGAAGAAGGCAACGAACAACTGTGCAGCGACGCAGTCCGCTGGATGCGCGGAGAGTTTACGACAAAGACGGATGCGCGTGCAGCATTGGGTGTGCGAACCATTGTCGATGACGCATCCGTTTACGACCAGTTAAAGTTGCTAGCAAGGTTTGTGAGACTCGCAGGATTTAGTGGGCTTCTCGTCTGCCTGGACGAGATGGTAAACCTCTATAAGCTCGCTAACACTCAGGCTCGGGCCTCCAACTATGAGCAAATCCTGCGGATTCTGAATGACTCATTGCAGGGTTCAACCGAGGGGCTTGGTTTTGTTCTGGGCGGCACACCGGAGTTTTTGTTTGACACTCGGCGCGGCCTGTACAGCTATCCCGCCCTTCAATCGAGGCTTGCACAGAACACCTTCGCGCGGGATGGATTGGCCGATTTCTCTGGTCCCGTATTGCGGTTGGCCGCATTAAGTCCGGAAGATTTTCAAATTCTGCTTGAAAAGTTGCGTTATGTCTACGCCGCGGGAGACCCCGAGAACTACCTGTTACCGGATGAAGCCATCCCGGCGTTCATGCAGCATTGCAATCGACGGTTGGGAGAAAATTACTTTCGAACTCCACGAACCACGATTACATCCTTCATTGATCTGTTGACCGTCCTCGACCAGAATCCGCATGTAAAGTGGACGAACCTGATTGAAGGGCTCGCTGTCCAACCAGACAAGGGCGGCGACGCCGATAAAGCAATTGAAGCGGACGATGAGTTCACCACCTTCAAACTCTGAGACGGCCTCCTTTGGTCTTCTCGATGAACGGATCCGGCATTGGATTTGGTCTCAGGGATGGACCGGTCTGCGGGCGGTGCAGGAACGTGCGATTCCGTTACTGCTTTCCGGGACAACTGACGTAATTCTTGCCGCTGCTACGTCGGCGGGGAAGACTGAGGCAGCTTTCTTTCCTTTGCTCACGCGCCTCGTTGCCTCAGAGACTGGTCATGGCTACATCCTATCCATAAGCCCGCTCAAAGCTCTGATCAACGATCAGACGCAAAGGCTCAGACCGCTCTGCGAATTACTGAATTTGCCCGTTCTTGGCTGGCATGGAGACGTTTCGGTTTCACACAAACAAAGATTTCTCAGGAATATGTCGGGAGTTCTCATCATTACTCCCGAGTCGCTGGAAGCCCTCTTCGTCACAAAAGGAACGATCATTCCGGCCTTTGCTCAGAGTGCGCAAAGCATCGTTATCGATGAAATACATTCGTTCATCGGCACGGAGCGCGGGAAACAAGTGCAATCTTTACTGCATCGCCTGGAAGCGGCGGCGGGTCACATGATCCCGCGCGTGGGGCTTTCTGCGACTCTCGGCGACAAATCTCTTGCCGCCGAATATCTCCGGCCCGCCTCACCAGGCAAAGTGGAAACAGTTGACGCTGGCAGTGAAGGCTATGAACTGAAGTTGATGGTGAAAGGCTATTGCGACGAGCGGAAAGGTTCTCCCGCACAAAACGCAACTGCGGAGAGCAAAGACATTCAGGATGAGTCTCCCGATGATGAAGAAGAGCTATTAGGCTCCGCCTCGCTTGCGATTGCGGATTACCTTTATAAGCACCTGCGCGGCAGCAACAATCTCATATTTCCAAACAGTCGATCCAAGGTCGAATACTACGCGGATCAGCTTCGCCGACGCAGTGAGCGGGAAGGCGTGCCGAATGAGTTTTGGCCACACCACGGTAGCCTTTCCCGCGAACTCCGAGAGGAGTCCGAAGCCGCTCTTAAGAGTGGTGAAAGACCGGCCAGCGCGGTTTGCACCACGACTCTAGAGCTTGGCATCGATATCGGGAGTATCCGAAGTGTGGCGCAGATCGGCCCGCCACCGTCGGTAGCAAGCTTGCGACAGCGTCTCGGCCGATCCGGACGGAGAGCCGGTGAAGCAGCCATCCTGCGTTGTTTCACGATAGAACGGGAACTGACGCGAAAGTCGGGATTTTCGGATCAAATCCGAGAAGGGCTCGTTCAGACAATCGCAATGATCCGATTGTTGATCTCCGGTTGGGTGGAACCGCCAGCCCCTGAGGCCTTGCACGCATCGACACTTGTACAGCAAATTCTCTCTATCATTGCGCAGAGAGGCGGAGGAGATGCCGTCGAACTCTGGACTACCTTGGTGCGCAGTGGAGTATTTGCGGGCGTTGAGGCTTCCGAGTTCTCCGAACTGCTGCGGGCAATGGGTTCACGCGATTTGATCACGCAGGATCATGGGGGAGCTTTGTTACCGGGCCTCGTGGGCGAAAAACTGATCAACCAGTTCGATTTTTATAGCGCCTTCACTTCCGGAGAGGAATTTCGAATCGTTGCGGAAGGCCAGGTCCTGGGTTCACTGCCCATTGAACGTCCGCTCACTTCGGGACAGCGGATTATCTTCGGCGGACGCCGCTGGAAAGTTCAGGATATCGATGCACGCGGCAAGATCGTATTTGTGGTTCGGGACCGTGGAGGTGTTCCACCGTCATTCGATGGCGCCGGCGGAGTCGTGCACAGCGCCGTACGCCAGGAGATGAAGGCCGTGCTTGCTGACACCGGTCCAATTCCATTTCTTGATTTGAAAGCCGCCGAACTCCTGAAAGAGGCTCGGCAGTGGTTCAGAAGCGCCGGCTTGGATCGAAGGGAATGGGTTGCCGATGGTGGCAATATTCTATTGTTGGGGTGGCGCGGGGATGCAATACACGACGCGCTCGCTCTTTTGCTTACAGCGCGGGAACTTCACGCTTCGAATGAAGGCGCGGCTATTCGGGTATTCTCTGGCGATCAGAAGCGGCTTCGCGATTTGTTGACGGAATTTGCCACTGGACCGAGCCCCATTGCGAGGGATCTTCAAATCAAGCCTGAAGCCGCTATTCGCGAGAAATGGGATTGGGTATTGCCAGCCGAACTCCGCGTCCGTTCGTATATCAGCGCGCAGCTTGATACGATGGGTGCGCAGACTCTGGCCCGAGCGTTGATTCAGCCAACGAATCGTAGTGAGTAACAGTCTGATTGTCGTGAATTCCCAAGAGGAAATCTCCTGAGCCATGAAACACCGGGCTCTGCGACCGTCAAGAGGATTCAGTACATCTAGGGGACAGGCTTGATGCGATTCACCAGTCGTTAAAGCGCAGGCTACCCTTCCTTGTTCCTCAGTCGAAAAGTCAAAAGCTTTTTGTGCCAGGCTTCTCCAACTTTGCGGATAGACCTGTCCTCCAGTTCGGTTGGAGATCGCGAAAATGCATCGGCCTGCTTCCAGAACATTCGCCTGAGAGTTGCGTCGGTTTCAATTGGTTCTTCGCAGGGTCGAAGGCTTGCCGACGAAATCGCCTCGTAGATTTGCTTCCGCCCGAGAAATGAGAAGAGAAGGATAATCGCGTCGGGTTTAGGCGCGGGCAGCCCCGCGTACCAAACAAAGAATCGCTTGACAACGTCCAGCCCCCATTCTCCGCCCCAGCGAAAGCGTTGTTCGATTGGGTCGCTGTCGATATTCTGTCGCGTCACCTCGTCAACGTACGCGTACGGGAACTGCGGCGGGTTACCACGGTTCGAGAGGGGTGCCGTTGATCGGGGCGTGTCAGTTCTCATGCACTATTTCACTATTTCTTGATATCGACAAACAGAGTCAGTAAGTAGTGCCGGCCAAAGAATGCTTCACCGAAGAACTCTCGTGACTCGCCGCAGACACTCTCGAGAGCGGTCGTGAATTCCCCTGAAATCCCCCACTTCCGGGGCCGCGTTTTCCGGTTCACGATCTGAAGTAGCTGATCCGCACAGACTTGAGGGAACTCTTTCTTGAAGCGAGGGGACCGGATGAAATGGCGGCAACGTGTGATTTGGTCTTCGGGTTTTTCCATCCACCAGGGTGTGCTCACCAGGCCGGCGAGCGCCCGGTCGTGACCGTGCTCCACATAGCGCCGGAATGTCGTCACGTACGACTTCTGATGGACCTTGATCAGACCTTCGATCGACTCCCAGCAGGGAGTCGTATCGAGAGCCTGGGCCGTAAACACCTTTCCCCCGAACATTAATCCGGAAGCGCCGTAGTTCGCCTCCGATTCGAGCATATCCTGGTATTCATGTTCGAGGCTTTGCGCAGTATCACCCAGAAAAAAGTCTCGGTGCCAAGGCAAGACCGTGTGTACTGTGTCATGAAATGACGCCCAGAGTTGCTTCTGTTTTGGCTGAGATTCGTCCACAAGGATACGCTTTTCGTCCGGCAGCCACACAGCGGCAAGCCTGATCTTCTCCCTGACGATATTGACGATCTTCCTTTTGCCGATTTGCAAGCGGTGGGCGAATCGCCGGAGGAGATTGGGATCATCAAGGCTGTAGAATTGCCGGTTCAGTTTCAGATGCTCGAGTATTTCGCCGATTTGGATGGGCGGATCTCCGAGCCCGGCATCTTTCAATATGGTTTCTACAATCTTGTCGACTTCTCTTCGCGTCGACTCGTCCAGATCGCTCATTCGCTACTTACCTCGGTCCTTAAGAATCTGACAAATTCGTCAAGGACCTTCTTCTCTTCATGACTAAGCTTGGAAAAGGAATCGGAATTAGCTGCAAAACTGGAGGCTCTTTGCCGGAACGACTGGGGAACGTCGGTAATGGCGCCGGCCAGGGCAGCAAGTTTTCGCTGGGGAATTTCGAAGAACCGGCTGAGCTTGTGCAGCAGCAGCGGCGTGGCACGATAAGTGCAATCTCGTTCCAATTCAGCTAATTCCTCGGCTGGAAACTCAATTTTACGCGCAAGTTGCTCAATAGTGAGGCCTTTTTCTTTTCTCATTCCTCGGACTACTTCACGAAATGCAAAGCGCACGTCTCCCATCTCCGGATCTTTGGGATGCATCACCACCTGAACTTGTTGATTCAGCGCCTTGGCGACACGGCTCAACATAGAAAGGGAATGGCCGTCATAGTCGGAATCTTCCAGTCGGCTAATTACGGACTGAGTGGTTCCGATTTTTTCAGCCAATTCCCTTTGACTCATTCCAGCTTGTTCGCGAAGTTCCGAGATGGTGCGTGCGACCTCGGCATTGATACGTTCCTGCTCTAAGGCAGCTTTCCGTTGAGCGTCATCACCGATATATCGACGGTGAAGGACCTTAACAGCATTGGATGTCCTCCTTGGGCTATTCATCGCTCTCACCCTCCTGATAGGTGTGTTTCTCAGGCTTGGTCTGAAACAGCCGTTTGTTGCGTATTGCGCGATCAATCTCATCGTTGGGTACCTCCCTCTCTTTTGTAAGACCATGCGAAAGTACGGCTGTCTGCTGGTGGAAGAAGTAAAGCAACCGGTAGTGCACAGTTTGCCAGGTCACGCGGAGCTCATGAATCCCATCGCGCAGAAAGTCCGATTCCGGACGGCGCAGTTCATGTCCCAGCTCGGCAAGACGTTCAATTCTGACAATGCATTTGTTCTGAACTTTCTGACCCAATGCATCAAGCCAGTCGAGGAGAGGACAACTACCGTCCTCCTCGACGAAGAAGACTACCGGAGTGGGTGGCATCTGTCACATTCCTTCCCTTACCCACACTTGACCATATCGCAATATTGCGATATGGTCAAGTTATCGCAATATTGCGATAACGGGTTCAAGACATAAGGCAGGCGGGCGGAGGTCAAATCGGTACAAAGTCGCCGGCTGACAGGGTAAAGAAGGAGACTATATGGAAATCGTCAATAATGCAGGAAACCAAGAAGGATCCAAAGCACAGGTCGAGATCTTCATCGACCAGAGCCGCCACCATTCGCCGAATCCGACGACCGGCGATGTGCTTTACAAGCTTGGCCGGGTCGCCCCGGGTCTCGAGCTCTATCGCGAGGTGCGCGGCGATCGCGAAGATCAGCCCATCACAAACGGCCCAGAGACAATTCACTTAAAAGAGTTCGAGCACTTCCACACCGGCCCTGCCAGGGAATTCACCATCATCGTGAATTCCCGCAAGAAGCAGACTCCGGGGCCGAAGATCACCTTTGATCAGGTTGTGGCCCTGGCTTTCAACCCGGTTCCCAGCGGGCCGAACATTGTCATCACCGTCACCTACCGCCACGGCCCCCACCAGAACCCGGAGGGAATCCTGGCCGCGGGTGAGAGTGTCTGGATCAAGAACGAGATGGTGTTCCATGTCAAAGCAACTGATCGATCGTAGTGCCGACCTGAGCCGGCTCCGCGCCGACGGCTATGACATCGCCGTCGACGCGGGCCACCTGTTCGTGTGCGACATTCCTTACGTAAACGCGAGCCGGCAGATTAAGCGCGGAGCCCTCATCTCGACGCTGAAGACGGCAGGCGACGCGACCGTGACCCCTGACACTCACGTCGCCTACTTCAAGGGCGAGCAGCCATGTTTCGCCGATGGACGCCATATCGAAGGAATCAAGAATCCCAACGCTCCTCCTCAGGGCATCTCTGCGGATCTCACGTTTTCAGCCAAACCGGTGCCGAGCGGGGCGTACGAGGACTACTTCGATAAGATCACTGCCTATGTTGCCATTCTCTCCGGGCCGGCGAAGGAAATCGATCCCTTGGTAACGGCTCGTACTTTTCCGCCGATTCCCACCGAGGAAGGAGACGGATCCCCGTTCTGCTACATGGACACCGCCTCCAGCCGGTCGGAGATTACTCATCTTGCGAGAAAGTTCGAGAACATGAAGGTCGCCATCATCGGCCTCGGCGGGACCGGATCGTATGTCCTCGACCTGGTCGCCAAAACTCCAGTAAGTGAGATCCATCTTTTTGATGGGGACGAGTTTTTGACTCATAACGCTTTTCGCTCCCCGGGCGCGCCTTCCCTCGACGAACTCAGGGCTCGTCCGCGAAAGACTGCATACCTGAAGAGCATTTACTCGAAGATGCATCGGGGGATCATCGATCATGAAGACTTCGCGACGGACACTAACTGTAGCGTCCTTGAGCATATGCACTGGGTGTTCCTTTGCGTCGACAACGGGCCTGCCCGCAAGGCGTTGGTTGAGAAGCTGGAGTCATTCGGAGTCTCCTTTATCGATGTGGGAATGGGAATTGATCTCATCGATGACGCGCTGGGCGGGATTGTGCGTGTGACGGCAAGTACGCCAGAACAGCGGGAACATCTACGCAGCCGCGTCTCTTTCGCCGAACCCGATGATCGCGGCGAGTATTCGAGCAATATTCAGATCGCCGATCTCAATGCGCTGAACGCCGCTCTTGCCGTCATCAGGTGGAAGAAACTGTGCGGCTTCTATCATGATCTGGAGCGAGAATACACGTCGGCCTATACGATCGACGGCAATCATCTGGCCAATGCGGACCGGCTCCCATGACCAAGATCGCAAAGCTCGCTCATCGGTTTGTCGAGTTCATTCCTGAAGCCGTCGAAGAAGGCGTCTTGTACGTTTCTATGGAGTACGCAACCGCGATCCATAAGTGTTGTTGTGGATGCGGCAACGAAGTTGTGACGCCGTTAAGCCCGGTGGACTGGACCCTCATTTACGATGGGACAGCTGTCACGCTGCATCCTTCTATCGGCAACTGGGGATTCGCATGTCAATCGCATTACTGGATCCGCGGAGATTCTGTGATTTGGGCTGGACGCTGGTCGAAACGGCGGATTGAGGCAGCAAAGCTTGCCGCTCGTCAGGCCGAGCGGAAGTATTTCGATTCTATTGCCCAGCCCGAGAGCCAACTAGAGCCGGCACACGATCTTCAAAAACTAAGTTCCGCTGCTAAACCGAAAAAACTGTCTCGCCATCGGAAGAATCGCTCGCGAATTTAGCTGCGCACAACACTCACGTTTGAGCGCGCCGGAACTGAACAATTCGTCTGACCCAGGACATTAGAGGAAATCCTGCAAGAGGCGCCCCGTGGATGATTTGAGAAGTGTAATTGGCGGGAAGCCGACTAGCGTCACGAAACATACGCGACGTCGCGACCCATCCATTCATTCCAGACAGAGCTGCAGCTGCCGGAATCCGAGGCGTTATAGCCATTTAGCAACCGCCCGGATTCTATACCTACGGTGGTGATCGATAGAGGTCGGTTTGGACCGGAGGGATTCAGATCAGTCACTGAAGAAGGGCTTGCGGGCTCGGTCATGAGTCCTCATTGCCGTCATCCCCACCGCCGCTGGCTCCTTGGGAGTCCTGCACGGAGATATGCACCGAAAAATCCCGCCACACAGACTGTGCAAACTGTATGGCAAAGGACCTATAGGAGGAGAAGCATCGCAGTGCGGCGATCAGAGAAATACACGCAAGAAGCCAGAACAGAAACTCCACGCGATCAGAGGCCGTGGTCCAGAATGCGGCCGGCTGCCATGCGCCTGCCCAGAATCCCGCACAGAAGACAGCAACAAGCAGCGCAATCCCGAGGGTTGCCATGGCGCGCGCCAGTACAGTGGAATTCCGTGAAAGGCCCACGAAAGAACAGACCAACGTGACAACGACTCCGATGATCCCAAATGTTGCAAATAGAAATCCAAGGAACGCTGACCCGCGGTAAAACGCCATGGCCCACCCAGCCAGATAACAGCTTCCAGCGAGAAAGGCGCAGAACAATCCACGCATCAAGGCATATAGACCTTCAAACTGCTCAACGTAGTGGGCGGTCTTCTGAGCTATGAGAAAGCTGCGTGCCAGAAAGAACGCCGTATTCCGATCGAAGAAGATCTCGCCGGTACCGTCGCCATCCGAATCCGTATGAAGATCGAGATTGAATTTTGCCCTGACCTGCTCTGCAAGCTTCGTCTTGAAATCTCTGCCGAGAAACTGCATGCCTGCATCAAGCAGCCGGTCGGACGGAAAGCGTTGCCGGTTCTCATCGTCGCGCATGACTTTGGATGGAATCGCGAGAGTAGCGATGGTCTGCAGAATGTGGCCAAGCAAATAGGCCAGTACGACAAAGAATACAGCGGTCGAGACATCCTGCTCCGGCCACTTCTTGAAAACGACGCCTAGCGGCATCCACGCCAGACCGAGAAGCGCAATCCCCGGAAGCAGATAACCGTAAATATCATAGAAGTTGAACTGCTTAATCACCGGTCACCATGTCCTTCGCAATCGAGACCTTCGAAGATCTGGCTCTACGCAAGTCTGCCAGGATGGATTGAAGCGTCTGTTCAGCTTCCCGGGAGTTGACCAGCACCGATGCGACACGCTGATGACCGCCGCCGCCATAGGACCGGAATATCTGCCCTAGGGGAACGCTTTTGAAGTGCCGCCATGGATTCCGCATCGCTGTGATTTTGGCACCCGTTTTGGAATTTAGAATGCCGACAGAGTAGAGGGCTTGAGGGTACTCAAAATACGGCGCATAGCGACTGACGACGCCGGATTTGGAGTTGTCTACCTTAAAGACGACAATCCCGTCTCGTTCCAATCGTGCCGATCGTTTGAACTTTCGTTGGCCGGATTCAATTTCCTTGCGGACGCTCGTGTATCGCTGGACGACCTCCCGTGAATCCGCCACTTCGTCGAGACTCTTCGAGCGGAGAGATTCGAAAAGATAACGGCAGTATTCGGGCGAGGGATCGCGCACTAAGCTGAAGCTGATTCGCAAAGCTGGCGCGCCGCCTAGGACCGCCTCCTCGATGGACTGATATTTGGCCCCGTCGATACGGTCTGCCCATCTGACCATATCGCGGAAGCGGGAGCTCCGAATCGAATGGTAAGTGTTCCGCCAAATCACAGACGCGCACGATAAGGCATTCGGATCATAGAAGAAGCGCGCAGCTTTTCTGTTCTTGAAATCCGCCTTTAATTCCGGAGTCAAAAACGTAGTCTGGTGGTGATCTGCCCAGAAATCAGCCTCGGCGTGATAAAGAAAATCGACCACTGCGGCAGGCTTCTGCAAGGACCGGGAGGCCCAGGTATCTCGTTCCGCGTAGCCAACCGGGACCAATTCGGCCACGTTCCAAGTATGCTTTCGCCTCAGATATTCTGACGCCAGAACGGCGGAAACCAGTCCATCGAAGCACGGAAAATGCAAATAAACGGTGAGCTCTTTCGCCATCGCAGCACCTGAACATTACCATAGCACTCTCGGCGGATCGAAATCTGGACGTGATTTCCAGAGCGTTTGGCGCCTCTTCGGTGCCGGAAGGAATGGAAACGTCGGATCTCATTGAACGTCGACAGCGCCACGGACGAATTTGTGCGGATCGCTGAACGGTCCTCACGGAGAACTGCCACCGATATGGAAAGATTGCTTTGTCCGTAATCTAACCCTATACTTGCGATCCATGCTTCTTTGAGCATCACGATTTCACTTCGAAGAGGAAATACACCATGGGTACAACGACGGCACCCCCACCCGGGAATCAGCAACTATCTGCGGAGGCAACCGCGGCAAGGAGAGAACTGAAGAATCTGATCGACAGGCAGTTCGGAGTCTATAATCGCGGAACCATAGCGTGGAGTGTGGTCTACAACAACTGCCTGGTCGTCGCGCTGATTTCAAGTGCCGCCGCCGCGATCCTGGTCAAAGTCGACGCTTGGAAGGCATTCGGACCGGACGCCGTGGCAATCTGTGCCGGCGCATCTGCCCTTTTGAATGCGCTTATCGTCGGCGGCGGCTTCGACCGTAAATGGCGCGCCAACCGGACCGCACGCAGCAACATCAAACAGCTCCAAGTCGATCTGGCTGACTATACCTCCAGCCTGCCGGATCTACGAACACAGTTCAAGAAGATTGTGGACGATCAGGATATGGCGGTAATGGGGCCGCACTAAGGTCCGTCCAAAGTGGTCTGCAGGTGTTAACGGTTCGATGCGGTAACATATTGGAATCGCGCCAGCATCTGAATCTTGTCAATTAAAGATTCAATGGCAAACTCGCGCAAACCTGAAAAGCCCTCCCATCACGTGCTGTTCGGGTCTGCCCCGGCATGCCGATTCACTGACTGGCAATGACCCTGACCTCTTTGCCGAAAAAACCCGCATACTTCACCGCTCGCCCGAGAAGCGCAAACCCCTCTTCTTGAAGATCGACCGCGAAAGCGTCCTGATGGATAAGGATCTCTTCCCTACCGCTTTCGCGGGCGGTGGTAAAGTCGGGTGATGTCACTATCGAAAAGGTGACCGGACTACGACCTTCAGATCTTCGTTTTCGACATCTCTATATCCCCGACCGAAGCAAAGAACAAGGTGAAATCAATGCGATGCATCGGGAAGAATTTCACTTGGTGGGAGATTGCCATACACACCCGGAACCGACACCCAAGCCTTCGCCATCGGATGTGAGAAGCATAAGAGATTCCTTCGCAAAATCTAAGCATCACCTTAATTGATTCATCATGGTCATCGCTGGAACCAATGACTTTCCTCTAGGATTGAATATCGCCGCTTACAGCGCGAAAGCGTGCATCGATATGGTTCCCGCTTTTCCTGCTCCGTAAGAGATCGCATTGTAACCCACATTCGTGGATCAACGGCACGTTTTTGCGCGGCTGCGACAAGGCAAGGGCTTAGAGCGAACAGGGCTCCGAACTCGGCTTCGCGCGTGAGGCTTGTGAAAGCGAATGTCGACTGCCTGTGTCCTAATCCGCCGCTAAGGCGCAACACATACACCCAACGTGTTAGTTCAGACGACGAACGCGTCAAGTGCGAGTGAAGTCTACTCGGATCGCCAGGGACCAGGGCTGAAGAATCAAGCACCCACCTTCAGAATTGGCCCCATACTTTGTAATTGACAGCAACTTACCGGTCTGATATTCCATCTCATACCCCCCCAACAACGTCTCAAAAACGTTGGCGCATGAGTCATGCGTGCACTAAAACATCGCCTCCTTTCCGCCAGCCCTGAATTGGTTGGCGTTTTTCCCAGATCTACACGTGAACTGACGACAGAATCACCGTTGGCCCGAGAACGCGGCCAGAGAACTGCCTGTTTAGCCTACGACGCCCGATGTGCGGGGCTCATCTCTCAGAAATTGGCCAAAGTTAACGTGCAGCATATCGCGACATCAGCGCCAAAGCACGGAGAAGGTAGGATTCACTACTGAAAGAGTGGGCAGTTGCTTCGTCTGCAAAATGTGAGGACGTGTATGCCGGATTCAACGAACCAACGCCGCCACCAATACCCACCGAATCCCCGAGCCCGTTGAAGAGCCCTAAGCGTTTATCCTTATTGACCTAAGTCGCCAAATAGCTCCGTCGAAGTTACCGCCCGCGGAAAGCATTACTAATTGTCGTCCGAATTGAGGCTCTACGCGTACTAAGTAGCGTAGAATTAACAACATCCGTCATTTGGGGTCTGATTGGCACGCTATCCGGCAATGTCCGATGAGGAATTGGTCCTCGCATGCGCCGAATCGAATGACGGCGCGGCCTGGCAGGAGTTTGTCTCCCGCTTTCGCAGACCTATCGCCCTTTCGATCACTCGTATCGTGTGCCAGTGGGGGGGAAAGCCGCAGCAGATTGCAGACGACTTAATTCAGGAGACATACCTTAAACTCTGCGCCGAGAATTGTCGGCTCTTGTGCGATTTCACGCTTCAGCGTCCTGGGGCAGTTCTCGGATACATAAAGACAGTCGCCGTAAACGTGGCGCACGACTATTTCAAGTCGCTTCATTCTCAGAAGCGCGGATCCGGAGTGAAGACTCAGTCGATTGAAGATGCCGAGCCCAAGGCTCACGGTTGGAGTCTCGGCGGCCCCGAGGCGATAGAGCGCGAGATTCTCTTGAAGGAGGTCGACCGCTGTCTGGAAACTTGCACTGCAGGTCCCGACCAAGACCGGGATCGCCTAATATTCTGGCTTCACTTCCAGCAAGGCTTAAGTGCCAATGCGATAGCAGGTCTACCCACGGTAGATTTGACCCCGAAGGGAGTCGAAAGCGCTATTTTCAGGCTCTCGCGGTTGGTCCGCGAGCAGATTGCGGGCCTGAGACTTCAAACTTCAGCATCACCACCACCCGACGAAAAAGGATTTCGTCCTGCGGAATCGTATTGACAGGAGAAGCTGGTTTTGAATCACCCATTGGATAAACATCTCGACAACGATGAGATTGACGCATTCGTTTCCTCAGGCGCAGCAAGGGTCGAAGATGGAGAGCGGCTCGCGGAACGGGATCTGGGAGAAGTCTCGCGCCATGTTGAGCGGTGCCAAGATTGTGCCAGGAAAGTGCAAATGCACAAGCTTGTGCAAACCGCGATTTCACGCCTGGCGGAGCCCGGCGAAGTGCAACCGGGTCCCGACTGCGCTTCGGAGATGGAGTGGTTCAACGTTGTTGCTGGAATTCTGCCAGACACAAAGACGAAAGAACTCATGAAGCACGCAGCTCAATGCGAACACTGCAGGCCTCTTTTGCGAAAGGCAGCGGAAACGCTCTCGGACGAAGCGACGCAAGACCAAGAGGACATATTGGTGAGCCTGAGGAGTGCCCGACCCGATTGGCAAAAAGCTATGGCGGATTCCTTACAGATCAATGCTCGGGGACCTAAACTGCCCAAAAACAGAACTGCTTGGTTGCAGAGGATTTTCTCATGGCCCCGAGCAGCGTTCGCACTAGCGACGTTGGCCGCGATAGCGATTACCGGCTGGTTTGGTTTCCGTTTGCTTCGCCCTCCGTCTGCTGAACAATTGCTGGCGCAGGCCTACACGGAACGCCGGACGATCGAAGTGAGAATTCCCGGTGCGAAATTTGCCCCAGAACGATTAAACCGTGGCACTGACGGATCAAGCCTGGACAAACCCCCGTCTCTATTGAAGGCGGAGGCTCTCATTGGCGATCATCTGGCTAAGAACCCAAATGACCCCGATTGGCTGGAAGCCAAGGGACGCGCAGATCTACTTGATGGAAACTTTGAATCGGCCATCCATTCATTCCAGCGAGCGCTTGAGGCTCAACCGGATTCGCCAAGCCTCCTTACCGATTTAGGATCTGCATATTTTGTGCGGGCCGAATCCACCTCGCGACCCATTGACTATGGCAACGCGATCGAAATGTTCAGCAAATCCTTGGCAAAATCGCCAGATGATCCCGTCACACTTTTCAACCGTGCTCTTGCCGACCAACACATGTTTCTCTATACCCAGGCCATAGACGACTGGGAACACTACCTACGTGTCGATCCTCACGGAGAGTGGTCGGACGATGCCCTCCAAAAGCTCAATGCGCTCAAGGATAGCCTCAAAGATCACGAAAAGAGCCGTGCCGAACCGCTACTGACGCCGACTGATATAGCCAAAGTAGGTATAGAGAATGCAGCCATGCAGGATAGGATCGATGCACGCATCGAGAGCTATCTGCATATAGCTTTGACAGATTGGCTACCACAGGCATTCCCAGGCCCCTCTGGGATACCTTCCCTCGAAGCTCGTGCGGCCCTATCGGAATTGGCCACAATCACGCGCCAAAGGCACGATGACATGTGGTTGACGGATTTGCTCACTTCGACCACTTCGGCGCAATTCCCTTTGGGGATCCAAGCGTTGGCATCTTCACTCAAAGCGGGCGACCAAGGCGACTACGTAAGAGTTCAAGTGTCGGCGGAAAGAGCGGTTCATCTGTTCCGGACAACCGCGAATCGCGCCGCCCTTCTTCGTGCCCAAGCCGAAGAGGTTTATTCCCGCCACCTTCTATGGGAGGGACCTCGCTGCCTGGCTTTAGTAAGGAGCATCGATGAGCAGCTCAATAGCAGCAGTTACACCTGGCTCCAGGCCCAAATGAGTCTGGAAGAGTCAAACTGCGCTGACCTTGTAGGTGATCTCGGAACCTATCGCGCTGCAATCGATCGAGGGATGCATCAGGCAGATGCAAGCCATTACACCGCTTTGTATCTTCGCGGCCTTGGTTTTCAGGCGCAGGCTGCTGCATCGCTCGGAGACGCAAACAAGGGCTTCTCTCTTGTTGCAGAGGGTCTTGCACGGTTCTGGTCGAGCGAAATAGATCTGATGAAAGGGTACAACTTTTATACAGACCTGGACACCGCCGCCGACCAACTCCAGCTTGCAAATTTCCAGGTCGCTGTCTGGCGCGAAGCAACGACACTGATTGATCGGCATCCGAATGTGCTGCAGCGAGCGATGGCTCACCGCTGGTACGCGAATTCAGCTTATCTAGCCAATATGCCCGATTTAGCTGCATCTGAATTCTCGAAAGCAAGTCAACTGTTCGCGGCCGCGCCCCAGACGACGGCCACAACGCGCGACCGAATGGACGCCGAAATCTGGTTGGCAACTATCGAGACTCGCCAAGGCGATCTCCGACAAGCAGCAGCCCGTCTCGAAGCCGTTCAGCCAATTCTGGCTGCAACACCAGGTTTTGACCCTGAAATCGGATACTATTCAGCGCTCTCTGACGTTGAGATGAAGCAATCGAATTCCGATTCGGTCGAACCGGCTCTGCGTGCGGCAATTTTTTTAGCAGAGTGGGCCCTTAACTCGTTTCCCTCTGATACTGACAGGCGCAATTGGGCTGTTCAGACCCGCAATGCGTATCGCGATGCAGTGGAGTGGCGGCTCCGTGCAAGCGATCCAGACTCCGCCCTGGAACTTTGGGAATGGTATAGAGGCGCGCAGTTACGTGCCAGCGAACAGAAAGCAATCCGCCTTTCAGGAGACCTGGACACTGCGAATCCTCCTGACGTGAGCGAAGCGCCTCCGCTGCCTTCGCCGACCACGGTGGCCGAGCGGTTGTCTTCGCTACATGACCAGACGGCGATTGTCTATGGAGTCTTCCCCGATGGGATCGCAGTCTGGATCTACGACGATCGCGGGATCTATTCCCAATGGCTTGCGACTTCGCCCTCCCAAGTGCAGGATTTAACGGTTCGATTCGAGCGGCTCTGTTCTGACCCTGCATCCGATCCCGCGGTTCTGCGCGCAACGGCGCGTTCTCTCTACGATTTGCTTATTGCGCCAATTGAGAGCCGCCTCGCTTCGGGCAGAACGCTGTTGATCGAACCTGATGAATTCTTGGCCAAAGTTCCTTTTGACGCCCTTGTCGATGCCAACGGGCACTACCTCGTCGAGCGCACTTCTCTGGTCATTTCTCCCGGCCTTTATATGCAGATGAGCCTCCGGCCGGCTGCGGCGATAACCAGCCAAGCTCATGCCCTTGTCGTAAGTGTTCCGACTGCGCCTGAGGAGGGACTTGCTCCGCTCTCTGATGCAGAAGACGAGGCACGCGAAGTAGCCGGAAGATTCTCATCCGCTGATTGGTTGCAAGGCAGCAAAGCGACGCTCTCGGCTATTCAGAGCGAAATCCGCGTTGCAACTGTTTTTCACTTTGCAGGTCACGCTGTTTCATCCCCTTCTCGCAACGGTCTGGTGCTTGCGGAGCGCGACCCCAATACTCAGCGCGCCCGCTTGGTCGATGCCGAGAGCATTGTGTCGAAACCACTCCTCAATCTAAAATTGGCAGTCCTCTCCGCATGCAACACGAGCACAAACGATGAAGTGCTGGGTTCTGGAACCGAAAGCCTGTCGGAATCGCTCCTCAACGCCGGAGTTCCACACGTCATTGCTAGCCGGTGGAATGTTGATTCAACTGAAACCGCGCACTTTATGAACATATTCTACGCGCATCTGCTTTCCGGAGAAAATCCAGCCAATTCGATGCGCACCGCGCAACTCGCCCTGGCCTCAAGCCCAACGTCAGCTCACCCCTACTACTGGTCCGCCTTCGAACTCGAAGGAGTCAGATAACCTTCAAAGGAGATCCGGTCATGAAGCTTCCTCTGTTCCTCTCCGTTTGCCTGGTTGCTCTCCTGGGCAGCCCTTTGCAATCAAACGCACAAACCGGAAAAAACCTCGATATCCGTTTGGTCGGTCCATGGATACTGTTTACCGACTCGAACTTCAAGGTTGGTAATGATAATGTCACGGTATTGATTTTGATGTCGCCCGGTATGGACAACATTCCTGAAGAAGACCAGCATGCACCCCCTACCTTTGGAAATGGAGATGGCGATTGGGTCACGCCTGCTGGAGTCTATTGCGTAACTTTCGACGGTGTGTGTGCTCCCAAGAATGCGAACGGATCGCTTAATTCGGGGCCCTACCCGAATTCTTATCCTTTGGCGGTTAAGGTTCCTGGCAATTGGAAGTGGTTTAATCCAACTCCTGAGCAGGCTAAAGCTACCTATCTAATTCTTCCAATGCCAGATTCGGTGAGTAATGAAGGTGAATGGCCGGTCGAGTTTGCACCCGCATCCGATTATGGAAATTACCCCACTCCCCACGGCTACAGTTATTCTGGGACCCCTCTGCATAGCATTGGGCTGCATCTTCATTACACCTCACTGACCCCTTCCAAATTAGACTTCGTTCAATGCGGATCAATGACGAATGACAATTCGTCCTCTTGTACCAAGGCGCATAACCCATACCCTCTCGATAATACCGGCACGTTGAGCATTGTTATGAAGGCCCCCGACAATGACGATCCGTGTGACCCGCACGTTCGGGCTGCTTACCGCGAAATGCTCCTTCTGCTTGACGACACGAGCTTGGATCCGCCGCTCCCGGCAAATCAGAACGTCAATCAGCAAATTGCCTTTATTGACCCAGCGGTCGACGTCAATCAGAGTGGCCCGGTATTCGACGGCGACACAACAACTGAGCTGGATTGCAGGGGTATCGACGACCCCCCCTATACAAGTTTAGTGGGCCTCAATGAAGAGAAGAAGAGCGGTGAACAAGGGAGTAGTGAAGCCATGCCGCGCATGGAAATGGCAAATATTCTTGCGCCTCTAAACGAGATCTCGAAGGCGGTCAACAGAATCTCCGAATCTGGGAGAGAGTCGCTTCGCATCCACGATCCATACCTGATTCTGCCTATACAAAGAAGTTTACTCTCGGACAGAAATCTATATCCGAGCATTTCGCAGATGGCGGTACTTTCCAGACTTTTTCGCCAGTCGATGAAGGCCATACGAAAACAAGAAGTCAGGCACACCGACCCTGCGCTCCTGAGCCTGCTAAAGTCTGAAATTCAATTTGTCTCCATCTATGATCAAACGACCAAGGGCGCAAAAGACTGTCTGGCTGTGATCATGACTGCAAATTAGCAGTCCCTTACAACCCTTTGCTTTGATTGAATTCAATGTGGGACCTTTAGCCGATCCTGCTTCCGCTTTCACAATCAAACATAATCTAATGGTTCGCGGTGAGCGGCATTCCGCTCATCGCGAACTTGCAGTTTGGCCTCCATTCAAATCTCTCGACCGCTTCAAAAAGGGTTTTTCCCCGCCTTGTCGTCTCCCATGTTGTGACGCAATGACTCAAAGGGCAGTTGCTGCAAATGTGTGGCTCTTTATCACTCGATAAGATCCCCGCGCGTTGCAGGAGAACCCTTCGTGCCAATCGAGCATTGGCGTCACGAATTTGATTCGAGGGAGACCCGCAATGAAGCGATCCATAGCAATTTCTTTTTTCCTAGTAGTGGTAAGTGTGGCTTCGTTCAGCTTTGGACAAACTCCAACTGTGATGCCGATCCCAAAGGATGGAGACATCGACGTTACCTTGAAGACGGCTCCTGCCGCTGTTGATGACAAAATCGCTCTTTACACAACCACGACGCCGGGCAGCTGCTCCTCCACAGCGACAGCCGTGCCTCTCAAGACCAACTCAAACGGGGCCGTTCTCGCAGGCGGAACGACTTCGGTTGAATTGGCCAATTCGCTGGTAGGAGGGGAGATCTTGTGCGCAGTGATCACCAACGCCGCTACCACTTACACCACGCCTGAAGTTGTGGTGGGTCCGGGATGCGCCAGTCAGGGAAAGTATAGCGACTGCACATTTGAATACATGCTGATCGGTGGTATCGAGCAATCCGACTTGAGCGCACAAAGCAGCGTCACGGAAGGATTCTACGATCTGTTCCTCCGCAGGCCGGTCAACAGCAAGTGGGGAAGCATCTGGTTTCGCTCGCGTTACCTGGGCACGCCCAGTTCTTCGTCTACGCAGAACATAGTCGCTGCCGCCACGAATCCCACCGGAACGCTGACCGCCTCCAATCTGCCGCAATCGATCACAGCGGTTGACTACACACTTGGCCTTCAATTGAATGAGGTCCGGGTCGGTTCCCCGAGCGGGCGGACAACGATCAGCCCTATTCTGGGTTTTGGGGCGACCACCCCACTCAGCGCAACCACTACTGTCTCCGGTTTCGCTGTTCCCGCTTACGGCACGAACGAGTGCAACCAGTTGCAGCAGCGATTTACTGTGGCGCATGGATACAGCCCTGCCCTGCCAGCCTCGGGCATCTATGATGCCAAGGGAGACATGGGCTGCGTTGTCCAGGTCAATCCCAATGGCACCGCAACGACCGCTACACCGGGCACCGAGATCACGGCCATTGCCTTCAGCAATGAAGATCGTTCCAGTTTCCTGATCAAGTGGGGCGCCGGGATCCGGCTGATCGATCGTTCGATTCCTTCAGATTCGAGCGGATGCGCGTCGACTACAGGATGCTCGCGAATCATGGCCGATTTCACACTCGGTCAGGATCAGGCGATTACCGGTGGATACTTGCGCCGCCTGGTTCTCAAAGCGGATGCGATCATTCCAATCTTCTCAACGGGCATTTCATTCTTCGCAGCCTCCGCCAACAGGATGGAACACAACACAACGCTCTCGCCGCTCATTCTGAACCCGGTGACCGTAATGAACGCCGGCTCTTCTTCGTGCTCTGCAAGCTCGTCGTCGACCTCAAACACCGTTTGCGTGCCCTCCTCGACCGTGTTTGTCCTGCCGTACAAGCAACAGGATCGCGACTACTACCGCATTGGGATCGGGATTGACGCGATTAAGGTGCTGACCAAGTTGTTTCCCGCAGCTACGAAATAGTGTCTTCCGACCGGTTATCGAGAGGGAAAGAGAACTCAATATCCGTTTGCCGTAGGAGCCTGCATTGCATTCGGCGAATGCGGCATCCTCGCTCCGGATCCCTCGGAAAGGAAGAACTCGATCATGTCTCTCGAAATGCAAGTGACTCAAGACAGCGAACTGGAGCGCGAAGTGCGATTTGCCGTCGTCATCTACGGCGGAGTTTCTCTCGCGATATATATCAACGGGATCGTGCAGGAGATGCTGCATTTAGTTCGTTCAACCGCCATCGAAAGAGCGGAACTTAGCCCAGTCGAGCAAGTCTACCGCAAGCTCGCGAATCGGGTTGGCACACCGGAAAAGGCAATCGCTGGCCCCGACCTAGTCAACGCGGCAAACGGGAAGAAAACCTCAAGGGCTTCATCTCCCTTACGCCCCGGAAAGGCCGCTCTGCGCAAGGAAGATGATGGTGACAAGATTCACACCAGATTCGTGGTCGACATCCTGTCGGGCACGTCGGCAGGAGGAATCAACGCGGTTTACCTGGCCAAGGCTCTGGCGAACAACTTGAGCATCGATAGCCTGGCGCGCATGTGGATCACGGAGGCGGATCTAAACCTGCTCATGAACGACACCAAGATCGATCCGTCGTACTTGCAGCAGGTTCCGCCTCCGTCCCTGCTCAATGGCAAATGGATGTATCTGAAGCTTCTCCAGGCGCTCAATGTCATGAATCCAAATTCTACGGCTCTGAAGGGCCGCACCGTCTCCGGTTTAGTCGATGATCTTGACCTTTATTGCACAACCACAGATCTGTACGGACTCCCCGTAGAGATCGCCCTTACCGATGAGAGCGTAAAGGAAGAGCGCTTCCGTAACTTTTACCATTTCAAACGGAGGATTGGGCCTGCAGGGTCCGTCGCCGACGATTTCACCGCGGACATGGATCCTTTCCTCGCCTTTGCTGCCCGTTGCACGTCGTCGTTTCCTTTTGCTTTTGAACCGATGGAACTTAGAGATATCGCAGACATTGTTGACAGCGATGACGCGTTCCGGCAATATCGGTCGCCGCAATCACCGGGGTCGGAAATCGTTCAATTATTTGGCAAGAAACTCGCAAAGCTGAACGGTGCTGCGAAGTTTGCGGAAATCTGCAGAATCTATCAGAGCAACCAGGCAAGGGGTCAGATCGATTTTCAGGCTCGCCCTTTTGGCGATGGCGGGTACCTTGACAACAAGCCGTTCACTTACGCTATCGAGACATTGAAGCAACGGCACGCGGATCTTCCCGTTGACCGGAAACTCGTTTACATTGAACCCAGCCCGGAAAGCCTCGACGGAGCGGCTTTGAAGAAGAAGGCAAAAAGTGCAAGGCCGAATGCCGTTGAGAATTCGCTCGATGCACTTGTTACCCTGCCGCGTTACGAAACCATTCGCCAGGACATCGAGAGCGTCATTGAATGGAATGCAGATATTGCCCGCCTCCATCGTGTCCTCGATGACATCAACAAGGAGATCGAAAAAGCAACCCCGGCGGCTTCGTCGCAAACAAATCAGCTACATGACGGCGACCATAATTCCCTTGCGCGCGATGCTTACCAGAGACTTCGGCTTTCGAGCGCCGCCGACCAATTGACGTGTGCATTGGCGCAAAGCATCCATGTAGATACCGTCTCTGCAGAGGGGCAGGCTCTGCGCTGCATGGTAGGCGAATGGCGCGCGACGAAGTTTGCACTCCCTGCTGATGAACAGAGATTCCTTGACTTGTTCGACTTTGACTTTTGTGAGCGAGCGATTCGGTTTCTACGCGCTCAGCTGCAACTTCTTCCGGAAGATCACAGAAGAAAGCAGGCACTCGAAAGCCTTGCGGACATCACCAAGCGTTTTATGGGACGGAGGAACAGCCAACTCGGCCTCAGCTTGAGCGTCTTAGGTGATGGACAGGCCGCATTTGATTGTTGGATACAGTACCTTCGATTTATCGTCGACCCCAAAGCTGCCGCACTTGCACTTGACGAGAAGTTCCCTGATCCAAGTAGCCCGCAGATTTTGGTGCCACCGGCGAACTCGTTGGCTGAACTCTTCCAGGCGACCGTCCAGGGCCGAGACGCGCGGGTATCCTGGCTCTTTGAGAATTCGACGAAGATAGAAATTCTCTCACCCTCCTTCGATACACATGGCAAATCCCTCCCGCGGTACACATTCCAGGCGATCATCGATTGCCTCGGAAAACAGATCTCTGATGTAAACGGGACGATCACGCAGGACGATCGCTGCAAGAATGACACCCAGTTCGACCCGCCCCAAGGCATGACCCCACTCCAATACTTCATGCACTGCATGATCCCTTTGTTTGAGATGTGCCGTGTTTCAAATACCTCTTCATGGGATAGATTCGTCCTCCAGGATACTTATATCTATCCGGTCGTATTCGGGACCTCGCTTGGTGAATTTGAACCGGTCGATATCTTCCGGATCAGTCCACAGGACACCACGCCCATAGCAGCCACAGCGCCTGCCGGCTGTGGAGCCGCAAGTCCTCCGCTGCGTGGCGCCAGCCTGGGCGCATTCGGGGCCTTCCTCGATCAGGACTGGCGGATGAACGACATGTTGCGTGGCCGCCTTGATGGCGCCGAGCGGTTGATCACTGCAATTCTTCCGGACTCGGACGCAAGAACCATGGCGGTCCGCGAGGATCTGATCAGGCAAGCCCAGGAAGCCATCACCGTTGAGTGGGAGGCATTTCGAAGGGATCTCAATCTTAAGAGACCATCGGTCAAGCAAAAACTGGTTAATCACATTCCGGAGGCGGAGCCGAGGCAGAGTTGGATTCTTAGGGCAAAGGCTCAAGTCATCACCGGAGCCGTGCGTCTTAAAGAGTCAACCGTAAACAAGGCCCGACAATGCCAAAGGCAAATCAAAGCGGCCGCACTATGGTGCGGGAAGAAACTGCACATTGTTAGAGAACCAGGACGCACAGAGAAGGAGCAGAAATGAGCGTTGTTCGAGTGCTTTCCCCAAAAGCTACCCAAGTGATTCGCTATACCTACGCGATCGGCGGGGAGGAGCCAGATCCGCACAAGATGCTCACCGACATCGCTCGCGGAGTGGCGGTTGTTGGCAAACTGCTTCAGGACTTGTCCGACAAATACAATATTCCTGGAAGACGCTTTACAAGCTGGCTCATCACTGCGGGAAGACTGTTCTGGGGAATCATCGAGTTGTCGGTGCCGAACAGTGTGTTCCGGTATCTTTTCCGCAACTGGCTTTGGCTCCTCGCTTTGGTCAGTTTGATCATACTTTCGCTGGGTGCTTTTTTAGGTCAGGCAAATATGTGCGGTATCGGCACAGCTTTGCTCGGCGCGACTTTTCTCTGCGCACTCATTTCCCATGCCTGTTACCGCTTCATGTTCGTTGGTAGATTTCCCCGGCTGTTGTTGCGTTTTTCTGGCGTCGCTCTCTCTTTGTTGCTGGGGGCGTGGGTCGCCCACCAATGGGGAGATCGCATCGCCACTGTCTTACATTGGTCAGCGTACAGTTTCCAATGGGCACATAAGGTGAAGCTAACCGACTTGATTCACCGTGTAGTGGCGTACGCGAATTCACTCTTGCACCGCAGGCCGTGCCCTTGACCTGGCCTTAACCGCTTTCGGTTCCACAACCCCAAGCGCCTCTGTCATGGGCAGATCGGAGCAGGTCAAATTGACTCGTCGCTAGGGGAAGATTTAATGCCGACGCGTGAGGTAGTGTTCTGCCGCAGCCAGTCTCTCTAGATCTCGCCGCGGCAGATGCGGCACTGTTTGAGGGCCCGACTGTTGCGGTTTAAGAGGACTCTGACAACGCTCGGCAAGTCTGCTCCTTGCTGACCGACTGGGTTCAGCAACGATTGTTTCGCCTCTCGTGTTCCGCCTCTCGGGGGGTGCTGAAGGCTGATCAATCCTGACACCTGATAATGTGCCTTCATCCTGCGTTGAGCCCGAAAATCCGCGTCAGCCTGTCGTCTACTCCATAACTTTGGAGCTGTTGTCTGGTGGGTTTTCCGGACCGGTCCTCCTATTCTCGACAGGTGCCTGGCCCATGTCGATTGATTTGCTTGTTTCTTAGGACCCATAAAATACAATTGGGAAAAGAATATTCTGGTTCTCCCAGAACGTCTATCAGCTGTGGGATGAGGGTGCGTTGGCCTCGTTATGGCGAACGGCAGGCGAAGATGCAGCGCGTCTCGGTGTCAACGGTCACAGTCTGGCCTAAAATTCGTGGTATCTTTGGCTTTGGTAAAACTTCCCCTCAAGATGCCGATATGGAATATCAGGGGAACGAGTTGCACAGCACGGGCGTATTACGACCGAGATTGGTATGTGTGCATCCAAAACTTCGTGTGGCGGAGACGTCCGCTTCCGAGTGACACCGCCGGCGAGATCGTTTCGAGTCGAAACCCATCGACTCAACGGATCTCTCGCAGATGGCTTGGAGATTTCTTCACATGTTGAAGGCGCTGCTTGATGATGCCGGCCTCAGAGCGGAGGGCTGTGCGGCCCTCTTGGGAATCGCCCCTCATATGTTTGAGCAGTGGGTCAACAAGGAGAGGGACCTTCCCGGATTCATAATTCCGGAGCTGGCGTCTGTTTTGGGAGTTGATGCCAAGGTCTTCAAAGAAGCCAAAGTCGCGAAAGCCCCTGCAATTTGGTTCAAGTTCCGCGATTCAGGCACCGTCAAGGAACAGGATCGCGAACTCGTCGTTCTGATTCGAAGGCTAGGCTTTTATCTCAAGCAGCTAAACTCCGTGATTGGATTTTCAGGAGACAAGTGGCAGGTCCATTTTCAGCTGGTCTCCAAGAAATTAGAGCCAGCGCGCCATGAATCACCAGTGGTGCAGGGAGAGATTGCAGCGCGAGTACTGAGGGAAAACATCGACCTCGGGTTCTCCCACAAGGCCCTTTCTGAACGGATTAGCGCGCCGGGAGACGTGATCCGGGGTATTCTGCGCAATCTCGGTATTCTCATCATCGAGATGCCAGTCCCAGAATCTTCCATTGACGGATGTTCCTTTTATGTCGGAGAGTCGGGGCCAGACCAAGGAACACCGTGCCTGTTCATTAACACGTTTCGACAGAACTGGTTCAGGCGCAACTATGTACTGGCCCATGAATTAGCCCACGCAATCTTCGACATTGCGGGAGAATCGGCACTCGTCGATAGCTGGACGCATGGAAATCGTATCGAGCCCTCGGTCATGGAAGCCCGCGCCGACTCCTTTGCTCGAAATTGTTTCGCTTCACGGGAGGTTCTCAGGTCACTCACCTCCACTCTTGGACTGAACTGGACGGAGCTGAATGCAAAGAATCTGGCTGAGCTCGTTGCACATTCTCAGGTCGATCTGCGCATCATTTTGGCCTCAGCGGTGGAAAACAACCTGATCTCCGAAGAACAGGCGTCTCAATATGGAAAGATGCGGATTATCAAGCATCTCAGAGGACTCACGGCTCACGCTCTGACTACGAAGGAGTTCTTCGCAGCACCTCGCGATACGAAGGTCTGGAGCCCCAAGGAACGGGAGACTACGATTCCGTCGAGGACCCTGCGTTTGCCGGTTCCCTACATCAAATCGGTAATCGATGCCTGCAACAGCGGGCTGATCTCCGAAGGAAAAGCGGCTGAGCTCCTCATGATTGATTACGAAGTCTTCATGGAGCGCTTCGGATCAGATCTGGTTGATCTTGCTGCCTAATGGAACCAAGCGCGCCAGGCCGTAGCCCCGCCGGAAAGCGGCTTGAGCTTATCGTCTGCGACACAGACGCGCTGACGCAGATTTTCTGCACAAGACACGAGACGATCCTCAAGCAGCTTCACACGCAATTCGGAATTCATTTCGCCGTAACGGAAGCCGTCGAAAGTGAAATGTTTCGCCCGAATCGCAGGCATGCCGACTGCTGTCGGGACGGCTTTCAGAAGGCCCTGGACACGGGATTAATCACGATCCTGAGCCCTCGTACGCTCGGTCAATTCACTTCGAACAATCCTTTTGTCACTTACGACAGCATGGAGCTTCTTGGGCAAAAGTACCACAGCGTCATTCAGCGGGGAGAAGCATACACGCATGCCGCGGCACATGTACTGAAGTGTGCTGTATTGAGTAACGACTGGAAGGCGATCCGCGACGCAGATCGGTTGGGCCTGGCTCTCGAACATCCCACTTTTCGCGTTTACGACTTATTGGTGTTTCTTCATCAGTGCAACGAGTTCGCGGAAAAAGCATGCGACGGATTTCGCAAAGCTCTTCATGATGTCGGTGAGTCGCCGCACAGTGCGTTTGCGAATAGGAAGTTCCGCGAAGGCTTGCCGGGTTTCTACCCGCGCCTGGTCAATCCTGAATTCGAGATTGTCGGTTCCCTAACCGAAACCGAGTTGGGCGATAGTTATCGCGTTGAACTCACTAAACTCAGAAACAAACCGGCTGACTGACCGTGCTCAGGCACTGAAGTCCACATTCAATTCACTGGAATGCCTTTGCCGCGACCTCCGGACGAGCGTCGATAGTGTGGCCACCCGCCCATTCAGAAGCCTATAATCCTCCGTAAGATGCATGATCAAGGCCCCGAGAATGAGGCAATTCTCCGGAATATCTTTGTCCAATTGTGTTCGCAGCCCGCATCTGTCATCGAGTCGGAGACACTCGAAATAAAGAGTTGGTGCAGCGGCGAAAAACAATTAGCGGAGAAGGCCGCCGATTCTTCAGCGTGCTTAGCCAACGCCCGAGGCGGCATCGTGTTGCTCGGAATCGAGGACGGAGACGTTGGGATGAAAAAGTTCTCCCACTGTCCTCATGGTAACGCGACGCCCGAGTGGGTCAGTCAACGAATTCAAGATGCAACTGTGCCCCCGGTCGAAATACGCGTTTTCGATGCAAGCACTTTGTTGCGAGAAGTTACTGGATTTCCCAATGTGGACTGCATCGCCGTTTTTGTTGCGAAGAGCCGCCGGGTTGGTGGCCATCAAACGATTGGCGGTCTTTCCAGGATTCGCAGCGGAAAGGACTGCCGACCGTACTATGTCGCCGCTGAAGATGACAGGAGTAAGGCTCCGGTCGCGTTCGCAAAAACTGACGATCTATCAGTCTCTTCGATTCACTGGGGAATGCAGCAGCATAAGAAGAAGTTCAACCTCGCAGGCGAACAGTGGGAATCCGAGGTCGATTTTCTGGCCCATATTGGCCTGCTGGACGGCACTACATCTTGTGAGGACACTCCAGGCCCACTCATCTCGCTTGCCGGCCTCCTGCTTTTCGGCACGGAAACAGCTCTCAAGCACTACTGCCCGGGTTTAGAAACGATCCTGATAACCCCAATGGGAGAGCAGCGATTTCAGACGAACATTGTGGAGTCTTGCAGGCAATTGTGCGACTCGCGTACAGCCACGCTGCCGTCGCTCTGTCCGGGGATACCTGAACGATGCATCAAAGAGATTCTGATGAACTGCTTTGTCCATAGAGACTATCGGGTCAACTCTCCAATAGTTATCCGAGCGACCGAAAACACATTGGAGTTCGAGAGTCCCGGCTCTCTCTGTACAGGCTTGTCGTCTGAGTCACTTCTCTATTGCACACCGGTTTATCGCAACTTCTTGCTTGCCGAGGGCGCGCGATATTTGGGCCTGTGCGACAAGGTCGGGCGCGGGATCGACGCTGTTTATGAAAGTGTGCTTCAGCAGGGTCTCGGGTTTCCAATTTTTGAAAACGGCGACAATCACTTTACTACTCGCGTTTCAACGACCGGGAGTCGCGAATTCAGAGAATTTCTCAAACGTCGTGCACAAGCCCTAAGTCAACTGGACGAAATCATAGTTCTGCGCTTCCTCTTCGATCGGCAGCTGGCGTCGTTCAGAGAGCTTTGCGCCGTGATGCAGAGGGGATCTATGTTCGGACATCGCGTGCTGACCGAGATGATGCGAAAAATGATGATCGAGCCGACATCTTCATTGAACCTAGAGTGGCGACTCTCTCCGGTTGTTCGATCCGACATTGAGAGCATTTTCAGAGTCGATCAGTATGATTTTGATTTTGCAACGTTGTTTGGGGACGAGAGACTCGAACACTGATTCCCTATCTAGAAGCAAGTGCCTTTCACGTTGGACCTTCCCGTGGCATTGTTTTTGGGGTTGCAATCAGAAGAATTCCAATCACCCCTCTGGAGCTTCCGGATCGCGGAAGCTCCCGGCCGAATTCTATTGATGCAATGAGCCTCACGACGAACGTAGCCTCGGGCCTGCCAAACGCGTCATCTCTGATACGCCTGCAAGATTTCTTCTTCTGTCCCGCTTGCCTGGCCCGCGAGTGAGTTCGCGATAGGCGGAAAAGCTGGCAGCGGCCCAGGATATCGAGGCTCTCGCCGTTGATCGATTCACCTTGAGAAGTCCTGATCCGAATGCGTTACTCCTCGGAATTGGCGGATTCGATGAGCAGGCAATACGGCAAGGACTCATTCGACTCGCAATGGCATTGAGTTAGCCGGTCTTCGGGAAATGTGATCAGCTCTCCCAACGAATGCCAAATGCGCTTTCAGTTCAGCGTTCATCGTGGCCAAGGACACTATTTCCACCATGAACCGCAACCCGGTGACGAACGGCTTCCAGTTCACCGAGTGTTATGTGTCCGGGCCGGGCGGCGAGGAGTTTTCGAAGCTCAACGGCTCGGGTACCTGGCCACGGACCAACGTGTACGGGGGCGGCAAGCTGATCGGCACTTACGACCTGGTGCACAATCCGGCCTATATGCCGGGCGGCTTGCAGCCACAGCTACTTCCCTGGCTGCATCTGCATCTTGAAGATGCGCTGGGCACGCGGCACATGCAGGTCTCAGGCATGCTCGCGAACCTCGCCCAGCCGGAGATGGACTTCGAGTCGCTGCCTTACGGCAACGGCTTCTCCCAGTTCCGGGACCAGCAGTTTAAAATTGATCGCTCGCAGATCATTGATCGATCGACGGGCTCTCCGTGCATGATGTCTAACTCGCATGCGAGCAAATCGCTGGCGAAGGACAGCCAACATTGCTCCATATCAAGTGTGCCGTAAACTGTGCCATGCCGTGCGTTCCCAGATGCGTCAAATCGATACTTTAGGCGAACAGGCTAGAGCGTTTCGTTGCGGGCTTGTTCTAGACGGTAAGTGCTTCATTTGATAATTGGGCCCTCAGTATTCCGCCTGCCGAATTGCCGATCCGGCATCAGTCTGCGCAAGCTGCTACGCGGGATCTTTCCTGCGTTTCGTGATCGCCCGGTTCGCAGGCAGTGTGCCGAGCACCTTCTCTCTGAGCGCTCACCCGATCATCGTTCGCGTCCGCGAGCGCTGATTCCCCCAACCCTGAGACCGTCTGATTCCAAGGATGCGGCTGATGACTCCTCCATCTTCGGACATGTGCGGAGTCAGAACCGTTTCATTTGTAATGTTCCGGTCTCTCAAACGTTTCATACAACCACCACGAATGGATTGGCCTGTCAAAGTGCCGATCCTGGAAGGACACGCAGGATGACACCACAAGATGGATCTCAACTTGATGTCGGGAAGACAAGAAATGAGAAGCGAACCTTGGCTTCCAAACTTCAGCTTCAGTTGGCAGCGAGCATCGTCGACACGTTGATCGAACGAAACGCAGGCCGCGCCGCCGCCGATGAGTTTTGGAATGGCAACTCAGTCGACTCGCTCCTTGATGAAGGCGAATGCGAGGATGAGGATCTTTCGGGTCCGGACGAGGAGACTCTTCCCGAGATGAACGAAATTAATTGGAACATTTACCCATGCGACTAGCCGATCTGTCCCCCGCGGCTCTTGCGGCGGTGGCTGTCTTCTCCGCCTGCCTTAGCGGTTTGATCGTCGTGTTGTTATTCGCCCCCCGGCGGAACTGTTTCTTCCTTCGGTGGCATCCCGAAACCAGGCTCCTGGCGTTAATCGCCGCTCCGTCCCTGATTATCCTATGGCCGCTGGTCCTGTTGGTTTGGCTGATGCGATCTGGCGTCATCCCAGATGATCCGGATTTCTTCGACGATTAGGGAGAAAGTTGGTTACCGATCCACCTGCCGGGACTGAGGCCATACATCTCCGAATGATTACGGACCACTCCATTACTCCAACCGACGGCCAGTCGCGTGGGTGTGGAATGTTGGGGATGCCTCCGACTGAGACGAAGACGGCGACGGCTGGGCGTCATCATGGCGATCAGGTTCTTCCCGGTCCATCGACACAGCCTAAAAAGTCGTGGTCAAGGCAGTCTGGACCTCGGGCGTCCAGAGCGCTATGAGACCAGTAACGACAGAACTCACATAGTCAGCTAAATGGCGCGGGCGGCAGACACGCTGTGCACGCCAGTCGGACTGACGGACGCGCGCAAAGTGCATTGAGCGCCCCAAAAAGGGGGAAAAACACCTAGAACGACCTCACCAGATGCCCGAGGACGCGTCGCCGGGCATCTGGACGGGGTTTGGTATCACCGTTAACCGCTACCACACAGCAAGTGCCGGCTCTGTTCCCGCTCGCTTACGGGGCAGGCCTACAACCCGGTGCACCGCCGGTTATCGGTTGCAGACGAGCGACTATGAATGAAGCAGCGATCTGCCTCATGGTGATCGCCGAGACGAGGCACGATGGCTACGTCGAGGCCCCGGCCTCGGCAGTGACTCCCGAGATTTACGACGAACTCATTCGGTGCGGCTACAGCGTCGGACGTTCAGAAAACCTGTGGTTAGGAGGGTGGTGCGTGTACTCGCCGCGGGCTGTTCGCGCCGGACTCTATCGCGACTACATCCCGCAATCAACCCACGCCCGGGTCGAATCCCCGGGGGTGCGTGTCCCGTCTCTCAATGAGATTGAGGGCATCAGTGATGCCGAAATTCCCGCCGAGGATCCCAACGCGATACGCGAAAAGTCGCGCATGAACTAACCCACGACCCCAGCCCGCAGGATTCCCGTTGTTGAGCTTTTTGATAACGCAGGACGCCGCTCCCGATGATCGAGGGGGCGACCTGTCCGTAAGTTGCTCCAATGAAGCATGGCGAGAGAATTCACTCGCCATGTCTTCCTTGGTTCAAACCGGGTTAGCTCCCCGCACTCAACGTCGCGAAGACAACACCTCCAGGACATGGCGCCGTGTTCTTGACGTGTGTTCCCGCACCGCATGGGCGACGGCATGTGGCCGCTGTCCTTGATTACCGGCAATAAACAAATTCTCTATCAGGAGTAGATGAATGAAATCTTCGACGTTCCACTTCCTTTCCGTTTCTCTGGTCAGTGTCGCCCTCGCAGGGTGCGCCCCCCGCGGATCGGAGTACCTCGGCACCTGGATCAATACCAAGAATGCGAATGACTCTTTTGAAATCGTGCGGAATGGCGACCAATATCTCATCGTCAGCAAAGACGGCAAGGTCGGTGCGACCTACGAGAAAGGAGCGCTCGAGATCAAAGGAATGCTCGGAGCAACCGACCTAACCTATGACAAAAAGACAGACACGATCCTCGCTCCTGGGTTCCTCGGCCAGTTGGAATACGAAAGGAAAAAGTAATCGGAGGTCCGAGACTCTTTCAATTTTTTAACTTTCACGACTGGGCCTTCTCGGTCTGGCGGGCCAGCCTGACTACCAACCCCAGTCCACAACTCCGACCGTGAATCAAACCGAGCCGCCCTGGTCAGATCCAACCCGGGGCGGCGGAAAGGACAGCAGATGCGCGATGGGTACGAGAACAGGAACCACGGAATACCTGCGGGACAAGTCTTCATTCCGCCGGCGTGGCTCTCCACCGAGGAACTCGAAGATGAGTTACTACACGCAATCCACGCGAACCCGAATGAACAGACCGCACTGTCGATCATCGACGAATATTTCGCGGGCGACGATGCGTTCGAACCGGAACCACAGCACAGGAAGATTCTACTCAGGCTTTTAAGCCTTCTCTGGCCTTGCCTCGCCGACCTTCTCGGCTGCCCGCCGGTAGGGTAGTGACGATGATGCTACGCTACCAATCCGATGAAGTTTCGCAGGGCTCAGCCGCATGCAGGCTCGCGTTATGCTCGACGACGAGCCCTCCAACCCATTCAACAAAGAATAATGCAATGATTGAAAAAACTGAATGTCAGCCTTGGCAATCCGCTGTCTATATTCTTCGGGAATTTCGAGATGCCCGGGACCGGACTAACCGCCGGCGGACATTGGAGTCCGTCGCGACCGACGGTTCTGACGGTAGCCGTTGCCGGTGCGGTGTTTGCAGTGCTGCGCGAACTGGTGTGTTGTTTTGTACGTTCGTCGCAGACGGCCGAGTGGATCGGCAGGAAAACTGGAGCTCTTTCGGCAAAAGGCTGACTCCCCCCGCCGTACCGGGCCGCTCTTTTCCGGTTCGGCCCAGCCCGGTACAGCGGGAATCGAAAGCCCCGACAACGGACATTAGCGTCGGTTTCGCGTGACCGGCAAAGACATCGGGGAGCACAACGTCGAATTACACTGTGGTGGAAAACCGGCACGACATCCGCGAGAGCGAGTAATGATGTCATTGCCTGCCCGTGAGCGTCGAGTTTCAACGTCAGCTTAGGTCAAATAGTATCGAGGCTGATAGTCCTGAAGCCGAGGAATTCTCCTATTCTTGTTTGACGCCTTCATCTTTAGTCTCTCCGGCAGTCAACAAGGTCAGGAGTTCAGGCTCGAGGCTATCAAGCCAATCTTTCCCTGCTTCGGTTATCCTTAATTTATCGAAGCGGTGGTCTTCGTCGGCATAGAACGACTCGAGCCAGTGCAGCTCCCGCAACTTTTTAGTGAGCTTGCTGAATCGTGACTGTTGGACGCCCAGCCTCCGTGCGACCTCAGTCTGTGATAAGCAGGGGCTGGCATTCAGCACCAACAGAACGCGGATGAGTATTCCTGGATATTTATCTCGATACTGCTCGGGCACCTTGGAGTTGCACTCCTCAAGCATGTTCAGGAAAAGTTCTATGCTTTTATGCATCTGATGGTAACCATTGAGGCGGATGGATTCGCTGTTGAATATATCGGCTATGGCAAATTCAACCTTAGATTCTGGAACGGAGATTGGTTACCTGAGGGCGCACCATACGGTAGATTCCGAACCGTAATTATTTCTGACTCTTAAACTCTTCGTGCCAGTGTCGCGCTTCCGATTGCCGGTCACACCTTCAATTCCACCTGGAATATGTTTCTTGGCCCTCTCCGTTTGAGAGGAACGGGGACCTCCCTGGTGCGCAACTCGAAACTGTTCCTATGGAACCTGGCACGCATTCCAGTCATCCTGGGTGCACGTTCCCATTGCGGCCATTGATTCTCCCCAACTCCTTGGCCATTAGATTCCGAATTGCATCTAATTCAAAGCTACCCAAGGGTGCGAAATATTCTCGCGCCCAAAAGCTTCGCCCACGGCCATTCAGTTCTGAATCTTTAAGGCCTTCCATCATGCGGAGCGAGCTTCTTTCCCTCAAATGGTTAGCCACCGACGTCACCGCCGCATACGGTGGGACAGAAATGACGATGAAAACATGGTCAACTGCGACTGCTCCGGACTCACATTTGCAATGTTTCTGCTGCGCTAGCTCTTTTAATAAAGTACTCAATCGACTGCGATACTTTTCGTAGTGAGTCAAGAACTGCGCTCTCGGAACAAAAGCGATGTAATATGTGCAGCACCAGTTTGCGTGGCACAAGCTCTCCTCCTTACAGTCTTCCGGAACAGCGCTCTCGGCCGCGTTCACTTTTTGCGCGTACAACAGATCCACCCGGACTTGGTTCGCGATCGCTACCGGAGCGATTGAGCTTCCGGATGCCTGCTCTTTTGAAATGGAGTTCAAATACTCGGATGCCGGCGTGCTCGAGAGACTCGGGTCGGTCGTGCCTGTTTCCAGCCTCTCAGTGCACTCTGGCTTCTGAAAAGCCTTTGGCTTGACCCGCTGCTTGAAAAGTAGTCGGGCGTCTTCAATAGCTTTGCGGCGAGGAGCGCTCTCGAGGATTTTTTGAAACTCTCGGAGGAACTCTTTGAGCGCTCGGGTTGATACAGAACGGCGGTTCCCATGTCCGTCCTGAGGAGAGGGGCCGATGGCAGACATGATGGTGTACGACGTTGAAACTTTCTCTTCGAACAGTGCCTCGATGGCAGGGCAATCCCATTGTTCCCTCATGGATTCCTCTACCGTGCGAAGCATGTCGTCGACGCGATCGAACCAGCTCTGGCGCATGGATTGATTCCAATGTGGACAGCTATTCTGTTACGGAGATCGTCAGCTTCTGGGGGTTACTTCAGCTGATTCCATTTTGGTTTCCATTTTGGAAGGTTCTTGAGCTATCGGACTTTGGATTTCTTCCATTTTGGAACTCCAGCGACCTGCGTTAGGTCTCTATATCGAGCCTCATTGAGTGAGTGTGTTTATTCGCCTTGGAGGACCTTTTCAATCCCTCACAAAATAAACAACTTAGAGCGCCGGGCAATTTTCCGCCCAACGATTTGCGCATGGAGCCTCTGGAAAGTGAGAATCTCGGTTCGCGGGGCATTTTCACAAAAGCGCCTGGAAAGGGCCACGCGTGATGACCCTCACGGTTGGAGGACGAATCGGCTGAACCATGGCGAAGCTTGACGTGGCCAGATGCTACCTGCGCCGCAGATGGCGCGGCCTGTCGTGATCGCCCTTGAATCGTAATGAACAGGTCTCATCGTCGCGAGATCGATGATCAAGCATTCCCATCTGGAGCGGCCCCCTCGAGCGGGCGTTGATATTGACGGTCAGCAGAGCTCCAAATGGCCGGCGCACCCGCCGAACTCGTGCAATGAACAACTTCGCCGATAAAGATTCAGAGTTGAAGGCGCTTCTGCGTCAGATGGTCCTACAAGCCAATGCGAACACAAGTGATTTCATCAAGCACCGCCCCGGAGACACCAGTTGCGAAAGCCGCTCAAGAACGATCACCTGAAAACTCAACGGAGCAGGACGAAAACCCTAACTGGATGATAGAGAGAATTCGCCTAGAGGAAATCACCTGCGAACATCCGCTCGTCACGAAGCTCGAACAGGTGCTGCAGCTGCCGTACCTTCCGCAACCACGCCGGGAATGCATTCCAGCCGGAATCTTAATTCGGATTCTTGAACGAATGCCTTTGCAGGTCACACGGGACGGAGGCCATGAGAATGGCTTCGCCTGTGTCGGCAATGTTCGTCTCTACCGCCTCGCGCGCTATTCGCTGCCCGCCACCGAGTTCGTACCTGTAATCAAGATTGCTGCTGCCCTCACGAGGGATGTCCAGCAAGACCTCGAGAGAGCCCTTCTGATAGAGACCTTTTTGGCGCCAGCAGTCTTCGGACGCCGTAGGGATGAAGTTGAGGCTCTGATTGCAGCCTGGAACCGCGCTGCAAAAAACGGCCTTCTTAACTTCTGGGGTGCTGGGGTAGACCCCTACGGACTGTTCAGAGAACGCCGCAAAGTGTCGAGCAAGAGACCGGTACAGGTAAATGAATGACACTCAGTTTCACTGCCCTCCGGAATCTGCGGGGGAGAAGTCGCTGCATGTCGCACCTGGGCGCAGTCCAAGACATCTCGCGTTACGAGCGGCAGCTAGGCGGATTGGGATTGAAGACACCCTGCGAAACTTTCTGTGGCTCGTGAACGCATCTGACGAGTTGCTCGGACTTCGAAGAATTGTCGCGAACCTCAAAGCAATTCTGGAGGTGTTCGATTACCAGCTCGGGTGCGAGGCGTCCCCCGAGGACAGCTCTGCAATTTTTCGGGGATGGCCAGAGCTGCTTGCCTGGATTGAGGGAGAGTGGCCCGCTTGGGATGATTCCGGGGACCGAGGCGGGAATCCAAATAAGGATAGCGTATTCATCCGGAATCCGATGTTCGCCTGCCTATGGGAACGGCGGGAAGATAAGTCGGTTTCCATATACCGCGCGCTACAGGGACATCTGCTTTGGGCCCACGCTCACTATCTATATAAAGAGAGCCTGCACAACCCGCTGGCTGGTTGTAAAGGTTATGAGATGTACGACGGAGACATTCTGTGGGGCATTGTACCGAGTGCGTTGGATGATGCTGCACGGACTGTACGCTACCTGGCGGAGCATCAATGGGGACCTCTTATTGAGACACTTCCAAACGCGACATCGCCCCCAGACTTCGCCAGGATCATTGGCAAGATTGAGTGCCCAGAGAACGTCGAACAGGAGTGGAGGGCAACTTGGCCCCGACGTCGCGAGGTTCTCCGGTCGTTTCTGGCAAAGGCGAATGGCATTGAGCCTTGGCAGGAATGCGACCGTAGCTCCACCGGGCGACCTAGCCCACGTCGGCAACTAGCCATCAGGTCGGTGGACGCAACGCCCGGCGATGACGAAGATCCGGACGCACGCTGGCCGTCAGCGCGCATGGTGACGATTTCAGAAACAACCTGCAACCTTACGCAGGACGAGATTCTGGAACTCGACTTGGACGAAGAGGAAATCGGCGACCAGGAAAGTCGTTACCTTGTCCAGCAAAAACAACAATCGCAGAACGCCCAGCAGCTGGCTATCGGAGCTGCGCTGGTGGCGCGTGGACAACTTCGCCACGTGCAGATGACAAACCAGCTGCTCCCGTGGAGCTACAACCAGCTCACCGCGCAGGAACTCGCGGATCTTCTCAAGCGATCGAACGACGAATTAGAGAGGCTTCAAAAGCCGGAACAATTAGATGACGATCAGCAACTATCCGCGGAACTGATGGCACTGATCCACACAATGCTCTGGACAGGAAGTTCAATCGAGCGCGCGCGCAACCTTAAGGTCCTCACTGGAGTTGAAACGCCAGCTCTTCGTAAGGCACGAATCAGAGACTCACTGCTGCTCTTCGATTTGGTTGGGGGAGAATGGCACATCGAGTCAATAAGGCCACCCTACCGAAGCGAGATTCCAGATCCGAAGAAGCAGGCTCATGTCCTTGCAAGGTCATTTTCACTTCCGGATGTCTCACATGCTGATGAGTTCCTGAAGTTGGTCTTGGCCCGGCACCTATGCTTCTGGCCGAGGGATTCAGGCAACGTAGTCCAGGCAACTCTGCCAATCCCGGGGTTCGGTCTGGACGACACCACCGTCGGGCGCATTGCACAAGGATATCTCTTTGCGCGCGATGTCGAGGACTACAGTGATGCCCTAAAGAACTGGCTAAAGAAGAATGATCCGACCTCCCGAGTGACGGCAAACCGAATTGGAACCTTTCTGTTCGGTCGAATCGTGGCGGCCACCGGCGATCTAATGGCCGCGGTGTCGGTTACAGGTCGCGAGCATTCCCAGGCCCGGACACAACAGTATTACAGCGCTTACAGCGTCGCAGAGCTTCAGGAGATTTACGTGAAGGCCACATCTGCCGTGGCTTCTCCACCAAGCACGGCTGCAGCTCCTGTTAGGGGAACGGTCCCCCGACGGCGCGTCAAAGGCCAGGGCGAATATGTCGGAGCCCGACTGTGCGCCTCAAAAGTCTCCGTCCGGCGCGCGATTGCGCTTCTCGAAAAGCGGATCGCCAAGACGCAACCAATTCTGGACCGCTCCGGTTCAATTGCCTTCCATAACCTCTTTACCTTGCACACCGTCCTGCTATTTTCCTTTGCCACATCCATGAGGGCGATTCGAACGCCGTACCTCGGGCCGGAACGGATCGACACGGACACCGGCTTCACGCTCATTTCCGACAAGGACGATGATGCGCGACACAAGACGCGTCTGGCCTGGGTACCACCCTTCGTAATCAACCAAATGCTTCTCTACGCAGAACACGTCGCGGCACTGTCTTCTGACAATTTAAAGGTGCTCAATTGGCCCGAGCCATGTTTCTTCCTCCAGGAAGATGGAACTCCAGAGGAAGTCCGGCCCAAGACCCTCAAAGATTACATGAGGCCGTTTTTGGATCTACCGCCAAATCTGCATCGCAGATTCATGCGTCACGAATTACTCGCCGGGGGGTGCCCGCCCGAGGTCGTGAATGCCTGGCTTGGACATGCATTTCAGGGGGAAGAACCGTGGGGGCCTTTCTCCAGCCTAAAGTACGCCGAATACCGTGAGTCTCTGCGAGGTCCTCTCGAACACATCCTGAAGGAAGAGCTTGAATGGAAGACACTGGAAAGTCCTCTGGTTTAGGCGCGCCATCATTGCCACCGTGGGTTACCGCCAAGGCTCTCGGCCTGAAGGATAACCAAGAGACGCTGCGCTCTGATCTAATTTCGTGGCTTCAGGGGCAGAGTAACGATCTAATCCAATCTTTGCTCAGCGATTCGCCACCTGTAAGCAACGCAGCAGAGCTCATGCGTCGGCTTGTGGAGCGGCTGATCGAAGAGTTGCCGCGTGAGACAGTCCATGATTCTCTGCGAATTCTCAGCCGGCTTGTGCAACGCAGAAATGCAGTTTTGAACTCCAATGTGCCGCTGCCGGAGATACCAGTCAGAGCTCCCCGACCGTCCAACCCATTCCAGGCTGACCGCTGGGACAGCCTAAAGACAACTCGTCGTCTTCGTTCGATTCTCATTGACGAACTAATGCTTAAGGCAGCCGATAAACACCCAAAAAAAACTGGACCGAAGAATCAGACAACCGAGATTCGCAAAGAGACCGAATCGGAGAGACTCGCCCGCGGCCGCTTACTGGCCAGCGCAGTGCTTTTTGGGGGGCTGATCTCGCGCAAATCGCTCGAGTCTCTCTATGCTCTTCTCCCCAATTGGCCCGATCATTGCGAAATGGCGTACGGCCGGTTATTCGTGACGTGGGAGACCAAGGGGGCCAATTGTCGCCGATGGCAACCTGACGCATTGACTGCATTGCTGCTTCTCAGCCTACCGCTCCCCGGTTCTGAGAGTTCAGCCGACATCCACCAACCTGAGAAGCTGCCGGGAGAATTGAAGATGGAGGGTGATCTCCGGCATTACCTTCGCTGGGCGAATCCCGACCGCGGCTTCATTCCTCCAACGGTTCCTCAGTTGCTGGACGCTGTCAGATTCGACCTTGAGTTGAGTCTGCCTAGAGCTTTAACTCAGTACGCTGCCGGCGAACTGGTTTCTCACTCTCTGAACCCGAAGGCCTGGGCGAGGCTGACCGGCGGCCGGCAACCGGTTGATCCGACTCCTCAGGAAAGTACTGGGGACGATGATCCAGAGGAGTCGAATAATAACAATGGCGAGAACGACGACGGAGAGATGAAGGACAGTCCCAAGGTGGAGGACGATCCCGAACCCAGGTGGCTGAGCGAACTCCGTATCGCGATGGGTTCAAAGGACCATGACAAAGCGATTCCGCGTGCGCGCAAAGATGTGGCCCTATTAAGGGGGAAAAGCAAGAATGCATCTCCCGCTGCCAATATCTTTACAGGGTTTGCCCAGGAATTGATTGAACAGAATGACAAGGCAAGAAAGAGAAGTGTTCTTGCAACCCTACGCACCCGTCTTGTCGCTGTAGCGACCCGGTTGCCGGGCCTGGTGCGGTTGGAAGATGCTGCATCTCTCAATGGCGACACATTACAGCACGCCTACCAACAGATCCTGGAAGACGCCGTCAGCGAGAATCAACGCCAAAAGCTGGCTGGCCATCTTCGCGCGTTCCATCGGTACCTGGTCAAAACGCGCATGGCGGAAAAAATCAACGAGAATGAGGCGTTCGCATCGATAGCCGATGATCTGCCAGTCGATGCCAATATCATTTTTGAAGATGAATACTTAAAGGCTTGCGATCAACTGCTCGATCAGGGGCAGCCCGTCCGAAAGGCCCGGCCCGGATCAGCAGATATTCGTAGGGTTGCACGCCTGGTTTTGACTCTCGGCTTTCGATGCGGTTTGAGAAGAATGGAAGCTCTTAAGCTCCAGCTAATCGATCTTAATGAGCAGGATCCAGCAGAACTTCTAATAAGGCCTTGGGAACAGAGACGGCTAAAAACCCCCAATGCCACTCGCAAGCTGCCGCTTTACGCGCTGCTTAACTGCAAAGAATTAGAAGAATTGCGGAAATGGAAGTCCAGTCGGGAAATTGAAAATCAGTCGATGCGCACACCCTCACCTTTCTTATTCTCCATTCCCTCTCTGGATTACACATTTCTTCCAGAAGGATTGGTGTTCCCCATCATTCACGACGCATTGCGGCAGGCAAACGACTATGGAAGCCTCCATTTTCATCATCTACGTCACTCTCTGGCATCTTTCATCACGTTTGCGCTGATGAGACCACCGAAATGTGATAATCCGCAATGGCTGCAGCTGAAGTTTCCTGAAGCTAACCAGCGGCTTAGCGGCAGCAGCGAGCTGCACCAGGCTCTTTACGGCAATTCTTTCCCGACTCGTCGACACCTCTTCGCGGTTTCGGGCCTTCTTGGGCACAGCTCTCCTGAAATGTCAGTTGGTCACTACATTCATCTGATGGACCAACTTCTTGCGCTTTGGCTCGAATTCCAAATGCCACGCTTTCCTGCAAAAGTGTGGTTGGCTGCCTACGGCCGAGCAGCATCAAATGGCTATCGCGATATTGACATTCAGAATGGCCTGGTGGAGTCGGGATTTTGGACACTGGTAGCTCGACGCTACAAGGAATTGATCCCTTGTGACAGAATGGTGCAATCTTCGTCAGGTGATTCGCCGACAGGGCTGCAGGATCAGCAGGAGGAATATGACTTTCACCCATTCGATCATCTCTGGGCTCTCCTCTACCTGCACGCTATGGAGCACCTCGCAACTGAAGATCTGGCGAAAAGATTTGGATTCTCGACATTGCTTGTCGAGATGTTAATTGAGGCTGCCAACGCGACGGAGAAGCAAAGCTCGAGAAAGGGGTCCTTCAGACAACGGGAGAAGACCAACGCTGAGAAGGAATGCGTTGTCCGTCATTGGGAAACAAATGATAAGGGTAAGCGGATTCCCTGCCCTCGCAAACCACGGGAGGGGAGGGATAAAGAGTTTGTCAATCGCTACGCCATTCGCATATGGGAGCTTCTTCAGAAGAACGATCCAAGCCGCTCCACCGTTTTGAAACACTTCGTCCAAAACTATCAAGAAGGGCGAAACGGTTTGGAGTTTGCATGGAAGCGTCGCATACTTGCTGCACGCTACGTCAAGTTTCTCCGTGCCCTCACAATCCCCAAAACGGAATGGCGGTTCGGCTACTACGCTTCAGAGGAACAATGGGACGCTTGGCGAAGTTATCTGAAGTTAGAAGATGGACCGATCGCCGAGCCCGTCACGATCCCTTTCAAGAAAAAAACTGACGGCAACTTCATCGGCATCAAGGTTGTGCCGCATCTTGCCGATCAACAAAGCAAGACGGATGAAAGGGCTTCCTACGGCATGCACTATCTAATGACGATGGCGGCAATCTGGAGTGACGCAAAATCACGCGAAGCTTGCGAGTTAGCCAAAGTGACACAGGAGGAGGGTGACCAGAGCGCGAACATTTAAGCGTGAACGCCTTGAAACTCTTATGAGAATACAGAATGCCCTCGCTCCCGAGACTCGTAAGCGCGCCCGCAAGAATGGAAATGCATTCTTGATTGAGGGCCCAATCAGCAATCGCATTCGTTTCATGCTCGTTCCTTTCGGAGCCTGCGGTCAGTCCCGTGTTATGGCACATGCCATGCATTTGAGTAGGTTAGATGGGACCATAGGCCATCTATCAATCAGCACGAACGCACTTTTCTCAACCAAGTGTTGCCGTTCAATCTGTTTGCATTTCTCAACTGCTTGGTCCTCAGTTTTCTGGCTAAACCGTCAGGACAGGCGCATGGAATTGCCGGCTTGATGGGATGAAATGGAGAACGCCATGAGCGAAGATCAATTGGAGTTTTTTGAGCAAAGTGAGTTCACAGTTAATCCAGATCCAAACCGCGACAAGCCCCGCCTATGGATCGAGCACTTAATCATCTGGGAGAAACCCAACGAAGTGAAACGTGAAGTTCTTCTCAGACCTGGGTTGAATATCATCTGGACCCCTGATGAGTCCGCTGGCGGAGAATTCTTCCCGCACGACAGAGGAAAAACCCTACTTTGCAGGCTCATCCGATACTGTCTCGGAGAGAAGAACTATGGCACGAAAGAGCAGGAGGATTTGCTCAGGCACAAATTCTCCGCGGGCGCTGTCGGCGCAAATATCATCATAGATGGAACTTCATGGTCGGTAGTTCGTGCCTTCAATCCCGCACGGACGACCTTCGTCCTTCAAAACGGCGATCTAAAGACAATGTGGAATGGCACAATAGATCCGAATTATCAGGGGGTCGAGGTGCTGATTGCAGAAATTACAACCAAACTGCTTGGCGATACTCCAAAATTGATGCCCCCGGGTTTGGGAAATGAGAATGCATGGGCAACAGTGCTTTCCTGGGTGACTCGGGACAATGATGATGATTTTCGAGAGGTTACGAGTTGGAGGCATTCCGAGAGCCAATCCGGCTCTCCTGTCGTCCGCAGTTCTGCAGCGGACCGTACTCTTGCAATCCGCGCTATTCTCGGAGCGCTCAATGCCGAAGAGGTGCCAATTTATCAGGGGATCAAAGGCCTGGAGACCAAGAGGGAGGCGGATAACAATACTCATGCCTTTGATAAGAGGTTTTTTGCGCGGCGCGTTCAAGAACTTGCCCGAGAGATGGAAATGGGCGATATTTCCGACGTAGAAGAGCTTAAACGCAAAGCCCGCGCCTGCCGGCGAAAGGCGTTAAGTGCTCGAAACGCTGCCGGTGATGTTCTAGTTGCTGCGCGCGAGAGATTCAGCACACTTGAAAGCCTTCTCATCGAGAAACAGACCCTCGTCAGTGTGAAAGCAATCCTGATAAAAGAGAAGAATTCACGTCTCAAATCGATTACACTCAGCAAGACCGATTCCACCGAATCCTCAAGGATCAACGATAATTTCCCGTGTACAGCCTGGAACATCTCCGTTGCGGCTGCAGCGGAAAGAGGCTGCCAGCTCGCTAAGGTGCACACCAGTTTCGAGATGGCTGGAGAGGAGGCGGAACTGAAGCGCCTTGAAAATGAAAAATCCGAGGCTGAAGAAGAAGTCAAGTCTCTGCAACAGACCTTTGAGTCCCTAAAAAGGGAAGTTGGGAAGCTTGAACGCGAAGCCGCTAAGAAAGCGGATGAACTTCGGAGGTGGGGCGATCTGAAAGATCGGGCGGACAATCTTGATGCGCCCAGTGACGAAGCGGAAGACAGCGCCGCCACACCAGATGTCCTAAAATGGCAATTAAGCAAATTCCAAAAACAGGCGGCAGGGAATCTCAAAACCCTTTCAGACCGGTTTCATGACATCTGCATGGTACTCGCTCCCAACGCTTACAACGGCACTGTCAAGCTCGAGACGGACAGACTCGAACTCAGTTTGAACACGGGAGGGAAAGGAAACACTAAGGCCACCAAGGCGCTCAAAGTGATTGCCTTCGATCTTACCGCCATGGTGATGTCCATTCAGCGCCCGACTTGTTTCCCGGGTTTTTTAGTTCATGACGCACCACGTGTAGGTGAACTGTGCAGCAATCACTACAACAAGATCTTTAGATTTGTAAGAATGCTTGAAAGCCCAAAGAAGAACGACTCACTTTTCCAATACATCATTTGTACGACCACAGATCCGCCAAAAGAGCTCCAGGGAAGTGATTACGTATGCCTGAAGATGTTTGGCCCTTTGCCGCACGGCTACCTTTTCAAGACTGATCTTTGACGAACGGGCGCTTCTCTCAGTAGGAGTTGCTGAACGCAATATTCTATTCCATACCAGCAGTGTGCACTTGGGATGCGCCCCGCTGAGAGTGCGGGGAACCGAACCAGCGAAGGCGGTTTCGGACCCAACTAGATATGTGAATAAGGCGTGCCTTTTAAAACGTGCCGGAAGTGATCCCGCTCACAATTCATAAACTGTGAAAGAGAGTTGAAGGCTACTTGGAGTCGCATGGCCAACGCATAGCTATTCATTCAGGAGAGTGCTGTCGATTGGAATGCGCGAAGAGGTTACGGAGTGGGACCATATATATATTGATACGGGTCGGGGCCGACTAGACCGGCGTTGATCCTCTTAGCGGTTGAAAAGCGTCTGCACGTCGGGTCCGTGAGGTCTCGACCGTCCTCGGCGCCCCAAAAGCCGTGCTCCCATTCCGTCAAACAGCTTTCCCAATCGGACCTTTCGCAAGTTCCGGTGGTATGAACCGCAGATTTCTTGATTTCTGCCGATATTTGAGTGGCGGGGTTGTGCACAGCTATACCGGCGCTTTATCCAGGAACCGAGGGAACCATTGGGATACAAGGACAACAACCCACTTCTGTGGCAGTTGAAACAAACGGCAACCGAGGAGGAGCGAGGGCAAGCCGCGATACTATGCAAACGCAGTTGCTGTTGGAACAAACTTGCCATCTGGATATCGCACGGAGCTTGCTTGCTGCTGGGATACCGCCATTCACGGCTTCAGAGTCCGAAGCGATGGCGCCACTCAATGCGGAAATGTCTGCTTGCGGACGATCAGTGGAGCGAGCGGCGCAGCATACTCGGGCTGAACGCGTTGTCTCGGTTCCGTTCCGGACTCATCTTGATAGTGATTTACCTTTTTGCTCAACACCGACGACTGCAATTCCAAAACTCCGGGACGCCTGCCGTCGGAATCGATGGGGCGCCGTTCGAAGAGCTTGCGGGCAACCACCACAATCTCGATCATCACTTGCTCCACACTATTTGTTATTTCTGCGGCGTTGGGGAAGAAACTGGTGGGGCTTTCGATGGCTTGTGGGCTCGGCTTATGAGTCGCTTCATGAGTTGGTGGTTCAAGCCGGTAGAAGACATTCATCGCTATACAGTGATGTGTTGGATGCGGGTCGCCGACATGGCTGCGGGGATGGCCCCGCGGGATCCAAAAACACTGGATAAGACGTATGTTCAAACTGCGATGCCTGCATGGAAGCAGCTTTACGAGAGGTCCCTGTCTCACCTTCCCTTTTCCTGGCTGCCGAACTGGCATGCCGCAATCTTTCTATTTCTGGCAGTGATCGTCGCAGGGGCTTACCCCGTCATATCTCTAACGCGCTGGCTTCTGCGTTTTTTTCACTTCTGACGGGACGTGGTTCCCGGGCTGAGCGTTTGTGCGTAACCCTTCTAATGCGACGGACCCAGTATCATACGTGCTCTATTCCTATCAAATCCTTCGAAGAGACCCAGCATTGCGTTTTCGGAATCTTTCAAGTTGAATTTCTGCCTTACTAGAGATCGCAGGGGATCGCCGAGATCCCCCTGCGAATCTAGGGGGGCTCTCATGCTGTCGCCGGCAGATCGCGTGCTCGGTTCCATTGTCGAGCGGATTGAGGGGAGAAACCCGAACTTCAATCCTCTGCACCCCACGGAACTGTGGGACATCGGCGAAGTCGAAAAGCACGTAAAAATGAAGTCCTCTAATATTTATCGCCTTATTAAACTGGGCCAGTTTCCTGCGCCGATTCATTTGGGCGGTGCCAAGTGGATTGCGGCCGAGGTGGAGGAATACATCCAGCGCTGTAGGGACGAGCGTGACCGCGCGTCAGGCGGGAACCAGTTCGTCCCGCGCCCCTCGATCCTCTCCGGCAACCCGTCTGGCGCCCCGGATGGCGTACGGCGCGAGGACAAGCCCGGAACTACTCCCGGCCAGCCAGCCTCAACGGTCCGGATGTTGGGCCCGGAGCTGTGCGACGCTCTGCGAATGCTCAAAGCCGATATTCCGGAGCTGTACGTTGACCCCGCGGCTTGTAACGTTTTCCTGGCAGTGATAAAGGTCGACCTCCCTTCGGCGCCGCCGGCGACTAACCGTCCCAAAGGCAAAAAGCGCTAGCCAATCTCCGGGGCGCAAGTCCTCGTCGACGAGATCATCACCATAACCGCAACCACCGTCATCGGCATCTTCGGCTCCCCGCTCGCACCGCCATTACTCTCTCCTCAGTCCCCTTCCCCTTCTCCAGACAAAAACATGCTGATGGCGCAAGGCGAGCGAGCCATGGTTCGCCCCCGCCACCGCTATCAGAAAGGAGTTTTCCCTATGGACCATCTCATCGTTCCCATGAGTCAGCCGCCAGCAGATCTCGAAGCGCTCGTCGCAAAAACGCGCGCTCTGCTGGCCAACACCGTCTCAGCGGCTACGAAGCGTGGATACGCTGCTGATTTTTTCGGCGACTGGAAACCCTGGGCCGAACATCATCATGCGCCGGTCCTACCGGCCGAGCCCGAATGGATCTGCCTTTACCTGGCCGATCGCTCAGCGACGCTGAAAGCAGCCACCCTGGCCCGCCGGTTGAACGCCATTTCGTATTACCACCGGAAGGCCAATTGCCTTCTCTCGCCTACGCACCACCCACTGGTCCGCGAGACCTTCAAGGCCATTCGCCGCGAGATTGGCACCAGGCAGAAGATCAAGCAGGCGCTTCTGACCAAAGACGTCCGGAAGATCGTGGCTAGTTGTCCGGACAACCTGGCGGGCAAGCGGGACAAAGCCCTCTATCTCGTCTCCTTTGCCGGAATGCTGCGCCGCGAGGACTCCGCTTCGCTTCTGGTCGAAGGGCTCCATTTCACCCCCGAAGGCCTAGTCATGTCCCTTGATCACGGCAAGATGGACCAGGAGTCCCGGGGCCGGGAAGTCGCGATCGTGCCTGGCGTTGACCCGACGACTTGTCCAATTCAGGCACTTCGAGATTATCTTGACGCGGCGAAGATAAGCTCGGGTTTTGCATTTCGTGGTGTTGACCAGAAAGGACGCGTGTCGCCTTCCGGTTTGCATCGCGATTCGATCAACTACATCCTCAAGCGTGCCGCGGCGCGCGCCGGCATGAACGTCGCGGGCATCGCCGGCCACAGCCTGCGTTCCGGCGGGATTACGACCGCCGCGACGAATGGAGTTCCCGAGTACATCATTCGTCGGCAGTCTCACCACAACCCTGCATCGAGAAGCTTTCACCGCTACATTCGTATAGCCGAACGTTTCACCAAGAACGCGTCATCCGGGCTGGGCCTGTAACACCAGGCCCGCTCGACCCTCGACTGTCTCATTCTGAGCCACACCGCGAAGTGTCCCCTTATCAGTGTGGGCTGGATCACAGTTTCCAGGGAAAAATCACTTCCGTCCTCGTGCCTTCTTCCCTTCCCTGCTCTATTCCTCATTCACAACTTTTCATCTAGGGGAGAACCTTGTTTCACATACGACTGCGATCTGTTTCAAGGCGGCGTGGACGCTGCCAGGATGGCTCATCGTCGGCAGCCAACCAATTGGCGAATGACTCGGCATCCCGCCGGTTGCGGGCTGGTCGAATCCAGGCACAAATGGGCCGCTGAGAACTCGGCATCCCCGATCGATGCACGCGCTGTTTGCAGTGATGAGAAAAGCCCATATGGCACGAAGACATCCTACTGAAGCAAAACTGCCATGGAGTCCGGTCTCAAAATGCAACCATCCAAAGAGACAAGATTCCAATGGTGAAGACTGCAGTTCCCGTGATTGTGTCCGGGAGATTTGGTGAAATTGGCATGCCCGATCAATGGTTATTCAAAGAGTATTTTTGCCATCATGCCCTTGTCTTCGTGGCTGAGTAGATGACAGTGGAAGACCGACATGCCACGGATAATCGGATCAGTAAAGTCCATGATGAGATCCACCGTTCCATTTCCATACGGAACGTTGACAGTATCAAGCCACTCGGGTGAATCCAATCTGTCTCCGTTTTGCGCGTAGACCAGGAAGTGAACTTGATGAATATGAAACGGGTGAAGCTCATTGGTGGCGTTAACGATTCGCCAGTGTTGCATCGACCCGACCCGTACGCGCAGCATCGGAGCGTCGTGCATTGCGAACTTGTGCCCATTGATATAGAAACCGTTCTTGTCCTCTGTGAACTTGACGACAAAGTCGGGTTTAGTCGACTCAAGCTTCTGAATATCCTGTCGCGGTAATTCCTTATAGACTGCCGGCTCGACAGTCGCCTGAACCGAGTGCATCGGAGAAGCGGCTCTCGCGTGTCCCACATCCGCTATGACCATCGAGGGGTTTGCGTTGCCATCCGGTCCGGTGTCTACGCACCGCGTGCTTAGCGTGGTGCTTTCACCCGATGAAGGTCCTATTACGATCGCCTCGACCCGCCCGGCAGGCGGCACAAGGACATGATCAACTTTGTGTGTAGCACGATGCCGGTCGTGATAAGAAAGGGGCATTCCGTCCAATGCCACGATTTCCATCCGCTCGCCGCCGACTTGAAGGTCCGCGTAGCGATCAGGCGAGGCATTCACAATCCGCCAGAATTGGCGCTCACCTGGATCGATCGCGATCCAGGGCCGGATCAAACCGTTCGCGGTCAAAACTCGCGCTGGACCCGGGTCAGTCGCTGTTCCACATCGAGCAGACGGAATTTCTACCTGGCGAACGATCCGCTCTTTACTCTCCGTGTCAATGTCCTCGATGTTTTGATCTCGAAGGACGATCACACGCTCGCGCATGTTCCGAAGTTGCGGATAGTACCGGTCGATACCTTCGACCACGATCGCGCCGGACATGCCGTCCAGATCCTGCCGAGCACTCTCTCCGTGCGGATGAGTGTGATACCAGTACAAGCCAGGTGGAGCGTAATCCGGGATAACGACTGTGTAATCCAGGCTCTCTCCCGGCATGGACATCATGGTGAGTACATCGTCCTGTGGACTGTTGGGGGACACGTGCAGACCGTGAAAGTGAAGGTTGCTCATATTCATGCAGGGGCCTGTTGCGCACTCCTCGTTTGACTTCTTCGGCAGATTATTTACGTAATGCAACTTGATCACGCCCCCTGGAGACACTCGAATCAGCGGCGGCACCGTTTTGCCGTTATACGAAAATGCGTTATGTCCGGCTGCCGAATCGTAAATGGCCGTAAGCGTCAAGGGACCTTGCACTTCTGGAAGATCCGCAAGAGGCTGCTGTTGCGTAAATGCGGGATTCGCAAGGGCGGCAACACTCATCATCAGAACGGCAATTCTCATACCTTGTTCCTGAATATGCTTTTTGGGGGGTGGGAATCTGTAGCAAAGCGCTCGCCATCCGCCGTCCCAGGATGTTGACTGCCGCAAACTCATCGGACAGATCAGCGTTCGCTGTCCATTGACAGCGACACTTCTCCGTTGCTTTTTGTTTGCAAATGTTGTGCTGGCACCGGACTGCAAATTCTCCCCTAAAATGGCGACCTACGATGTTGCAGCGCCGGTTAGGGGGCTTTCGCGAATTCGACTCGGTTCAAAAAAACGAAGACCGCGGCAAGACGTGCAAATCAAAACCTCTTTCATGCAAAGGGGAAGCGCTGATGGCCAACACTACCGTGCTTTGCGGAGATAGATGCGACAAAAGACCGCAGGTTGCGGAAATTCTTGCGGAAATTTACGTATGGAACATGGCCTATAGTGATCGCCGCCTAGCTATGGCTGGATACGCTCAATCAGAAAGAGGGGCTGCCAATCGGCAATCAAGTTTGCAGCCGATCAGCGGACGAGATGCTGATACCGTTCCGCAGGGCTTCTGACGTCCGGCGGTTGCGAGCAATTGATCCCACTCAAATCTGGATGCTAGTCACGTGAAATGATCCTGATCTGATCCGATAAAGAGCCGCCAAGTATTGTATGCCGTCAACGAGTGCATGCAAGTTGTCATCGCTGATCGCAAGGATGCGCCACCCAAGGATGTCATCCATCAGACGTCAGGCTTGCTCTTAAGGAGTCTTGAGTGCTCATGACTCACCTGGAGTTTGTTCAGCCTCGAGGCGAATGGCGTGAGCGAAAATTCTGCTGGTTGGCTTGAGGACCGCCAAAGGCGCGCACCTGAACTTCGTTGGGCCAGGACGGCCGGTCGTGAACGGCAGCATCAATAGCTTCAACGGCAGATTGCGCAAGAACTGCCTGAACGTCGAGATGATCTTTACTATGGCCGACAGGGCATGACCCAAATCCCAACATTTCGCGATGTCAATCAGGAAGCAAGTGTTGAACTGTCGACATCGCAATACTGACATCTTTTCGACAAGGGCTGGTGAAGGTTTCTGAGTCGAACTTTTAGAATCAGGCATTTCAGTTTTCGTGGACTTGGTGACCCATTTGGCATTCGCGATGCAATGAAGTAGCTGGCTACTGCCATGAGGTCATTTATGAATACAAGCGGAACGAGCGACTTATTCTTTTTCGAACCGAACTGCATGTCTAGAGGGAATCAATTGATTGGATTTCCCCGAGCGCCGCGATCAGACGGAGCATCAGCAACGCTTTGGGGAAAACTTCGCAACATCTATCAGCGCGACCGCTGGAGCCAATTCAGGAAGGGAGCCTACGCCATCCTCATAGTTCTTGCAGCCCTGGGGGCGCCACTATCGTTCGCACAAAACCTCAACTGGGAAGGCCAAACCGGGGCGCTCTTGACGCCTTTCGCCTATACCAGCCCTTCCTCCTCGCACGGGATAGGACTGCCCGCCGCCAGCTTCCACTATCTAAACGGTGGCGACGTACTTGGGGACTTCTACGAAGCCTCGGCCACAGTTGGATTTATGAAAAGGTTCGAGGTGGGTTATACAGGAGCCATGAGCTCGAAGGGTGAGACACCGGGACTCAGCCCGCTGTTCGGAGGGGAATTCAACATCTATCACGGCAAGGCCAATCTTCTTCCGGAGAATGGCTGGAATTGCCACTATGTTCCGGCTATCTCGGTGGGATTTGTGGGCCGCACTCAGGTCCGCAGGGTGGGCGGAGTCCTCGACAGCAAAGAAACGAACAACGAGGAGGGGTACATTGTCGCCACCAAGACGATTACTTCCGCTTACACCCTGCCGATCCTTGTGAATGTCGGATTCAAGGTCACGAACGCGTCCATACTTGGTATAGCAGGCAATGCCCCGGCCTGGCAGGGACTGGTGTTCGGCTCGGCGGGAGTGGTTGTTCGAGGTCCACTGCAGAGCAAGGTCGTCTTCGGATCGGAGGTCTTGCAAGAGCCGCACCATGTGGAAGGCCTCCCAGGTGCTGTGATCCCGAGCACCCTGACTTACTTTGCACGGGTAATTCCGCGCCCGGAAACACCTTTGAATGTGGATTTCGGCGTGGCCCAGGTGGCTAATAGAATTATGCCTGGCGTTGAACTGAAGGCCCGGTTGCAGTTCGCAACTGGAATCTCGTACCGCTTTTAGCTAACCCTTCTTAAAAACCACGAGTCGATAGATCGAGAGGAGATTCCATGAATTTGACCTCGCCGCATTTTTGGTCAGGTCTATGCTTGAAATCATTGCCGAGACTATTCTTTTACATACTCGCAGCATCCGATAGACCCTTGACTCGTATGGAATCTTACGAAGTCTCTCGAAAAGGAATTTCCACCTTCACCTTGGTTCCGTGCCCTGGTTCGCTATCGAACTCAAATGTCCCTCCAAGTTGTAACACGCGTTCTCGCATATTGATCACGCCAAGGCCTCCCGATTTTCCGGCCGGGTCCGGAACGCAACCAACCCCGTTGTCGAATACCGTCAGGCATACGAAACCGTCGGTCCGGGTAAGCCGAACTTTTACTTGTTTGGCTGCTGAATGTTTTGCCGCGTTGCCGAGCGCCTCCTGCGCAATGCGGTAGAGACACAGCGCGGCTCCAGGCGACAGATCCTCCATACTCTCGGCCGTCTCACATGTCACTGGGAGGCCACGTACCTTGCTGAACTCTTCGCAATACGCCGATAGAGCTGCGGGCAGGCCTGACTCTTGCAATAGAGCGGGATGAAGTTCATGCGACAAATGTCGAATGTCCGCCCCGATCTTGATTAATTCTTGCTGCAAACCACCGACCGTTGTCTTGGTGTCGGAATCGGCTGCAACGCGGTTTCTCACCTTCCCGAGCCTGAGAGTGATGGAGGTGATCTGCTGGAGAACGCTGTCGTGCAGCTCTCCGGAGATTCGCATCCGCTCCGCCTCCTGCGCTTTGATCAACTGTTCGTTCAGCGCGCGAATCTCGATCTGGTGCTGCTCTAAGACGCGCTGGCGCCGCTTCAAAACGTGGACGCGAAAACGGTGGGATGCCGTGATAACGGATATGAGAATTACTGCATAAGCTGCAAGGAACCACCACCTACTCCACCATGGGGGAAGGACCCGAATGCGAATGCTGGCGCCAGGTTCGTTCCATTCGCCACGGTCAGTGCGGCCTTGCACCTGAAAAACATAGTCTCCGGCTGGCAGGGTCGTGTACGTCACCGAACGGTGACCGCTATCAGTGTAATTCCAGTCCTGTTCAAGGTCCTGAAGTCGGTATCGATAGCGGTTCAACTCCGGGCTCGCATAGCTAAGTGCGGCAAACTCGAATGTGAAAATGCTTTGACCGTGCGACAAGGTCATGGAATGAGTGAACGAGATCGCCTGCTTGAGCGGCGATCGGCCCCCGATGGCCACAGTTTTCCCGAATAGCTGAAACCCTGTGATAGCCAGCGGTGGCGAGTATGGACGATCAGCAGCAATCAGTTGGTCTGGAAAGAAGGCGATCACTCCTGCATAGGAGTTGAAGAACATCTCTCCGCTCGAACTCTTGTAAGCGCCGGCGTAGTTGTAGAATTCGTTGCCTAGCAAGCCGTCTGAGGTGTAATAGTTCTTAAAGGCTCTGGCGCGTGGATCGAACCGCGACAGCCCGTTCCCGGTGCTCAACCACAGGTCTCCATGCCCGTCCTCCAAAACGCTGCTTACGCTGTCGTTTGCTAGGCCGTCCTTTTCACCATAGCTGGTGAAGCTGTGGGTCGCCGGGTTAAATCGATCCAAACCATTATCAGTGCCGACCCAAATGGTTCCCGCGTGATCAATGCAAATCGAATTCTCCCTGTTGCTGCTTAAGCTACCAGGTTGATTGCCGTTGCGGTAGATCGTGAATTGGCCAGTGGTCGGATCAAGGCGGTAGAGACCACGATCCCATGTCCCTAGCCACATTGCTCCGGTTCGGTCTTCCACTATTTCTTTGTATCGAGTCAAAGGATCCCCCGGTACCCGGTACACCTTGAACTGGCTGGTTTTTGCGTTGAGCTCATCAATGCCGTCGGCTGTCGACGCCCAAAGCACCCCTTTGCTATCAATCGTCAGGCCATAGACAGTGTCGTCGCTGAGACTATGAGGATCGGCTGGATTGTGACGGTAAATCTTGAATTGCCCCGTGCTCCTATCCAATCGATCCAGCCCGCCATTCAAAGTCCCGAACCAAAGATAACCTTCGCGATCCTCAATAATCGAAAGCACCCATGTGCTGGAAGGGTTTCCGGAGCCGCCGGTCTTTCGGTAAAACGTATATTGCCCGGACTTCCCATCTATCCTGGTCAATACGGCCATGCTGCCGATCCACAGTGCTCCCTGGCTGTCCTCATAAACAGCCGATGTGTAATTCGAATCCAGGCTGTTGGGATTTCCTGGCTCGTGCCTGTAGCGGATGAATGGCAATGGCCTGCTGGAAAAGCGATTCACTCCGCCCCCGTTAGTACCAACCCAGATGTTGCCCTCAAGATCTTCGCAAAGCGAGACGACCTGATCTGAGCTCAGGCTCTGGGGATTACTCTGGTCGTTGCGGTATTGAAAGGCGTGCTTTCGATCGCGGTCGAGTTTGAGGATACCCTGGTTCGCCGTGCCGATCCATAAATTGCCATTCTGGTCTTCGAGAAGTGCGCGGATGCCTTTGAGGGGTGAACGGTCCACGCCCGAGCCTGCAAGAGAATACCAAACGACCTGATTTGTCCGCGGATCGAGTGCCGCCAGACCATCTGCGGAACCGATCCATACTTTCCCGGAATGGTCTTCGAGCAACGCAGTCACCGGCTGGATGAATGTTGAAGCCAGGATGGGAAAACTCCGGACCACTTTTCCTGTAGCGCGATCAAAGATAGCTACCTCATCGCGGGTAGCGACCCAAAATGTCCCGCTCCTCGTCTCCAATGTTGCTGCTATGTAATCGCTGCTCAAGCTGGAGGGATCACCAGGACGGGACTGATAGTGAATCGACTTTCCGGTAGTGGGATCGATCTTGTACAGCCCTTCGGATGTAGCCAGCCATATCGCTCCCTGATGATCTTCTAGTCCATACCAGTGCATCATGTCTGACCCAGTAAAACTGGCCGGATAATGGGTAAAGGTTTCGGTGGAAGGGTCATAGCGATCCAGAAACTGATCCGATCCAACCCAGAGCTTGCCCGACTTATCTTCAAAGATAGTGTGGATCACGCTGCCCATCAGGCTGCGGGGATCGTTGGGATCGTGACGGAATTCGCGAAAACCGTAGCCATCGTACCGCTCTAAGCCGCTATTAGTGCCAAACCACAAGAATCCCTGGCGATCCTGAACGATCGACTGCACTATGCCGTGGGTGGGTCCTTGTCCGAAGGAGATACGGGTGAAGTCGAGATCGTTGGCGTCAACGATCGGCAAGCGGATCACCGTCGAACGGTAGGCTGGGCGGCCCTCGCAAAAACCCGGTGATCTGTCCGCGAGGATCAGCGCGAGGACAAGGAGCGCGGCAGACGCTGCTCGCCACTTGCAAACGACTTTCCACAATTCGCGCATCATCCCCATCCCAATCATTCCTGAGAAAAAGACAACAATCCTTACTGTCTTAGTTCCAGGTAAGAGGGCAACGGCGGTACCACGCCTTCTATCCGGCACCACATATCGGAGCCATTCAATTTGCGCGCCCAAGGGGAACCGGATCTGTTGCTCCGCCAGACTCCCTTTGCTAAAAATTCATTTCCATGGGAAAGTCTCGCAACATTTCGACGGTCCGCGTCTATTTGATAACGGTGCCGGCCCTTCCAGTCGAAGCTCAGACATTTCATAGCGCAATTCTGTGACACTTTCTCCGTACGACTTGCCAAGTTCAGGTACCACGGCCCTGTTACGGCCAGAATGCGCGCGAGCGAATCAGTAGTTCCGCCTTGGTGAATTCGCCGGACGCACAGAGCACATACGAATAAGCTCTTTGGCTTTTGTTTCGCCCCGAAGCATGGACACATGCCGCGGGCTTGATGGCGCCGGACTCAATGAGTTCAAGACGTTTGGGCAGAGCTACCAATGCAGACGCAACGCAAATTGGATCTGTCGGGCGTTCGTTACCACCGACGTGATGGTTCCAGCAGCGGCGGAGCCGATGCTGGCATTCGGTAACCCGAAATTGGTCCGGTTCGTGAGGTTAAAATACTCGGATCGAAACTGTAAACCAATCTGCTCACCGAGGCGGAAGTCCTTGTCCGCGGCCGCGTCCCAGGTGAACAGGCCCGGCCCGATAAGAATATTGCGGCCTGCGTTCCCGAAGGTGTAGGGCGGCGGGTTTGCGAAGCAAGAGATGTCAAACCATTTCTCAATGCTTTGCCGATCTGCGGGAAGATTGCCATTGCAATTGCGGTCAGGGCGGGTAAAGCTCCCTGTGTTGGCTGTCGGCGTCGCCAAAGACACCGAAAACGGGGCCCCCGATTGCGCGGTCACAATGCTCGCTATCTGCCATCCGCTGGCAATGAAATCCGTGACTTTATTCGAACTGCTCATGAATTTGCGCCCACTGCCAAACGGAAGCTCATAAACAGTGCTTAAGATGAAGCGTTGGCCATAGTCGAAGCTGGAAAGCCCGTAATCGGCACGGATGTTCCGGGGATTCTGGATATTGATGCGGGGATCGCCCGTGGAAGAATTCCCTCCCCCGCCTTCGTCCAAGCTCTTACTCCAGGTATAGGCGGCAAGAACACCCAAACCCCTGCCGTAGCGTTTTTCCGCCGAAAGCTGAAGCGCATCGTAGTTGGAAAGGCCGCGTGGCTCCCAGGATGAAATTGCGGAATAGTCAGGGAGTGGTTGTCGAGGTGCAACTGGACCTGGTCCAGGGAAAGCGACGTTCTCATTAATGTTGATATTCAGATGATTTCCATGGCTACCGACGTAAGCAGCGCGAATGGCCAGCGAGGGGACCACCTCTTGTTCGATCGTAAGGTGCCACTGCTGGACATTCGGTGTGAGGTTGGAGATTGGCTGATAAACGGCATTCGGCAGGTTATCAGCACTGGGCCTCTGCGGGATGCCCATCGAGGTGCTCAGACAGGGTGTAGTTGAACTGCAAGAAACGGTGAACTGCGCGGCGAACGGGAAGTTGATAAATAGGCGCGTCGATCCGCCGATGCCCTGTTCGTTGAAATAGAAAAGCCCGTACGCCGCCCGAATTACGGTCTTCTTGCTTACCAGGTAGGCGAACCCGATGCGCGGACTAAAATCGTGCTTCTGCAGATTCAGAATTCCAGATGAGACGCCGTCTTGCCCGCCGATAAGCAAAGTTCCTGATGGGAACAACAAGTCCGAGAGCCGGTTTTCCCGCTCCGACACCGGTGTAAACAGGTCGTAGCGAAGCCCCAGGTTGACGGTGAACCGGCTGGTCGCATGCCACTGATCCTGGATAAAAGCTCCGTACTCGTAATCGTGTACGTAAGGCGCTCCTTGCGGGAAGGCGGATTTGCTTGCACTCACTGGCAAACCCAGCAGGAAATCCGCGAATCCTGCACCAGTGCCGGTCGGGTTTGCGGGATTATTGGTATAGGTTCCGGTAAAGCTCAGTGCGCCGGAGGAACTGCCTAGTTGAAAAAAACCAAATCGGTCGTCGATGGTGCTTAAGCCGACCCGCAGCAGATGCGCGCCGTGGGTGTAGAAGACGGTATCGCCAAGTTCGTACGTATTCTGCGGGACAACTTCCGGCAGGTTGGCCGAGCTATAACTGGACTCGCCGGAAACTGTGAGACTCGCCATGGCCCCGGCATTGGGGCCGGTGTTGGCGCCCTGCAGGCCGAGTTGGCTTGCAATATCCAGGCCCTCGTCGAGCGAAGTTACCCGCAGCGCAAAGCGGGTGTATCCAAGCGCGAATTGGTTGAGGAGGTTCCCAGCAAAACGATGCACTTCCTGCAACGTCGCCTGCTGGCTGGGAGCATGGTTCAACTTGAGGGAGCCGGAGGTGGAACTTGCTTGAGCGAAAGCTAACGGGTTAATCTCGCCGTTCATTACAACTGGTGTGGCCGGGTAGGTGATGTCTGCCCTTCCGTACGTATAACGTGCGAAGGCGCTATCCAGGTCGGAAAACCGGTGATCCACCCGAACATCGAACTCGTCTTCTCCCTGTACGAGAAGTGGATTGATGCGCAGATTATTCGCAGCACCGGGGAGATTCGGAAGCGGAATAATCGCAAGCAGATTCTTCGCTATCGGGTCAATGCGGGAAGATGAAATCTGGTTACCGGCAAACGCCGTTCGCGTGTTGCTGGCGGGATCGAAACTGTTCGGATCATAGATAACCGCCGGATAGGCGCTAAAATCTCCCGCCCGCATAGCGGCCGTCGGCTCGGAGAGGATTGAGGTAGCGGCCGTGTGGATGCGAAGCCCTTGATAGTCGCCGAAAAAGAATGTTCTGTTTCTGCGGATGGGACCGCCGACGGAAACCCCGAACTGGTTCTGCTGAAGCTGCGGTTTAGCTGCGTCAAAGAACTGCCGTGCATCCAGAGCATCGTTCCGCAGAAATTCGAATGCCGATCCATGCAGCACGTTGGAGCCTGACCGGGTGACGACGTTGACGACTCCGCCTCCAGATGCAAATTGCGCATCGTAGTTCCCCAGTTGAACCTGGAATTCCTGAATGTCTTCGAGGTTTGGAAATACTTTGATGGTGCCGACCGACTGATCCCGATCATCGATTCCGTCGATCATGAAGGTGTTGAAGCTGCCGCGACCGCCGTCCGCGATGATTTCGGCCCCGGCGCGTTGCGTCTCGTTGCCATTCCCTTGAGTGCGAATACCGCCTACCGGGCCGGGATTTGTTCCCGGTAGAAGCAAGGCAAGTTGAGAGAAATTCCGCCCGTTAAGCGGGAGTTGTTCCGCGGCGTGAAGTGGAATAACGTTGCCAATCTCGCCTGACTCGGTGTTCAGCAGTGGCGTTGCACCGGTGACCGTCACCTGCTGCGTCACATCCCCGACCTTCAATGTGAAATCCTGCCGAATGCTCTGGCCGATCTGGAGAACGAGATCCCGGCGAATGGCACCCGCAAATCTAGGGGCCGTGACTTTCACCGAATAAAGACCCGGGTTGAGCAGCGGAACGGTGTAATAGCCGTCGCTCGCGACATTTACGGCCACGAAGACGCCGGTGTCCTGTTCGATGACCTCGATTTGCGCGTTAAGAACTGCCGCACCGCTGCCGTCTCGCACTTGTCCCGCAATCGTTCCCGTGGCGTTCACCTGAGCCGAGAGCGACGGCACCATAAGAATTGAAAGGACGAAGCAAGCCGCTCGAAAGGGATTCATTTGCTCCTCCGGTTCATGACAATCGATGCCAGGGCATCGTCGCGCCCGCGGAAATTCGAATGAAATGCCCGGAACCCCCGAGGAAATCGGCATTGTAACTAACTCTTTGCGCCGATAAAGAATGCCGAGCCTCACAGTGACGCCGGTGATCCAGGCCGCTCGGACTCTATCTGACTTTCGGCTGATGCGACGCGGCGCAGTGGCCGTTCGATTCCAAGCCTCTTCAGCCGATGAATCAGGGTTGTCCGATTTAGGCCCAGTTTGACAGCTGCCCCCTTTGGGCCTCCGATTCTCCAGCCACTCACTTGCAGCGCATGGAGAATCAGCGCACGTTCTGAATTACGAAGTGTCATTGGCTCGAGAGGTTCCGGAACTGCTGACGAAATCCCAATTGAAGGGGTCGGTGCGACGAGCGAAATGGATGCGGACAGCGGGTTTGAAAGTACACCATCTTGCGCCAGAATCACGGCGCGCTCTACGATGTTTTGTAGTTCGCGAATGTTGCCAGGCCAAGGGTAAGACAAAAAGGCCATCATGGTTTCCGGGGGAATGTGGCGAATTTCCCTTCTCATGCGGCGGCTGAAAATCTCGACGAAGTGCTGCACCAGAGCTGGAATATCTTCCAAGCGCTCGCGGAGAGCCGGCAAAGCTATTGGAAAGACGTTCAGACGGTAATAGAGATCACAGCGGAATTCGTTTCGCGCCGACATTTCAAGCAGATTTCGATTCGTGGCAGCGACAAGACGCACGTCCACCTTATGGGTGCGCCCGCTGCCCAGACGCTCAAACTCCTGCTCCTGGAGCACCCGAAGCAACTTCGGCTGTAGCGTCTGCGGAATGTCCCCTATTTCGTCAAGGAATAACGTGCCGCCATGGGCCATTTCGAACCGTCCGATCTTCTGAGAAATCGCTCCGGTGAAGGCCCCCTTTTCGTGGCCGAACAACTCGCTTTCCAGAAGATCATGAGGAATAGCCGCGCAATTCAGCTTGATGAGCGCGCGCCCGCATCGCGGGCTTGCATTGTGAATGGCGCGGGCGATTAGCTCCTTGCCAGTGCCAGTTTCACCCTGAATCAGAACAGTGGAGTCTGTGGCCGCAACGAGTTCGACTTGCTCAAGCACGGATTCAAGTGCAGGACTACTTCCGATGATCTGTTCAAACGCACGCTCGGCTTGTTCTCTTTCAATGTGCGTACTTGCTTCGGAAGTATTCACAGAAGTCCCCGCAATCTTCCCGCTCGGCTTGCCCGTTTTCTTTATCAGCTGATCATTTATCGAGTGCGGCGTGGACCCTGCGCATTAGAACCTGATCATCGAACGGCTTCATCAGAAATTCAACTGCGCCTTCCCTCATCGCCTGGATCCGCACTTTAGTATCCCCATGGGCAGTGATAAAGATGATCGGCGTTTTGTATCCATCCGCCTTGAGTTTCGCCTGCAGGTCAAGACCTGACATTCCAGGCATACGGATATCGGTGATCAGACAAGCTGCTCTCCCTTGCAGACCGGACTCGAGGAAGCCTTCCGCAGACCCAAAGCACTTCGCCTTCAGTCCATCAGCTTCAATTAGATCCTGCAGCGCGCTTTGGACTGACTCGTCGTCATCCACTATCACAATGAGCATTGGGTCCCGGCCTTCCTTCATGACAGAAACCATAGGACACTGATCCCTCAGACCACAATCACACCTTCGGACAGTTTTATAAGACTTTTGACAATCCTCCGGCTGGAGAATTGATGGGAGGCTGCAGGCGAATAAGCCTGCTGGACAGAAGCGGTTAGCCGGCCACCTTAAGCTTGTCTGCCATCCTCACGAGCTCCGGCAGAGATTCGGCCTGCATTTTTTGCATCACCCGCCCCCGGTGGATTTTAACTGTGGTCTCACTGGCCGCGAGTTTCGCCGCGATCTGTTTGTTGAGCATCCCGGAAACCACCAGGGTCATCACTTCGCGCTCTCGTTCGCTAAGGCTGGCATAACGCTCTCGCAATTCAGCTGCTAATCTTTCCCTTTCGCGGAATTGGCGGTCGCGGTCGAGTGCGCGCTGGATTACATCGAGCAAGTCCTGGTCCCTGAAGGGCTTTGTAAGGAACTCGATGGCGCCAGACTTCATCGCTTGTACGGTCATCGGAATATCCGCGTGGCCAGTAATAAAAATGATCGGAATTCTGATTCCAGCCCTTCGCAATTCGTGCTGAAGATCTAATCCGCTGATGCCGGGAAGTCTAACGTCCAGCACCAGGCAACTGGGACCGTCTGGCCGGTCGCTTGACAAGAATTCCTGCGCGCTGGCGAATGATGAGGCGAAAAGGCCTACCGACTCCACCAGCTCTGCAATTGATTCGCGCACACCGGAATCATCGTCGATGATGAAAACTTTGGTCGCAACTCCACTGCTCATTTGCGCACCTCGAAAGGCACAGTGAAATAAAATGTTGCGCCGCACTGTGCATTTGCCTCGGCCCACAATCGGCCACCATGGGCTTCAACGATCGAACGACTTATGGCGAGCCCCATGCCGGTGCCTCGAGGCTTGGTCGTATAGAAAGCATTGAAGATCACGTCCGCTCTTTCAAGAGGGAGGCCTACTCCAGTATCGCTCACGGAGATCAACACGAACCCATTCTCCGAACTTAGCGACCGAATGGTAAGTTCGCCGGCCCGCTTCTCCATGGCCTCGATGCCATTCAGCATGAGGTTCATCAGCACCTGTTGCATTTGTACACGATCTGCCATGATTCGCGGCAACCCGGGGGAAAGTTCCGTGCGGAGTGATACGGAGTGACGGACTCCGTCGCCCCGCAAAAGTATAAGCATTTCACCGACAACCTCATTCATATCGACGAGTTCAGGTTGCGGCGGGGCGCCTTTCTGGGAAAATATCCGTAGACGTTGAATGATCTCGGCGGCGCGGTTTCCGTCTTTCTCAATTCTCATCACGGCCGCGCGAGCTCGGTTCAGGTCCGGCGGATTATGTTCCAGCCAGCGCAGGCAGGCACCGGCGCTTGTAATGGCAGCAGCAATGGGTTGGTTTATCTCGTGTGCAAGAGAACCGGCTAATTCACCGAGCATGGTTACTCGATTCATGTGAGCAAGTTCCGCCTCTAACAGGCGCAACCTCTCACGTTCTTCCTCAGCCCGTTTTCGTTCGGTGACATCGATATGGGTTCCGACCACTTCAATCCCTGCTCCGCTCGCACTTATCACCGGATGGCCGACCGCATGGATCTGTCTCATAGTCCCATCGGGCAGCACGATTCTGAACTCTTGGGTAAAGTCTCTTCTTGCGCCCACTTCCTCTTGAGCGAATTTCGTCGCTTTGTCGCGGTCCTCGGGATGTATTCGTTGCACCACTCGGTCGACGCCAGGAGCACCTTTCTTCGGATCAAACCCCCAGATCTTAAAATTCTCCTCCGACCAGTAGAGTGCCAGTCCACCAGGTTGATATGCCCAACTGCCCGTGTGTGTCAGCCTTTGTGCTTCCGCCAGATAAGCTTCGCTGCGGCTCAGCGCTTGCTCAGCGCGCTTGCGGTCCTCGATATCGGTGCGCGTACCGTACCACCGAAGAACGCGTCCCGACTCGTCCCGCAGCGGATTGTCTCGAATCAGGAACCAGCGATACTGCCCATCCATTCCCCTGATTCGTGCCTCAAGCTCAAAGGGGGCAGCCTCCAAAAGTGCGTTCGCACGAAGTGCTTCCAGCTTCTCCAGATCCTTGGGATGAAATACTCCGTCTAATGCCTCTTTAGACTGCGCTTCTTCAAGAGTGAGGCCGGAGTATTCCCTCTCTTGTCGATTGGCAAATAGTGGGCTCCAATCCGAGTTGAAAACGGAGACTTGCTGTGGAATCACATCGATCAGTTGGCGAAGCTCCGCCTCACTCTGCTGAATCTTCTCCTCGGCCTGCTTTCTCTCCGTTATGTCGCGAATCGCGCTGGTAACGAGCAGGCCCTCCTCTGTCTCCAGCACGCTGAGGCTGATTTCCACTGGAAACTCACGTCCATCCTTATGCAAGCCGAATAGTTCCAGCCCGGACCCCATGGGTCGCGTACGAGGTTCGCTCATGAAAACTGTGCGGTGCCCGGGATGCTTGATGCGGAATCGCTCCGGCACCAACAATTCGATTGCCTTCCCCAACACCTCTTCTCGTTGATAGCCAAACAGCTTCTCCAATTGCGCATTGGCCAAAACAATTTCACCTTCACGGTTCACGACGGCTACCGCATCGGGAGCCGACTCCAGGAGGCCGCGGAATTTCCGCTCGGCTTGCATGAACTGTGTCACATCTGCCACCGTGCCGACGTATTCGACCAACTCGCCGTCTTTATCAAGGCGCGGATGCCAAACAACGTGCAGATGCTTGACACTGCCATCGCCCGTCATCAGCCTGAAATCTTGAGAAAACTCCTTCTTCTCGCGAAAGCCTTGCGTAAGGATTTCACCAACCCTGTCGCGATCGTCGGGATGAACAAGCGCCATCGCCTCGTCCGGACCGGGGACATCGAGTTGGGGATCCAATCCAAAGATTCGGAACAATTCCTCAGACCAGTAAAGCGTTCTCCGGCTCCGGGGGTCGCAAGCCCAACTGCCAAAGTGGCTCAACCTCTGCGCCTCTGTCAGATAATCTTCGCTGCGCTCTAACTTTTGCTCCGTCAACTTACGCTCAATGGCAACACCCGCCAAGTTGGTTATCTGACCGACAATTTCCTGATCTCGAAGGCTCGGCCGTCGTGGTTCGCGATAATACATGGCGAAAGTCGCGATCACTTTGCCGCGCGAAGAGAAAATCGGCGTGGACCAGCAGGCGCGCAACGAATGGGTCAACGCCGCATCGCGAAAATTCTCCCACAGCGGGTCAGTAGCAATATCTTCCACGATGATCGGTTTGCCGCAATATGCGGCCGTACCGCACGAACCCGCGCACGGTCCAATCGAGCCCCCCTCAATCAAATCCGTGTAGTCCTTGGGAAGGTTGGGCGTGCTACCGAGCTTCAATTGATTTGCTTCCACCAACAAAATCGAGGTTAGAACGCCGCTGGCTTGCTCCTCCACCAGCCGGCAAAGGCTGTCAAGGACCTCTGATAGGGGCTCTCCTTTCGCGACGTGTTCGAGGACTCGCTTTTCGCCGGCAAGTTGAGCCTCTACCCGCTTGCGGTCTTCAATATCCGTTAGGACTCCATACCATCTCAGGATGCTCCCCACTTCATCACGCAGCGGCACTCTGCGAATCAAAAACCAGCGATATTCCCCGTCCGCCCTCCGCACGCGCACCTCTCGATCGGGCGACCGTCCGACCTTCAGATCGGCGATCCAATCGGCGACAAACTTGCCGCGATCGTTGGGATGAATCGCGGCTTGCCAATTCCATCCCGACATATCCTCGAGGGGCAGACCTACAAAGTCCAGCAAATGCTGATTGAAGAAGTCGACCGCTCCATCGGGCGAAGCGCTCCAGAGTTGCGCTGGAACTGTGTTAATAATCTCGCGAAGCTCCTTTTCACCGCGCCGCGCGGCATCTTCGGCGCGTTTCTGTTCCGTAAGGGGCTCCCCATCTGCCGACTTGACGAGGTCTGCAGACCCATGATGACCGCCTACGGTCTCGGCGAGTCGCCGGTTTCGCTCGAGAAGCGCCTGGCGCATCCGATCCGACAGAACGCTGGCAGTCACCCCGGCAAGAAGACAAGCGGCCAGGACCGTTCCAAACCGCGGATCACCCAAATGAAATTGTCCAGAGGGAGGTATCGACCAACTGAACCCAAGCGCAGCGAGAAGGGAGGAAAATACGGCATAGAAAACACCCCATCCTCTGGTAGAGATCAGCATTACAACGATCAGAAGGCTGAGCGCCGCGGCTATTAGTCGATCGGATACGGGCAAAAGCGTCATCACGGCGCTCACCGTGACAACCCCGACGACGCACAAGGCAATTGGGAGCACCGCCGTTAGTGTCCGCGCCATGGGCATAGGACTCCTGAACAGAGTGAATGCATGCACGTTGCCATTCCGCTTTCTCAAAGAGTTACAACGAGAGTCGCTATTCGGAACGGAGTTGGCATTTAGAGGATATTAGACTGTTTCGAGAAAAAGCGGTAGGTTCTTACGGCTCACACAGCGGAGACGATCATCGTCAATATCGTGTCGTGCGCCTTGTCTACTCCGGCGTTCGGCCGATTGCGACGATCACTTCGTCGTTCGCCTGGATGTAATCCAGTTGTGACTGCAACAATAGGGTCCGGGCCTCGAGCTCCTGGGCGGTTCCAATCTCAGCCTGCGAACTGAGAGCCTCTCCCCGAGCCAGTTTTTCATGCAAAACTCGATTGGATTCGATGCGTAGCGCCAGCAGTTCTTCAGATACGCTCTGCATTTGCTGGGTCCTTTCCAGCTTGTTGTAAGCAGTCTGGACCGCCACTTCGACCTCATCGGTAAGCCGGGATAGATTTTCCTTCGACTGGGAAAGTTGCGCCTCGCGCTCGCGGAGGAGCGCGCGCTTGCGCCCCGAGTCGAATAGGTCGTAGCCGAAGTGAACGCCAAAGCTGCCAAAATTATGAGCTAGAAAGGGAACGTTGTTTTGGTAACTGTAACGAGCAAAGGCGTCCACATCCGGCACATAAAGGTCGGTCTTGGCCAAGCGAACCGCGGCTGTCGCTTTCTCCACTTCGGTGCGCGCTTCGATGATTTCGGGATGGGATGCGAGTGCCTCAGCAACACATGTGTCGCGATCGCAGGCTGGCTGCGCTTTCTCAGTGTTGGGATCGAGATCTAGCGCGGTTGCGAGTGGCAGCCCGATAGTATCGTTCAATTGTAGCTTGAGGTCTGACAGTTCTAAGTCGGTGGTGAGCTGTTCCTGCTTTGCCTGCAGGAGTTGCGCCTGGCTTTCAATCCGAGTTTCTTCCATGGCACTGCCGAATTTCACCTGCTGGACGCGCTCGTTATCGAGGTCTTGCAGCGCCTCGATTCTGGCTTCTGTGGCGGTGCGGTGGGTCTGGGCGATCAGGATCTTGTAATAAAGCTCATGAACCTTTAGAGCAATATCGTTCTTCGCCTGTTGCGCCGCTTGTTCCGAGGCTTTCAAATCCGCTCGCGCCATGTCATTTTCCGACCGGATTTTCAATAGTGTGGTCAACGGTTGAGTTAGCTGGGTGCCACTTGTCGTCAGGTCACGTCCACCCTGGTTGATCGTCTCCGTAACTGGCGGAACAGAGCTACCTGCGACCGTCCCGAGAGTACCAGGGTAAATCTGTATCAGCTGAGTGTCAGTCAGGTGCACAAAGCTGCTGTCATTTCGAATGGTGGGGAAATACTCGCTTTTCGCCCTATCCTTCACATGCTGATTCGCTTCGACGGCGTATTCGGAAATGTGGATGCTATGGTTGTGATGCAGCGCCATTTGCACAGCCTCTTGCAAGGTAACGAGGCGAGGGTGAGTCGTATTACCTTGCTCTCCAGCAAAAGCGATCGTCGATGAGAGGAGCAAGATGATCAGTGACAGTCTCGATCTCCATTTCATGAGTTTGTTTCCTTAATCCGCTGCACTTTGCTGAGTTCGCCGTAGTGTAGCGGCAACTTGCGCATCAGCGCGGTCAAAAGAAGGCCAACGAGACAAGCCCATGCGACTAAATGGAACCCGTCGATGAGGCTCAATGCGTATGCCTGAAGACGAAGCCGGCCCACCATCAATTCGGCCGCTCGTGCGCCAGCAGCAGCCATTCCGGATGACTTGGCGTAAACACCCGTAGCCAATGCATGAAGATTTCCTTCCGCAATCCAGCTTCCCCGGGTCACGTGCAAACCCAGAAGGTTCGAGTGCAGTTTCTCGCGGTCTGCGAGAAAGTGACCCATGTAAACGGCTCCCATGGTTCCACCGAATAGTCGAATCGTATGAAAGAACGCAGAGAATGTCAGAATCCACTGCGGTTTTGCCAACCCCCCTGAGAAGATTCCCTGCAGGACAATGCATCCCACAAGGCCGATGAACGCAACTTCTTGCCCGATGCCCGTTAGCAATTCGGTGCGATAGTAATTCGCTGCTGACCAGGCGGTTGTGTACTCAGCGTTCAAACAGACCGCTAGGGCCGTGCAAGTAAAGCCCGCAGCCATAATCAGACGTGGATCCACATTGCGAAGCAACAGGAGTCCCGCGATGAATGCAATCAGCAAAAGGGGATCGGCGCTCCCGATCAAAGCCGGTCCGATCTGGTTGGCTTCGAAGCCGTGAATGGCCAGGGACTCAGGAATCAGGATGATGGTTCCGGTAAGAGTAAACCGAAACCAAAACAAAAGTAAGCCCAGCAATACGGTGTTCCGTTGCCACAGATAGGGGAGAGCTACCAGCGGGTTGGGACCACGGAGCCGCCGTACGAGTGCGCACATTAAGAGAAACGAGCCGGACCAGAACAGTGCATTGAATACCCCGGAACGCCACCAGTCGAGCCTCTGTCCCTGCTGCATGGCGATAAAAAGCATGGCCAGCCCGGCGCTCAGGTATAGGAACCCAACAAAGCTTGGCGCAGGGCTTCCCTTCTTGCGGGGAGGTCCTGCCGGTATCCCGAAATAGATACAGACCATCATCACTGGCGCAATTATGGCCGAATTCCAGAACATCCAGTGCCAGGAAAGATGATCGCGGTACCAACCGTAGAGTGACGGCACTATATTGACAGCCCCATCTACGAACGTTGCATACAGCGCGATGGTGAACGGCAGATACCGCAACGGAATATTGCGGAGAGCGAAAGTTAGCGTGAGGGGATAAAAGGTGCCCGATGTAAGTCCGGCGACGATCAATGCCGCAATCAGCAGACTAAAACTATGGATAAGCGGCAGGAAGGCGCAGGTTACGGTGAATATCCCAGCCGCACAAAGAAGGATCCGCCGTGGCCCGAATAGACCTCCCAGGTAGACGCTGAACGGCCCGATGAACATGAGGGCAGCGTTAAAGGCGCTGTCGAGCCATGCACCTTCGTCAAAGCCGACGCCAACATGGCCTCTAAGATCTGCAAGCCCCAGCGAAAGCATGCGCCCAGTGAGTGTCACCAGCCCGGCGCCCGTTACCACGCCAAGAATCCCCAGTAGCGGCCTGGTCGAGACCTCGGCCGGCATGGCAGTCGCGGTTGCGCGTGCGATCTGCATTGGGGTTGGTCGGATTGCGACTGTTGTGCTCGCCATGTTGTGCCTGCCTATCGTCTGGTGCGAACGGTGGCGGTCACCGAAAGGCCCGGGCGCAACTTGCCGGCCAATTCAGGATCGTCGAGTGCAATCTTGACCGGAATTCGCTGCACAACCTTGGTGTAGTTGCCGGTCGCGTTATCAGGCGGCAACAGTGCAAACTGCGAACCACTAGCCGGGGCGATCTCGATGACTTTGCCGCGAATGATTTGTCCAGGAAACTCGTCAATCCGAATCTCGGCCGCATCCCCAACCTTTACATTTGTGAGCTGCGTCTCTTTGTAATTTGCCTGCACCCAACGGGTGCGCTCCACAAACGGAATGACCTCCGTTCCCGGAGACACCAACTGACCGGCGTGAACTTGCCGTTCGCCTACGCTTCCGTCGTCTGGCGCCGATATCGTGGTATATCCAAGGTTTATTTGCGCCACGACAAGATTTGCCTCTTTGGCGCGAAGGTCGGCAGCGAGTTGCGCATCTTGAGAGGCGAGCACAATCTTTTGACGCCGTTCCGCCTCGACTGCCATTTCACTGCTGCGCAGCATCGCCTGCGCCTGGGCTAAATCGGCATCACGGCTGGCAGCCTGAGCGGCCAACTGCTCTTCATCGGCAACCGCCTGCTCCAGAGTCTGTTGCGTCGTCGAGTGAGTCTGATAGAGGCCCTCCTGGCGCTTTCGTTCGGCGCGGGCTCGCTCCAACTCGGCTTCTACAGCTTCCTTGCCGGCCTGTGCCGCCGTAATCTGCGCTTTTGCCTGATCGATTCCAGCAAGAGCCCTTTGGATACGCGCGTCCTGCAACTGTCGCTCGCGAATGTTGTCTTCGATCGCCGCTTGCGCAGCTTCTACTGCCGCACTCGCCTGGGCCACTTGCGCTTGATAATCGCTGTCCTCCAACTGGACCAGGACGTCTCCCTTATGCACTATTTGATAATCCGAAACATCAACACTTCGAACAATGCCGGCGACTTTTGTACTGAGCGGTGTCAGATCGCCGCGAACATAGGCATCGTCGGTGACTTGCTCGACGTGGGCACCCTCCCAGGAATTCCAGTTCCTCGTAACGGTAATCAGGACGGCCAGAGCGAGCAGCACCACGAGAAGAGGCGTGACGTATTTCTGCCAGCGGGACTCAGGGTGTGATGCTGGGCTCTCCTCCTTGCCAGGCGGCTGCGGCCTCGGCGCTGAAGTTGGGGCCTCGACTTGAACGGTGGACGCGGACATTCATTACGCTCCTTCTTCTGCGAGAGTTATTGCGGAGGCAGAGTTTTCTATTTCGGGCTCCCCGGAAACCCAAATTCGGGCCCTGAAGTTCGCATGCTGGCCCTTGCTCTGCCCTATTTTTGTTTTCAATGCATTTGGGGATTCTGTGGGCTTCGTCAGAGCGGACCGACCTAAATGCCACTTTGCAGCTGTGACTCCACATCTCCTTCCTTGCAGTTCAGGCGCAAACGAGCTCCAAAGGTGTGTCCGATCATGGATGAGCGATACAAACCGATTCTTCCTTCGTCGGAGCCAAAACGTGACCTACAAAATCGCGTGGCACGGGCGCCTGGTTGGGCACACGTACCACGCGCCGTTACCGCGGCTGCTAAAAGCGTAGGCTGATGCCAACTGCAACCTGCGCGAGATGCATAGCGGTGAGCCTTAACCAACCAAGAACCCACCGCTGCAAGTAGCGTTGCGCGAATGCAGTCATTGACAGCAAACCTCCAGATGGTGCGACTTCCGGTGTGGCTCGTTCGCTTTGAGCTTGTGGATCGACAACCGTTATTCTCGTTTGTCGATTCATCTCGATCCCGGATGCGTCGAGCGTTGCAATCTCATTAGTTGAGAGGCAATCGGTATGCCAAACGCGAATTGGCGCTAGTTCAAGGCTCGGTCGACCATTTGGTCAGAATTTCGACGGAAAGTGTGAAACCAATGACACTCTTGTCTAAGTCAACGTCACACAGGTGTTCTCTGCGAGGGTGAGGCCATGATGCGGCGCAGATCACCATTAATGGAACAGGAACGAAGGAGGAGAGCGAAAATGCAAAAACCATCGACAAAGCTGCCAGAAACGGTGCGCGAAGTACTGTGAAAGGCACCAATCGCGCGACAGACAAAGCGGCTCAAGATGCGGCCTGCGTCGCAAAGAAGATGGCACGGGAGAAACAGTGCCTACCAGGGCACGCGTTGGTGAGAAGTCCGGGAATGCGATTGAAAAGGCCGTCACAGTTACAGGCAAAAGCGTGAGAATGCTCGGCGGGGTCGTCCAAGGTCAGAGCTATTCCAGACTTCAGGATGGCCCAGGCCATCACGGGTTCACATCTACTTTTTCGCCGGTAGTCAACCGGCTTTCCTACCGGGCACACCGAACTCTTGGTACTTGCCGGCGAACTCTTCTTCAAGAGCAGCCCATTGGGGAAGACCGAGGATGCCCTCATACTCTTCGAACGTGACCGACTCTTCCCGAGCCATCGGACAGCCTGCCTTTAGATCCGCGACCGCCCTCTGGATCGCGCGGGTCACACGGAAGATGATTGTCGATGGATACAGCAGCATCGTGTAGCCAAGCGCGTGAAGCTCCTTCGGATCCATCCAGGGCGTTCTGCCACCTCCTTCGAGGATGCTCGTCGCCAGCGGGACCCCTCGCAGCGTCCGCCCCACCTTCCGCAATTGCTCCTCTGTCTCCAGTGCCTCGATGTAAACTCCATCGGCGCCGGCATTCAGGTAGAGTTCTGCACGGCGCAGAGCCTCATCGAGACCGAGCGGCGCAACTGCATCCGTCCGCGCCATGATGAATGTTTCGGGGTTGTGGCGCGCCGCCGCCGCCGCGCGAATTTTCCCGACATGAACCTCCGGCGGCACGACCTTCTTCCCGAGCATGTGGCCGCAGCGCTTCGGTGGCTGCTGGTCCTCCAAGAAGATCGCCGATGCGCCCATCGCTTCATAGCCCTGCACGACTCGAGTCACGTTCTTCGCGTCACCGTAGGCGTCGTCGGCATCGACAAGCACTGGCAGCGAGGATGCCGCGATCGTGTCGCGCATCACCGCGCTGTTTTCCCCAAACTGAGCTAGATCGATATCCGGGTAGGCGAAGCGCGAACCGACGAGCGCGAAGCCACCTATCTGGTATGCGGGATAGCCGGCGAGTTCGATCAAGCGGGCAGTCAACGCGTCGTGCGCTACGGGGAGGAGCAGCGGCGCGCACTTGTCGAGCGTCTCCCGCCATGTTTTGCCTGCCCGTTTTTGCGTATCGATGAAACCATTCATCGTTACACCCTCTTTCTATTCCAATCTGAACAATGGCCGAATCAGCTTTGCCCAATAGTGCTTTAACCTCCACGAGATGCCCTGGCGCAGTCCTTCGAAGAAGTCAGCAAGGTCGCGCTCGCACCCTATTTCAGGTAGATGGCCCGCGCGAGAATCTCTGCTCATATAACTTGTTGATGGTCTTTATGCCAAAGTATCCGGAACTTACACCGGTCGCGTCTGACTTGGCTGCTATCGGAATAAATCACCCAGCGACCTCACCATGTTTCTCCGTCAGGAGCCCGTAACGTGCTGCATATAAGCATTGCCTGCTCCCGAATCTTACTCGAGGAGCAGGCATCCAAGCGCTCTCAGTCACCGGACACGGGCTCTGGCTTTAGCGCATCGAGCGCGGCACGGACGCCATTGGCGTACTCGGGGTCGACCTGAGCGAAAAGCGCAAGCTGCCTCTCGATGATGTGCTCAGGGACTCCCTGCATGCCGTCGGCGTAGTTGGAGAAAAGCCGCTGCTTCTGCTCCGGGGAAAAGAGGCGGAAGAGAGCGCGGGGCTGCGAGAAGTCGTCGTTGCCGACGCGATGGTTGTATCGGTCCGCATCTCCGGAAATGCGCAGCGGCGGCTCGGCGATACTCTTGTCCTGAACAGGCCCCCCGAAACTGTTGGGTTCGTAATAGGCATCGGGGTTGCCGGAGTCGTTGCGGAAGAAGCGCATGGCTCCGTCTTTGTGGTAGTGGTGCACAGGGCATTTAGGCGCATTGACCGGAAGCGCCTCATAGTGCGTTCCCAGGCGGTAACGGTGTGCGTCTGCGTAAGAAAAGAGACGGGCCTGGAGCATCTTGTCGGGACTGAAACCAATTCCGGGCACAATGTTCGAAGGGCTGAAGGCTGCCTGCTCGATCTCCGTAAAGTAGTTGGCAGGGTTGCGGTTCAGCTCCACTTCTCCAACTTCGAAGAGCGGGTACTCGGAGTGCGGCCAGACCTTGGTGAGGTCGAAGGGGTTGTAGCTGGTCTTCTCGGCCTCCAACTCAGGCATGATCTGCACAAACAACTTCCACTTTGGGAAGTCTCCCTCTTCGATCGCCTGAAAGAGATCTTCCTGAGCGCTCTCGCGGGTTCTCCCGATCACCTTCGCTGCTTCAGCATTGGTGAAATGGCGGTGTCCCTGTTGGGTTTTGAGGTGGAACTTGACCCAGAAGCGCTCACAGTTCTTGTTCCAGAGGCTGTAGGTGTGCGAGCCGTAGCCGTTCATGAACCGGGGGCTCTGCGGAATGCCCCGGTCACTGAAGAGGGTGGTGATCTGGTGCAAGCTTTCCGGACTGAGAGACCAGAAGTCCCACATTGCCGTGTTGGAACGGAGATTTGTTACCGGATGGCGCTTTTGAGTGTGGATGAAGTCGGGAAACTTATAACCGTCACGAACGAAAAATACCGGAGTGTTGTTACCTACAAGGTCCCAGTTGCCTTCCTCGGTGTAGAACTTGACAGAAAAGCCACGCACATCGCGTTCGGCGTCGGCGGCGCCCAGTTCGCCCGCCACGGTGGAGAAGCGAATCAGCAGGTCAGTCTTCTTGCCGGGTTCGAAAACCTTGGCGCGGGAGTAAGGAGTGAGATCCCCCGTTATGGTAAGTGTGCCGAACGCACCGGATCCCTTGGCATGGACGACACGCTCAGGAATCCGTTCGCGGTTCTGGTGCGCCAGCTTCTCGACGAGCTGATAGTCCTGCACAAGTACAGGGCCGCGGGGACCGGCAGTCAGGCTGTTTTGGTTATCGGCTATCGGCGCTCCGGCAGTCGTGGTCAGATGTTCATTCATGATCGGGGATCCTCCTTGTTTTGCAACTCAAAGTTTGGTGACGAAGCAGTCTGGCCATTGACGCTTGTCATTCGGCTGGCTTCGAGCCCTAAACTTCAACTCACGGCGCGAGTTTCAAGAACCCAGAAACGGTCGCGAAGAGTTCTCTTCAATATCTTGCCGGATCCGCTCTTCGGTAACTCGGAGTCCATAAACTCGATCCTGCGCGGGACTTTGTAGCCAGCAAGACTGTGTCGACAATGTGAGATCAGGTCGTCCGTGTTGAGCGTGACGCCTGGCTGCGTCACAACGCAGGCCATCACCAGTTCCCCCCACTTCGGATCGGGTATTCCGAATACGGCGGCTTCGCGTACCGCCGGATGCGTATATATGACCGCTTCCACTTCGCCGGAGTAGACATTCTCTCCACCGGTCACAATCATGTCTTTCAGGCGGTCAAGAATATAGCAATACCCGGCTGAATCCTGACAGCCAATATCGCCGGTGCGAAACCACCCGTTTCGAAAGGCCAGTGAGGTTTCGTCAGGATTATGCCAGTACCCCCGCATGACATTGTCCCCGCGAACAACGAGCTCACCTGGCTTTCCAGCTTCCACTGGAATCCCTGATTCGTCGGTAACCAGCAGATCGATACCGGGACAAGCCCGGCCACACGACGAAAGCCGGTCGGGGGTATGCTCGTGGTCCTGCAGGCCAGTGAGGAGCCCGGTCTCGCTGAGTCCGTAAACCTGAACCAGTCTCACCTGCGGCAGAAGTTCTCTCGTACGCTCAATTAGTTCGGGTGCGATCGGAGATCCACCGTAGGCGAGGACCGCGAGGCTGCTCAAGTCGTACTTCTGTGCATCCCCGAACTGCGTCAGCATGTTGATCATGGTCGGAACCAAGATAGTGTGGCTCACTCGCTCGCGCTGGACGGTCTCGCAGAAGCTCTGCGGACTGAACTTAGGAAGTGTGACCTGCGACGCGCCAAATGCGGGCGCGGAGAAAATTGCGGGAAAGTCAGCGATGTGAAAAATGGGCGCGGCATGGAGAAAGACACCGCCCTCGGTGTATCGCATCCAGTAATTCAAGTGATTGATATTGGCCAGGATGTTAGCGTGAGTGACGATCACGCCCTTGGGACGGCCGGTTGTGCCGCTTGTATAGATTAAGGCGAGAATCGCTTCCGGGTCATAAACAACATCGGGAGGAGCGCCGTCTCTATACTCCAACGGTTCCAGGTCGAGCACACGCTGCCAGGGCACTGGCACCGATGGAGTAGGCATGGAAGAGTGTCGCACGAGCCCATGCGGAGTCGCATCCGCGAGCACCCGATCGACTTCCGCCGGAGAAAGGCGAGTGTTGAGCGGTACCGCTACGACTCCGAGCCAGCTGCACGCATATACTAACTCGATATACTCAGGGCTGTTCGGCAGATGGATCGCGAGTCGGTCCCCTGCACTGAACCCATGCGCGCTGAGAGCTGCTGCAATGCCCTTGACACGATGTTCCAGGTCAGAGAAAGATAAGCGAGCGCCCGATGGCGCGAGTGCTGCCTGCGCCGAAAAGTACCGGGAGGCCCGGCCAAGTGAATGTACATAAATCATCGTGTGCTCTCAAGCATGTTCGTATTCGAGCTATATCGTGCTCCTTGCACCACGGCGAGCCTATTTCGCAGCGCCCACCATTGCCTCTTGAGCTACCGCCTCGCCCTTTGTGCGCGTGGCAAGCAGCTCCAGCAACATGGTGTCGCGCTCGCGCTCAAGCTCTTGAATAGAACGGGCACCTGCTTCTTTCTTCGCCCCTTCGATAATCGTTTGTTTGACCTCGGGACTGAATTCTGTGATTGTTCCGAGATCTTTCCACCAAGTCGACAATGGGCCGGAGAGGTGCTCCATAAAGTGCTCAATGCCGCCTTGGCCGCCGCCAAGGTGAAACAGAAGACTAGGCCCCATGACTCCCCAACGCAACCCTGGCCCCCAGCAGACCGCCGCATCCGAGTCTGCAACATCGAGCACGCCTTGCTCGATGAGATACACGATTTCGCGGTAGAGTGCGGCTTGCAGGCGATTCGCGACGTGGCCGACAACCTCCTTGCGGACATGAATCGGTTTTTTACCGATCGATGTATAGAAAGAGATCGCTCGCTCGACGGTTTGGGGTGAAGTTTTCGCGCCGGCAACAACCTCGACCAGAGGAACGACGTGAGGCGGATTGAAAGGGTGACCTATCACGCAACGTTCAGGGTGCTTGCACGCAGACTGCATGACACTCATAGTCAGCCCGGATGAACTCGATGCAATGATTGAATCTTGTGGAGTCGCATCGTCCATATCTGCGAATAGTTTTATCTTGAACTCCTTGCGTTCGGGACCGTTCTCCTGGACCAAGTCGGCCTCACACAGCGCCTTCTTCATATCAGGAGTGAACTGCAGGTTCTCGCGCGATGCGTTGGGCGAGAGCCCGAGTGTCGTCAGATCCTTCCAGGCGCCGTCAATGTACTGGCGCAGGTTTGTTTCCGCGTTCGGTGCCGGGTCCGTCGCGATGACGTTCAAACCACGCGCCAGGTACAAGGCCGCCCAGCTTGCGCCAATTACGCCGGTACCCACGATCGCTACATTCCGAATCTGCTTTGCCATTTCATCTTCTCCATTCTTGTTTATGCAACGTTGGCTGGCTTGATAGATGCCTCTTCCGCAACCTTCACCGGTTGTAGCCCGTGATGATTCACGATGAGTCGGGAACCTCTCTGATCAGAAAAATAGGTCCAGACCCATTGCAGGAAGACACTCAATCGGAGGCTCGACGTCGCCAGAAACTGTAGGTGTATAAAGGCCCAGGCAAGCCACGCTCCGAAACCACTTACTCCTATCTTGTGACTTTCCAGTACGGCAAAGCCCTTCCCCACTACAGCCATGTTTCCCTTATCGAAATAAGAGAAAGGCTTCGGAGGCAGTCCGGCGGTCTCACGGCGATGAATGACCTTTGCGGCGTGACGTCCTTGCTGCATCGCAACCTGGGCAACTCCTGGCAGCGGTTTGCCCTTTTCTTCAAACGATGCAGTATCCCCGATTACAAAAATCTCCGGATAGCCTGGCACTGTAAGGTCACTTTGAATGCGTACTCGACCTGCACGATCGGTTTCGGTTTTCAGCCATTTGCCCGCAGGGGAAGGAGCAACGCCGGCGGTCCAGATTACGGTCCTGCTCGCGATCCGCGTGCCGCCTACGACGACACCCTCGTCGTCGATCTGCTCCACGCTGTGTCCGAGCAGAACCTCGACACCGAGGTTCTCGAGGCGTTGTTTTGCAGCTTGGGAGAGGGGCTCCGAAAACGGAGTCAGAACCCTAGGGGCCATGTCAATGAGCACGATTCGTGCGGAAGCAGGATCAATCCGGCGAAAGTTCGCCTTCAACGTGGTATGGACGAGCACACCGAGAGCACCGGCCAACTCCACACCCGTGGGACCAGCGCCGACCATCACAAATGTCAACAATTCACGGCGCCGGTCCAGATCCTCTTCTGCCTCGGCCAATTCAAATGCCTGCAGGATTTTGTTTCGCGTGGCCACAGCATCCGCGAGGCTTTTCATGCCTGGCGCAAATTTCTCAAACTCGTTATGGCCGAAGTAGCTGTGAGTAGCTCCCGTGGCAAGGATGAGGTAGTCATACGGGACGGGAACTTCGCTGCGGTCAGCGTTAGTTACAAAGACACACTTTTGCTTTTTGTCGACACCCGTTACCTCGCCCATGATTGTCACAGCGTTTTTCTGATTTCGAAGAATCCCGCGAATGGGCGTTCCGATTTGACCAGGCATGAGCGCCGCTGTAGCCACCTGGTATAGCAGTGGCTGAAACAAGTGGTGGTTGGTGCGGTCGATCAAAATCACCCTCACAGGCGTGTTCCTGAGCGCCTTCGCGGCAGCCAATCCTCCGAAGCCGCCGCCAACGATGATGACTCGTGGTTGAACCATTTGTTCCTCAATTCGTTTCAGTCTGCCGCAACTGAACGTTGCTCCACCCGCGGGATCGTGCCGCTGACTCGAAAGCCGTCGATCTCACTAATAGAGAAGCCAAGTTCCTGCAGCACTTCGTCGTTGTGTTCACCAAGATCGGGTGCTCGTCGCGCCGGTACTTTTGCAACGCCATGCACCTTGATCGGACTGCTTACCGTGTGTTTCAAGTTCTCACCCGCGCCTTCGAGAGGCACGATGATGTCATTTGCGAGCAACTGCGGGTCATTGATGGCTTCCGACGGATGGCGTACAAATCCGTAAGTGACTTTCTCCTGGTCCAGGATCTCGCGCCAGTACGCCAGTGGCTGGGACGCAAACGCGTGGTCGAGTAATTCCGTCAATTGAGAAGCGTTGGCTACGCGCGCCTTCTCGTCGGCAAACCGGATGTCCGAAACGAAATCCGGAAGGCCGGCTGCCTTGGCAAGCGCTGGCCAATCTTTCGCCTGCACAACAATAAGAAACCAGTGATCGTCCGAAGTGCGGTAGACATTGATAATCGGGTTAGGCGGATTCAGTCGGTCATGGAGCGGGAAGAACTTGGCACCGCAGAGGGCGGCCTGGATGTACATCGAACAGGACCATGCTCCTTCTGCAACCAGGGAGGTGGTGACGTGCGAGCCTTTTCCAGTTCGTTCGCGCCGGTAAAGAGCAGTTACGATGGCCGCGTACAGCCCTACGGCAGTTGCATGATCTCCACTGCCCGATGGGGGAAGCGTTGGCGGAGCGCCGGCATCGCGCGTCAGTGCGAGCAAACCACTGCGAGCCCAGTAGGCTGTAATGTCGAATCCCGGAAGGCTTGCATCAGGACCTTCATCACCGTAGCCCGACAGGTCAGCGTAGATCAGCCTTGGATTCCAGGGCGCGAGGTCTTCGTAGGTAAGTTTGAGACGCTTCCGCACGGGGGGGGGAAAGTTCACGATCAGCACGTCTGCCCATTGAACGAGCCGTTCAAGAACTTCCTTCGCGTCTGGTGATTTCAGATCGAGCGCCAGTCCGCGCTTGTTGCGATTGTCGAGATGCCAACAGTAGTTATCATTGGCAGCGGGTTGAGGCGGCATCTTATAGACAAGCCGGTAGGTGTCGCCAATTCCGGGCGGCTCAACTTTGATAACCTCCGCGCCGAAGTCAGATATGATCGTCGCCGCACCGGGACCCGCGATGAAGCTGGCCAGGTCTACCACTTTCAAACCGGAAAAAATGTTGTCGGTCGCCATAACACATCCTCGAATGAAGAGTTGATTTTGCTACTGCCCGCGGAACTGAGGCGACCGCTTCGCCAGGAAAGCGGATGTGCCTTCCTTCTTGTCTTCTGATCCGCCACAGATCCCGAATAGCGCCGCCTCGATCAGCAGACCTTCTGAAACGCTCGCATCCAGCCCTCTGTTCACAGCCTGAATCGAGAACTTCACGCCGAGCGGCGCGTTCGAGTTGATCTGATTGAGGATCGCTTCGGCTCGCGAGATTAAATTGGCAGCTGGAACCACCTCGTTGACCAGTCCGATTCGATAGGCCTCTTGAACATCGATTGTTTCGCCCGTCAGAATGATTTGCAGGGCCCTGCCCTTGCCAATCAATCGCGGAAGGCGCTGCGTTCCGCCGGCGCCGGGCATGATTCCAACTTTGACCTCAGGTTGGCCAAACTTGGCGGTTTCCGAAGCAATGCGGAAAGTACAAGCCATGGCAAGCTCACAGCCACCACCGAGGGCAAAGCCATTCACGGCAGCGATGACCGGTTTGCCAAGGTTTTCGATGAGTTCCGTTACCGCCTGCGCATGCCGCGTTGCTTCCTCTGCTTGCGAGCCGGTGTAATTGGCCATTTCTGCGATGTCGGCGCCCGCGGCAAACGCCCGGTCTCCGCTGCCGGTGAGAATCATGCCGCGAATACTCGAGTCGTCGCGGGCGTCTTCAAAAGCCTCTTTTAGTTCAGAGAAGACTGCCTGACTCAGGGCATTGAGCACCTTTGGCCGATTGAGCATTACGCTGGCAATCAGCCCCTTCTTTTCATAGAGGATGTTCTCAAATGACAATGCTGAAACAGGCGAACTCATGACTCTCTCCTTATTTGGTTGGATAGGTTCGTCCGCATTTATGCTTGGACGGGTAGCTCCGCGTACGCGATCCCCGTCAGGTTCCCCTGGGCAAAGAGCAGCGTCTTCTGATTCGAGCCGTCGAGATTCGCGCTGTAGACGGTACCTGCAAAGTCGGTGAAGAACATGCGCCCGCCTTTCAAATCCAAGGCCAAGCCAATGCCCTCCATCAGGTGGTCGAAAAGGATCTCCGGAACAATGGAGGTCCCGGGCGTCACATCGAGTGGCGCCCGATTCACGGTGTTGCCGCGCGGTGGATCGCCGCGATCGGTCCAGTACATCATTCGGTTGGCAATATCTAGGTCCAGGTCGATTGGTTCGGGCAGGTCCTTGTAAAGCACCTCGATGTCTTTACGGTTCGCGGGCGTCTGGCACCGCGGAAGTTCCAGATTTGCGCGTAAGATTTGGCCTTGACCGGCATTGTCACCGCCCTTCTGAGTCCAGTAGAACTTTCCGCCGGCGGCATCGACAGCTATACCTACACACCACTTGGTCGGATCCTTGCCAGGACGTGAGTCTCCCTGGCTCGTGTCCACAATCGTTTCGACTTGTGAGCCATCCAGATTGCAACGCATGACGCGCATGCCTTCGCGATCGCACCAGTAGAGTTTGCCGTTTGCCTTGTCGAGCTGGATCTGCTTGGGGGTGAATGTCCCGCCCTCGGGAACAATGGTTTTTATGTTGGCCCCGTCGAGATCGGAGCGCTCGATTGAACCATCGTCGGATTTCAGGCCTCCCATGTTGGTCCAATAGATGTAGCCTTCCTCGACATCCACCACGATGCCGTCGGGGAGTCTCCGGCCCTCATTGACTATGGTCTTCAGATTGGACCCGTCAGGATTTGCTGTCAGCACACGGCCGGCGCCAAGATCCAGGAAGAAGAGCCGGCCTGTGTCAGGCCTTGATGCAGATTCTCCAGGCCTTGGATTCAATGCAGTTGAGGACATTGATTACTCTCCATTCACGTTGCGACTCATTTTTGCGTTTTCTGTGCAATACAGCATCTGCAGCTTTGCCGCACGCGCCTATATGAATGCGCTCAAACCGGTGATGGCTTTGCCGACGATCAGGTTCTGCATCTGATAAGTGCCTTCGTAGGAGTAGAGCGCTTCGGCGTCGTTGAAGAAACGTGCCACGTTGTAATCGGCAACGATGCCGTTGCCACCCAGAACCTCGCGAGCCCACGCGACTGTCTCCCGACACTTGGCCGTGGTGAACGCTTTTGCGAGCGCCGCGTGAGCGTCTGTAAGCTTTCCTTCGGCGTGCAGTTGGGCCGTCCGAACGACCAGGCACTGCGATGCAGTAATATTGGCGAGCATCTTTGCGAGGAGATCCTGGACGAGTTGAAACGAGCCGATCGGCTTTCCAAACTGCAGACGCTCCTGGGCATATTTGAGAGCATTTTCATAGGCGCCCATTGCGCAGCCTACCGCCTCCCAGCCGACCAGGAATCGTGTCATTTTCAGTACCCTTGCGGTGTCGTGGAATGACTTGTCGGCCTGGAGGCGGTTTTCCTCGGGTACACGGCAGTTCTCAAGAGTGATCTGGCCGTTCTGGACCACTTTGAGAGCGGCCTTGTTCAAAATCTTTTCCACCGTAAAGCCAGGAGTGGTTTTGTTCTCGACGATGAAGCCCTTGACTTGACCGTCGGCGACGTCGCGTGCCCAAATGATCGAAAGGTCGCACCACGGCGCGTTGCCGATCCATCTCTTCTGGCCATTGATGATCCAGGTGTCGCCTTCTCGCTTCGCCGTCGTTGTCAGTCCGCCCGAGGCTCCCGAGCCAACGAGAGGTTCAGTGAGACCAAAGCAGCCAATCGTTTCCCAGCGCGCCATAGCAGGGAGCCATTTTTGCTTTTGCTCTTCGGATCCTCCGAGATAAATGGAGCCCATCGCCAGGCCATTGTGGACGCCAAAGAATGTCGCGATCGAAACATCGCAGCGGGCCATCTCCATGGCAATCAGGCCGAACAGAAGGGCGCTTCCGCCTCTGCAGCCGTATCCGTTCATGCCAGCACCGCCGATTTTGAGTTCCTTTATCGCCGGTAACAGTTCAAACGGAAATTCATCTGCGATCCAGTATTTGGTGATGATCGGCGCCACCTTCGTTTGCATAAAAGCGCGCACCTGTTTCAGCACCGCCAATTCGTCCGCCGGAAGCGTCTCGGCGAGTTCGTAAAAGTCGACATTGGGCGTGGGGAGCGGCTTCGACGGTTTCGGCATCGTGATGGGCTTTGGAACACTTGCCATGAACAGTCCTCCTGGAGATCAGCGGCTCATTTCACTCTGGCCGTGATGTTAAACAGCATTTGATTGGCCAAATTCGGGGGCTTCCTCAGCTTGATGGATAGAGTGTTGTGCTCCAGTTCTTGGCCAGACGAAATCTACTTGCGGAATACCCGCGCTATCTGTCTTTGCAATCGCTGTTCCAAAACAAACGGCAAAGCCGCGCTTGACCTCTCGCGGGCCAAATGTCCATACGTCACGCATAGTTGCCGACCCGTTTGCATGAATCTCACAACACTCGATTGTTCGAATTTCGACGAAAATGTGTCAGGATGTTGTCGTTGTTGACGTCCACTCTGTGCTCAGATGTTCGGCGTTGTCGCGCAACAACGCCAAGTGATGATGGAGACGGCCAATGGCGTTCCCTCGGCGCTTGTGAGCATCCTTTTCACTTTCTGCTCTTTTCGTAATAGACCGGCGACGAGGGTTTTCTCCCCTTTTCAGCAGTGGCACGCCACTTGCTCTTCTCTCGTATGAGCCCACCGAACCGGCGGCAACTGATCGAAAGAAGCAATCTTCCCTGAGGACACCCCGATTCGGACCAATCTTTCTAGAAAGATTGACTGGGGACACGCACTTCAGCTCGAAACTTGCACACAGTGAAGGAGCACTTGAAGACCATGTCTGAGGACGATCCGGGGGCGCACCGTTTTCGGATTGGCGTGAACTGCGATGCACCATTTCGGAATGATGGGGTCGCAGCCGATGAGCCGAGAGCGGGATGTGTGCACGTTTCGTCTTAAAGCAGATCGTAAGCAACACCAGTAACGCTCGCATCGCCCAACTCAAGGAGGTTCACGATGAACATCGATTATGTGTTTCTTTGCGGAGTCATGTGGTGCAAGTTCGCACAGGAAGACGCAGGCCAGGAACTCCTAAGAGCATCCGATTCCAAAGATCCAGATGTGAGATCGCTTGCGCTCGCGATATTGGCGAAGCGGCCCGCGCCGCTTTATGTGTCTGGCGTACAGCCCACAACAGCGTTCGACACTGCACTCGGCTAATGGCGATGCAGAGCTTCGACGCCCTTTCAGAACGCGAAACCTTGGCGCTGGCCATCTCTCTTGAAGAAGAAGACGAGCGGGTATACGCCGATTTTTCGGAAGGGCTCAAGCAGGACTTTCCCGCCTCGGCTTCGGTATTCGAAGCCATGCGCAGCGAAGAATCGGACCATCGGCGAAGACTGATTGAACTTTATCGGCAAAAGTTTGGCGAGCACATTCCCCTCATTCGTAGGCAGGATGTGAAGGGCTTTGTGCAGCGTAAGCCCGTCTGGTTAATGCGGCCACTGGGAGTCGAGTCACTCCGACGGGAGACCAGTGCTATCGAGGTCGAAACCCGGCGATTTTATGAAAAGGCAGCGATGCGAGCCCAGGATGCCAGCATCCGGCAGCTACTCGACGACCTGGCTCAAGAGGAACGCGCGCACGAAGATCGCGTACAGGAGCTGACCGAAGAGAAGCTGCATCCTGACGTCAAGGCAGACGAGGACAAAGCTCGCCGGCGACTCTTTGTTTTGCAGATTGTGCAACCGGGATTGGCGGGACTCATGGACGGCTCAGTTTCGACACTCGCGCCTGTGTTCGCCGCCGCTCTGGCAACCCGAAATTCCTGGGATGCGTTCCTTGTCGGATTGGCCTCATCGCTTGGCGCGGGCATCAGCATGGGATTTGCGGAGGCGCTTTCCGATGATGGCAGCCTTACCGGACGTGGCCATCCGTGGATCCGCGGACTCGTCTGCGGCGCGATGACTGCAATCGGTGGCATAGGACATACGCTGCCCTTCTTGATTCCCATCTTTCACCTTGCCATGGCGATCGCGTTGGTCGTCGTTCTCATCGAACTCTCAGTCATCACCTGGGTTCGACATCGCTACATGGACACACCAATCCTTTCGGCGGCGACCCAGGTCGCGCTGGGAGGCGCGTTAGTCTTCGGAGCCGGCGTGCTAATCGGCAACTTCTGACGCCGGCCAAGTGCAAACTCATGACCGTTAGTTATTTCATACAGGATTTGACAATTAGCGAAGGCTGTTCAGGTATCCGTTGTCATCTCGTAGCATAGGCCGAGCTTGCGGACCTTCTTTTGTCATAGTCACTGCGCAGTTGCGGTAGCTTGTCCTCTTTAAGGTCTCGATAGCTGTCGACTTTGCTCCCATTTCCGTCGGTCTTTACCCGATACTGTCTTGCTGGAGTTTGCCGCGGAACATCCGGTAAACAAATATAAAGTAACCGGTCGCGAGCACCATGCCCAATCCCCACCAGATAAATCCCACACGCAGTGCGTAGCTGCCGGTTGCAGCATTAAAAATCGTGATGTTGAATTGTGACCCATAGCTGGAAGGTAGCAGAGCCGGGTAGAGAGCAGCTGCGACTCCGGCAAGGGCAGTAACGATGTACGCGCAGGAGGCCAGAAACGCGGGTAGTTCCCTGCCACGGCGATTCCAGAGCCACGCAAGGTAAAGGGAAACAATGACGGCCGCTGGGATCACGAAGAGCACCGGATGGCGTAGATAGTTCGCGACAGTGGCGGGGCGCGCCAAGATGGTGAGCGGCACCCCGACAATGGTGAAGATTCCAAGGATCGATGCGGTTCGATTTGCCACCATCGAGGCGCGATCGCGGATCGCGCCATCTGTTTTTAGCGATATCCAAAGGGCTCCGTGCATCGTCAGTGCGATCACTGTGAAAACTCCGGTAAAGATGGTGTACCAGTCAAGGATTCCGGTATCGCCCCAGGGGAGTAGCGTCGTCCAGAGCGGTTCGAAGAACGACTGGTCGGCACCCATGGGAACGCCGCGGATCACATTGCCAAGCGCGGCTCCGAAGAAGAGGGCGAGCAGTCCGCTCGAGAGCGCAAAGAACCCATCAAATAGTCCGGCTGCAACCTCTCTGCTCAAGTGAGCCCGAAACTCAATGCCCATGCCGCGCAGTATCAGCAGCCAGAGCACGATGTGAAGGGGCAGATAGAATCCGCTGAAACTCACGGCATAGAGCGCCGGGAACGCAAAGTAGAGGGTTCCTCCGCCGGCAATCAGCCATACTTCGTTTCCATCCCATACGGGTCCGATACTGCGCAGGATCGCGCGTCGATCGGCATCGTTCCGCGAGACCAGCATGTGCAGAATGCCCGCGCCCAGATCGAAACCGTCAAGCACGGCGTAAGCAACGATCATCAGCGCGACGAGAATGAACCAAGTGATTTCCATGACGCTCCTCAGGCCACGGTGACTGCGGGGCTCGATTGAATTGATGTCACTTCCGTTGCAGCCGGGCCACGCCCAATCTCCCGCTCCATGATGAAGACGAACAGTATGCCTAGCGCGAGATAGAGGCCCATGTAACCGAGCAGGGTGAAGAGGCTGTTGGCCGCGTTAACATTCGCGGAGTATCCCTGAGTGGTGCGCAGAAGCCCGTACACGAGCCATGGCTGCCGCCCAACTTCCGCGGTCATCCAGCCGGCGGTATTGGCAATATAGGGATCTGGAAAGCAGAGCAGCAGGATCCACAACATCCATCGGGCGCGAAAGAGCATTCGCCTCCATAGCAGGAAGGTAGCCGCCCCCATGACGGCAATCATGATGGTGCCGAGACCGACCATGATGTGGTAGGCAAAGTAAAGTAGTGGAATGTTCGTCGACCACTGATCTTTGGGAAATGCGTTCAGTCCCCTCACCTCGGCGGTGGTGGTCCCGTAGACCAGGAAGCTGAGCACTTTATTCACCACAATGGGATTGTCGATGCGCTGGTGCTCTGCGTCTGGCTGTCCGATGATAACCATCGGAGCTCCAGTCTCGCTCTTAAAAAGCCCTTCCATCGCTGCGATGGTGACCGGCTGATGCGCCGCAAGATACTTGCCGTGCAGGTCTCCCGTCGGGAAGCCCTGCGCCATCGAGGAGAGGAAACCGGCAATAACGCCGACCTGCAGGAAAATGCGGCCATACTCGTCATTTCTGCGTTCGAGGAGATACATTGCACCTACCGCAGCCATAACAAAGGAACCAGTGGCCAGTGCGCCGCACATGTTGTGGGCGAATTGAATGAGCGCCCAGGGATTGGTCAGTAACCCCCAGAAACTTGTGACGGTAAAAGACCCATTCGGCAGGCGAGTATACGCGACCGGATGTTGCATCCAGGCATCTGTAACGATGATGAAGAATCCCGAAAGCCATGAGCCGAGGAAAACAAGAAATGCTGCGCACCAATGGCCCCATTTGCCGAGCTTTTTTTCTCCATAGAGGAAAAGGGCCAGGAAGGCCGATTCGAGGAAAAAAGAGAAGGTCCCTTCCATTGCCAGCGGTTGACCGATGACGCCTCCGGTCAATTGCGAGAAGCGCGACCAGTTGGTGCCGAATTCGAACTCCATCGGAATGCCGGTAACGACCCCGAAGGCAAAGTTGATGCCGAAGATTTTCGTCCAGAACCGCGCAGCCCGGTTGTAGCTCTCGTTGCCCGTCCGGATCGCCAAAGTCTTAAGGACAACGATCAGGGGCGCGAGCCCCATAGTGAGTTGCGGAAACAAATAGTGAAACGTGATCGTGAAGGCAAAGTGGATGCGGTGTAGAAAGAGTGCATCGTTCATGACCTCGGGTTCCTCCTCTCAAAGAGTGTCGCAACGCCGGAACTCGTCGCTGCAACACTATTCGGCATCCGCGTATCTGGGCGTATGTACGTCCGCATACATGGGGCCACATACTTGCACTTGCCCGTTGCCTTTCCAGGCTCTCGAGACTACAGTCCGTGTAAAACGTGCCCGAGCTTGTTTCGCTTCGCCGTCAGATATCGTAGGGTCGATGGTGAAGGAGGAATTTCAAGTGGCAGCCACTCGGTAACGGATAATCCATAACCTTCAATGGCAACCAGCTTGCGGGGATTATTGCTGAGGAGCCGCATAGAACGCACACCGATTTCACGCAGGATCTGCACTCCAACACCGTAATCTCGCTGATCCGGTTTGAAGCCAAGGAGTTCATTGGCCTCCACAGTGTCAAATCCTTCGTCCTGCAAACTATAGGCACGAATTTTATTGGCGAGACCGATGCCACGGCCCTCCTGGCTCAGGTAAAGCAGCACACCGCGCCCTTCAGCGGCAATCCGCCGCAGGGCTTTGTCGAGCTGCCCCCCGCAGTCGCAGCGGACCGAACGCAACACATCGCCAGTCAGGCACTGCGAATGGACGCGCACAAGCACGTCCTGCCCATCTCCGACATCGCCGCGAACAAGAGCAATATGGGTTTGCTTGTCAATCTGATTTTCGAATGCGTGCAGGTGGAACTCCCCGTATTCGGTCGGGAGCCTTGTCGATGCCACGCACTTGACAACCGAATCCGTTCGTAACCGATAGTTGATCAGATCGGCGATTGTGACCAGCAGGATGTTATGGCGAAGAGCAAACTCGCGGAGCTCGGGTACCCGCGCCATCGAGCCATCTTCGTTCATAATTTCGCAGATCACGCCAGCAGGAGAAAGACCAGCCAGCCGTGCCAGGTCGACTGCAGCTTCCGTTTGCCCGGCACGTGCCAATACTCCTGCGCTCCGGGCGCGCAGTGGGAAGACATGCCCAGGACGGATCAGGTCGGCAGGCTTGGTCTCTGGATCGATGGCCGTGAGCACGGTAGCCGCGCGATCCGCAGCTGAGATTCCGGTGGTCGTACGCTCCCTCGCCTCGATGCTGACGCAGAACGCCGTTTCGAATCGCGAACTGTTCTTCGATACCATGAGCGGAATGTCGAGTTCTTCGAGCCGCTCAGGTGTCATAGCCAGGCAAATCAATCCACGTCCGAATTTCGCCATGAAGTTGATTGCTTCGGGGGTGATCTTTTCCGCAGCCATGGTCAGATCACCTTCGTTTTCTCGATCTTCGTCGTCGGCAACGATTACCATCCTGCCCGCGCGTATCTCCGCAATTGCTTCCTCAATGTCCGCGAATTGATTCGAGCGGTCTAGAGCCGATTTTAGAGTTTCTCTCTTTTGAAGCATATGCATGCTCTCCCGAACACAATTAGAGGCACTTCTATCGCAACATGATTTTCGTGACGAACAAGAGCGGAAGATAAACGATCGAAGTTGCGAGCAGTCGGCGTGCAGCGCCCCTTGACCGCTGAAGCCCGAATTGCAAACCGAAGGAGAGGAACCCTAGTCCAAGCAGGAGTCCTGCCCAATAGAAGATCATCGCGTGGCGCAGCGGAGGTTGCGCCATGCTGATTGGAATGAGAGCAAGCAGGGGCAAAATGGTTTGCAGTATCACAGAGGAGACCCTTGCGTTTCCAATAGGCAACATCCGGTAGCCCGCGCGGTCGTAGTCCTCGCGATACATCCAGGCGATCGCCATAAAATGAGGAAATTGCCACAGGAAGAGGATGGAATAAAGTAGCCACGCCTCGACATTCAGTCTTCCCGACGCTGCCGCCCAGCCGATCAGTGGAGGCATCGCACCCGGAAACGCCCCGACGAGAACACACAAGGCTGTCTTTCTTTTGAGCGGAGTGTACAAGAACAGGTAGGAGAGCAGGGTGAGCAGCGCCAGTAAACTCGAAAGCAAATTAACGGCCAGCGCGAGATAAATACAACCGGCCGCCGACAACACCATCCCAAAGACAAGGACTGTGACCGCTTTAAGACGTCCGGCAGCGGCGGGCCGTCGAGCGGTCCTGCGCATTTGTGCATCGTACTTTCGCTCGACGTACTGGTTCAGTGTCGCTGTCCCACTTGCGACCATCAACGTCCCAAGAAGAGTATTGAATAATGAAAGGGCGGACAATCGTTGTCCCGCATTTGCGCAACCGAGATAAAACCCCGAAAGAGTCGTGATCAAAATCAGGAAATTGACCTCCGGTTTGGTCAGAGTCCAGAAGTCGGAGATGACCGCAGACGCCGCAAATCGACGGCCTTCCTCCGCAGACGCATCAAGTGCCTTAACAAGTGGATCTCTGGACATTTAGACAACCTCCAAATTGTCTCGAGTCGGCTGCGACGCTGCGCTGTGTTGGAAATTCGGTCTTATAACCGCACATTGGCGCGTGCTCTCGGGCAAGAGTAACCGTGCTGTGAAAAATGTCCCGGCGATCAAATAGACGACAGTGACCCAGGTCCACATCAAGGCACCGGCATATTCTTGGTCAGCGAGAGCAGAAAAGCCGAGCGAGTGGGGTGAGGAGAAGTACATCGGATACACCACGCGGCCGCAAAAGACAAGAAATCCAGACAGAACATCGCACGGCACGGTGGCGAGAAATAGATACAGGAGGATCGGCCACTCTGGCCGAGTCGAGTCTATCCGCCGTGGCTGGATGACCGGCCACCAGAAGAGAAGGCCGCTTGCAAGAAACGATATTTGCTCAATCTCGTGCCACATTGTCGAATGCATACCGAGCATGAATAAGGCCGGAACATGCCATCCAATCAATGTGGCAGAGGCCGCAAGCCAACAGACCGCGGGGTTCCCCAGAAACTCTCCCAGCTTCTTCACTGGCGCCGAGCGAAACAACCGGTTGACTGCCAGCTGCGCGGATTTCTGCGGCAGGCCGCGCATCAACGGCTTAACAGGTGCGCCTAGCCAGATCAAAGGAGATGCCACCGTCATCAAGAGCAAATGTTTAACCATGTGGATCGTGAGCAGATCGTGGTCACACGTGGCGATGGGCGAAGCCATTGCGAGCCAGGTGAAGAAAACTCCGAGAAGAAAACTGACGCCACGCCAGGCCTCATTCGTGTCCAGACCAAGTCTGCGAATGCAAACCCATCCACGCACGTAGACCAACGCCACGAGAACCAAGACGGCCGAAGCCCAGGAAGACACGAAAACGGCGTGGTGCATGTCTGACATCGATGATCATCCTATTTCTTAGCGCTAAGCTCTTTTTGGCCGTTTTCACCAAGTGCCATGTCACGAGACGCGTCACGCGCGGGAGCCTGCCCCGAAGGATGCAAGGTTTCAAGGAATGCCACCAGCGCCGTAGTCTCTGCGGGGCTTAGGTTGTCCCCATAGGCCGGCATGTTACCGCCTCCCTGAATCACCTGCCGGATAAGCTGATCCTGCGTGAGTCGCGCCGCCACGCTATCCAGAGCCGGGCCTCTCTTTCCGCCGGTATCGCCAAGCGAATGGCAGTTGCGGCACTGTTTGACCTGAAATACCAGCGCGCCTTGCCTCTCGAGCGCGGTCGTCCCATGTATGTACCGGGCTGGCACAGGTTCACCGCTCCACGCATTCATGTGTGGGCTCCAGGGGGCGAACTGCGCCAGCCGTGTGAAGGTACCCAGCGTGATTGCAATCAGCAATACGGTGAGAACCGCAAGTGGCCGGCGCTTCCAGCTCTTTTCTCCTTCGCCGGATAGAAACGGCAGAAGAATGAGGGCAAGGATAACCAAAGGCGGGCAGATCAGAAGGAATGGAGTTTCAAGCGATGGTGGAAGCAAAGAAAGCAGAGCGTAAAGCCAGAGGAAGAAGTAATCCGGCTTCGGGGCAGTCTGGATGATCGTCGGATCGGGTTGACCGCTGGGACCAAAGGGGCCGAAGTAGAGAGCGCATGCAGCAATCGCCAGAACAATTAGTCCAGCGAAGAACAGATCTTTCCAAACTGCATATGGCACAAACGGCGCACCATCCTGCTTGGTCAGCGCATGATACTCGCGTTCGTAGGTGGCTCGCCTCACAATGCGCCCGGGCATCGGCCACTCATTGATTCCAAGTTTCAACACCATCAAGAGATGGACGCCAACAAAAGCAATCAGCATACCGGGTATCACGAACACGTGCAGCGCGTAAAACCGGGAGAGCGTGGCGCCAGCGATGATCGGTCCGCCTAACATCAGTTTTACGGCCTCGGGGCCGATTATCGGAACGCGGCTGACGATCGATGCTCCGATTCCCAGCCCCCAGTAAGCGTCCTGGTCGAAGCGTAGCACTTGTCCACTGAAGGCCATGCCCAGAGTCATCAATAATAGGAAGACACCCACGATCCAGGTAAGCTCACGCGGGTACTTATGGGCCCCGAACAAGAAGACCTGCACCATGTGAATCAGGACAAGCGCCACCATGAAATTTGAGCCCCATCCATGCATCGCACGAATGAACCAGCCGAGCGCCACCTGATGATTCAGAGCCTGCAGGCTGTTCCACGACTCGGCGCCGGAGGGCACGTAGACCAGTGCCAGCAGAATTCCAGTGACTAGTTGGAGAAGGAAGACAGTGAGTGCGGCGCTTCCAAATACGTAGAACCAGCTGGCCGTGTTCCGCGGAACTGGATGTTCTGCGGCCTCGCGAATCGGCGCCGCAAGCTGCAAGCGATGGTCGAACCATTCTGCGATTTGGTTGATTATGCGCACGGCGGCTTCTCCGTGGACAGTGTTGCAAGCGGGCCGCCTGGCGTCGGCAATTGTCCAGCTTGAATCGTGATCAAGCCGTCATTAACCTTGTATGGATACTCAAAGAGACCACGTTCCGGCGGTCCGGAGGCGCGAGAGCCGTCCCGGTAGTAAGCTCCGCCGTGACAGGGACACATAAACAACCCTGATTGCGGAAACCAGCGGACCGGACATCCGAGATGTGCGCAGTTGATCGCAAAGACCTGGAACTGATCGCCTGCAACGTGCCGCACCCAGCAGGACGTGTCGACAGTTTTGCCATCTGTCGGCATCACGTATGGATTCCGAAAACTTGCCAGCCGTGTCTCGCCCTCAGGGAACTCGTCGATGCGCCCAAGTGGAACCCAGGAGAGATACGCGTTCGCATGTCCGCGCGTGACCGCAGAAAGCAGAAATCGCACAATCGGCACCGCTACCACCATGGCCGCGAATCCGTTGAATAGAACTCCCACCTTCATGAGAAATCCACGACGGGAGATCGCAACTTCGCTCGACGGGACAAGTACAGGTTTGGTCGACATATCTGGACTCCTAGTGTTGTAGGTAAGTGGATGGCGAATAAGGCTGCCCGGGCTCTTGCACACGACGTGACGCGAGCCAGGCAACGACATCCGTGATCTCCTGGTCCGTCATCGGCTTTCCCGGAGCGTCTCCACGCCAGTCCGGCGCGCCCAATTCCGGTCTGCCAGCGATTACGATCGTGCGCAGTCCCTGGTCGCTAACAAGAGCCAGGAAAGAATTGTTAGTGATGTCGCTGCCCTTGGGCCCACCCTGACCTCTGGCGCCGTGGCACGACGCGCAATGGGTTCCGTATACAACCTCGCCATCGGCGACGTTCCCCGCGGTTTGTGCCGCGTAGTAAGGCGGTTCGCTCTCGGCGAGAATCCCCTTTCGCGCCCAGCGAGAAAATATCCCGCTCGCGATCACATCGATCTGCTTATCCGTCAGCATTCCTCCCGCGCTTTGAGCAAAAGCCGGCATGGAGGTTCCGCGTACACCTCTGGCGATAACGTTGCGCATCGATTTTTCGTCGACAATGGCAAGATAGACCGGATCTGCCAGCGAAATCGCTACTCCTCCTCGTCCATTCGCGCCATGACATCCCGAGCAGTTTTCCGTGTAGAGAGTCGTAAAATCCGCGACCTGGTTCGGTGCCACAGTCTCGGAACCCTCTGGGGGTTGACCCTGCGGAGAATTACATCCGGAGAGAAGCAATATGCTCATCGCCGCGGACGCATAGAGATGCAAAGATCGCTTCACCGTTTGTCGTCCTCTCCGTCTTCTCGTGGTGGCATGGCTCCAGGAGCTTCGATGCCTGCTCTTATTGCGAATGACCGGTTTTCGAAAGTTGGTATCTGCAACTCGCGCACCACAACAAGACCGGCCACAACTCCAAAGGCCACCTGAGAAGCAATGAACCATGGCCAGTCAATGCGGCTCGCGAGCAACGGATTGACCAGGCCCATGACTGTGTAAAGAAGCCCTGACCATAGAACTGGGCCTAACAGCCCTCCGAGCAAGATAGGACGGTGCGCGAACATGGGAAGCATCGCGCCATAGAGTAACCCAACTAGCGCGGATACGACGATGTGCAGAACCAGAGCAATCGCAAAGCTATCCGCATGAAACGAATTCAGCTGTGCGTGCCCAAACTTCATCGACTCGGCATACACCACAGCAGCCAGAAGATTGATCGGGTACCAGACGCTTCCGGTCTTGACTAAGCCGTAGGCACAGGCGAGCACCGCCATGGCCAGGCTCCCTGCCAGTCCGCCTTTCACGCCCGCTGACACCGGATAGGTCTTTACGGGAAGCCATACTCGCAAATCGTGTCCTGCCGAGAGCAACTCAACTACCCGGCGATCGGTAGATATTCGAATGTCCTCGGCAACCACGGGCACAACTTCTTCGTGACTGTTAGGCAAGACTTCGCGAAACCACCCGACACATCCAGCCAGAGTGAGGACAGCGCCAAGGACGCTGACCGACATGCTCGTCACGAGTCCCGCAGAGACCAAGACCAATCCGACAGCCAGGACAAAGGGCCACACAGTGGACGCCGGCACCTCAATCTCGCGTGGAGTTCGAGAGCTTTCGCTCATTCGATCTCTTGTCACCAGCATTGCCATCTCTTTCTCCTCAGCGCCCCACAACGTAAACAACCGTGAATACTACAACCCACACGACATCCACAAAATGCCAATACATCGAGAGCACTTCCACTCTGTGCGCCTGCTTCGCACCGACTCGGCCGGCCATACCAAAAATGGCAACAATCAGTATCATGAAAAGGCCGACTGTGACGTGAAACGCATGCAGGCCGACGAGGGAGTAATAGGTGGTCCCAAACAGATTCGTCGAAATGGTCAGGCCATCTGCGTAGATCAGCTTGCGCCATTCCTTGCCGGTGCCATATAAGAACAAGCCGCCAAGCGCGAAAGTGAGCAGCCACAAAACAAGGAATGGGCCCACTCTGTCGCGAACAAGCAACTTCGCGGCAAGATGAATCGTCAGGCTGCTCGACAACAGGCAGATCGTGTAAAAGATTGGCGTCTCGAGCACTTCGCGAGGAGTCGGACCACTGAGGCTCTTGCCCACATAGAACAAATAGGCGACCACAAAGATCGTGAAGATCGCCGATTCTGCAAGAATCAGACAGCCCATCGCGATCTTCCCGCGATCGGGAAGCCGCCAGCTCGCGGGAGCTTGTGGGAACGGATTTGCTATCGCACTCATCGCTGTCATCCTCTAGCCGTAGCGGCTGTCGTCATTCGTATCTGCTGTCCGGATCTTCGGGATGCTTCAGGTCCCACAGCGGCCGGCGGCTTGCGACGGTGGGAATGGAAGCAAAGTTGTACTCCGGCGGCGGCGAACTTACCGACCATTCAAGCGTCCATGCGTCCCACGGATCGTTGCCTGCCTTGTCGCCCTTAAAGTATGAAATGACGAGATTGACCACAAACACCATGACGGCGATGGCCTGAATGAACGCGCCGATGCTAATGAGAAAGTTGAGCGTGTCCCAGCCTCGGCCGGGCTCGTAGGTGTAGATTCGGCGCGGCATCCCGAGTATTCCAGGGAAGTGCATCAGGTCAAAAGTAAGATGGAAGCCTATCAGGAAGAGCCAGAAATGCCACTTTCCAAGACGTTCGCTCGTCATTCGGCCGGTCATCTTCGGGTACCAGTAGTAGATGGCGGCAAAGATGGCAAACACAACTCCGCCCACGAGTGTGTAATGGAAGTGGGCAACGACGAAGTACGACAGGCTAAGCTGCCAACCGAAAGCCGCACAAGCAAGCATGATGCCAGTGAGACCTGCAATAAGGAACTGAAACAGGAACCCGATGCAGAACAGCATGGGCACTTTGAACTGAAGGCGGCCGCCCCACATGGTGCCTAGCCAATTAAAAATCTTGATTCCCGTTGGAACACCGATCACCATCGTAGTGAACGTGAAGAAGCTGTTGGCGTACGAACTCATTCCGACTGTAAACATGTGGTGTGCCCATACGCTCATACTGATGAACCCGATGCATACCGTCGCCGCCACCATCACCGGGTATCCGAAGATGGGTTTGCGCGAAAACACTGGGATGATTTCCGACATGAACGCGAAGCAGGGAATGATCAGGATGTACACTTCCGGATGTCCAAAGATCCAGAAGAAGTGCATCCACAGCACGGGCGCCCCGCCCGCCTGGGCATCGAAGAAATGGCCTCCTAAATATCGGTCCACTAGCAGCATCATCTGTGCCGCGGATAGAGGCGTAATCGCAATCAGAACCATCCCCGCCATCACGAGATTGAGCCAGGCCAGCAGGGGCATGCGATTGAGCGTCATACCTGGGCATCGCATGCACAAAATGGTTGCGATGATATTGATTCCGGTTCCGACGGTTCCAAATCCAGATACCAATACCGAAAGCGTCCAATAATCGGTGCTGTGGCCAGGGGAAAACGCGCGCGCCGTCAGGGGTGCGTACGCCCACCATCCCACGTCCGGCGCACTGCCTGCGCCGTAAAGCCCGCTCCCGCCGATGAAGCTGAAATAAAGGAGAAGACCTCCAAGCGCGGAGAGCCAGAAGCTGAATGCATTCAGCCGAGGAAATGCCATGTCGCGGGCTCCGATCATCAAAGGCACAAGATAGTTCGAAAACCCAAACAGAATCGGCATGGCCGCGAAGAAGACCATGGTTGTGCTGTGCATTGTGAACATGCGATTGAAGACCTGCGGCGAGACAAAGTTGTTATGCGGACGCATCAGCTGAATCCGAAGGATGACAGCCTCAACTCCGGCGACGAGCAGAAAAGATAGACCATAGGCAATGTAGAGAATTCCCAGCCGTTTATGATCGACAGTGGTCAGCCACTGTTGAAGCGCGTCGAGCCAGGGCTTCTCTTCAATCTGCACGCCGGAAACAGTGATCACATTGGATGACATAGCTGGTCTCACCTTCTCTTAGCGCAGCGTTTCCATATAACTGACGATCGCGTCCAAATCCGCATCGCTCAACTTCATGGCCGGCATTAGACATCCCGGCTTGATCGAGTTCGGGTCTTGAATCCAGAGGCGTAGGTTCTCGGGCGTATTTTCGGCCGCTCCGGAAGCGATGGTGGCACGACTCATCAAATGCGTCAGGTCGGGGCCAAAGCGGCCGTTTGCAGGCGTCCCGGTAACCGTGTGGCAGTTAATGCAGGCCGTAGTTTCAAAAACATGCCTTCCCGCAGCGGCCCTATTGTCCTCAACCGCAGGTTGTTGTTCCGCGCGCACCCACGCAGCAAAGTCTTGTGTAGAATCCACCGACACTCGCAGCAGCATCTTCGCGTGCTGTACACCGCAGTATTGCGCGCACTGGCCGAGAAAGATTCCCGTTCGCTGCGGGTCCAGCCACATCCTGTTCGGATGATTGGGAATCAGGTCTGTCTTCCCTGCAAGCTCCGGCACCCAGAAGCTGTGGTCGGTATCAGCCGACAGCAAGGTCATAAAGGTAGGCGTGGGATGCGCAGGATCGCTTACCGGAATGTGCAGTTCGTTAGCCGTGACGATCCCGAGCTTCGGATACCGGTACTCCCACCAGTATTGATGTCCAATGACCGTGACCTCCACGGCGCTCGCAGGTTCGGGCGCATCCTGAATGGCGTGAATCACACGCGCGGTCGCCAGGAACAGGACAACAACGATCAGCACCGGAACGATCGTCCAGGCCAGCTCGATTTGGGTGCTTCCGTACACCTGAGCAGGTTCACGGCCCGCATCTGAAGCTCGCCCGCGGAACTTAATGATGGCGTAGACCAGCAGCGTGAACACGACGGAGAAGATGATCCCGGTAATGACAAGCACAAATATGGCTAAGGGAGCGATCGATTTCGCAGGTGTTGATGCAGGCGCAAAGATGTTCGTGGGACTTTTGAAGAAGCCGGTTGGCTCTGCCCCGGCAACACGCGTGACGAACACGAAGGCAAGGAGAGCCACGTTCCTTGCCGCGATAGATCTCATCCGCTTCGACCGTCGCATCAACGCTATCCCTCCTCTCTTTCGCGCGGGTTCGCACTTTCCAAAGCCGCGTAGTCCGCTCAGGGTTCCGTCCTGATCTCGCTCTGCCGTACCCGCACGTCCACGATGACTGTCCGCGTGAAGGCTGAATGCAAGCGCGCTGCCAAACGCATGGCGACGCGAATTCGCTTCACCGCGCTGCCTTAAACACAAGGGCTCTTTGCACATTGTGGATTGTCGCGAGGCATGACTCACGTCTTAGTAAAAACGTCAGCGTTTCGACGGCTTTCGTTCAGATGTTGACTCTTAGCGGTGGAAACCTTAGCGCGATCTGCGCCTCCAGCGATTTGTGCGAGATACCTCTCAGAGAATGAAGATCTCGGAATCCGCTCCAATTTCTTGATCCGGACGGAGCGAGTTTGCACGGTTGTCTTTCATGGTGAGGCGACAATAGAACCCCGTAATTGGGGGCGCCGAGTCAAACAGCTTGCTGTCAAGGGCTCAACAGTTCGTCAAGATCTGGCCACTATTTTGCTGCGGATTTGGACAGTGCCGTCGAAGCTCGCCAGGATTACCCCAATAAACGCTTCCCCCAGAAGGAAACTTTGGAAACGCGATTGCTTCAGATTGAGTCGACAGTCTGGCCAGGCCCAAATTGAGTTTGAAAAGGAAATTGCGTGGCAAAGAGAGTAGCTGACCTGCTCGTGGATGTTTTGTCGGGTGCCGGCGTACGGCGGATTTACGGTGTCAGCGGCGACTCGCTGAACGGAATTACAGATTCGATTCGCACGCGAGGACAGTTCGAATGGGTTCATCTGCGCCATGAAGAGACGGCGGCATTCGCGGCTGGCGCCGAAGCCCACCTGACGGGCAAATTGGCTGTCTGCGCCGGAAGCTGCGGTCCGGGAAACCTACATTTGATCAATGGACTTTACGACTGTCACCGTAGTCGCGTCCCGGTCCTTGCGATCGCTGCACAGATTCCGAGTGCTGAACTCGGAAGCGGTTATTTTCAGGAGACCCATCCGGAACAGCTCTTCGCGCAGTGCAGCCATTATTGCGAGTTAGTCTCGCAACCTGAGCAGATGCCCCGCGTACTCGAAATCGCAATGCAGACTGCACTTTCGCGCCGTGGCGTCGCAGTGATTGCGCTGCCGGGCGATGTGGCTTTGCGAGATGCTGTCGAGGAGACACCGCGACTGCATTTTTCCGGGTCCCAGACTTCCGTATGTCCTTGTGACGGCGAAATCGACGTCCTCGCGGACCTGCTGAATCGGGCGAAGAGAATAACCATTCTCGGAGGCGCCGGTTGCGCCGGAGCCCACGATGAGTTGGTCGAGCTCGCCCGCAAATTGCAGGCTCCAATCGTACACGCGATGCGTGGAAAAGAGTTCATCGAGTACGACAACCCTTTCGACGTAGGTATGACAGGACTCCTCGGATTCTCTTCGGGTTATCACGCAATGATGAACTGCGATGTGCTGCTGATGATAGGCACGGACTTCCCGTACCAGCAGTTTTTTCCCAAGGAAGCCACCATCGTGCAGATCGATATTCGCGGTGAACAGATTGGACGCCGAAGCAAGGTTGACTTCGGCTTAGTGGGAGATACGAAATCCACACTGAAGGCCCTCCTGCCAAAGTTGCTACAAAACTCGTACGAAACCCACTTAGAAGAATCTCTGGAAAAGTACCGCGAAGCACGGAAAGGCCTCGACGACCTTGCCAAATGCGATTTTTGCGAGGCGCCAATCCATCCTCAATACGTAGCGCGCGTGCTCGATCAACTTGCCGCCGATGATGCGATTTTCACCTGCGACGTAGGAACTCCCACGATCTGGGCTGCACGCTACCTCACGATGAATGGCAAGCGACGGATCCTGGGGTCATTCAACCACGGGTCGATGGCGAACGCTCTACCGCAGGCCATTGGCGCTCAGATCAGTCATCCCGGCCGCCAGGTGATCTCCATGTCTGGCGATGGCGGCTTCGCCATGCTCATGGGGGATCTGCTCACACTGAGGCAGCACAACTTGCCGGTGAAATTGATCGTGTTCAGAAATGACTCGCTCGCTTTTGTCGAATTGGAAATGAAGGCGGCCGGCATCCTGGAGTATGGAACATCTTTGCACAATCCCGACTTTGCAAAGATCGCTGAGGGAGCGGGTCTGATCGCGTTCAAAGCCGAAACTCCTGAACAGGTAGAGCCCGTCATCGCGGAAGCGCTTCGATATGACGGTCCCGCATTAGTCGAGGTTCTGGTCTCAAGGCAGGAACTCTCCATGCCTCCAACTATCACATATGAGCAAGTCAAGGGTTTCAGCCTCTTCATGTTGAAAGCCGTATTGAACGGTCGCGGCGACGAAATCATCGACCTCGCAAAGGTCAATCTGTTCCGCTAAGTCCGCTCGAACCTAAGAGAGGAAAAAGTCGCAAATGGCTAAGACGTCGCTCATCCCGCGAACAAGTCAGCCGGAGATTCCTCGCGGCATGGATCTCCTCATTCGGCAAGGTCTGAACAAAAGTACGGCCTTCACGGACGAAGAGCGCCTGAGACTTGGGCTTCACGGGCTCCTTCCGCCAATTGTTGAGACCCTGGACGAGCAAGTCGTCCGCGCCTATGAGGCTTACCAGAGAAAAGACAACGACCTCGAGCGGCATATCTACTTGCGCGCTTTGCAAGACACCAATGAAGTCCTCTTCTATCGGCTCCTCCTTGGCCACATCGACGAAATGACGCCAATCGTTTACACCCCGACGGTCGCGTTGGCGTGTGAGCAATTCAGCCACATCTACCGAAGGCCGCGGGGACTATTCATCTCATATCCTCTCCGCGATTCGATTTCCCAGTTGCTGAGAAATCGCCCGAATAAGAACGTTGATGTTATCGTCGTGACCGACGGCGAGCGCATTCTGGGCATCGGCGATCAAGGCGCGGGCGGGCTCGGCATCCCCATCGGCAAACTTTCGCTGTACACGCTAATTGGCGGAATTCGTCCCGAGCGAACATTGCCGATCGTGCTCGATGTGGGAACCAACAACACAGAGCGCCTTAAGGATCCCGAGTACCTGGGATGGCGGCATGAGCGGATAAGCGGGCAAGATTACTTTGATTTCGTCGACCAGTTTGTGCAGGCGGTTAGGGAGGAGCTTCCGGGAACATGCCTGCAATGGGAAGACTTTGCGACGCCCCATGCCCGCCCCATTCTCAGTCGCTATCGTGACCAATTGCTCACCTTTAACGACGATATCCAGGGAACGGCGGCAGTGGCCCTCGGCGCCATCCTGGGTGCGGTCACGGTGACTGGGAAAAAGATTACCGAGCAACAGATCGTCATGCTCGGCGCAGGATCGGCCGGCATCGGTGTTGCGGACGGACTGCGCGCAGCAATGAAGGGAGAAGGCCTTGCGGAGGATGAAGCGCGCAGTCGCTTCTGGTTTGTCGACAGAGATGGCCTTCTTCACTCAGGCCGAAAGGATCTGACTCCCGAGCAGAGCGTTTACGCCCAGCCAAAGAGTCGCGTTTCCGAATGGCCACGGACATCCAATGGCCATGTCGGCCTGAGCGACGTTATCGGGCAAATTAAGGCAACAGTCCTGATCGGCCTCTCAACGGTTGCAGGCGCCTTTTCCGAGCCGATCGTTCGGGAAATGGCGCGTAAGGTCGAGCGGCCTATCATCTTTCCCCTTTCAAATCCCACCTCGAAATCGGAAGCGAAGGCCGAGGATCTGATTCGCTGGAGTGACGGTCGTGCCCTGGTGGCCACGGGTTCTCCTTTCGAACCGGTCAGCTTCGGTGGGCGAAAGATTCAGGTGGCGCAGTGCAACAACATCTACATTTTCCCCGCAATGGGACTTGGCGTTGTCGCTTCCGGCGCTCGCAGGATTACTGAGCCTATGTTGCTTGCGGCGGCCCGAACTCTAGCCGGGCATTCGCCGGCTCTCAAAGATCCCTCCGCCTCCCTGCTTCCTCCCCTGACGGACCTGAGAAAAGTGGCAGTGGAGATTGCGTACGCGATTGGCCGGGAAGCGCAAAAGGATGGCGTCGCCCTAGAGATAAGTGAAGACGAACTTCGTCGGCGAGTAGTTGACACGCAGTGGGCGCCTGTTTACCCCACTATGGACGGCAAACACTGAGAAAGTGAGGTCGGACTGGCAAACAGTGCAAGCATCATTCCGGCCTAGCCCATTCACGCTACAGCAAGGTTTCCCCATTGTTCTTAAAGAACAGGAGAGGTAATGGTGATGATTGAACTCAAAAGGTCGCTGGTTTCAAGACTTATTCTGGGCGTTGGCCCTGTCCTGGGTCTAATCATAGTTGCGGCTTCGTCGGCACAGGCGCCAAGCCCAACGTTCGCGGTACCGGTAGACACCGCACTCCGGATTCGCCTGGACGACACGCTGACGAGCGTCGATTCCAAGGTCGACGATCCGTTCAGTGCAAACGTAGTCGACGAGGGCGAATACCGAAATGCACGTGTCTACGGGCACATCACGGAGATCGAATTGTCCGGAAAGGTCAAAGGCCGTACGAGCATGATGCTTCGATTCGACCGGCTGGTTATGCCCGATGGCCGTCGCGCGAGGATTGATGCCGAAATCATTGAGCTTTATGATGCACCGTCCGGCGAGAAGGTGGGAGTAGAAGGCGCGATCGAGTCCGGTGGGAGGGGCCGAACAGGTGTTGCTCATACGGCGATAGGGGCGGGTGCCGGTGCTTTGCTCGGCGGCATCTTCGGCGGCGGTAAAGGAGCCGGGATCGGGTCGATTGTCGGCGGTGCCGGCGGGCTCGGGACAACCGCATTCCACGGACACCAGAAGATCACACTGAGTAGCGGCCAGGAAATGCTAATCCGTATTACGGGCCGCTGACCTCTGAATGAGACGAAGAAGCCTAAAGTTGTGTGCAGTTTTCGTTTTACGGTTGGCGGCTCTGGTGAGAACCCTTGCCGTTGGCGGATTCGGGTTTCTTCGGAAAAACTCGGACACAAGTCCGCCTGTGTTGGCGTATCATCGGCCGCTTTGGGAGAGATAAATTCCCTCTTTGAGGAAGAAATAAGAACCGCATGAGTCATACAGTCACTAGCGAGTTCCGCATTGAGGAGGACGCTCTCGGATACGTACAGGTTCCGGCCGAGCACTTGTGGGGGGCACAGACGCAGCGCTCCCATCTGAACTTTCCCATTGGCGTCGAACGCTTTCGCTGGGGGCGCCGGGTCATTCGAGCCCTCGGCATCCTGAAGAAATGTGCCGCCCAGGCCAACGGCGAATTGGGTCAGCTCCCTAATGAAAAGGTCGAACTGATCGTTCGTGCCGCTCAGGAAGTGATCGACGGACTGTGGGATGATGAGTTTCCGTTGGTTGTTTTCCAGACCGGTTCCGGCACACAGACGAACATGAACGCCAATGAGGTAATTGCCAATCGTGCCATCCAACTTGCAGGCGGCGTGGTTGGTTCAAAGAAGCCCATTCACCCCAATGACGATGTGAATCATAGTCAGTCCTCGAACGATGCCTTCCCCACATTAATGCACATCGCCGTCGTCGAGGCGATCGAGAATAGTCTGCTTCCTGCTATCAGCCGACTGCGCGATGTGTTAGACACGAAATCGCAACAGTATTGCCATGTTGTCATGGTAGGGCGTACGCACCTTCAGGACGCGACCCCGCTGACAGTCGGTCAATTGATTTCCGGGTGGGTAGCGCAACTGGACCAGGCACTCGATGGCATTCGCCGAGCCCTTCCCGGAGTGTATGCACTGGCAATTGGGGGCACGGCAGTAGGCACGGGGCTCAATGCTGATGCCCATTTCGGCGAAACGGCAGCCCGGCGGATCGCTGAAGAAACAGGCAAGCATTTTGTAACAGCTCTCAACAAATTTGCGGCCCTATCGGCGCATGACGTAATGGTCGGCGTGAGCGGAGCGCTGCGCACCCTTGCCGGGGTGTTGATGAAGATCGGGAACGATGTGCGCTGGTATGCATGTGGTCCACGTGCAGGCATCGGCGAACTTAATATTCCCGAAAACGAGCCTGGTTCATCCATCATGCCAGGGAAGATCAATCCTACTCAGTGTGAAGCCCTGACGATGGTTGCCGTGCAGGTGTTTGGCAATGACCACGCAGTTGCATTCGCTGGTTCGCAGGGTAACTTCCAGCTCAATGTCTACAAGCCGGTCATACTGCACAACGTTTTGACATCCGTCGAACTCCTCGCCGACGCATCGCTCTCATTTTGTGATCGTTGCGCTGTTGGAATCGAGCCGAACGAAAAGCGCATTAAGGAGCATCTGGACAGTTCGCTGATGCTAGTGACGGCTCTCAACTCCCATATTGGATATGAGAAAGCGGCGAAAATCTCATTGACCGCATACCACGAAGATCTCAGCTTGCGCGACGCTGCTTTGAAACTCGGATTGCTCACGGGCGAGCAGTTTGATGCGTGGGTTCGCCCGGATGAGATGACTCGCTCCCTTTGATGAATCAAGGAAGCAATCGGTGGAAGGCAGATCTTCGAGGCCAAACATAATGTCAAGACATCCGAATCACGAATTGTCCCTCCCGCATTTGACGATGGTCATTTCGTTTTTCGTGCTCTTCACACTGCCCCTTCCAGCTCAGACTGCGCCCGTTTCACCGGATCATCCGTGGTATACATCCGCAGAGCGCAGTGTCGAAGCAGCTGCCCCCAAACCACCTGATTCGGGGTTCGCCATCAATCCTGCAAAGACATATTCGTTGCTGGAGTTGATTGATCTGGCGGAGACGCATAATCCTGCAACTCGGGAGGCTTGGGAGCGGGCCCGCGTTCAAGCGGCTAGTCTGGGCGTTGCACGAGCAGAGTTGTTCCCCACCCTCGCCGCGATTGCAGCTTCGCAGACAAGCCGCCAGCAGGCCTTCTTTGGTAATCGTTTCTACGGCCAGGAAACCCAGGATTTCCAAGTAGAGCTGGACCTCAACTACACCCTCCTTGATTTTGGTGCAAGGGCTGGCCGAATCGACGATGCCAAAGCAAGACTTCTCACGGCTAACTTCGCGTTCAACGACACTCATCGTCAGGTCATTTACCAGGTGCAGCAAGCCTACTTTCGGCTGCTGAGTTCGATGGGGCAGGAGGATGCCGCGCGGGCGAGTTTGTCAAATGCACAAGCAGTGCAACAAGCAGCCGAAGACCGCTTGGCTCATGGTCTGGCAACTCTGCCGGACGTGCTGGAAGCGAGAAGCGCCACCGCTCAGGCTGAATATGATCTGCAGGCTATCCTCGGAACTGAAGAGATCGCTCGGGGCGATCTCGCAACCGCAGTTGGAACCTCCGCAACCGCGGTGATTCAGGTCCAACCGCTTGATCAGGTGCCGACCCCCGACTCAGTCGACGAAACGGTCGACCAAGCGATAGATCGTGCACTTTCGCAGCGCCCCGACCTGATGCAGCAAGTAGCTGACATAAGATCAGCAGCTGCAAGAGAAAAGCAACAACATGCAGCATACTACCCCGCATTAAGTCTCAACGCCAGCTCGGCCGCGCCGCTGCTCTATGGCTTGCAGTCACCCTATCCCTGGTCGCATACTGCCGATCTGGTTGGCGCGTTGGGTTTCAGTCTGCAATGGACTGTATTTGATGGAGGCGCGCGAAGAAACCGGCTTGCCCTGGCGAAAGCCGACGTTCACTCGGCGGAGGCACAAGTGAACGTTGCGCGTAATCAGATAGCGGATGAAGTCTGGGCTGCTTACTCGAAATTGAACACAGCATTTCGACAGCGCCAGGCGGCACTCGCACTGCTCCAGGCCTCTGTCGAGTCCTATAGCGCCGCCCTCGAATCGTACCAAAACGGAGTTCGAAATTTACTGGACGTGACCGCAGCTCAGCGCACTCTGGCACAAGCTCGCACCGCGGATGTCCTGGCGCAAACGCAAGTGCTCACTTCATTCGCGGAGCTGGCATTAAGAACCGGAGATTCGATTCGAGCCAAGAGAGGGCCCCAGCCATGAACGCGGTTCGTAGATTCGTGGGTGCTGTTTTTCTGCTCGCGCTGCTTCTGATGACGGGCTGCGGACGCGCTCCCGCATTCGACATTCTTGGCTCGTTCTTCCCTGGATGGCTGATATGTCTCGTAGTGGCCACTTTGCTTACCTTCGCCGCGCGCTCGCTGTTGAACCTTTTTGTCAAGATCGCATGGCCGGTTCTTATCTATCCGAGCCTCACTGCCGTTTTTGCCTTCGCATTGTGGCTCGTTCTCTTCCGCTGAACAAGGAGCAATGAGTATGGAGACAAGAGAGAACACCCGGTCACGCCGGCTCCTCGGTCGCTTGATAAGTATCGTAATCGTCGTAGTCGCGCTTGCCCTCGGACTGGCCGTGCTATACCACGCGAACTACTACCCACGAACCGAAGACGCGGAAGTATTTGCAAACTTCATTGGGATCGCTCCACAAGTCGAGGGCCCCCTCATCCGGCTGAATGTAAGAGACAATCAGTTTGTAAAAAAAGGCGAACTGCTATACGAAATCGATGAACGTCCTTATCAATATGCGCTCGAAAACGCCGTTTCTGAGCAGGCGACCCTTGAAGGGCAGATCACTGATGAGCAGCGGAGAATAGCCGCAATGGTAAGCGGGGTCTCTGTCGCTCAAGCCAATATCCATAGCTCGGAAGCTGCGGTGGTAAACGCGGAGCAGGGAGTCGCCCTGGCGCGGGCCGAGTGGAATTACGCGAACAACAATCTGCACCGCCTTGAGCCATTGCTCTCAAAACAGTTTGTGACTGTGGACCAGGTGGACAGAGCCAGGACGTCTGAAACCACACAAGCTGAAGCTCTGAGGCAGGCCGAATCACGGCTTGATTTGGTTAAGGCAGAATTGAATTCATCTTTGGCACAGCACGAACAGGCGGAGCACGCAGTTACAACGCTTGAGCCCTTAATCAACCAGCGCGGCGCGAAAGCGGCAATCGTAAAGAAGGCTCGCTACGACTTGGACAACTGCCGAGTCTATGCGCCGTTTGACGCCATTGTAACGAATCTCACAATCTCAGAAGGCGTTTACGCCCATATAGGTCAGCAAATGTTCACGCTGATTGATGCGCGCACCTGGTGGGCAATTGGCAATTTCCGTGAAGGTCAACTCAAGCGCATTGTGCCCGGCATGCAGGCCGATGTCTATGTGCTATCGAAGCCCAATGTGCGTTTTACTGGCATCGTGGACAGCATCGGCTTTGGAGTCACGCCGGATCCCGATGTGATTGGCAATTTGCAGTCTGGACTTCCAGACGTGCAGCGCACACTGAATTGGGTGCAACTGGCGTCACGATACCCGGTTCGCATTCGGGTGCTCAATCCGACACCCGATTTGTTTCGAATTGGCGAGTCAGCCGTGGTCACAATACGGGGTAATTGACAATGGCAACGATCGCCCAAGGGTTGCATCCCTCACCTGATCCGCTGAATTGGGTGTGTGAATTCCTCAAGGCGGAACTTTCGCCCTATCCAGGCAGAGCCTCCACCGTGGGAAGGATGACGCTCGCAGCCACTCTGATCATGATCGTTGGAATGACTTTTCGCGTTCCGTATGCCTGGCAAGGTGCGGTCTATGCTCTCATGGTTTCGCGTGAAAACACTCGTGCCACTCTGCGGTCACTGACCGTAATCTTCCTTGTTACCGGAATCGGCGCAGCATATCTCATGGTTTCGATGTGGTTTGTTATTAGTCTTCCTCTGCTTCATTTTGTCTGGATTATCGCGACTCTATTCATTGCATTCTATGCGGCCAGCGCGCTGACAAACTACACAGCGGCTGTGGCCTTCATCAATCTGCTTGCTCTCGCAATTCCGTTATGGGATCAGCATGTGCCAGCCGAAACGAATGTGGAGGACACACTTTGGCTGTGTTTAGCCGTGTTGATAGCGGTGGTGATTACGGCGGCTGTAGAACTGGCATTGGTACGGATTCGGCCGGAGGACGATTTCATCTTGTCCATCAGCGACCGATTGTCCGCAGTCGCAGCAATATTCAATTGCTACGCTGAAGGCCGCACAATAGACTCCGCCCTCGGACACCAGGTCGACCGCCTCGCTACGCTTGGAACATCATTATTACGCCGCACCTTGCGCCGCTCGGATTATTCGCCTCAGCACACCGTCGAGATGGGCGGTGTCGCAGCAATGGTAGGCAGGCTCGTTGACCTTGCAGCGAACCTGACCCATTTTAGCCTCGAACTTTCCGCTAGTGACCAGATGCGATTCCGGAATCTGACATCGGCCGTCGCGAGCATTCGTGACGATCTGATGAACGAACGAATTCCGAACCCGATCCAGTTCGATAACGATGAACAACCGGCAAAACAGCTTCCATTGCTGAGCGAGATGGAATACACAGTTACTCTCATCCCACAGGGGTTCGCGGCCTCTCGATCTACCAATCAGGACCTTCTGCCGCCTGACGACACTCCGCATCCAATGCTTCTTGCGCCAGGCGCGCTAACCAACCCTGAGCATCTACGTTTCGCGTTGAAAGGTTGTCTAGCCGCGAGCAGTTGCTACATAATCTATAACGCTATTGCCTGGCCAGGCATTAGCACGGCCGTGACTACATGCCTGCTGACTGCGCTCTCCACTATCGGATCCTCTCACCAGAAGCAGACCCTTCGCATCACGGGAGCGATCTTCGGCGGCTTTATCCTCGGCATGGGTGCGCAGATCTTCATTCTTCCCAATCTCGATTCAATCGGCGGCTTGACGATTCTCTTCGTTGCTGCGACAGCCCTGTCAGCCTGGATCATGACATCCAGCCCTCGGCTGTCATACTTCGGAATTCAGGCCGCTCTCGCTTTCTACCTCGTTAATATGAGCGAATTCAGGATGCAAACCTCCCTTGCTGTCGCGCGAAACCGAGTTGTCGGAATATTGCTCGGTCTCTTTATGATGTGGCTGGTGTTTGATCGATTGTGGGGTGCGCCGACTGCCGTCCAGATGAAAAAGACCTTCGTTTCCAATCTCCGATTGTTAGCACAGTTTGCAGGAGAGCCAATTGCAAAGGACCTGAATATTGCAGTCGCGCGAAGTCTTGTTCTCCGCGAGACAATCAACTCCAATTTTGATAAAGTACGAGCGCTGGCAGACGGCGTTCTGTTCGAATTCGGTCCTTCCCGAGAACTGGATGTAGAACTACGCAATCGTATTCGGCAAATGCAACCGAACCTGCGCATGCTCTTCATCACCCGCATTGTCTTGTGGAGGTACAGTGCTCGACTTCCCGGCTTTGAGTTGCCGGAAGCAATCCATCCGGCGCAAGAGGAATTCGAAAAGCAACTGGCCACTGCCCTGGACAGAATGGCAGATCGAATGAATCGAAATGGGTCGACCCAAAAGGATGATCTGAGGAGTGTCTACGTCGAGCTAGAACACGCGGTCGGGAAGGCTTTGCCAAAAGAACAACACCAGCTCACACCACAAACACAGTCATTTCTCTTTCTCGCGCAAAGTGTCGCGTCCTTGGCAAGCTCTTTGGAAGAGAAGATTTGAGCCTCTACCCTTCCCGGTGGCCGATTGACCACTGGTATCCCGCTAACTTCAAAGGCGCACCGACACTGCAATCTCCTGGTGATTCCAAATAATGAACGATGAGACTGGATGGATCGGCTATTTAGGGACGCGGCTGTTTTGTCTTCTCCAGAAAGCACCTGGGATTTGAAGTTGAGTGCTCTTCGTCGGTAAAGTCCGTGCATATTTCCCTGATCAAAGTGCGCCGGCCCAATCGCTCAAGGTAATTCTGCCTGAGCAACGTTTCTGGTCTTCCTAAGTCTTGCTCCAGTCAAGTGACGATGCGGGCCGAAAAGGAACAGTCACGCTTACTCGGGTTCCGCGTCCTGGTTCGCTATCGAATTCAAACGATCCGTTCAACTGGAGCACGCGCTCTCGCATATTAATTATCCCCAAGCCGCCCGATTTTCCGATCTGGCTGGGGTCGCAGCCTACCCCGTCGTCGGACACGGAAAGGAAGACGCGACCGTTGGAGCGGGTAAGCCGAATCTCAACCTTCGTTGCTTTCGAATATTTGGCGGCATTGCCGAGCGC